>JAABUM010000026.1_pt1 | contig 417787 bp, 357 predicted proteins | sample 5559161 | NCBI WGS metagenome assembly JAABUM01 (sample SAMN10711868, study PRJNA513369) | rock metagenome | isolation source: Antarctica rocks | place: Antarctica: Victoria Land, Siegfried Peak nord | reverse complement strand
AACCCTAACCCTAACCCTAACCCTAACCCTAACCCTAACCCTAACCCTAACCCTAACCCTAACCCTAACCCTAACCCTAACCCTAACCCTAACCCTTCCCCTTCTCTTTATTTATTTTTACTCTTACTCTTATTTTTATTATTATTTTTACTCCTATCTTACTTTACTTCTATTACTACTTTTTCCTTAAAAACTTAACTACTTTTCTACTTATATATATATTCCTTTCTTTCTTTTCCTAACCCTTTTATTCTTATTACTACTTCTATATTTACTTATATCCTTATTACTTCTATTATAACTTTATTTATAACCTTCCTTCTATTTATATTATCTCTCTAACTACTTTTACTTTTACTTCTAACTTTACTACTACTTTTATAAATATTCTTACTGTTTTTCTACTTTTACTACTACTTTATATTCTACTATTTCTTTTATTCTTATTATTCTTATTACTACTTATACTATTATTTCTACTTTTACTTCTACTTTTATATCCCCTTTTACTTTAAATCTTTTTATTTCTTATCCTCCTATTTTCTATCTTCTTCTATTTTCTATTTTCTATTTTCTATTTTTTTTACTATTTCTTTTATTCTTACTACTATTAATATTAAAATTTCTACTTTACTACTACTATTATTATATTAACTATTATCTCTTTTATTATTACTATTATAACTACTATAACTATTATAACTACTTCTTCTACTACTATTACTAGGATAATTACTTCTTCTTTTTTATTCTTATTATTATAAATTCTATTTCTATTTACTCTTACTACTTCTTCTTTTACTTTTATTACTACTAATATTACTATAATAATATTTATTATAACTAGTAATAAGATTAACTTATACTTAGTACTAGTTATAAACCTTCTATCTTAATATAAGAGAGCTAATTAATCTTAAACTAACGTGACTAGAATAGAGTTAAAGTACTTTATAATTATAAAGCGATTATATAATCCGTCTTATATAGTATTTTTATACGCCTACTAATTAACCCTAGAATATAATACTATTACGACGTAGAGGAATTATTAAGGGAAGAGTTATAAGATATAGTAATAATACCGTATTAATAAATAAGTAGAGTTAGAAGTAGTTCCCCTAGCTCCGCGTAGAGAGTACGTAGGCCTAGTTACCTACGTAATCTAACTTAAAGATATAGACTTCTTACCTAGATTCTTACCTACTAATATCTCTACCTCTTACTAATATAAGCCTTATAAGTAATAGTAATAAAGCTCTATTATAAATATATTAGTAACTTATATATAAAGTTAAATATATAATATTAATCTAGGTTTAAATACGCTCTTATAATAAATATAGCTTATAACTTATAAATAGGTATATATAATATCTACTTATAATTTATATTAATATAACTACGGTATTAAGTAATAGTTAGTATAATAACCCGCTAGTAAGGAGTATTACTATTACTTATATAGCCCTACTAGTATACCTAAAAAAATCTAATATTCTAGATAGTAGCTATATCTTTATACCGTTCTATACTATTTTATACTACTAACTTATACCTAGGTCTAGTTAATTATCTACCCTTTAATAAGATACTTATCTTTCTAACTAGTCCTATTAAATTAGCGTCGATTTATTATTAGTTAAATTATAATATTATAAAAGGCTTTAACTAATAGCTTTAACTACTTACTAGAGAAAGAGAAGGAGATATAAGGAATATATATATAGTATATATTAATAATAGTAGCTAGTAGTAGTATATATATAAGAAGAAAGATATAAAGGAAGATAGGTTTAAGAGAGATATTAGTTAATCTACTATATTAAATAAATAGTTATAAGTATATAAATATTAATTAAAGAGTAATATTATAAATAAGAGATCCTAGTAGTATTAAATAACCTTAGTACTTAAAAAGGGTTAGGTAAAGAATATAAAGATAAAATAAAATAGTATTAATAAGTAGGAGTTTTTATCTAGAAGTTAGTAGCTTTAAGGTTTCTTTTATAATAATAGCGACGTAGTATAACTAGTTATACTTACTATTATATAAAGTATAAACCTCTCTAATTAGTATAAATAGATACTAGAATAGGTATATAAATTAATTAATTAATTAATTATATAATCTCTACTAAGAAATCTTAGGAATATTCTAGATAGGGGTTTCTCGCGTAAATATACTATTTCTAAATAGTATATCTTAAAAGAGAATAGTTTAAGTTAGTACCCTAGGATTATAAATAAATCCTATAAAATCTAGAATTATAAAAGAACCTTCTAAGAAAATTAATATTCTCTCTCTAATTAATCTTACTTAAAAGAAATTAAATTATAGAAAACCCTTATTTTATTACTTTAAAGGTCTAGTACCTATTTAAAAGAAGTATAAGAATCCTAGATAAGAAATTAATTTATAAGAGTTTTTAATTAATATATAAAACTTATTATAAGTCTAATCTTAAGGAATATAAAGTAATAGAGATATTTATATATTATTATTTCTAATAAAGCTATTTAGTAATTCTAAACTAAATCTAAGCTTAATTAATAAAATTCTAGAAATTTAATATTCTAATAGAAAAGTAAATATATTAGGATAATATATCTATTACTTTATCTAGACTAGCTCCTAACGCTATATAATAAAAAACTATCTATATTATCCTCTTTTCTTCTAGATATTACTCGAATTCTATAGAAAGATATCTAAGCTTTATAAAAAGAAAATTCGTTTTAATTTTATAAATATCTATTTTTCTTCCTAGGTATAGAAGCTCTTTTTAACTACCCCGCTTTATATCTTTATCTTTTAGTCGATCTATATATTTAGATAGATATTCCGGTATAAATAGACTAATTATAAGGAAAGAGAGTAGAAAATTAGGGAAAGTATACTCTTTCACCTTATTATCTTACTTGAACCCTCTATCCCTTTTAACTAACTATTAATAATAGTAGTCTTAAAGTAAGAAATAGTAAAAGTAAGCCGTATAACTAGTAATAGACTTACTAGTCCTAAGTCTATCTTAAAAACGATAGACTTCTTATTAAAAAGCTCGACTTTCCCTTTAAGTACACGTAGATAGCGAATACCCGTCGTCCTTTATAATACTATAAAGTAAGTAATAGGGACACCTCTTATAATACGTAAAGATAAAGGACCTAATATCCTCTAGAAGGAGTACGTTTTATTAAACTTTCAAGCGTTTTTTAATAGAAATTAACGAGATAGCTACTTCTTTAGCCCGAATTTCGTCTAGATCTAGAAATATATTAGTATTATAATAGAAAACTATAATATAAAGAAAATATACCGATTAATATAAGACTAGGGCTAAGAACTCGTTATTCTTCTTTAAGAATTTCTTTATTTTCTAAGTACAGGTCTTTATTAATTCTTTTATCTCGTATTAAGCTTAATATATCTAAAAACTATTAGGAAAGTATAATTATAGATAAAATAGACTTACTTTTATAGTACTTTAAGTAAAAATCGTAGGGAATAGCTAGGTTTTTATATTTCTCTACCTCTTTTCTATTAAGATAGCTAGAAAAAATAGCTCGTCGATAAGTATTTAATATATAGCGTTAAATAATACTATTTTCAAATACTTCTACCTTACTAGGCCGAGGTCCTAGTTAAGTTGAAAGAGTAGAAGAATTAATAGAATTTAAAAGAAGTAAAATAGCCTCGCTATTCTTTCCGTCCCTACCTACTTAGCCTATCTCTTAAGCGTAATTATATAAATAATAAGGTAGACTAAGGTGAAAAATAACTCGAATATTTAGAATATTAATCTTATAACTTAGAGAGCTTATTAAAATAAGAATTTAAATATTTCCCTTAAGAAAGTCTAAAAGAACTCGTTCTTTTCTAGGGCTATTAGAGTAATAGATAGAGTACTTTAGCTCTCTATTTAACTCTCTAGCCGCCTTAATAGTCTAGGTATAGATAATAATTCGTTTAAGGGGAAACTCATTATCCTTTTCTTAAATTATTAAAAAAGCCTCTTCTTTAAAGACTTTCTCTTAAACGATATATTAAATATTTATTTAAAGAGTTAAATTTCAATAGATTTTCGTTTCTAAAGACTCTAGACTAAGAGTTCGAAGAAGGTCTCGTTTATATCTCGGAGGTAGCGTGGTTATAAGAAGGATAAGCTAGGGTTTTAAATCGACTACCTCCTTAAGATAGCTTAAGACCCTTTAAAAAGACTCTTTAGTATTTAAGACGACTTAAACTTCGTCGATAAATACTTAGTTAAGTCGTTAGACTATTTGTAGTTAATTTACAAAATTTTAAAAATCTAAAGATAGGAAAGTCTTAGGCGTAGTAAAGACGAGACGAGTTAAATCCGGAGGTATTCGAGCGTTAAAAATAGCCGAAGAAATTCCGAGATTCTTAGCTCTAGATAGCTGGTCTTATAATAAAGAAATAAGTAGTTTTATAATAATAGAAACTCTATTTAAGCCGATAAAAGAAGGTAGTTAAAAAAGAAGACTCTTTCTAAATCTAGTAGGTAATATAGCTAGTATAAGACTCGTCCTAACTAGTATATCTCCTAGAATTTCTCGTTAAGAAGTTTGAAAACGAATAGTAGAGTCGGAAAAAAGTCTTCGTACTTCTCTATTAAGATTAATATTCCGTAGGGAGTCTAGTCGTATAAGATATTTATTTTCGAACTCTTTCTCGAATTTTAGTATATCGAGTCGATAGCGAATAATTTCCTGAGTAGAACTTGTAAAACCGAGAAAACGGTACTAGTTCTATTATAAACTCGTTAGTTATTATACTATATAAACGCTTATAGTAAATATAGATAAAATATTAAAAATATAATAGAAAAATAGTAGAAATAAAGTATACTTACTATACTAGCCTCTCGAAATTATTATTTTAAGCCTTAAATCTCTCCCGTTATTTTAAAAAGACCTCGAGCGTATATAATTCCTACTATCCTAGAAGAGTACGCGGCTTATAAATCTAGGATGTCGTCTTTATAATCGACGTTATTTTCGTCGTCTATTTCTATAGATTCCTCGGGTTGAAATTAAAGAGATTTTAAAAGAAAATAATAAGAGATTCTAATAGTTATATAGTAATAGTCGCTAGGATTAACAGCTAATCCTAAACTAGCTAGTATCTCCCTTTAAAAAACCTTTTAAAATTATTTAGAAGTAATCCTCGTAGCTTTAGAACGTCGACCTTTTAATAGATTCTTGAAAAGATACTCTAGAAGCGTTTTTCGAAAATTCATTAATAGAATTCGCTCTAGAAAAGAAACTACTAGTTATAGATAATAGACTAGTAGTTCGCTAACCTCTTAAGGTAGATATCGATAAATGATTTTCGTAGTACCTGAAATACTATACCCCTTATAATAAGAAGTAATAAAGACGAGTAAACTATTTTCTATAAAGATATTCTAAGTTCCCGTCTTTATAGAATTCGAATATCGTAGAGATAATAGCTCCGGAGCCTAGGCCGGCTAGCCCCCAGTTACGTGAATAAGAATAAGAAGGTTTTCAAGGAATTAAGAAAGAAAGGAAATCTAGTCTAAAAGCTCCTAGGAGTCCTAGTAGAATTCAGGCCCTAGAACTATAAACCGGCTAGCTAGATCGGGACTAGTAGCTATACGACTATATAGAAATCGTTCCGGGTTTTCTAGGCTAATATTCGTATGAGAATCGTTAAGAAAATTTAAAAACGGAGTAGAATTAAGAGGATTATCGTAGATTTAGTATTAAGGAATATCCGGAATCTTTTATAAAGGACTTTTAGCCGTAGATATACTATTTTTAAATAGTATATCTTAAAAGAGTAGTACTCGAGTTAAAGAGATAAGCTTATAAATAAATTCTCGAAAATTAGCTATTAAGAAAGAAAGGGTTCTATAAATAATAGTCTCTCCTTCCTAGTTAATATAACTAGAAGAAGTTATACTTCAGGCTATCTTTAATCCGTAGCTTTAAAGGTCTAATATCTATTTGAAAGGCGATTAAGAACCCTAAACGAGAAATCGATTTATAAGCGTTTCTAGTCGTAAAAGAGGTCCGTTTCAAGCTCTAGGGCTAGGAAAATATTCTTTTATAGTACTATTAGTACTAGAAACCGAGCTTAAGTCGTCTAGTCTAGACTTAATAAAGGAAGAATTTTTAAAAGTAAGTTATAAAATAAGAAAACATCCGATTTTTAAAATATAAGATAAAATTAAAGGATAGCTATCGACACCTTTAAAACCTCTTTAGTCTAGACCTAATACGGCTAGGGTATTAATAAAAGGGAGCTTGTATTCGTCTTTAGAAGCGGATTAATTAAGAAGAGTAATTAAAAAGTATAGTAAAGCTTTTTCTAGACGAGAAAGAGGAGCGATCTTCCTAGAATTTCGGGCCTAAATCCGAGTATTCTTATAGATACTAAACTCGTCTTCGTCGCTAGTCTCGATTTAGCTAGCGTCGTCGGAAGAATCCCCGTCTTCCGATATTTTCCGAAGGGTTTTAACGAATTCTTCCGGGTTTTCGATTTCCGAGGTAATTCGGACTAGACGACGATATCTAGACTATTAAATAGACGTAAAAGAATAGTCTAGAAATAAAGCCGATATTATAGACTCTTAAGTTCGGATAAAAAAGGCGAGAATTTACTTAAAAGAACGAGAATACGTCGGAATTTAACTCGGATCCTAGTACGCCCGAAGGGGCTTAGCTCGGAACTAATTAATTTTAGTCCGAACTATTTAAAAACGTCTGAAATACCCTATATTTAATAGGCTTTATTATAATTTTCAAGCGAGTTTATTAAAACTAGCCTAGATAACCTTTAATAAAGGCGTATCCGGCTCCCCTATAAAGGCGACTAGCTCGATCCGGTCTAGCCTATCTAAATATAAAGCCTATCGGGTTCTTTCTAGCTAGGGACTAGGGTTATCGTAGGGGTTTTTCTCGATTTTTCGGATTTCTTTCATTTAAAACTCGAGGATTTTAGAGTCTAGACGAGACTATTCGGATTCCTAATTTCGAGGCTCTATATATACTATTAGTACTACTATTTTATAAAAAAAATATTAGAGAAATACCTTAAGATAACTCTAAAAGAGCCTTAGACTATTTAAAGCGAATTTCGCTTTTATCTTCGTTTTATTCTTCTTCTACCGAACTAGCCGTTCTAGGCCTAGTCTGTCGATCTGAAAAGGGTCTTTTAGAGTTGACTCTAAAGTAGGATTTACTTAGGGGCGTATAGAAGAATTATTAACAGCTAATATTTAAAGCTTAAGGGATACTTTTTAAGGAAGTTTTTAGAATTCAACCTTTTCCGCGAGGATTCTCCTACTTATATTCGTCCTTATAATACTTTAAAATAGTCTTTTCTAATCTTACTATATATAAATAGTCTTAGTAGGCTAAACTATCTAAGTATAAAGCTAGGTCTAGAAAGAAAAAGGGGAAAGAGCTAGGAATATCGCTATTCTTAATCTCTTCTCGACTCCTAATTAAATTAGGATACTTTTAAGCTTCGGAAAGAATTTATCCTTAAACTTCTAAAGCTAATTAATATAGTTTTAGATAAAAGTACGCTTTAAGACTTAAAAGAATAATAGAGTATTTATATTACTTACAGGTTATAAAGCCGGTATCTCTAAGAATTAAGATATACTCTATTATATTAAAAAGTAAATAATTGATTTTCTATCTAGGTTTTACTTATAAATAGTATCGATGAAATTTTAATAGAATAATTAAGAAAGAAGAAGGAATAATAAACGAGGAACCTAGATATTAGCTACCGCCAGGTAGCTTAAACGCTCCTAGCGCCTAAAAAGCTTAAAGTACGGCTCTAGAGATTAAGCGAATATAAATCGAATCTAAACGTAGATCTTTTCTAGTACTTTAAATATTATTTTACTTTCTTATTATAATATTACTATTAATAGAGGGGTAGATAGAGAATTTAGCGTAGATCTTAAAAATATATAGATATTTAGTATTTTAGCGTATATTTATAGAGCTATATTAGAAAGAAGACTAAAGTTTAAAGTACTTAGACGTTTTTAAAGGTTTTATAAATAATTATTTTTTAATTTATAATACCTTTATTATTCCTAGCCTAATTCAGCTAATTTAAATTTTAAATATTTTCTAACTTTTTACTCTATAGTTTATCTATAAATTACTAAGCCGTATCTATATTATCTAGAAATTCTCTAGTAGTAGTAAGGAATAAAGCCTTAGTAATACTTATAACTTGAAATTTTACTATCTATTTTCTATAAAATTTAGGTCTATTAATAGCCCTAAGTTTACTCTATATATTATTATATTTTATATAAAATTATAGTACTAAGATCTTATAAGGAATTATTAAGAAGTATTAAGCTCGTACTAGTCGCGGATCTCCTGTTAGGGGCGGAATATTAAAAAAAACCTTGAGTTAGAAAAATTCTCTACTTATAAGACTAGGCCTAAATAGGCTAGGAAATAGATTATTTTAAAGCGCTAACTAAGCTCTATTTAATAATATTTTTTTTATAAAAATCGGTTAAGGTTTAACCTTAAGTTTATTTAATTCTAAAAAATTAAATAAATCTTAACTAAATCCTTAGTAGTAAATAAATACACTTAACCTTAGATTTATTTATCTCTAGATAATAAGTTTTTCTATATATATAAGTAAAAATCCGGGATAAATATATCTATAAGAAAAGTAGAGATAAAAATACTAAGAAATAAATTATTATTATATTAGACTACTAATCTCTTATATACTACTTTTTTATCTTAGCTACCTATTTTAGTAGTATTTTAAGGTAAAATAATTAAAATAAGTTATAAAGAAGATAATAGACTTACTACTATAATAATATACCTAAAAATAATTAAAATAGATTTAAAAACCTTGATTTTTTCTTAAATATACTCTAATAAAGTATTATTTAAGTCTTCGCTATATTATATAATAATACTTAAAATATATAGTATAAATAGTATATATATAGCTTTATATATCCTTAGCTTTTTATTAATTACTATTATTTTATAATAAAAACTAATAAAAACTCTTTTAATAGTAGTTAATTTTTCTATCTAGCTTAACTCTAAACGCCTAAACTTATAGAAATATACGTTCTAACTATTTAAACTTCGATATCTCTCGAGAATAACTCTTAGAGCTATAGAGAACTCGAGAAATAATCGATTCGTCTTAATTCCCGCCTATTCTATTCTTTCTCCTAGATAAAGAGCTTCCTCCTCTTTATTCTCTCGACTAAACCCCTTTTCTTCAAGTCTTTTCGAATAGCTAGAAGAGAATTCCTAGGTTAGTAGACCGACGACAAAGGTAGGAATAAGAAAATCTAGATAAGAGTAGGTTTTCTCTTTCGGATTTCTCTTAAACCTTCTTTCTTCCGAGGGTATCTATTTCTAGCATAGTTCCTAAGGTAAATAATAATTAAAACATGCCGTATAAGGAGCTAGCACCTTCCTAGTCCTAAGGAATTCCTGAAATCCCCTGAGAAGCGTCCTAGAACGACGACTTTCCTCCTAAGTATAGGCTAGTAGAGAGTAAGAATTACCCCTATTCGAGCTATTTAATAAGTAACAAGGGTATTTATCGTAACTAGCCTAGATAAAAGCTTTTAACTCTTCGAAATTAAATGCTTCTTATTAGGTTTTCTTTTATTTCTTATCGGAAATCGACGAAATAGCGGTCTCCTTTACCTAGATCTCATCGATATCTATAGTAATATTAGTTTCTTATAGGAAAATAATATAGGGAAAATAATATACCGATTAGCTCCGGGCTAGGACTTAGTATATAACCCTCTTAATTATTATTTTCGTCGGTTTCTAAGTCGTAGAGGTTCTTATCAGTACTTTCGCCTCGGGTAAAGCTTGGAATATCTATAAATTATTAGAAAAGTAAGATCCTAAGTCTAGGGGACTTACCCTTATCGTTTTCTAGGTAAAAATTACAAGGAATCGCGGGAGACTTATATATTTCCTTAGGTTTTCTATTAAGATAGCTATTAAAAATAGCTCGACGACAAGTATCTAAAATATAACGTTGAATAACGTTATTTTTAAAGACTTCTATTATACTAGGCCGGGGTCCTAGTTAAGTCGAAAGAAAAGAAGAAGTTAAAAAAGGGGGAAGTAGTAATATCGCCTTACTTTTCTTTCCGTCTCTACTTATACGCCCCGTCTCTTAGGCGTAATTATATAGACGATAAGGTAGGTCGATATGAAAAATCACCCGGATATTCAGGACGTCGATCCTATAGCTAAGAGAGCTAGTAGAAACTAGAGTTCAAATTTTCCCCTTAAGAAAATTAGAAAGGACTCGTTCTTTTCCTAGGCTATTAGAGTAATAAATAGAGTAATTTAATACTCTACTTAGCTCCCTCGCGGTATTAATTATTTAAGTATAAATAAGAATCCTATCGCTAAGAAACTTATTATCTTTTTCTTAAATAATTAATAGAGCTTTTTCCCTTAAGATTTTCAAGTAAACCGAGTATCGAATATTATCTCTCTAAGTCGTATTTTAATAGATCTTCGGCCTAGTAGACTCGAGGCTAAGGGTTTAAAGAAGATCTTTTTCGTATTTCGGGGGTAACGTCGCGGTAAGAAGAATTAGCTAAGTTTTTAAATTAACTACTTCCCCTAGGCGACTAAGTTCCCTCCGGAAGGATTATTTCAAGTTTAAAACGACTTGAACTTCGTTAATATAGACCTAGTCGAGTCGATATATAATTCGTAGCCGATTTACGAAATTTCGAAAATCCGAAGAAAGGAAGGTTTCCGGCGTAGTAAAGACTAGACTAGCCGAGTCCGGGGGGTTCCTAGCGTCGAAAATAGCCGAAGAAATCCCTAGCGTTTTAGCCCTAGAATGCTGATCCTGTAGTAGAGAAACAAGAGGCTCTATAATAATAGAAACCCTAAAAGAACCGAGAAAAGAAGGTAGTTGAAAAAGGAGACTTTTCCCGGACCCGGTAGGTAATTTAGCTAGTATAGGGCTCACCCTATCTAGTATATCCCCTAGGATTTCTCGTTAAGAGAATCGGAATCGAATAGTAGATTTTCGAAAAAGCTCTCGAAGTTTTTTCTCGAGGTCGATATTCCGCAGGGAGTCTAGTCGGGTAAGACGTTAGATTTCGAAATCTTTTTTAAAAGTGGTTTTTCAAGTCGGTCCCTTACGAACTCTTGACTAGAACTTATAAAACTAAGGAGATAGTACTAGTTCTATAGAAAGTTAATTAGTATTAATTAGAAATAAAATACTAGGGGTAAAAATAAGACGCTAGTAGTAGAATATAGGAAATTTAGAATAGAAAAATAGAATACTTACTATACTAGCTTCTCGAAATCATTATTTAACGCTCTAGATTTCCCCCGCGGTTTCGAAAAGACCTCTCGCGTAAACCGTTCCAGCTACCTAAGAGCTATAACCGGCCTATAAATCTAGAATATCGTCTTCTAGATCTACGTCATTTTCCTCGTCTAGATCCGGTAATTCCTCGGGTTAAAAGTAATACGTTTTCAAGAGAAAACGACGAGAGATTCCGATAGTAAGATATTAATACTCGCTAGGGTTTAAGGCTAACCCTAAACCGGCTAGCGTCTCCCTTTAAAAAATAGTTCGGAAACGCTCGGAAGTAATTCTAGAAGATTTAGAACCCTTCTTCCCCGATAGATTCTCGAAAAGATATTTAAAAAGAGGTTTCTAAAAGACTTTTATTATTATCCGCTTGAGAAAAGGGACTACTAGCTATAGATAATAGACTAGTAACTTACCTATTTCTCAAGGTAGATATTAATAAATAATTTTCATAGACCCCGAGATTAAATATCCTTTATAGTAGAAAGTAATAAAAAAGAGAAGTCCGTTTTTAAGAAAGATATTCCGGGTCCTAGTCTTCGTAGAATTCGTATACCGGAGGGATAGTAGTTCCGGAGCCCTAGCCGGTTAACCCCCGGTCACGTGAACTAGGACGAGAAGTTTTTCGAGAAAGAGAAGAATAACTGAAATCTAATCGGAAAGCTTTCAGGTATTCCAGGTAAGCTGAGGTCCGGGGATCGAGAATAGACTAACTAGATCGGGACTAGTAGCTATCCGATTAAATAGGAATTTTTCCGAATTTTCTAGCCTGAGATCTATACGAGAATCTAATAAGAAATTTAAAAACGGGGTTAAATCAATCGGATTATCGTATAGTTTCTACTAAGAAATCTCGGGGATTTGTCGGATAGGACTTTTCCGCGTAGAAATACTATTTTCGAATAGTATATCCTAAAAAAGGATAGCCCGAGTTAAAGAAGTAAGGCCGTGAATAAATCCTTGAAAATCTGAAATCGAAAAAGAAGAACCCCCTAAAGAAATCGAGTCCCCTTCCTAATCGACTTTTCTTAAGGAAGTCGAAGTCCGGGTAATCTTTATTCCGTAGCTCCGGAGGTCTAGCATCCATTCGAAAGGAGTATGAGAACCCTAAATAAGAAATCGATCTATAAGGGTTTTTAGTCGTAGTAGAGGGCCTGCCGTAAGTTCGGCCTCGGAAAAATGTTAAGCCGGAGTACTAAAAGTACTAGAAGTCGAATCCGAGTCGTTAGGGTCATCCTTAATATAGGAAGAATTTTCGAAAGTAAGTTAAAGAACGAGAAAACGGCTAATTTTTAGAAAAGATAATAGAATCGAGGGGTAGCTATCCAGACCTCTAGACCCACGTTAGTCTAGTCCTAGAACGGCTAGTACGTCGACTAGGGGGATCTCGTATTCGTCTTCGGAAGTAGAATAGTCGAGAAAAGAAATCGAGAAATTAAGTAAAGACTTTTCTAGCTTAGATAAACTAGAAAGCTTACTAGTATTTCTAGGCCGGATTCAAGTATTTTCTTCGATATTAAATTCGTCTTCTTCTTCTTCGCTAGTCTCGATTTAGTTAGACTCGCTAGAAGAATCCTTGTTTCTTAAGGACTTAGTATTTTAAATAGTTTCTTCGAATTTTTCGATATCATCGATATCGGAGGCGATCCGGACAAACTTTTAGTAGGAAAGTTATTAAGAAGAGGTAAAAGAATACCTTAGAAATTTACTAGAACTCGAATCCTCTTAGGTTCTAATAAAAAAGCTGAAAACCTACTTCTACCCGCGAGAATAAGTTAAAATTCAACTCGGATCCTAATAGGCTCGAAAGGGTTTAGCTCAGGACTAATCTTTTTTAGTCCGAACTATCTTGAAATATATAAAAACACCTATATTTAATAGGGTTTCTTAAGACTTTCAGGCTAGTTCGTTAAAAGCTAGCTAGACGACTTTTAATAGGGGAGTATTCGGCTCCCCTATTAGCTCTAGTAACTCGAGCCTATCTAGACCTTCTAGATAATAGCCCTATCGAGTCCTTTCTAGCTAGGGACTCGGGTCGTCGAATAGGTTTTATTAAATTTTTCGTATCTAAGTATTTTAATACGCTAGAACTTTCGAGTCTAGTATAGTCTATTCTAGGTCCTATCTTAAGATATCTATATATACTATTAGTATAGCCGTTTTATATAGAAATAACCCCTAAATACCTTGGGAATTCCTAGAAGAAGACCTAGATCTCTTAAAGCGATTTTTAACCTCTCTTTTATCCTTAATATCTCTAGGTGAACTAGCCTCTCTAGGCCTAGCTTCTCGCCCTAAAAAAGATCGTTTAGGGTCTACTCTAAAGTAGGAACGACTAGAGGCTGAGTGGAAGAATTATTAGCAGTAAATATTAGATTTTTATAGAACGATAACCGAGGAACCCTTAGGAATTCGCCCCTTTCCTCTAGGGTTTTCCTAATTATAAGAGTCCCTATAATATCTTAATATAACTCGAATAGATCTACCTATAAAGGAATAGTCTTAGCACGCTAACCTATCTAAGTAGAGGGCTAGATTAGGAAAGAAGAAAGGGAAGGTACTTGGAATCTCAGAGTCCTTAATACCGGATACCTCCTGAATAAGGCTAGGATATTTTCTAGCCTTAGTAAGGATTTATCCCCTAATTTTAGAGGAAAGATTATATAGGGTACGTCGAAAGTAATAGTCGAGACTAGGAGGAAGAATAGAGTATTTATACTCTCGGCAAGCTAGAAAGCCGGTATCTCCGAGAATCGAGATATAATCTATTATATTAGAAAGAGACGAGTTAATTTCCTATCTAGATTTCAGCCCTAGATAGGAATATTAATTTTCTAATAAATAATCTAGGAAGGAGAAAGAAAGTAGGTTAGGGGAATATTAGAAGTTAGCGGCCTTAGCGGTTATATTAAAGTTACTGTAACTAACTAGCCCTCCCGCGCGGGTAAAAGAGTAGCTAAGATATTCCTACGTCTAGTTCCTACTCTAATCTTATAATTCTAATATAATTTTTTACTATAGATATTCTATAGATATTATAACTCTAGGATATATTTAAGACTCCGGAGATTCTAAAAATATATATATATATCTATATTTAGCGTAGATATCCTAGTTATTATACGTCTAAAGATAATATACCCTAAGAATACTAGAGAATTCTCTACTAGATAGTATTTACTTAATAACTTTCTTAAACCTTACCCGATATAACTAGTTCTTTTTTCTTAATTTTTTTTAAATTTTTTCCTATCTAACTTATATATAGTATCTAATCTAAATCTAGATTCGTTATATAGTATCCTAAGTAATTAAGAATATTATTATTTTTAAGCGTAGAAACCTAGGCTAACCCTATCCGTTTAAGCTAAAAATTAGCTCGCTAGATAACCTAAGTATAGCTTTATAACCCTATATATTTTTTATACGTTTCACTTCTATATATAGTTAAAGGAGGAGCGAGAGAGAATAAGCTCGTACTAGTAGTAGATTACCCGCTAGAGGCGGAATATTAAGAATTTCCTAGTTTTCTAAAAATTCTAGAAAATCGAGACTAGGCCTAATAAGGTATATAAGCGTATTATTTTATAGAGCTAAGTCTAGGCTTTCTAATAATATACTTTTTAAAAGAATCGGCTTAGGTTTTAACTATTATTTATTTAGAATAAGAAAATTAAATAAATTATAACTAAATCCTTAGTAGTATTTAAATAAATTATAGTTATTATTTATTTATCCTTATAAGTTAGAGTAATTATCTTTACTTCTATTTTACTTTAAGATTCTTTATATTTAAATTAATTTTATAATAGAATCTATCTATTTATAATAGCTTAAATATAAAGCTAGATTTAAGGCTAATATAAGATTACCCCTTAAAGTATTAACTATTAATTTAGTACCTAGTAAATATATAATATCTACTTCCCTCTCTTAACTTTTATTAAAGGTATTATAATAGAGTTTAACTAACTTCCTACCCTTATAACCCTTATAAGAGATATTAATATATAGTTCTCCTATCTTACCTACTAGAATAAGGCTTTAAAGCTACTAGATAAGGTAGTAGTATAAAGGTAATAGATATAATAAGTAGAATATCTTTATATACTACTAGAATCCTACCCTTAAAGTTAGAAGGAAAGGGTAGTATCTAATTAATTAATAATTAATTCTAAGTTTATAGAATTCTAAGTATATAATAGTAAACTTAAATTATTATTAAATTAAGTAGAAGGGTTTTATACTAATTATTAATATATAATAGTCTTAATCTTAAAGTTAAAAACCCTAAATATTATAATATTTATAACTATCTATTAATATTAAATCTCTATCTTAATTAATAATACTTACTATCTTTAATTAGTTTAAGAGTTAAATATCTAGATTAAAGTAGATTTTATCTACTTTTAAATTAGGCTTATAAATTAGATTAATTAATAGATAATAAAACTATTATAAATAGTATATTACTTAATCTTAGAAATTATTCTAATAAATAGACCCTTATTAACCTATTATATATATAATAGCTAAGATTAATAGATAATAATATAAAGTATAAAATTATATAAGGTAGTAGTAGCCTTATTAAAGGAAAATAAGCTAATTATAATTATATAATATATATAAGAAGTAGGGATTTCTATATTTTAAAAAAATTATAAGATTTTAAAAGGATAATATATAACTCTAATAATAATAGAGAGGAAGGAGGAGTAATAGAGACTAGATTATAATAGAGATAGAAAGGGATTTTTTATAATTATAATTATTAAGGAGATTAGAAGATAAAAGGAGAATAAATATAATAAAGTAGATAGAATTTATATCTAACTACTTAAAGCTTTAATAGAGACTTCTTTTTAATAATCTTATAATATTTATATATAAAGTACTTATAAACTAGTTAAACCCCTTTAATATTAAATTAAATTAAAATCTATCTCTTAATAAAGAATATAATTAAGCCTTATAATATAAATAACTTATACCTTATTATTTTTATTTTTATCTTTTAAAAGCTTTTTAAGTAACTCTTATTAAAATAGTTTAATTATTAGGAGTAGATAGTACTTTAACTAGTATAAGTAGAATTTTAGAGTTATTACTTAACCTCTATTAATATTATAATTATCTACTACCCCTTAGAGATAGAGTTATATTTATAAGTAGTATTTATTAATTTCTACTCTACCTTTAATATAGTAAGTTATAAGAAATTAATAAGACTATTATATTAATAAGGTTATCTAGTAGTAATTTATATAATAATTAAGGGCTTAATAGTATAAAAGGTTAAATTATAAGTCTTAATTAATAGATAGAAATCTAATTAATTTAAGTAGATCTAAGGTATATTATAAGACTTAATCTTATTAGTTATACTATTTAACTTTTATATTAATAGATTAGTTAAATAGCTAAATACCTTAATAGTAATTATCTTATACTATCTATTTTATATTAATAATAGAGTATTATTAAGAATATAAGGGGAGGACCTTTAATTAATAGTAGAGGTTATTAGAAGTTAATTAGAGGAGTAGGAAATTAATATAAATATAAATAAATATAACTATATCTCCTAGAATAGTAAGGTAGTACTAGTATTATAAAAGAGAGGGAGGATTATTTAAGTAGATAGATATTAGTATCTTAGATTTCTATTAATAATAAATAGAATTAATTTCTAGTAATATTTAAAGGCTTATATAAGAATAATAGTAAATTATATATAATATCTATTAGTCTATATAAAATCCTAAGGCCCTACCTATTAATTATAAGTATATAAATAATTCCTAGCTTTAATATATAATTATAAGGCTCCTCTAGTAGATATATAGATATAAGAATAGCTAGTAAATCTCTAAGTATTTTATAAGGTAGTTATAAAGCTATTCTAATAACTAATAGTATAAATTACTTATAATAAGAAGAAATATATTAATATATTACTAACTTAAATAGCTTAGTTTCTTTATAGTAGTAATTCTAGCTAATATAAATAGTATATTAAAGGATTCTAAAATAGATAGAATAGAAATATATCTTATAATAGGTTCTCTAATAAAGGTTAAGTAGAAGATAATTTATAATAGGCTTTATAACTTATCTTAAAAGGGATATAAATTAGTTAATATTTAAAGTAACTAGTTAATTTAAACTAATAGTAATAATCGCGTTATAATATTTCTTAGAATAAAAATATTCTAAGTACCTTTAATAAGACTAATTCTTTATACTACTTATTATATATCTAGCTTATAGAATATAGATATATATTTTATAAGTTTAATAGTAAGATAGGAGGTTTTTCTAAGATATTACTTTAAGATATTTATATATAATACCTTATATAAATATAATATACCTAGAAAGTTCTATTAAAGATATAAGTATTATAGTAGATTATAATATCCTATCTAGTTAAGTTAAGGAGAATAAAAGGTAAAGGGTAAAGCTTAAATATAATTAGAATAGAATATTACTTATACTAAGATTTATTATCTATTAAATACTAGTTAGTCTAATTATACTTAGAAGGCCTTAATAGGAATTTACGCGGAGTTACTTATATTTTTTTATAAGAACTAGAGATAAGAAGGGAATCTATTCTAAGGATAATAGCTATCCTAGGGATAATAGTAAAAGACCTAGTCTTAGAGATAATAAAAAAAGACCTAATCCTAGAGATAATAGAAAAAGCCCTAGTTCTAAGAAAGATAGAAAAAGACTTAATTTTAAAGAAGATAAAAAAATACTTAATTCTAAAAATAATAGAAAAAGACTTAATTTAAGAGAAGTAGTAAATAGCTTAAAGAAGTACTAGAAAGGTAATAATATTACTTAAATAAGTAATATTATTCTAATAAAAGAAGCTATAACTAATATAAAAGAAGTAGTAATTAGAAGAGAATTAAATTCCTCTAATAATTAAGGAAAAGCGAATTAAAGACTTTAATAGATTTAAGAAATAAAAAGGATCTATTATAATAGCTAGTATAAGAGATAAATAAAAAAAAGTTATAAGGGAATTAAAAACTCTAATAAATAGAGCCCTTACTTAGAAGTATATAAAGACCTAGGGTCTAGAATTCTAAGAGATAAGTTATAAAAAGGGAGCTTACCTAGAAGTAAAAGATAAAAATAGAGATTTAATAAAAGATAAATATATATTAAGCTTCTATTTAACCTTATAAAAGATAGACTATTATTAGAAAAATTAGAACCTTAATTTAATAAGCTACTTAAAAGGATTACTATATACCTTTAAATAGATTTACTTAAAAAGAAGAGTTATACTAAATAATAAGAAAGGTTCTTATATATATAAAGTAGTAGGTTATATATTCTTAATAATAAGATTAAACTTTAACTCTTAATAGAATTAAACGAACTATATTAATAGAGAGAAAAGGAAAGGAAGAGTAAAGCTTTAAATAGTTACTTAGATAGTATTATAAAATTTAACCCTAAGTAAGGATTAAAATAAACTAATAAAAGATTAGATTAGAAGATAGAGAGAAGATTAAATTGTATTTAAAATAATAACTTAACTTAACTAAGCCCTATTAGATAGTCTTTATTTACTAGTAGTAGAAGATAACTTAAAGTATAATAGATAAGCTTACTTAGTTAAGGATTATAAATAGAAGTCTTTATAAGGTAATACTAGGAACTTATAAGTAGGAGGGTTTTATAACTACGCGGTTATATTATATAGAAAGTAGGTTAGATTAAAAGTCTTTTATTAACTACTATTAAAGTATAATTAGCTACCCTTAATTAATACTATATAAATATAATTAAATAAGAAACCTCTAACTCTAATACTCTCTTAATTAGGCTTTATATTAAATTAGAATATTATATTTAAAGTAATTATTAATATAATAGCTTAGATTAAAGTAGTAATAGTAGATTAGGTCTATATCTACCTATTTTAAGAGTATCTCTTTACTAGATAGAGCTATTAAGGCTATATATCTTTATATAAAGTAAATTACTTTATTTTAATATATACTAGCTAACCTTAATAAGAATAGATTAGAATAAAGAAGAATAAGGTTAATAGAGGTAAATAGAAATAAAAAAGGGGACTTATATATAGTTAATTAAATAGAATAATAAAGAAAAGATAAAATTTTAAAGTAGAAAGATATAAATATAGATAATAGCTAGGAGCTAGACTTAAATAGAAGTTTAAGTATATAAATAGTAGAATAACTCTAAGTAGTTTATATATACTAAATTAGCGCCTTTTAATTATATATATATAGAGAAGCCTCTACTTACTACTTATAATACTTATATAACCTCTTTAATATTATATATAAGAGCTATTAAGGTTATTAAGACTTAATATACTACCTTTTATATCTAAATTACTTTAAGACTACTTTAGATATAAACTTTAAGATATTTTATTATTATAAGTTATACTTATACTTCCCTTAGAAAGCCCTTCTTATATTTATTTAAAGCTATTTAAATATAATATAAGTATAACTAAGGCCTTTTATTATTATTTCTAGTTAGAACTAACCTTTTTTTACTATAATTTAAGTAGTAGATTACTTTAACTAGATATACTACTCCTTTAAAAGAGTTTTTATTAATAAGATCTTTACTAGTTATAAGTAGAGTAGGTAGTTACTATTAATATTATAATTTATTAGCTTTATTTAAGAGTAATACCTAGCTTATTACTTAAGAAGGAGTACCTTTTATATATTATAAGTATTAAATACCTTTATAATAGGAGTAAGATAATTCTATATTATAATAATAGTAACTTAATAATAGCTTTATACTATTAATTTAATATTAAATAGATATAATATAATTTAAATAGCCTTAATAAGCTTTTAAGTCTACTAATAAATTTATTAAAATTATACTTTAAGTAGGAAGATATAACTTAGACTAACCGCGTTAAGTTAGTACTTTAAACTTAAGTTAGGTTCCCGACTTAACTTTTAACGAGTTAATACTAAATTCCTAGCTTAAGTATTCGGGTTAGTACTAATAGTTAGTACTAAGTATTTAAGTTAATACTATAAGGTAGTACTAAGTATTAGTACTAAAGTATTAACCCGACTCGTTAAGATATTAGTTCTACTATATTATTTTACTAAGACTATTATATCAGGAATATTTTTTATTTATAATAGTATTTTATACTATATATATAACTTACTAATAGATTACTAAGCGCTATTATTATTACTAACTAGGTAATTCTTAATAGTAAATAAGGTAATATAGAAAGGTAATAGCTAATTAGCTATTCCTATAGATATAATAACTATAATATTACTAATATTTTTTATCTATAATAGTATTTACTATTATATCTATAATTTACTACTATATTACTAAGTATTATTATTATTATTATCTAGCCTAACCTAAGTAATTCTTTAAGGTAATATAAAAAGGTAATATATATCCCTAGGAAACTAAAAGGGGTAGTAAAATTCTATTAAAAAAATCTATTTTTAGTATAAGGGTAATTCTTAAAAAAAATTAGAGCTCCTTACTATTTTATTAGGGGCTTAGCGTCTTAGTAATACCTTAGCGAGTCGGGTTAAGTTAACCCGACTCGCTAAGGTACTAAGGGCTTTTTAGGTTAATACCGGAATCTAGTATTAAGTATTTAAGTCGGTACTACCCTAGGTACTAAGTATTCGGGTCGGTACTAATTTATAGTACTAAAACCCGACTTAATAGTTAGTCTAGTATAACTTAAAGAGGAAATTATTAGACTTATATAAAAAGTCTACCTATTAATATAAATATAAAAGGGCTAGTTATATATAAATTAAGAAGTAAAGTAGAATAAGATTAAGCTAATTAAAAAGGAAGTAACTTATTTTAAGCCTATTCTTTATAATTATAAGTCTTTTATTATATAATTTAAAAATTAGAAGCTTTTATAAGACCTAGAAAATATTTTACCTTATATTCTAACTATTTTAAACTATTATTATACCTAATTTAAAGTTATATATAAGCTATCTACTTTAAATATAAATTATTATATAAGTTAAAGAAAGTATAGTTATATATTAAGTAAAGAAGTTAATAATCTAAGGAGGTTATTAATAGCTTTTAAAGGTAGTAAATAACCTATTATAATTCTAATTCTTAATAGTTAAGGTATAAAAGTAGGTAATAAAAATATCTATTAAAGTAGATATAACTTAATTATACTTTAATATAATTAAAAACTTATATTAATACTTATATAAATTATCTTCTATCTATCCTAAGTTATAATAGTTATATATATTATATAATAACTTATTTAAAGCTATTATAATCTAATTAAAATAAGATTAAATTAAAGCTTAAAATTATAAGATAGTAAGAGTTAATTTATTTTAGCTTAATTATAATATTTATATTTTATTTAACTAGTAGACCTTTAATACCCCTTATTTATAAGTAGTAAGCTTACTACCTAGTAGTAGAAGGTAATATAACTTTAAAAAGGAGTAATTTAAAAGAAATATAAGGTATTATTAATATATAACTTAAAATTATATAAGTTATTTAAAATATTTATTACTACCTTTATCCCTTCTAATAATCTATTATCTACTATTAAGGGTATAATTAGTTACCTTTAAAACCCTTATATACTTATTCTCCCTTATCTTAGTCCTCTTTATTCTTACTTATATTAGGGTTAGATTTAATAGGATTTATATTATTAAGTAGTACCTTAAGCTCTTACTTATTTAAGTTTAAATTAATTAGATCTTTACCCTTAGACTTCCTATTAATAATTAAAGGGCTAGTAATAGTACTTTACTAGCTTACTTAAAAAAGGAGATAATTATAAAGGAAGAGGATCTAACTTATATAAATAAGTATTAAGAGGTATATATAATATATATAAAGATAAAGAATTATCTTAAACTCTATTAAACTAACTATTAAGTTAGGTTTTAGTACTATAAATTAGTATTAACCCGAATACTTAGTACCTATTTAGATACTAACCTAAATACTTAGTACTAGTTTCTAGTATTAACCTAAAAAGCTCTTAGTACCTTAGTAAGTTAGGTTAACTTAACCCGACTTATTAAGGTATTACTAAGACGCTAAGCCCCTAATAAAATAGTAAGGAACCTTAAAGATTTTCTAGAATTACCCTTATACTAGAAATAGATTTTTTTAATAGAATTTTACTACCCCTTTTAGTTCCCTAGAGATATATATTACCTTTTTATATTACTTTAAAGAATTACCTAGGTTAGGCTAGATAATAATAATAATAATACTTAGTAATATAGTAGTAAATTATAGATATAATAGTAAATACTATTATAGATAAAAAATATTAGTAATATTATAGTTATTATATCTATAGGAATAGCTAATTAGCTATTACCTTTCTATATTACCTTATTTACTATTAAGAATTACCTAGTTAGTAATAATAATAACGCTTAGTAATCTATTAGTAAGTTATATATATAGTATAAAATACTATTATAAATAAAAAATATTCCTGATATAATAGTCTTAGTAAAATAATATAGTAGAACTAATATCTTAGTAAGTCGGGTTAATACTTTAGTACTAATACTTAGTACTACCCTATAGTATTAACTTGAATACTTAGTACTAACTCTTAGTATCGACTTAAATACTTAGGCTAGGAATTTAGTAATAACTCGCTAAGAGTTAAGTTAGGAACCTAACTCGAGTTTAAAGTACTAACCTAACGCAGTTAGTCTAGACTCTATTAAGGTTAGAATACTAGTAAAGTAGATAATAAGGTAGGAATATAAACTTTCTAACTATTTATATAAGGTAATTAAAGTAATTAAAAGTTAATATAAACTACTTATAATATACTCTTCCTAATATAATATCTTAATAGACTATTCTTATTTATAATTAATAGCTAATTTATTTATAAAAAGTAAAATTAAGTTATAAGTAGTCTTAATTATATTAATAGTTATATTATAAATCTTAATTAAAAGGATTAGCCCCTAGTACTATTATTATATATACTTACTAAGGTAGGTTAGGTAGATAATAAAGATAAGTAGATATATTTAAATTAAATTATAATACTTTTTTAAGATTACTATTCTTAAGAGGTAGAAGGGCTAATAATCTCTTAAGAATTACTTATAAACCTAGCTTTTTAATTATATATAGATTTAAAAGGAGGTATATTAAATAGAATAAATAGCCTCTTTATAAAGTTATAAGAGGAATTAAAGGATAATCTAATAGATCTCTTTTATTAACTTATTACTTAAGGCTAGTTAAGTTAAGTTATACTTAATTAAAGCTAGTAGAAGGTATTAAAAAGTAATATTAAAGGGGAAGAGACTAGAACTAATAAAAAGCTAGCTACTAGCCTAGATCTAGTATTAATTATATCCCTTAGATATCTTATACTAGTTAGTTTATTAAAGTTATATATTAATTAGCTCTATTAAGGGTAGTACTTAATTTAAAGGCTTAATATACTAGCTAGAACTAGACTAATATAATAAGATTATAAAGGAGGAGGACTCCTTTAATAGAGAGTAGAAGGGTTTTAATATAATTAAAGTCTACTTAAAGCTAAGTAGAAGTAAGCTTATAAGTATTAACTACTTTCTTTACTAATCTAGGCTAGCTAGGATTATTAAGGTATTTTCTAATAAAATAATTATATAATTAGTAGGTAGGAAGTAGTTAATTATAAAGAGAAATTATATAAGATATTACTAAATTAATCTAATAATATTATAATAAATAAACTACTTATTTATATCTTTAGAATAGGTATTAATATATTTATAAGCCCTAGTCTAATAGATATAAGAGGTAGAATAAGTATATTTATATTTTATTACTAGGTCCCTAAGCTTTATAATAGAGGGAAGGGGCTCTTCTAAATATATATAAGTAGTAATAAACTCTACTAAGTTATAAGTAAAAGTAATTATATTTACCTTTATAAAAATATTATAACCTATCTCTTTAAGGAGGAGTAGCTATTAATTAGGTATTTATAAATCTTATTATAAGAGAGGAAGTAGTAATAAGTAGTATAAAAGATTAAGTATAAGTAGGAAAAGTAGAGGAAGAAGGAGGGAATAATAATAATTTAAGGGTAGAAGGGTATATTAATAATAGGTAGAGGGCTATTATAAGCTTACTTAAACGCGGATATTTAATAATAAAGGTAGATAAATTAGATTTAAGGTAGAATAGAGATAGAAGGGGAGTTAGAGTAGTATTAGAGGTTATCTTATATAGAAAGGGAATTAATATAAGTTTTATAAAAGGAGAAGCTAGCTAGATTAAGATAGGAGTAGAGTAGAATAAGTCTAATAAGAGGTTAACCTTACCTCTATTCTATAATATAGTATAAGTATTCTCTAGTCTTATATAATTTAATAATAAGATATATAAATAGAAGGTAGTCTTACTAATTAATAGTTTTAGTACTTACTAGTTAGATATTAATCTATACCTTTTAAAATACTCTAATAGATTAAAGTATATAATAATAATTTTCCTTCCTCTTAATATAACCTTAATTTATTAACTACTTAATTAAGGGATTATATACGCGTAGAAGATTTATTAATATAAGTAGTAGCTCTACTTTATTATTAACTACTACTTAAATAGAAAGGATCTAATAAAGGCTATTATTATTTTCTATAAATAATCTACTAAAGTATTATATTATAAGTAGCTAGAGTTACTAGTATTATAATCTATTATTACTAGGTTAAATTATATATTCTAAGGTTAAAGATAGAGCCTTATTCTATATAAGAGGTATAAGACTTAAGATAGAATAAAGATATTATAGTAGATAAGGTTATACTTAATACTATTATAAAAGAGGTAGGCTAGAGTATTACTAGCCTAGTAAGCTAGAAATATATTAAATTAGCTATATTAATTAAGGCCTTTTTAAACTCTTAAAAAGAATAAATTATTAATACTAATAATAATATAATTAGAGTAGTAGTAGAAGCTTATAATATAAAGGAGTAAGTATTTAAGTTAGATAAAGATAAGAATATTATACTAATAGTATATTTAAAGGATATCTTATATAAATTATATATACTATAACTTTATAAAGAATAATAAAAAGGTAGTAATAATAAGTTTATTATAAGACTTAATTATTAAAAGAGAATTCTTTTAAAGTATAATATACTAGTACTAGATTAGATTATAATTACTAGCTATTTTATATAGAAATTAGAGTAATACTAGGTATAATAATAACTCCTTTATAATAATATCCCCTTATATAATTACTATATTATTATAACCTAGTCTAACTATACTTACTAGGTAAATCCTTCTAGTATTTCTGTAATTTACTAATTTAGCTAGTGAAAGATAAGTAATTATACCCCTCCTACGCTTTCTCTTAAGTACTACACTCCTCTTCCACCCCTTATTTGCCTTCCGAATATGTAGATCGCCCGAACCACATTGTAACTCCTAGAATAGCGAACGTAGCGCCTTCGAATCCAACCAATTGATTCCATGGCTCGCCCAAGGTCCAGAAAAACGCCATCGCCACACCGCGAGATATGAGCGAGTACCAATATACTGTCCAATTGTCCTGCAATGCGCCCAGGAGATCGTAGCCGTTGATAAGAATGAGGAGGAAAGCTGAGTGGCCCAAACCATCAATACATGTTGTTACTAGCAGAAGAGGGATGTAGGGAGCCCCGTTCATTGTGCTTGCGCTACAGCGACCGTGTTGTATGGAGATGGTATAAACGACCGAGACTTACCAATGAGCTGAGCTACAGCCTTGTTCAAGATCTGAAACTCGGCCATGAAATCGGAGGGATTGTAGATGTTGGGGATTTGGATGACGATAGTGAGCGCTGCAATCACCGAGAGGGCCCAGCCAGGTGGGGACAGGTGTGGTATCATGTTCATGGTATTGGAGATGATAGGTGATGGAATAGGTGTCAAGCTGTGGCCTTGCCAGAGTGAATGAGTGCAAGGAGTTGAAGGGCAAAACGTTCGGGTAGGAAGGAGTTGAACCCTCGGTACCCAATAGGTGCTTCTCTGTGATTCGCTCGGCTGGACTAGAGGACCTGCAGTATTAAAGTTGCGCGATGCGTAAGCAGAATTCCGAATTGGTATATAATTCCGGCTTACAGAAACAGTTGTTAATCAAGATTCATGGTGACCTTTCTCATGCACTTTTTCTCAGTCTTCCAAGACAATATCGCATCCGTTTTCCTGTATTCTAGCGATGAGCGGTTCAAGCCCACGGTGGCCCAACGTTGTGTTTCAGTGTCGAATATCCAGGTGCTCCACACTAGGTGCTCTACACTGATGTATTACACTACGACGGATCTTTCCCCAGGTGGTCCCAGGCACCGGGATCTCCTCTGGTATGCCGGCCACTATCCCAATTCGACTGAAGATTCTGTAAAATTTCCGAAGCAGACGTCTATACCCACGGAGTTACGCTAATCCTGTGTATTCTCTACGGACCCAATCACGCCTCCACTTTATTCTTCCGTCGAATATTGTATACCATGTCTATAAGAGCAATTCGCCAAGTCACAACTAGGGGGATAAAAGGCGTATTACAAAGCGGAAGAGCTGATGAGTTTTAGACAAGTGCTTGTCGCAGCGAGCGCTGAGTACTAAGGCCTAGTATCCAAAATGGAATCAACATAACCAAACCCCACCTCTCATGTTTCTCGGACTTTGGGCTACCTCTGGCTGCGCGCCTCTAAACACTGGTATGGATGCCTGCTCCTATTCAGGTTCCTGTATTGGAGCTGAGATACAAGCAACAGCATCGTCTATGCACCTGGTTGAATACGGACTGACGAAGCGCGACAACCATGGTGCAGTCGTCAATGAAGTCGTGAGATACACCAATGACAAGATCGCGAAGCGAGAGGCGGACGCCATCGCAATATAGACAAGCAATGGGACGGTGGATCAGGCTGGTGCAGTCAACAATGTACAAGGGATGTTGATGGTGAGACTTATCATGAGCATGGGCTAAGTCGAGTCGCGAGAATGCTCTATCTCTCTTTCCACGTTCGATTCCATTGGGATCTATATGTGCGTCTGAAGGGTCTGTATATATGAGCTATCTCTCATTCAAATCAGCTTATCAGGAACGCTTGGGAGGATACTTCGCTGTCACTGTCCGAGCTCCCTTGCCAAATCACAGGTCTACTTGCGAATAGAGGTCATCCTGTGATCATCGAGGAGGTATTATCCGTTACATCATCCTGTAATGAGATCGTGCCGAACAAATGACCGCCCATCAGCATGTTTCCATTTAGTCACGGCATGCCGAGTAGTGTTAATGTGCTGATTGGAAGATTTTAGTATTCCATGATAACACAGCTGTAGCGCAGCAATTCCCAATCTCATGACCTTTTTGATAGCTTAAATTTTACTTGATGGAGCGAGTCATCCCCTTTGCTCCTCAACAGTCAAGGATCTTGTGACACGATCCGCCTATCATCAACATGCATCTCAGCATAAAATTTGCAATTCCTATTAGCGCAAGGTTGAAACGGACACATGTGCCCAGCATAACATTCTGGGTCCCGGCAATGGTTCGAAAAGCGGCACGGCAGGCTCCTCCCCAGATACCGCAGTGCGTCCAAATGCTCACTATCCAGTCTCCCATCGTGGCGCGCTTTGCAGCGTGGGTCTGGACAATAGCCCTGAAGGAAATGGTAATTGCAGAACTTCTGAGAGCGAAGCCATACGACCATCGTCTCCTTGGGATTGAGGGGAGGGTCGATTCGCAAGCCTTGGGCGTTGCGGAAGATTGCAAGTTTCGGCGGGTTGATTGTAGGACGGTGTCCTGTGTCACGAAAGATGCGCGGGAGGGAAAACGGTTGCAGGGTTGGTAGCATCGGTAGCGGGTTGGGTGTACCGTGTGACGTCTCGAGGAGCATCAGACGTCCGTGATCAGTGGCTGGTTGATTGTTCATTATCAATTGAAGGACTTTGTCGTCCAACATGCCACCGAAGAGGATGAGTTTGCAGTGTGGATCCAGCAGGTTAACCTTCAGTAAGCCCGCGGAGTCTTTGGTTATTTGTCAGCATTGCTTCTCGTATTTAGCATACTGGGAACTCCACCTCGCATTCGGTATACTGGGGTACAAGGCCCATCACTAATTGCAACGAATTCTACCAACGACTCCACACTGTTGAATCCTTGGAGGAACCATCCAAAGTTCACTCGATGTGGAATGATGTTGGCCTCGAGGTATGCATCGCTAAGCCATTCGGGATTGCCAAATATTCGAATAACAAGACGGGTCACTTCGGAACCCATCTGTCCTAGCATGTCTGCAATTCCATGGGTCAGAGCCATAGCAGCTTGCTTCCCTCCCAGCTCATCATTCGCGATAAAGCCATCTAGAAACTTTGGATAGACAAACATGAGCGATAATGCCGTAGATGGAGATGGTGCTAAGAGAGGTATTACCTGGAAACGATTGCCATCAATGATGACCGAAACGAACGAATCTAGATAAGTCGTTCGAAAGTCCACGTCTTGCAGCTGGTTGCGAAAGTAGAGCATTCTCTCTTCGGGTGTAGCGAAGAACCTTGGTATGGTATCGGTCACCACTTCATACGGCCCTGGTGGTTGCGGGAAGGAGTGCCCTGGTAATTGTGGCGAGGAGTGCTGGGGTATTCCATGAATGTGTTGACCCGAATTTGAGGCGGACATTGAGAGGCTCTTTAGATGGTGAAGGAAAGAAGGCTGGCTCTTGGTGTCAGTGGATACGGAGGGTATTTCTACATGATACAGCAGTCAATCAGTGAACAAAGACAAATGGCAATATGCGACAAACCCGCCGGCACAGATTCAACTAAAATGCTCTAACGATGTCGAATGACAACGTCTTGGAATTCCGACCAAGCTTACTCCTAGAGGAAAGTGGAACTTAGGAGTACGTTCTGAATGTAAAGGATACAAGATGGTGTCATGTCTCATCCTTTCCAGCCGTAGTGGAGCCTTGGCGCTCGATCACCTATCAATTACGCGACATCAACACAATGGAAGACTTGCTTGCATGTCTTGGTAGTCTCTGTCTTTGACTGATTCTTCCGATAAGTTTCAGGATTGGACGCCAAGGTATCCCAGGGCAGCAAATAGAGCTTTCGGGAATGCTGCTTACAATTGTCGGAACCGTTCATCCACTAGCGCTAGGGTAAGGTGGCGGATGGTGGTACAAACGTGATGATGAGAACAATGAGGACGACGTAGCATGTTTCAAACATCTCAACAGCGTCAATGCGCCCGTCAAACATTCGTAATGTTTGCAAAATGTCATTGATAGATGGAGCAAACGAATCGTATATGTATATGGATGATTGTAGCCTTTCTAAGATACTGCGTCAGCTTTCAGTCAGGTTTTCACACGTCGTGCACCTTGAAAGAAGTAACTGTTGCCCAATGCAGTAATCTCTGCTAGTAAGGCCTCTTGCAAGACAAAGAGTCATGTCTCTGTACAAGGCATTAATCTATACTAGTTATGTCATGTGTTTACAACAATCAACAGGCTCGGCTATAGCGGACAATTAGTATACAGTCGGCAAACTATCGAAAGAGCAAGAAACGAAGCCACAATACATTTCCGCCGCAACAGGCGCCGAGTCTGCAGAGATTCATTCGCCTCTGAATCTTTAAAATTCAGCGCTAAGCTGTACCATGGGCAAATGCTCTAGATTATTCAGCACTTCATTACCAGTTCAGACCCCTTTGGATGCTCAGCGGTCTTTCGCGGAGCCCATGGTACTACAAGGTCGCCTCCGATTGCTTTACTGTGTAGATGAGATTTGCGATCCGTGATACCGCCGATGACAGGGGACAAAGTGATCGAAGGATCAACGCCTTGGTGAAAGGCTGCTATACAATCAACAAACGCAGGATCTAGATGGGACAAGAATGGCGGAGGAGAGACAAGGGGCGCATATGGCTCTGTTGAAGTCCACTCAACTCCAGGCGGAGGGCATGGAAGGTCGGCAAAATCGAAGCTGTGGATACTGCCGTTAGGAGGTCTGATCGTTGCTAGGGGAGAAAGAAGTGGCAATGTTGGCGTATGTTAGGCCAATTCGATTGCAACCATTGTAGGCAGTCACGGACTTATATACAACATATATGCTTGGAGATTGACTGTATCGGTCGTTAGCTAGTATATCATGCCTTGGAAGCTTGATGTGGTACATATTAAGTCCTACTGGGGGAGCCGAGACAACAGGACTTAGCACTGTCGAAAGACAGGCGAGTTTTTGTGATTTCGGCGGCCAATAATATACAGAAAACTGCCGTTCGTTAGACTCGGTTGAAGCTAGGTACGGAGATACTATACCCACCTGAAACAAGAGATTACATGTAGCCCATATGCAACTCGGTAATGGATTAGAAGTGATAAGAGCTAAATTTAAAGCCGCAGGGGTGGTGGGCGTTTCAGAAATCACTTGAGTAATGGTACCGGTAGACTTCGTAAGGTTGTTAAAAGTTACGTTATTTTTAAAGCATGCAGTATCTGCTGGAGTCGGCGCTGCTACTGGTGTGGGTTGCATAGAAATGGGTCTGCGAGGATGTGCCGTAGAAGCAAGCGCTAAGCCCAGCGTTGTCGACGGAAAGCGGTATTGTCGGTCTCTTGACCTGGCAGTAGTCCAAACAAGGGCATAACAAAGCTAGAACATTTGTAAGAGATGGAATTCTGGTGAGGTTGATCAGCACGGCTCAATCCAGGGTACAAATAATCAGGCTGTCGTTTACATCTACAACAGTAATCGTAGAACCCCATTTACCGAGAGTGCTATATTCGTATTAGCAGTATTCGGAAACGCATGTTTCTCGCCAAAAAAGGGCCCAGGTGAAAGATGGAAATGAAAAGAATCACCCAGGAATCAACGAGCCGAAATCAAGGATGGGCCCTACATTCAGGTCAATGAATCCCACTCGGCTCTTTTGGTGCACCAACAGGTTATGGCCATATAGAACACATTATTTTCTCTAAGCGCTGATAATGCGTATATCAAGGCGGCTAGGACGAGCAATGACGATTGTCAAGCATCGAGATAGGCCCCACACGGTACAGTATGCAAGTTCTCTCGCTCAGACAGGTACATCGTCATCAGCCTCGAGTAGATTGCGAAACCCAAGGCGCGTCAGATTCGTGACACTTCTTTTGCTTTATGCAACGGTAGTCGGAGGTGCTCCACATGCAGAAGCGAGGGTGTCCCAGATAGGAGTGCATAGTTGCTCCGAACGTGCTACAAGAGCCTTGGCGACTTGGGGCGCTAGGAACGGCCAATTGTAACTTAGCAAGGATAACCAGAAGTACATAGTAGAACATTGGAAGCTATAGCTACATGGTATGCATCTGAAGCAGCGAATCAGCGTTGACACAGGTGATACAATGCATGAAGATGGAACAATGCTCTCTGCATGCCTGATCTCGGCACAGCACCTCGTCCGGAACTCTGCATATTCTAGCACAGACGTGCCTATCGGTAAGCATAAGGCTGGAATAGTGGAGCGATGAGTGCAAGAGCGTTCAGGAGGGTCGCGCAGCCGGGAGGCAATTGAATGCGCAGCAAGTGGAGCTTGAAACAGGAAGTAGAAAGCTGCAATCTAATGCACTCTTGGGGCCTGAATGAACCTGAAGATTGGCAACGTCCAAGAGGTCTGTAATATAAGGTCGTCGCGACACCGGTATTTGCACGTAATTGCCCAACGAACGCTTCGACCATTTGAAGGAACTTGCCTGTCCGTTGGGTGGCACTTGCCTGAATCGAGTTAGTATCAAGTTCTACGCCACCTTCGCCACTATTTTAGTTGTACAAATAGAATACCTTAGCAATGGCACCGGCGCCAATCTCTTGGTCTCCTTCCCAATACTGATAGGGCTTTTCCAATACACTCTTCCCTCCTTTCACTTCCACAGGGTCGAGAGATCAATTTTGATGGATCTAAAAGGGATGGCGATAATGGATATTGGTCCTCGTTCGTGCTACGTGTTGGAAATCCTGAACAAATCGTTCGAGTACTCCCGTCAACAGCAGGCCAGAAACCGCTGGTCATCATTCCACAAGGGTGCATTATCGACGTAGCCGGTACGATTGCCGACTCAAACTGCACTGCAGCTCGGGGTGGACTGTTCAACCCATCGCAGTCTGAATCCTGGGATAATCTCGGTGATTATGCGCTCGGTCTCGATACCAACCTCGGCTACAATGATACCGGCACATATGGACTCGACAGTATCTCATTAGGCTTCACAGACGTCGCAGGAGGCCTCAAGTTGAAATCGCAGGTGATTGTAAGTACCGGCTCCGGGGACTTTTACCTCGGTCTCTTTGGTCTGGGTGTCCAAGGAACCACTTTAGTGAAAGACAAAGCAACAGAATCTACCTACTTGAGAACGTTGAAAGACAATGGTTTGATACCCAGTCTGTCTTGGGGGTATACCGCAGGAGCGGGATATCGTAAGTGCATCAGTATCATAGGGACCCTCGTGGAGCGTATACGTTGCTACGTCTTGGAATATCTTTGAGTGCTATTTGTGATGTCGATCTAGCCTCGTCACTCACCCATAGGCTCTACCCTTTGTATATGCTCAGCCTCTCTCCTCATACGCTGATACTGATCAGGAAATGTATTTGGGAGCTTAACACTTGGAGGCTACGACGCTGGCCGCTTCACGCCTAACAATGTCTCTCACTCCTTCGCCCCCAACAAATTATCCAACTTGGCCATTAATCTCTATTCCATCACCACGAACACGACCGTTGGCAACAGCTCCCGATCTTTACTGACCACGCCGATAGTAACATATATTGATTCGACGCAATCCTATATCTACCTTCCTGTGGAGGCTTGTCAGGCTTTCGAGGCTGCATTTGGGCTAGAGTGGAATGAGACAGCTAAGGTTTACTGGGTCAACGATACACTCCATCAAATTCTTTCCGAAGTCAACCCTTCTATAACGTTCGGCATAAGTAATGTAGAAGGCGGCCCCACTGCAGACATAGTTCTCCCGTATGCAAGCTTCGACCTCCAGGCGAGTTATCCAGCCGTACAGACCGCAACGAATTATTTTCCTTTACAACGAGCCGCCAATGATTCTCAGTATACTCTAGGCCGAACATTTCTTCAAGAAGCGTATGTGTACCGTGAACTAGCCTAGCCTCTGTCTTCAACAGCTGACGCACAATCACAGCTACCTATTGGCAGACTACGAGCACTCTAGTTTCTCGGTTTCACAATGCATTTTCGATGACACGTACCCGAGGAATATAGTGGCCATCCCGCCAGCCACAGCAGAGTTTCCCAACTTGAGTCGTAAAGCCATCATAGGTACTAGCATCGGAGCAGCGTTGTTCTTGATCTTGATCATCCTCACCATTCTATTCATCACGCGAAGTTGGACGCGAAGAGCTGGCAAGATAACTTCCTGCGATCACTCAAGATCCACAACGTCCTCTTGTGTTCTACGGAATTTCAGTATCTGCTCCTTGTGCGAGATGGACAACAACAGCACGTGCGGATCAATCCGCGAGTTGGCCGATACTGCGAAGGCAGAATTACCAGATGAGAGGTCACCGTCTGGATCCAGTAACAGGATCCCTGAGCTGTCCCAACCACTTTCGCGAATGGTACATGAGCTGAGAAGCTACACGACTTCTAGGGACCATTCCGTGTCACATACAAACTCTGGCAACGCAAGCAGACTCTTAATATCTACCAGAATATCCAGGAAGAGCCGGACGAGCTTAAGATCATCTAGCAGCGCTCCCTGCGTTGAAACCACTATCTCCTCTTCAGCTCATCGTGAAAATCTTAATCGTGGACATACCTCGGTCATTGCTCCAACAACTGCAGCCGAGATCTACGATTTGTACATGCGCAGATCTCTGAATCTTAATCGATCTTTACCACTAACCCCAATCTCCGAAAGCCCGCAGAGGTCGCCAATATCTATAAGATTCAGCCAAGGAAATAGTTTTTGCCCACGCCCTCACATTCTTCAAGTCCCAGAGCGTGCCTATGACTATGCCGTAATTCATCCAGATATCCCCATGTCCAGATACTCGTTTCCTTCCGTGAGACACAAACGCCGTCCCGTCGGTGTCTTGCTGCCAGGTCTGGGAATTTCAATATCCCCAGGAATCTCGGACCTCACAACACCAACACCAACGACCATGGTCGGTCGTCAGGGGCATGGACGACCAAATGAGCATTGGGCTTAGTCTAGCATGCTAGGACCTCGGGCGTGCTGAAGTTTTACGACTTCGAATGAGGGTTATGGGATAATTTCAGCTCCCACGAAGTAGCAAATATTCGAAGACGCCACGTTAATCATTCACCTCACTGCTCTGATTCTTTCTGGGATGTTAGGTGTAGATGGATGAATAGGCCCATACGGTTTGTTGTAATGGTGCTGTTCGGTATACGGCATTGTCTCACGGCTTTTCGACACAAAGATTGACCTTCTTGATTTAAAGATCTCATCTATCATGCAGCAGCTTATGTTTATCATGGTGACATCGGGTACACAGCTGCTGGCGTAATATATGGAGATTCTCAGTCATATTATGAATTGCCGAATTGTGAACTGGGTACTCTTCGCACATTTTCTTATCCCCAGTTTGAGGCAAAATTAATGCAAAGGTAAGTCAACCCTTCGACAATAAACATAGACTACTTTGCCTACAAATTAGCTAAGAGCTGGCGCCGTTCCCAGGTTATCGTGAGCATGCAACGACTTGCTGAACGAATGCCAGTAATGCGACAAAGGATACGAGATAGAATACGTTTTACTGAGGGCTGTCCCTGATGGAATAATGCACAACTCGCAAATATCGTTCTCTGTATTCAAATTTCCAATCATTCGCGCATAAAGCAGAATCCATCGGCTGGCTCCAGGGGTACTTACAGCGCTAGCACCCACAGAAGCGACAGAGAGCCTGCACGCGCAACGATGAGCTCAACCGTTGGCTACTTGTCACTTAGGCCGATTGGAAAATCATACTTTCTGCAGATATATGGAGCGTATAAGCTGCGGATATATGCAAAGACTGGAAAAAGTAAGCGGTCGACTGGAATTGACTGGATCGGTTGGTACATCTATTCAACAAGCGCGAACCAACTTCAGAAACAGGTCGGGTCCATACAAAGTTGCTACATCCCTTCCCCCACACACACAACACACTGAGACGAATCTTCGAAATGTCTCCGCCGCTCGCTGCCTATCTTGCAATCCTACTATGCCAACTATCAGCACACGTCCTCAGCCTACCAGCCACCACCCTACCACCCCTCTCCCTCACCATCAACGGCAACATCACGCTCTCCCCCAACGCAACAAACCTTAAGTAAGCCATCATACCCCCCTTTTCCCCCACAAGAAACCCCCATAACACCACTTCCCATAGCGCCCCACCCCCTCCCGGCTTCCACATCGACGGCACATCCCTCTTCCTCCCCCACAAATACCGCATCACCTTCGAAAACTACGGCCCCCCCCTCTCCGCCGACGCCGCCGCAACCTGCCTGGCAAAAGCCGCCGCGCAGTACCATCTCCACCCGGAAATCAATCTTATGGGCGCCCGGCTGCGGACATATACACATGGAAGTGTGATGGTGGGGATTATCCCTCAGGAGGGTTTGACGTGGGGGTATTGGGGGGCGGCGATCCGGGCTGTGGATTCGATGTGGAGATCTTGGGATGTGATTGAGTTGGAGTTTGTTATTGGGGTGGAGACGAAGGGGGTGTTGGGGAGGGGGTTTTTGACGTCGGTTGATTCGGAGAGATGAGGGGAGGTGGATTTTACGCTTCGTCGGTCTTTGAGCTAACGGTGGATGGTCGTGAAGGATTCTTATTCGTAGGTAATTCTGATCTTCCGACTCGGTCATATTTCTAGGCATGCCGTGTTGTATATCTGGAAGTCTGCTTCTCTGGAGCACTCTAGAGGCGGAGTACACAACTTGATGATAATCCGGCGGGTGTTGACTCTCTCCTCAGGGCGAATTGGCAATCTATATAGCCCACGGACGTATCAAGCCTAGGAATGACAACTTAATGTCCTCGATGGGCTTAGGACGGCATGATCAGTGACACAGTTGCAGCCGGCAGCCAGCTTCTCACACACATCCAATGTCTTCTCCGTCCCTGTACTAATACACTCACGATCGGCCAAAATTTTCTTGCCACGAACTATACACTCAGAAGGAATGTATTGTAGGTGCCAAAGTGCACGTAGGGCCCCTTCGAGTAAGCGCTGCAAGCTTCAAACTCAGTCTCGATAATGAGGAGCTTTGGACTATAGATGGATCCTCGAATCGACGATTCGTACCCTAACGTTTGCGCTGGAGCATAGCAACATTATAGGGTTGAGGTTAGAGATGCTGGTTCTCGGATTAAGCATTAGTGGAGGACTGGTTTTGTAGGATGACTAGTATGGCTTCTCCTTGACTGTATGCCGTTTTCCCTTTTGTGCGTGTTGACTCGATGATTAACTATCAACGCTTCATCCGGATGCATAGAATGGTGATCTCCATGGGACAATCCTTCTATGAGGAGTCATTGATCGAGATTTCTGTACGATCGTGCATAACATTAGAATCTTGTGGTAGGGTTTTGTGGTATACGAAGCAATTCTCATGATTTACCTCTTCTCGGAATCCCACTCCGGCTATTCTCTATTCCAAAACTCCGACATGTCAGTCATTGCTTCAAGGGATGTCTAGCAACGCAAAGGATAGTGGATTTTAGGAACATGAATGAAGCCATGCATCGCGCCACTCCTCTTTCGAAGAAGGTCTGGACATAGGCTTACTTGGAGAGCCACGAGGCTTTCCACAGCCAAACCCATCCACCAAGCTCAGTATAGCCCCAGGTACCCACAATCCCGAAAGGGGTCATGAATGCACCCCAATACCAGCAGTGACCCAATCTATATGTTTTGCTTAACTTGATGTCCCCAGTCTCGGTAATGAGATAGCCGTTCAAATCAAAGGATCCAATGCTGTCCACTCCAACTCCCTCGAAGAAGAGACACCCAGGAACGGTATGGTCGATAGAGGTAGTGAAACTAATTCCACGCATTGGCGGGTCCAATGACCTAGGTCGGTGAGCGTCATCGGAATACGAATAGAGGCCTATCCATTCTCCATCTTCAAGAAAGCGTTGACTGGTCATTTGAGGTAGGTGCCATGAGCCCATTATTGCCGAAGCATAAGGGCAAAATGGCAGCGGCAGATCCATCATGGCATGAAAGTTGATGTCAGTTACAGCCGGCGTGATTACTTGTTCTCGAGTGCATCCATCTCGCCGAAGCTCCTCGGAAATGATGCCCACAGCCAGTACGGCGGCCCCTCGCCTCATTCGTGTCTTTTCGGAGGGGTTCGCATGGGGCTCATTGAATCCAATCATAGCGGACTCATGATCGACTTTGAAACTTTCATGAGCTTCATGCCAGGCTATCGTATTGGGAGGAAATGTCGGATCATTCGAATCACGAGGACGACGCGACATCAACATCAGCGTTATACAGAAGGCTATCGTATAGGAGTCCTCTTCCACATCATTATCGGTCGCGGGGTGGAGCTCATCTCCCAAGGCTTTAAAGAAAGCAGCGTATAGCATTGCGGGGTCAACGGAGCTAAGTACAGGGTCTGCGAGCATATCTCAGCAACGTCACGGGAGATAGTTCTGCAAAACTCACGAGAAGAGCACATCAGCTGTGGCGCCCAAGAAGGGAAATGCACAGGAAGCCATGGCGGATTGGCGTCCGCTTTGGCAATCCACCGTCGAGCCATTGAATCTGCAAGGGCATAACGAGCCCACGACGATGTTGGGGAACCATCTGAAAGAGGCATGATATCCCAGTTCGGACCGTCGTGGCCATTGCGGTTCTTGATGATGGATTTGAATACCTGGCGGTCACTGCATGCCTTGTACAGACTCCTATTGACGTGTGAGAGAGTCAAAGCAGCCTCGCAAAGCCCGTGTGAAGCTATGCACTGGATGATCTCGATTGGCAGTCCATCAAGCTTAAGAGGTACTGTATCCATACTTCACACCGACAATGTCGCTTCACAAGATAGTGATGACTTCAATTGGAGTGATATCAAAAGACGGAATATTATAATAAGATAGTACTGTTGGAATATAAGGCAATTTAGGTGGAGCCAATTGTATACTTTTGGTGTCTGCCTAGGTTGTTCGGCAAGAAGTACTAGAGGCGTTCACCTAGAAGGGACGCGTACCCTGGAAGAGGCTCAGCCTTATAGGGCTGAGCGCTAATTTACCCTTAGCAATATTTCCTACTAAGGTATATAGCCTTAGCATACTAATCCACTTATACTTTCTTCTATAATTTTTTACGTATGGGGTATATTATAAATCAAGATGTCTTAAAGCCTAAGCGATAGTAATACGACATGCATTCGATTATACGAGGCTTGCTTACCCGTACACCGTAGATCTCATGCATGTAGCACCTCCACAGCAACAGATACAAGCGATGCACTCGGAGAACTTTAGTAATCGTCAAAGTCAACTATATAATGCTCTCATATCCGCCGAAGTGGAGATGCTGACAGATAGAGACGCGGATCGGGATCTGAATCCGGTAGATCGAAGGAGACAATCAAGAGTAGGTACGCCTGGAGATATATCTCACCAGAATGGATCAAGTATAGCAGCAGTATGAATAACGTATTGACTCACTGCGTTCCCATGATCCAATCTCTATCTCAATTTCCCTGATAAAGAATCCACGACTCTAAAGCAACGCCGTCTACATATCGCTCTTACCGCCCCTATATAGCGAACACATTAACTTTTTCGGGACCGATTGAGTAACTAAGACAATAGTCGCAGATGTAGTCGCCATGGCCGTGAGTGACATAGGTGTACGTAAGGCACTTGTCGAGATTGGGACACTTGATCCAGACCGCGAGAGCGCTGCCTTGGTGGATCGTGAATAGTGGGTCGGTGAGGACAGCTTTATGCACGGAAGAGATGGGTGTTGCGGCTGTGGGGGACTAGAAGGGTATAACGTTATTGGGCATAGGGGTTGGAGGTACTGCTGGGATTGCTAGTACTGCTGGGATTGCTAGTACCTAAAAGACGTCTGCACGAAGTGAGGACGTCATTGTTTAGTACGTAGATATTCCGCAGATGTTAATATTCCCTCCCTTTGGTAGACTGCACTTTGCTCCTTCCAGTGGGTACTGTGGGTGAATCATTATGCCCTCCACCTGCCTTGATCTCAAGTCGATAGAAGCAGGGCCACGGAGTGGTCCAATGGCCGTCTCAGAAGGAACGCTCTCCATGTCATCCAGGTCATGGGGAGAGCTCACGCAATAAACCAAAGGGGGATCTTAGTCCCATGACATCTTGCTACTGGATAGTTGCTATTGACAGCGTGAGCAGTGAGCTGTGGATATCAATACCCTAGGTTGGATACGAAGGCACGCCTAGCACACGTAATTTCCTTACAAGTCACATGGATCAACTGAACTTGTTATCATTTCGCACCCGTACCCTCTCTCCTTCGTACCCTTATCTTGGCTTTGAAAGGCGGGAGATTGTTCTGGCCAAACCATGTATTAGGCGGCCTTGTCGCGAGTGGCTCCACCTCATAATTCATTACCATGTAAGCCAGCAGCATCTTGAGCTCCAACGAGACGAAAAAGCGTCCTGGGCATGCATGACGGCCGTGTCCGAAAGGCAGGAAGGACTCGGATGTCGTTATGAGATCTGTATTTTTTGACTTCAGGTGATCGTCTCCCTTCTTCGTGTCAGAGTCCGCCTCGCTCATATCACCCTTCTCTTTCGGCCTTGAAAATCGAAATGCATCGTATGTCTCGGGTACTGGGTAGATCTCAGGGTCGTGTTGGACACTGTGTACATCAAGCCCAACATAAGCACCTTTGGGAGCTCGCCAGCCTTCGATTTTATTCTCGATGCCCTCCTCCTTTAGGACTTTCCGCAAGACGCCTCTCGTCATGAAATTCGAGATCCGCATACTTTCACGAATAGTAGAATCTGCGCGATGGCATCGAGCTAGTCCAGCCTTGGTCCATTTTCCCCCTTCTTCGGCCAATATCCTCTCCGCCTCTTCTCGTATGCCTTCGAGGTACTGTTTTGAGGGATCCGAGGAGATGAGGTCGAAGAGACAATTGGTGATGGTCAATGTAGTGGTGTGGATGGCGGCAAAATTGAGCGGCATTATGCGTCGAGATATCATGTCGGGCGTCAGTTCATCCTGACGATCTTCAGCCATAGCGAGGTTGATGTGCCAGGTAATGTAATCATTAGGCTCGTCCCATTCGAACGACGAGTCTTCCTTCTTCCTCTTGATGTTGGCGAGCCTTTCGTTGATGACCGGAAGTGTGAATTTTGCGGTTTTCTTCCAATGATAAGTGTTCGGTATGGTCACTATTCGTCCCACAACGGGTTTCAGCCACCTAGGAGTGAAGCGTAAGACAAACATAGCAGCAGCAATGACATCGTTGACGAAGCTTTTCATGTTCGAGAGGAATTCCTGGTTCCGACACAAGGGTACCCCCACCATCATACGATTGACTACCCGCGGTATGATGGTCATCAACGTATCGAAGACAACAACATCTTTCCACTTCTGCGCATCCGAACCCCAAGTCTCGTCAACAGCGGTTGAAAGCTCTTCCGACATTCCAGGTACCATTGCGGCCAATCGGCGCGGTAAATATCTGTGGATGACATGCTCATGGTATGGATCTTGAAGGATATGGGGGTGTAAAAATGCATATGAGCCTTCGAGGACGTCGTAGTGATAGGCCGAAGTACTCAAGACGTGATCGGGCTGGTCGAGCAGCCAACGCGCTTGGGAGTGGGGAACGAGAATCTCTGGTTGGCCGGAAAAATCAGGGAAGATGTAGGATTTGCCTTGCTTAGAGTACTGGCATGCTGTTAGCTTGTGGTGAACAATGTATCATGTTGTGATTCAATATGACGGTACCTTCTCATATCCTTGGTTCAGCCACTGGCGCACGTTCCTGAAGCTTGACAACGCTGCCCTGCTTTCGGAGAACAGCTTGCTTGAGTCCCTCCCAATCCATGGTAAACCGTCGGGTACTGGTGTCTTCGCCGTTGACTGTATATAGACGAAGTATGGGATGAGGACAGCGATGGGCAGCCAGACAATAGGATCTGATAGGCGGTCCAAGAAAGCTTCCATTTCGTGCAAGATTGGTGAAGTGGCCCAAGGTAATCACAGATATCTGATCATCGTTTCGCGATATGTGTCGAGGTAGTATTTACTCAGCTCCACATAGGGCTGAGGAGCGCTAGCTTCTTTTGTTCTAGGCACTTTACTTACCTTAGTTCCACTTTATCGAGTACTCCATTCTATGACAAAATCTCAGATGAATACTACCTCTAATCCAGTTGCAAACCCTTCATTAATCAAGTTTCTATCCCAAAGTATATAGATGTCCGCACAGACTTGGATAAGGACTCCTGGAATGGCTGGATTATGATATGTACCAGACGTATCCACGGACCGGGAGATAGGTGAACTGTATATACCATGAAAAAGCTTGGGATTAGCTTACTAGACGCTTCTGAGATCCGAGCTCGGGAAGGTTTCTTCCATAATATGCACCGATGTCACACGAGATTTAACCCTCTAGAGCAGAGGTATTCAGAGATTGCTCATACAGTTATTTAATACCTTCCCTGTTGAGAACTCAGCCGCGTAGAGGAAGGCACTTGTGACCAATAGCATGCCACGAACATGCATAAAGAGGCGCTTAATCCTTGAGTAAGTGATCGAACAAGACAGCAATCCTCGGCTGTGAGCGCGACACGGTCTCGTGCGATTGCATCCTCGGTCTGTTCCGTATCACCTCCCCTAACCAATTCTGCCACTGTGTCTCCTCCAAAAGGGGCAGCCTTCAGGTTGAAAATCCTCCGTGAGAACAAAGGTATATACTAGCCATGGCTGTCTTCGCTCGCCATTTTCGGGAAAAAATCGAAGACAATATGTCTTCTTTCTCTCGTCGACAGATTTGCCGAGCTGCGTGTGAGGTGTCTGCGCTGCCGGGATCCGATATTAATATCCCTTCCTTGCCAGTCTTTGGCTGAAATAATTGTATAGGATCGTTGCTGTCTCGACTGATGCTTTTCGCATATCCAAACGGTGGTGCCCACCATAATAAGATCAGCAAATGAATGTCAAATGATGTTCGTGGATAGTATGTAGTAATCTTTAGTGCATAGTTCCATGTTCGTCTTGTAGACGCCAATTAATGAGATTTGGAGCTCAATTGTAAGCTAATTGACCACTGTGGTGATTCTCCAAAGCAAAACCTTCGTCAACAATATGTCCCCAGTCGAGCAGCGCTCCGATGGTGTGAATTCGCCACAATCATGTACGGTAGCGCGTCTCACTTGTGCATCGTATCGTAACATCATCATCAAAGTCATCATCATCGACTCTGTATGCGGATCTCAATTCAATGAGAGTGACGGACCTATATGTCCGAGTGGAAGAAATTTCAATCTCCATTCTTCAAGTCAGGGCGGACTTCCTAGCAGTCACAACGCTCACCAGCTGCAGTACCTCGCGACTCTATTCAAGGGTTTCGTCTCGATAGTAGTTCAACCGCTCCTTAGGAGCCGGTATCTGTTTGCTACCTTCACCCACAAACCGTCACCGATGAAGCCACAAGCTTGAGGCGTTGGTCGTCCGATCATTGTGTCCATAGGTAGCAGCTAGTGACTGGACACAGTCTACATTGAAGCCTTCCAAAACACCCCCGTAATATAGAGACTCCTATGCCATTGAAGTAGCTAGTTGATGCCTTTTCAAGGGAGCCGGGACCTCCGTGTACACTCAATCTGACCCCGCTAATGCCATGGCACCCAATCGTAATCCTGATTCGACACTGTAGATGCCCGGTAGACTGTCATGAATCGATGTGCATTTGACCCCTTCGTTGACTGGCCTAGTAATCTGAAGGTTGACTTCCAACCTGCTTCCCGCGTCTCTTCCCTGAGTTGTAGACCCATAAAGCAGTATCATCTGGACATCAGATGTGTAGATATGAGCTTGCGATCGCTTCTCGAGGTCAGTCTGAGCCATTGACGCTGGTCATGCTCGCACGTGGTGATCTCGTAGCCCCATAGACTGTCAGGTTTGAATCCAAAATGAGTGATTCTATGGATGGGTTCCGCTACATGGTAGGCCGTAGAGTGCCATGATGGACGTCGCCAGGTACATTCCAGACGCTCATCAGAGTCGATGTCATGAAGAAACGAACAGATGGGTATAATAGAGGTTGAGGATTGTTTGTACTTGCTACCTTGGACTTGGCGGATAAGTTAGCGCTCCTTCCCCTGAGAGATCAGCCTGGAAGCGCCAGTAGCTCCTGCCCCCCACGCCCGAATTTCCTTCTGTATCGACGCTCCTAGTTCGGGCTTCAAAGCCTCTCGCATAATGCTGTACCTCCTCACGGTGACCCCAATGTTCACAGCAACAATGGAAAAGAGACGGGAAGCCTGCACAGTGATCTGGGCGCTCACCACCTTTGAGCCTTCCTAGCCCATCGAGTCTCACACCCACCCCGCGACATTAGCCGCCCTCCCTCTACCACATCCATGTCGATGACCATCTCCCAGAATGACGAGCGAGACACACACACCAGAGGCAGACAAGGAGAACACCGAGGCTCTTACCATGACCTCTGCCTGTGCAGACTTTGACTGCCGTGCTTCCTGCCTGGCTTCGTAGTGCGGATCGCTATCCTTGATGCTAGGGATGGAGGACAATTCATCGAAAGAGCGTAATAAGGTATACTAAATCATCCATGGAAGAGACCGGAACAAAGTCAGGGGATGAGGAAGCGGCAGAGGTGGGCGTGTCGGACAACGCTCGAGCGCACGCTCCTGCACGCAACCGCCAGCTCTACGAGCTTCAACCGCGCCGAAAAATCTCTCGACCTAGCCGACTGCCTTACTTCATGTCGGAGCCGATGAAGACTTCGCGGCGATACCAGGGATGTGAAAGCTGTAAGATAGGTGCGTCCATGTCAAATACTGGCGCCGAGGAACCAGATCGACCCAGATAGCTTTGGGCAAGGAAGAGGCTGAGGAGGATGGTGTGCCAATTGAGCAAGGGCCTTGGGCAAGGATGAAGCCGAGGAAGAGGTGTGCCAATTGGGCTGGAGCCAGACACTGCTGCTCGGCCAACATATCTGCAAGACGGATACTGAAGAGATGGAAAGATGCACGTCAAGGGTCTGTCAGTTGACGCTGTGCCTATCAATATATATATATATAAATATGAGAGCCGAAGGACATGATCGGAAGGTTGGGGAAGGAGAAAGCAGCCAGAGAGCAAAGAATGTCAACGTGTGCCATACAAAGGCATGTTTAAATAATTGCTTGCCTTGATGACACTTCAATTGACTGGAGATTTGATAGAAATCTTCATCGAGAATGATCTCGGGAAAAGCCTAAGATACTGGAGAGTTGGGCACGCGGTTTAGGTCTGGAACGCACAATACAGAGATGAAACATGGGTGTAGTCTTCTGACTACTCTTAGTTGGCAGAAGGACTCTGCCTTCGTTACCATACGATCAATGATCCTTCACCAGTCGAAGTGCCAGGACCCATATCAGGGAGCCTCAAGCAAGTCACAGTCCGCTGTGCAACGAACGGCGGGAGGAGTCCGATATGTTCTCATGGAAGCCGCAGCCGCTGGGCCCGTGAGTAAAGACATATACCACCACGTATACAGGCCGCTACACTTCGAAATAGCTCAGTGGAGGGCATCCTCACTCCCATTGCAACTTAGCAATGTGCTCCTTCTTTATGTCCCAGAATGGGTACAACTGGACCCACGCTTCGTACCGCGCCAGCAGTCCTTTTCCCGTCTCCTTCTGTAGGTCTCTGAGGTCTACCTCGAAGCACCTCTCGTACCACTTATAACTCTTCGTGTTCCATCGGCCCTGCATCTTGTCAGCTACTCGGATTAAATGATATTCGCAGCATCCCAGGCTTACCGTCCCTTGTGCAACAATCCTGTCAAAGTCCAGCATGAACTGTTCGACCTCATTGGCTTCCATCATCTCATGGCCTTGACGTTCTTTGTGCTCTTTGAGGGTGTCGCTGCGGCCCTCGCCTCCTGCCAGCCAGATCTTTACACCTTTCGGACAGACACCGACTATGAACATCCGCCTGAACGACAGATGGGCCTTCTCGCTTCCTGGCTGCTCTTCCTTCAGCCGTATCAGACCCTTATCCACAAGGTCAACCCCGAACATCGTCGTTTTCCCTGCCATTTCGGCTTCTTCTTTCGCCACCAGGTATTGCTAGTGAAGGGACATCGAAGGCTCCGTATCCATTCTGGCAATATCTGGCTCTGGTTCGCCCCGGCTGCGACTCAACATCTCCATGGTGCTCTTCATTCTTGACTTTGGTGAAGCTAGCACAAGTATCAGACTCATTAAAATCCTAGGCGAATGCCAGCTTGGCTCGTCCCAAAAGTTGTGCGGTGCTGGTATATTCAGTCGGGCCACCATCGCTGACCAGTCCTTCGCCAATGCAGGCGAGGTCACCGTCGTTGTCATCGTCATGGCCTCAAGGGCCACGAAAAAGTATGAAGCTGCCTCCTCCCCTTCGGAGAAGAATACTGTGATCATCAGCCATATGGCTGCTAGGATGTTGTCTGCGGCCAATGTGCGAGAGATGTTGGCTTCCAGTGGGGCGAGGACTGGTTCCCGAACGGGCTCTTGCAGAGCAATCACCATAGCCGTCGCGTTTAGCTTCGCCGCCAAGTCACCCACTCGTTGGCTCCATGCGGCAGGTACCTTGGCCACAAAGGCCTCTGTGGAGAGCCGACCGTACTCAAGGACGCCGACGTTTGCGGCAATTGGTAGCTTGGGGTCATGAATTTCGATATATCTCTGCCACTTGCCGGGCGGGAAGCTCTCCAATTCCGGAAAGCGTTGGAGCTGGTGTAGGCGACCTTCCGCTCGCTCCTGTTGCTGACGTGTATCTTGCGCCTGTTGGCGACTCCGACCGATCATAACGGCGACTTCGGAAAGTCTTAGTAGCAAGGTCAAGTTTTGAAACATTTTGAAAGTAGTCGAGGGTTATAGAGGTGGGATTACGCTATTATGGCTTTCTAGAGGGATGGTAAAGAATCAGAGTTTGTGTGTTTGATGTTTTGTGAGTGCGGGAGGAGAGAAGCAGGGAAGGAAGACTGCCCCAAGCCACGATCACGGGCTACGGTTCGAAACCTGATGCCATGCAACAAGTACAATGCACCGGCTCACCGTGCGATCTGTGGTATCTCCAGAGCTGAAAGTTGATTGGAGCAGCCGAATCATGTATGCCTGGTACACAGAACAAGACCGGGCAACGCTCGACCTTTCTTCGACAGCAAAAGACGCAGCAACAGTAGCAGCAGCGGTCATGAAACCCATCCTACATTCCACCTCCAATATCTCCAGTACAGTCGCCTCAAGCTACCGTCTCTCCTCTCCACGAGACTACGAAACTTCAGCAGACCCTCCTGCAGCAGCTCCAACGCTTTCCAGAACTGGAGCCCGTCCCGCCCGGCAAGTGGCAGAGCTACCTCAGAATCCACGACCCCGAGCTGCCATTCTGTCCTGATGCTTGTGGCGGTCTTGTATTTGGGGAACGGAATGTTGTTCATGCCGGAAGGGTATAGATGGAGACACCTGCATCGATCGGAACATTATGAAGCTTGGGGTTCAAAACTATATAAGTGGAGAGCAGCTACACTTTCCGTTCTACGCTATTTTAATTCTTAGACCATCACTGCGACACACTACCTTCGTGCCCGCGCTCTTCATAGTTAGAAGGGACTACAAGCAAAGCAGCCTCGTACCTTGAATCCACAATCTCAACCGTGCATTTAGAAGTACCGCTACAACCCACCGCCGTCTTTCTTACCAAGTCGGCTGTAAGAAAGATGACTCTCACACGCACGTCTCCAACGACTCCAGCTTATAGAAATGCAACCCAATAGACCCGACAATTTCCTTAATTCGGGCATTTATCAGCCTTCAGTATGGAGCGTGGTATATACAAGTTATATCGCCATCAATCCTACCATCTGTTCAGTTTGATAGCAAGTGTATGTATAAAATGATGCTGGCTATATTTATCTCCATACACAAGACCCTTCCCCCGTCCACTTGATGACCTCTCAACTTACACCGAAACCCCAATCCCACCTCCATACTCCATCAGCCCAATCCCACCACGCTACAATTTCCTCACGAGCGTGAGATACAAGCCTGATACATCGTCAACACCACCCACATACTTCCTACAATTCTCTCAACCATATGTATGACCATGAACACTACGAGCGCCTTCCGCGTTATGTATACTGTATGCCCTAGTGAAGGTTTCGCATATGGTCTTGAAACATGAGTTCTGTATTTGGAGGGGTTTACAACTTAGGTGTTTTGTTGGGGAGTATTGGTTTGTCGAAGCGTTTGGCACGGGTTCGTTGCGTATGATGGAATAGGGGGAGCGAGCGAGCAAGGGAAGGGGATGAGAGTGAGCGATGGTCATGAGGAGGCGATGGATGGGTATTTGGTTGGTGTTGTTGGGGGGTATTGTTTGGATGAGGGTTTGTTTGTGTGGGTTCTTGAGGCGATCGATGACTGATTGGAATGGCGATGGTTGGAGTGGGGTTTATTGATGGTGGGTGGTGAGGTTGGTGGAGATTGGGTTAGGAGAGGGTTGGGGAGGGGAGAATAGGGGATCATTGGGTTTGGAGAGTTGGGATGGTGGATCGTTGGTGGGCATGGTGTTTTGTCTTTGTGCATATAGGCAAGGGAAACGAGGAGGAAGGAGGGGAAGGTAGTGTTGGGGGATAAGAATGTGACAATATGTTGTATAGGTATGGCTTTAGGAGAAAAGGTGGTTTTTGGTCTTGTCGTTTTCTGATATTGTCTGCTACAATGGGGGTTGCTGAACAGTAGTAAAAATGTGGGTATCTGCACATGCTTTCCAACGCTAGTCCATTTACCTCTCATCAGTAAGTGGGCTAGGATAGCTAGTACATACCTAGCACTGCATGTATTTCTCGGCCGTTCCTCTTGCTATAAGGCAATGAGCTGCCCTCTTCTTTCATAAAACCGGCTTCGAAGTCCGGACGAAGGCGAGCGTCACTTTTTCTCAAACACACGATGAAAGCTGTATCTCCTACGAGATCCCAAGCAGCCATATCACATCCCTATCCCTCCCAAACCGCCCCAAAAAACTCCACCAAATCCCCCACCAACTCCTCCGGCTTCTCATACGCAGCAAAATGCCCCCCCCTCCCATGTTCCCGCCAAAACACCACATTCGCCCTCCGCTCCGCCCAACACCTCGGCACCATCTCCGCCTCCTTCGCAAACGCACTAACCCCCGTCGGTACGCGCAGATACTCGCCCGCCTTAGGCCCGCTAACCATCTCCGTCGCGCTGTTCTCGCGATAGATCTGGAACGCTGTCGTGGGGCCGGGGAGGTAATGCAGCAGTGTCCATGTTATCAGTTCGGTTGAGGACCAAGGGTAGGCGTCGGACCAGGTGTGGAGTTTGTCTGCTGTCCAGGCTAGCATGCCGATGGGGGAGTCGTGCATGGCGAAGCCGAGCGTGCGCGGTTTGGAGGATTGTACCATGCAGTAGGCGAAGCCGTTGTCGTCGAAATCTTTGTGCTGTGCTAGTGATTGTTTTTCGAAAGCGGTGTAGGCTGGTTCGGTAGAGAAAGCTGGCTTTTCGGCGTCGAAGAGGTTGACGTGGAGGGCTTTGATGTGGGAGGGATGGTAAGAGGCGGCCATGGTGCTGGCGATCATTGCGCCCCAGTCGCCGCCTTGGACTACGTAGGTTGTGTATCCTAGTCGGATCATGAGCTTGTGCAGGAGTTCGGCGATGTGAAACATTTTGAAGCCGGGTTGTGGGGGTATTGAGCTGAATCCGTATCCCGGGAGTGAAGGGGCGACGAGGTGGAAGCCTGCGGCGTTGAGGGCTGGAAGCGCTTTTGAGACTTCGAGGAATGAACCGGGCCAGCCGTGGATGAATAAGAGGGGTATCGCTTTGTCAGAGTTAGATGGCGAGTGCACGAAATGGACATTGAGGTCCCCATAGCCTTCGATATCGATACTAGACCTATACTGAGGCAGCCGGTTCATCCGAGCTTCTTCGTCCCGCCATCGATAATCACGACGCCAGTAATAGATCGTCTCTCTCATCAGTTTCACAGTCACACCATTATCTTCTGCCCACTGCTCGTTATCGAGATTCGATGGCAGGCGTGTCAGTTCAAGTTTTCGTTGGAGCAGATCGAGTTCTTCGTTGGGGATGTGGATCTATGTCTGTTAGTTTGTAGAATGGTAACAGACAGCTAGCCTGGAGGACCTTGAACGGGTGAACTTTAGTGTCGGCCATGTTGAGCACTTATTCTACGCTCAGTGTAAGCTCGGTCTGGAATAGTTCTACGCCCGGTCAAGGACGCTGAATAGATCGTTTTGAGCATGAAATGTGCTTGAATGGAGAATGGATTCAAAGGACGAAAGAAATGATAGAGATAGTAGAGGATGTTGAACGATCTTAGGGGTCTGATGGATGATTTGGCTATGCTAGATGTCTGAAAAGGTGTATAGGAACAAGACAACGAGATAACATGATTTTGTAGACGTGGCCACTCGCTTAGTATCTTGGCAGAAGGGCTTATTTCCAACAGAGGATAGGGATAGGGATAGATAGGGATGGGGATATATACGTACGTACGTGCTAGTATTGTAGACCGTGACGTTGGTATCCCAAGTCAACAAGATATTCTAGGCTATCTGATGTTTAATCACAAACTATAACCAAATAGGGCGCTTTTTATCATAACGAACAGACACTTTGGCCGAGTGGTTAAGGCGAAAGACTAGAACATCCTCTAGGGTATCTTTTGGGTTCGCCCGCACAGGTTCGAGTCCTGTAGGTGTCGTCATAAACTTCTTTTTTCCCTTTTTCATTTCAGATCTATGTAATACTTTTTGATCATGAACATATCAATAATCTTGGTCTTTCATAAGGTACTCGTGCGACGCGGGTACTAGACCTAGGTATGGGCGCATTCGCCGCCTAGTTCTAGGAATCGGTTCCAGAAGTGGCCAGCATTGTCATGTCTAATCGTCCGCAAAGACTACATGATTCATCATCGTTCCTTTTTTCACACTTTGGTGGCAAAGTGATTGGCGATGATTGTACTGGTGAGATATCTTGAATATAGAACAGATATCGTGTTTAAATTGAGATGATCAGATCAATAGCTAATTAGATGGTATGAGAGCACTGTTATCAAGATACCCACACGTACGATCCAATCCAACAACATCGAAACCAACATCCTCCTCAAAGGCCCTGCCACGCAATAACCAGCCCAGTCGCCAGCCTCGTCGTGCTCACAACCACCTGCGTACTCCCACTCGGCACGCTACTGGCATAGAACGCCGGACTGCCGTTATAGGCCAACTGGCCCCCCGAGCTCGTAAAAACCGTGCCCGCCGTCACCGTACTGGCACACACCAGGTGGAAGTTCTGCACGGCGCAGAGGCCCTTGCTGGATGTGAGCGTGAAGCCGGTTCCGGAAGCGGTGGCGGTGAAGCCGGCGCATGTGCCGGTCGTGTACCATGTGCCGCCGCTGATGATGCAGCCGTTTGCTTGGCCGCTGGTGGAGACTTGGAGCGTGCCTCTGCCGGAGAAGGGGGTGCCGGGGGCTGTGGTGGGGGTGGTTCCTGGGGGGGTGGTGGTCGTTGTTGTCGTTGCGGATGGGGGTGGGGGTGCGGGGGCCGAGCCGGCCTTGGGCAGGTATTTGATGCCTGTGGTTGCGCAGGCGCCTTTGGAGCCATCTAATCATGAAATGTCAGCATGTTCGTGACTCGGGAGATGGTTTGGCGGCATGTACCTGGCGCTGTGGGGATAAAAGTGCCGGTCTGGACGCTACCCTGCACGTCGTAGAAGTACCAGATCTCATCGAGCTCGTTGGTGTTTTTGCATTGGATGACCACATCCACACCCCTCGGCGTCTTGAGTGCCGCCATGATCGCAGCGCTTGTATACGTTGCCGATGTACTGGGCACAATGCCCGCATTCGACAACCATGTGTAGCTGGGCAGAGTCTTGAACAGGTTCACGGTCGTGGTGAAGTAGTCTACGACCTCTTCTTGCATCGCATAGTTGGTGTAGCAGCTAGGCTGGAGTGTGCTGATGCATGTGCCATGTTTCTCCCATTCGTGATCCCAGAAGCTCTCGTCGTTGCCGTTGACGTCCTTCCAGTATGTGTTCATATAGCTGAGCACACTAGATGCGCCTGCAGCAGTGAGGATGGAGGAGATATTGGTGTAGGCTCTGCTGGGGTCGCAGTTGGCGTCATAGGTGCCGTCGCAGTGGTCAGGCCACAGGCCATGGATGGTCCATGAGTCTGAAGGGCCGGTCGCCGGGTTTGCGTCCCAGAATTGGGTCTTGTTGCACATGGTCAGCGCGATCAGGCGTGTGAGGTTCCTGTGAGGTTTATGAAAGTCATCATACCTGCAACAGCTGCCCACCTGGGGCGTTGAAGCAGCATGTGTTCGCGACAACAGAGGTGTTCCGGCAGCTTGTCTGAGGATTAGAGCATGATGGCGGCGCCCCTCCTTCGGTAGGCTTGCTGGTTGAAAGAAGAAGAAATTGAGAGTAAGTCAAGACGGACTTGGAGAGCGCTCGAACGGAGGGTAGCATGTAAGACATGATGTTGGATATGGAATCGGTGGAAAGCACTGAGGAGGCAGAGGGCGAGGAGACATTCTTAAGGACGGCATCTCGGAGGACTTCTTGCACAGCGGAGGCCACCATGATCGGTAGAGCTATAGCGATGCTTCGGCCAAGACCGAGAGGAAGTAGATCAACGATGAATGTTCGCGGTCCAGCCGCTGATTGGAAGAACGGTGATGCTGTAAAGACGATAGATCAGAAGCTAGAAGGTGGGTTGAAGCAGTCTGGCGCTTTAGCAGGCATCTGAATGCTGATCGGTGCCTTGATGGCGACTTGACGGTGCCTTGCATGGGACATACTCCATACTCCTTCCCCAACGGATCACCTGCCCCGGTGATGTTGTTCCTGGCCCCTATCCCCCACCCCCCACGATGTCGCTTGATTGGCGATGTGGCGACCTGCCCGGGGCGTCATCTTAGGGTCTTGGCCCCCGGAGCGGCGCGCTGCTTCCGGCACTAAAGCCTATTCCGTGCCCTTTAGCGAGGATCAATGTTCAAGCCGCGGCCTCAATGATCTGAGATCTATAAATTACAGCAGGTGTAGAACCGCCCCACCGCCCCTATGAGCATAATACCGAGGGTTTGGGAATTGTTCTTGCAGGTAGTCAATCATTATCTTGAGTTCTGGCATTGTCAATGGTGTTTAGATAAACCTTTCATAGCACTAGTAGAGTGTATATCACAGACTATATATATAAATTCTTTCACTTCGACACTTACTATGTGCAACATTCAGTCAATAAAGGCCAGCTCACACATCCATCGTAAGCCTCACCCCACGCTTCATCGCCTTCGCCCCAGTCGCCTTCGCCCCGGCACTCTGATACACGTTGACCGAATTGACCAGCCAATACGCGTCCTTGAAAACGCTCGGATTATTCTGCACATACGCCTCACACGTCGCCGCCTTGCTCCCACAGCTCGACTGCGCCCAGACATCCTTATCGCCAGCCCAGTCCCCGCAGAACGTGGTGTCAAAGATGATCTGCATGTTCTGGAAATGGCTGGTAATGTCGCAATGTCCCGGTCCGCCGCCGAAGTGGCTCATCGGCGTACCCCATTTGCTTGGATCGGGCGAGCCGGACGTGATGTCGGTGGGGATCTTTGCGCGTGGGAAGAACCAGATGGAGATGGCTTGGTCGGTCCATTCGGTGGCGTAGATGCCGCCGCCTGCGGTGTTGAAGCCGGTACCGTATGAGGTGGTGTCGGCGCTCATGTAAGCGCAGCCTGCATTCTTCTTCTGACCAGGGGCGTTGCTGTCACAATTCGTGGTATTGGGACGGGCGAGGGAACCGGCATTCCAGACGGAACAGCCGGCGTTGGTGTGCAGTGTCATTTGGTTGGCTGATGCTGCATTGACGCCTTCAATGATGTCGATTTCGCCGCCGGCAGGCCATGTGCCTCCACCAAGAAGCCAGAATGCAGGCCAAGTTCCGCAGCCGACGGGCATGTGGGAGATGTCTGCCATGAACAAGCCCTTATTGAAGGTTTTGTTGCTTGCGATCCGAATGCTACCTCTGCCGGCGGGGTTTTTGGAAGTGGAATCGACGCCGATGTAGCTCGAGTTGCCATTGTTGACAACGGAACCTATGAGACTCGTGGCGATGGCGGTGCCGTAATCGTGGAACTTTACATATCCTGCTGTAGGGTCTTTGTCGGTAAAGGCTGTGAAATTGCCGAAGAAGGTGCCTTGTGCGTAGGAGTCGGTGAGAGCATAGCCTGCTATGCTGGTGCGAAGGAGAGCAGCGCCTGCCATGAGACTGATGATGGGATGTGAGTACATATTTACGTAGTCAAAGGATCAACGCTGTACTGATGGTCGAGCTGGATCGCTGGAAAAGGTTGGAAAATTCGCTGAAGGGGTATATACGCAGATGCAAAATGAATATTAGGCGACCGAACAGGAGGAGGACAGAAGATAGAAGTAGGCTCCGGGTGAACAGATTAAGGTACAATAATGTGCAGCGTAGATAATGAATGTATTGAGCCAACAATGAGAGTAGTCGTCCAGCGACAATGAGAGGGTATGTACAATAAGAGACCAAAGCGAAGCACAATGAGAGTGGTAACCAAAAGGTGATGGAGAAAGAAAGATGCACGGAAACGATGTGAACAATGAGTATCTTGTAGAGCAATGAATATTGTGTTTCACAATTCAACATCTTCACTGCGACAATCCAATTCTCCGTGGCGATTGTTTGGCGTGCCCAGGCGTTTTGGGGTCGGCGCTAGGCATTCGCGCTCCAAGGCAATGGCTTCAATGCGAGTACAATGCATGCCGAAAGTGGAGGGCCGAAACATCTTCCGGACTTGAGGAACCCTCTGAGCATGTAGACACCAACGAAGCCTCGCCGATATACGCCTTTGCAGGAGGTTTCCGACTGGGGTTGTTGATTGGCTGTCAGGTCTTGGACCCCTGTCGCACCAAAATCATGGAGATCAGCGGCTACACCACACCTTTGTATTCAAGACTCGACTTCTGAAACACCATCTGGGAGTGGCACAGTCATAAGACAATGAGAATGGTAGCATCTTATAGCCAAGATGGCTGCGAAAGCATTGGTGGATATTTGGTGTGCCTTATCCCACATCCCGCAAAGAGGTCTCATCGGCGAGAGAACACGATGGACGGTGAAATGATGAATCGACTTCGTGCGCAGTCGAAACACATTATCGGGACATCCACATCTTGAATTAATGGACAACGAAGTGCAGTAGTCCAATAAAGGGATCTCCGAGCTGATAGTTTCCAGTAAGCCGACATTGCTCTAGTATTGCATGCTTGCGCGCATTAACATGTAGTCATTCCACTTGATGGGACTGTATTTGGCTGGATGATCTTTGTCAGCACAAGACGGTAGACATTCGACAATCGAATCTCCCTTTGGAGAGACGAAATAGGGAATCGAATAGCGAGCTCTGGTCAGCCGCTTGTCTCCAGTGTATCGGTCTTGCCTCGGGGGTAAAGTGACACGATGGACCGTCGATTTCAACGTATCTATGAGCGACCTTTCAGCACAATAGAACTACAAACGCGCCAGGAAGCACATACCATTCGTCCATCGCATCATCAGATCGCCCACATTCATGACAATGGCATCTTGCAACGGCGGTACATCCACGAACTCTCCAGGATTATGAGGGTTTTCGATCTAGCAACATTTAGCTAAGAAGCGCATGATCACTGGTCATAAACCTGTAGACCGCCGCAATCGTCCTGGAAGAGCATAGTGATAGAAGGCCAATCGCTATGAGCAGCCATCCTGGTAGACGGCTGATCCTCGATATTCGCAGCAGGAACCGGTGGATAATGAAGTAACCGCAGCTGATTGTTGTGACCCGGATGCGAAGGGGCGAAGAACTCCTGGTCGTCCAAGCCGATGCCAAGTGCCATAGCGCTCAACAGTTTTCGAGCAGTCCAATGACAATTCCAGTAGAAATCCGTCATGAAGCTGCGAAAGCCAGGCAAGACGTGCTCGGGAAGCCACTGGTTAGGCTGGTCTGTATTCTGCTCGCTACCGATTTCGTAGCTTTCCTATATCACTTGAGCACAGGTAAAGCATCCCTAGCAGGTTGTCTACCTTGACATCGGAGACTTGTCTCAGCTCTTTCTTTAGATTCTCGACATCCTCTTCATCTCCCATAGCATTAGAGACTTTTTCTAACCCAGGCCATGAGTAGCCTCGATGGACGGTAAAGGCAGGTGGATGAGGAGCAAGCATCTTCTCGTCCTGTCTGAGATCGAAAAGCCGCTTGGACCATGCAAATGCTTGCGCCAGGTATTCAGGACGAATATTGTGATTCGTAATGTAGCAGAAGCCAACGCTGCGGCACGCTTCAACGAGTTGGTGTGCAACATCTTTCCGCTGTTTGCTTGTGCCTTCATCCCATTGGGAGAAGTCGACAGTTGGGATAGGCGGATCTGCATCAGACATTTTGGGCACGAAAGACAGATGCGTCCCAGATCAGACAACAGAAAAGGGAATGAAGAGAGCCAAGGTGATTCTATATGTAGGCTTGCAGCACACCTTGATGAATAATGTTGCAGCTCAAGCATGACCATGCCATGTAGCTCACCGTCACCTTTACTCGATATCACGTAAGCACTTGATCGGGTACACTCCAACCAGGACCATCCTGGTCAGCTGTCTATCTGAGTCCTTCCCAGGGTCACAGACTATTTGTTCGTCCGAAGAAGGACGGGATCGGTATCGAGCAGCAAAGGAGGGAGAGTGGAGAGGTGTTTATAGAGGCTCAAAGGGTCCTCTCCGTATGATGACCAGACCCTGGCGCGCGGTAGACTGGCGCAACTGGTCCCCTTCACCAAATAGATCAACTGTCTCTCTAAGGTATTCTTCAAAGGTCAAGCTGAGCCTGATTGGCGTTACGAGGTGTTTGGCTTATATGAGGAGTACAGAGACGAGCACTGTCAATCAACGACCATCAATCGACTCTAGAAATACCACTCGCCTCACAGGTCCGTATTATTGAACCCCGCCAAGATCTTCAATTCCTAAAAGGCGCCTGAACTGTTACCACAATTACTCAACAACTACTCTCCTGCTCTGTTCACAAGTTACCATGTCGTTCTTCCCTGGCCAGGGTCAACAGCATGGCTATCCTCCACAACAGCAACCATACTACGGTGCTCCTCCACCCCAACAAAGTTATGGACCTCCACAACCAGGGAACTATGGCCCACCACAAGGATACCCGTACGACATGAAACCGCTTTCCCAAGAGCGATCGACTGACGGAGATACAGACCACAAGGTTACCCTCCTCAAGGTTACCCACCACAAGGAGGACCGTCACAGCAGCCAGGATATGGTGGTTATGGCCCACCGCAACAGCCTCCGCGGCCGGTAAGCCAAGGGTATCAGCAGGTATAGAAGGTCCGAACGCGTCATTGATCATGCGCTGAACCTTTGTAAAGGGCCCACCCACAGCAGGTTATGGGTATGGACCGCCTCCACCTGGAGGACCATCATACGGCGGGAGACCAGGTAGGTGTGATACCTTGACTATGTCGCGGACACTCATCAGACGCAGGCCTCCCATCGGTGCAAACGAATGCCTACGTCCAAGGAAATCACAACGCCCCACCGCCTCCTCCTCAAGGGCAGCAAGGCTTCGGCACAGGGGCACCTCAGGGGTATAACTTTCAATATTCGGATTGTACCGGTCGAAGGAAGGCACTCTTGATCGGCATCAATTATTTTGGACAGAAAGGGCAACTAAGAGGGTGCATAAACGATGTCAAGAACATGTCTACATACCTCAATGGCAATTTCGGCTACGCGCGCGAAGACATGGTCATCTTGACAGACGACCAGCAGAACCCCATGAGCCAGCCGACGAAACAAAACATCCTTCGAGCAATGCACTGGCTTGTCAAAGACGCCAAGCCAAATGACTCGCTCTTCTTCCATTACTCAGGTAAGTGAACCCTCGAGCTGGAAGGCGATGGGTACTAACATTATGTAGGCCATGGCGGACAAACCCCTGATCTGGACGGCGACGAAGACGACGGCTATGACGAAGTGATATATCCGGTCGATTTCCGCTCAACAGGCCATATAGTCGACGACGAAATGCATCGCATAATGGTGCAGTCCCTAATGCCCGGCGTGCGTCTGACCGCCATCTTCGACTCTTGCCATTCCGGCTCCGCCCTCGACCTACCCTACGTCTACTCTACCTCCGGTGTGCTCAAGGAGCCCAACCTTGCGAAAGAGGCTGGCCAAGGGTTACTGGGTATTGTGACGGCGTATGCGAGGGGAGATCTGGGCGGCATGGCTTCGACGGCTATGGGGTTCTTCAAGAAGGCAACGACGGGGGACGATGTCCGCGAGAGGAACCTGATTACCAAAACATCGCCGGCGGATGTGATTATGTGGTCCGGCAGCAAAGACGACCAGACATCGTAAGCGACCTCCCTCCCCTTTCCCACCTCCACCTCAGCCACCTGTGACAAACGCTAACGCTATACCCACCTCAGACAAGATGCGCAAATCGCCGGACAAGCCACGGGCGCCATGTCCTGGGCCTTCATCTCGGCCCTGAAGAAGAACCCACAGCAAAGCTACGTCTCGCTACTGAACAGCATCCGAGACGAGTTGGAGTCCAAGTACACGCAAAAGCCGCAGCTGAGCTGCAGTCATCCGTTGAGTAAGCAAGATTCCGAATGTTCTGTCCATGACGCGCCTGCGCCAGCGCCAGAAACGAGTTGCGAGAGAGCTGATGAGAATGGGTAGATACAAATCTTTTGTATGTCATGTGAGGGTGACAATATCAAGCCCGGTCGGGAAAGAGTCTTGTGATGGAAAGGGCTACTTCTCCGGATCCCAGATCAGTGACGGGGTTATGTGGTGGATGGATATCTTGGACGTTGCCGAAGCTGGAGGGACTTATGGACGGATCACGGGATGGCATGGATGGCAGAACGGACTCGGGGCGACCTGGCATGGTAATAGGAATGGATGGCTTGGAAGTCGAAGGCGAGGGTAGATAGGGTAGCTATGACGCCGGAGCATGGGATGTCTTGGCTTGCGGAATAATAAAAAGTTACTGCTGTATGTAGAGCATGACAGTAATAACGATATGTGTTTGCAGAATATATGCACAGACCGCTTCGTGGTCAGGCCGAGGCCACAACAGATACAAGATTGTAGACTGTTCCCTTCACCTCCACCTCCGCCCCTAAACCAGCTCCCCAGCCGCCCTCCTCACAACCTCCACCACCCTCTCCCCCTCACTCAACAAAACCATATGTCCCGCCCCACACCTCTCCACCTCCGCCCCCGCCATCTCTGCCATCTCAACCTGGACCCGAGGCGGCAGGAGCGCATCACCCTCGCACACGAGGTAGACGCTCGGGACGTCCCTCCATCCGCAGTAGGTGACGGGTTCGTTTTCCCAGCCTGTGGCTGGCTGGAAGGAGAGGGTGGAGAGGTGTTTTGTAGCGAGGGGGGTGGGGATGTCGTTGTAGAGGGTTGTGAGGGGGGAGCGGGGGTGCATTTTTGGGCCCTGGGTTGGATTGGATTAGAGTTTTGGGAAGATATAGGAGGATTTTGAGGGGCAGGGGGTGTGGGTGTGTAAGGGAAGGTGTATCATACCTCGATTTCGAAAAAGGGCTGATCAGGATGTTCGGAATCTCCGGGGAAAGGCGCGCCGGTCAGAAACACCAATTTCTTCACTCCGCCCTCCTCGCCCTTTGCGGTCCTTGCGTAGACGCTGAGGTCTTTGATAGCTTGAGAGCCGATGAAGGCACCTGCAGAGTGCATTACCAGTATGACTTCTTTGCCGGAGGCGAGGAGGGCTTCGAGCGCGGTGCGGACGGCGGCGACATCGTCGGTGAAGGTTTTGGCGTGGGGGGGACAGGTGCCGGTGCTGGCGAGGGGGACGATGAGGGTGGGGTAGGAGTGGGTTGTTGAGAGGGTGGAGGCGATGTCGTTGTAGACTGTTGGGCCTTCCCAGAAGCCGGGGACGAAGACGAGGGTTGGGAGGGTCATTGTGGATGCGTTGGGTTTGTGAAGATGGAGGCGCAGCAGCTGTGGAGGAATATATGGGCACGGTGCGATCCTGCAGGAGCGTGGTTCACTCCAGTGCTGACGAACGGAGTGGGGCTAGCCGTTGGGCTGGGATGTCTGGAACCTAGCCCTTGATGCCATTTGTTCCCGCTTTGTGGGGTTGCTATATGTTCATTGCGCCCAGATCTCTATCCAAGACGAGTCTTTGTGCTTCCTGCGAGTTGTGAAGCTATCGTGATTCTGGGATGAAAGAGCGCCGTTGACGTCCCGTTCTACGACGACGACGGGGCACTGTTGGGCTTCGTTGAGAGGAGAGAGTGAGGGAGATTGTGGGAGGATCATCGCTGTTAGCACAAGATCCTTATATAGACTGAGGCTGAGAAGCCAATCGATGTGTTGTCAGTGTTGATGTTCCTGCATGGCTATGCCTCAAGCTCAAATCTTCAGCTCACTAGTCTAGTCTATACTATTCTAGTCTAAATACGGACTAGGTCACGATAGTTCTCTGAAGATTTTCCTCCCCACGATCCAGCTATTCTATGGCTACTCCGCAAGTGGCAGATGAAAGGTCAGTGAAGCAATACGTCTGGAAGATTGGCGATAAGCAGACTGCTGAAAGAGAAGGTTGAGATTCTCTCCAGCAACAGTGGAGCAACTGTTGAATTGATGCGGGCAACTGCAGTTTGTCGACATCATATTGGTGCAGAACTCACGATTGTCTCAACGCCTTTGTGGCCTGGATCCCCTCGTGTTGTCTCTTGCATCTTGACATCCTCCGAGGATTTCTCATCCGAGGGGTATAACTGATCTGTGCCGCCAACGCGCACTAGAATACTTATAACTGATCTGAAAGAGGATCTAGCCCAGTCCTGGCTGTGGCACATCGACCAATTTCACTTCACACCCAAGGGATTCCCCCTTGACTGCGGTCTTTTGCTAATTTGATCCTTCTACGGTTGTGTTTCAGCGCTCAATGACAATCTTCAAGATTGCGATCAGTGTACAGCCTCATCACTGATGATGCGCAGAATCTTCAAAGATTCATAGGCTAAGCTGAAAAGGAGCCAAGTCGGCCAGCTGCAGGACATTCTACAACAAACACCCCTGGACATAGTACCGAACGGATCCACTGTTACTCTTGGAGATGTTTTGGAGACTTGGATATAGAAGCTGTCTCTACCCGTCATGAACACCGATAGGTGTATCAATGTCGATTCACCATAGCTTCAGTCCAATCCCCGGAGTAGAGCTAGCGGGTATGTTCGCAGGCTTTACCATTTGTCACATTCCTGTGAAAATCCTCCCTCGACCCCTTGAAGAGCTAGTATGTCCGTCAACATGTTTGATCCTTCATCCTACGCTTGCTATTTGTTTCAACTGTGCGGTGCAGTGCGATGTCATCACTTACCTTTCCTTGTACCTGTCTAGTCCTTCAATTCTTCATTGTCGCTCGTGATTATAAGAAGTCCGTTGGGATCCCTCCACATCTGAGACAAGAGCAAGATCGAGATGATTGCGCGCCCTAATAGATCGCCTCGATTCGCTTTGAGTGGTGTCATCCTGCTATGCCTCATCCCCATTCTTTCTTTGTGGTATATTTACCCATACACTGGATCGTTTTATCTTGCGACACAACACAAGAATGCAAGCACCGGCTACAAGGTCGATCCTGGAACGTTAGAGGATATCCGAAACTCGACGCTTGGGGTATGCTGGTCTTCTTTCCCAAACAGCAAGAGCCGATACCTGACACTCTGCAGTTCGAGAAAACTTTCATCATCAATCTTCCCGAAAGAACAGACAAGCTTGACAACTTCGCCGTCGCTTCATCCCTTACTGGCTTCTCAGCGGAAGTCATTGAGGGAGTGAAGGGCGCAGAGGTGCAGAACAAAGCATTACCGGCGTTGTCAGGATTGCCAGAGGTCCGTTAATAATCTCCTATCATTGCATGGTCCACGCTAAGTACATGTGCAGGAGCAAGGTCAACGGGATAACGTAGTCGGGTGCTGGCGCGCCCACTTGGACTTTGCACAAACGTAAGTGCATTCGATAAGTGACCATTGGTTCGGCTTCTGATGCCCTTCCTAGTATAGTTAGCAACAAGCTGGCTTCAGCCTTGGTATTGGAAGATGATGCCGACTGGGACATCGGTCTCAAAGACCAACTCCAGCTCTTTGCGCAGGGTAGTCAATTCGTGACAGACACCCCAACCGGCTCGAACCCACACTCTCCGTACGGCGATGACTGGGACCTTATTTGGCTCGGCCATTGCGGCACCGACATAATGCCAGAAGACGAAAGACGATTTGTAATCACAAACGACGACACAGTCGCTCCACCTCCTCGCCGCTTCAACGTAGCCACCTTCCCTGACATGGCTGCCGAAGGCTACGACAACAGCACTCGTGTCGTCTTTCGCGCACAGCGGGCACTGTGCCTGTATGCTTACGCTCTCTCGTACCGTGGCGCCCGCAAGCTGCTCCGAGACCAATCTCTGCTGACAGAATTCAAACCCATCGATATTGGTATCGGCGATTGGTGCCAGAACAATCCGGACGTCAAGTGCATCGCTGTCTTCCCGCAGATCATAGATACCCATAAGGCCGCAGGGAGGTTGAGCAGGGATAGCGATATTGGGCAATACAGCGTCGAAGAGACGAGGCAGCAAGGCTTCACTTTCAACATTGTACACAGTGCGAGGCTGAATGTGGACCATCTCCTTGCTGGTGAGATGGACAAGATTGAGAGGCAGTGGCCTGAGGACCCGATCATTGAGGGGCCGGCGATGGTAAAGGCTATGGGTAGGGTAGGCGATTGATAGGCTGTTGTCCTGTCCGGTAGATCGCTTGATCGTGTTTCTTTAGCGCCTGCATCGCGACGATTTCATGGAGGTTTATGAATGCTCATATCTTATCATACCAACTTCCCATACTCAGGAAGGTATAGGGGAGGTAGTGAACCAAAAGGTACATCCCACTGCCATCACTAGCATTCATTTCCTATCCTCCAGCTAATACTTCTCACAGACGCTGCCAACACTCCCATACCCACCAGGACGAAATTTGCCATGTGTACCAGCCCAACGCCTGCATCCTAGGATCCTGATGAAGCTACTTACACTACTTCGAGTTGTTCGAGATGTCGTCACGCCTTGTTACATACTCATGTTAATGGCTTGCAGTTGATCTCCATGTCGCAACTCCCTTAGTATGGCATTCGTAAGGTATGTACTGCACCCCGTTGAAATGCGCATGGGTTACATGAGCACAATGGGTTCGCGATTTGCGCATGCGGTTGTGTACAGAGGTCCAGTTTGATCAATCATTGTCTGGCATCTATGTTTCCACATTCCCAATTGATGAATATCTTCTTGTGATCTATTGTTAGGCTATTGAGGCATCTTTTGCACCCTCTCCACTTCGCATGGATGTCATGAGTGCTATGGTTTTGCGGTTTGCTGAAGTGGTGCGTATAGAGTAGCTGTGTGAATATGCATTCGTTGTCAATTCATTGTTTGACTTACCAATTGATGCATGTCTTTTGCGTGATCTATTGATGGGCTTGTGAGGCATATTCTGCACCTTTTTCACTTCGCATGAATCGCCACGGGAATGTGGGTTTGCGATTTGCTGATTTGATTGTGTATGGAGGTCCATTTGGGTTATTCGTCTTTTGTCCTCCATATTCCCACTCATCGCTTTATACACGTTCTCCACTTTCGGCGTTCTCCTTATCGTCTATAAGATGGATTATTTTTCTCCAGGCTAGATCGGTATCAGCTCCTCGATATCACTACTCTACCTGGCTTAGATGGCACCTGGGTTCGGTGCTTAGCTGGGGACATGATGGTTCAGACAGTGCAATGCCTTCTCTACCCCGCAGCGACGTATCATGCGGTAACCTTGTCAACAATAGACAATCTCACTAAAGGTTATGTATTCTTTACAAATAACACTGCTTTGATTACGTTACATCAGCTCTCATAGCTGGATTTCCTAATGTGCGTTACGATTGGCCCAGCTTTGAGATAACCGTGTGGGGCGCTGTCCGGCTATTGAACACCGGGTGTTCAAGAGTCCCGATGAAACCGAAGACACAATTCTATAGAGATATATAGTGAGTATTCAACAACCTTAGCATATTACTCTCCTAACTACAAGCACACCGCTAACACTCCCAGCTTATATACTTGACACTCTTTAGCGATACAAACAAAGGAACGCTATTGTCATAGACCGGATGCTCGAGCAAGCAGGACCCGACATCGAGCCTGGTCCCACTGTCCGAATCTACGGACTCGTCCCACTAGCGCAGCACCTTGTCACACGCAGAGGGAACCCGTTAGATATTCCTAACAACATATTAGACGCCCTCGGGAAGACGATCTCATGACAGCAGCGATGTACTTCGTGGTACACGCATCAGACTTTCGTCAATGCATTCTTGCAAGAATCCAATAGGAGGCACGAACATTATACGGGCGTCTTGGAGACTGTCCAACGTGTCCTGGAAGCTCACAGGAATCCCGCCAGAATACCCATTGAGACTTCTCGCGTGGTGGAAACCTCCGCCATGACACAATCAGACGATTTCAACACTCTTGGGTCACTGCCTACGACCAGTCAATTGAGTTCTGAAGCTTCCGAGCCTGGTAAAAGTCGTGCTGTTATCACGCCGCCCACATTACCGACAGCGCTCACAGCCCAGAAGCACGGAGCCGCCTTGGACGAACTCTTCACAACAGAAGAAGATCCTCACATGGCGATCTTTCTCATGCTTGAAGAGAGCCTTGAACCCATGAGAGTTTTCGTTCTCATCCAGCAAGGGAAGAGTGAGGATCGGTTTGGCTGGTGTAGAGAAGTGACTGAGGTATGAGGCTCACGAGGATGGAGATATTGTTGTACTTTTACGCCACTACTCTAGTGTGCGCAAAACTCCTGGACAAGGGCCAGCATCTCCGAATGGAGTTAGTATACCAGCTGAAGATTACACGCATGAATTGCCGTAGTTCCATATTATGCTTATCTAGTACACCGTACACAGTTGCATATCACATCGTTGGACCAAAAATATCCACTCAGTGTCGATAATGGACGCGTTCGAACTTAGAGAAGAAGCACACCCAGCTCAACCCCCATGCGTTACTCCCATCATCATCTCCCAACCATTCCAATTCCTCAGTCTTCCACGTGAGATCCGCGATGCGATTTACCATCACCCCCTCAACAAACCCCACCCGTCCTCCATTCTCGACCTTGCCGATACCTGCTACATAGAGAGGAAGCAATCCGGCAGTTACTGGGGCACAGAGAAATCAACTCGTCTCTTCCGTGTGAATCGACACTTCTCGCACGAGGCCTTGAAGATCTTCTACTCGTCCTTCCCCTTTCAATTCACACAATGCATCGACACCACCATTGTGAACGCTGTTTTTCGAAATACGCTGCCTGCGAGGCACAGAGGGTTCATTAGCCGTGTAAGATTCCGGATTTCTGTTAGAAGCGTCCCGGGACCTTCCACAATTAGCGATGATGATAACGTACGACACGCTCTCCAGACTTTAGTACCCTTATTACCTGGTGTGAGACGGGCGGATCTCTGGTTGACGATACGTGGCCATCAGGTGCCAGAATATCAGATTCGCGGCTCGTACGGTGAAAATTGTGGCTCCACTTGCAGATTTCTCCAGCTTCATCCTTCAGGACCTCGATGTCCAGGTTTCTCCGCGACTCCGCTTCATGGAAAAGATATGTAGCGCTTTCGAGTGTCTTTGAGCGAGCCAAACGAGGTTCACAGATGATTATACAACATATTCCAATCAAGAATCAATAGCTTCTTTCAAACAGCAAGGACTATTGCTGCTGTGACACACTTAGTGCTACCGGCCTGTATATCAGGCGGCCGCTGATTTTCAGTGACACGACTCCATGCTCGTTGTACTTCGAGTTGTCCACCAGAGAAGCCACCATGATACTGTTCAATCGATCTAGTGATGATTTCCATATACATACACCTTTCCCAAAACCAAATTGTTGACATTGCCCCCTTCACATCATCATCGTTGGTGCAGCGGTCAGCTCAGGTCCGGAACTCCGCTTCAATCCAGGTAGGCAAGGAGGATAGGAAGTCCAGCAGCGTGTCAACATGGCCTTCCAATTCATCCGTGCTTTGACACTTGAAGCGAGCATGACAGAGCGGATCCGTCAGGGGGGATTGGTGGTGAGTGAGACAATTCGGGTAGTCCACATATCCTGAATTGGATCGTATGTCCATAAGTTCAAGGTGAATCCTACTCCAAAAGCGCCTCCAACCTCACACCTTTCCATTGTATCTTACCATCAACAACCTCACTGAGATACGTATACGCAACATCAACTTTCACACATACGAGTAGTGAAATCACCTCCTTCCACCTTCTCACGAGATCATCGCTCCGTGCCTTTCTCCCATCATCAGTTTTGCCACCAAGATCGTTCTCACTGTCAATCTTGATAAGCAAGACGCCATGAGTTTCCGGCTTCATCGTGGCCGCAACGATACAATAGCTCTTGCTGAAATTAGTATGAAAGCGATAGCGGTATGCGAGAGTAGTGTGGGCTTTAATAAATGCAGCGTAGAACCCCTCCTCGATTGGTATCTGGATTGACTCCCCACCCCCTACTTGACCTTTCAACGGCACCACCACACCATCATGCTCAGTCATCCGACCAATAACTCCGGTATTCTCCAAAGATTCTGGAATCGTTGACCCCACTCCCACCCTATCTTCCCCATGGCCCCGCCGACTCCATCGCTTATCAATCAACTGTGCGATCTTGATATCACAATCCGGATATGAAACCGTGTATGCACCGAACATCCAATGATCAGGGCCCCACTTTCGACGACCACTGGCTATATCGCAAACCATTCCAACAGTCGTCATGGGAGAGATCTCAAGTCTCTGAGTTTTGCGCGGTGCTTTCGAACCGATATCAAAAAGCTCTTCCTTCGAAAAGCCGTCGGGCGAGCCGGACCAATCGAGATTAACGAGAACGATTGCGTCTTCTTGCGTATCTTGGGAGGAGCTGAGGAGGAAGAGATTCGGGTGGAGATGAAGGGTTTGCTGTGTTCTATATGGGTGATTCTTGCAGGCTTGAGTGATAGCGTCTTCGATGGATAAATTGGCGAAAGAGGAATCACTCTGTAGTCGACAGCAGAATTCATCAGCCGATTTGACGCTAGCTGCGGGCTCTATTCTGCGAATCAAAGCTGTGCCTTCTGTTTCTGACTGTGCGTAAACCCCTATGAAGAATCCTGTAGGAGGGGTTTTAGGCGGTACTCCATGTTTCGGCGCAGCAATTTTCCATGCTGTATCTTCGCTGCCTCTATCACTTCTCTGTTCATAATCGACTTCGTCGGACGTCTCATCGTCGTCCTTGTCGCCAATTTTATAGCCATCCTTCTCATCACCCCAGCTCGTATTCCCAACCTGAAGATTAACCAACGACAATCCCGCCGTCTCAGCTCTGCACCGGAACGAATCCACATTGCATTCCAAATCATCGTCGTCTAAAGTGACCAAAAGCACTCCTTCCGCTTTCCAGTCCTGTTTTGTTGCTACGATAAAGTATTTGGGGTCAAAATCCCCTTCCCTGCCTAGCTCAATATGGTAGTCAAAGACTGCCCGAAGCGGCCTGCTGATGTATGTGTGGTGTGGTGGAAATTGAATCTTAGTGCCAGGATCACAACCAATTCCTGATTCGCATGCTTGTTGGAGCTGGGTTAGCTCTTCGCTGGTGAGATCGACAAGGGTATAGAGCGCGGATGGGAGGAGCTGCATCGGCCGATCATGGTACTCCGCCATTTCTGTCGCCTTACTTGGTAGTGTGAGATCGGGAGAGTCTGACATGGTCGGGGTATTAGGGGGTTTCAGGCTGTTCTGTTATTTGGAACAGTGAATCAAAGCAATTTTATTTGGAACAGAAATGTCTGAAACCCCCTAATGTGTTGTTGAATCATATGATATGTTACCATGCTGATATGAGAGCGTTTATACTCTACTGAAATAATCAGTAGCGAATAGCATAGTTTATGTTGTATCTTCGTATTGGCTAGAGATACTACAATGTCTCCATCACAAAGTCCGCAGTCTGGGAGCGTAACCTAATCCAGCATAGCCTTCAAGAAGTCTTAGTCGAGTCTTGGTGTATTCTTGGCGCCAAGATCTCAGTTCTACTACCAGAAAAGGTGGTATTTATCTTGTCGTCTTCTGATATTGTCTCGCTACTATAGCATTTGCTAAAGAGCGAGCAGGAAGAATGGAAGTGATGATCGAGACGCATCGCACCATCTATAACGGGAAGTCATTCGATTAATCTAGGAAGAAGCAGATGATTTAATTAGACTAAGTATAGAAAGATCTCGTTTGAAATGCGCTCAATACAGCAGATACCTGTAAACCAATCCTTGTCTTACATTGGAACTAAAGTAGGTCCCAAAATCATATCCTCATCGCTCATAAAACAAGCCCTTCTGGCAAAAAAAGTGCTGCCAGAGGACATCATGACAGTCAGGAATCTACTCTGATTCGTCAAGACGCTCGAAATCAAAGTGAACCGTGAACGAGACTTGCTCCGAAAGGCGGAAATCCTGGGTTAGATCATTTATATGACTGGTCGGCATGGAAACATTCCTTGCGGTAATTAGGACACCATGGACTCAACAGGGACGATATGGCTTGAGACATTGGCGCTGGTAGTCAAAGGTATGGTTGCGGCTGTGTCGTAGGCGGTTACGGTCCTGTTAGTGAAAATACCAGGCGTGGTCAGGTAGCTTGTGGGAGTTGAATTATGGCTCGAGCTGGAAATACTGGTAATTTTTGGAGGAGGTGATGACATATGGTAGATGATGGAGGTGTGATTGGTAGGCAAGATGATTGTTTTTGAATGGGTCGCAAAGGTGGGACTGCGGATTGAGCCGTGGACGCTGGTCATCGGGTGTTTGGTAGATGCTGATGTGTAGTGGGCTTTTGTGGAGGGGTTGGATGTCAAGACGGGTGTGTGGGAGACTCTGTGCATCGAAGTCGAGCTGTGTACGCTTGTAGAATTCATCGTCGATAACGGTATGGTACGGTGGGGCTTCATGGAGCTAAGACTTGTGGGTCTGATAGTTGTGGTTGACAATGTGTGGTGGACGGCTGAGGTGTGGCTAGAAGTCGTGATGGGTTTGTGGGTCGATTTAGGTGAGGAGCTCAAACTAGTTTTGTGAGTCGATGTTGCTGTCGCTGAAGAAGTGAGATTTGGCTTCGAGTCATGGATGCTGGTCTTCAAGGGTGAGGCTGAAGACGTATGATGAGTAGACACTATAGAATGAGAAGTCGAGATGGGTGAAGTCTTTGATGATTTCTTGGAGACAGATGTTGGCATCATTGATGACACATGTTTTGTAGCGGTGGTGTGCGCCGTGGCAAATTTTTGCGGAGTGCTTGAGATAATCTTCATTGGAAAGCTGTGCGAGGGTCTCAAAGTGGGTTTCGTTAGAGAGCTTCGCATGCTTGAAGACAGGTGCGTGATGGTCGAATCATGATCGCTATCAGAGTCGTGTAGGTGAGTCGAGGTATGCTCGGTAGGAGAGGGGTGCATAGCCGATGATGTAGGTCGAGTACCTAGACTTCTTTTGGTGAATGGGTCGTCAAAGGTGGCTGAAGTGTGTTTGATAGAGGAATCGTGCACGAAGGACGATTTGTGCGGATGATTCGAAGTGTGTCGAATCGAAGAGAAATGTGGAGCGTGTGGTTTGTGCTTTTTGAACGAGCTGCTCGCGGTCAATGATACGTGCGAGGTAGGTGAAGACTGTGTGGTGGTCGCGACGTGCGTGCTTGACGAGGTGTGCCTCGTTATGAGAATATTCTTCGTGATGGATGAAGATTTGGGTAAGACTGATGAGCTCTGTATGCTTGTGGGTGCGCCATTGGTTAAGTTTGCGCCCAACAGCAGGAAGAGAAGACGCAGGAATTGCATGACTAGCCTTGCTGTACAGCTGTTTGGTTGTTCTTGGAGCGGTGGAGGGTAGAAAAGCTATCAATTGAGGAATCGAAAGCCTCTTTCAATGTTTTGCTTTTGCTTTCTATTGCTTAGACTCTCCACATTCCTCGTTCCACAATAGCTGCATACCTCGCTTAGCAGAGACGTAAGAAATATCCCCGCACCTCTTACCTCTCACTCATGGTACGACATGTTCGATACGTCACTCCTAGTAGCTCTAAAAGATGGTTTTGGATCTTGTGTGCTCCTATTGATGTACGGATGATGATAAGTGGGGAGAAATTGAACCTCAATTTTGCGGCAGAACCCAGAGCATCACGGTTCTTGAGCGGGTAATCCTTACGAGGTGGAAGGTTCTTGCCGTGCAGACAGCTCCTGATACATCGGTGGTTCGTTGGGCAATGACGAGGACCGCAGTTTGACATACCTGCCGAGGACTGTGACTAAAGGTACGAGTGAGAAAACCCTCAATCGACCCGATTGAATATCAGGACCATGGCTGGCTTGTCGAGACGGATCCAAAGCAGGACATGGTCGTACCAACTAATGGGATCTGTAGTAGTTTCAAAGCCACCGGTCGCAAGAAAAGCGTTGCCACAATTTGGAGAAATTACACTCCATAAAGGAGCCAGATCGGACAATGGTTCTTCCACTTCATCAGACGGAATGGCGAGACGATGGAGGAAGCGGTATGGTAAGCGGCCCATACTATATCCCTACACACATACGCCTACAACCATGCGGCTATTGAGGTGAATTGTCTTCAAAGCGATGGATATTCAGTCTGCAGAGACAAGTTCCTCGGGATTGAGAGCGAAGCTCCAGGACTGCGCGCCCAGAAGTGAGTCGCAGTAGCCACAAGATCATTGCAGTGGGTACAGGAACAATCGAGGATTTCAAGTTATTTATTACTGCCGTTCTTCCTATAGCATTACAGTACCTGCAAATGGTATACCAGTCTGGTCCGCTCCGTGCACGACCAGGATCCCAACGCGACAGCAAACATGGGCACTGAGATACTGGGCTGTCGTCTGGGTTATGAAAACCCGAGTAAGCACCAGCAAATTCTACAGAGCATTGCCAAGATCGATACTGATGCAACAAGACTTCTGACAGGAAGTGAATGTAAAGTTTGTGACGACAACTGCAATAGCTAGAGCAAATTCATCTTCCCGAACCAGTCGATCGTCCTAAGGTTCAAGCTTCGCGTTGCCTCTGCCTCGGTCTTCAAGTCCTGAAAATAACGTGACATTTCCTTCAGAACCAATTCGTTTGTGAATTGCGTCCAAATGGGATGCACCGCCCGGCACTTGACCCTTGCTTCGAGAGCGGCGAGCAGCTCGACGAAGGGAGCATCTGAGCGGACACAGGTGTCGTCGATGGGTGCTTCCCGCAATGATACTGGCCAAACAAGGTCAAGTGCGACTGCGGCCATCCGACCCTCTCTAATCAGCGTCTCGAGCTCTGTGCAATACTTCAAGATAGCCCATGTCGTACCCTTGGCAGAATTGCTATGCTGGCGTAGCTCTTCTGGTACTTGTAAAGTCAGGAGCTTGAATTGTGCCCATTCATGGATCACTTCGCATAATACACTCCCATGTAACGCCGAAAAGATCGCGGTATCGTCTCCGCCGACATCGATCTGGTTAAGTTGTTCCAGGATAATGACCCGCTGAGCAGGCGTGAGGAAAGCCTCCCAGAGTTCGAGGACTTCGCTCAACGTGAGCCAGTGATTCATATCCAAAACAACCAATACCCAGTGAATGAGTCGCTGTCCAAGCGCGTCACCGGAAAATTGAGCGGAGTTGAGGTTAAAGGTCTTAGCAGTCTCCCTTGGCATCTCCCAGTGGTTGAGTGCATATGATTCTGGGTAATCTTCATGGGTAGCGTGTGGTGCTTCGACGACGGAAATGGAGTGAAGCACGTAATCAATTGCCATCTTTTCGCTCCGATCTTGAGGCGATCGCTCGCCAGGTTCGTAGAGTTGAGGCGACACTGGATCAGTCTTATTATCCACGTAGATTGCAAGGTTCTCTGTTGAGAGACTATATTCTTTCCTTTTTATATGTGGCTCGGTACCTCTGTTGGCGACTGGGCAGACGATTGGGATATCCTTGACCATCCGAGAGGCTTTCCTGGCAATTGAATCATGAGATTCGCGGATCAAGGCCGTTTGGTTCTCATATTGTTCACTGAGGGACCCTTCATTTGTAGAATGATCTCTTCGTTGATGACCTAGCATGTACCTCTCCATGGCATATTTCTTTTGACAGAATGGGCATTTGAATGGAAGTTTTTTGCCTGGAGAGTACACGGATAGGGGATGTAACCCATCGTAGTGGGCGAACAGTGCCGCTTGATCTGGGAAGATTTGCCCACACCCAGGGTGCGGACATGCCTTAGCCGGGGAATGGCTGTCTTGTCGAGTATGTTCGTCTTTGTGCTGTGCAAGCAGACTCTCGTTCGAGAAATCACGTCCACAGCCATGTTCTCCACAGGAGAATCTATGTGTACTCCGATTATGCTCCCTACAGACTTGTTCAGAGCGAGATTTACGTCCACAACCCTCAAACGGACACGGGAATGATTGGCCAAGGAATTCAGTATAGTCGCTACAAGAGTGTCTAGCGAGTCCACTGGTGTTTAGATGTACCGCGGCGTAGTCGTTGCAGATAGCGTTTCCTCTTGAGAGACCGGTTTCTGGGCTGTCGGATACAGTGAGCTGTTCCTGGTGAATGTCTGAACAGCTTGCGATGTATTCGGATGGCCGACGAGGAGCTTCCATCTTGGGCGTTATCATATTGATTGTAGATGAGAGATTGCAGAACAAGAAAGCTTCGACTATCACTTTGTTGTCAAAAACAAAAGGAAGATTGGTTCAGGTCTCAGGACCGACGGAAAGCAGAGTGACTCCTTCTAATGAAATCAGGCCGAGGTCCTTCTTATATGAAATCAGGTCAAAATCCTTACAAGAGTAATGAGAGCAAGACAGAACAAAGGAATTTGACGAAAACGTCCGAGTAAGATCAAAACAGAACGAAAACGGCATGTGGAAATGGATACACGAAGCAAGTGAGGCACGTGGTCGCTCTGGCTACGAGTAACTGATTCATGGCTTGTAGAAATATATGTGATCTCGGATAATAAATTGACAGCGAGACAATGTCTGACGGTGTCTTGTCCTGCATGGGTGCTGCTATGCCCTACTCACTTTCTGTCAACATGAGCATTTTTGTACGCAGCAATCTCAATATACCCAACATAATATTAAGATGACTGGGAAGTCGTTTCACAGGCTTGGCTGCACCTGAGAGTGGCCCATGTCTTACGTTCGTAAAGTTCTGATATTGCACACTTGTGATGGATTATCAGCGCCGGAAACGGCTCCTTTCAGGCAGCTCCAGATTGTAGGATTGAGGGAGACAGAAGGAGCTATACATTCTGAACATAGCCTCCCCAAGCGCTATGTCACCCCGACATGCGCTTTCGTGTATAGGTCGCTGTCAGGATAGCGGAGGATGAGAGAAGGAAAGGACGTTGGGCAACGAAAGGGGGATTGTGTTGCTCTTGGCACTGAAGACCCGATACCTATTGAGGTAAGACCGAGCAGCGCCGCTTTTATACCATCGAATTAGCGTGATAGTTCTTGAAGAAATCTTGGACCTACTCACCGACTCTATCATTCAATTTGGCAGTTGCAGCTCCTCAATCCAAGAGGTAATTCTTGCTGATACTCGCACGTTCGTCTAGCTACGCTGGATCAGAGACATTGACAGCTTGACCTCATCGTCCCCAACATAGCAGTCTAGCTAGCCTGTCAGTACTGCCTGACAGCACTATGATGGTTCGAAGCCTCGGTACCAGGAGGATAGACGGACCCGATGAAGAAATCGTTGATTCGCCGCGCTGACCCATCAGCGCCTGCCGGGAAAGTTCGTCCAGCGGGGTTATGAAGTCGGGATAATACCTATGTCGTGTACGGTGCTGCCGCCAAGAGCGAATCACCAATATTCTATACTATACACCGGAAAATCTACGGCTTCATTAGGACGTCGACTAAGAGATCGATAGGTTACAATCTGAATGCATGCTATGTGACGACAGGCAACAGCAGGGGCAACGATACCCTGACGGCATCGTTGCAAGAGAAGGCAAAATAGCAAATATCACATGTACAGGGGGTTCACGGGGTTCACGGAGTACAGCTTCATGCTTTGATTCGGATATATATTCAGAGCTTCAAGGATTGCGCCTGCACGCTGTTGCGGCCTTGCCACGTATCTTCCAGTGACCAAGGTGCTGAAGACCGCCGCTGGACTAGCTCCTCGGGATCTACGTACCTGGGATATGGTTTCGGTCCTTGCGGGGCCATACTACCACTAATTCTTCCAGAGGTTGGTGACTCTCCCGTTGGCACTTGCACAAGCAGCTTCGTCCTCTAGGACTCTAGGAGCGTCGGGCCAACGGCTTTGGGCATTGGGAGCGGCATTCCGACAATGCTAAGAAACGGGGAAGTGCATCATGAGTCTTGGCACGCCATCCAACCAATCAAACAGCCACTATTTTCGAATTTATACACGTGCTCAATTCCTGAACACCACTTGACACCGTCACTGTTCATTCTTTCTTTCCTATGTCGTCTGATTGATTTCCACTTCCTCCGCATACCTACAAGATATTCCCTTTTATCTCTACAAGCCATCCCCAGATCACGAGTATCCCATAGGCAACAAATCCTCTCAGACCTCCTACTCAGGTGCCGCAGCCAGTGACCATGGAAGCCTTCATGGACAAAGAGCGCCAGGTGATGGAGGAGACTTCAGGCGACCGCGAAACTAGAAAAGCGGGCAAATTCCTCCAGGCAGAGGATGGACTGCCCAAGGACATAGGATCCCGCTTCAATATCCCAATGTTCGACCGCCTCACCTCGTATCTAGGCGCACGGAATCCGCTGGCGAAGGATGTGGACCCGGCAACTGAAGAAGTGTGGCTTTTAGACAATACCGCCTACCGACCTGTCCACGTCTATCCGCATGCCCCTCAGCCATTCCAAGCAGAATTCGTCGCAGCATACTTCAAGAAGCACACAGGCACGGATGTCAGCAAAGCCGTCGCAGACATAGCAGACAAGATAGGTCTCAAAGGCCCAGACAAGACCTCGGCCGAAGCGACCATTGCAGAACGACTGCAGCCTTTCGTCCAAACCATCGCACCTGCACGCTCCGTCAACATAACCCTCCCAAACAACACAACCTGCAAACTCGGCCCGGGCGGACGCAGCGCCACAAGCGAGCAGCTCATCTCTTCCCTCCCCGACCCCACCGACAACCAACCCCTCACCATCTCCGCCGCCACCACAACCCTTACCCCCCACGGCCCAATGCTCACCCACTACGCCGAACCCACCGGTTGGGCCATAATCTCCGACATCGACGACTCCATAAAGATAACCATGACCCCTTCCCCCCTCGGCATCCTCCGCAGCACCTTTCTCGACACCCCAACCCCAATCCCCGACATGCCCCTCCTCTACGCCCACATCCACACCACCCTATCGCCAACCTGGTTCTACCTCTCCGCCTCCCCCTACAACCTCTACCCCTTCCTCCGCCCCTTCCTCCACACCCACTACCCCGCCGGCACCACCATCCTCCGCGACGCCTCCTGGATGGATCTCGGCGGCTTCCTCGCCTCCCTAACCCAAGGCACCGAAGCCTACAAACGCGATCGCATCAGGAAAATCCATGACTGGTTGCCGCAGCGAAAGGTGCTGTGTGTGGGCGATAGCACGCAGAGTGATCCGGAAGCTTATGGCGATATCTGTCGGATGTTCCCGGGGTGGGTGAAGGCTGTTTTTATAAGGAAGGTCGTTGGGGTGAAGGAGATGGAGGCAACGGAGAAGAATTCGGAGGGGAGGTTTGAGAGGGCGTTTCGGGGGGTGGAGAGGGGGGTGTGGAGGGTCTTTGAGGATCCGGGGGAGCTTTATGAGGCGGTGGGGGAGTTGGGGGGAATGGGAGATGGGTGATGGTTTGTTGTATTGATATTTTGTTTGATTATGGATCGTTGTTTTGATGGGTTTAGCGGGCACTGCAGGGGATGGGTTTTGGTTACGAGTACACGGTTCGGTTCTGAGACTGACTCGGCAACGCGTCGTTATGGATTTAGCGTGCGTTTGAGGCGGAAATCGGCGTTGTCCAATTCAACTCCCAATAGCTGGGTGCTTGACGAGCGATGATGATGGTTTACGACAGCGTATGACAGCGCACATATCGATACCCAATTTCTAGATTGCCTCTCTATCTTGAATACACATACATGCAGCTATTAGCGAGTAGCCATTCGGGACGCTGCTATGAGATCCCAAACGATCATTGTGAAGCACTGGCGGTTTCACTGAGCTGTAAGAATCGGGGTTCTCCGCGCTGCTATTTGGGCGTGAGCTGTGGTCCTCGAAGCGAACGGCGAAGTTCGAAGGGGTTTTTGTGGCGGTTGTCGCAAGGGATGAGACGATGGTTCCCCTTTCGGCGCCATTGGCGATGGATTCAGCGGTGCGTTGAGGAGGTCGTGCGTTGTTAGGAACCGGTGCTGAGGGCTGATACAACATAGATTCGCGAGGGATGCTCGGTGGAGGTCGTGCTCTGTTAGGAGCCGGTGCTGAGGGCTGGCGGGTATTCGAGGGCGAGGGTAAGTATTGGTAAGGCATGTGGATGTACTTGATGATGAGATGGTGAGCGGGCGGGGGCCATCGTCACTGATCTCGGTGGGGTTGGGGAGAGGCGGCAAGGATTGCGTTTTAGATTGACCTTTTTGATTTTTTGATTTTTCCTTTCAGCCAAGATATCTTGAAAATTCGGCCATCTGTCCATTGGTTTCATATGCCCACGGCGGCCAATGGTCAAGCCAAGGCTCAATGGCTGGCTCGAAGGTTGCTCGGCTTGTAGGGTGTAGGGGGATCACAGCGCTAGTGTAGACCAGCATCCAGATAGATACAGTGTAAATGGGCCGATACCGATCCCTGGAGAGAAGTACCGAAAGGTCATAAAACATCTCGCGAAATATTTTCCTGATCGATCAAAGCCTGGGCATTCGACGAAGCCATGGCCGTATAATTCCGTAGTAGGAGGCTATACCTCCACCCAGACCACCCAGATGGCCCGCATGACCGAGCCAAGCACATGTTCCACTATCCAGACAGTAAAGACTCCACCCCGCAAGCGCAACGGCATATACCCACGTGCGAAGGGGTATCGGGAGTGGGAAGAGATACATCTGCGAGTTTGGAGCGAAGCACATCACGGCTCCGAACATGCCAAAAACGGCGCCCGAGGCGCCAATGGAACCTCCATACTTGACGACGCCGTCCGCACCATCTTTGGGAAGGAACCACCTGCGCTTCTCGGCTTCCTGCTTGTTCCACCTGCGTCCCACGCTGCTCGCTCGCATCTCTTCCCGGCGCTGATCCCACCATAGAGATGCAGCCGAGCAGCACAACTCTGAGGTGACCCATAAAGCGAGGAAAGCGGGAGCACCACACATTGCAACCAAGGGTGGTCCTATGCTCCATAGCGTCAACATGTTGGCGCCGAGGTGTATGACTGAAATGTGTGCCAAGGAGGAGCTGAGTACCACCCACCACCTACCCGCCCTCACATTGTCTAACGAGCAGACGAAGTTTTCCCGCAAGAATTTGTTTGGCTCGTAATCGTGGAAGTTCTCTGCCCGCTGTTGTGCCCACCTGCTGCCCACAAAGCCAGTACAGCAGATTCCGATGATACTACCGACGACAATGGAGGGTTTGTTACGCTGCCAGGCTGACCCGGGAGGGTTTTCCTTGTATTGATGGTACCCTCGTCGTTGAGATCGGGGCGACCATCTGCTCCTAAACCCTCCAAGTGTGTCTGCCACTTCATTGAGAATTGGGGACTCTCTTCCGATGTGAAGATGGGCCGTCTGGATACTACCAAGTCAGTGATGCATGTCAAAGGTACTTGGGAGCGTGTACCCTTTTTGACTTGTGAAATGTCTGACGTGAGCATCTCAGTAGGCGATTCCTCAGCTGGCCAATGCATTGATTGCTGGTGCTTCCACCAACTCTTAATCCAGTTCGTGTAAGCAGTTGAAGACCTGGATGCGCCATTGGAGGTAAACCTGTCAGTACCGAATATCTAGAGAGGGAGACGAATATATCACCATCTCTTGATCCTGCCTGTCGCCACGCGGTGCAGGTTATGAAGATGAATCAATACGACGTCTCTGCACTCCGTAGAATACGTGTAGATTGCCGTATTATAGTCTTTATCCGAAACTAACCCCATCGTGGCTAGCGAGGATTCCACTCCATCATCAATTCTGAAGGCTCTCATCAAGTCGGATTGTTATAGTCCATTACCTAGGTCCTGTTACCGAATTGCGTTTCATCGATATTGAATCTATATTGGAAGTCCGCTGTGAATTCACTATGAGGTTCATCAGAATAAACTATCGCTTACTCACGGACTCGTTCACTATATTTGTTCGACATATATTGGGTGCTTGCAATTGGGTCCGATGAAGACGGCCACGATCCTGGAGCGAAAATATGCGTGCCATCAATACCTTTTGGCCTTTTGAATTCAAAATGAGGTCAGAATTTCGCGAGGATGGGAAAGGGTACCACGCCAGGCGGAGCGGCGGTCAGCTCAGTGGGGCTTAGATAGAGCTCAGCCTGATGAAGATTGTCAGCCTCGTTTCAACGACTTGAACAGATGCTATACTATGTTTTTTACATCGTCCATACGCTGTTCTTGAAGGGGTTCACTCTTCACATGTTCTGCAATAGAAGCTGCTGTGATACTCCAAGAGCAGGAATGGTTAAGTGATCTACTTTGCAGGTGGTATATGTTGCACTTCTCGGCGCATCGCATCTATTCATGCGTACCTTTGTCTGAATAATGTCGCGACAACTAGGGAGAAGTGCTCTGCCGCACTCGTTGGAGATGAAGATATTCGTCAGAGACTGTAAGGTAGCCGACTTTACGAAGAGAAGACGTCAGCATGCTAAAACCCGCCAACAGTGCAGGGCAAAGAATATGTCCTTGACGTTGATGCCAATGAACAATATTCACCACAAAGATTGCTCTTCAGAAAAAGACCGGTATACCGCCTGACCAGCAGCGATTGATATACGGTGGAAAAGTATTAGGATATCGCGGACAGTTTCTCAACGACTACCATATATCGACCAACGCGACATTACATCTTGTACCGAATACTCAAATATCCCCTCTTGAAGGCCAGCGTGACTTGACAAGTACACCTTCCTGGCCTACCAAGTCTCCTACCTCGAAATCAGTACACCTTGATGGGGCGTTTGATGATGCTGATTTCACGCCGCCACCGCCAAACTCCGAGAGCCTTCGTAGGCAAACCATAAGTTCTACCAACAGCCACACATCGCAGCAGCAAGCTGTGGACTTGAGCTTCGATGAAGATGAGTATATTGTAGACCCCGGTGCTCACTTTGCCAAATTGAAGGTTCTAGAGCAAGAAACAGTGGAAGGCTCGCATTTCTTTAAGTACGAAGGTCTTCATGCCACACCAGAACCCTTCTGGGGAGACGAATTAGAGGATATCCGCAATGTGCCGGATCACTTACGGATTCGCTTGGAGGATTTTCTGCGGACCTCTGCTTCACGTGCCTTCCATACCGCTATCGACAGGTCTGGGGAAAGGGTGGACAGATGGTGGCGGTCCGAAGCCCGCGTCTTGCCAAGTCTATGCCAAAGCTACTTCATCATATGTCGCGTCCTACAGAGATTGGAGCTACTGCGAGCTGCCAGGTTCTCTACATACTTCTTTAGTATCTTGCGTCTGCACAAGGGTACGAATGTTGCAGAAATTGTGAAGTTGCAAGCCTCACTAGTAGAGAGTATCAAGGTCGGAACAGAACAGTCGATTGACCACATTCTAGACGATCCTTGGGACGCCATCTCTCAGGTGTGTCTTTCTGAATATGTCGAGGTTCCTTGCGCTGTTCTGTTGGAAGATACTGGCATAATGCCTTCAATGTCGCACTCGCGGAACAGCCATTCTATCTTGACCCTCTGCCGCATGACTGCGCTCTTACTGGACTTAGCAATGGTCTCATATGTCGGCTCCCACGGGTCCCCCTTTTGTGCCAGATTCCTTGATAATAACCGCCAAATAGTCGAGGTACGAGGCGTATCAGAAGACGACTTCAGCTTCAGTTGTAGTATGCAATCTTTAGCCTGCCTGCATGGCTTCTTGGACAGAACGAAGGCCTGGGTTTTCGAGTTCCAGTCTGGTCGACAACTTCCTACACAGATGAGGGCTCCGGCACCTTTATCAGTCCTTGCTAGGATGGAAGACTTTGCCGACATATGGGGTCCTGTGTGGGCAATACCGGCGGAAGATGGACAGATCAAACAATACAACGTGTCTAAGGGCGTCATCTGCAAAGTGAAAGGCCAGCAGAATGAATTCCACGCTGTGCAGTGTCATTGGTATAGCTGGGCGTCCTATCATCGGCGCCGCGTGTCCACCCTTCTCTCAAGGTCTGAAGATCTGCTCCTCGACAAAGACGATTTGCTCCTCATTGGTGCGGTATTTCAGCAAAACCGCGGATGCAGGTACACCCTTGATGATTATGAGGCCGAATATGGTGGGAAAATGGGCGTCCTTGGAACAACACCATCATACTGGAAAGCGGACAGTAGGGGCTTGTCATTTGGTCTATCCAAGGTCCTAGGTGTTACAGTATCCGGAAGCCAGAAGCTGATACCCCAGACAAGTATCAAACAACACATTCTAGCTAAATGGACCAATAATCCAACAAGGGCAAATCCTGGTATACTAAATCAATATTTGGGCCTTGAGATCAGTAGTTGCACAGGAAACGCTCGTCGAATCTCCCTCAAAACTCTCCTCCTCCTAAGGACAGTATCACCACTTCTTGAACGTCAGATTCCGTCCTGGAGTACAACAGATTGGGGCTCGAATTTCAAGGCTGCTCTTCGCAGTACCAACACTCAGGCCATCTTCGATGTCTGGAGACACTTCGCCTCTAATAGGGATCAGATGGCAACGCTTGTCTGCTGTGCCTTAGAGGTTCTCGATACTACTGGCCGAGGGACCGACCACTTCTTAGCTGGCTTCTTGCATGGTGGTCAAGAATCTTCGGTGTCAATCGATTATGGAAGGAATGATTGGGCTGAATTTCTAGAAGATTCCAATCTCAATGGGGTTTATGCAGTCATCAACGACGTCTGCCTGGAATGCCGGCTCCCCAATCATGCAGCCATGACTTGTACGAACACGCATGCGTACACGGTCCTTCAGACTCAATTCAAAGTCGATAATTCAGATGGTGACCATGAATACAATCGTATCAGTGTGTCGCCCTGTCGAAGATTCTATCAGAGAGCAGATGCTGGTTCTGATCGAATTTCTCTCTTCAGGCCAGAATCCCAAAGCTTCTTCACTTTATCTAGGTTCTCTGCTCTAAATGCATCAGAAATTCGCGAGCAATGCCCTAGCGCTCTCGACTTCTATCTACGAGCCTCGACTAGAAGTTACCATGGAAGAAAAAATCCTAGGAGATACCAGACTGCACTACGAACACAGGAGACCAGGGATGTACCGGAGCTCAATGATGTTCGAGACGTCAGATTCGAGCGACGGCCGCCCCCACCGTTAGATAATGTATCACCAGTCGTCCTTGGAAATTACGACCATAGAGAAAGAAGGCCAGACAGGCATGTGAGAAGGCGCGTCCGGTCATCAGTCCGCCATAGAGCTGAGGCCGGTAATCATTGCGACCCTGCAGATGAAGGTGATATTCTTCACGACATCAAGAATTATGTAATTGATGATGACATCGCCAACACAGCGATTTGGTATGAAGATGCAGCCGCAAACCCTAGGATCGAGGACAGACCCCAGCGCATGGCCAGACCTCGGGCTGATGAAATTATACTGGGACCTCGAGACTATGCCCGTCAGGTGAGATAATGTCCGCATCATAATACTTTATCGTACGTGCCTTCCCTTGAGATACTAGACTAGTAGTCGATCTCGAAACCCCGTTCCTCATTTTAGTCGATGTATGCCATACAGCAACTAGAGGAGCTATTCCCAGACTGCTCCCCAAAGCGCGGAAGTTTCTATGAGCTTCGAGGTACTTACGACTTCCGGCGTATCATTACCATCGATTGCTAACAATGCATGGTTCTGTTTTCATACAAGTCGCAGATTCCCTGAGCTGCAGAACTCCAGTCTAGATGATTACACACGAAGTCCTCGTAATTAGACGAAGTGATCTAGGCAAGCGATACAAAGGATGATCGGCCGCTCCTCCAAACCCACAAAGGGCTGAGCGATTCTTTGTTCTTTGGGCTTTGCCGTCTTGTCTTGTAATGGCATTGTCTTCCGCTTCGCATACACATATACCCTTCCCCACGTGGTGTTCGTTCTTCACTTCGCCGTCATCGCTCAGTTTCCAACTCACCTCTTGCCCTTCGCACGATCAATTTCGAATACGATAATCTTGTCTGAGGTCATCAACTTCTACTATATTAGACCATCGAACTTCATACACATAATGTCTCATCTGCCTTATTGCCCAAACGAGCTTTCGCCATGGGCCCACATCCGATATATCGATGAAACTGCTGCAGTCAACAATCTTCCTCAGGCGGGCAGTGAGTCGACTGAAAACGACAAGTCTTCCAGCTCAGATCGCAGATCCCGGACACAACGACTCACGAATGCTAGGCCCAAGAGCTTCTCTCGAGGTCGACGCACGAGCTTTGGCTCGTCGCAACATTATCTGGGGGGTGAGCACAATGCGAAAAGCAAGCCACTCGATCGCCAAACCAGCGGCGCTGAAGTCGAGCGATTGCTCAGGTTGAGGCGACAGAAGATGAAAGAAGCTCACCGGGACGGCAATGAGCTGGAGGTCCACCGGCTCCAACACCTGGGCCTTTTCGACGATATCGATATTACCGATCACAACGAGGACGTAAGCGACCAAGCTTACCATCAGGCAACAACACGCTCAGTATTCGACGTCGATGGGTCTACGAGCCAGCCACTACTGTTCACCCAAGGTCATACAGCGGAGCTATGCTCCTACATGAAAACGCAAGAAGCCCATGGAGTCGCGATACCCACCGATTTCAGCATCTGCGCCATGCATCCACACCCAAAAGAAACCATCGCATCATCACCATTGCTAAAGGCCAATCTCAATTGGCCCTCACTGAGCTCACTGCGATCTTCCACCACCCGCGCATCAACAAGCTCCAATGCCTCAACCACGGATTCTTCCACATGGCTCGACAGCGACATCTCTTCACTCCATTCAAGCTCCCCATCTAAAACCAACTTAATATCCAATCAATCCTCTACAACACTCCCACGCGACATCGACGACGACGATGACGATCCATTCCTATACATCGCCAAAGCCATCCACAACCACAACCACAACCAAAACCACAACCCCACAAAACCGCTCTCCCCCTCCCCCTCCACAACCCTCCCCCCCTCCCCCTCCACAACCCTTCCCTCATTCCCCACCGCCAACCCCCCCACCCCACCCTGCCCCCTCTGCCCCAACCACCCCTGCCGCACCTACCTCACCGGAAAACCCTCTCAGCACTGCCTAACCTGCAACCTCCCCACCCCGCAACCAGAAATCCAAGCCGCCATATCCCGCATCTCCCGCAACTCAGCACACAGCAGCTCCTCATCGCTACGTGAAGCTGCCGCCATATCCCGCATATCCCGCAACTCAGCACACAGCAGTTCATCATCGCTGCATCAAGCTTCGACGGCAGCGGAGTCTGTAGAGGATGATTTGAGGCTAGTAGCAATGTACGATGCGGAAATGGAAATAAGGGCGAGGGATGGGGTGTGGTGGGAGGGGTGGCTTGTTGTGGAAGCGTTGAGAGAGAAGGGGTTTTTGGGGGAGAGGGGTGAGTTTTAGTGGGTTGTGTGATCTGATGGATGGATGAATGATAGTGGTGGATAGATGGTAGTGATGCTGGTAATTGCAGGCGGGTTCGTTTTGGTTAGTATGTGGAAGAAGTCGAAAGGATACAGATATCTAGATTCGGTCCGTCGGCGAAGGAAAATCGACGCAAATTGATATGAAATCTCATCTACGTGCAAGCTTCCGGAAATACAACTCTGTACCAGCGATTCTCATGAAGAAATTCTCAACCAACACCATTCTTATATCTATAACCAAATCGCGCTGTATACCCTAGTCTCCATCAGCGGGAATGGGATATGGGCTTTTGGAGATTCGATTGGAGTCGAGGGGAGTCGTAAAATTCATATGTATAGTAAGACATAGATGATGAGAGTGCGGTTATCTACTATCTACTATCTGACGTCTAACATCTAACACCTCCGTATCACAAGCGAAGTAGAATGGATGTGCCATGTATTAAATCTTGCGTCGGGGTTTCCAGCGGATTGAAAAGTAAGAGGCGATTTTGCCATCGGTGTGAGGACGAAATTATTAAGGAGGAAAAGAGAGCCGGGGGGGCGGGGGGTTGGCTTGTATCTGTGTTGAAAAGGAAGGGGTGCGCTTGTGCTTGTTGGTAGTATTAGGTAGGAGATTGAATCAGGAGATTTGAGTCGACGATAAGATGAAATTGAAGACGGAACAAATTTGGGGCAGACTATGAATATCAACACATACCCCTCAGTTCGAGGCAAAAATCACACATCCAGCACCCCTCCTCACCTCACCTTCCCCTCCACACCACCCCCCTCGCCTCCCCAAACGCCCTCAACGCCTCGTCCCGATCCCCCATCCGCACAACACGCCCATACTCCCTCCCCTCCGCCTCCGCCGTCCCCTCCCTCACCGCCCTTAACGCCGCCTGCACCGCCCCCGGCGCCCCCTGGCACATCATCTCTGCGATCCGCACAGCCTCGGCCAGGGTCTGCGTCCGCGCCACCGACTGGTATAGGGTTTTATCTGCACCACTCTTCTCATCCTGGTGAGGGGGAGAGGGGCTGACTTTGACGCTGTGCTGGGCGAGGCCTAGGTGGTGGGCTTGGTGGCCTGCGATGGGGCGGGCGGTGAGGATTAGGTCGAGGGCGGCGGCTTTGCCGATGAGCTGGGTGGGGGGGTTAGTGGTGGTTGTGGTGGTGCGTTAGGGGGTATGATCTGATAGGAGAGGAGGGGAATGCTCCGATGAGAAAACGCCGTACAAAGTGTTATATAGATCGCGCCAGGAACGATAGCACAGACGTACCTTTTGCAAACGATAAGTACCGCCAGCACCGGGTATGATACCCAACCTCGTTTCCGGCAACCCAACCATAGCCGTAGACGCAAAGACGCGCAGATCGGTCGCCAACGCAAGTTCCAGTCCGCCACCTAGCGCCAGCGACGCTACGGCAGCGATGGTGGGGATGGGGAGGGTCTCGATGGCGTCGAAGGTTGAGCGGAGCTTGGTGAGGAAATCTTGAGTTCTGTGGATGGACGTTAGCTATACTATACTACCCACAGGTATATAAAAGAAGAGCACCAGAGATATTCCAGGACCAGAAATATAGATATGATAGACACATACTCATCCCCACTCATCCTCCTCCTCTCCTTCAAATCCGCCCCAGCACAAAACGCTTCGTCGACTTCACTCGCTAACACCAACACCCTCGTACCCTCCCCCACCACCTCCCCACTCACCTCCTCCTCATGCACTTGCTCCCTTATGGCATCGATCTCGGTGCGGAGTTCTGAGAGCAGTTGGCGCGATATCGCATTTCGAGAGCGGGGGTTGTTGAGGCTGAGGATGCGGATGTGGCCGAGGTGGGGGGCGGGGATGTTGCGGACGGTGAGGAGGGAGGGGGGGCGAGCTGTGGAGGAGAGGCAGAGGGAGGAGTGGGGGGAGATGGGGAAGCGGAAGTGGGCGCGGAGGACGGATAATCGTGGTGGTTGTGGACGCATTGTTGGAGGGGACGGGGAAGGGGGGCTAGGGATCTAGCTACTGGAGCATTTGACCAATTCTTGGAAGTCTTCACTTCAGGAGTCGAAGGTAATCAAGTCGTTCGTAACGTACATGCTACCTCTGCTGGCTAGCATCCCTCTCGCCGCTATTCTGAGGGCTGAGCCTGTCCCGTATGCCAGGAAAGTGAATGGAGATACAACTGCAACGACGCCTGTACTAAACCAAGGTCCATGCCTCATTATCCCAATGGGTATACCAGTGCCATTATACATCCCAACCGTAAAGCCCCCAGAGCCTCACTCAAACATCAAGAGTACAATAAAGGAAGCCCTGACCCAGTCCCTCATTCGACAACAACAGCGAGTACCATCATGATAGCGGAGTACCTGAGTGCGATAATTAGCTCCCCTGCCGTCAACATATTCCACGACAGATAAAACCTACGTAGCAATAGCCGTTCCCCAATCCCTCATACACGTCAAATTCGTCATTACATCAGGCGAAAGCGTGCACAATGACGCGACCCCAACCATTGCACTAATCACAAGTCTTCCCATTATCTGTGGCACAACTTTGAAGACGACAACCGTTGAGAGGAGTGCAAAAGCTACCAGAACGATTGGTGTTTCCAAAGCAGTCCCTCCTCGAGATGTGATCTTTCCATTTGTCCGCGTGACGACGGCCAGGAGATCCGTTTCCTTTTCCAGGAACGAAGCCTCCTGCTCGGCGATAGGTGTATGTTCCAAGATCCATGACCGGTAGGCGGTGATGTCGGCATTGGAAGCTGAGTCGAGGCTCTTGGTGAGGTTGCTGTAGGAAGTGAGAGCGCGATCTGCGCGCTTCGTCAGCGAGCTCCTGTAGACCTCTCGCGGGCGGACTCACTGTACTGCTCGACTTTTGCAAAACATCTGCCCAAGAGATCCAACCTATGCCATTGCAACTGAGAAGGTAATTTAGCCTCCACCCTTCTCGAGGCCGGCTTACCGCCATTGGCCCGCTCCTCATAGGCAATGGCATCATCCAAATCCCGCAGCTGGTCTTCCATCTCAGATATCTCATCTTGTAGATACAGCAGCATGCGATTGTTGAGCGTCTCAAATTTGCGATAAATGGGTCTGAGAACAGTATCACCCCGTGAGTCGATCTTCGATGCGAGGAGCTCGTAGCCCAAATGCTCTGGCTTGGCATGGCTCAGGGCTTTTTGTGAGATGCTCGTACTTCCGATCAATTGGTTGGTGGGTCGAGGGTATAGCTCAGGTACATTGTCATGAGCAACATCGATCATCCGAGCCGGAGACCGGGGATAGTAGGGTCCTGGACTCTGGCCATGGTTCGTTTCTTCCAACGACGGCCAGTGCTTATGTCGAAAGGCTGAGGGTCTCCGCTCTCCGCACAAGTCGGGTGATTCTTGTATGCCATATGTGCCAGCATAGGAGTATTGAGCATCTTGTCCGTCGACCTCAGCCCAAGGCTCGTCAGGCAGTGTAGGTAACTTCTTCTGTAGCGTAGGCGACTGTTGATCTGGACTACTCGAGCGCATGTCCGATATGCCTGAGTCTGAATGCAGGCTTTCTCGAGCCCACGTACGTTGCGCACCATCTTGTATCGTCCGGACTTCTAGATCACTGTATCTTGGAGATGGCTGTGGGCGTTCCATCATGCGCGTAGAAGGAGCACTCGGGCGAGTCGGCAATGTTTCTTCGTTGTCATCTTCATTGACCTTCTCTTCGCCAGAACTGCTGCAAGAGTCCTCATCCTCCTCCTCCTCTTCTTCCATGAAAGCAAAGACGTTGACTTTCTCCTTGCGGTGGGCATCCGTGCTTCCTGCTCGACCTTGTTCTGATGGGAGCCTTTCTACCGTGACAGGTTTGGCATCAGGGCGTTTGGAGGGCCTTAAGCTCGAGGGAAATATCGATCTGGATGGAGTAGTGACAGTTGCGTTGCTGCTCGCAGAGCTGCTCGACACTGTGGAGACTGCCAGTGACGGCGGGCCATCTCTCTTGGTTGCTAAGGGCTTCTTCGTATGTCGCCGGCGGGTGTCCCTGGATGAAGGCATTAAGGAGAACATCTGCTGTTTTTAAGACGCCGATGAGACTGTTGGTGCTTCAAGTACCGACATCGGCGTATCTCGTATTGGTTGATCTATTGCTATTACTCGGTGACCGTCAATACGCACATGAGTAGCCAGATTTCGGAGGCCGATAACGGTATTTATCAACGTGAAGAGACAGAAATAGATGAAAACACCAAGCAGGAAGAGAAATACAGCCCACCACACCCATCTGAAACGCGCTCGTCGTTGGAAGGGTCATAGCCATTATGCAGGCTTCGCAACATGGACCCGTAGTAAACCGGCGGCAAGCCTGCTGTAGGGTCAAGAGGGTATAAGGCAGGAAGACATAATTAGCGAAATAGGATACGTTACGGCCCCCATACGGGTGAAACACTACCAATTGGGGGAGGCGGAGGTGTTCGCAGGAGGTGCAGATGTTGGTAAATGGGGTAAAGCTGGTATTCAGGAGGAGGCGTTTAGATCTTCTAGCTGCTATTCGGTAAAGATTAGCGTTTCATGTAAGTCTGAGTTGGCTGCGCATAAGATGAATATGCGAAGTGCCCCCCTTAGTCGAATCCAGTCAAACGCATTCATTCAGCACGCTACATATGATCATGCCATCAAGTCCAGGCTATCAATAAGTCGACTAAGAAGCGTCACTCCTACACAGGACAGACGGATTGCGACTAGTTCTTCCTTGAACCGCGCTTCAATGCATTTCGCGCCAAATGCATTGGAACAGCCTCTGGAGTCCCTCCAAGTGACCATAGATCTATCAAATGCCTAATCCAAATGCTGAATGTTGAAACGAATATTGACTCCAACCAATCAATCCGACGAGTCCCATCCCTTGCGTCATCCTTGCCCAGCTGCTATCCCATTTTGCCGAGAACTTGCTGTCCCGTTCGACTGTATCCCATTCGATTGTGGTGAATACTGCCTAGAAGGAGGTTGTGGGCTACCCGATCCTGGTCTGCTTTGCTGTTCAGCCAATTGAACCTTCTGCCTGTTTATCAATATTGCTTGATCGTCGGCACTCGAGTGTGCTTGCTGAGACGTTGATCCACCTGGCGTGGTGCCCTTGACCTGAGGTGATCCTGGTATCTGCGGAGAGTACTGGGAAGAGTGTTGTTGATGAAGTTGGGGGCGCTGCGGAGTGGATTCTGGCGCTGTCGGGGCAGATGAGGCTGGCCGGTGCTGATTCTGCGCGGCCGCACCTCCACCAGCTTGTGCAGACCCATAGCCATAGCCTTGAGGCGGTACTGCGCGTTGCTGGTACTCCGACTGAGTCTCTCGGTAGGTTTGTGAAGGTTGTCCAGGATTGGATGGTGCTCGAGCCTGAGGGGTCGAGTATTGGGTGTTGTAATTGTAGCTGCTCGCATTCTGACCAGAGTAAGGCCGATAGCCATTCTGATAAGGAGCGTAAGATGACTGAGACGACTGTTGACTATACTGTTGGGCATAGTTATAGCTCGGAGTTGACGAAACTGCAGCAGCTCGTGGGGGGTATCCGCTCTGTGGAGGGTAGGAGGGTCGAGCATTACCAGAAGCGTAATTTGAAGACGCAGGACGATTCGAAAATTGTGGATTCTGAAGGTAACTAGAACTGGCAGCAGGTCTAGGTGCTGTTGATGGACCGTATCCTGTTCGTGGATATTGCTGAGCGGGGGTTGAAGCTGGCAGATAATTATTGCTCCGCCCAGAGACAGTGGAGTATGTGCTGGGATTCTGTGAGGTGCCCATAGGGGCTGCACTTGGAGCAGCTGCCCTTCTTGCAGTTGCAGAAGCTTCGCTTTCCTCCAGGCAACCCTTTTGGTCTTTGCTCTCAACATGAATATTGGTGCTGACACAGAGAGCACCCAATTTATCGCCATCTAATTTAGACAGCAAATATGGTGGTAGCGTAGAAACGATCATTGTCAACTGATCCTTCAGCATCTCATAAACGTCGAATTCCGTGGCCGAAGGACTGGTAGGACTCCCTGCTAGAGTTGTTGATTCTGGATTTTGCCCAGCGATGGGGCGTGTATTAGCGGCAAGTGGTAGGTTTCTGATGCGTTGGTGGGAATGCAGTGTCTCGAGAAGATCCGAGATCTCTTCTAACAGCTCATCAGCGTCTTGACTACTCTCGCAGGATCCGCCCTTGATAGTCCGAGATCCCCTCATCTCCGCCACAGAGTCGTCTGGCTGAAAGTTCGCGATAGCCTCTTCGAGTTCCTCCTCGTTCAGGTCGTTTTCGTTCGGAATGCCATCCGTGTCAGCTGCTCTAGGGTCAAGTATTTCACTGTCTCTCAAATCCAGTAGCTCTTGGTATCTCGTCTCGCCATACTTGTTCCACCATAGCTTGTTTTTTTGCTGGTCTGCTACTAGCGCTCCCGAATCATCTCGATCGGGTGCGAAGCTAGAATACACGCTGCGAAACAAGGCATCTTCCTTGGCTTGATTATGGCTCTCGATTGCTTCTTGTGATAGTGAAGTTTGAGGCTCTCCTATGCTCAAAGCTCGATCTCGCTGCTTCCGCTTGGTCTCCGGAGACGCAAGCTGAGTCGGATTAGGCGCAACGCTGTATTTCAACCATTGGCCAGTAGATAAAGGTTGATTAGTGTAGCTCTCCTTCCGACCGGATCTATTCTTTGATTCTCCCTCAGCAGGGTTGTACCAGTTGACCGAAGAGCTTCTGGTTGCAGTGTGTCTTGATTGCTTTGGTAGAGGAAGAGGAGGCAAGGATGGGGGTGGCGCAAAGAGGTCTTTCAATGTTGGCACCGGCTTCTTGGGATCCTCGTTGGTGCTGTGCAGCGGAGTGATTCTCGTTGTTGTAATACCGTTAGGGAGTGCCAATTCACCACGAGGTAAGCTTGAGTCAGTCGACTTTCGGATGCTCGTAAAAAGCTGCTTGGACGGTTGAGTATTAGCGGCTAAAAGGGTCAAGACATTATCTCCAGGATATTCAGATATTGGGTTCGCATCTTCCTCGTCCCATGGCTCATCCCTGACGCCTTTGGGCACGATGATTGTTTCAGGCCTCTGGAGCATCTCTCTCTGAACGAGTCGATCGAGCTCTCTTTTGAGAGCTGCTATGCATGCATTCCGTGTCTGTGTTTCCCGAGAGACAGAACTTCCTTTATCGTTGCTCGGAGCTTCTTTTGAGTCTTCAGCAATGCTGGCTATCGCAGTATTCACATCTTGAAACACCTCGTCTATCGCAGCATATGCATTCGTCTCTATCAGGGACGCAATACTGGTGCTCTCGGCCGGCTCCATAGGTTTGGTGCGCTTCGAATCATGCGCGGCCCGTGTCGCAGAGGTGATGAGACGATCGAAGGTGGAAGGTGATGTATCTTGACTATCGCACAGCCCAGGTCAGCAACGACAGCTAGAAGGAGCAATGATGGCTCGATACTCTAGCGACAACGAAATGATCACCTACGCCCTCAAAAGCACCAAAATATCCCTTAGCCATGTATGGAATCGGTCCACTTGCTGCGTTGAGCCTTCGCCATTGACATCTTTTGCATTCTTTTCCCCTGCAGTGTCCGCCCGCTTTCGCTTTCCTGCCATGCTGAAATGTCAGGCCTCGTATTCGGAGCGATTTGTGACCAAAGCTACTGCGACGGCCACTTGATTGAGGTAAGAGGTTGGTGCTGCAATGGCCTGGGTCATGTCACTCTCTTCGATAGAAGCGATAGTTCCCGCAGTTCCCAAAAGATGTATCAGGCCTTGTCTATTGTTCTGTAGGAAACAGGCGACCCCAGAAACATTGTCAAAAGCTTCTGTGAGGCTTGCACATCGCGAAATTTAATGTTCCTCCACACTTTTGATGTTCCTCCGAGACCTACCCGTCTGGACGATCGACGCGAGGGTTTGCGGACACGAAAGTCGCGAAAAGTGGGGGGGGAGCGCCCAGGAATGCGCGACAAGATCTCGAAATGAGTTCGATGTATCTTAATCAAAGTAGAGATGCGGAGGTCCTGTACTGAATGAGATGTGAGAAGGAAGAGTGATCAACTTGTTGCGAGGAGTGTCACGGATTGCAGATGCCACGCTAGCGGCTAGTAGGAGGGTAGGGCTGGACCTTGGCTCCTTGGCAAAGCTTTAGCTTTGGACCACCAAGATGCCACTTCTAAGCCCTCGCACACAAGCTGTTCAACGACATTCAGGCTTGAGACGCTGTACACAGCATATTTAGGCTTCAGAGAAATTTCCCCTTTGAACAATACTCAACGAGCTCCACACTTGTAGCCCAACCGCCCCATTCCTCATTCTCCAGCACGAGCTCCCGAACAGCATGAACGATCTCCGTCGGCGCAGAGTCAGCTTCAACGACAATACCATCCTTTCCAGCCTGGTGGTAGCCATCATCACGTGGAATTGTCATCCAGCTGCGCTCTAAGAAGACGCGAATGGCAATCATACAAGTCCTCATCATCCTTCTGCCGTTCATCGCTTCATCCATGACAGTATTGATCTCGTCGGCAAAAAGAGACATCCACTCGATCAACTCTAGTATACCGTCATAGTCACGTCGAAGTCCTAAAATCCTGATAAAGCCATGAAGTATGGCTGGGTGTGGGACCTCGAGAAGTTTTGGAAGCAAGCATGCGGGGGGCAGGAATGCCTGTGATTGATGGGATTTTGGATCCTCGATGTGCTCAACTTCATCTTCGCTTGCGACTTGATTTTGGTCTTCTTGAGCTGTAAGTTCGTCTTGCGCCTTCTGAACCAGAACTTCCATTTCGAATTTCTCCGTGGTAAGAGTAGCAGGTATTGCTTGTTGCATTCCGGAAGATCTGACAGCGTCCTTGAAGAGTATCTTTACAAGTGGCGGACCTTTATATAGTACAGAGCTCTCGTAAGCCATTGACTCCCCTACATCCTTGTTCAATATCTGGTCGCTTGTCTGGGTTGAATCCATCTGAAGACGTCTTGGGGCTCGCAATTGCCTTTCGCTTGCGAAGATTGCCTTTTCCAGTCCTCTACATATCAGTCCGACCCCTTCAAGATCAACATGTAGGTTGATGTCGAACATGCAATGCAGAAGCTTGCATATGATGTGCCAGGTCTTGATATCCTGAGCATCTTGGTTGGCGAAGCTTGAGAAGATACCTGTAACGGCTTTTGGCTTTGAAAGTGCACGGATGAGATTATACCATGCTGGTCGATGAGTTGGTCGCCTTTCTATCAAGAGTTTGTAGGCCCTCCAGAGGGGGTTGAAGAGTGGAACTCGCGATAATGGCGTACCCTCCGGAAGTTTTCGATTCACTGTCCAACCTAGCCTCCCTGACTGAGGATTCACGCCGGTTATCACTCGCTCAAAACGGTCGTGGCCATGCTTGCCAGACATCGTTGGTGCAAAGTGGGCAAGAAAATGAATGAGAGCTGCGAAAACTTGCTTCGGTACCGATTCAAGCGCAGCTTGTGACTCCGCGTTTCTTACCGCGCTTTCGTCAAATAACGCTGACAGTTGCAGCGGATGCATTGCGCACGCCTCCAGGCATTTCACACCGGCGTCAAAGGACCATGCCTTAGTCAACAGAAGTACGAGTAGTCGTCCCGAAGGCCGTACACCTTTCTTTATCATCATCTCTAAGAGCTCGTCAAGATTAGGTGGCTTTTGGCGAACATATGTAGATTCACGTGGAGATTCTGGCGGAGCGGGTACCTCCAGCCCATCGCCGGGCAGAGGCTGTTCATTGATGCCAATTTTGATAGGAGTGTCTCTGATCATTCCAGATGATCTGCGTGTGTCATAGACAAGCTTCATGAACATTGCGTAGAATACGGGCTCGCCAATCTCTCTCACTGCGTCTGTGTGATCCATACATGCTAGGTAGCAAGACCATGCCTCATCTAGAGTTCTGGTGGCTTGGATTCGTGCAGCCCATAAGGCACCTTTGCGACTTCCTCGATTGTGTTGGGATGTGTCACATGAAAATTCAAAGATCGCTCTGGTCTGAATGGTAGGACTTCCGTCTGTGTCCCAGCCAGACAGGATATCCGCCGTTGCGTCCCATTCGTCAGCAGAGTAGCCCGCTTCTTTTGCTCGTTTCAAAGCCTCTTTCGCTCGGCTGACGCCATGCTCCACGCCGATGTGCGCGTCTATTCCTAGCTTCTCCTCCTTCCATGGTGGCCATGATTTGGCTTTCATATGTGCCCATTCTCTCTCCTTCAAGGTTTTTTTATGCATCAATTGCAATTTGACTACCGCTTTATATCCTCGCTTGTCGACGATGAGTGGAGGATCATATTGGTCCATCCTTCTCAAAAGGCTGAATTGTGCGCGCTGTTGGAAGATCACACTCTGGAATGGGTGTAGCGATGATGGAATTGATAGTAATCTTAGCACAGTGTTGTATGCGTAGGTGAGAAGGGCACTGTTCTCATTCTGCATAGCAGCCGATCTGGCGATACCCTTCCAGATATTGTTCCCGGCCATATATCGACTCAGCAAAGCCACAATACTCTCGCAAGCAGATGGCCACACCATTGTAGCTCGACGCATGAGCCGAATTATCAAGATCATGAAAATGTGATCTGGCATACCGTTGATGTTGTCCTTGACGACAACTTTCTTCACCTCCATGGGTTTGGAGGAAAGACTTGACGAACACTTTGTCGAAACAGTCGACATTGAGCTTTCCGAGAGTTCCATCAGTCTCCACACATAGAGCAATATAGGCTTCAATGCGCGTCCATCTATAGATTGTCGGCGAAGTAGAAACAGGACCAGAAACGAGGGCATGGTCCTAAAGATGTCCTCTCTATTAGAAATTCGATCTGCCAATAGCGTCAGTCGTAATGCTGCACGCTCACTCGAATCGGCAGTCAAGATCCAGGCCCAATTCATAATATCCTCGATATCAAGCTGTACCCCTCTAAGCCACGAACACGCATTTCGGTCGAAGACCCTCAGCAATGCACCGTCTAATTTTGAATTTGCGGCTTTAGAGTGCACGAGGCGTGCTTCGTACCGAAGAATAGGATCCACGTGCAGGAGATAGCTGACGAGGACAGACTTTCTGGTCAGGGGATCATGTTTCCTTTCTCTTAAAATGTTTTGCCTCCTAATTGCTTCTTCTGCTTTCTTGATGGCTGCTTTGCGATCAGATGCCGCAAGGACAGGATCAACAAACGATAAATCCACCTTGCTTCTGTAGCTTTGAGGTCTTGCATAATCTCTGCCTACGGGTCCCAATGCTGCAATCAGCTCTTCCGAGGTATTGAAGATTGAATTGCTCTCGGAGCCAGGTTTCGTAACTTCATCGAGTGCTAGTGCTGTAGGTAGTTGAGAAGCTTCGCGCCCAGCGTGAAGCTCAAACAAGGTTCTTCTCGTATCGAGCTCAATGTTTGACCTCTTTTTGAGTCTGTGTGCCCATACAAGTCCGCCCTAAATGAAGGTTAGCAGGGCTGCGAAGGTACGTTCCGTTTCAAGATCGAATATACATTGAGGACTTGTGGAACCGCATTGACAGCGGCTCCAATAGCTGGTACATCAAGTCTAGTTCTCAAGATCCAAGCAGATCGAGAAACAGGCGGCATGCATGATTTCCCAACTTGGAGGTGTCGCGTGTGGGCTGCTGTAGAACGGATCGTGAAATATATTACCTACTTCAAGGCTAAGCTAGTGCAAGATAAGGTACCTTGGCACCTTGGCCAGGAGACTACGGATAGGACATCTCCAAGATTAGTAGTAACAATCATTGTATCTCACGCGCCTCAGTCTGTAGAAATTGAGTTGCAACTAGAGGATTCCTAGTACTGGAACTTCTCCATGCTCCTCCTGCAGATCGCCCCCAACCTTATAAGAAGCTTTCCATCGCATCTTGACCAGATTAGCCTGCCCTTTTGACACGCCGTGTACCGCAATGGGTTGAGTGATCGCGTCTTTCTGGTTTGGCTTCAACGTCCGTCCAGACTGGGGCGTCAACCTCAATGTGAATCCCTAAAACAAGATAAGCATAGAGTTCAGTAAAGTGCGTCGCTGTAATCTGACCTTCGTTACTGCCACCTGAAAAGTGTACTCTGTGATAAGATTTGGAGAATTATTGGTAAATGCAGCCTGTATTGAGATGAGCGAGCCCTCCGGATGGGGTCTCGAAACGTGGAAGGCTATTTTGACGGAAGTGCTTGCGACGATCAGATCGTTGGTGGATGGTAAAATCGTAGCATCGTCAGGTAAGGCCGAGGCGAATTTCCAGTCGTCATCGGCTGAGGCTCCATTAATTATTTGCTCCGATGTAGACGTAGCCTGCGCTTGTGACGACGGAGATTTCGATGAGGCGAAGTTGAAGAGTGATGCAGAGGATGATGGGTTAGGGACTTGAGATTGGTGGGTATTGGAAGGATATGAAGCTTGTGGTAAAGCTGGGGAAGACAAAACGGCAAACGGGTCCGATGATGGTTGTGGTGGTTTTGGAGCTTGATGCGATTGAAGGAGAGACAGTGGGCCAGGAGTAGCCGGCCTCGAGGAGGGATGAGAGCTTATAAGTGATTGGAAAGGGTCATAATTTGGTTTGATGGCTGGGGGAGCCTGCGTAGCTAGTGGTGCAGTATTTGGCGTGGATTTGCCGGCGGAATTCTGCTGTGTGGTCGAAGAGAGTAAAGAAGGTCCTGGAACGTCTGCGTGTAGATAGTCAGCGGCATGGACTGCGCCTACCTCGAAGGGAATAATTACTGGTGTTAGCACCAAAACCGAGCGCAATACCACCACCTTGTCCGTAGTCTTGATCTTGCACTGATAGGCCGAGGAGATCGTCTTGCAAAGATGCTGCCTTTGGTTTGCTTGAACCATCAGTATCTACAGTCGAGCTCTGTGCAGGTTCGTCGCCACCAAAATCGATTAGAGACAACTCATTATCAGCAGTCTTAGTAACTCCGGTAGATGTTCCTAACGTGCCCTTTGGGATTTTCGAGGCTGCATCTACATCGCCCTTCTTGATGAGTTTGTATCTCTCAATGGTCCGGTGAATGCTGTCATTGATTTCCAGTAGCTTTGCGACAGCTTCCGAATCCTCTGATTCTTCTTCACACATCTTCTGGATCTTGGGTTGGGCACTTTGAAGTGCACTAGCAAGTTCCTCGAAGATATCTCCATCAGGAACCTCGTCCCCAGTTTTGACGTTTTGTAACCGCTCCTCCAGTAGTTTAGCCTTCTGTTGGATCTTGCCCACTTCTTCAGCGGCCTTGGCCCTATAATCCGTTTTGTGTTTGGTGTCGTAACCTGCCATAATTTTCATCAGACGATTTGCTTCTTGAAGATCCTCCGGTCCGCCGCGCCTGATAAGCTCCTGTAGTTTGGCCGATTGTGCTGCCTTTTCCTCCTCTTCCATCTCGTCCGCGGACTGTAGGTTCTGCGAAATGTCAGCTGATTATCTTGAGCTTCATTTATAAAGAATCATACGTCGCTCGGGTTCAGAACCGCAGCATCCTCGCTCCGAATCTTGGGAAATGTGTAGCCTTTGTAACTCAGCAATCGATGCATGTCCCGTATGAACCCCAGGTCCTCCTTGTAACGTGATGTCTGACATATCGTCTGCCTCCATTCTTCGATCTCCTCTAGGATCTTGAACTGGACGCGAGAGGGTTGTAAGGGCGGTCGTTCCGGGAATCGCCGGACGAGCTCGTTTAGAAATTCCTTAGTGCTGATCTGAAGTTGGAAGGGATAGCCACAATTCTTGACGCAAATGTCGAGGAGCTGGGTTCACCTTAGCTACCACATATCCTGAGCTGGGTCATAAAGCGTCGTACCGTGAGCGCGAGTAGAGATACATTGGCATTCCTATGATTTATGTAGTTGACGATCGCGACAGCAGCTTCTCGAGGCCTAAGTAGAATCAGTATTCTGCATCACCATTGGTGGTATCTCCTCTCCGTACGCGTTGCCTTTCTTCGAATTTATGAGGTCCGCAATCTCGAGGTCGAGGGCGAGATTAGGTTCGTAATTCTGAGGGTCTACAGCATTCTCTGGGCACAGATGTGAGTTGCGCGGTTCAGTTCGATAGATGTACTACAATTTCTCACGTATATAGCGCTGTAATGGGGTCTGCGCCGGCTCCCCAAAGGCTCCAAAGCGGTCTCTGGCCGCATACCTTGCCGAGGCTGCCTCCATTGAGTCCTCAGCCCAAGATTAAGCTGGGAAGTAAGTCCAGATTGGACGAAGCTGTTCTGGAGGTCAAACTGTCGAGTCAAAAACAGCGGACTGACTTGGAGCATGGTCAAAACCTATAGCAGTATTGTTTCCCACGATGTAGCTTGCCTAGTTCCAGTGCCCACAGCGGCGTCTAACGCGCCAGATACATAGCCGAGTAGCATGTCATTCGATTTCTCGAATACTTTATTCAACATCTTCCCTACATACTTTAGGGAATTTCTCCGCAGGCCGAATCGCAGTCCCATACTCTAGCTCTCTCTCCGCATCTAACATGCGCCACAAGAAAGATGGCTTTGCGGCCAAGGGGAAGAAACATATGAGCATTCGTCGTCATCCAACCGCTCATGGCGAGGACAGAGATGAAGAAGCTCAAAATCGAAGACCACCCTTCAAAGCAGCTTGCTGGGACCTAGAGCACTGCGATCCAAAGCGATGTTCGGGTAAAAGGCTTATGCACTTTGGGCAAATGCGGGAACTGTCAGTGGGGCAAAAGTTTTCTGGGGTGGTAATATCGTAAGCTGGCGACGCCCGCAATCCCGGCTTCAGTCTATTCTGAGAACTGATTGCCAGGCCAAATGCAAAGAGAGTCGTTTCAGCTGCTGACAAGGATCTGTTGGAGCAATATGGAGCGGCGGTAGTTGAGTGTTCGTGGGTCAGGATCAAGGAAGTTCCTTGGAACAAGATTGGGGGGAAGTGTGAAAGATTATGTTGGGCAAACCGCCGTTAAACTAAATTACACCCGACTAACCAAAGCAGTACCCTACCTTGTCGCCGCCAATTCCGTAAACTATGGTCGGCCGTGGCGGCTCAATTGTGCGGAAGCTCTGGCCGCCTGCTTCTTCATCTGCGGGCATGAAGATTGGGCGCATGAGGTTCTAGCACACTTCTCATATGCCGAGGCTTTCCTCGAAATAAACTCACAGATATTAAAGCGATATGCATCATGTACGACGGAAGAAGAGGTAAAGAAGGCGGAAGAAATTTGGCTAGCGAAGATCGAGAAGGAATACGCTGATGGTCGGAAAGACGATGAAATTGCTGGAAAAGGTGATGCTTGGAGTGGAGGCAATGTAAACAGAAGGCCCGTCATCAACTCAGACGAGGACGAAGACGAAGACTCTGATGCGCCTCAGAGCGCTGAAGATGATGACGCAGGTGGCGTCGAGATCTCCGAAGATCCATTCGCACTCTCAGAGGAGGAAGACGATGAAGAAGAGATGGCGCAGCTTCGGCAACGAGTTCTAGCATCAAAACCATTCTCGAATCCTAGTCACGAAGACAGGAAACCGCCAGAGAAGATAGCAAGGACCGCAATCATTGACTCTGATGCTGAATCGGGCTCGGATATCGGTGATAACGATGTATTTGACAACATTATAGACGCGACGCCAGTGACTGATCGAACTGGCATCAATGCCAAGCAACGACAGAGGATAGATGGAGAGGTCAGTACTGTCTTCTCACGCTCAATGGTCAACGCCCCGAGACAATGATAGCTAGCTACCATACAATTGGTATGATTTGAAGTTTTGGACAACTCAGTACTTAATACATGTCCATCACCCAACTGTGGGTGAAACCCTTCTAACCATAGTTACTCGAAGTGTAGTAGTGGAATTTGCATTGAGGAAACAGATCTTTGGGCTTAGGTTTAATATATTCTGCGCAAGTTCCATCCACACTTCTGTGTACAGCATCGTCATCTAGACCTGGCAGACTGGTGTTTGATCAAGACTAGCCTGCTGATGATATCTATCATGAAACTATCATTCCCGTTGGATGATCATTAGGTAGCTCACCTCGAAGGAAGGGGCAACAAGACTATTTCAACTGCTTATGTGCCTCCATTAACCGACCATCCGCGTCTGTTGCTTCATCACCGACGTTGAGACGTATATTGTAATGGCTCTCAGAATGTTCATTATCGACGCCCAATTCCAACACTCCCTTAAAGTGGAGTAGAGATCTATTATAGATGAAGCGGCTCAGCTTCTAGAATACGATTAGCCGCAAGAACCGCAAGAGCCGCGAATTATATTACTTTCTCTTCCGGTGACGAGTCTTCAGGCAACATGCCCAATCATAGCTCTTATCGCGATAGTGATAGAAATATTCGGCGGCGGAGGTACTCATCCGAATGCGACAACGATCAGCCTAGGAAGCATCAACTCGCAAGAAGGCAGAGTTTTGAGAGAGACCGACATTCAAACACTGAACGGAGGACAAAAGATGATTGGAGATCCGACTCGCACAAGAAACATTCATCGAGAAGCCCACGAGATAGAATACCCAGGAACAGGATAAGGGAGCCTCCAGAGCCTTTATCTCCAGAAGCCCGTCATCGGAGCCACCGAGACAATCGAGGACACTCAGACCGGAGCCCTAGCGCCTCACGATCCCCACCAGCCAAAAGACGGCGACCGGACCCCACAGAGACTCACAGGCGTTCCTTCGATCATCATAGGTCGCGGAAACCGAGAACGCGCTCTCAATCTCCCACCGGTCTCTCACTCCCAATCAAACGCTCCAACGCCCCTCTTCCATCCCAAGAGGCGGCTTACAAGCACGACCCCAACTCCGATGCTGTGGCAAAGCCAGTGCCAGAGATCGAGAAGCAAAAGCCCAACTACGCCCCGACTGGCAAGTTAGCCGCCGAGACAAACACAGTTGCCAACACCTCCATCGTGCTCAAATACAATGAGCCACCAGAAGCGCGTCTTCCACCCGCCTCTTCCCAATGGCGTCTTTACGTGTTTAAAGGCCAAGAAGTGCTTGAAACGCTCCCTTTACATGAGCGCTCGTGCTGGCTATTTGGGAGGGAAAGGGCCGTGGTAGATTTTCCAACTGAGCATCCTAGTTGTAGCAAGCAGCATGCTGTGTTGCAGTTTCGATATACGGAGAAGAAAAATGAGTGGGGTGAGAGGAAGGGTGGGGTAAAGCCTTATGTGATTGATTTGGAGAGTGCCAATGGAACGAAGGTCAATGGAGAGCCGATACCTGAGAGGCGGTATGTGGAAGTGAGGAGCGCCGATGTGATCACCTTTGGGGAGTCGACCAGGGAATACGTTATCTTAATGCCGCCGAAGGAGGATACGAAGCCTTGAGAAAGAGTCTGGTTGGATGACATGGTTGGGCATATTCATGCCTTTGCCGTTGTGCAGCTCTACTAGCAGCGTGCATGGATCGACAATCCAATACGCTTGCATTATGATCTGGACACCCAAGACGCCGCGCTAAATACCAAGTCATCTATCATACAACCGCTTGTTGAGCAACATCCCTCATCGAGCCCCTATGATTAGCAAAGGCCCGATATGCATTGGCACATTGAAGCCAAAGAGGCTGGCGAACCACAGTATCGCATATACGAAGGTAGGCGAGAGGAGAAGCTCGGTGTGGTGAAGAAATGGGAGAGCTGGGGCCGGATTTCAGCAATGGACCAGCAGCGAACTAGCGTAGGGATCAGGCATACCATTATACCCCAAGAAGGAGATGATTGTATAGTAGCCCAGAGCAACCAGGTACAGCGTATTGCCGACGAGTCTTGAAACGCTGCGCGTATCCACAGAGTCAGCGTGCCATCACATCACCAAAATGCCCAGCCTACTTACAGATTCTCTCGTGCAATGAGCGGCCAGAGCACAAACTGCAGCACATACAACCACACCCACACCGGAAAGAATGCTCGTATCGCAACCTGCAACACCACACATTAGCCTCCATCTCGCTCCCTATCCACCTCACACACCCCAAAACCATCCACTCACATCAAAACAGTATCCAAACTCCAACACATCCCCCTCCCCCTCCCTCGCGAACAACCCCTGCTGCCTCCTCCTCCCCGGCAACCCCTTAACCCCGGGCCCCAACAGCCTACCCACGAGAAAAAACGCCGCCGTCGCCACGAGCAAAGATACGGCGAGGAAGTGTACAAAGACGAAGAGCAGCGTGAGGCGAACGGTGGCGGAGATGGAGGTGGTGGAGGCGATGCCCCATGCGATGCCGGTAAGGAGCATGAAGAAGGAGAGGAGGTAGGTGAAGGAGGGGTCGGGGCGATGCCAGGTATTTTTCGTTTCTGTGGGGGGGGAGTAAGGTTTAGTAAAATACGGGGTGAAGGTTATTATGGAGGCGGGGGTGGAGAGGGTGGGTACGTTTCTGGATGTATGATTAGCATGACAGCCTTGGATTGGGCGCGGGACAGGGTGGGGTGAGGTACGTGATAGTATATCGACCTGAAGACTTTCTTCGGCGCGAAGAGGAGGCTAGTCATTTCCCATATCGCCATTTCAAAGTCCATCTGCGGGAACTTGAATATTCTGGCGTTGAAAGGTTCATTGTTAGCCTGCATTCGTACAATAACGGGACAGCTTTATGAGGTGGATGCGCGGGAACACTCTTGATGAGTTGTGATCGGGAAAGGGGAGCGCACCTCTTGAAGAACCGAGGCATTCGTAGCGTTTCTGATCGGGGCGTGGGCGTCGTGCTGCCGAAGTTTGGGGTTCCTCCATGCTGGCGAGGGAGGGTGATTGTGGGGTTCATTTGGTGGGTTTGATAGCTGTCGACGCCACTCTGTCCAGACGCAAAGGCAGGGATCGCATATGGAGATCGCTTTTGCGATTTGGAGGCTGCAAAAGGCAACAGGTATACCCGCGTCGCTAAGCGCGCTTATTCTAGTAGAAATAGGCATTCTAAACGCCGTAATCAATAGAACGAGGCAGTCTGTTCTGCATCACAGTACTTTGCTCCTTCAAACACTTCATGATTAACTAATTCGCTGCATAGCCAAGATGAAGTTCATGTCACATCGTGATGTACTGTAATAGCGAATCCTGGAGGTAGAACTATGATGCTTAACGCAACCGAGGTTGATGCTTGACCTTCCGTTGTCGAAGAACAACATGAGAGCCACACACTAGATCGTGGACAATTAATAGTATAGTACCGGGATCTTGTAGTGGTGGGAAACACACTGTTCTGTCTTTTCAGAGTCTACCAACACAACTGCTTGTTTGTTTTTCCTTTTCTACACTCGCGTTTGGACTAGGCCATGCTCGTATGGAGTATGATGCTTGGTGTGAAGACGCTTACCTGAGTGTTGGCTATGGTTGGAGTAGTGAACATGACGCTAATAGCGGTATTTGAGCCAACGTAGAACGCTCGAAGGGTAGCATATGACTGCTGGCTCAACGTAATCTCCTCGAAGCATGTAGAGCCATGCGATAGACTGTACACAGAATACGCCAGCGCGGTCGCTATCTCGAAGTGGTGTGAACAGTGGAGGAGATCAGGTCACAAGACATGGTTAGTTGGGAATAAGCGAATGTTCAAATTACGCTATTACTGGTCCCAGGACCCAACGCGATATGATTCGTCGACCACTTTTACTTCCCCTTTCAGACATGCGGGGACCTCAAAGGATTTCTGATATCAGCCAAAAGGTTCACACAGTACAGAGAGTCCGCTACACAGTGTCTGGTGAGGGCAGCCCAATTGAGGTTGCCTTACGGGTAGATACCGCACATGGAAACTCGGATGTACGGAGCGCAGCTGTAGATGGTACATGGTGGACCATTGGCTTTGGAACACGTTGTTTACGCCCTGCCATGCTGTCGTCGATGCCCAACATCTACCCGCCATAGTTCTACCTTAGTTATGGAGACCAGCAAGACCGTTGTGGCGTTAGCATAGTTCATGGAAGAGACGTCTGGTACCTGTCAGAATCCCTGCTGGCCATCCGGCACTTTCCCCTTTCCGTGCTGTAGCATCCCACACCCCCTTAATCTCGACCCCACGTTAATTTCGAAACCATCTGCCGGCAGCCCTTGTTGAAATGTATGATGTCAATGAGTCATCTGCACGTGATTTGGGTGTAGTGCAATAGTATTATGATAACTAAATGGATGGATGTAGCTATGTAGAATGGAATAACCATCACGAGAAATCTCTATTAGTCTGCCAAGGCCCCCTGACTAGTCCTGATTAGTGACTACCGAGGTTGACCCGGTCTGAATTCCAACAGCCCTTACCCTATCAAGATTGAGCTTCACTCCCGTTGAGTACGCATTATCGCAATCACCGATGGGCTTCGGTACGGAGGAGGAGGATCGCACGGACCGCTTCTGCAACACCCTTACCTAGCAGTACCTACTACGTAGTATACAGTGTCCAGCACATACCGCCGCAACCATGATGATCAACCGAAAGGACACGCCTGCACCTACGATGCAATATGCTGTTCCTCAGCGACCTCTGAGCCTCCGACCACAAGCTCAAAGCAACCGCAACGACACCACCCCTCAGACACCACAGACACCGAACGTCAAGACTAGGACCAAGCGTGCCTCGAAGGTGCAGCGACCGACCCCACATGAGACACACATGGGAAGTCATGCAAGGGCTATTGCAGACGAAAACAGTCGGGACGAAAGGATCTCGCATGACCTCTCATTGACAGATAATCCTCGACATTCGGTGGTGGATAACATGCTGATGTCCCTCAACCCTGATCAACCCAAACTGTTCACGCCGCCCAAGGATCGGCCAATATTCTCGTCTGGCTCAGACTCTACAGCTCCTCCGAACAGCGCTCCTCGACACCCACACTCCTCCTCCGCCCATTCGGATCACAGCTTGCCGTCGGATGACCCGCCGCAGCAGCTCCCTGGCAACCCTTCACGTGGTCGACGTAGTAACAGCAGCTCTAACTTTCAGTCTGGCTTGAGCCGAATCAACAGTGTTCGTGCTGGGGAGGAGAAATCAAAGTCCCCAAGGGCATATAGGAATCGCCCGCTAGAAGTGGGGCCTGGAGCGGTTGAGCGGGCAGCACAAGCAGGCAGGAAAGGCAGCAAGAGCAGTGCATCGTCAAGCGTGGACATGGGACGTCTAGGACAGCCTCCTATTCTTCATGGGCATTCGAGACGCTCGGGAAGCCTCGACCTCGGTGAGAGAATTCGAGTATTAGAGTCTCCTTCCAGGTCTGGTGCCCACCCGCCTCCACTCAGCAGATTACCGCAAGTGAATCTATACGACGATCTAGAAGCTGCTCCTACTCCGACGGTTCCGGGCGGTCCTCGCAAAGACCGCTCGACTCTGTTCCCTCCGCAGACTGCTACCTCTGCTCCGTCACTGCAGCGCAAGCATAGCAACAAGTCTTCGAGAAGTCAAATCAACAGAAGAAAGAAGGCCGAGATTTTCTATGATTCACCAAGACCTCCACCAACGGATACCACCGTAATGGGTTCAAAACGCACTTCAAAGCGGATCCAACCTCCACCTGGTTTCCTAAAGTCGAGGAATCCCAGTCCCGTGAGACAGTATTCCGAGCCTCTCATGGCTCGGAGGATGGATTCGATTGCATCAACCAGGGACGCTACGAAGGAGAGACCTGGATTCTTCAGAAGAGTGTTTGGTTCCTCAAAGAACGACATGCACATCCTTCAAACACAGCCTCCGAAACCTACCACACGAGCCTGTAGCAGAGAAGGCTCTGCGGCCACAAACAGAACGGCGAAAATTGCAGTATCGGATGAGGGCTCGCATCAACCACCTGAAGCAATCCAGCCACCTCTGGTCAAGAAGCCATCTTCATTCTTCCGGAGACGAAAGAAATCTGTCTCTGAGCAAATACCACCTCCAATGCTCCCACTGAACCTGAAGTCAGAGTCGCGTACCCATCCAATTGCTGACCGAGATCAGCGAAGTCCAACAAGCAGTCTACGTCAAGTCATGAACCCGTATCTTGATAACCCGATGCGTTCGGACGCCCGACAATTCGCAGGTACACTCGGACATGCCAACGCACTTTCGCAAACACACACATTACAAGCCAAAGGCACCACAGAGCTTCCACGCCGAGATCACGATCCAGTGTTCGATGCTGGCTTCAACCACACCATGCGCCCACCGCGAGAAATTCCCTCGACTATGCGGGAAGTGCCACGCGAGCGAGCTCGACTGAAATCGGATGACACGTATGCTTTGAAACCTCACGATAACTCTTTCTTCCATGATGATAGTAGCAATGAGACCAGAACACTCGGACCCTCCGACGATATCGATCTTTCGGGTAATGGCGCCGTGAGGCTTGATCTGGCGCCAACGAGCCATCCAGCGGACATGAAGCTTCGCAGAGAGAATGAAAGTAGGCCTACCTATTCAAGTAAAAGTCGACAGCTAGTGTATGAGCGCCCGGTAGAACGATCGATAGACCCCCCAAGGCACCGAGACTTGTTGGCTCCACGCAGTGACAGTCTACCCTCACCACCCCAACTTGCGCCAACGAAGGCGGAGGCTAGAGAATGGCTCGCCCCGGCGCAATTACAACCGCAGCTGCCATCTCCCACAGCGTCGATGAAGGACGCTGATCGTGTGTGGCTGCAGCCGGAGAATGCCGACAACAATGTCGGCAGGCGTGAGATGGCATTCCCGATTGAGTATTCTGAGGTGTCTCCTATAAGTGAATATCACTCTGCCAGTTCGACGCTGCTTCCACTGATAGCCAATAATGATATTCAATTCCCTGAACCGACGGCTAAAGACGCGGGACACAAACTCAGTGTTGACGTTGATCCTACGCAACCAAGTGAGGCCGATCGAAGTCAAGCCAAACAGCTTTTCGACGGCGATGAGACTTTGACCACAAAGCCGGCCGCTTGGCTTGGTGAGCCGGATTCGGCACGAGCTTCGGTACGGCAAGCTTACATGGAGTTATTTGACTGGGAGAATCTCACCATTCTAGCCGCCTTGCGAAGTCTGTGCGGCAAGCTGTTCTTGAAAGGTGAAGCACAACAGGTAGATCGTGTTTTGGATGCTTTCTCTACCCGATGGTGCGCTTGCAATCTCAATCATGGCTTCAAAGCTACCGATGTCGTCCACACCATTTGCTACTCTGTCTTGCTGCTCAATACAGACCTCCATCAAGAAGGAATCGAGACAAAGATGACAAGGACTCAGTTTCTTAAGAACATATTGCCTACCATTCGACGCGTTGTGACAGATGCTGCTCCGGATGCTTTCGTGGATCCACGCGCTTCCACCCTTCCTCCGAGGCCATGGGGAGACTTGTCAAAAGCGATCACCAAGTCACCAACTTCTCACGAGGCCCCGGAAGCAAGGCGGTCCTTTGAGGGGCAAAGGCCACTATACAGACTATCCCAAAGACCTTCGGATCAGACCGCGTACTCACCAATCACGCCGCATACGCCCATCGACCTCAGCAATTCCATGGGTGACTGTGGCCCATTGGTGAAGACACCGTTCCACGGCAAGCTGAGCACCTGGGAGAACCAGGTAGAGGTTGTTCTCAAAGATTTCTATAATTCGATACGTCAGCATCCGCTACCTCTATATGGAAATGACACCAAAGAGGCGCTTACAGGGACAACACAAACGTCGAACGGCCTTTCAGCTATCACCAATAGCATGCTTCGTCGCACTCCAAGCATGCTCAGCAAAGCCGGCTCCGAGAATCTGAGCTACGCTCGCGGACGCCCGAATGATGGTCGCCTTGGTACTGGTAGGTGGCAGTCGAAGAACAGATCTCGACCTCGACTTTACCCAGCTTCCTCTGTAGCCACCAGTCGAAGATCGAGTCTCGACGAGCAATCGTCGGTGACGAGCGCGTCAGTAACCAGCGCCTGGAGCAAATTTTCATCCCTTGGCAAGACCCAGACCTCTCTTTCGGTTGATTCTTTTGCTACAAACTTCCCTCAGGGCGCCTTCCAACAATCCATAGGCTTCGCCAATGCTCTAAGCCAAGCAATCATCCGTGAGGAAGGCACTGGAGGTGACGAGCAGAGTCTCCATGCTGCTCCTCTTATCGAAGATGAGAGCCTTGAGCTAGCCGGTGCCCCATGGGCTAAAGAGGGAATACTCAAGCACAAGCATTTGACTGTCGACAAAAGAGCAAAGGACCGGAATTGGGTCGAGAGCTTCGGCGTTATCGAAAAGGGCTATATGCGCTTATTTTCTTTCAGCATGAATGCCAAATCGCTACGCATCAAAGCAAAGAACCAAAAAGCAGCAGGGGGCATAGTTGGCGGCGGTAATTGGGCTGACAGCGCTGAAACGCTTGGCACTTTTCTCCTGCGGCAAACAATAGCCAGTGAGCTACCGCCACCGGGCTACTCGAAGACAAGACCACACGTATGGGCTCTCGAACTACCTACTGGAGCCGTCCATCTCTTTCAGGTTGGTACCCCGGAGATTGTCAAAGAATTCGTCACAACTGCGAACTACTGGAGCGCCCGCCTTTCCAAAGAGCCTATGGTAGGTGGCATCAGCAATATAGAATATGGGTGGGGCGACTCTGTGATCAACACAGCAATCCTGTACACTGACAACGATGCTCCTTCGGCGAATGCCGGCCCTCGTCCCAGTCTGCAGAGTTCAATCAGAAGTGCACGGAGCTCTGTTGATCAAGGCGCCTTTAGGCCGAGATTGCCCGGTGATAAGGTTGTCATTACGGACTGGAAGCCGCCGCAGCAGAGCATGGTTGCTAGCGTTTTGATGGAAGTAGATCAACTTAAGGGTCTTTCGATATACGTTAAGAACATCGCAGACGAGTTAGAAAAGCACAACAAACTAAGGGCTGCGATGCTCCTTGCTGTAAGTTCAATATACTATTCTCGATACCAGCGCCAAGGGAGACTTGTGCTGATGACTACATGCAGTTCACCCCCCGTCACCCTAATACTACCAAAGCGATGACTAATTGGGAGCGCAAGTCTTCTTATTTGCTACGCGAGATTGGAAAGTTCAACATTTACGTCGAAAGCTTAGAGGCAGCACAGAAGGAGAAGGAGAAGATTTACGCTGAGAGGCCGAAAGTAGGTCCAGCAGAGGACACAGGCGTCAATACGTGAGTTGCTCGATCGACATCGGAGTTGAGCTCTGGGGTATTTGGTACGCTCTTCACGGACCAGTCGATTGTCTTCGGTGGTAAACGTCTCTTCTTTGTACACAATTGATGATCACGCGGTCTAGATGGCCATTCTTCATGATACTCCAGCGTTCCAGCGTGGTGGCTTTTCTTTTGCCTTAGTGCTTGGTTTGGACACATGGCCGTTTGATCAGGTTTATTACCAACGCTTTGCTTTTGAGAATTATATATCAAGAAGTGGGAGCGCCGTAACGCTTTAGGCTATGAACGAATACATAAGATGTACCCTGGAAGAGGGAACATGATTTCATACCCAATTCCCAGAGTTGGTGTTATTCATGTCGTATCTTCGACACCATCTGCAACTTACATCCTTTCTTTTCCCGCTACGCACTTGAACACTGTTCAGGATGCGCACCAAAAAATCACCATTAGCGTCGAGACAGGTAGTTGCGCCGACCTAAGACTCGTACAAAGAACCTGTTCCTCAGATTGACACGGCTAACTGCAGACACCTACGCTTCTCCGTTGTCCTACTGCAGATTGCAAGTCCACACAAGAGGTTGCTCGGATTCCTGCAAGACATAAAATTTGATAAGTCAACACCACAAAAGCTCGATCAGTAACGGCGACTCGGCTGCTCAGATGCTCTAGGCTTCACCAATACATCACGGCACCATGTCTTCTCAACCAGCCAATCTCCACGACAATAAACGCAGCAGTACCCTATGCGTGACATGTCGCTCTCGCCAGGTCCAATGTAACGGAGTACATCCATCATGTGGTCCCTGCAAGGATAGCAACAGGACCTGTGTATGGCCTGAAGATGGGAGTGGCCCCAGGCGAGGATCCTTCACGGCAGCTGCGCGACCTTCTATCTCCGCTCTCGATACCGCATCGACAAGATCTTTGCCAAGACGATCGCAGCGCGCGAAAGCTCCGGTAGCTTCTGGGGGACAACGCGAGGGTAGCGGCGGGTCTTCGAAAGCAGCAGGCAGTAATGTTTCTCCACAAACACAGCGAGTTCCAACGTCTCAGCACATCCCAGATGTACCAACAAAGATACATGTTATCTCGTACAAGAAGCTGCGGGAGGGAGATGAGGAGACAAGTACCGAACTCCTAGCTGCATGTACTGATGAAGGCTGCTTCTGGCTCGATCTGGAGTCAGAGGTGGAAATACTCAGCCATGCCGAATGGCTACTACGCATGTCACAGACCTTGCACGACGTGCCACAAACGGAGAAATGGAAGTATGAAGAGGAGAGCCCCGAAGGCAACAACAACATCCGGTAAGCTTCTCCCGCCCGACCCTCCCTCCAATACAATATAGACCCCTTACAAACCCATCCAAACAGATACGACTACACCACCCTCCCCTCGGACGAAATCGACCAGCACCTTTCCGAAACCTGGTCCTTCGATCTCCCCCCATCCGCCAACACCAACGACTACGACTGGCCCACCCCACTCCAAAACACCCACAGCACTACCCTCCTAACAACCATCTCTCACCTCCACACCCTTCTTACCACCCTCTCCCCAGCCCTCCCCACCCCACCCATTCCAAACCCCCTCACAAGCCGCCAAACATATCTTTCCCTATCCCGCTACCCCCCTCATCCCCCCTCCAACACCCCACCCCTCCTCCAACAAAGACACCACAGCGAAGGCATAACGCTACTCTTCGCACCTGTACCAGGGAAATGTTTCCAAAACAAGACTACTGGCTCGCTAATGCCGGTTGTGGACCCTTCGAAGGAAGGGAGATTGCGGTATGTGTTTGTGAGTGTGGGTAGTGAGGGGGAAAGGCATTTGTGGGATATGGGGGTGGGGAGGGAGGGCGAGGGCGAGAAGGGTTGGTATGAGGTTTGTTTGTCGATGGGTGGTGGGGGGATGGAGTGAGAGAAGGGTAGGGGATGAGAATTAATGGGATGATGGAGAAATAGATAAAAGGGATAGGGGATAGGGGTATAGGGATCGAGGAATGGGTCGGGTGAGCATGATTGCCGACTTGGTATTATCATCTTTCATCTCTAGAACCATTGGAGATTGGTCGTCACATGAAAAACAGTTGCTTGACAGTCTCCGGTACGACATATCCAACCTAGCTGCTTGCTACAACTTACCTTTAAGTTCTAGATACTTTACTGGTCGCAGCCATAAGTCGGTGTCCTACGACGTGTCTTCCTCCATCATGTAGCTCCCACCCATGGACGGTTTCTGCTTGATTCTTAGCAGAAACTAGGTTATCGGTTGTGTATTCAAGAGGGTCCCGATTGTTAATGAGGAAGGTAAATTGGGATCAAATCCGTGTTCGGTATAAAGGTCTTTCAAAGTCGGATGCTCTTAAACAGCATCGTGCCGCCCTTCATTCCTTCTTTTGTACCGACTGCGGTCGAACCTTCCTGTATCAGGAAGTTTTGAAACAGCATCAGAAGTCTACGACTCATTGTTTTTGCTGTGAATGCGAACAAATTTTCGTTGACTCAGAAGCACTTGGCCAACACTTGCGGTCACGGATCCACGCAACGCAGTTCCACTGTTGTGACTGTGACCGGGATTTCGCTAACGAGCAGGCCCTGGATCAGCATTCGGCGAACAAAGTCCATAAACCACGCTCTAAGCCCAAGGTCTCATCCTTTAGGCTCTCCAAATGGGTATGCGAGCAGTGCGAACGAGAGTTTAAAGACGAGAAGGGGCTGGAACAGCACCATTTGTCTGGGGTCCACAAACCGCTCAGCAATATCAAATGCATCGGACATAAACGGTGCAAGGGGCAGTTCACTTCCCCTTCGTCGTGGCTTCACCATCTTGAAAGCGGAGCATGTGCCTCGAAGATGACAAGGAAGAAACTCCACTCGGCTGTTCAATCGAACGATGTCAACCGGCTCATCACTGGAGGCAGTATTGAAGAATACACAATTTCAATAAGACCAGACATGTCTAGGGCGACGTCGATCACGGAGAGTGATATTTTCACGCCTCTCACAGATGACAGCTTCTGCGGCTTTCCGTCTACACCCGACACCTGGGAAGATTCGGGAATGCTTACGCCTAGCTCAGGAAAAACGGCGCAAATATACGAGCAGGACCGTTAAGAGGGATTGGCAGAGATAAGAAAATTTCGGGAGGAGGAACGCCAAGTGGGAGTCTGAATAGCGCCCGCTTCATTGAACATTTCCATCGCCGGTTTTAATCTTTCGCTTTCTGCAAGGCCCGTTGAGACACCACAGCCCCAGCAGAGACAGATCGAGCATAAACATCAGTCCGTCGTCTTGTCGTCGTACATAGAGTGAGAACAACAATACAGATAATAGGATTTCGAACTCTATTTCAGGATGTTGAACGATCTCAGGGGTATGATGGATGATTTGGCTATGCTAGATGTCTGAAAGATGCCTAGAGAAAAGGGGATCAGTTAACTAATACTAGATGCACCGTTCTAAAAGTAAACTTATATACCTAGAAATAATAATAATTAATATTAATTAGACTCTAAATCTATATATATATACTACTATAAATAATCTAAATAAATATAATAAGTAATACTACTAGTTAAGGCCTTATTATATAACTATAATAGGGACGCTAAGTAATTTCCTCTTTATTAGTTTTAGAGAATATATATATAGCGCTCCTATAAAGTAATATACTATCCCTATCTTACTATCTATAATTATATACTAGGAAGGACTTCTTAATTACTACCTTAAGTAGTAGGACTAAATATCCTATTATTAATAGCCTCTTATAAAGGTTATATAATAGATATATCTTAGTAATATATTATAATAAAATTAACCCCTAATAAAATTTATTAACTTAATAATATATTAAGATATCTACTAACTTAAAAAGACCTTTAAATAAGACTTAGTAAGAAAAGTACTTCTTTAAATATCTTTCTAGATATATTAATTTATATACTTAATCCTTTTCTTAAGCTCCTAATTTAATAGCTTACTTTTAACTATTTTATTATAGATATATATCTACTCTATTAAATATTAAGTTAATATATATTAATTCTTACTATTTAAGCCCTTTATAATTATAATAAATAGGGAGTAATAACTTAACTACCTTTATAAAATACTTCTAGTAGATATATATCTACTCTATTAAATATTTAATTATCTTATACTATTTATTAACTTTTAAATTAATATCCCTTCCTTAATATATCTCCCTTAACTACTTATACTTAAAGATTCTTAATATTATTTATCTAAGATTATTTAGAGGACTTTACTACTTAATTATATTTTTATCTTAGCCTACTTATACTATTAAGTATACTTTATATACTAGTTATACTAGCTTAATTACTTACTAGGATAGTAAGCTTAGTAGTATAATTATAATTTAACCTTCTTAGCCTTTTATAAATTTAGCTTATCTAAGCTTTCTCTACCTTTTTCTTTATATCCTTAGCGGATTTTCTCTACTATTTATTAAGAATACCTATTAATATTATCTTAACTATTTTAATATAACTTTCTATATTTTATAAGGGCCTTTATACCCTTTTTATTAGACTCCTTTAAAGTCCTCTTTATTTTATATTCTTATTAAGTCTTACTTCAATTTACCTTATATAAGGTCTTTAAAGTAGCTAATAAAATCCTAGGATAAATATATTATTAAAATTAATTTACTTTTATATTTTCTAAAGACTAAGACTTTTATCTTATTATTAAAGGGATATACTTATAAGGTCTTTCTATTATATTACTAGGATATTATTAAGATATTATATTCTATAATTACTAACTAATTATAATAGAGATTATAGTTACTATAACTTTATATAATTCCTTATAACTAGTATAACCTTATAAGCCTTAAGGCCTTTTATTAGGATATTATTAATTAATTTACTATTATTTCTATATTTATATTTATTACTTTAATAATAATACTAGGAGTTAAACTCTACTTAATAAGTATAACCCTAGAGATTCCTACTTTCTTTCCTCTTTTCTTTCTTCTTTCCTTAACTACTATTATATTATTTAGAGATAGTAGGCATCCCCTTATCTTATATATACTTATATACTATTAATACTCTTATAATTAATATAATAAATTATATAATCTATATTAATATTAATTTTATAAGTAATCCTTCTTATATCCTTTAAAGAAGTTTCTCTTCCCCTTACTTAACTCTAAGGGATTTTCTCTACTATTAACTAATAATAGCTAATAATAAGTAGTTCTTTAACTATATAGTTTATAAGCGCCCTAGCTACCTCGCTAGCTAGTTAAGTATATATATTTAATTAAATATAAACTATTATCTCCTTCTAAGGCCTATAAATAGGCTATATTTTTAGGAGGAGTTAGGTTAAGTTACCTAGGTACGCGGTTTTATATTATTTTTATTATTTCTACTAAATTCTTCTATTAGCTATCTAGTAGGAGGAAGGCTCCTCCTTACTCTAGGTATTTAAAGGTAGTAGCGGGGGGCTATATTAGGGCCTATACTAACTATATAGTTAGTTCCTATAATAATAGCTATAAGAACTACTTATAGTAGTATAGGCCTATAAATTACTTATTTAACCCCCTAGCCTAGCCTGTAACTCCTTCCCCCTAGACTAACCGTCAAGTCGGGTTTCGGTACTATAGATTGGTACCGACCCGAATACTCGGTACTACCTCCCGGTACCGACCCGAAAAGCCCTCGGTACCTTAGCGAGTCGGGTTAGACCGACCCGACTCGCCAAGGTATCGCCAAGACGCCAAGCCCCTAATAAAATAGTAAGGGCCACCAAATTTCTTCTAGAATTACCCCTATACTAAAAATAGAATTTTTTTTAATTAGAATTTTAATACCCCCCTTAATTCCCTAGGGATATGCATTACCTTTTTGTATTACCTTATTACTTAGGGGTATTACCTAGGTAATAATAATAATAATAACTAGTAATATAGTAGTAAATCCTATATATAGTAAGGAATACTACTATAAATAGAAAATATTAGTAATATTATAGTTATTATATCTATAGAAATAGCTAATTAGCTATTACCTTTCTATATTACCTTATTTACTATTAATAGTTACCTAGTTAGTAATAATAATAATGCTTAGTAATATATTAGTAAATCTTATATATAATATAAAATATTAATATAAATAAAAAATATTTCTAATATAATAGTCTTAGTAAAATAATATAGGTGGAACTAATATCTTAGCGAGTCGGGTTAATACTTTAGTACTAATACTTAGTACTACCTTATAGTATTAACCCGAATACTTAGTACTAACTATTAGTACCGACCTAAATACTTAGGCTAGGAATTTAGTATTAACTCGCTAAGAGTCGAGTTAGGAACCCGACTTAAGTTTAAAGTACCGACTTAACGCGGTTAGTCTACTTCCCCCCCCTATAATATCCTAAATCCCCCCTTTAATAAAAGGGAGGGTACTCGTACTTATACCTACTAGAGGAGGGTAACTCTTCTAGATAATATTATCTATTCCTACCTTATAAGTAGAGCTCCTTACTCCTACTATTATTCTCCTCCTCCTCCTCCTTACTTTATTAGGATTAGATATTTAATTATAAATTCTCCGCCTCTTATATTAGGCCCCCCTCTTATATCTTTACCCCCTCCTTCTTTATCTAGGGTAGAGGACCCCTTAGAGTCCTTCCCTTCCTAGGTAAAAGACTAGGAAGGGGAGGATATCCCTCCTCCCCCTTCTTCTCTACCTCCTCTACCCTTACTACCTACTCTACCTCCTCTTTACCTCCCTCCTAGGTAGGTAGTAGTTAACCGGCTAGTATATATACTACCTAGCTTATACTCCCCCTCTTCTCTTAATCTTAATACCTAGTAAGTATATTAGTTATCTTCTTATAAATTTTTAGTTAATTATTCTTAAGCTTAATAGGTTAGAGATAAATTAGGGGCTTTAAAGTTAATATTAATAGCTATCTTACTTCTTTAAGAGCTTTATATATTTCTTTTTTTTTCTTTTATTATATTTATAAGTTAATAGAATTAACTATTCCCCTTTAAAGATCTTCCTATTTTAATTTCTTAATAATTTTACTTATAAGGGAAGTTTTATAAATTTTTAATAATTAGGTCTTTAATTACTTATATATCTATTATATATTAAATAGTCCTAATATAATAGGCTTACTTATATACTCTCCCTTATATTTATAAGTAAATAATTATCTAACCCCTTATTAATAAGATTAATTATAATTACTAGATATATATCTTTCTCTACCTTCTTATATATAAAGGTTAAATTATAAAGGGAATAATTAAGGGTTTTTCTTTTAACTATTTTAAATATCCTTAACGCGGCTTATAAAGCTTTAGATAATTATTATAATATATATAAGTTATAACCTTCCTATTCTTTAAGATTAATTTATATAAAGTTCCCTATTTATTAATATAATCTACTATTATAAATAGCCCTATCTATTTTAGGACTAATTTTAATTTATTAATTTAAGAATTATTTTTTATAACTTATTAATAATATTATAATAACTTAATAGGAGTTACCCCTTTATTATATCTTATTTTTATTAGGTCCTTTATATAAATAGATTAATAGAGAATTAATTCTCTAATATTTAATCTCTTTATTATAAACTCCTAAATAATAGGTAGTATTTCCTTAGAATTAGGTATTATTAACTTTTTAAGGTACTTACTAATTTATATACCTTATTTAAATACTCTTATTACTTAGATTCTATATAGAATTTTAAGGGGTAAATAGCTTAAATAGCTAATAATTCTTAAATTAATATTAATTATTAATATTTAAATAAATATATCCTAAGGTTCTCTAGGAATATCTTCTCTCCTTTTCTTAAAGTACTTTATTAAGATATTATTAAACTTTTTTATTATATTAACTAAATATTTTACTCTACTTAAAGCTTCTAATATAATAATTTCCTAGGACCTAAGGAATCTAGATATTTCCTTATTAAGGAAGTAAGTCCTATTATTAAAATAGATAGTATTAAGAACTAGTACCCTTATAAGGTATCTAATAATTACTCTTATAATAGTAATTATATTAATAAAATCTATTACCTTTAGAAATATTACTCTTAAGAAGTAATTTATAATATTTAAGATATATTTTTATTTATCTTCTAAGGTAATAAATAGTCTAATATAATCTATTCCTAATAGCTAGAATAACTTTATAATCTAGATTAATAATAGTAGTACTATTCTAGTTATATTTACCTATTTTATATATAGTAGATATCCTTTAATATATTATATAATATCCTTTACTATATTAAATTAATAGATTATATTATAGATTTTATTTATAATAATTTTTATAAAGAAATATCTACTCCTATTATAAATATCTTATAATAGGGTACTTACCTCTCTCTTTATAATATATATAATTCTTTAATCTTTAAACTTATATATTAATTAATTTATATAACTATTAAATATAAATTAAAAAGCCTTCTTTTTAAAGGTACTTATCTCTTATTTATTTAGATTTTTTAGTTTCTCTTATTAAGTATGAAAGTAATATATATTTATATATTAGTTATTATTCTTATAATCTACCTTATATAACTTAGGATAGTCCTTTAAGAATAAAATAATAAATCCTTAAGGTAGAGTATCTAGTATTTCCCTATTAATTATAACTAGTATTATAGGGATAAACAGCCCTACCTTTATATTAGTAATAGTAATTATTATCTACCTAATAATCTAAATAACTACCTCTTCTCCTTACTTCTAAATTCTCTTTATATAATCCTCTTTATTAAGTTACTTTAGTATATAAGTATAGCTACCCTTTCTAGATTTCTAGAGCTATACCTTATTATCTTAATATTTCTCTACTTCCTTTAATAAATTTCTTATAAGATTATCTATCTTATAATTTATATTATTAAAAATTATTTAAAAAAGGCTATTAATAATTATATTTTCCTTTTTTTAAATATATTTAAGTTATATATATAGCTATCTAAGCTTTATAACCTACCTAATAAAGATATCCTTATAAAACTTAGTATTTATAAAGCCTATTAATAGTTTATAATCTATCTAAATTATTAAGGGTTTATTAGCCCTTATTATATAAGAGAATTTCTATTTAAAGTAGATAATAGCTCTTAGCTCTCTTTAATATATATTATAATTCCTTTTTAATTTATTAAAGGTAAATAAATTATATATTATTAGCCTCTATTTACTATTTTATAATTACCTTATATAATAACCCCTACTAAAACCTAATATATTACTAAATATATAAATCTTAAATATTAGATCTTATAAGAATAATACTTTAATAATTATATATAATTTCCTTATTAATTAAAATAAGAGCTCTTCTAACTCCCTTTATATCTATTTAATATTACCTATTAGCTTTAAAAGGGGCCTTACTATCTTAATATATCTCTTAGTCTATTTCCTAGTAGATTAATATATCCCTAAAAATCCGCGAACTTTATTAACCTTCTAAGGTCTTAGCTAGTTCTTTATCTTCTTAGTAGTTATTAGCTTAATTTATATATATCTACTAATCTTATATATTTTATCTAAGGCCTTAACCTTAGTTATTCCTAATAAGAGCTTAGAAAATAAGAGCTTTAATTAAGATTATAATATTCTTAGAAAGAAGTAATCCTAGAAAAACCTAAATTACCTCTCTTATAAGTTATAAGTATTAAAGATATTATTAATATAGAATACTACCTCTAGTTACTTATATAACCTATTACTTTATAATAGTAATAGCTCCGGACTAGGTAATAGGATAGGCCTAAGGGTAATATTTATTAATTCTATAAATATAAATAATAAAGTTCTTATCCTCTAAGGTATCCTTATTAGCTATAATTAGCTAATTCCTAGGATATTAAATACTAGAAAATATCTATCTTCTAGGTATATAGATATTACCTAGTATTTATACTTAATATCTACTTAAAAGAATATAGTATATATAAGTAGTCCTAGTAAATTATAAACTTTTATTACTAGTTCTATATAAGATCCTACTAGATCCTTATATATAAAATAATAATTAAATATTAGGCGTAGTTTAGCCTTTCCCTCCTTATTAACTAGGATAGCTCTAGTATTCTATTAAGATACCCTTCTATTTATTATTACATACCTCTTATAATAACCTACTTTTATACCTTACTCTATTATCTTTTATAGCTACTATTCTTTATTATTTATAAAATATTTTTAGAGAGCCTTATATAACTTTAATCTATTACGGGGTATAATCTTATATACTATTAAATTAGTTACTAGGATCTCCTTAACCTCCTTAGCGTTAATATCCTTATATATCTAGGTTAGTTATAATAGTTATAACTTAGTATTATTACTAGGGATTACTTCCCTAAGTATAATTCCTTTATCTCTTACCTATTTAAAGAGTAATTTAAAACTTTCTATATAATTAATAGGTTAACGGATTACCTATTAACTTATAAGGAACCTTAAATTCCCCTTATTATTATATAAAACTATATTATTATAAGTTATAAGGGTAACTCTATACCTCTTTATATACTTATCCTTGTCCTAATAGAGTAAATATATCTATATTTTAATATTTCTTAAAATACTATCTATATTTTAATATTTATATAATAGACTTAAAAGCTATTACTTACTCTACCTTTATTTATATACTTATTAAAGTATTCCTCCTAAGGCTTTAATATCTAAGGGGAGGCGTAAGTAGATCTACTTCCTTCCTTATTCCTTAGGGTTTTAATATTATTCTAGAGATACTCTAGTTTCCCGACTTTTTAACTCTATTATTAGATTTTAATTTAAAATCTTTATTACTACTCTTATTACTAGACTCCTTTAAGAGACTTTTTAAGTTATTACTAGAAGTATATAGATTAATAATTTTATTACCTTTAATAATATTTTCTATTATTAGCTTTAAAGGCTAATACTTTTCTAGGGTAATCTCTATTACTATTAAGATAGTCTTAATTTTAATAGGATAGATCTTTTTTACTATCTTATACTTCTTTATATTACCTAGATCTAACTTACCCTTTATAATACCTATCTTAATATTTACTAATTAGAGCTAAGGGAGCCTAAGTAAGATAGTAATACTAGGATTATTTATAAGGGAGATAAATACTTATTACTCCCTCTTAATTCTAGTTATACTAAGTTAGAAAAGTATCTAATATCTAAGTTTACTATCTTTATTATTTACTACTAATATAATAACCCTTTTACTTTTAAACTCTAAGATAGAATAGATAGGTAAATCTATAACTAATACTAATAATAGGTTTATAATAATTATATTAGATCCTTAATCTACCTTAGCGCGTTATATAAGAATAAGTATTCTTTTTCTACTTATCTTTTAAATAACTATATTTATAACTTATACTATTATCTCCTTATATATAATCTTATAAAACTATTATTATAGAGTCTTTAATAGTATATAATATAAACCTATACTTCTATTCCCTAGAAGTATAGACCTACTCTTTTTATTAATATATTATATTATAGATATTTCTATTACCCTAATATTAATATCTAGGTCTTTAAATATTTTCTTCTTCCCCTTTTTCTTAGGGGTTTAATTAAGTCTTTATAACTCTTTTTTAAAGAATAGTAAGATTTATAATATATAAATTATTAGTAATAATATTATTATATTTATTAATATTTAATTAATATCTAGTTAGGGTTTTTTAATTAACTTATATATTAGTAAACTAGGAAACCTATAAAATATAAAAATATACGTATTATACGTATATAACTAATACGCTTATATATTAGTCCTAGAGCTTATTATAATACCTCTAATTACTATAAGCTACTATTTATACCTCTATAATACTAAAAGCGCGCTTAGTTTTCTAATTATTTATTAGGGCGTATAAACTAGATATTATAATTTAGATAATATTTATAGAAAAGGTTTATTAAATATTATAGCCGATATTTATACTACCTACTTAGTATTTAATAAATATACCTTTCTTAGAATTAGTACTATTATTATTATAATTATATTAGGTAGTATTATTACTATATCTACCTATCTTATATACTCCTTTAATAGCGCCGTTTATACTATTATTATAAGTAGTATTATTATTAAGAATTACTATTTATCTACCTATTCTAACTATAATAGTCTATCTACGCTACTCTAATTTATTACTTATATTAATACTAGTACTATTATTAATAATATATAAAATTACGCTTATAGTACTTAATATATATTTATTATACTATTTACTTAGTATTTATAAACTACCTTCTAATAGAACTATTCCTACTTACTTAACCTCCTTATATTATAAATTCTCTTCTTAGATCTTACTACTTTCTAGTTAAATTTCTACGCATAACTTTCTTCTAACCTACTTCCTAAACCCTATATATTTACCCTTATTACCGTTTATAATAATTATATTACTACCCTTTACTATCTTATACTATATTTAATCTAGTTATTTTAGCCTAAATATACCCTAGAAATCCTCTATTAACTAGGACCTATAAGCGCCTTAATTTATAGGTAGATCTTCTCCTTCTATTATATATAATATATAGCGTCTTATAAGTTACTACCTACTATCTATCTTTAGTTTACTTAGTAATATATATCCGCGTTCTAAGGTAGAGTAAAGGAGAGGAGGGAGGTTATTATCCTATCTAATTTAAGAGGTTAGTTATATATAAACGGATAGAGTAAGTAGAATTATACTATTAGCCGTTTCCTCTTAAGCCTTACTAGTATATAAGGACGGCGGTATTAAGGTTTAATACTTATACTTTAAAGAGCTATTTAGTAATATTTAATTAATACTAGGATTATTACCTTATATAGTTTTAAGTTAACTATTACGTCCCTCTTTATATTAGTTAGTTAGGAATACTTACCTTAAATACTTAAAGGACTATTATATTTATTATTATCTAAATTATTTAAGGGTAGTAGGTTATCTAGTTAACTACTATTAATATCCCTCTTATTTACCTTATTATTATTTCTATTTATAACCCTAATATTATAAAGTATATTATTACAAGCGATCTAAGCAGTTCTTATATTACGCTTAGCGGGAGTACTTCTCGTTACAGATATATAGATTAGACGAAAGAACTACTAGATCTACCTATAGATTAGATAGGTATAAAGCTGGATCTATATAAACCACACCTCTTAGTAGGCTTTCCTATATCTATATAGAAAGCGTGCTTTCCTATCTAGATAGGAGCTTCGTGCTTAACTTATGTTATTAACTAGACTATCTCCTAGATACTAAATATAATACTACACCTGTACTAGACTAGTTTAGTACGAAGCCTATTTACCCTAGTCCTTAACACTCCTCTCTACGAGATCTATATAGACCCTAGAGCTATCTAGTTAGAGGGCGAACGGGTTATAACACTTTAAGTACCCTTAAGATAAGTACCTTAGGATAAAGAGACCTTACCCTAAGTAAACGTAGTCTATAATAGTTAATAATAGTAGAAGTTAAGGAAGGTATTAAGATTACTAAACCAGACTTATATTATAGCGACTAAGACAAGCTTAAAGAGTAGTTAGTATAGATATAGCTATACTTCTCTTTTAATAAGGACGCTATTAGACTAAAGAAATAACTACTATTTATAATAACTTATATAAGGGGACGGGCCTAGTAATAGTCCGCCCCATTTCTTAAATAATATATAAAAGATCCTGATAATAATAATAATATCTCTATTAAATTATAGATAGAAAGCTTAATGCTTTTCTAAGAAGAGATAAGACGAATATTCGGGCCTTCTAATAAAGCAAGTATAGTAATAAGAGTTATCTAGCATTTAACGTAGAAAAAGTTAGTATCCGAGTATACGATACAGTTTTAATAATACTTTATAAGAACCGACTAGGATAATAACGTACTAATAGTAATATATTAACGAGGACTAAAACCCCAAGTAAAGAAGGAGCTTATACGAGATAGAGCCTAGAGTAACGATCTTGATTTACTTATTAGGAACTTAATAAGAATTAATAATTAAATCTATAAGCTAATAATAGAACTACGCTACGATAGTAGAGTTTCTAGACTTAGTTATACCGGATTCTATTTAAGAGGAAGTCACGGAAAGAGACGAGCCCTACGCGATCCTTATAGACTAATGCTAATAGAATTAGACTTCACGTAGAAGAAGAAAACGTTCGGAGGTAAGAAATAGTATAAGGGAAAGAAAGTAATAAATTATTATAACTATAATAAGCCGGGCTATATCGTTAAAGACTATAGGTTAAAAAATATAGTAAAACGACCTTAATTAAATATATTAGAAAGAGTTCTAGTTAGGAAGACTAAACCTCTAAAGGATTAACTAGAAACGGAGTATAATAATACAGAGCTAGATATAATTATAGACGATTTACTAGCCCTTATTAATCCGCCTATTAATAAAGAATTACAGGCTAGAGAAGAAGAATTACGCGAAGAAATAGCTAAGAAACAGCGAAATGTTATAAAAATTAAATAAAGGCTTACGGATATTTATAAATAACTTAAGGAGCTAGATTCTAATAATAATAGTAATAGTAGTTAGGTTTAGAAGGAAAAACCTGAATAAAGCCGAGATAGCGAGGATGACCCCGGTTAGGAAAACCTCAGCCAGATTTCCGAGAAGTGTAAGGAAAACAGCGTAGCATCTCGAGCTTCTATATTAAAAGATCCACAGATAAAACTCGAGGAACGGGTGGAGTTCTACTAAGAAAAAGTATTAGGAGGACTTCTTTAAAAGGAGTTTAGGAATAACTCGGCGTATCTATAACACGGAGTAATATACTAGTTAGCTTATACTAATAAAATATATATGATTTATTACTAAGTAAAGATAAACTTAGGTAAAGTAATTAAAATACGTACGTATAAAAAGGTTTAATTAAGTTACTATAATATAGGTTATTACTAGTACTTAGTAACTAAAAGATTAAGAAAGTAGTTTCTAAACTATAACTAAAGATAGTATAGTAGTCTCTACGGATACCTTAAGTATAACGAGTATATAATAGAGTATTACTTAACGGATTAGTATACTTATTTCTATAATAGTTATAGAAAATATATATATATAAAGAGAACTACCGGATTCCTACCCTTTTTAGGAAAAGAGTAATCCCTTATATTAAGGGGAAGTACAAGGAGATTAATATCCTAACCCCTAGAATATAATAGTTATACTTAACGGAGTATATAATATACGTGAATATACCGGTTAAAATAAATAGTTAAAGAACTATAGTAATAATAGATTCTAGAGTATCTAGAAACTTTATCTCCGAGGTACTAGTACGGTTAGTAGGCCTATTAACGCGAAGGAAGAAGTTACTATATAACCTATAAATAGCCGACGGGTTAAAACTATTAATAGGGAGTATAAATAAGGAAATAACCTCGCTACTATTTATAATTCAACGCTATTATAAGGAAATATCCTTTAATATTATTAGGATAACTACTTATTATATTATTCTAGGTATGCCTTAGTTAAAGAAGTATAACCTAGTAATTAACTAGAGAAGAAAAGTACTTAAGTTTAAGAGGACTAGTAATATCGCTAGATTCTAACCTACACGCCGATAGTAGACGACGGTAGATAAGAAATCGAACCGAGAGGTCGAGGTATATATTACCTTTATTTTAAATAAGGATAGCCTTAAAAGGAAAGGATCCGACTTAATAGGTACTAGCGAAGGTTAGTAGGGTTAAAAAGTTAGAGTTCTTAGAGTAATTAATAGTACTCCTAATATCTTATAAGAGTATTAAAAATGGAAACGCCTCTTTATAAAAGAGATAATAGCGAAAGCTCTACTTATATACTAACCTTAAGATTATAAGATTAAACTTAAACTAGGGAAGGTACTAATATTTAGACCTATTTATACGTTATCTAAAAAGGAACTCTTAGTACTACGCGGGTACTTAGACGAGAACCTAAAAAAGGGATTTATTTAAGAATCTAAATTACTAGTAGGATATCCGATACTCTTTATAAAGAAGAAGGACGGATCCTTATAACTATACGTCGACTATTAGAAATTAAATAATATAACGATTAAGAATTATTACCCGCTACCTAATATCGGTAAGTTATAGGATCGGCTAGCTAAAGTAAAAGTCTTTATAAAGTTAGACTTATAAGGAGCGTATAATCTTATTTAAATAAAGGAAGGTAATAAATAGAAGATAGTATTCAGGACTTGATATAGATATTACGAGTACCTAGTTATACCGTTTAGCCTTACTAACGTACTAGTAACCTGCTAGGCACTAGTTAATAATGTTATACGGGTATAATTAGACTATTTAGCTATTACTTACCTCGATAATATATTAATCTACTCTAAGTTAATAGAGGAACACGTCCCTTATATATAGAATGTATTAATATATCTATCTAGGGCTAGGCTCCTCTTTAAACTAGAAAAGTACGAGTTTTATAAGACCTTAATCGAGTTCTTAGGGTTTATAATAACAATTAAAGGCGTTTATATAAGCCTTAAAAAGATTCAGGCTATATAGGAATAGCCTATACCACATAATATTAAATTAGTATAAGGGTTCTTAGGATTCACTAACTTTAATAGACGTTTTATAGAAGGCTATTCTAAGAAGGCCTTACCTCTAACGGAAATTACGAAGAAAGATATAGGATTCTAATAGGATACTAACTAATAGAAAGCATTTACTAAACTTAAGTAAGTATATATAGATCCTCTAGTACTCTATACTTTTCGTAATAGAGAACTAGCGCGGATTAAAACAGATGCCTCGGACCTTACTATTAGAGCCTGTTTATACTAATAGAGTAATGGTAAGTAGTACCTAGTAGTATATTACTTACGTAAAATGACGGTAGTAGAATAGAATTATAATATATACGATAAAGAGCTTTTAGCTATTATCTATTCTTTATAATATTAGAGAGTTTATACTAAAAGTTATTCCGAACTTACTATCTTTACCGATTATAAGAACCTAGTTAGTTTCACGATAATTAAAGAGTTAAATCGACGATAAGTTTAATAGTCTAAGCTCCTTAGATAATATAAGTTTAAAATTTAGTATACTCCAGGTAAAGATAATAGACGAGTAGACGCTTTAAGTAGATAATCTAACTATATATAAATAAAGGATATTACGAATTAGCCTATTCTAAAATAAAATAAAGATGGATTATTAGTACTAATAAGAAGTCTAGTAACGACTATATATATTATAATACATGTAGTTCTAAACCTAAAGGAAGTATATATTAATAATACTCTAGCTAGTAAGCTTAGGAAATAGTAGCCTAACCGAGACCTATTATTATATAAATAGAAGTTATACTTACTACTAAAGGCGGTTAAAGAAGTAATTAGAGATTATTATAATAATCCTTTACTAGGATATCTAGGAGTATCTAAAACGTTAGAACTTATTTAAAGAATATACGCCGTATTAAACCTGCGAGCGTTAGTTAAATAATATATTAGAGAGTATATATATTACTAGTAGAACAAGTTTATAAGATATACTAAATACGGATAAATTCAGTTTACTAAAGTTCTAGATATACTATAGAAAGATGTTATAATAGACTTTATTATTAAATTACTACCGTTAGTCGACCTAGTAACTAATAATAAGTATAACTTAATAATAGTTATTATAGATAAACTTACTAAGTATATAATTATAATACTATATAAAGAAACCTATAACGCTAGTTAGCTTAGTTTCATCTTATTAGATAGACTTATTAGAGATTATAATATACCGGAATTAATTACTTTAAATAGAGATAAGCTCTTTACCTTAAATTATTAGAAGACTTTAATCGCGTTAATTAGAACTAAACTACGAATATTAATAGCGTATTATCCGTAGACAGACGGATAAATAGAACGGACTAACTAAATAATAGAAGTATACCTTAGATACTACGTTAATAAAAGATAAAATAATTAGGTCGCGTTACTCCTAATAGTATAATTAGTATATAACGATAAATAATTAGATACTACAAGGCTATTACCGTTCTTTATAAACTACGGAAGATATATAAATCTATTCTTAAACCCTAGATAAGGACTAGATACTAAAAAAGCCTTAGTACTAATATCTAATATAAAAAGCTTATATAAGGATATATAATAAAAGATTAGCTAGGTTAACGCTTCTATAAAAAAGTCAGCTAATAAAAAGAGAAAAAATAGACCTTAGCTAAAGAAGGGGGATAGAGTATACCTCCTTATAAAAAATCTGAAAGGTATAAGACTAAGTAAGAAACTAGACCACGTTAAAGTCGGACTATTTTTAGTTATTAAAGAAAAGGGACCTGTTAATTATAAGTTATAGCTCCTATCCGACGCTAAAATATACCTAGTATTCTATATCTTAATATTAGAGCTAGCAGATCCTAATATACCCTTATAAGAAACCTTCTATTATGAAATAGAAGAAGAAAACGAGTTTAAAGTTAAAAAGGTACTAGTATAAAAAGGTTAGGACTAATTAGTAAAGTAGAAAGGGTATAAAGACTTAGAGAATACCTAGGAACCTATCAAGAACCTTATAAACTGCTAGAGCCTGCTATAGTAATTCTACTAGTATCGACAAGACTACCCTAGTTAAAATCCACTGGGATTTTAACCTACTCGGAAGAAACGTTAAAGAGGAAGTCATTAGGATTAAGAGCGACTATCCGCTCCTCCTACTCTAACTCCTTAATACTCCTGAGCTCTCCTTCTACTATTTCTAATTTCCTTTTTTCTAATACCTCTACCTTAGCTTAAAGGCGAGTGAAGCGAGCTAGAGCCTCCTTAGCCTCTATAGCTTTTAATATACGCTGCTATTTAATACGAGCCTACTTCGTAGGAGAAAAGGGAGTAAGGTTATAGGCGTACCCTAGACGGGCGTACTTAATATAATAATTTAAAGAACTACTAACCTTATACTTCTTAAGACGGTTAGCTTTTAAATAGTTCTTATAAATATATATCGCAGGTATAAGAGCTTTAATAGAATTAATTAACTAATAATAATAATATAATAAAGGAAGATAATATCTATTAAATAGTATAATTAGGATTAAAAGCTTTTAAGACGAAAACTAATAGAGGGGAACCTAATATTATAAGCGAACTAAGTAGTTCTTATATTACGCTTAATAAGAGTACTTCTCGTTATAAATATATAGATTAGATAAAAGAACTACTAGATCTACTTATAGATTAGATAGGTATAAAGCTAGATCTATATAAACTATACCTTTTAATAGGCTTTCCTATATCTATATAAAAAGCGTGCTTTCCTATCTAGATAGGAGCTTCGTACTTAACTTATATTATTAACTAGACTATCTCCTAGATACTAAATATAATACTACACCTGTACTAGACTAGTTTAGTACGAAGCCTATTTACCCTAGTCTTTAACACTCCTCTCTACGAGATCTATATAGACCCTAGAGCTATCTAGTTAGAGGGCGAACGGGTTGTAATATATATCCCCTACCCCTTTTAAGTAAAGCTTATAGATACGGCTCTTATAAAGGTTATTATCTAAGTTATCCTATATATCCTATATTATTTACTAGCGCCTTATAATAATATATAATTAGCTCTCTATTATATATCTATATATAATAGTAAGATAGCTAGCTATATACCCTAGGCCTTTTTACCCTTAAATTTCTTAATATAATAATCGCTACGCGCGTATTTAGATATATAATATCTTACTATTATTATAATAAAAATTAATAGGATATTAGGTAGAAGGTTAAAAAACTTCCTTATACTTTCCTTATTAATAAAACTAGTCTTTATTAGTTTATATACTATATTTATAAGTACTTTTATTAAGATAGGATTTACCTATTTACCCTTTCTATTATAAACCTAATATTTAATTAGAACTAATATTAGATAGAGGGGTAACTTATATTATAATATATAAAAGTTAGAAGGTTTAATAATACCTTAACTTACGCGGTTACCTCCTTTTCTAAGTTATCCTATTTATATATTAATATTATTATAACTTATATAAGGTTTAAAGAGTATAAACGCTATTCTTTAAATAAGTTAATAAACTAGTACTTAGTTTAATTAGGATAGGAGGTAATTATAGATATTATACTAATCTTTTAAGCTTTAACTTTAATAGGTATACTATCTACCCTATTTAACTTACTTCTAATCTTAAGCCTTAACCTTTTAATTACCTTATTCTACGCGACTTTTATTTAACTACTTAGTTATATAAGATTATCTTCTAATTATATCTCTCTTCCCTTCCCTAAGCTCTTAGCTATATTAGAAAGAATTATTACCTTTAAATACTTTATATAATTAGGGATAATAATAGTATATATCTTATAAGAGACTACCTTACTATAATATTTCTTATCTTACTAGAGATATAGTCCTATTCTATTACTATTATAATAATACTTATTAATATTAGGGTTTAATAGGATATTAGGGATTATACTACTTACTCCCCCTACTAGACTTCTTATAATAAGACTTATTAATAGTTAATTTCTCCTTAGATTATATTAGTAGATAATTATAGTATAATATAAGATAGGTACCCCTATTTATATATATCTATTATTAATAGAGGACGTAGCGCGTTTTTACTTCTCTCTAACTTAAAGTTATTTATTCTCCTTATTACTTAATTACCCGTAATTATTATTATTATTAGAAATTAATAACTTAGTAGACTACCTATTATTCTACCTACTATAATTATATCCTTTATCTATCCTATAATTTTAGAGTTAGGTTATATTAATAACTAAGTACTACGCGTCTTAAGATAATAGTCTTACCCTCTTATACGTTATATTAATATTATATAGAGAATAGGTATTATATTCTTATAAGTAGATAGAAGGAAGAAGTAGTAGATTATATTATTAATAAATTTAAAAATATTATAATTAGGGGAAGGGGAAAACCCCTAAATTATTAGGAAATTAACCTATTTAGTATAGTATTAAGGGGCTAAGCTAAGTTAATTAAACTAGATAGGGTTTAATAAACTAACTAATATTACTTTAATCTATATTAAGTATATTAGTACTAGTAACTTATACTACTTATTTATAAGGAATACTATTACTAGTAATACCTACTATTACTCTTAAATATAATATCTTTATTATATTTAAGCGCAGGGCACCTTATTATAAATACTATCTAGACTCTAGTTAGTTAAAACTACTTATTAATACTACGTATAGGACTTATTCTAATATATATTATATATTATCTAGTAGTTATTAAACCCTATATATTAAAAATAAAGCGCTTAGTACCTTAAGTATATATTTCTACTAGCGCTACCCTTTATTCCTATTTATTAGTAATAATAATACTTAGTAACCTAGAGTAGGCGTAAATAATAGCGTCCTTTATTTTATTATAACCTAGGTTAGACCTAATTAGGGCCTTAAATTTTCTAAAGTTAAGGTTATTTATATCTAGTAGTTCTATATATATATTATTCTTCTAAATATCCTAAGTTATATATATTATACTTTTATCTATATTATTATTAATATATAATATAATATAATAAATAGAACCTGTATATTAATTAGGTTCCCTAACTAAGTATATAAATTATAGTCTTATATCTAAATCCCTAGATAATTTAGCGCTTAATATTCTATAATCTTCTCTACTATCCCTACGGCGTTATTTAGCCCTTATTTATCTCCTCTAATTATAATTATTTTATTAGGTAAGGAAGAGGAGATATTAATCCTTCTATTATTTAAGGATACTATTAAATATATAGGTAAACTCTTTATATATATTAGTAAACCTAGATTATAAGTAGTCTCTTACCTTCTTTATATTTAATCTTTAAACTAGTAGTCTTATAGATTCTAATTACTTTTATAATTAGGTAAGAAGAAGTATATAAGTAGTTTTATTAATTTCTAGTATATCCTTTATAATCTTAGTAGACTATCCTATATTATTAAAATCTCTAGGGTTTATTCCTATTAAGTCTAATCTAGATAGCTAACTTTAATAGGCTTAATAAATTATTATATATATATTAATATTATAGTATTATTTATTAGTAAACCTACGTAGTATACGCGGTAATATATATACTACGGAAAGTCTATTACTTATATTTTATCCCTACCTCTAGGTAGACTATAAATATAAATACTAAATATAATATTATTTAAGTATTATTATACTACTTCCCTATTATAATATTTAAAGTATCTATTATATTACTTTATAGCTAGGGCTACTCTAGTATTATAATATAGAATACTATATTCTATATCCTTAATAAAGAAGAATAAAAGGTAGGATATTATTATATTATAATTATAGTATTATATATTAAGCCTTCTTATATCTAGTAGTTAAGAAAAGAAAAATACTTAGATTATAGTTTTATCTATCTAGTAAATAATTTACTATCTTTTATTAGCTTAAAGAGAATAGCCTTCTATTTTATTACTTATCTAGTCTATTAAAGGGAGTTCTTATTATATATTATATTATATAAGTCCTAGTTAGTATAATTATTAATATAAGTTATATTATTATTTCCTATACCCTTTCTTATATACACTAATATAATATATATACTCCTTATAATTCCTATTAAGGGGATAAGTCGACGCGCTCTAAGTATCCTTAGATTAGTAGTTATACTAATTAGTTATAATTCTACTTCTACTATTCTATAGATCTTATATAAAGCCCCCCCTTTATAAATTCTTAGGAAATTTATAAGGGCTCCGCTATACTTTAATAGTTAACCCTTAATAGTTAGATACCTTATATCTAATACTATTATAAGAAGTTAAAGCTTAGTAGGCCTTTAACTATAAAGTAATATTATATAAGCCTAAGGCCTTAATTCCTATATTAGGACGTAGTCACGTCTCTACTTTCTTTAATTCTACTAGTTTATTATATATATTATATTATTAATAATAAGATTCTTTATATCTTTTAAATCTTTCCTATCTAGTTTCTAATATCTTATTAATAGATATAGGTAGATAAAGTATACGTCTACCTACTTAGAATTATATTCCCTTCTATCTATACTTTTATTAATTATAGTCCTCCTATCTATCTCTTCTTAATATTAGTATATAAAGACGGCTAGTATCTTAATAAGGCCCTCTACTTATAGATACTATTATACTATAAACGGTATATACTAGACCCTATTATCTAGTCTAGTAGTTAAAACTATTTATATTTACTACTTATTAGGTTCGTACTAAAAACGCGATAATTTAACTTTATAATTAAGTATTAGCACCTTAATTATAAGGTCTACCCTTCTTAAGGTAGATAGCCTTATTATAGATTAAAATAGGTCGTCCTTTATAACTAGTATTTATAGGTAGCGGGTAGCGTGGCGTATAAGTTATTCTTAAAAGTTTTCTTACTTATTAGTTAAATTAAAGAAAGCCTTAACTAGATAGTAATATACTACCTCTTTATATTTACTATTATAATTATCCGTAGTACTAAATTACTAAATCTACTCCGCGTAATATATTATTACGTAGAGCTTTAATATATTAAAATAGCTACCTAAGTTCACCTTATTAACTAGCTTATACTAGTTAAAATAGGTCTTAAATTTATTAAATTAATATAACGCGCCTTTAAGATGTTCTAGTATTTTATTATTATATAACTAGTATTAAGTAATTAGGATAAAGTCTACTAGTACCTAGGTATATTTAATTTCTAAACTACGTAAATTTATAAATAGCGGAGTAATTACTAGTATAAGTTATTATATAATAGCTCGTTAGTCCTTACCTATCTACTATATAACGGTATTATAATACTTAAAAAATTTTAGGTTATAAAAGGGAGGAATATTATAGAATCTTTTATTTAATTATACCTTCTCTAATACCTCCTTTAATATCCCTTTAAATCCCTTTATTTTCCTAGTACTAGGTATACTACCCTTAATAGTAAGATTAACCTATTTAAGTAAATAGCTAACCGCGCCCTTTAAGAGTTAGTATAATATATTAATAAGTATTTCTATATATATATCTACTATTACATATAACTAGGCGAAGTTTTATATTAGATATACTTATATATTATTATTTTCTAGTATATCCTTAGCCTTCTAGCGCTAGATTTAGGAATAGGTAGAGGAGTAGGTTTAAGGGGGCTAATTAGCGCTAAGGTTCTATTATTAATTTAATAGTACTATATAGATTATATACTATTAGCCCTTCTTAATATTAGTAATTAATACTTATTCTTTATAATCTATTATAAAGCTTATAATAACTAGGTAGTAGTATTATATTATCTAATCTATATATAAAATCTTAAGACTTATAACCGCGGCGTCTTAAATTATTAAGAAGGTATTAATATTATAAGCTTATACTAGATATACTACTTATATACTTATATTTAAAGATAATTAATATAGACTTATACTATATATTAGATTTAATATAATTACTATTATTAGGTATAATAGGTAGAAATACTACGAGTATTAAACCTAGTCGCTTTTAAGCTTAGTATACTTATACCTTTAGATTTCTTATAATAAGGTAGACTAGTTATATAACTAGATTACCCTTATATTATATAAGTACTATTTTATCTAAGGAAATTAATAGTAGTACTATAATAGCTTTAATAAGAAGCTTCTCTTATATCTCCTACTACTAGTCGCCGGTATATATCTTAGTATATATACGCCTTTTATCGCTATTAAACTAGCGTATAAGTTTAAATATTATATCCTCCTTAAATAAGTAATAGTCTAATAGGAATCTAAGGGTCTTAATAATATCTTAATAGATAATATTATATTCTCTTAGTTCTATACTATTAATATTAGATATAACTTTAAAGGTTTATTTATTCTATTTATCCCCGTTAATACCTAATATAATCTTATCTTATAACTCTATTATAATATTAGTATTCTTATAACTTAAGAGGTTATATATATATTTAAGTTAAGTATTATAAAAAAACCTATTAAGACTACCTTTAATTACTTTCTCTTTATATACCTATTATATAAATGTATAGTTATATATACTTAAGAATAGGTAATACTCTCCTCTATCTTTATTAGTATAGTTTAAATCTTTGTTAAGCCTTATAAGATCTTCGTCTACTTTTATAAGCTTATAACCTATACTTATATAATAACTAGTAGCCTTTATAATTATCTTAACTTAAATATATAAGGATATTAACTACTAGCTTAAACGCGTAAGATTAGGTAATAGATATATTAACTCCCCTTCCTCCCCGCTTCTAGTAATATTAATATTAGGCGGGGTTTATAGTAAGGTCCCCGTATTTAAGTTAATATCTCTTAGAATAGAAGTAAGTAAGTCTTAAAAATTTCTACTATAATATTAATATCTATATCCTTAATATCCTTCTAACTCTTTATAAATTATTATAATAGTTACTATTATTAGGAGGAGGGAGGGGGTAAGAGTAAGCTTTATAGAATTTTCTATAAGTAGTTATAAACTAAAACCTTATAATACGGGATATATCTATTAAATCCGCTACTATTCTTAAACCCTTCCTTATAATAATTATATATACGTAGTCCTATTACCCCCGTTTATTAAGTAAACTTATTATAATTTAGCTCTAATATATATTATATTAGTAGGGAGATCTAGATAAATATCCTATTTTAAGCTTACTATCTATAACTATCTACTTAAGGGATAAAGGTTAAGTATAATAGGGTTTAATAAATATTAAAAGCGTTTATTAAACGCTAGTATATAATTAGATTATAAATTATATTAAGTATATTTAATTTAGTTAGATATACTAGCCTTTATAAAGTAGGATAATCTAAGTATTAAGCCTTAATAGGTTAGCTTCTATATAAGATTAGAACTACTTATATAAAAGTTACCTGCTCCCCTAGTAAAAAACCGCCCTAAGTAGATATAAAACCTATATTACTTTAAGAGACTATATTCCTATCTTATACCTAGCTTAAATAGGTAATTATAAGGCTATAAATTAGTACGCCTAGAGCTAACTTAGAAGTATATATATATAGAGTTAGTACTTAAATATTAAATTCCCTCTCTAATAATACCCTACTAATATAAAAGAACCTCTTACCCCCCCTAAGGCCTACCCTAAAGTCTACTCTAAAGATAGGTAGAAAGAGGCCTACTTATTATAAAAATCCTACTAGGAATATAGCCTTAAAGGCGACGGCCCCTAATAAAATTACTAAGCGAGCTTCTTTTAAGGGTAAAATACCTATTATTAATATAGGGGAGACTTTCTTTAAGGGTACGCTAGTTATTAATATAAAGGAATAGGAAGAACTACTACTTATTAAGGCTTAGAAATACTTATAACCTTACTATCTAAATCCTACTAGCTAGTATCTTATAATTTATAAGCGCTATTATAAGCTAGATAGTAAAGATATTACTTTATAAAAGTATTAATATTACCTCTACTTATAATACTATTATAAGGGGGTAATAATATAGAATATATTAATAAGTTATAGGTAGAGACCTAATATAATACTATATAGTATCTTCTCTTCCTCCCCTTTTAAATTTATTATAATATTTATATAGTATTACGCCTATATCTATATTTATAGGCGAGGAATATTTAATATTATCAAGTAGTAGAGAGTTTAAACTATTCTATTCCTAAAAAGAAATACTAAACTTCTTTAAAAGGATTAACCTTAGTACCTACTAATTATAATATCTATACTTTTAAGATTTTATAAGGAGGATATAATAGTATTCTTATAATAATAAAGGGGTTTAGTTCTTAAATTAGTTAAATATTACTCTTATAATAGGTTACTATTAATATCTACTATTTAATATCCCTTTTAAATTTATTACTCCTAAACTCCTAATTACTTATATAAGTAGATATTAAGGCTTTAAAATATTAAAAATAAGTAAGAGAAACTCCTATCCTAGTATTATATTAGTAGATAACTAGGCCTCTATATTATATATATTTAATTTAATATATTTATATATAAATTAGATATTTTTATAATTATTATTAGCGTAGGTATATATATAGGATATATATATACTACTCTAAAGCTAAGTACCTTATATAATATTATTCTCTTATATAGTAAAATTTAGAATTAAATAGGAATTAAACTTATATACCTAGATTAATTATAGTAGGATAAGTACTTAATAGTAGAGCTAGCGTTCCTTTTATATAATTTAAAGTACTATTCTTTTATATATATCACGTTACTATTAGAAAGATAATTTCCTCTTATTATAATATTATTTTATAAAACTTAGAGATAGAGGTATATAAGATATAGAGATAAATATTATTAATCGCGTTAGTATAATAGTTATTATAATTTAATTATTATCCTATAATATCTATATATATTATTAATATATTAACTATATATCTAAGCCCGCGCTAAGTCCTAGATACTTATACTAGATAGTAGTAGATATTTATATTACTATTATTAGTTACTTAAATCCTATTTTATAAGTATATAGATAGAGAACTAGAGAATATTTATAAATATATTTTATATTCTATATAATATTATAATTTATTCTACCTAATAGTTATAAAGATTAGGTACTTATAATAGTATTAATAGTATTTTACGCCTAGGGTATAAGAGTTAATAGTATAATCCTAGCTATCTTCTCTTATAAAGCTACTTTCTATTTATCTAGTACTAAAATTAGTATATATACTTTATAATAATATAATCCTATTATTTTATTATATAAACCCTTATTTATTAATATCTTCTATCCCTTCTATTCCTTCTATTATTTCCGTTCCTTCTAATCCTTCTACGCCTCCTATTTATTCTATCCCTTTCTTATCTTCCTATTCTTTATTATCCCTCCCCTTTATTCTTTCCCCTATTATAAAAAAGTCTAAAACCCCCTAGTAAGATAATATTAATAAGGACGGACTTAGCGCGTTAAGCTAAGGATTAATACTTACTTATAAAATTACTAGATATCTTATTATTACCTAGAGTATAGAGGATAGAGATATATATTACGACCCGTTTATCTTCTAACTAGAAGGCTCTAGGTCTAGGTAGATCTTATAGAGAGGAGTATTAAGGACTAGGGTAAATAGGCTTCGTATTAAACTAGTCTAGTACAGGTATAGTATTATATTTAGTATCTAGGAGATAGTCTAGTAGATAATATAAGTTAAGCATGAAGCTCCTATCTAGATAGGAAAGCACGCTCTTTATATAGATATAAGAAACCCTGCTAAGAGGTATAGTTTATATAGATCTAGCTTTATACCTATCTAATTTATAGGTAGATCTAGTAGTTCTTTCATCTAATCTATATATTTATAACGAGAAGTACTTTTACTAAGCGTAATATAAGAACTACTTAGTTTACTTATAATATTAGATTCCCCTCTATTAGTTTTCGTCTTAAAAGCTTTTAATCTCAATTATACTACCTAATAGATATCATCTTCCTTTATTATATTATTATTATTAGTTAGCTAATTCTATTAAAGCTCTTATACCCGCGATATATATTTATAGGAACTATTTAAAAGCTAACCGTCTTAAGAAGTATAAGGTTAGTAGTTCTTCGGATTATTATATTAAGTACGCCCGTCTAGGGTACGCTTATAACCTTACTCCCTTTTCTCCTATAAAGTAGGCTCGTATTAAATAGTAGCGTATATTAAAAGCTATAGAGGCTAAGGAGGCTCTAGCTCGCTTCACTCGCCTTTAAGCCGAGGTAGAGGTATTAGAAAAAAGGAAATTAGAAATAGTAGAAGGGGAGCTTAGGAATATTAAGGAGTTAGAGTAGGAGGAGCGGATAGTCGCTCTTAATCCTAACGACTTCCTTTTTAATATTTCTTTTAAGTAGGTTAAAATCCCGGTAGATTTTAACTAGGGTAGTCTTATTAATACTAGTAGAATTATTATAATAGGCTCTAGCAGTTTATAAGGTTCTTAATAGGTTCCCAGGTATTTTCTAAGTCTTTATACCCTTTCTACTTTACTAAGTAGTCCTAACCTTTTTATACTAGTACCTTTTTAACTTTAAACTCGTTTTCTTCTTCTATTTCATAATAGAAGGTTTCCTATAAGGGTGTATTAGGCTCTACTAGTTCTAATATAGAGATATAGAATACTAGATATACTTTAGCGTCTAGTAGAAGCTATAGTTTATAATTAACAGGTCCTCTCTCCTAGATAACTAAAAATAGTCCGACTTTAATAAGGTCTAGTTTCTTACTTAATCTTATACCTTTCAGATTTTTTATAAGGAGGTATACTTTATCCCCCTTTTTTAGCTAAGGTCTATTTTTTCTCTTCTTATTAACTAACTTCTTTATAGAAGTATTAACCTAGCTAATTTTTTACTATATATCCTTATACAGGCTTTTTATATTAGATATTAGTACTAAGGCTTTCTTAGCGTCTAGCCCTTATCTAGGGTCTAAAAACAAGTTTATATATCTTCCGTAGTTTATAAAGAACGGTAATAGCCTCGTAGTATCTAATCTTTTATTATTATATACTAATTATACTATTAGGAGTAACGCGACCTAATTATTTTATCTTTTATTAACGTAGTATCTAAGGTATACTTCTATTATTTAGTTAGTCCGTTCTATTTATCCGTCCGTTTATAGATAATACGCTATTAATATTCGTAGTTTAGTTCTAATTAACGCGATTAAAGTCTTCTAATAATTTAAAGTAAAGAGCTTATCTCTATCTAAAGTAATTAATTCTAGTATACTATAATCTCTAATAAGTCTATCTAATAAGATGAAACTAAGCTAACTAGCGTTATAGGTTTCTTTATATAGTATTATAATTATATACTTAGTAAGTTTATCTATAATAACTATTATTAAGTTATACTTATTATTAGTTACTAGGTTAACTAACGGTAGTAATTTAATAATAAAGTCTATTATAATATCCTTTTATAGTATATCTAGAACTTTAGTAAACTGAATTTATCCTTATTTAGTATATCTTATAGACTTGTTCTACTAGTAATATATATATTCTTTAATATATTATTTAACTAACGCTCGTAGGTTTAGTATAGCGTATAGTCTTTAAATAAGTTCTAAAGTTTTAGATACTCCTAGATATCCTAGTAAAGGATTATTATAATAATCTCTAATTACTTCTTTAACCGCCTTTAATAGTAAGTATAACTTCTATTTATATAATAATAGGTCTCGGTTAGGCTATTATTTCCTAAGCTTACTAGCTAGGATGTTATTAATATATACTTCCTTTAGGTTTAGAACTATATATATTATAATATATATAGTCGTTACTAGACTTCTTATTAGTACTAATAATTAATCTTTCTCTTATTTAAGAATAGGTTAATTTATAATATCCTTTATTTATATATAGTTAGATTATCTACTTAAAGCGTCTACTCGTCTATTTTCTTTACCTAGAGTATACTAAATTTTAAACTTATATTATCTAAGGAGCTTAGACTATTAAACTTATTATTAATTTAACTCTTTAGTTATTATAAAACTAACTAGGTTCTTATAATTAGTAAAGATAGTAAGTTTAGAATAACTTTTAGTATAAACTCTCTAATATTATAAAGAATAGATAATAGCTAAAAGCTCTTTATTATATATATTATAATTCTGTTCTACTACCGTTATTTTACGTAAGTAATATACTACTAGGTACTATTTACCATTACTCTATTAGTATAAGCAAGCTCTAATAGTAAGGTCCGAGGTATCTATCTCGATCCGCGCTAGTTCTCTATTATGAAAAGTATAGAGTACTAGAGGATCTATATATACTTACTTAAGTTTAGTAAATACTTTCTATTAGTTAGTATCCTATCGGAATCCTATATCTTTCTTTATAATTTCCGTTAGAGGCAAGGCCTTCTTAGAATAGCCTTCTATAAAACGTCTATTAAAGTTAGCGAATTCTAAGAATCCTTATACTAATTTAATATTATATAGTATAGGCTATTCCTATATAGCCTAAATCTTTTTAGGGCTTATACGAACACCTTTAGTTATTATTATAAACCCTAAGAACTTAATTAAAGTCTTATAAAACTCGTACTTTTCTAGTTTAAGGAGGAGTCTAGCCCTAGATAGATATATTAATATATTCTATATATAAGGGACGTGTTCCTCTATTAATTCAGAGTAGATTAATATATTATCGAGGTACGTAATAGCTAAATAGTCTAATTATACCCGTATAATATTATTAACTAGCGCCTAGCAGGTTACTAGTACGTTAGTAAGGCTAAACGGTATAACTAGGTACTCGTAATATCTATATTAAGTCTTAAATACTATCTTCTATTTATTACCTTCCTTTATTTAAATAAGATTGTACGCTCCTTGTAAGTCTAACTTTATAAAGACTTTTACTTTAGCTAGCCGATCTTATAACTTACTAATATTAGGTAGCGGGTAATAATTCTTAATTATTATATTATTTAACTTTTAATAGTCGACGTATAGTTATAAGGATCCGTCCTTCTTTTTTATAAAGAGTATTAGATATCCTGCTAGTAATTTAGATTCTTAAATAAATCCCTTTTTTAGGTTCTCGTCTAAGTACCCGCGTAGTACTAAGAGTTCCTTTTTAAATAATATATAAATAGGTCTAAATATTAGTATATTCCCTAGTTTAAGTTCGATCTTATAATCCTAGGGTTAGTATATAAGTAGAGCTTTCGCTATTATCTCTTTTATAAAGAGGCGTTTCCATTTTTAATACTCTTATAAGATGTTAGGAGTACTATTAGTTACTTTAAGAACTCTAATTTTTTAGCCCTACTAACCTTCGCTAGTACCTATTAAGTCAGATCCTTTTCTTTTAAGGCTATCCTTATTCGAAATATAGGTAATATATACCTCGACCTCTCGGTTCGATTTCTTATCTACCGTCGTCTACTATCGGCGTGTAGGGTGAAACCTAGCGATATTACCAGTTCCTTTAAATTTAAGTACTTTTCTTCTCTAGTTAATTACTAGGTTATACTTCTTTAACTAAGGTATACCTAAAATAATATAATAAGTAGCTATCCTAATAATATTAAAGGACATTTCCTTATAATAGCGTTAAATTATAAATGGTAGCGAGGTTATTTCCTCGTCTACGCTTCCTATTAATAGTTTTAACCCGTCGGCTATCTATAAGTTATAAGGCAACTTCTTCCTTCGTGTTAGTAGGCCTACTAACCTTACTAATACTTCGGAGATAAAGTTTCTAGATACTCTAGAATCTATTATTATTATAGTTCTCTAACTATCTATCTTAACCGGTATATTTACGTGTGTTATATACTCCGTTAAGTATAACTAACGTGTTTTAAGGGTTAGGATATTAATCTCCTTATACTTCCCCTTAATATAAGGGATTACTCTTTTCCTAAAAAGGATAGGAACCCGGTAGTTCTTTTTATATATATGTATTTTCTATAATTATTATAGAAATAAGTATACTAGTCCGTTAAGTAGTACTCTAATATATACTCGCTATACTTAAGGTGTTTATAGAGACTATTATACTATCTCTAGTTATAGTTTAAAAACTATTTCCTTAATCTCTTAGTTACTAAGTACTAGTAATAACTTATATTATAATAACTTAACTAAATCTTTCTATATATATATACTCTAATTACTTTACCTAAGTTTATTTTTACTTAGTAATAAATTATATATATTTTATTAGTATAGGCTAACTAGTATATTACTCCGTGTTATAAATACGCTAAGTCGTTTCTAAACTCCTTCTAAAGAAGTCCTTCTAATACTTTTTCTTGATAGAACTCCGCTCGTTCCTCGAGTTTTATCTGTGGATCTTTTAATATAGAAGCTCGAGATACTACGCTATTTTCCTTTCCTTTTACTATATCCTTATATTTCTCGGAAATCTAGCTAAGGTTTTCCTAATCGGGATCATCCTCGCTATCTTAGCTTTATTCAGGTTTTCCCTTCTAAACCTAACTATTATTACTATTATTACTAGAACCTAGCTCCTTAAGTTATTCGTGAATATCCGCGAGCCTTTATTCGATTTTCGCGATATTTCGCTATTTCTTAGCTATTTCTTCGCGTAATTCTTCTTCTCTAGCCTGAAGTTCTTTATTAATAGGCGGATTAATAAGGGCTAGTAAATTATCTATAATTATATCTAGCTCTATATTATCGTACTCCGTTTCTAGTTAATCCTTTAAAGGTTTAGTCTTCCTAACTAGAACTCTTTCTAATATATTTAATTAAGGTCGCTTTACTATATTTTTTAACCTATAATCTTTAGCGATATAGCCCGGTTTACTACCGCTATAATAATTTATTACTTTCTTTCCCCCGTACTATTTCTTACCTCCGAACGTTTTCTTCTTCTACGTGAAGTCTAATTCTATTAGCATTAGTCTATAAGGATCGCGTAGGGCTCGTCTCTTTCCGTGACTTCCTCCTAAATAGAATCCGGTGTAATTAAGTCTAGAAACTCTACTATCGTGGCGTAGTTCTATTATTAACTCGTGGATCTAATTATTAATTCTTATCGAGTTCCTGATAAGCGAATTAAGATTGTTACTCTAGGCTCTATTACGTATAAGCTCCTTCTTTACTTAGGGTTTTAGTCTACGTTAATACATTACTATTAGTATATTATTATCCTAGTCGGTTCTTGTAAAGTACTATTAAAACTATGTTATATACTTAGATACTAACTTCTTCTACGTTAAATACTAGATAACTCTCGTTACTATACTTACTTTATTAGAAGGTCTGAATATTCGTCTTATTTCTTCTCGGAAAAGCGCTAAGCTTTCTATCTATAACTTAATAGAGATATTATTATTATTATTAGGATCTTCTATATATTATTTAAGAAATAGGGCGGACTACCGCTAGGCCCGTCCTCTTATATAAGTTATTATAAATAGCGGTTATTTCTTTAGTCTAATAGCGTCTTTATTAAAAGAGAAGTATAGTTATATCTATACTAACTACTCTTTAAGCTTGTCTTAGTCGTTATAATACAAGTCTAGTTTAGTAATCTTAATACCTTCCTTAACTTCTACTATTATTAACTATCGTGGACCGCGTTTACTTAGGGTAAGGTCTCTTTATCCTAAGGTACTTATCTTAAGGGTACTTAAAGTGTTACGACCCGTTCGTCTTCTAACTAGAAGGCTCTAGGTCTAGGTAGATCTCGTAGAGAGGAGTGTTAAGGACTAGGGTAAATAGGCTTCGTACTAAACTAGTCTAGTACAGGTGTAGTATTATATTTAGTATCTAGGAGATAGTCTAGTAGATAATATGAGTTAAGCACGAAGCTCCTATCTAGATAGGAAAGCACGCTCTCTATATAGATATAGGAAATCCTACTAAGAGGTATGGTTTATATAGATCCAGCTTCATACCCATCTAATCTATAGGTGGATCTAGTAGTTCTTTCATCTAATCTATATATCTGTAACGAGAAGTACTTTCGCTAAGCGTAATATAAGAACTGCTTAGTTCGCTTGTAATAATATAAAGCTTACTATCTAGTAGATATTTAGATAGTAGACTAGGTAATTAACTTAAAAAGTAGATAGTAAGTAGTCTTAGTAATTAATAAATAGTTTATATTTATAGAAAGGTATATATAGTAGAATTTAAAGTATATATCTTAAAATAGCGACGTAATTAATAATTATAAGGGTAGATAGCTTAATAGTATATTTTACTATTCTAAACTTCCTAATCTAGACTAACTTCTATAGGTAGGTAGTTTAAGCCGGCGATATCTAATAATTTTATTATAAGGGCCTAATAAACGCGTAGCTTTAGTAGAATAGAGCTAAATAGGGAGGTTATACTTACTACTCGCTAGACTAATCTTATAACTAAATATTAGATAGACCCCGCTTATTCCTCTTATAAGCCGCCTCTTTTTTAGTAGTAGAATTCGCTATTACTTACCTATCCCTATTACTATTACTATTACTATCGCTATTACTATTACTTACCTATTACTTACCTATTACTTATCTATTACTTATATATATATTACTACTACTATTATATTACTACTACTTAATATCTATAATAGAGAAACCTTTAAAAGTTTAAAGGGGCGCTAAAAACTAACTATTAATAGTAAGGTACTACGGCGAGGAACCTCTACTATTTATAAAACTAAAGATACTTATTATTTAAGAATTACTTTCTAATCCTTCTTATAGAACCTCGAGACTATATATATTATAGTTAGTATAGACTAATATTAGTTTAGACTTATAACTTAAGTATATCTTAGCGCTTTAAGCCTAGAAGATTTTATATTAGCCCCTAATAAAGAAAGTTATTATTTTCTATTTTATAAACTCTTACCTATTATAACCTATTAATTAATTAAGTATATCCTCTCTTACTATCTAATTAGGTTTAATTAAGTAGCTTATAATTCTAGGTTCTACCTTTGTTTCTTAGATTAAATTAAAGGCGCTAGAATTAGTTATATTATAGGTTATAATAAGTATAAGAAGATTAATATAATCTAGAGCTTTAATATACTCCTTAACTAGGTTTTAGATAAGATCTATAAGATAGGCTTTATTTAAGACTTTAGATATATTAATAATACCTAGTAGATTAAAGAAGGATAAGTTTAGGAGGCTAGGGCTAGAGATATTAAGATAGATAATATTAGGTAAGAATTAAACCTAGTATATATAGTCTAATAGAGGGTTTCCTAGCTTATACTTTTTATAAGAGCTACTTAGATTAAGTATTACTAGTTAAGTACGCTCTAGGGTATCTACTATATTATCCTTTAAGGTAAAAATATAAAAGGATAATCCTTACTATCTAAGTCTACTTAAGGACTTAAAGGCTAAGCGTTTATTATACGCTCTTTTAAGCTACTTTAATAGATATACTTATTATAAAGGAAGACTTTATAACTCTATTAACCTTTTAGATTAATATCCTCTATTAGATTAATCTCTAGTAGGTACTAAGTATATATACCCGTACTTCGCGGAACTTTAATTTTACTTATTCCCTTAATAAGAGAACTCTTCCTTATACTTTAATTACTAATTATAACTATCTTTAAGAATAGTAAATCTAAATCTTCTATACCTAGGTAATATAATACTTAGATAGCTTAAATAAGCTCCTTTACTCCTTAACCTAGAATAGATAATAGCGAATTTATATACTTTAAGTTAAGGATAGTATATATAATAGTATTAATATAAGTAGGGGGTATATATTTATAAAAGTAATCTAGCTAAGTAGTAGTATATAATAGGTAGTAGAAGGGCTAAGTATTTTATCTTTAATATCTAAGAGCGTCGCTAGCTCTTCTTTATTACCTTTTATCCGCGTACTAGTATCCTAACGCTTTATATTAGCCTCTCTTATATTCTTAGTAAGCGGTTTAACCTTTAGGGCTTACTTTATAATTATATAATAGTAGGAATTTTTAAGTATAATATTAAGGAAGATAAGAAGTCTATTAATATTAGTAGTAAGTCGCTCTATAATAAGTATAACTATTAAGTCTTAAGTCTACTACGTAAATAGGGCTATAATAGGATAGATATACTAATAAATCTATAGCCTTATATCTACTTAAGTAGGTTTAGTACTTTATATAAGTATAGTATCTAATACTATTATAGTTATTATATAGTAGATATATTAGCGTAGTATAATTTTTAGTTAGGGAGCGGGTATCTTTTAGAAGCGCGTGGTAGAATATAAGCGCTAGGTTATACTTCCTAATTTCTAGAAATATATTATAACTAGTAGTAAGTTAAATACTTTAGTAGTTCTATTATTATAAAGCGCGTTCTTTTATTAATTAACTATATAATATACCTAAGTAGTCGTTATTATCTATCTCTTACTAGACCTACTACTATTATACTTATTATAGACCCCTAGAAAACTTAAAAGCCTCTAATAATAGTAATATAAATAGTAAACTTTAAAAGAGATTTTATTAGGAACTAGACTAGAAGGCTAGTTCCTAAGGGCTAGAATAGATAGTATAAACTACTAGCGAGTAGGTAATATTATAAAGGTAGACTTAATACTCTAGTAACTTTATAGTTATAAAAGAACTAATCTCTACCTTCTAAGGAGGTAGAGGGAGGACTATCTAAATACCCCTTAAGGAAGCTACCTAGCCTCTTAGATATCTAGATAAAAGGATATCTATTAGGATAATAAGAAGCTAAACTAATACTATTAGGATATTACTAGTAGGCTATATTATACTAGCTAGATATATTAAGATATCCTAATAATTACCTCCCCTTTAAGGGTATTTATCCCTAAATACTAACTATTACTATCTATAATAGGACTTATTAAAAACCTTTAAAACCCTAGTAGGGAAAGTAAGGGAAAGAGTTCTAAGGATAATAATAATATAGTAATAGTAATACGCTACTAATATTATATACTACTACTATATAAAAGCCTTTATAGTTATAATTTATATTAATAGTAGAATATAATTATTAATTAAGTTTACTATTATATTACTTTATAAACGTGTAATATAAATAATAATATAAAAGTTAGGTAATAATATTACGCTATTAAATCGCGTAGTTAATATATATAATATAATATATAATAAAGTCATATTTTATTTACTTCTAACTCCTTTTATAACTATTACTATTAATATTAACCTATTATAAGTTACCTTAAGTTATATATTAATATATTAATAATAGGAGCTAACGCGTTTAATATTAATACTATTAATATTTTATAAGATAACTACTATTAAAATATAAGTATAATATAAAGGATTAATTACTAATATAGTACTATATATTAAATAGTTAATAACTATAATAATAATTAAGGTAAGTCTCTACTAGTTATTCTTTACTACTTTATATATATTATTACCTTATAATAGACTTTAATTATCTTTAAATATATTATAAGTATATTATTTATAAATTACCTTCTTATATAAATTTATTATATTAGTTATTTAAAGACCTTATTAATATCCTATTATATTATACTTCTTTTAAATTATTCTTATACTTATTATACTTAAAGGTATTCCTATTAGCTAATTCTTATAATAGATAGTTAAACCCTCTTACTACGCCGCGCTATCCTATTATACTACTAGGGTAGTAGCCCTCTTATAACCCTATTATCTTTAGTATACTAAGTATCTAGGTTTAAGTCCTAGGTTACTATATAACTAAGAGATTAATAGGGCTTATAAGAGGTACTACTATCTTTATAAGCCTTATAAATTAATTTATAATAATAGGATTTTAATATAATTTATATATAATATATTAATAGGTTATAAGTCCCCCTTACCTTCCGCGCCTATTTATCTAGCCTCCTTACTTATAACCCTATTATTACTCTCTAGGGTAGAAAGTTACCCTATTATACTACTTTTATAATATAAGTTACTACCTTTAAAATTAAGGTAGAGGTAGTAATATACTTAGGGGAGTATAATAAAATACTTTTATATAAGTTATAAACCTTTAAGAAATTATTATACCTTAATATAAAAGTAGGTAGTTAGGTAGCTATTACCTTAAAGGGTATTCTAGATATAATAAGATAGTAGGTAAGTTCTTTTATTATATACTTCTTATAATATATATTAATACTTTTATAAGAGGGGTTAATTACCCTTATTATAATAGAGGTTAATAAGGAGTTAAGGGAGGTAAGTATATTATTAAAGTATTATACTATCTTTATATAAGCTAATTATATATTAGGAGGAGGATAATAATAATTTTAATAAGGGGGAGATAGGGGAGACCCTAGAGGATATAAAAGAGGAGGAGGAAGAGGCTATTACCTCCCCTACTATTATATTACCTACCCCTACTCCTACTAGCCCTAACTACCCTTCTTATAATAGTAGTTCTACTAGTACTACCCCCTCTACTTATAAGATTCGCGCCCCTTACGCGCCTTACGCCCCTTATACTCCTTATACTCCTATTACTCCCGCTCCCTTACCTACTCTACCCTCTCTACCTACTCTATCCTCTCTACCTACCCCTATTAGGGATACTACCTTATCCTCTAGCTTATCTATTATAAGCCCTAGCTCGCCTTAATACGCTCCCCTTATAAGACCTTAATATTATACCTTTAAGTAAAGATTCTTCTTTTAGATTATAAGGATTTTCCCCTTAATTAATTCTTTTCTTATATATCTCTTTATTAAAATCTCTATTATATATATATAACTTATAACTTACCTTATATAACTTAGCTTTATAATTAAATAGTTCTATTATAATAGTTATATATTAGTATTTTATTTATAATACCTTTTTATTATATATATATTATTATATTCCCTTTATAAGTCTTTTATATTTATATCCTTAATAGATATCTATTAATTATATTCTATTTTATAACTAGACTACTTAATTAAATAATATTAAATACTTTTACTTCTTATCTTATCTAAGATTTATTCTACCTTATAATATTCTTTATTATTAATAAGTTTTAGAGGAAGTATAAATAATTACTTACCCTTATTAAGATAGCTCTAATATAGTTTTAATAAAGAAATATAAAATATAAGATAGATTCTTTATACTATTAAGAGACTTAAGTAGTACGCCTAGTATTTAATTATATCTACTACCTTAAAGGGACTAATATACTTATATAATAGCTTTTAATTTAATCTTTTCTACTTTAAATTCTTTATAACTAATATTACTAGTTCTCCTATTATATAAGACTTTAAGATATAAAGTTTATTATAAAACTTTATAACTTATACTTAAATAGTCTACTATTAATTTATTAGCGTAGCTCTTACTTTTAAAAGGTTTTTTATATAATCTTTAATTATAAGTACTCCTTCTTTTAGAAAGTTATCTCTAACTTTATCTTCTATATATAGATTATATCTATATATTATATAAAATAGTAAATAACCTAGTATAATATAAATACTATTATAATACGCGAATTTAGCTATTAGGAGTAATATAACCTAATTATCTTATTCTTTATTTAAAAATACCTTAAAGTAATATTTTAATATTTAATTCTAATATTTAATCTACCTATCTATTTATAAATAGAAAGTAGTACTTAGTTATCTCTTTATTTTTATATAATAGTAGACTTCTAACTAATAGGTACTTATAAATAAGGATCCCTAATTTAATATAATACCTATTAGTAAATTATAATATAATATTATATTTTTAAATAAGATCTTAGCTAATTTAATAGTAGTATAAGTACTTTAGAAGATATTAGACTATCTTTATATACCTATTAATAATTATAAGAATAGAATTATATATAGAATTTCTATATTTATTAAGTAGTAAGCCTATAATAAAATTTATAGAAAGTTCTTCCTAAGGCCTATTAAGTTATAATAAGGATATTATATTATTATAAGGTTTATATCTAGGAGCCTTTATCCTTTAATATATTTTATAAGTTTAAATATATAACTTAGTATCTACTAATATTCCACTCTAATAATACTTATATTAGAGTAACTCTAAGGTTTTTTATAACTTAAAATAACCTATTAAGATATTATTATAATACCTTATAATAATTTTTATATATAATACTAAATTATCTAGTATATAGAGTACTCTTTTAAATCTTAGTAATCTTATAAAATTAACCTTCTAAAGCTATTTAATAGTATTTTACTTAAAAGCTATATACTTTACCTTATCTTTCTATTTAATAATAAAAGGATTATTACTTTATAATAAGAGGATAAGTTCTTTTAAGGATTCTAATCTAGCTTTATAAGCCGTTTTAAGTCTAATAACTACTCTTACTAGTACTTGTAAGATATATTATTTATAACTAATAACCCTAATAATAGGATTAAGTAGTAGCGTTATTATATTACTTTAATACTAGGAAGGTAGCTTTATACCCCTTCTATCTAAGTTTTTAGGCTTAGTTAAGGGTTTCTTAAGCCCTTCTAAGCTAGATAAGTTTATATACTTAGTTATTTCTTCTAGCTACCTTTAGCTAGAGATAATACTTCCTAAGTTTACTAGCTTATTTTATAAGGTAGGTAGGAGCTAGTTAAATAATATCTTAATATTATTATAGTTAGGTCTATATAATAGAGTGTTTATAAGATTCTTCTTACTAGGTTAATATTTAATATTAAAGTTATATATAGTTAAATAAATAGCCTATTAAGCTTAATAACTATTTAACTACTTTACTTATATAAATCCTCTAAGATTATTATAGTTTATAAGTACTTTAATAGTATAATAACTACCTTTTATATAGTATTACTATTACTTAAAGGCTTTAATAATTATTAATAGCTCTTAATTATATATCTCGTACCTAGTCTTAGTAGGTATTAATTTATAAGACTAGAAAGCTACTAGATACTAAGCCCTATTATTATCCTATTAAGATAAGATAATAGTTATAATAAAATTAGATATATCTATTTTAATCTAAATTTTCTTATTAGGATTAAAATATATTAAAATAGGTATAATTATAAAGGTATAATATAGGTTATAAAACGCCTTCTCTTTACTAGCGCCTTATATAAATAGTCTTAACTTCTTCCCCTCCTTACTACCTTTTAAAAGGCTAGTTAAGGGGGATACTATTTATAATTAGTAGTATATAAAATATTAATAGAAGTTTATAAATCCTAAGAATACTTAGACTTCCTAATATATAATTAGTATTAGCTAGTCTTAGATAGTAAATACCTTATAACTATCTATTAATATACTATTAGTACTTATAATAAACCTAAGAAATTCTATTAAATTAATATAGAATTTATATTTCTTCTAATTTATATAAAGTTAAAACTTTTATAATTACTTAAGTACCTAATAAATATATTACTTATAACTTAAGATATCTTTTAAATAAATTAAAATATTATTAAGGTATATTATATAAGTAATATCTACTAGGCCCGCTAAAGCTCTATTAATATAGGCTTAGAATATAACTAGGGTATTTATTAACTTAAATAGTATAACTATATATTTAAAATAGCTATACTATATATAAAACGCTATCTTCTACTTATTACCCTTATAAATATAAATCCTATAATAAGTATCTTTAAGGTCTAACTTAGTAAATATCTTTATACCTTATAAGTAATTAAGTATTTTATTAATTAAAGGGAGAGGATAATTATTCTTTACTATTACCTTATTTAACCTATAATAGTTAATATATAGCTATAAGCTACTATCCTTCTTTAATATAAATAAAATAGGAGCCCTTATAAGATTAGTAGACTCTTATATTTAACCCTTTAACTTAGTATTATCTAGGTAGATACGTAGAGTTTCTAACTCCCTTTATAATAAATTATAGATAGGCTTATAAGGAGGCTTATAACTATTTATACTAATAGCGTAGTCCCTAGGCTTAAATAGAGGTAGTTATCCTACCTCCTTATTTAAAAAGATATCTAAAAAGTTATAAAGACTTTTAGGTAGCTCTAGTACTTTACTATTAAAGCTCTAGGTTTCCGCCTAGGATAACCTAGTATAAATAATAGTATAAATTATTAATTTACCTTTAAAGGTATCTATAAATACTTACGGCTCTAGGATAGATACGCTAGTAGAGTCTAGTAGAAATTACTACTTTTAACTCCCTAGATCTACTTATACCTTAGCTTCTAATAAGGTAGGTATATTAAGAATAATTAGTAACCCCTTCTTCTTAATTATATAGAATATACTAGTATATTAACCTAGCTACCCCTAGCTATTAATAAGATAGTACTCTACCTAGTATACGCCGTAGTAATAGATTAATTAACTATTTATCTATTTAGGAATTAATAGCTAATAGCCCTCTAGGGGTTTTAGATTATATAACTAGTAAAGCTTTAAGAAATAATATTAATCTCCGCTCTTATATCTATTAAGAAGTTTATATAATCTTATATACCTTATATATTAATAGAATTATTAATATTAATATTATAAACTAATAATAAACCCCTTTTAATAAGTAAGCGCCTTAGTATTAAGGTCCTAATAGAGGCGCGCTTCCTTTTTTTAATTTAATAGTCCCTTTTCTAATAATATTAATAGGTATTATATTTAGGTTCCTAGGTATCCTAGGCTTATAATAGTCCTTATTATAATACCCCTTCTTTTTATAATTAAAATATATTAACCCTTCCTTAGTATCTAGTAACTTATTATAACTACTAGCGGGTTAAATACTTCCTACTTTTATAGAAGGTTTAATACCTCTATTTTAACTTCCTTCCCTCTTCTAGCCTTTATTCCGCCTATTAGAATAATCCCCTTTTTTAGTAATATAACTATTACCCGCCGTTATTCTAATATAATACCGCTAGTTATTCTCTAACTAAGTAGTAAGGGTAATTAGGCTTTCTTTAGTTATAAGGAGGTCTTAATAGTTTATAAGGGCCTTTTAAAGGTCTAGGCGTAACTTTATAAAGAAGTTAATCTACTAATATTCCTCTAAAAAAGGAGGGATTTATAATTTAATCTTACTTAAATATATATTAAAGCTTTATATTAACTAGTTAGGGTTCTATTATATATCTAAGTATAACTATATATTATAAAGCTAGCGGTTTACTAGATCCTTAATAAGGTTTAATAAGTACTAAGTAAAGTACTCCTAGGTAACTACTCTCCCTAATAATAACTTTTTATAATAATCTTATAACTTAGTAGGTTTACCTTCTAAGAACTATATAGCCTAAGTAACCTTTATAAACTTAGTTAAGAATTTATTAGGTGTTAATTAGAATATAATATCTATAGTATAATACTATTTCCTATACTTATATATATTTTTCCCCTTATAAAAGGGTAAGTCCTTAGGCTTTAAGCGGCTCTTAAGATATTAACTACTAGGTTCTTCTAACTAGCCTCTAATAGACTAACTTAGGATAAAACTACTAAAGATAGATCCTACCCTAGGGTCTAATATACCTTATATATTAGTACCCTAATTTAGAGAGTAATCCTCTATTAGGCCTTATCCTAACCCTTATTATATCCCTCCTAATAATCCGCTAGTAATCTAATATAGATTTAGTATAGCTATATCTACTTCTACTTATAATTAGGCTACTCTTTCTTAAATACCTTAAAGCTTTCTTTCCTTTATTAACTACTCTTCTTTAACTTTAATAGTAGTAATAAACTTATTAAGTATAATTACGCTAGTAAGGGTTTTATTAGAAATTCTATTACTAGGTATATTATTTTAATATTTTAATATCTCTTATATTAGATTTTAATATTATCTTAATTTTATTATAATAGACTTCTAATATAATTTTATCTTCCTTAATATTAAATATCTTTATATTATTATACTATTATAATCTAGACTATCCCCCTTTTAAGGTAGAGAAATTAGAACTATTAGGAACTAGATTAGAAGGCTAGTTCCTAAGGGCTAGAATAGATAGTATAAACTACTAGTAAGTAGGTAGTATTATAAAGATAGACTTAATACTCTAGTAACTTATAATTATAAAAGAACTAATCTCTACCTTTTAAGGAGGTAGAGGGAGGACTATCTAATACCCCTTAAGGAAGCTACCTAGCCTCTTAGATATCTAGATAAAAGGATATCTGTTAGGATAATAAGAAGCCGAACTAATACTACTAGGATATCGCTAGTAGGCTGTATTATACTAGCTAGATATATTAAGATATCCTAATAGATTTATATATCTATTATCCTAGTAGTAGAAGTTAGTTAGTTATATATATAGTAGTCGCTATTAGAGCTTAAACTTAGGCTTAAGTTATATTAGGGTAACGTTTACTAAACTTATTCTAGTTAGATATTTCTAGAAGTATAGCCTTAATATATAGTAGCTAGGTAAATATAGTTATTCTACTTATATACTTATACCTATTCTATAATATATACGAGGAAAGACTAACTAATAGAAGATTATAAAAGTAAAACTATTTAAGGCCTTTAAATATAATAGATTAAATAAGCGCCGGTTTAATATTATTAATACTTTACTCCTAATACTACATTAATATAGCTAGTATCTATCCTATATTTACTTATATTAGGGATTATAAATTAATTACTACCTATAGAAACTTAATAATCTATCCTCTATATTATAATTTCTACTAATTACCTACCCTTACCTAGTAAGAGCTTATCTAATACTAATACTTAAACTTAATAATAAAAGATAGCCTCTATACCTTTAAAATATCCTTAAGTAAACTTACTATTATTCGGAACTTAGTAATAAAAGCCTTAGTAAAATAAGTTATACTAATAATAAATAGTCTTATTATTTTACTTTACTTAACTAGCGTATAACGCGGTTATATAAATATTACCTAAAATTAACCTATATAATACTAACCTCTTATTAATAATATATTACTTATTATTTCTCCTCGACCTTTAGGGCCTAGAGTAGTAGTAAGTAAGTATTTACAGTTTATATATATAAATACTCCTTACTATAAAATAATATTACTTACTAATAAATAGACCTATAGCCTTATTATAAAGCTCTTACTTTAAATATTTAGCCTTAGGGTATCCGCTTCTAGGCATTCTAATATTAAAATAAAACTAGGTTTTAAGTTATAAATAGCGGCGGGTAAACTTACTTTATTTATAAGTTTACCCTTACTTATATAATATACCTCATTTAATATTCTTATAAGCTTTTACTCTAGACTTAAGATACCTTCTTATAGAAATACTATAACCACTCGTATATAGGATAAGGACCTAGGTTTAACTAGCGGCGAGGTTTATATAGATCCTAATACTCGCTAGTATTATAAGGACGACTACTCTAAGGGTAATTATAAGCCTACTAAAGATATAGTAGGTAATAAGGCTATAGTAAAAACTAAAAAGTTACTTATATATAAAGTAAAGCTCCTCTTACTAGGCTAGAAGTCCCCTATTAGCTACTTTAAAGATAATAGTAATTAGATAATATCTAGGATCTTTATAATTAAATATAAAAATTAGTTATTAAGCGTAAAGATTAAAATTAAGGCCTTAGTAAGTAAAGATACACCTACTCTAGAATATACTCGCGTAGAGGAATTACTCTATACTTAGGTAATCTAACTTAACGCTATATATAACGTCTTAGACTAGCTACTTATTTATATATATCCTACAGCTTATATAGGATTTATAATAGTTAATATAAATAGAAACTATATTAAGAAAGTATTTAAAGACTTCTATATTATAATATATAATTAAGAAATAATTACCTATTATTAAAAGAGTAGGTTAGGTTTCCTATCCCTAATATTCTACCTTATAAAGGTATATACTAAAGGAATCTTTTAAGAAGCTAGAACTCTAAGTAATTACTAATACGTTTAAGACTAACTATTTAAGATATTTAATATATCTAATAATATAATAGTTAAGCTAACCGCGTTATTTATTACTTTAGAGCCTAATTTATTTTTTATATCTTATAATAGAATTATAAGGGCATTTATACTTAAGAAAGCCTTTCTACCTTATACTTACTAGTTTAATAGACTAGCTAATACGAAATATAAAGTCTAAAAGAGTTAGACTACGCTATATATAAACTATCTACCTATTTAAATACTAATATCCTATATATATATATATAGTAATAAGTACTAGATTATAAAAGGTATATTAATTATCTACTAGAAAGAAAATAATATTAAAGATATTATAAAATATTAAAACTAGGAATATTAATTATATATCTTAAAAGTTATACCTAGGAGTAATTATATCTATATAAGCCTTCTCTAATTACCCTCTAAGTTTAAATATTAATTTTTAGCCGAAGACTCCTTCCTTATTAAATTTAAAAACGAGGAGTAGTTAGTATATATTCTCCTAGAGCCGTTCCCTTTTACTAGTTCTATTAATTATACTATTATACTTTATTATCCTATTAAGGAAGGGGTCTAGAGTAACTTATAATTAGGGTTAGTCTTTAATCTAATAAATACTACTAAGATACTATTAGCTACGATTTAATACTACTATTTCTATAAACAGGTAATTATAATTAATATTAGATTAGTCCTATCTAATATACTATATAAGTTCTAGTTAGTAGCTATTAAGACCCTAAATCCTATATATAAAGGGGATAGAAAGTACGTCTATAACCCTAGATAGTAATAACTTATCCTTAAATAAGATATCTAGATATATACTATAAGCGACCTCTTTTATAAAATTAAGTATAAGGAGAAGATTATAGCCTAGGGTATTAAGCTAGATTATTCCTAGATAGGTATATTAGAATACTTAATATACTTACCTAATAACCTTAGACTTATTAAGGGACTATAAGGAATAGGAAAAATAAAAGTTAATATAGTTATTATATTACTACTTATATTAGCTAGTAAAAAGGTAAAGGTACTAAGCCCTATAAATAGAGTAATAGACTCTTTTATTATAAAATTAAATACTAAGCTTACTTAGCTTAAAGAGGCTAGAATTATAATTACTAATAAGAATATAATCTACTTTTATTTACCTATAATAGAATAAGTAGTTATTTAAGTAGATACCTAGCGTAATATAAGTTATAATACCGGTGACTTATAATAGAACTCTATCTCTTTAATCCCTATTTCTATATATAATAAACTTATAATAGATATTATTAAAAAATCTCGTAAGCGCTTATATAATATCTTAGATTACTAATATTAACTTTATAATATAAGTTTTAGTATACTACTACTCTAAGTTATAAGCGTTATTAATTAGCCTAAGCTAAGCGCTAATCTAACTCTAATATAGAATATTACTAATACTAGCGAAGTACTAAATACTAATACTATACTAAACCCTAATACTATACTAGACCCTAACGTTATATTAAACCCTAATACTATTAATATTAGTAGACCGGAAAATAATAATATTTAAATAGTACTAAATAAGAATAAAACTACTTAAGATTATAAATCTACGTAAGCCGTACCCTCTAAAGATAATAATAAAGACTATAAACGCGAGGTTAGGCCTAAGTAGAATAATATAGATACTCTAGTAGTTATAAAGTTATAAAAGGTAGTATAAGAGATAATTAATTATAAATTAAGTGAAGTTAATAGTATATCCCGACGCGAGAGGCTTTATATATACTTTTATAAGATATTCCTCTAGGCTTTACTTAATATCCCCTTTAAAATAAAGGAAGAGTATAAGGTATTTAAATTATTTAAATATTTACTATCTAAGAATATTCTTTAGAATAATATTATTATACTTATTATAACCCTTATAAATACGGGTTATATAATTATTAAAACTTCCTTTAAAGGAGACTATATAATTATTTAGGAAGCTAGTAAGGTAGAGAATAGGGATCTTTTTATTACCCTAGTAGAATACGAGAATAGTATATATCTTTCTAGTAATAATTAGTAGCTACCGCCCTAGAAATAGGATATATAACGTAATCTATTTACCTAACTAATAAATAAGAGTATATATAAGCGCTAGGTAACCTTAGGCTACCTTAAATATAAACTTACTAAGTAATACTAAACCGTTCTAGTTATTAATAATATTATTTTAAAAATCTAGTATAAGGGTTCTATTATCTCTATAGTAGATCTAGTAAACCACCCTAATTATAATAAAGCCATATAATTATATTAGGATATATTTAATTAGAATACTATACTTATATAGATTAAGACTAATAGTAAAGCGACTAAGATAGGATTCTCCTAATCTAGTTAAAATAAATATAAGCTATAAGTTACTATAAAGCTCTATTAATATTTTATTAGATAAGGAATTCAAAGTAAGAATATTATTATCCTTATAAGGTACCTTATATAAGTTAACCTTACTAAATAAATATTAAAACTAGAGGATAGATTATACGACGTAGAGTTTATAACTATTAATAGCTATTAAGGAGATAAGAAGTCTATAATTATCCTTTATATAATAGTATTATATATACTAGGCTTTATAACCCTCCCTTCCTACCTCCTTTCTAGGGTCTCTTATATAAGCGACGTCTTAGCGATTATTATAAACTATATAGGAATTTAAATAGGTAATTAGCCTTACACGCGAGCCTAATATAAAATACTTTAATATTTAATTAGAGTAGGTAACTACGTTACGTATAATACTAAACTACTATTACTAAATCTTAGTATATATAACTATAATATAGAGTTAGATAATAAAGGAGCGGATTTAAATATAAGTAAATAAGAAGAGGTAGGGGACTAGGGCGAAGCTAGGGCTAATAATATAATCCTAACTAAACTAGTAAAGGGAGAGGGATATAATAAAAACATAGCTACTAGCGCTAATAACTTAACCCTAGCTAAAGTACCCGCTAATAGGTAGTAGGGGCCTAGAGGACATTAAAATTAATTATAAGTAGTAGAGTAGGTTAAATAAACCTAGTATAATCTAATAAACTAATAAGCACGCGGCTATATAAGACTAGGTTATAAGTTAGTATTTTATATAATAAACTTTAATTATAAGTTAGTAGATTATATACTAAATTAAATCCTTTTCTTAGGCCCCCTTCTATAGGAGTAAGTACGACTTATAAACTAACTATTATATTACCTACCTTTACCTAGTATAAGCTATTTACTTAAAAAGAAATATATACCCCTATCTAAATTAAGGTAAGTAGCCTAAGTAATTACTAAGGTATATTTAGTAGTAGAAAGTAATATATTATATTCTACTTTACTTAATATCTAAATAAGTTTTTATCTTATTACCTTTATATACTTCGTTAACTACAGGAAATATTCCTATATATTAGACTTAGGATATACTAAGTAGTAGCTCCTTATAATAATATATAAATAATTATTTATTATATTAATAATTATCTATATATACTAAGTACGGTAGCTATTAATCTAAACTAGTAAGGTTAGACTTAGTAAGGTTATACTTAGTAAGGTAAGTAAAGATACGCGGCTCTACTAATAAACCTTATTTATAATAAGTATTATTAACTAATTATAAATAGAACTCGCGTTTAGGATTACTACCTCTATATAAGCTATAATTATTATTAAGCTAAAGAAAATATTACCTTAATAGTAAAGGATAAGATCTATATTACCTATTTAAATTTAATAATATAATACTATTAATAAAATATAATAAGTCTTATAGTAAGATAGAGGACCCTCCTTATATAAATATAACTAAAGTATATAATAAGACCGCTATAATAGACGCGGATTAGGAGCTAGTAAGAGAGGATATTAAAGAATAGTATAGAATAGTAGGTATTAAAGACTTTAAAGGTAAAGAATCCTAGGTAAAGGAGTAGGATTTTATTATATAGCTAGGCTAAAAGTACGAGTATAATAAACTATACCTACTAGGTAGTCTAAATAGAGAGGGTAAACTTAGTACACTCTTTAAGGTAGTATAACGGGTTTACTTAAATATTAGATAATAGGACTATAAGATTAAATAAAAAATTAAGAGGGAAAAGGAAGGATATAAAGATAATAATAATTACTCCTCTAAGATATAAGTTTAGATAATATAATAATAGAAGATAGTATAACTATATTACTAGCCCTAAAATAATAAATAGAATAAGAGGCCGCGTAGAATTAAGATATAAAGGATATTAATTTAAAGGCGATATATAATAGGAAAATCACTAGGCTTCTTTTATTAGATATTATCTAATTACCTAACCCTTTATTAGATATAAGAAGCCTACTAATATACTTAACCTTAGACTAGTTTATTTAGTATTATAATAAAGACCTAGAGTTAAAGCCCTTAGAAGTAATACTATAATTTAAGTATAAAGGAGCTTAATTTCTAACTAAATTAACTAATAATTACTAACTTTATAAGGTTATAAGGGAGGTTATTAATAGCGTAGGTACTAACCCTATATTTAATTTTATAGTAGGATAGGATAATTCCGCTTAGTAGGCCTCTATTCTATTAATTACTCTATTAGAGACTCTAGGTAAGTAACTACCTTCTCTATCTACTATAGTAATAAAAATTATATAATTAATATCCGCTATTATAATTAGGGCCTAAATTTAAATAGGATATCTATAGCCTAATACTAAGAAGCGTAAAACGGAGATAAAGTATAATAAAAGGATATAATTATAATAGGCTAAAGGCGTAGTAAAGGCTATAATAATAGTTAATTAAATATTAGGGTTTTAAATAGGATATAATATATTACCTACTTAGAAGTAATTAAAAACTACTATTATAAGTTAATTATACTTCGGCTAATTATCTAAGAATAAGAGTATTAAGCTATATAGTAAAGATAAAGATAATATAATACTAAATATTATAATATTATAATATTAATAGATTACGGCTAAGAGGTAGAGCTAGACTAAAAGGGGGAGGTACTTAATAGAACGCTAGTAAAGGATAGAAGTATTTATCTAATATAGATAGGGTTATTAGTTATCCTCTTATTATATAAATCTTCTAACCTAATCGCCCTTATTAAACTAATTAAAGAAGCTAAAGCCTATACTCTAGCTAATAATATAGTTACATCTACTAAACTAATTAAAGAAGCTAAAGCTTATACTCTAGCTAATAACCTAGTTACGTCTATTAAACTAGCTAAAGCTTATACTCTAGCTAATAATATAGTTATATTTATTAAACTAGTTAAAGCCTATACTCCGGCTAATAACCTAGTTATATCTATTAAATTAACTAAAGAAGCTAAAGCTTATACTCCGACTAATAATATAATTATATCTACTAAACTAGCTAAAGCCTATACTTTAGCTAATAATATAGTTATATTTATTAAACTAGTTAAAGCCTATACTCCGACTAATAATATAGTTATATCTATTAAACTAACTAAAGAAGCTAAAGCTTATACTCTAGCTAATAAACTAGTTACGTCTACTAAACTAGTTAAAGCCTATACTCTAGCTAATATTATAGTTATATCTACTAAATTAACTAAAGAAGCTAAAGCCTATACTCCGGCTAATAATATAGTTATATCTACCGAACTAATTAAAAAGGCTAAAGTTAATACTCCTAATATTATAGCACTATTTATTAAACTAATTAAAAAGGCCGAAGTCTATACTTAGCCTAGTACCTTACTAGAGAAGGATAATTCTCTAGATTCTATTAAATTAAATAAAGTAATTAATCTAACGCAGGAATCTATATCTAAAGGCTAAATTATAATAGATAACTAGTAATTATTAGAAAGCGCCGGAGTATTAAATAGACGGGAATTATAATTTATAATAAAGTAGGGATTAAATAATACTTAGGTAGTATATAAATAAAAAGTTACTAAGTAAGGCGTAGATATTAGTCCTATTATAGAGCTAGACGTTAAGGACATAGAATTACGCGAGATAATAGATATTATAGAAGAAGGAGAGGAAGATATAATAATAGAATTAGCTAATAACTATCTAATTATAATAACTAAATAGCTTTATTAATAGGATAAGAGGTAGGAGGACTATACTTATCTATTTTACTTTAATCCTAATATATATTATTAACCTAACGAGACTATTAAGTTATTTAGGTTATTATTAGATCTTAAGCTATTTTAGGTATTTAGGGTATTTATCTACTTTAAGATAGAGGTATTCTAGAATAGCGGATACCTTATAAATATAATAGGACTTAGGAAGGTAATAAACTAAGGTACCCCGCTTAAGACTATTAATTAATAAGGGCTATAGACTATTAAGGCTATTAGGGTAATTATCTTAAACCGGACCCTTATATTAGTTATTAATAGCGTTAAAGAAGCTAGGACTAAAGGGAGATATAACCTATACCTCTTAAAGAGAATACTAAAGAACCCTTAGCTACTTAATACTAAATACCTATCTAATAACCCCTTTAGTATTTAATATACGTATATCGACGCTAGAATATCCTAAAAGCTAAAGCTAAGTTATAGCCCGACCTTTATACTTATACCTCCGGCTTTACTATCCTATTAGTTAGGATAGATAAAGTATTTCTTAAATATAAAGGCCTAGAAGTATAAGTAGACTTTATAATACGTATATAATAATATTAAATTAAAAGTACACGTACTAAAACTAGATAAAGAGGACTACTAATCTACAGTACCCTCTAGGGATATCCCCTACTTTAATAACTTAGATAATAAGTTATATATACTTTACTTTACTACTAGAGTATTATATAATAGATAGGTAAAGAAGAAGCTAGCGGATTGTACTTTAAAAGTCTTAAAGATAAATAGGAAGCCTAGTATTATAGCTTAATAATAATAGTAGATAATAGGATAGGGCCGTATTATAGTTAATAAAGTATATATTAAATCTAATAAGTCTACTAGGATAATTAGTAGAGTTTAGGTACTTAATATAACTACAAAGGGTTAGATACCTTAGAAGCTCTTTCTTACTAGAACTCTATTTAAAGCGTTACCCGTATATATAATAGGCTAGATAGGTACGCTTTAAGATAGTAATATAGGGTAGGTACTATATCTTATAATACTAAACTACCCTTAGATAAATAATTATTACTAAAACTTATAGTATTATATAAAGTTAGAGCTTAATAAATTTAGTAAGACTTATAATATCTTTATTAAGTAATATAAGGCTAGAAATATAACGGCGGAGGCGTATTATATATATAAGGATATAATAACTATTATTATCTAAATATTATAGCTATATTATACTAGTAACTTAAAGTTTCTAGGGTATCTATTAATAGACCTTTAACCTAACTACTATTATAAACACCGCTTAATATACCTAGAATAATATAAGGACGTACTAGACTAGGGGTTTAAAGGGGTAATTAAGGAAGTTAGGAAGATATATTTAAACTAAGTTAAACTCTATAAATAGGGTAAGAAGGTTATTATACTAGTTATAAAAGTAAAAATATAGCTAATAGCCGCGCGTCGCGCTAGGATTATATTATTATTCCTTAAATTATTATTCTAAAAAGAGACTAAGGCGCTAACTTTTATATTAGAGGAATTAATAATTAATAAATAGCTTAAAACTATACCTAGGAAACTATATAAATTAGAATAATAAGGCTTACCTTATAAGCGGTTAATATATTAGATTACTAGGGTTTTAAATTACCTAAAGATACTAGTATTAAAGGTTACCTTAAATGATATATAAGGAAATAAAGAAAAGTTCTTTATCTTAATAATAGGGCCTATATTAGCCCTTATTATTTATTAGGTATATATTCCTAATAGGCTATTACTTTATATTAATAATTACCTTAGAACTAAAGCGCTAATTAGTATATAAGTAATCCGCGATATATTAAAGAAACCTATTACCCTAATCTATTTAGGCCTAACTAAGTATAAGGTTACTAAAATTATTAAACTCTTCTAGGAAGGTAAAGATAGTAAGAAGAGTTCGTGTATTAATAATATCTTATAGATCCTTATTAGGTCTAATATACTTCTATTTATAGGATATATATATATATAGTAGTAAGATTTATTACTCTCTTTAACCCTAAGTAGTTATAAAGGAATAAAATGTAGGGTATTACGCGGGTTAATTAAATTAGGTAAGATAGGAAAATAATATTACTTAAACTTATAAATAACTCCTTAGAACTTAAAAAGGCTATATCTAATATAAAAACTACTCGACCTAAGATATATAAATTAGTAGAAGCTATAATAGATCTAATAGATAGTAATCGCGAGGTATTAGAGGAGGATATAACTATAGATAAAAATATTAATAAAGAAGGTAATCTACTTAATAAGGAAGGTTAGATTATTGGCTAATAATATAGAGATAGTATACGCGTATAAAATCCTTCTAGGGTAATAGGTAATAGTAAGCTAAGTAGGAATAAATTAAATAGAAATAGAATATAATATTATTATAATATAGTAAGATTATTTTAAGATATCTTTATATATTATAAGTTAATACTACGTATATTAAATATAATAAGTCTATAATAGTTATATAAAGTATATACTTTATAAAATAATTTAACTATATAATTAAATAAAATAGGATAAACTAATAGGAAGGGTTTACTACCTAATATTCTCGCTTAGGTACGTATAGTAACCTATACGCGAGTATTAGCCAGATGATTTATAAAGGTTAAAGGTTCTTTAAATATACTAAATATGTAATAACCGCTTTATCTATATATAAACGTTTAATAAACCTACCTAGGACCTACTAAATACGCTGAAAGCGTATTTAGTAGTTTAGAATTTCTATACAGGTTCCTACTTTACTAATATAGACTATTAATAATTCTTTCTTAACTCCTATCTTTTTAATAGGAGTTCTCTTTCTCTAAGTTTTCCCCTTAATTACTAGTAGTAGTAACCCTTCCTCTTTAAGCTTATTATTCTTTCTTCTCTTTACGCCTAACTAGGTATTATATACTCTAAGAGTATTATTATTAAACTACTTAAGTATTAGGGTATTTAAATTTACTAAGTAACCTATTAGCTTAATATCTTTAAATATTAAATTATAATAGGGTATCTAAGAATTCCCCTCTTCTTCTAGTTCCTTAATCCTTAGGTCTAGAACTTCTAGTACTTTTCCTAATAAGATAAGGTATAAAATAATATTATTTTAGGGTAATAGTATCTACCTTATAACTTCTTAATAAGACCTATTATTAATATTATAACTTTACTATATATTTCGCTATATAGGATATTAGGTAGGGAGATAGAATAAATTAGCTTATACCTCCTTTATTTCCTTATAAGCCTTTTACTTTACTTAGTAGTCTTCTAATTCCCTCCTAATTTAATACTATTCCTCCCTTAATAGAGGGGGATTTATATACTCTAGACTAGTATATCTAAGTTTATTATATTTTAGATATAGCTTTTTATTATTATACTTTTAAGGTTCTTATAACTTTAAGCTATTTACCTATAAGTTTATTAATATCTTTTAATTATATAATTTATTAGGAATAAACTCTAGGTAGATATCCCTTATTTATATTAGCCTACTACCTTATAAAAAATTAGCTCTTAGCCTTATAAGCGGCCTTTAGTTTCTATCCTATTATCTAGGGTTTCTATATAAATCTTATAGGCTATATCCGTTCCTAGTCTTATAATTTTATAGGGGTTACTACCCTAATAATAACTAGGGATTAAACTAAGAATTTAGTATAAGGCTATTTTTAGTACCTACTACTAGTAGTACTACTATCTACTTTAAGGGGGCTACTATTAGCTATAAGTTATTATATACTTTAGGGGGAACTTTAACTATATTATAATTACCTTTATCTTATTTAAAGTATATATTTAAGTTTACTATTAATTAACCTAGGTAGTTATTATTCTAGGGGTGAAATACTATATCCTATAATATTCTATTTTAATCTTAATATTAAGGCCTAGTTATTATAGATATATATACATTAAATTATATTACTATTATTCGCTACTACTACTATATAGAATACTTTAAATTCCTCTAGCTCCCGTTACTAATAGTTCTTTACTATAAAATCCTTAAGTGTAAATAGGATTTCTATATATATCTAAGCTTTCTTAAATACTTTATATAGTAATCTATTTATTTCTAATTTATATTCTAATATTCTAAGTTATAAATTTTAGTTTATAAGGCTAGAGATCTATTTATAGATTATATTAGTAAGCTAATACTTTTCTAGTACGCTTAATATATTAGAGGCCGTCTCTTCTACTTAGTTTCTACCTCCTATTATCTTTAGGAGTTATTCTATATACTTAAAATAAGCCTCTAAGCTCTTATTATAAGACTAATAAAGCGCCTTAATTTAGTCTATTATATTAATATTAAACCTAATATTTTATACCTCTCTAGGGAATTCTTCCTTAAGTAAGGTAATAACTATCTCCTTATCTTTCTTATTTCTATAATTAATTCCTTCCTTATTAAGGATCTTAGCTACCTTTAATATATAAGCTGACTAGTTAATAGCCCTCCCTTAAAGCCTTATATTAAACCTCTTAAGCTATATAAGGATATTAAGGTCTCTAGGGAGCTCCTCTTCTAGTATATAAAGCTACCTAATTATACTACCTATACTATTAAACGGCGTCCTCGTTCTTAATAGTATTATTATATTAGCTAATATAGGTATTACTACCTCTAACCCTAATAATAATAATACTAGGCTAGCTATTTAAAATTCTAGTAACTCTTTAAGAGCTACGACTTTTTATTTCTCTAGTTAGAGAAAGTACTTTCTAAGTACTTTAAAAACTAATTAATAGACTTTATTATTAATACTAAAAACTATTTTTTTAAACTTATAATAAGTATATAAAATAATATAGGGATATATTTAATTATATAATCCCTTAATAGTTACTATTAATAGAGTATTATCTTTAAATACTTCTCTAATAGGGGTAAATTAGGCTAAGAAGAGGGGTTCCGCTATATATATCTATACTACTAAGTACTAAGAAAAGTAGATAGTAATTAGCTAATAATAGGAATAATTTATATAATAATTAATTTAATATCTAGATAATAACTTCTTATAATTTAATAGTAGTAATAACTCCCTAATTTATAGGTATTTAGGGTATCCCTAAGTCTTTCTTAATTTTAGATAACTAGTAGATTACCCCTTTTTAGGGTTTAAGAATAGTTTTTCTATATAATAAAATAGTATAAATAATAATAATTTTTCTCTATATTACTAATATAGATAATTTAACTTAAGTATATAAATAGTTCTTTTAACTTATAAGAATAATATTAATATATCTATATAAAGTATATAAATAAAAGAGATATAAAATATAGCTATTATTAGTATATTAAATAGGTAGAAACTTCTATAATAATATAGCCTTCCTAGAGGGAAGAAGACTTACTTTAAATACTTAAAAGACTATAACTTACTAATTATACTATAGTTACTAGAAAAGGGGATTAGTTAATTAATACTAGATATACTATTCTAAAAGTAAACTTATATACCTAGAAATAATAATAATTAATATTAATTAGACTCTAAATCTATATATATATACTACTATAAATAATCTAAATAAATATAATAGGTAATACTACTAGCTAAGGCCTTATTATATAACTATAACGGGGACGCCAAGTAATTTCCTCCTTATCACCTAGGAACAAAATTACGAGACAACAAGACTTTGTAGACGTGGCCACTCGCTTAGTGTCTTGGCAGAAGGGCTTATTTCCAACACAGGACGGGTCGCTAATCGCGTAAATCGTTTCAGCCGAATAGATCAAACCTCTCGTTCCAAACCGATCATTCTAGTATCAAAATATCTGTTTAAGAAAGTCTCAAACTATACTATAGACCCCAAAATACATTGGTCGCGTTGTCATATATGGGAACAGGATTCCGAACTTTGTTTCAGGACGGATCACCAATCGCGTAAATCGTTTCAGCCGAATTGGTCAAACTTCTCGTTCCCGTTCGATGATTCCACTATCAGAATATCTGTTTGGAATGGTCTCAAATTGTATCACAGGACCCCAAAGTACATTGGTCGCCTCACAGCTATAAGTAAAGACTGCTCTGCTGTTTTACTCCTTTCCAATTCCAAACCAGTAAAGCTATCCTCTTCCTACTGTCACTTTGTCGCCCGCATCCTCGTATACTTTCCACATCCTCGCATATCAGGAAAGACATTGCCTCAGAATGCAATTCCCCAAATCTTCCCTCCTCTTGCTCCCCTACCTATCAGCCAGTATCTCCGCTCTCCCATCCCCAGGCAGCGGAAATGCCATCCTCTCCGTCCGCCAACAAAACAGATTCCCTCCAGAAGGCGTAGTATGCCAAACCGCACAAGAAAACAACACCTACTCCAACGCCGCACTCCAAGCCGCATGGGCAAATGTTGCGGCCTTCCTCGAGCAAGAAGCGAACCCTCAACGCGGAACCCCCCATCATATTGACCCAGCCGTCCGAGGCAAATTCGACCCCAACACACAAGTCGACAGTAATTCCAAAGTCGTCTGGTACTCTTACACCAGCTCCATGTTGGCGTACGCGCTTACAGGGGAAGATCTGATGATCATATCTGTTCCCCAGACGAGTACTGGCAACTACATGTACAGTGCGGTTTTGACGAACAGTGATGCGGTTGCGGCTGGGACCGGCACCTCTGGGAATGGGAGATATTCTGTGAATTATCACCAGTGCAACGATGTGGCGCCTGCGCCTGCGAGATGAGAGAGGGATGGAGGCTAAGATTCAGCGGATTTGAGGAGATCTCAATGTGCGGTTGAGAGGAAGGACGGGGGTTTGAGGATGAAGATAGGGAGAAGAGAAAGTTTTATAGCGATGGAGGATGGATCGTATAATAAGATATCTGGCAATGATCAAACGTTTGAGATTGGAATATCACCCTTTTCAATATCATCGCTGCTCCCCTTTTTCCCGGTCTCACATCAAAGGGCTCTCTCTTCTTCCTCATCGTTCCCCACTCGCATTCATCAAATCATCACTACCACGACCATTCCCAATTCCACTTAGACTCTCCTTGCCATTCCACTCTCCCTGCCGGATCCATCCCAAATACACAGTCGAGCATTTAACAGAAAGCCGCCTAATCAGTATGATCTGTAGGGAGCTACCCAGAGAGCAAGCTCAGTTTCTTGAAGGCTCTATAGAACATACCAGGTGGTACTCTCGCGCATGTTGAAACCATTGGGACATTGGAATTTGTCTCGCATAAATCTTTGCCTACTACTGGGAAAGGTCGCACAATGTTCTATTCTTCAAGAACAATCAGACGGAACATGGTATCCTCGATGCATAATTGCTTACTATGGAGGAAAGCTCGGTACGTCGTAAGCCGTCTCCGAAAGAACGTTTACGAGTCCCATTGTTATTGTTATAGACGAGTGAGTCGAAATCATGTCGTCGGGATCCTTACTATCCATCAGACCTATGATGTTAACAACCCTGCCCGGCATCGTGAATTTGAACGCGTCTGATTTCAACCTGAAAGACGATTAACGGAAACCAGTAACTCGCTAATCATACGACTAAATGAGCACGCCAATCCTACTTTATCCACCAACCTCTGTACCCTAAGGCGAGCGCTGCGTTCGGCCACGGCCGGCACCTTCGCCATAGCGCATCTTGACCGGGCTTGTAGGCATTTTGAGCTCCCACTGCGGATTTACGTGCTATAGATACCACTGACTTAGTCACATAATATCATTGGTGAAGCACTCCGAAAGACACCTTACAAGACAGTGATACCACAATGATCTTCGGCCATCCCGACTTTAAATCCTGTACGAGGCTTCTGATTGGAATAAGGAATTCCAGAGGCAATCCGCTCACAACGGGCATCAGCAAGACCGATCGAAAAGATCATTTATACGCATTGCCCATCGTGCAGTTGCACCCACGAGATATCACACCATTGCAATGGCAGAACAAGGTTTTGTTGCCTCACCCGTCGAACATATCATCAGCCCTGCCTCAAGAGGGAGTTCCGTGGTCAAACGGTAATTTTTGACACCGACATTGCGATGTAGCGCAATGCTGGTGCGGAACCCCAACGCCAGCTCTGGAGCGTATACGTATGATTCCGGGAGATACATATGGATCGCATCGGGAGGCCTGGCCATTCATCATCATTGCATTGCTACAGCGAGCGTTGAAGGGTCTGGCTCAGGAACGGGCGGGTATGTGGACGTTGGTAAGTCTCTAATTAAAGCACTGATGTACAATCATAAACACCGTTCATCGTCGAGCAGGCGACAACGATAAGCTCCGATTCATCTTGTACGCCAAGGGTTCGGAATGGGAAAACCAGACGCATGCCATCCTGAAATCGAAAACCGTTCCCAACATGGATGTAGACGAGGACGATGAGACGTAAGACGGTAAACGTCTCAAGCTAGATCCGGAGGCCAATGCCGGTGCGAGTTCGTCGACGCAGGGCTGGTCTTCGACTACTCTTCCCGGAGTGAGGACTCGGCGATTGGATCTCTTGAGTTCGATTCCATCACCAGCCTGGTTCCGGTCTTGAATGCTGCGACTGTCCTTGCCACGTTTTACGATTATATCACCACCAATGCGGGGGCTTAGATTGCTGCTGGGGCAACAGAGGTGAAACGTCTTGTGTACACTCTCGGTGGCATGGTCCTTGAATTGTCTTATGCCAATATCATTCAATGGAAATGGGTGATTTATTTCGCCATGTCGATGGTGGACTCGACCAATGCTGGCATTCCGATTGCCGCTTTTGTGCTTAGCGTGGAAGGGCAGGAGATCATTCGAGCCAGTCTGGCGTTAGGCGGTAAACGGTCGACCTGATTCAAATGGTAAGTCATCCTGTATAATCCTATTTTACCTCTACCACTACCCAAGTAGCGAAAACCAAAAACGAGTTTTCTGTTGAACACTTACCCAATCATCGACTCCAGCAACCGCCCATAACCTCAGCAGTAATCACGCTTGTCACCTCGGCCACATCCATACTGCATCCATACTCCATTACTCTGAACAAAGAACCAGTATACAAACCTCATGTCTAGTCTAGCAAAACACACACGCGAATCTTTCCTCCTACTCGAAAACCATCAACTCGATCAACTACCATCATCAATATCTCTCCCAAAGCCCAGCCCAGCCCGAATATCCTTCAAGGCCTTAAAGGTCTCTATCGGGTAGAATAGGAAGAGAGTGTTGTGGCTCTCAATAGAATAGAAGAATGAACCATTCTCGAAAATCTGACGACGAATCTGGAAGGCCGGCGCGAGGTAGCTGGGGTGGTGTATCGAGGATGATTAGTATTAGGTTTCTCGTTGTGCTACACTCACACATACACATCGAGTGGTGAAGCAATAAAGTTGCCTAAACTATCCATCCTTACCTTATATCTCAACTCTAGAAGAAAATCCCCAACGCTACGACCATTGCTTGGAAAAATTATCCTCTACACTCCACTCTCCACCCACCACGCTCCCAGCTAACATTCCAGCTCATATCCCAGCTCGTATACCCGGCTTATATAACTCCAAACCCTTAACCTACACCCACACTCAACCCGCATACCCAACACCCACACTCACTCCCACCCATCCTCCCCCCCCTTCCCCACCCAACCCCAAAAAAAGACCAACCTACCCCCTTCTCAACAACCCCTCTCACAACACCTCACCTTCCACATCCCAACAATCATCTCAAAACCAAACAATAACATAGCCTAAACTCCGAAACCCCCTCCCTAACAAGAAACCAGAAACCAGAAGACAGAAAGCAGAAAACCGTATTCTAATTATCCCACACCCAAAACCAAAACCAAAACCAACCAAAACCTACCTTCCCATCTCCACAAACAACAGGTCATACCCACCAACAGAAAATACCACACACACACACACACACACACACCAAGAAAATCTCGCACCTAAAACAATCTTTGGCTACAAGGAGATATACAACATATTTCCAGGTCTTGCGTGTTTTGTATACCTAGCGTTCTGATAGCGTAGCGTAAACAGGTACGTTAATGTCGATTCGTTGGTTGTGAAGTGAGGGCGTGAAGCAGACGTGGGTAAGGTAAGTTTGGACTACATAGAAGAGCGGGTGTGAACTCTCCCAACGGCAGATAAAGTACCTACCTCAAAGGATCGTGCCTATATAAACTCTTAGGTAGGTGTGCTGGTCCCTGGCGCTTGGCGCTTGCTCAAGACGTCCTTCCTTCCTTCCAGCTGAAAAAAAGTTAATTCTCGTACCCGTGCCGCAGTTGGTCTTTCACACCCCTCCCTACTCATTAACGTTTCAATAAATACTCTAACGAACATCAATTTCAACGTCAATGCCGGGATGAGATGAGATGAGATGATTGACACAAGCACAAGCATGAATGAGGTATCATACACACAGCGGCCCGTCGGCATATCTACCATCTCAAAAAAACTCAAAACAGTCGAGCCGGCAAAAACGGCCCGAGATCAAGTATCCAACCCAACGAATGCTCACACACGCTCTCAAAACCAATCAAAAATTTACACGACATGATTCACCACCCGCGCCACCATGCTCTTTCTCCGCCCATCCCCCGCGCCATCCAACGGGTCCAGATCGAACGTCCTCATGCCCGTCAACAGATCCATCTGGGAGGCTCGCACGAACATTCCTCCTTTGAATTTCGTCATGGCTTTCCAGAAAATGAAGAGGGCGATGACGACGACGGCCGCGAGGTATTGTTCGAAGAAGGCTTGGGCACCGCCTGTGGGGTTGCCGCCGATGGGCTGTCGTTGTGTTAGCAAGGTGTGGGTGAAGAGAAGGGCAGCGGGGAAGGCTTACGAATAAAGAGACGTAGAACGTGGCAAGAAGGGCAATGCAGGTCAGGAAAAAACCAATGTAACTTCCAGTCACGCCGAACTGGGCCTTGAACGGCAGCTCGTCGAGGCTGTGGCCTTGGGCCTTCCAGCCGGCACGGAATCGGATGTGGGAGAGACAGATGCTGCCCCAGACGAAAAAGTATGATAGACCGGACAGCGACAGGAGCCAGGTGAAGAAGGTGGACCCGGTATGGGCTTCGTTGACGAAAGCCAACAGTCCGAACACCAGCTGGATGGCAATACACCATAGCGGCCGACCCTTTTTATCGATGTACATGAGGAATCTGGGACCCATACCACGGGCGGCCAGGGCTTGCATCGTACGCGTGGAACCAAAGGTACAGGAGTTGGCCACACTGAGCACGGAAATGGTGATGATGGCATTGAAGACGGACGGAAGACCCTTGACACCCGCCAATTGAATGGAGAGCACAAAGGGGGAGGCCTTGGTGTTGGAACCGGACGCGCCCAGCAGATCCGGGTCGTTGGACGGCAGGATCAAGCCGATGATGAAGAGGGAGATGACATAGAAACCGGTGATACGCCAGAACACCTGTTTGGTGGCTGTGGGAAGCGACTTGCGGGGGTCGGCGGCCTCGGCTGCGGCGAGACCGACGAGCTCGGTGCCACCGAAAGCGAAGGCGGCGGTCACGAAGACGGAACAGAAGCCTTTGAATCCGTTCTTGAACGCCCCCGGGTCGTGCCAGTAATGAGCTCCGATGTAGCCGCGGTGCGATCCATCGAGATTATGGGACGTTTTGACACCTCCGCAGTTGACGACGATGCCGAAGATGATGAACCCGATGACTCCGAGAACCTTGATCATTCCCAGAACGAATTCGACTTCACCATATCCGCGAACGCCGAAGATTTGAACGACACAGAGGAGGAAGAGGAAGACGGCGATCCAGACGCCGATGTTGATGTCGCTCCGCCAGAAGTCGATTGTCAGACCGGCCGCGGTGATTTCGAAAGGCAGGACCGTGAGCCAGCCGATTGCATAATCCCACCCCATGGCAAAACCCCTGCCAACGATTATCATCCTGTTTTCCTACAGCAGCAACGGAGTAAACTTCGGAGCTTACCAGGCTTCATCGATGAACCGGCAGCCGTAAGCGAAGAAAGCGCCGTTGACGGGGTAGAGGACCGCGAGTTCTCCCAGAGCTTGCACGGTAAATAACAGCATGAGTCCCACGATCATGAAGCCGATCAACTGAAGAGCTGTCAGCAGTACCCATGCTGGATATTGGAGCGCAACACTTACGACCGAACCTGGACCACCATTGTTGAAGGCTCCACCCGAGCCGACGAACAGACCAGCACCGATTGAACCACCTGCAGTATCTCATCAGCCAGACTGTCGCAAGCCAACTGATCGGCTCATGTATAGTGGTTGTCGTATTTACCAATCGCTATCATCTGCATGTGGCGGCCTTTGAGCTCTCGCGCAAGACCACCGGACGCCGGCGGAGCACCGTCGAATTCGGCATCTCGACTGCCATTGCTATCGTAAGTGACGTCGTCGATGGCCTTTTCCTTCTCGTGATGATGAAGGGGGTCCATCTGTAAGGTGAGGAGAGGGAGATGGGAGTGTGGGGAGGAAGATGAGTGGGGTGGAGGGTGTGTCTGTCGAAGAAGGCAAGGCGACACACGACTCGTCGGCGGAAGGCGATCGCTTTATGTAAAATGAGCCAAGAAGGGCGACTTGAGGGGGAAAGGTGAGCGGCGGCGCAGAGACCTTATTTGGAACAAGTGGTGGATTTGGGAAGGGTGATATTTGGCGAAAGGCTCGGTCGAGGGGTGCGCTCGTTGATATACGGATAGATGATTGGCCTCCGTAATGTCACTCCCGCCACGAGTGAAGGGGGGCGTGCAGGTGAGCAGAGATAAGGGCAGGAGGTTTGGCGGATCCTCTAATCGTCTAATCGTCTGCCCTTACCCCTTACCCCGCCTGGCCGACCCCATTATACTGCAACCGACGGACCCACCGGACGCCCAAAGTCAGCAGATACACAAGCCGCCCATTGGTGGAAGCCTGGCCGGGTCTAGTGCTAAAGACAACACCCAAGATAGAAGGTCACGGCAGACGTTCCATACGAAGTTCTGGAAGAAAGAGTACGCGACAGGATCGCTTACGTGCGTCTTACGGATGGGGTGACTTCCTAGGATTTAGGATGGGCTGCCAGAGATCGCTACAGCTTCAATCGGAGCCAATGGAGTCCCTGCGCCGTGGAAGCGCACCCACGCGTTATCAGCAGCTAGCCACCTTGTCTGATGCACCTATCTCGGATCGGGAGCCTTCTTCAGGCTGTCCTAGCGGGCAATGGACCACCTCGGCACCACTTGGTCTTAGTATGGAGGCGAGCACTAGGAGTTGACCGATCAACTATCTGACACATCCACAGGCCATGGCTCAGGAAAAGACGCTGATGATTACTTTGACGGTGCCACAGTTTAATGGGTCTGATCTCTTTGATCTCCTGAGAATAATAACAATAGTGCGACTGGAAAGAGATGAACCATTGGCTTTGCGGAGAGAAGGATCGAATCTGGTCTAGTGGCAAGCCAGAACACGGCAGTATTGGCGATTCGAGATCTCCATCATAGAAAATATCCAATATCCATAAAGTAAGGTACTTTAGGAAAGTATCAGAGAGAGATCCTGTGAAGGATATGGTGCGCCTCATCGTCAAGCCGATGTTTGAGCCTCGAACTCTGATAATGATGCTCCATAGATAACCAGGAACTATATCCCAGATTATTCCTCAACGACTAAAGACTACTGTTATCTATCGCTGACGATATACGACGGTACAAAGTGGATCGAGATCGCCACCCGTTCTCACATATTCCGCCGCTTTCCTCATTCCGACTAGTTCTAAGGCGTCAGGCGTTCGAGTGGCTTAGCGCCTCTTGGCCTTGGCTCGGGAGTAGGAGAAAAAGCTTGTCCGGCGCTACTGGCTTGCGTGCATTAACCTCCCTATTTCCCACTGGTTCGACTTTTAGAGATCTGACTTGTACTCCGTATGCGTACGAAAGACGATCCTTCATCCTGCTTGAATATAGGGATTCTTCAACCTCACACCCCATGCTTATTCTCCGAATGATCTGAGGCATTTTTCTCGCACCACGTGAAACGCCGGGAGAATTTCTGGCGATATGGCTTGCTTTTCGATCGGGCTGGGTTACGTAAAATCGCCCCGTTTACGTTTGGAGCAGGAAATGCTATTTATTGGAGGCTCAACCGTCACGGCTTTGAGACACGGCTGTGTTGAGCGCGTGCGTATTCACCGCGGCGTTTTTCGTCCAACTAAGGTCCGGAGATGAGATGATATCTCTCTCGCGGAGGACCTAGACAGCCCGGTCCCGAATAGACCAGCAAGCAGTGTTGACGGATCTGCCCATCCATCCCACACGAATCTTCCGATGCGTCTATTCTCGGGTCAGGCATGGCACGGCATGGCTTCTAGTCTCTCTTCGGGACGCATGATGCATCATGCATGCCGTCTTCCAAAGTAGATACTTCGGATCCAGCCGCGCCAATGTGTCAGGTATGCACTCGGGTCTCTTCCAAGCGCGGCTTACCGCGGCATCTTTATCTCCACGGGATGGTGTGTGAATTGGGGGACCTTCTGAGGGTGGTGCTGTTATCGTGCTTGTACTGGATAGTATGTGGGCGGCAGGGGGGACGTGGGATGTTGGAGAGATTTCTCTAGCAGGTATGTTATTTGTTGAATTGACAAAGTGATTTATTGCATCCTCCCATGGTGGGTGCATGTTGCGTTTGGATAGCGAGATTTGGAGAAATATCATGTTGGATTGATGATTGATGGCACTTCTTAAAGTAGCTTGGTTGAAGTCATACGCAGGTACTTCTATTTCGTACCCATCTGCCGTTTTGATACACTGCTGTCTTTTCCCTCCCACCCTTTTTCTTGAGTTCACGCAAATCATCCGTGTTGACGTTTGGCAGTGTTCTATTGTTTCTCTGGAATAACGTATCAAGGCTTTTCGCTCTGCTGTATAGAATTTTACTTGAGATGATGGGCTTAGCTAGACTTGGGATTTTCGGTAGGGAATGTGTATTCTTTTGGTAATTGTAGTTATCGGTAATCGGAGGATGGGCATGTATCTTACTTCTCTTCTCCTCTCCGTTATCTGGCTTCTTATCTCGTACTCGTGCGTGAGAAGGTGGGATTGAATGATTAGTCCTTGGGTAGAGTATGTGTGTTCTTTAGTATGATATAACACAAGTGTGGTCATTGATTTGGTGTTGATTTCTTATTCAGTATGTTGTAGGCGGGTATTTCTATTCATTTTGGAGATCGGACGGATGATGTATGACTTATAGTATTAGGTTACAATGGTTGAAGCATTGTGGAATGTGAATAGGAGTAGGTGAGAAGTTGGGTTGGCTCTTTTTAGGTGATTGGAAAAGCTTTTGGGCGGCACCTCATTGGTTTTCGCAGACGTTTTTCTGGTTGCTTTGTGCATTGGGAGAGATGTGGTTGGAGGTCTTTCGTTTGGAGGGTAAGGATATAGTCAGAATCCCACTGTTCCGTTTTTTTTCTTTTGGAGTGGTAAAGTTATTAGTGATGAGTAGGTTGTTTTCCCTCTAGGGATTCTTACATCCACATTATAGTAATGAGAGAATTCATGGGTGCTTATGTTATGCTATGAATTACTTGGATGATGATGATGTACCTGAAGTGAGATACTATAAGCAGCGTCCGCTACTCCTTTTCCAGGGTTCTCGGTTGATGAAACCGTCATGGGGGATGGTGGTGCTGACGGGACTAGTAGTGAGAGGAGTGCTGTATATGAGCCGATTGAGGGGGAGGTATGGAGATCTGATGTGTACCTTACGTTTACGTTGGTAGGTTAGGTGCAGAGAAAGCTCGAGTAACACGCTATGTGTTCTAGAGCCTACATATTCCGGACTAGTGTACGAAAGTTCCAGCAGTCTTACCTTACATGATGATACATACTGCACCTCCTCGTTCCTACGACCACAAATTTCTTGGAAAAGGAACAATCATGTTTGATATCTAGACGAATATTCGGTACAGCCAAGATCCGGCATTAACAATAGTTCTAGCCACACATATAGATAAAGAAAACACTAATTGACCGAGTTCTTTCAACCGGAGAAGCGCCAAGCTCGAGCTCCGCTGTATGTACTTTTTACACAGCTACCTTACTCAAACTATGACTATGAGTCTTGAGCTTCGGTAGAATTATATGCTGCAGCTGAGATATGGTATGGTACTAAGCTAGGAGCTGATGTGGGATAGATAGAATAGTGAAGTGCTATCTAGCAGTACAGATCGATGGATTCGTCTGCTATGCACGCTTCCAACCCAATCTCGAGACGTTTGCTGCCTTGGCGGTTGCACTCCGGCTTCGAAACGAAGGAAGGAATGAGCTGGCGATATGGCTATCCCCCGTCCCTTTATTCTGATGGAGTTTGGAGGAATGATCTTGTACTCCGCTTCCCTTGTGGGGATGTTTATGGGTATTTTGTTCGAGGGTTTGGGTATTTATTTGAAGGGTGTGATGACGGGATATTGGATGGAGGGGTTTATCTTAGATCAGTTAGAGGAGTGAGGAGTGGTGATATTGATGTTGAGGTTGTGGGAGGAGGAGGGTTGGAGGGGGGTTGTTGATTTTCTTTAGGAGGGTTTGGGGAGAGGGTGTTGGTGTGTTGTTGATAGGGTTTGGGAGAGAGTGAGAGGATGATTAATGATGCAGAAGACGATCACAAAAGCACAAAGCGCTGGAACCAGCAAAGGACCGGTTATCAACACGCTTAATACCCCAGGAACGAAGCCTTTGATCTATCTACTTCTTTTCCTCTGCCCTCAACTTGTCAATCCTCGTCTTCATACTCTCCGCGACACTCGCCCCATCAAAAACATACGTCACGCTCTCCTGTGCGCAAACGGCCTCACTCCACTTGCCGTAATTTGGCAGATCTCTTAATGCTTTGCCCATGCTCGCGGGCATCAGGCCGTGCTGGCTAAAGGCCTGATACCGGATCACGAAGGGCGCTGTCAGTGCCTATGGATCGATTTTTGAGTTAGCTGTATGTGTGGGATTTGGATTGATGGTATGTGGTAATAAGGGAAGTAGAAGTCGGACGCACCTCGGCAAGCGTCATCACTTTGCTGCCTCCAAAGAAAGGCGCCGCATCCTTCAACAACGGCTCAACCTCCTTCCCCACAGCAGCCACCAAATCCCGGCCAAGCTTCTCCTTCTCCTCGCCATCGACCGATTTCATAATCGGATACATCATCGAATTTACCTTTGCGAGCCACGTATCTACAAAAAACGATATCCGCGCACGACGAAGGGCACTGGTGGGCGACTCGTGGCTCTTGGGCCAGAAATCGGAATCGGGATAGGAGTCCGCGAGGAAGGTGGAGACGATGGCGGACTCGGTGATTATCTCGTCCTCTAGAATGCCGTTTGAGATTTTGATGCTGGGGACGAGACCGCGCGGGTTGATCTCGAGGTATTCTTTGGTGCGGGGCTTGGAGAGGTCGATGAGGATTTCTTCGTAGGGGAGGTTGAGGCATTTGAGGGTTATGGCTGCGCGGTGGGCCCAGGGACATACGTGCGAGGTGTAGAATGTGACTGGATAGAGAAGTTAGTAGAGTGATGTTATGATCCATTGATCTTAGCTTGAGATGATTAGGTGGAATAGATCGAGGGCCTACTTTTGGGACTGATGCCATTGCTTTCGCCATTGGCGTTGGTACCGTTGACGTGGGTTGCCATGTTTAATTCTACTTGGAACTCTTGGGGAAAAGGAAAGGTGATCGTGTGAACTGTTTACTTTATGTATCGTATTTTGGAGCTCCTTGAGCTTGTCATGACTAGGTAGTAAGCGTCGGCCTCTCGGGCTTTGTTGGAGGTATTTATTCGTCATCCCAACCCACTTCATATTGCAGATCGAGCTAGTCTCTATCGGATCTAGGGAGATATGGAGGCCACTAGCGTGACACTAACGCAAGCTGAAAACTTCTCGTGCAGATTTCAGAACTTCCATCGTTCTTCTCAAACCGATCGGACAGATCATCGTGACTGAATGTGCCAGATGCGAATCCACCAGTCTGCTATAACGCTTTGGAAACCCTAAGCGCGAGCGGATATCAACAGTACGTCTCCTCTCATTGTGCTCTTGAAGCATTTCTTCGCGTTTTCTGCTAGGAACACGATTTCTTTACCAATTACTCGACATCGTCTGTGCGACCGCTGTTTTTCATCATGCTGACTTTTCAAGGTCTGACACTATCCCCAATCCACTCCGCCAACCCTAACCCTAGCTTTTTTATTTTCTCTCTTCTGAAGAGCCATCATGCCGGCCATGCTGGAAGACCCTACAGCTCCAGCCATCTACCGCACTTCCGGCCGACCACCTTATCCCAACCCATCGAATCCACAGATACCAGAGACCATAATTCCCCGCCAAGTGACCCTCCGCGACCGCGTAACCATCGCATCCCTAATTCCCTTTTCCACTTCCAACGATGTGCCACCCCGCCTGCTAATCTACCTCTGTTCGCAACTCAATCTTGAAATTGAAAAAGGGGACACTTACCCCATGATTCAATCCATGCCCGTCACCACGTTCGGGAAGTATTGGTTTCAGAACTTTGGGGCCATCATGTTATTAGGGGAGGTGGGCAGTGTACAGGACGTGGCGCAGATGGAGTCGAGGGGAGAGAAGTGGGAGGAGGTTTGTTTGGGAAGTTTTTATGTGAAGCCAAACTATCCTGGGAGGTCGAGTCATGTCTGTAATGGGGGATTTCTGGTTACAGAGGCGGCTAGGAATAGGGGAGTCGGGAGGTTGATGGGGGAAGGATATTTGGAGTGGGCTCCAAGACTAGTAAGCCATTCTTTGTCTATCTTTGGATGAACATCTGTCGAGGAATCCTGATTCTAGACAAGGAGTGTAGATGCTGATGGAAACTCTAGGGTTATACATATTCGGTATTCAACCTTGTCTACGAAACAAATGTCGCCTCATGCCGCATCTGGGACGCCCTCGGCTTCAAACGCATCGGCCGCATAAAAGCCTGCGGTAACCTCCGCTCCCATCCAGACGATCTCGTCGACGCCATCATCTACGGCCGCGATCTCGGTCCCGAAGGTGAAGATTTTGTGTCCGAAGAACGATTCGACAAGATACGCTACTACCTCAAGCACGGCACCTATCCCAGCGGAGCCGACCGAGCAGAGAAAAGCAGACTGCGCAGCGCCGCTACGCATTACAAACTCCTACCTGACGAAAGCGGACAAGGCGAACGACTCATGCTGAAAGACAAAGAGGTGGTGAGTGATCCGCAACGCCAGTACGAGATAGCACGGAATGTGCACGCCTTGCAACACGGTGGTATCAACAAAACAACCGCCACTATCGCCGAGAAATTCCACTGGGTCCGAATCAAAGAAACCGTCAGTCTCGTCATCAAAAACTGTCCAGACTGCAAGGAGACCGCCGCCAAAATCCCCACCGTACGACCAATGGGCGACAACAACAACAACATGAGCAACGGAGGCGCAATTCCTCAGCTAAGAAATGCGGCGGCCAGCAGCAACGGCCAAGGCATGGACCCAAACAGCATGATCGAACGCCTCGTCCACTTCGACCAACTGGACCCCCCGACCCCCAACCGAAACATATCGCTATCCCCCTCTTCGCCCGGAACGCACACCCCGACCGTCCCCGTGGCCAACATGCACGTCCTGCAGAACTACAACGACATCCCTCTCGACCCGCAGATCATGGGCCCACAACCCCACGCATACCAGCCACACCCTCCATCCTACCCCGACCTCAAACCCGTGGACAACGCGCACTATATCGATATACGGGTGGGATATCCCCCGCGGCAATCGAAAGGTGAACCGCAACCCGAGACCCGCATGGCAGATGTGAGAGGGAGCGATGATGAACCGATGACATATCAAGATGAACAGAGTCTTACCGATGGCGCCGGACTTGATGAGCAGGCGAGAGAGGCAGAGGATATGGAGCTGGAAGAGCTCTTGAGTAGATCTTGATCGTCATGCTTTGTAGTCTTACATGCATTGGATGTGGAGTCAACTACAACTCCAACATACTGCTATAAAACTCTTCCAATCTCAAATCCTCACACGAGATCGCTTCGCAGACTTTTCGAATAGTAATAGAACCTATCGTATCCATCTAACTTCACAGCTAGCTCACCCCCAAGGCTTTGGCAAGCAGACAAGACACTATGGCGCCAACTGCATCGCGTAGGAGTATATGTTGTACTGTGCATGATCATACCCATCTTCTACTATTCTCTGCCATGTTGTATCTGCCATCACTGTTTTTCAATCACTAGTACTAAAGTCAGTATTCGCCGCTTATAAGTTAGAACTTGGAGGGAAGTTCACGCTCCCATGAACAATCATACCGACTTATAATAATCCCAGCTATCCCGACAATCCCAACCTACAAACTCACAAGCCCATGCCTCCATTCCTACCTCAATCCCAATCCAACTTTTGACGCCAGCTTCACTGATCAAAACCCACGACTAGAATCACGACCAACATCACGACCAACATCACGGATCAAAATCCACGCCGACACCATCACGACGAAGATCACGACCAATAGTACACTACAGACAATATATATACAATCATACACTGGAGCCTGTAAACAGCCATACCATGCACACTCCTTTTTAAGATAATACAACAAACACTACTATACTATACTATACTATAACTCTTCCCCTTCTATTCCTTACTTCTACATCATACTACGTCTACAATCCTATTACTCGGCATGCACTCCAGGTGTAATCAGTCTACAAATCACACCCTGGTAGTGGATGAGAATGTGTCTAGATGCAAAGAAACGGTGAAATCGATATACTACCGTACAACTCCAATTCCACAGCCTAGACGGTGTTAGACCACGCTATACTATACCCCTAACTTAATCTCAATCCCAACCCCTTTCCCAACCCCAATCCCAATCCCAACCCCAACTCCAATTCCAACCCCAACCCCATTCCCCCATTCCAACCACTCCAAATCACACCACCCAATCCCAACCACTCCAAATCCCATCATCAACCATCAATCAACAATCATCAAAATATCATCCAAAAAAAAAACTCCCAAAAAAGATAAACAGAACACTTCATTCCAGATTCATATCTACTAACCTCAATCTCCGTAAGAAGTTCCAAACCTCATTGATCCGATACTTCATATTACACTATATACTATACACAATAGAGAACCCTCAAGCGCTTCAAGCTCTACAGCATAAAAGCCTTCGTTTCTGAATATGTTGTGTTATAGGGATACAGATACAACTATTCAGCTTCTCGCCGTGACATACGATTTGATATACATATACATGAGATGCACCTATAACTTCTCCCCCTCCCAACTCTCCAACTTTTCCAAACAATTTCCTCCATATACAAGATGATGGATGCTGCGCCATTCGAACCCCTCATGCAAACCACAAAACTCCAGTCCATGCCCACCAGCGCTATGACTTTTGACTCGGGTATATGTGTGTAGTGCAGATGCTCGGACATAGAAAACAAAACGCTAAATCGCTCACGACGCGTAAATCTCAAATGCAATGATCGCCAAAGGACACAAAACAAAACCAAACGAAACGAAATGCCACGAATGCAAAATCTATACAAAGCAAGTAAAACCCCCACAATATTCAACGCCCAAAATCAACACCCAACCCCACCCCCTCCCCACCAATCCCCTCACTCCCCGAATACCTGGGCATACTATCACCCTCCGGATACGGCACCTCTTCCCTCCCTCCCGCACTCTCCCTCTCCCTCAACCTCCGCTCATGCGCCACCGTCCGCCTCCTCACCTCCTCGATATCCGTAGGCGGATGCTCTCCAAACTGCACAAACCCCGGATTCGGCGCAAACGTCACGATACCGCCCGGTTGGCCTTGCACGGCGACCCCGGGGCCGGAAGAGGAGCGGGACATGGAGATGCCGGCGGCGTAGGGGGCGGGGGAATGGGCCCAGCTGCCTGTGTGGGAAAGGTCGGTTTGTGGGGGGGCGCGGTTGGGAGAGGTAGTGGGGGCTGCGTGGTCGTTTCTGGGGGATCGGCGCAAGGGGCGATCGTGGGGTGGAGAGGGGGGGAGGGTCGGCATTGATTGTGGGGAGAGGGCGGAGGGGTAGCGGATTGGATCTGTTTCGGCGATGGAAGAGTGGGAGAGGCCTTGCGAATGGTCGCGCGACATTGGTTGTGAGTAGTAGCCTGTTGGTACGGGGCGCGGGTAGGGGGCGTCGTAGGTTGGTTGTTGGTAGGGTGAGCTGCGGCTTGGGGGTGAGTGATGTTGGGATCGGGGAGAGGAGAAGGTGGACTGTTGGTTGGAGTTGATGAATTCGGTGGGGAGGGGGCGCTTAGATGTGAGTATTACATTGTTGTCGTATGGGAGTGGTGCTGTATTGGGTCCTAGGGGAGGTGGCACGTAGAAAGGTTGTGGGTTGTATTCGATGGGACGCCCGGAGGGGATCTGAGCAAGGCTGGAATTGGAGCCTGGAAAAAGTGTAGAGTAATGGAAGCCTGCAGCTGGATCGGTAAGATATTGCTCTGTCCTTGCACCATCTGGTACGAATTCTGAGGCTAGTGGCGATGGCTGAGCGGTGCCAGCGCTACCGGGTCGAGTTGAGGGGCTTTCGCGTGATCTACCCCGATCCATCAGTATGCTGGCTGGCGAAGGTCCCTGTCTCTGAGTGGGGATAGCGAATGGTGGTAGAGGCGATTGCCCTACTCTTCCCCCTGCGATGCCTGCCCAAGTTGGTTGCGTAGGAATCGTGGTTGGAGGGCGGCTAAATGGTCCACGCTGGAATAGTGAGGCTATGCTAGTCTTTGACGGTGGCGGACTTCGTGACTGGACCTTCTCCAAAGACTGAAAAGCAGGAGAAGAGTTCCGTCGATTCTCCTTCCGCTCCTGTGATTGCGGAATGGACCCAATCACGGTTTGTGTATTGACTTGGGTCCTGGCTAGGGTTGGCCGGAAGCTGCCTAGATCACGGCGACCTCGAGGCTGCTTTCTTGGTTTTCTTACGAGTTGCCACTCTCCTCCATGGCTTTCAGTCGTTGGAGCTCGAGATCGTGCAGGAGGAGTCGCTGTCACCTCAGAGATATCGCGCTGCATAGGTATCTTGTGATTATCTTCGCGATCGCTAGCGTACCCAGGGTCTTCGTATTCTGGTAGCCTTGGACTGTAGCCGACTATTTTCGGGCGTATGCCTGGTGAGGCGGTTCCGAAGCTTACAGGTGAGTCCATTGTGTTGTCTTTCTCAAAGCCAAAGTCAGTCTCATTCGCCAGTGGTGGAGGAGTAGGGCGGTAGTCAGGCGTTGCAGGACCGACTGGCCCAGAATCAGAACTGCTACTTGTCCTGTCGAAGATGGAGATCTGGAAGATTCCGTTTTGGAGGCTTTCTTGGGAGGAGCTTGGTTCGCGTTCTCGGATCTCTTTACCAATCATCTTCAGCGTCGGCAGCAACAACGCTCGGATCTCCTCCATTGATTGCGTCCTGCTTTCGTAGTGTAGCGTATGTTTCCAGAGCCACTTGCCATGGGTTTCATAGTATCGATAATCTGAAACACGACCGGGTTCTGGTTTGAGCTTGATCCTAATATCTGCTTGGTGGTACGAATAGGAGAACAATTTGACAGCATAGCCCAGCCACTGAGGCAGCGAGCCCATCGCGTTCAACGATTCGCAGCGATAGTCCTGGACCACACTATGGATCTTCAGCATGTCTATCGGCTCTGGTTCATTCAAGCTGTCTCGGCTGGACGACATGGACTCTTTGTCGTCATTCCTTTCCAGTAGTGCATATCGCATCAGTATTGCAATCGTGTTATCAATGTCTGGCTTTCCTGTGCCTTCCGTAGCTCGGACGTCCACTTTCTCCGCTTTCAGAATCTTGAGCCCGAGATGCACCATCTCAAACGGCAGATCCTGGGCAAACCAGCATAAGATGCTAATCAAATTCCACGCCTCCATATGACCCAAGCGTTGCAGATCGTCCAAGATCTTATTGTAAGTGCCCTCAATGCCTGGATCTGCGGAGGTTGACAGCTTATATTTCGTAAGCGGCTCATGTGTGTCGGCTAGCCGTTGACTAATGGCATTGATAGCTAAAGGTAGCCCACCAATTTGCCTGACCAGCTCGGTCGCTTTCTTCTTCTCGGCTTCAGTCGGTTTCTTGATATGTAGCTCCTTGAACAGCAACTTCCTTGCCTCTTCCTCTTTCAGAGGTCCAACTTTGATGGGGAAAGGCCTCAAGAGCCGCTGCTTCGATTCGAGATTGCGAGCTCTGGATATGTAGATGATGCTCGAATCCTTGCTGTCAGGTATAAAACTTGCGAGGTCAGTGGTATCTTCATCCCTTTCGACTGTAATTCCGTCGAACACTATAAGCCATTCATGTCGGCTCTCGAACCAGGTCTTGACTAGTTGAACGTAGTCATTACCATTGACACCGTCACAGAGATCAGGCGAGTCTCTTGCCACGACTTTTTGCTTTATGTCCCAAAACGCGTGCAAAACCTCCTCTCTCAAATTGGCTGTGATCCAGAAAACGCCCCCTGGAAATCGCTTACGGTTCTTGTGTACGTATTGTCGAGCTAGATGTGATTTGCCTCCGCCAGGCTGGCCGTGCAATAGAACGCACGCTGTCCCATCACGTCGCCTTCTCCCGAAGAGCCGCTTGTCTATTTCGGTGTACTCCTTCTCTAGACCTACGAAAAAGGTATTCGTGCGGAAGCCTGGAGGAACTATGAAATAGGGTTCTGTGGGCTTGATGGGTGATCCTGGGGTATTGGTGGTTGTGGCTTCATCTTTCATCTGAGGCGAATTCTTATTTGAAAGGATTTGTGAAGTATCTACGTAACGCCAAAAATCAGCCATTGTACCATCAGAAACGCCTTAGCAATTTATTTTGAACGCAAAAACCATTGAAACCTTTCAAAACCGATGTGCAGGCTCCTTCATTTTGATTACAGGCTCTTCGACCTCTTCGACTTCGTACGGAAACGTATCAATTTCGGGAGCAGGTAGCGCCAAAGGTGCCTTACCGGGTGTGGTACTAGTACTTGACCGTTCTGTGTTGGGTGAGAGCTTCGGGTTTATGCTACCTACAGACGTTAGCCGTGATGCTGGTACGTCGGAACACAGGTTAGATTTCAGAAGAAGTGGCAGTCGGAAGGGCGATCCGCAAGATACGACGCTTCGGGTCCTGATATTGATCCATTGCGGGCAGCATTTGCTGATAGAATGTTTGGTAGGCGAACACAGAAACTCCAACAGAGCCCTTGAGATATTAAATCTCAGCTTTTAGGTGATGCGACGTTCGCTGTCCTCGAGGATTGTAACCCGAATGCTGCCACTTCTTCTGATAACAAGGCTGACTGCGAGACTCACCCGGTAGTATTTCCTCTATCTCTGCTTTCTTCTTTGCTATCCTTTCCGCGTGCTCGGAGTCCCAGCGTGAAGCGATTACCGTAGGAGCCTCACCGGCATAGCGTTGTATTCCTTCGGCTACCAAGTCGAATCCGGATGAGCTGTCGCTCTCGAACTTGCACATATGGGAATGATCTGCTTGTATTACTGCGCGTTCAACGTCCTGAATTGTCGGAGACGCCGAGTCCTCGTCGACAACAAAAGCGGTTGTGTGTGCTAGCTTAGTCGGCTTGCCCTCATGGAAGAAGTAAACGTGGAAGCGACTAATCAACTGAATAAACTGGCGATCAATGTTCTGCAAAGTCTCGTTGTTGGTCTTCAGAGCCTTCACCAGAGAATCGTGGGAGTCGACGACTCTGCTCGGAATGACTGCGCTGCAGATGGCCTCTAAACGAGAGCCCCAGGCTGCAAGATCGGAGCCTCTGTGTGGTGTGCCAAGGAAGAGGATGCCGTATGTTGAAACAAACACAGATCGAAGATGCTCAGTATAATTTCCACGAATCTCAGACGAATAGATTAAGGCTCGTTTAACGACGAGTCCACCCAGAGAATGGGCCACAAAGATGATTGGCCGTTCTGTAGCTTTCCGTATCCGTCGGTTGGCTGCCAGCTCCGCGATGAGATGCTCAGCATGATTGTGTATTTTGTCCCTCGACGCTCCGTCTGTGAAAGAGGTAACATCGGCGTCATACCCATACACCAGGATTCTTGCCTTCTCTTCCTCCAGGATGAGTGGTAACAGTTGTGCAGGCCAAAAGATCTTGGACTTATCGGCCGTCCATGTATTGTGTGGGTCTCCGTTAAGGCCATGCACGAAAACGACGTCGACCTTGCCTCCACCTATTGGTGCATGTACTTGAGTGAGCCCATAGCGACTGACTTCTGGGATACTAGAGGTTGCCTATAGTAGGTTAGCGACTGATATCATAAGGTACAGATGGGACCAAAGCAGAGGGCGGGCACTAAATGCTTACCATCATCACCTTATGGCTATATTATAGAGCCTCAGGGTCAAGTAATTCTGGGAAACATAAGGTACGTAGATGGATGAAGATGGAAGCAGATCAGATCAGATCATGTAGTCATTGAATCCCCAGACGCTCAAAATCTGCTGCCTGTCACGAGTATGGCCTCTGTCGCAGCGCTCGTGCTTGGCAGGAATGAGTGGGTGACGCAAGTCTTCTCCCAGAGGAGTCATCGACTTGGATGTAGAAAGAGTGTGGAGCAGATTCCTGTGGCCAACGCAAATGCGACTGAGCCGCGTGAGCCCCCGTCGCACATCAGCTGGCCGAGCTGGCTACCGTTTTTGGTGTCAGGGCGCAGTCGTCGAGATTCACCTGGACGCTCGGGGCCACAATTCGGTTGGACTAGAGCGCTTTAAGGGGAAGCTCAGGGCTAGTGGCCGCTAACGATCTCAGGGGCCGCTGGGTGGAGGTTTGCCCAAGGTGCTGATATGTGACAGCGGCTGAGCTTCCTCGATTCAACTCTTGTTTGCTCCCTCCAATTCGCTGAGCAGTGATAGCATCCCCTGCATCTCTACAAAATGTATGGTCGTTGCATGCTTCCCCAGGTCCGACGGGGATTTCTACCCAGGGCAATGTCGCGTGACTCCACCTTGGAATTACAGTGGGGATATTCAGAACAAAGAAAACTCCTCGACTTGCTCGAGCGCTGCTCAACCAAGCCGCTGGGATTGTATTGCCAATCTCATGACCATCAAATTTGTCATTCTGTCCGAATACGAGGGTATATTTGAGGAGGTTAGGATCATTGAACAAAGCGAAGAAGTCATAGCCTCCTCTGTCAATATTGAATGATGCCAGCCATGTGAATCATTTTCAAATCATCCTCTATGCTACCATCCATGCTCGAATCTCAAGGCTTCTTTTTCCCTCCTTTGCCTGACGAAGTTCCCATAGCCGCCTCCCTTTTCTTCTTCTCTCTTGCGTCCTGCTCTTGCTGTCTCTCCTGGTCCGCAGCCTCTTTCTCTTCCTTCTCCGCCTTTTTTCTCGCAGCCTCCTGCTCCCGCTTCTCTTTGATCAGGCTCAGTCTGGCGAGGTCTGCTCTAGCTTCGTCGGTTTTACCCGCAGCATGAAGCTTGTCGTATCGTTCCTTCGCTTGCTCCTTCTCTAGTGCTTCGCGCTCACGGCGAGATAGTTGGGAAGCGGGTGTGTTTTTGGAGGGTTTAGAAGGAGCATCTGACGGTTGGATTGGGGCAGCGGAGGCCTGGGAGCGAGACTTTGCGGTATGATTGGGGTTGGCGGGGGCGAGGTCGTCATCATCTTCTTCTTCTTCCGAGGATGAAGACGGCATGTCGCCTGGTGCAGTAGCTTTGGATGACTTCTTCCTAACGGCGGCTTCTTTCTTAGCTTTAGCGGCTGCACGGCGTTGTTCGCGAGTCATCTCGGGCTTGTTCGAGTCCTCATCTGACGACGATTCTTCGGAAGAAGTATCCTCCTCTGCGGAGGACTGAGCCTTTGCATCACGAGGGTCCTGCGGATATGATCAGGAAAAGAGAGCTTTCGTGGGGCAGGAAGGACATACCCCCCACATGCCCGTAGGGTTGCCATCTGCGTCCAGTGGAGTCAAATTCTTACTGAATTTCTTTCCTCCTGCATTCTAATCAGCGCTGATACTTAGAGCTATGATCATGCAACCAACCTCCTCTAGTAGGCTTGCTGAATTTGCCGGCTCGTCCTCTGCTTCCAGGCGGCATATCTGCGTTCTTCGCTACTGAGTGTGATATGGAGGGAACAAGTACTTATGGGAAAGGCTTTGGTCCTTCGGGTAGATATACGGCTGGAAGCCTGCCGATGCAATCGTGCGGAGTGTTGCAAACAATGGGTACCACAGTGTCGAAGTGCCTGATCGTGGGGTACGCTGTCATACTCGCATGAGGCTAAAGCCCACGCTAACGGGATAGAGCTAGCCCAATAACCGACATCAACGCCGAAATTTCAGTGCTTGCTTTCCTCTCCTCACCATAAAACACATTCCTTCATATTCACTCTGGCTTTTCCCGCCTTCGTGCATCTATGGGCTGTCCTGGAGGGGAAAATGGAGGGAAGACTGAGCATGAGCCGTTGAGAACTTACCCCTCGGCTTCGCCCCAATGTGGGAATGGATGTTGGGGAAATCATACTATAACGGGACAATCCTTGAAGACATGGAGACCTTCTCTTCTTATCTCTGTCACATGTCGCTAATTGCTTGCCCTCCTTTTTGATAATTTGTCCATTGTATCGCTATTGACCAACTTTGTAACTTCGCCTCAACTCTTACAAGGACCTACCTCTTATGGATCCGATGTAGTACACTCACAAATTCAGGCAACACAGTCCAATCAAGCGATTCTTAGCCCGAGTTACTCGTCTCTTTAGATCCGTTGCAGTTCTGAGACCTTGGGCAGGCATGGACCTGCTGGTCATACATCTGGATTGTCCGGGAAGAAATGATAGTCTCAGGTGGCAATATAATTGTGGGCCTTCCGCCTACTAATCCTGAGGTCAGAAGATATACCCCGATTTGATCTCAAGATTAGACAGGATATTGCGCTTCGGATGGTTTCACAGGATTTCGCAGGATTGGCTGGCTACTTTTGCAAAACCAGTTCGTGGGTATATACCAGGTAAAGATTATGGATGAATTCAGGCTACAGCAGATCTCACGAGGAGTCCCTATGATCATGGCGCTTATTGAAATTTGGAAGACCGACCGCACTCCCGCGATGCACGAGGGTACTTGGCCACTGTGACTTGACCGAGCTTCAATAGGGAGTATCAACAGAACTGTGAAATCATCGTTGATCCTTGAAGCTTATCATCTTACTCGTTTATTCCGTCAATGTAATGTTGGTCGTGAGCAATGTATTTTCTCCTCCTCTTTCCTACTACAGAGATAACTTTTGGTATTTGATACGTCAAAGATGATCACGCCATGTATCACTCAAGCCCCTAGGGTATCAAACATCGAGATGAGAAATTTTCAGGCCTCGCGATCTCACACACACCTGGCGGTTGTTTGTCTTTCCACCAAATCCCTTTCATGCTTCCGCGGGGCTTCCAGAACGCCCGAAGCCTTCATCGACGTATCCTTTCACTATTGATATGTGATAGAAGTCAGGTGTCACGCTGTTGATGCATGGTAGGAAACCTATCTGCGGGGGTCAGAACTCCACCGACGGAGATGCCATGCCACTCCACTTGATCCCTACCGCGCTCGATAATTATGCCCCATCCTAATCGCCAGTAAATACGAGGGATTGGAATCAGCTGCATACTACCAAGTGTATTTAAAAGTCACGAGACCGAGAACAAATAGTTGGAAAGTCAAGCCTCTGCGCCATATCAACAACGATTGCAATAGCAGACCGCCTACGTCTCTGGGCCATTCACAGGATACATGTTGGATTTTGCTGCGGGTTCAGATAATGTAGCAGCCATATGTCTCAGACGCCGAACAGACAACACCTTACCTTTGATCCATTATTCATTCGCCTGATACCATCAATCCGCACCACAAGCTCACCCCTACATCCCCCCCCCCCCCCACAACTACCACAAGAATATCCTATATACTTACACATTCTAACAACCCTCTCCCTAAACAAAACAAAAGTCCCATCCATCCCCCTCCCCATACCCATGCACAACCCCCGTCCATCAAATATCTCAACACCCCCATCCCCATCCCCATCCCCTTCCCCCTCCCCATCCATTTCCCCATCCCACAATACCCTAGCAAATATATCCCACCCTCTCTACTACCTCCACCATATAGCCTCCACCAATACCCACGACTCACTTACCCACGATAACCTATGTTGTAGAGCTCTGATAGCGATGATGCGTGCGTTGTACACTCGTTGTAGCTGTTAACTTGGAGACTTTGAGGGTGGGTTGGATTTGCGTGGAGGGGGGCGTTGCTGGGGGAGGAGAGTAGGGGGGGAGGGGTGTTGGGAGAGGAGGGGAATTTGGGAATTAGGTAGAGGAGGGAGGATAGTGTTGATTGTATTTGATGTTTAGCTAGTCGAATGCTCAGAACAGATTGGGTCTTGGGAGAAAGATGATGCTCGATAAGTGCTAAAGCTTTAGCAAGTGTAGAGTCGGTTCCTGGGCTTCGAAACACTGAATTCTATGAACTAGTCTTCACTGAACGATGTCGCTTGTGGTAGCTGGCTGCGGAGGTTGTTTCAGTATGGTGCTGTGAAACAAGTAATGTACGCTGCTGAATATATGGGATATCAAAATGTAGCCCGTCCGCAGGTTGATGAGGGTTTTAGCAGATGTTGGTCGTGTAAGCAGTGACCTGGAGCCTGGTCCGGGATAGACAAAGTAATGTTGAAGAGAAATGTAAGGATCAATTCATTGCTTTGATTCGGACGCTATGGTACATATATCGATATGGCTAGGATTGTGCTCAATCGCTCGCCGATATGGTATGCACTCCGGTCCTTTCACTGACCCCCGAATGTTTAGCTCTTGTCTGGAGAGATCTTCACATCTTGCTCTTGACCTCCTCCTTCTTTCCCTTCGCCTGCCCTGCAACCTCGTTCATCTTCCCTTTGGCTTCACCTGCGACTTCATGGGCTGTAGTGACCAACAAGTTTAGCTCTGCACTTCTCAATGAATGGCGAAGGTGGACATACCCTTGCCCTTCACCTCTCCGGCCATCTCCTGTGCTTTGCCTGTCATTCCCGGCGCAGTCTCGGAAGCCTTGCCTTTGGCCTCGCCGGCCATCTCGTGTGCTTTGCCCTTCATTTCGGGTGCGGCCTCGGAAGCTTTGGCTTTGGCTTGTTCGGTCTTCATGCCGGTGGTTTGCTTCATGGATTGGGTTGCTTGCTCTATGTTGTCATCATAGTGTCAGCCGGAAGTTACGCCCAACTGTAAGAGATGTTGATCCGTGGTGTTTAGCGCTGTGCAGTGTTGATAGAGGTGGATGGGATTGGATATGACATACCGCCCTTCTCAATACCCCTGACAGCTGCATCAGATACAGTACGGTCGACTGATTTCAGGGTGTCCTTGGCAGCTTCTGTCGCTGTCTTTTGGGCAGGGAAGGTGGTGGAGAAGAGGCGAGTACGGGTTAGAGGCATGGCCTTCCGAGGGATGATGCGGAGGAAAGACATATCTGCGGCACTGGAAGCTTTCTTGGATATTTGTGTTAAGTATATTGTGCAATGGCAATGGTGGATTGCGAGTGCCTGTGAAGAAGAGATGGCTTTGTGACGAGCAGTCACAGAGATGGAATCTGCCGGACGTCATTCGACGCTATGGCCTGATTTGGAAAGAAAATTGTCGGCATATCACATCTGGACGGCAGAAACAGACTGGGTGACTGGGACGGACTTAGATCACCAGCTTAACGTACAGCATGTAGGGTAGAAAGACTCTGCTGTATGATTCATAGATTCTGTTCTCCTCTGCACATTGTATAGAGCAAGCTTCCTAAACTTGATAGGGACCGCTGGTTGTTCCTAGCATCTGACATATAGTGCCAAGACTGACTGCCCTTCATCTGATTCGCATTCTGAGATTAGTTCCACTCAGCCAATTGAACATAGAGCGTGTCCTTGAATGCAAATTCTTGACTACTTACTCCCCTATCCACACCTGCCGATGTGAGCGTCTATCCTTGTGACAAGCTCCAAGCTGCAATGCCTTCCCACGCCCACCACACTATTCTTCACGTTCCGAGACAAGGACCTAGTGTTCAGGGGTCATCCATTCAGTTGTGAGCGGAGATTTGCGGACGATCACCACATGGAAGAGAAGAGCATGGTGGGTCCTCATCCAGCCATCACGGCCCAGCCGTCCCTATATCTTCAGCTGCAAGTTGTGACACTGGGTCAAAGGGCCCTGCATGGATTACTGACCTTCCTCAAACGATCAAAATGCCCGGCCTCCATTCGAGGCTCAGATCCAAACCATCAGGCTTTTAGAGCTGTTCTCGAATTTTTGACTCGAGCCTTATCTGATGTAAGTCTCCCATCCACCCACTTCAGCGCAACTACTCATCATCAGCTTCGGTCACTGATCACACTTGACTGACGGTGCGCAGTATCTCTCGTTTGCCTTCCCTACCACACCATCCGCTCGGTTCGGCTTCATCACAGATCCTGAAAAAGGTACTCCAGCTCCTAGGAACCGGTCGACTTGTGTGAATGAGAAGCGAGATCTCAACCTGCATACGGTCTTCTCGATGAGGTAGTGTCTAGTCTCTGACCTACGATTCGGTACTGCTGATGATAATGCGACGGGCCTTCGATGGATATGTCGTATTCCATCATTACCATCTTGTTTGAGTCTGGCTAAGCTCTTCTAGAGAACAGCCCACATACTTCTTACACACAACAAAGTCCTCACTGTGCAGCCTCAAGCCCGAGTGATGACTAAAGATTCTTCGGTTCCCGAGCGTGAGCTGATTCCTTCCTATAGGTACTAAGGAACAATCTCGCGAATGCGAGATCAGCGATGATCCAATCCCAAACTCGGTCTTGCCGAAGGGAAGGTGTATGGCAACAGACCAACCTACCAGGGATACTGATGGTTGTCTGACGGGCTTTAACGAGAGACCCCTGTCATTATAGCACCAGAATCTCCAGGCATGCTAACACCTCTCAGGCCCGAATTTGGATCCTGTATGTTGCGCTTCACACCTGAGCGCTCAAGCTGAGTGTCTGTTGACTGTTCAAACGACCGATGCGAATCTGTCACACTCTCTGGCTGGAATGGTGATTTGTGACCCTTAGAGTCTAGGGATGAGCTAGTACTGGTCGCTGGACATGCTCCTCGGGCATCGATTGTCCCTTACTACGGTATTTTGTCCTACTAAAGACCTCTCCCACTTGGACGATACTCTTGATGACGGACAAGTATAAAGAAGGCGACAATAATCTCGAGCTATCAGGATAGACCTACACAGCTGAATATGGGGTAATACTCGGAGATTCCTGCTTACTGCATTTGCAAGTCTGACATGCACCTATTGCTGTTCATGGACCAAGAAGGACAACCTCATTCACATCAACTCCCAAGCATTGACATATGTCTCTCGAGTATGCTTCTGACCAGGAAATGCAAATGCCATGTTTAGGAAGTTCAAGGTTAGCGTACATCCTATTATCTTTACTTTGCGGAACATCAACCCGAATGATGACTCGATACTCTCAGCGTCCAATAGTGAGCTCAGCACAATTGAATCTGGCCGTAGTCTAGTGCCGAGATACTCTTTCGCCGTCCTTTGAGAAATCGTCAAGCATCAAGGAGTTGTTTTTTGAAAGCAGAGAGTAGCGATGATCTTACCTGAGTCAGTGTCTGCCGCTGAGCCGGCTGGACAGGGGACGCTGTTGAATAGTCTGACGGGTTTCTAACATAGATTGAATAGTGCATTGCGTTTCAACAGTATAGGGTAGCTTTGCTGACCTTTCCCAGATGTTGCTGTCAGTGCCTATGTTCGCCGGGGTTTCAGTACTGGGAAAACCCTTCATTCGAGCACCAGAGCATGCGCAAGTTTCCTCAATTATCTCGACAATGTCGTCCTTCAGTCTTGGATGCATCCCGAGTTCGTCAGAATCTCGGGTAGTTCATAGTCCATCGTGTCGTTGGGGAGACTGTGAACCACTGTGGCATGCAACGTAAGTGAATCCTTCCTTATGACAAGAAACCATCACCTGAGAGATTCACATGTGCCAATGAGGTCCTCTGTATACGATACATCAACTAGCCTAAGTTCTTGCACGCTTCACCCAATTGATCTCTATCACTTCGATGGAGTCGTCAGAACGGCTTAGAAACCCCAACGTTATGGTTCTCAGTAGATTAGCTTACATCACGCATAGGACGGAGAAGTCTAGAGTTGTGATGGATGCATAAGGATCGCCTACCAATCGCAAGTATGCTCCTTGTGCGCCTAGATTCTTCGCCTGCAACAGTGACCAGAGACCTTCAAGTATCCTTCAACCTATCGCCGCGGAGGATTCTTTGTATCCGGTTGCATTGTTGTTGTCTGCGTGTTTTACTCGCCTTCATGTAGCAGTGCTGATTCTCGACGCTATCAGTTACTCGTTATATCTACCAGGGCATGTGCAATGGCCGGGAAGGCATCCCTAGTAAGGTGAGCATAGCAGCAACGGAGATCAAGTGAAGAAGAGCTTCATCGATGGGCTGAAGTCAGTCACTTCCCGTCCCTTCTCCCTCACCCCGGGCGAGGTAGTCCCTGGCAATGGCTTTCCTCCGGGTCCGGTCTGGTTTGGCACCGTTTGGGCGACCTCATCTTGAGAAGCAGTTATGACTGCATGGGCTATGACAGAACATAGCCCTCTCCGGTGTAGTACCTACCGCAACTCGTATCACCTGGAAACAGAGCCAGACCCTGGCAACGCATGACGAGCTTCAACATAAGCCTTGCCCAGCCCTGTGCTGAGGTGTTTAATTAGGTATGAAGGCGATGGTCGTATCCACTGGCATCAATTAAGATTCTCAAGCAACAAATCAGTTAGCTTCTTAGCTCCCTGGCCTCGGCTTTTAATGCATTCCTGCGACATCGTGTTCCGACCTTGGCTGTTGCTTCCACCTCAAACTTTGAAGGTAATGGGAAGGCGGTCTCGATTGAGATCAGCATGGGGCAATAGAGTATCCATCATTATAGACACGATGAGGGATGCTGCAAGCCGGCGCAGGGAGAATATCGTCTTGAGACCAATGGTGAGTGGTGTTTCTATGACTTGTCGCAATCCCTTTCACTTAGGAGGGTAACGGTCGGCTTCCTTCACCTTTGAGCCTTCCGCTCTTCGATCTTCAACCTCCTTCGCCGTGTTTTTCGCTTTGCCTTCATTACCCAAGGGACCTTATATCGCATGGGCAGTCTGCTGTGGATCCATCGCAGCGTAATTGGCGTTCACCCTAGGAAGACATCCAGGGATGACGAATCGGTAACTTTTCTTGATGGCCTCCGTTGTTGTGTGGAAGGTCTTGATAATAGTCTCTCTATTGGCCCCCGTCAGCTCTTTTGGAAAATAGATTTCGTTTCATACACCCAGCTCAAACTCCACCTCATCGTCTATGGCGTCCGTTCCGATGCTACCATTGCAAAGAGTTGCTGAGAGTCGAAGAGCCCGCTAAAGGTGCATGATGCTTCGTGAGGAGAGGATTTCGAAGTAAAACCCTCTTTGCTTGTGCATCCGTTGCTGGCTAAGCCTCTTCTTCTAGGACTCTTAAGGCTCTTCTAGTCTTAATTGCAAATTGCAAACATTTAGCTTTGGATATCTGTCCGCTTCTTAAAGCTATGGCATTTCTGTTGGACATTGCCCGATTGATGCTTGCGCCAGACAACATGGGTTCACCTTGTCGCCTTCAGAGGCGAGAGCCAGTCATTCAATGACTGCCAGACCCTGTTTCTGCAAGTAGCCACCACCTCGTAACGGCTGTTGTGCCGTCGGAGCAACGATGATCACTCCATCAACAGCGACACTGAAGATGATAATTCCTATGATCCCAGGGACCTTAACTATAAGAAAAGTAAATCGAATTCGCCATGCGTCCGGAGGCCGTAATGGACGGTGAGATGCCGACATATGTCTCACTAGAGGTCGTGCTTTCGTATTCCATAAGGAAGCTGGCCTGCGTCCAGCCTTCTAGCGCAAGATCTGAGACTCTGGTATCCGAACTCCAATGTCTATACCAATAGGTGATGCTAGCATATCTGCGGCCCTGTGGGGCTACAACATTGCCTTTCGTTCGTTGAGATCACATGGGATCCGCTCACTCTCTATCATTGGCGCCAGCGATCTGAGGAATAATTGTTCAAAAGCTCCCACCTATCGAGCTTTACAGCATTAGATATCTAAATGTATTGTCGTTATTTCGATCGCGTCTTCATTGAGTTGCTGCTAGCTCCGTTACTGCCGCAATTTGAGTGGAATGACCTTTTTCTAAGGCTTCGAGAACGACCGAGGACGCGCTTCAAGAAACCGGGGGGACGGTGACCACGTTCAATAAATCAACTCCGAGTTGAGATCGAGCCGTGGAGCCATGGTTGGAATGTTCGGGCTGGGACAGTCTGTTGCCTGACGGCTCCAATCTTTCTCCTTTCCCTAAGGAACGTGCCCTGGCCGGATGCGTATAGTATCAACGAACTGGAGGCTTCGACTCTTGTCTGCTTTCGACGAGTTGCAGCCATCTGTGGCCAACCCAAGAATAGTCAACCCAACGCGCTGCATCGAGGAGATCAATCATACAGGTCCCTATCTTGTCTCCTTGTGGTATGGTTTGAAGTGACCAAGCCAGCTAGTCCTTCGCTTGGAGCATGGGCGAACGACAATCTTCGAAAAGTACACCTTCCTGAAAGATTTTCTTCCCGCAGGAGTTTCCTTGCTGTTCGGAATTCAGGCTTAACGGCTCATGTGTCTCTGTCCGTCGATCGGAGGGTGGACATTCGAAATCCACTAGACGAAAAGAGCTGCTCCAGCGCCTTCATGATACTCGAACGAACCAACAGATTAGTTTTTCCAGCGACTACCGGGAGTTGTTATCTGGACGAAGGACTTGAAAAAGCGAGGTCTCAAAAATTAGAGGCTCGATATAGGTGAACCTACTCTCTAAAGAGCGGCGAGATTTCTCGTCTGATCGGAACTAGACTTCTGTCGATATCGAGCTACCATCGTTTACTGGTAGACTTCGAGAGACTGGAGTGCCGCGACAAATTTTTTCAACCATGTTCCATGATCGTACGCGTCCGAAAGAGCATAGGTTGTATAACAGGTTCTTTGGATCCACCGTCGTCGAATCTATGGCCTTGGTGGTTTTGCTCTATCAGCTATCTCCACTTTTGGCTTTCCTTCCGATTTGGCCCTTCGTCCAGACGCCAAAATGCTCCTAATACTCAACTCTTCGAAGGTTTTCCCTCGCACAGCGTCCGGCAGCAGCCCTCGTGATGTGACTGAAACTAGTCTGTTTAGAATTCCGTGCGCTACCAATGCTAATCAGTATTGATCCCTTGTCCTCGCGGTACCAGTGCGATGTCGACAGAATTTGACGCTTTCACTGTGGCTCCTATGGCTTTGGTACTTTCTGGTAGAGATTCTAGGTGGAGCCGCTAGTGTAGTCTTGACCGGCATTGTTTTTCTCCTCAGTCTCCTCATGGTCCAATTCCGACATTTTTAACTCTTACGACCATGAATTTTGGATCAGATTGGTGGTCTTCGGGAGTGGTTGTTGTGGCTATTACCAATGATGGGGTAAAGTGGGACGTGAACGTACGCCTGCCTGGATGTGCAAACAAATCAGAAATGATTCGGCCTGTCTCGGCGCTGCTTCGCTTTGGGTTCATGGCGCGGGCGTCGTCTATTCAGACTGGCAGACATGTCGTCCCCGCAACGTTTTCTGTCAGTCTCGCCTCTTCGAAGCCACGGTGGAATATTTTCCCGGGGGTGGGGAAAGCTTGTTCAACTTTAACCTTCCCTTTCTCGATGTGGTCAACAATCTCTGCTACATTTCAGCAAAGCAATGGTAAGGCAGCGTAGACTGCACAAATCTACGCAATTGGTGACAATTAGCACGCCTATGACATGAGAGGGCATGTCTAGTAGCACCAACCAGACTGGAGCCCTTGCTCACATTTCTTCCACCGTCTCACCCTGTTAACTTCGGGCTTCCGTCAAAATCTCGGAGGTTTTGTCTCTTGCCATTATCCACTGCAAGAGCCTGCGCTCTTCGATCCCTAGTAACAGCTGTTCGTTTCTGGCTGCCAAAGCAAAGACGATTTCGATTCTCTGTAATCAATTAGTGAGCACAGCAGATAATATACAAACCATTACCTACTCTTTGTAGCGACAGCATGAGAGTACGGTACCTCGCCATATTTTTTCAGGCATCCACCTCCATTGCCTCCGTTTGCAAGGTTTACGGCTCGTCGACCCCGGGTAATGGCTTTCCGGATTCCGGATGCTGACGCAGAGACAATTTCGAACCTCTATATACAGTCAGTAAGCACAGCAAAAAACCACACGGAACATTACCTGTTGGTCGTCAACCAGGGTTTAAGAGTAAGGTGCCTCACCCAGGTTATTCCCGGTGAAGCTATCCTGCACGCTTTCCCCTGCGTCCTGAAAATCCGTCCTCCGCATCCGAAACCGAGCCCGTACCCACCGTTGCTCTCAATGGTCCGCAGAGTTCGGGGACTGTGCATCTTCCCACCAGAAGCGGGTGAGCGAGCTGAAACGTTTTGGCTTTACCCCATCTACCGTTTCCTTTCATGTAGGTATGAGTTCGCTGGGTGTAAGAAACAGGTCTTGTCATAATCTCATAATACTGAGTCAATCTTTCGCTCGGCTAGGTGAGCCGGTTAGATGATACAGAGGTTGCCCCGGAGCTCCTTCTAGTATAGGCTCATTCGAGATACTAGTGGTACGTACTCGAAGCCATGCTCCAGGCTTAACTTTCGAAGGTGGTAGTTAAGGAAGCATTGTGGATTGGTTAACGGCAACCAACGATGGCATCAGCGTTCTCAATCGTCTGAGTCTTATGTTAACCATCGGAGACTACTAAGGTAAAGCTACTTAGCTTGATCCTTACTAACCGTAGCATGCTCATTGGTTTCTGACAAGGCGAGACCCTAGGTAGCTCGCCAGTGCCACCTTCCGTACCACGAAAGACATCCTACGGTCAAATAGGTCTCAAGACCGAGGGTCTGTCAGTATGTAACGGCGAGCGACAAGGTAGGACGTCACCACAACAGCTTCTGCTATTTCAGTGATAGCTGATGTAGAGTGTGCGAGGCAATCATAACTGTGTTGGCTCTTGCTTTGCCAGTGTCCGAGGATGTGGAGATGCGCTCAATCTTGAGTACGTCAATGTCGTCAAGGGATGGAATAAACATTTTTGCGGTAGTCATGTCTCCCAGGATGTAGCTCGGATCCTGCCCTGGCATCGACCCTCCGTTTGCTAAGCCGTCTCGTGCTGACCACGGCCTTGACCCAGAGAAACGAAGGTGCAGCTCTGCGACCCTTGATGCCATTCTGTCGTCACTTCTCGTCTTGATAAATGGTACAAATGACTTATTGACATGTTACTGCCCGCTCCCAGGTCTCTCGTCATGTTGCACGGAACATGGGGCCATAGCACCACCTTCACACTATGGAGAACAATCACTAGCAGAGCGGTAGTTCCACTGCTTGGGTGGCCTGGGTCTGACAGGCCGGGGAGATGAGGGGCGATGCTGTCATCAGCGAGGACGTCCAGATGGATCTTCAGCAGGATTAGCAAGGTGCGTACAGCTGTTTCGTACTTATCTTACTGAGCAGCTCCGAACGGAGGTTTCAATTCCCCAAAGATAGAAGAGCACACTGACCGGTCGTAACCCTCAACTTGGCTAAGGTGAGGGTGATTGGGAAGCACGATATTGGAGGCGATGTCTTTGCCTATGATTCGATGTGCCCTTTCAAGCCTCTTCAATGACCTCCCTGCAGAGTGATCATGACTCGAACCAAGAGCATAGTCACATCTATGATTTTGAATCCACCAGTGTGTGTTGGTCAAGCTTTTTGCTGCCGCCATCAGTGATTGAGAGATGTCAGAAGAGGACGACAATTAGGGTATGTTCATCAGCTAAGGCGTGGTCTTCGTGACCCCAGAAGTCACCAGGGATGAACTTGGCTAGATGCATGGCAGTACGTGCTTCGTGCCTTGGGTGTCTCTGGGATCCGAACCATATGGATTCGCGACCAGAAGAATAATGATGATAGTGCCTTATCTAAGGTAGTGACCTGTGTACCTTCGAAAAGAAAGGTAGAGCGTCATGCTGTTTTCGTGATGGCGGTTGAGAAAATTGAAGTCTGTTGTGATGAAGATGGTTGACGCGGAAGGGTAAAGTGCAGACAATCACAGGCTTCCGTTACAAAAAGGTCTCAAGCTACGCTGCTGAGTGGGTACTGTTAACAAGATGCTCAGGCTACTCGACGTGGAGTACGTAAGTCTGCATGATATGAGTCAAGAGAAGGAACATGGAGCCTGGAGTAGCTCCTAACTACCGTATATCGTAAGTCTATGCACCCACCCTACCGAGTTGATGTGCGGAAAGCAATCTTATTTGCTCCTAACCGTCATGCATCAAAGGATACAGGTTATGGGTTTCAGCATCTACATTGGCTGATATCCGTTCGCTTCCCGTGATCCTGCTCAAGAGGCTTTTTTATCTGCTTCGTTCCTCCATTTACGATTGATACTTGGATCAGCCCCATCATTTGAATATTGCGGGCAGGGTAGTCAGCATGTGCAGCAAGGTAGCGCATGTTTGCGAGTAAACAATTATTGCAGCCTTGTTATTTATTTGCTGGGATTGCATAGTATTAGCTCATTAGTGCTTACCGCCGTTTTTACTTATGTGGAGCTAGGATAAGGTATGCTAAGGTATGTTGGCTAAAGACACTCTGTATTGACAAAGCATTCCACGTCCTGGAAGGGATGATCTGATCAATGTACAGATCTCGTCTGGCAACGACTGATGATCATGATCTACCGTGTTGTTTATAAGTAAAGAAATAAGAACCAAATCTTTATTCCTCACTCGACGATTCCTCAAGATTCTTGTAAAGTCGGCGAGTGGGTAACATTTTTGGGAGTTCGAATCCGGGACGTCGTATTCTATTCATGCTAGGATGCAGGATCTCTATCAATTCTTGTCTAGCACGTCGACAGTCTTACTGATCTCTAAGTCCATCACAACATTAATGTTACCACTTGAGTCCTTATATGATGCAGACTTTCAACAAGAGCAATTTAGTCAGCTAAGGTCTTCATGTTGGGCTCGATAATATGTTCTTGTGCAAGCTGCGTTCATCCTCCCACGTTGATCAATCCACATTACTCATCATTTCTAGAAGCTCATTTGACTGATTGGCACAGATACCTGTCCTTGTAGTCGAAAGATACAACATCATGGTAGGACTTTTATGAGATCTCGTTCTGACATGCTGACAGCGAGCATGATGTGGCGATTTGAGCTACTACCAATATGGAACACCAGGTTGACCGATTTTTCTCCGCATTGTCATCGTATTCACCCACTGCAATGATGTGTCTCATGATAGAACACACCTCCCTTAGTCTATCGCAGACAATATTTGACCGGTTCGGAGAGTACCGCAGCAGCACCACCGTCTTCAGAACCTCGTCCGTCAACACGACTCCATCTGCTTCGCCATCGTCTCTACCAAAACTTGAATTCAGAAACCATGGTTGAGAGCGCACATATGATATCCTAAAACTTCGATCCTCTTTGGAATCCCTTTGAACACGACTGGGTGGAGAGTGCTTCGGAGCGCTACAAGATCAATATGGATAGGCTCGGCTATTTGGGTCCATCACGTTGTGTATTGCAATAAGCTGTCCTACACTGGCGTGATTAGGCGTCTGAGTGCAAAGATAGGTACACCACGCCTACATGGAATTTGCGCTCTATGTGCTACACAGTCTCTAGCCAGACTCCCTCCAGTCTTGCCTCCGGATCAGTCGAGAATAGCTGACACAGAAGATCTGTTGGCATTAGCATACGCCTTTCCTGTTCCTAGGAGTCATGTTGCATCTTGAGAACGCCAGCGGTCATGCTAGAGCTTCTTCCAGAAAGTTACTGTGCCAATGAGGCTACAGAGGGAGGTTTTTGGAAAAAGCAACTACGGCGAGAAACCTGGAGCAGTCTATAGCTTGAAGATGGGAATTAATAAATTGGATCGAATGAACGATGAGGGTGTGAATTCAAGAGCTAGACAAAACTTGCAATGTTCCTCAATTATGCTGATTTTGACCTACAGGCAATAACATTTCAAATACACCCATACAACACACTCGTCGAAGCTGGAGGTTCACACACAATGGAGTGTGAACGAAGAATATTGGAAGCAGAGAAGCTTCATGCGAATCATTTTCCCGGAACAATATTTTGGCCTCTCTCATTCCAAAAGAAGCGATCCGCCAACTCTGGTTTTCACCACTTCACATGCCGAAGAATCCATAACGGCATAACCATAATCTCAACAGGCTTTCCAATACGGCGCTATGCCCATCTAAGCAGGTGTCCCCTCCATGATACAGCATAAAGTCGAGACTATCGGTGGATCTTTGTGTTTTGGCTTGAGCTACGACAAAGTCGGGATCGAGCAGTGCTGGAACTTGAAGGAGACCCTGCCCAGTAGACCCCTCTCCTTGACACTACCAGTGCGCAGGATCCGGATGAAGAGGATCAATGTGAAGACAATGAGAAGTGTTACCCAAGGATACGAGGATGTGGAAGGTGGTGCTTTCATGTACAAGGCTCAGTACACTGGTTCTGGGGAATTCTGTCGGCTTGCATTGATGGAGTCAAGCCTCATTGGTAAGGATGCTATTCATGAATACACTGGATGCTAAGGAAACGGCTGGGAATTTTTCGAATGGCATCTGGTCAATATGGCTCAGCGCTTGACGGGATTTTCAGTTGAAGCATCATGCTGTGAATTGGGTGCAGGAGCCACAACGATATTCCAGAATTCATGAATGGCTGATTAGGAGGAGATCTGTCTGATCTAGGGAGCTGCTCTTATGGCGAGAGCAAAACACTACGACGAATATTCACCGGCTTTGGATTAGGACATCGTAGTCTCGAACCTTGGGGAAAACCGGAGTTATAGCCAGTCATCCAGCACAGCCATGACAATTGCGTCCTACCGTCAAAATCGTAGGGTATCAGACATTCGGAATATCCTTTACTTTAACATTATATCATTGGTAAGGCTTGCATAAATCCATCGTGATGTTGCAGTACGCAACATATTTCCTCCCAACTTGACGGCCTTCGCCCTCATGATGTTGCCGGGTGTACCCTGATCGCAATGGCTAACCAGACGTATTGAACGCAGATAGCCGAGCCGGCCTGGGACACGTCAGTCGTTACCAAGCAAGACTTTTTCGATTCACCACACAACGTTCTCTTTCTCATTAATCTTCTCAACGTCGTCCCAGCCTGCTCTCGGAATATACCCATAATAAAGTATCGTACATCTAATCGCCCTTTTCAAGCTTCATTGAGCAATACATCCCGTCTCCATCGAACACCGACTACCAATAAATCGCCAAAAGCACGCGTCGCGACACCAGAAGTCAGCCATCAAGCCGGTTCACAATGTACAAAACCTGTAACAGCCAGCCGTTAATCTCCTCATCCTCGTCATCAACAGCCGTCACCAGGGTCGACCAAAAACGTAGGCTTCCTACCCACCTTCCTCCCCAAACTCATCACTAACATGCATCCCAGTGCCGTCGAACACCGCCCTCACCCGGTCCCCCATAGTCCCGGCATTGTTCTATACGACCTCCGTTGCTCAAGACCGCCGGATGGATACCACCACCCTGGGGCAAGCCTTCAATGTGGCACCCACCGACCTGACTCAACTCCTGAACGCAGCATCGATCGTCCTCGCAGAGCGGGGTATTCTCAATAAAGCTTCTCGATCAAGAGTCATGAGCGCTGCACGTGCTGAAGCTGTGCTGACTGCGATCCGTTCCCTTCCCCTTTTCGGGGAATTTTTTGATAAATGGATGAAACGTTATGAAAAATTTGTGACGTCAATGGTTGCCAGTATAGCAACAATATGTGATCGGGATTTTAGAGTGTGGAGGGATAGGAGGGGTGAGGGGTGTGAGGGTAGGTTCTGCATGTGTGCACGGACTTTCATGATGATATACTAATAGCTTGTGTAGTTCCTGCGGGAGTTGATCCTGGAGAAAAGAGTCGTGCAGCGAACACTACCCTGCCGACTCCACCGCCGACTCCGCGAAAGAAGACGCCACTGAGGAGACCGGTTGCGAAGGCGGCGGTGAAGGGGAGTGGGAAACGGCGGAGAAGTGCGAAGGATATGCTGGCGTCGCCGGCGAAGATGAAGAAGAAGACTAAGACTAGGAAAGATACATGACCAGGTCTAGATTGCTCGGCTCCGCGGGTCAAATAGCACGAGATAAATTTTAGTGGCTGTGTTGTGATTGATTTGTAGAGATGGCCAGTGTTTGCCGATTGGTGGTCTTTTTGTTTAGCGTTTAGCGTGTAGGATGGAGCGTTTCTTGTCGCCTGAGATACCACGCAACGCTGTTTTCTGGATCGTTGGGTGGTGATACGACTGTGATTGTGGGTTCAGGGGCATGCAAGCAGCCATCTATGGTGACGAGAATGCTTTACCCGTTGGAGAAAGCCTTAGTGATCCCACTATAACATTCTTGGCAGGATAGTCTCCACGTGACAGACCAACATGATATACCGAAAACTATCCACCCCCACTATACTTCCTCACCCCCTCCACCACCTCCCCCAACCCCCTAACAACCAACGTCGGCCTCCCCACCTCCCCGCGAACCAACCCATCACTCCACCCCCTCCCCGCCCGATCCACCCACACAGCCCGCATCCCCACCGCCCTCGCCCCAACAACATCAAACGGATTCCCACTAACAAGCCACATCCCCCCCATCCCCTCCTCACTCCTCTCCCTCGCCACCCTCTCCGCCAAATGCCAATAAACCCTCGGATCCGGCTTAAAACACCTAACCTCCTCCACCGTCACAATCTGCTTGAAAACTTTGGCGTGGGGTGCCAGATCCGGCGATCGTTGCACGGAGTTGGCGACCATGCTGTCGGTGCCGTTTGAGAAAATGACGGGGGTGAGGTTGTGGTGTTTGGAGAGGGCGGCTACGGCTGGGGGGACGTCGGGGAAGGTGGAGAGGGAGTCGTAGGCGCTTAGGAGGGAGGTGGTGGAGGGGTCGGAGAGGGAGAGGCTGGAGTCGGCTAGGGCGTGGGTGAGGGAGTTGAGGGTTATGGATGAGAAGGGCTCGTATTGGTCTTGAGAAGAGTTAGGCGATGTGGGCTTTGGTGGCTAAGCGCGTGGGATTTCATACTCATGCTGTTGAGACGCCATGTGTACTCCAATTGGTACCTTCTCCAAAGGGCGGCCAAGCTTGCTGCTTTTTCCTGGCCGAAGTGGCGCGCCAGCTCGTTGGCAATCGATTCTGTAGAGAGCAAGGTGCCATAAAGGTCGAACGCAATGACAATCTGGTCCTTTTCAGACATTCTTTTGGGGCGCGTCGTGGTCCCTTCTATGTTTTGCTTGAGCTCACGGCAACGATCTTTGGAGACTTTTGCCACTTGCGCTCATCGTCTAAGACTAGCTTGCGGGGTCGCCCCAGCTTCTTCCGTGGAGCGTGAACGGTACCGAATGTGGAGAGATTCCGCCTCATCTTTGATACCGAGGTCTGATGGATCCCGGTCTTGTCGCATATCCATGGAGTTGTCTCGCCGTGGTGGATGTACTGCACTATATCCTTGCCGCTCATTGGTAGGGGCATAGCGCCGGCGTGGGACCCTGTTGCATGAAGAGACTAAGAAAATACAATGCTGTAAACAATATCGTTTGGGATATCTTGAAAATGGGGTGGTTCCTCACATTCACCACATACCCAATGGTACTTCAGGTGAAGCCTTCATTCTAAGCACCTAGCGCTTGCAAGACTCTCAGAAAGAATTACACAGAAAGTAGAACTAATTGTGGGAAAATGTGCCGAAGAGCCAGTGCCAGAAGTCTTGCACGCGCTAAACTAGCAGCCGCTTTCTCCGTTGAACTTTATGCTGACTTCCTCTTCCTGTTCTACTATGTGTTATTGAAATTCCTATGGATCGTGATATTCCGTATACTAATACATAATGTAGAATGATCGAAAGACCATGCTTCCTTAGCTGTGTCATACATTGCACCTTACAAGCAGAAGTCATTCCATTACGTGCTCAAATGTATTCGATGGGAGCTTTCTGAGTGCTTAGACCTTGAACGAGATCTGCTATCTGTTCCGTGTAAACAAGGACATCATGTTCCATGGCATCAAATTCAGACCAATTTAACCTTGACAACTTTCGCGCGTGTGTCGCGGACCCATTATTCCAGCTATATCATCTCCCTCGAAACGCAACAAATCAAAGGCAGCCCGATGAAAAGGGTATTTGGCTCGGGTGTAAGATGAAGTCAACGTTCTATTCCAAGAGCGAAGCAGAGGACGCTGAAGTGATGGCTAGAGAAGAAAACGGTCTTATTTTGGGGGTTTCATACAGGACAGGCTCGCGCAGGGTGTGAAGTCAAAAATCTTTCCCAACGATGAAACCAATACTGTGAAATTGGTGCGTAGAATAAAGGCAAAGTATTGCTTAGAAGACTTCATACACGCCATGTCCGTGAAAGCTTTTGCTTTCTTACCGCAAGACTTACAGACACTGTCGCCAAGTTAGCTGCAACAGGACTGTGACAGTATTCAGAAATAATGTGCAGACCTGCCATTCTTGTCATGGTCAAAGAATCTCGATGTTATTCCTCCTTATATCGGGCGATCACTGCAACGCTACTCTATGATTAGCGAACTTGATCATCCAAACGATTATTTCGTGCTAGCCATGATACAATATGTCAAGGAAGCGCTGACCCTCAAGTATGAACGCTGTGATATTGGGGTACAGAAAAATGTTTCGCTCCAGAGTCATTACAACATATCTTACGCCTCGGTCGCTGTGGTGGCAAGCATCACATGATAGTTTGTACAGGAAAACGATTCCCGAAAGGTAGCAGACTTGTGTCACAGTGCCACGAGTATGTGCATGGATTCCCGAGTCAAAAAGAGCTGGCGGAGCATAGTTGGAATGTAGGGCTCCTGCTAAAGAGGGTGGGCCCTGCAGTGGACGAGCATGCTAAGAAGAGTGGCTCGGCAGGTCAGGTGAAAGGCACCCGCCTCGACGTAAGTTTTCCGAAAGTCCGCTCATCAGGACCATGGCATCTCTTCTTCGATAACCTTCGGTCACAGGTTATGCCTGCCGGGATCCTGACAGGGGACTTTCTTTTGTATCCAAATTATTTGCGCTCATCGTCAAGGTACTAGCCAAATTTTCGGTGAACCAAGCAGGATGTGCAGTCTGGTCGGAAGAGAAAAGTGCCTGTTTCCGCGGGAAACTTGTTGTATCAAGCCTAGACACTGTACCTAGTCTTCCCACAAGATCCGAAAGACGCAGAGAGGGCCAGAAGGGAAAGGTGTTGAGAGAAACAAAGTTGTCTGATCGATCCACTCTGTGCTTTGCGTCCATGATCACGTTGCATCGAGATCCGAGTACACTTTTCTGGACTTTTCAATCAGAAACACGTGAAAAAGGAAAGAATAAAATTCTCAGATACTGATGCCTTGTCAACGTACTATCGGAACACCATCGAAACACCAAGAAAGAGAGACTTGGTTCGGGGTGCCAATAGGAGAAGACTCTGGCAATTCATCTAAATAACAAAACGGCCAAACGTCATAGCCCTTCTCTCTGCCTTTGTGGAATGTGTATCGCTGTAGAGCATCAAAGCTATGCGCCCGAAGATTTCAAAAGATGACTACTAAGAAGTGTTGATGTAGGGACAGATCAGGAATGACATGTCAGAAATAATAAAAATAAGAATCGGATGTAAGCGTCAAAAAGAATTGCTGCCTGGACGGCGCGAACGGGTGACCCTTGATTGGTTTTAAAACGGCAAAAGATTCACAGCTCAGCCTCCGAAGAGGGTGAGCTGCTATAGAAACCTCGAGGGTTTACTTGTCCGACTGGCGTCTCTACTCTTGACCCGACTCACTCGATGTGAGATGCCCAGTAGAGAGGTCATTTGCTGGTGTTGGCGTGCTTGTTTAGCCTCTCTACCTTTGACCCGACTCACTCGGTGTGAGATGCGAGGTAGAGAGCCCAAGCGCTAGTGTTTGGAAACGTATGCGGGTAGGGTACTCGAGCTCACGGAGCCAGGCTGGTTGTCGATGGAAGGAATGCGCTTATTTCGATATATCATCCATTCTCAACACAAACCGGCCTTTCCTCTGTGGCACACTCTACATCTACGGCAAACATCTTCTACGAACAGTGCTTGAATCAAGAGCTGAGAGTTTATGGGCATGTAATCATCACTAAAGTGTGGTACTATATGCTTCACTGAGATTAGGGGATACTCTCTGTCGCTCTTTGTTCGGAAGGAGCAAACGGCCACATAAAGTTACTCAGCTCTGACAAGACGACTGTCTGATGCAAGTATAAGGGTTGCAATGCTAGTCATGGAGCTGTTCACTTTGCTACCATTCACTACCATTCACGCCATTCGTGAAAACGATACGACTTTAGGATGTGGAAGTGAGAGCGGTTGAGCTTCCTCTGAGAACAATGATGCTATCACCACCACTAATGGCCTCAGTCAGCTCTGGAAGTAGCTCCTTCGCTCTTGCCTGAGTTTCTACCGAACACAATGGTTCCTATTACCAGAATGTTAGACATTCATCATCCTTCACGAGCATCATCATTGGCCAGCATACTCAACTTGAGGCGTATTCGTTAGTATCAATTCCAATAGATTATCGTATTCACTGCAGCATTCATCTGACGATCACAAAGAATGCTATCAATTGCACTACCACTCTCCTTGGAATTTCAACATGATCTCGCACAACACGCCGAATCGGTCCTCAACAACGAAATCAAGGCCTTACAGTTGAGACCGACACTGGAACGTCGCAATTCCATATCAACACTCTCGAGTTGTTCATCAATAAGTCCTCCACCCGATCCAGACTTTCCAAGAGCGGTGCGTCGTGAAAGTGTTGCCTACGATACTTCAGCGCGATTCGACACCCGCCTCATAGATCTTACCAAAGCGCGAAGCGACTGCCCCTTCATAGACCTTACCCAATCTCATCAAATTTCCATCATGACGGTGAGTACTCAGTCACCATGGTGGGGCTGTGCCTGTCCATGGCTGCGCGACTCACACGTGGGTGCAGAAGAATGGCATCTTCAATCTTTACGTCTCGCACGCCCAGGATCACATCGACCAGCACGAAACTAGCAGAAAATTGTCTAAGATCTCTCGTGCTCGCGTCGAGCTCGAGCTTCTTACCGCTATCGACGACGGGGACTTTCCCATCGAATACAAGCTATGCTGGAACAAAGCCGTAAGCAAACATGGTTTTATATGGTGAGCTCACCGCTCTAACAACACACTTCATGACAGATCCTCTCCTCCAGCAACTTCGAATCCTTCTGGCTCGACAAAGGGCGTCGTCTCAAGCTTCCCCGTCACTGTATCGAACGCTACAGTCCCAGCGACACACATCTCGAATACGAAACGCCCACCCCATCTGAATCAGAAGGCGACTCATCTGGCCCTGGCATCGCAGACCACCAATCCACAACCGACTCCGACTATGTCCACCCTGCCCAGCTTCCCACGCCGCGTACAGAGGACGAAGATTACGAAGAAGCAAAAGGAGGAGAACAGTACATCACCCCCGAAGCTGCCGCTTTCGCCCGTCGTCTAGGTGGCGAAGACTCCTCCACTGCTCCCTCCACGGAAGCAGCTCCAAGCTCTGATCCGAGGCATGTACACAGTTCCAAACATCTCCAAGCCCCAGGCTCTTTCCCGAGCACCTCATCCTCCCTTCTAACCTCCAACCCACTAACCCCCATCCCCCCCAGAAGTGCCATAGGTCTCGACCTCAACGGCCTTGCCCGCGAATCCGGCGACGACGGCGCATGGGGCATCTCCAAAAAGAGCTCCAAACCGAAGAAATCTCGTTGCGCCTCAACCTCCACACGCACGCCTAGATCCACTCCACCTGTTGATCGCACGATGAAGAAACCCAGGACTGGAAAGGCGAAGCGCGATTTTGCGGCTATTGCTGATGAGGTGGGACCGTGTGGGACGGTGCAGAAGAAGGCGAGGAAGGGTGGGGGTGGGGGTGGGAAGGGGAATGGGACGTCGGTGGCTGGGAGGAGAAGGTTGAAGACGGAGAAGGCGAGGGGGATGGGGAAGGGGATGGTTTGAGGGGCGAAGAGGGGGTGGGTGTGAGTGAGTGTGGATGGTGTGATGGGGTGGTTGCGAGTCAGGATACGATGATTGCAGTGGAAGTGGTCTCACTCGCATAGGCGTTGATGTTTTGAAGGGGAATTAGGGATTGCGGAGGTGGTGGTGCAGATGCTCGTTTGGAAACTCATGCGTATAAGATGAGGCGAGAGCTTCATGAATTTGTACATAGGAGAATGGAGATGCTTCCGTTAATCCCTGAGCCAAGTTCGCAACTCCTACCTACATGCTTAATCCGCCCCTTCTAATGCAATGCAATGACATCGCCCACCGTTTTCCACCTATGCTCCATATATACACTGTACTCCACATGTACATGTACATGTACATATACACTACTTACAAAATCCTTTTCTCAACAGATTCCTCATAAGCCTGTACCTGATCTCCAACTTTGAATTCCGTCCAGTTATCAAAGCTCATCCCGCATTCGGTCCCCTTTCGCATCTCGGCGACGTCTTTCTTGACGTTTTTGAGGGATGATAGGGAGCCTGTTTATGTTGCGTTAGTAAGCACTCCAAGATCGGAATCGAAAGAAGGAGTGTGGAACTTTACCATCAAAAACAACCTCCTTCCCCCTAAGAACCCTAACCCTCGCCGTCCGACTCACAACCCCGTTCCGAACCTTACACCCAGCAACCGGTACCACCGCCCTCCCCCTCGTATTGATCTCAAACACCTGCGCCACCTCCGCCTCCCCCAACACGCGCTGCGTCACCGTCGGCGCCAGCTTCTCCCCCAACTTGGCCCTCACGTCATCGACGAGTCGATAAATGATACTCTGATCGATAATCTGCACCTCTTTGCTCTCGGCCAGGCGCCGCATGGCGTTGTCGACGGTGGTGTTGAAGTTTATAATATGTCCCTGGGCGACGGCGGCGTGATGAATGTCGAATTCGGTGATGGGACCGACGGCGGAGCGGAGGATGTGCGGGCGGATTTCGGTGTTGCCGAGGGCGGCGATGGAGTTCGTAACGGCCTCTACGGAGCCGGAGACGTCGGCTTTGATGACGAAGAAGACTTCTTGTTGGGTGGTTTCCGGCGTCTCGGGTTGAGGGGTTGGGGCGGCGGCGTCGGGGTTTGCTTCGGCGAGCTCGGCGGCTTTCTCGAGTTGTTCGCGCTTTGCTTGTTCCAGACGGCGAGCTTCGTTGACGGCATCCATGTCGGCGGCCATTTTCGTTCGATCGGTTGCTTCGAGACGGTATTCGACGACCGATTTCGCTTTCTGCTCGTCTGGTGCTTGGATGACTTCGTCGCCGGCGGCAGGCTGTTCGCGCCAGCCGTCGATTTCGACAGGTGTGCCTGGACCAGCTGTTGGGATGATAGTGCCGGCTTCGTTTCGCAAGCTGCGTACTCGTGCCCAGCTGGTACCGGCTACTATAACGTCGCCGGGTCTAAGGGTACCGCGTCGGACAAGTATGGTAGCGACACGGCCGGCTTTTCTCGTGGTAGCTTCGAGGACCCATCCCTCTGCTTGGCCATCGATCTCAGACCGCATATCTAGGATATCTGCCAGTGCAACGACTGCATCCTCCAGTTCTCCCATACCTTGGCCGGTCTTTCCACTGACACATACTACTTGGGTGTCTCCTCCATAGTCTTCGATTTCCACGCCGTATCTTGAAAGATCTTGTTTGACCTTTTCAACATTGGAGTCTTCTTTATCGATCTTGTTGACTGCAACAATCATGGGGACTTTGGCAGCTTGAGCGTGCTTGATCGCCTCGATGGTCTGAGGTTTGACGCTGTCATCCGCGGCAACTACCAAGATCACAATGTCCGTGACGTTGGCACCCCGTTGCCGCATGGTTAGAAAAGCTTCATGACCAGGGGTGTCCAAGAAAGTGACAAGCCTCCCGCCTGGCATAGATACCGAGAAGGCACCGATATGTTGTGTAATGCCGCCATGCTCGGATGCTGCGACGGATGATTTGCGTAGATAGTCGAGAAGCGTGGTCTTGCCATGGTCTACGTGTCCCATTATCGTCACAACGGGCGGTCGTGCAGGCAGTATTGATTTATTTTCCGCAGGAGGCAAAGGAAGGAGGTCTCTCTCGCCACTTCGTTCAAGAATCGGCTCATAATTGAACTCGGTGGCTATAAGACCTGCGGTCTCTGCATCAAGGATATGGTCGTTATTGGTTTCCGCAAAACCCAAGTCCTTCATTTTGTAGGCAAAATCATCAACCCTCACCCTCAAGACACGTGCGAGATTAGACACATTGATGAACTCAGGCAGATGAATCGGGGTCGACGCTGCAGCAGCCTTTTGAACAGCTCTGTTCTTTTCAGCTTTCTCTTTTCGTTGCTTCCTTCTCTGTGCCCGAAGGGCATCCTCGTCATCTTCGTCGATGTCAACTTCGGTGACAAACTTCTTACTTTTTCGCTCCTTGTATCTAGTATTAGCGTGGGGCACTGAAGTGGTTTCCATACCTGAGCCTCTGGCTCTACGCTCAGGTTCTTGAGCCCCATATGATCCCGGCCCTTGAGATCGTCGCGGCGTAGGATGTCGGTCAAAATCACCATCATATGATATACTACTCCGAACTCTGGATGGTTGCTCCGAAGGTATCGTGGCTGTAACCGTTTGGAATTGATCAGTGGCTGGAGAAGATTCTCCAGCCGAAGCCCAATCTTCGGCTGGATACTCCCAACCTTTCAGAGCTGCTGTGGGCCTTGTGCGTGGAGCTGTTTCTCTAAGTTGTACCGAACGGGAGCTGTCAGCCTCACTCGTAGGAGAAGGCTCCCACGATACCCAACCATCATTAGGCTTTGACTTTTTAGGTTGAGGCTGCGTTGTCCGGGGGTTTATCAAAGCAGTTTCACTCCTATACTGTGGATCTCGTGCAGTGGCTTTTTCCCGTGGAGTATCTTCCCCTCTACGAAGACCAACAAATTTGCCGTCTCGCGTCCTCTCCAGCCGCATCATTCTCTCTTGCTCAGCCGCTTGGATCCGAGGATCAACTTCTGAGTCTTTTGGTGGTCCAACTCCCGTGAACTGATCATTCTGATCATCTTGCTGCGCTGAATTGTCGCTCCGTCTTCTCAAGTGTCTCCAACTTTCCCTATGAAGACGATCCCCTGACATATCTCCAGGGTTGTCCTCTGATCGCATACTTCCGCACTCTCCACAATGTCTTTTATCACGATTGTTATCAAACCCACAACGCTGACAATTCCAGCCACCCTCGCGCCTGGTCTGGGACCGAGAAATGTGGTGATCCAACTGCGCTCCACGACCGGCATGGCTCATGGGAGCAGCAAGAGCCCAACCTGCATTCCTGGTGACGTTTGCTGGACGGTCACTGCGACACCTTCGACAGACGGATTGGTGAAGGTTACTACGTCCACATGATGGGCAGTCCCACTTTGGCTGTTCAAAACTCTGGCCAGATCCCAATATGCCAGTGGTAGAATGTCCATTCTCGTTATGTGATTTTATTGACCGAAATAAACCGTTCGGGTCATGCACAGACGTTTTCCAGTAATATCCATCGTCTGTGGGTAATTTTCGGAAGGAGCCATTCTCTTCACGGCTTTGCGGCGACCGTGACGGATCAAATCTCCCATCCCGTGTAGACCCTCTAAACCCCCCTTCTCGTGCCTTGTCATGCTGTTTGTCGATCGGTATGCTGTCATGCTTGCGGCTAGGCGGCGAAGAAGCTGGTCGACTCTGAAGAGCATTTCTCAATGCTTGTTCCTCCGGTGTCAGGTCTCTTGGGGCTGCATTCGAAACCCAATCGCCACTTTGTCGTTTGGGCGCAGGCTCAGCTCTCCAATCCGTGTTCCAGCCTTGGTCATCCCGCTCCCCTGTTTTTGCTACCGCAGCAGCAGCGGGAGGTCTGAGGACTCCACCAGTGGACCTGAAGAATCTCCGTTGCAAGTGTAATGCAGGTCGAGTAGATGCAAATTGCTGTCGAGTAGTGCAAAATATACAGACATCTTTTGTTATTGGTCTCTGCAGGAAGTCAGTATATACACTATCAAATTGTATGTTTTCAGGGGTTTCACCGCCGATTGTAGCGACCGTCGCATACTGTGGAGATTACTAGATGTCAGTTTCGTCGAGACTACTCTAAAGGACTTTATATCGGGATCGGCTGCTGAGTCTCCGTACACCACGCTAGTCCCTTTCGGTCTGCTGCTAGGGCTCGAGTTGAATGGAGCCGATTTGAGACAGCAAAACTCATTAATCGGCGCCTACCCCTAGTCGCTATTAGTCCTGGGGATTCCCAGTCCGGAGCTTCTCAGGATCAAGAGGCATATGTAGCAGAAGCTTATAGTATATTTCGCCGTAGTGGATTTCCTCTTACCGCCGCCGTACCCCGAACAAAGAGTAGTCATTATATGATTATATACTAGGTATGCCTTAATAATATAGGAGCGATAGCGACTAGGGGTGGGCGCCGATTACCTCTGGCTAATGATCTGTAATTTGCTTTGCAGATCAAATACTGAGCACAGTCGATTGATGGCACCAAGGCCATAGAAAGCCTAAACACTTAAGAATACCACATGCTCAATGATCATGCAAAAATCTGTTTCTCCAAACACCATGCTATCCCAAGAGAAGTCCTCGCAGACCTGATACAAATGCTTTTATGCTCCTTCACTACCAAACTCCGCCGTCCACTCTGCACTCCTCTTGATGTCCTCCACGCTAACAGTCGGCCTCGCCCCTTTCACAGCCTTAACAAAGTCCTTCAAGACAAGTGGCGGTTCCAGTAGTTTGTCTGACTCGACTTCAGTCCACAACATCTCCATAGCTCCAGAATCGCCAGGAGAGCAGGGCGTTAGCTTTTCCACGCCGTCTACCTTGACCTGAAAATCCACATTAGCCTGCACCTCGATGGAAGAGTCCAGTGGCATTCCTACCTTCTTGTAATGCGTAGCCGTCTGAATCTTCCTCACGGGTTGCATCAGCGCATCTTGCACCGCAATACTGATATCGCTCCCCGAATAACCCTCACTCATCTGACCCAACGTCCTGAAATCTGCAGGTCTTAGCTCGCACGGCGTGTTTCCAACGGACATTTCAAACATCTTCATTCGACCCGGTAGGTCTGGTAGACTTATGTGCACTCGCCGCTGGAACCGTCTCCGAATCGCAGCATCAAGTTGCCAGGGTATATTCGTAGCGCCCAGTATCAAGACACCTTTTGTGTCTTGTCCCACGCCATCCATTTGGACTAGCAGTTCTGTCTTTATTCGTCTAGATGCCTCTGATTCGCCTTCCCCTCTTGGACCGCACAGCGCGTCTACCTCGTCGATAAAAATGATTGAGGGTTTGTTTTCTCGAGCCATGTTGAAAAGCTGCTTCACCAATCTGCACGCATCTTGTAAGCAAATTCTGCGGTGCTAGAGATGTTCGGAGTATGAACTCACCTCTCGCTCTCACCCATCCATTTCGAAACCAAGTCACTACTACTCACACTGAAGAAAGTACTATTCGCTTCCGTAGCAACAGCCTTGGCCAGATACGATTTTCCTGTTCCAGGTGGCCCATATAATAATATACCTTTCCACGGTTGCCGCTTGCCAACGAAAAGATGAGGAAATTTGATTGGTAATATGACTGCCTCTTTCAGTGCTTCTTTTGCTCCTTCGAGACCAGCAACATCCTCCCATTTGATGTTCGGCTTCTCCGTCAATATAGCGCCCTGAAGTGCACCCCGTAGCTTCTTCGCCTCGGGATCCCCATCGTAGTCATCGCCGTCCCTATGAAGGGACTTTGTCAGCCACCGTCTCCCAGCACCTCAGATACGATCTGAATTCTCCCGTATGCAGAGATAGAGCACTCACTTGCCCTTACCTCCTCCCCCACTGACCTTCCCATTGCTCCCTACCGCCGCCGGCTTTCTCTTATTACTCTTATCTCCCTCCGCTAAGTGCTCCTTCAAATACTCCGCCCTCTCCATGTACTCCGCCACCTTTCCCCTGATCATCTTCTTCGAGTTCTCATTCTTCTCCCATTTCAATGCCAGCATGAATAACTCCAGCGATTGATAGTAGAGGTTGTATGCTTTTTCATGTTCACCAGCGGTATCATTCTCTATGGCCTTTTTAACCACATCGATAGCACGACCGACGAAGTCTGTGTTACTCATTACTGCAGCGAGCAGCAAGAAGTGGCTATGGAACAGTGATAGTAGACCTTGGGTCTGGTAGCTATTGGCGGTCCAAGTTTCGGCGGAGGGGTGAGATGATGGGGTGAGCTATTCGCAAGTCTTCACACTCGAATCCTGGCAGAGCAGTTGTAACGGATTCATGAGACAGAGGTGAAGAGCGAGTATGTACAAACTTCTCCAAAGTGGGTGTTGAATGACACGCGCCAAGCAACGGCGCCGGCGAGGTCACAAAAAATCCAGCCCTATCAAAACCCGCTTCTCACCCCTCAACTACCTCCCTCCACAATGGCAGATGACCAACGAAAGCTGCAAAGCCTCTCAGACGCATATCAGAAGCTGCAAACAGGTACCTACGCCCCTCTTCCGGTTATATTGATCCTAATCCTTACCAAGATTTACAAAATGTCATCTCCGCCCGCCAAAAGCTCGAATCGCAACAGCACGAAAACAAAGGCGTGCAGAAGGTTCCCACCCCGCACATTCCTTACTCCTCGTCACTGTTGTCCTAAGTGAAATTTCCTGTAGGAATTCTCCAACCTGCCAATCTCATCAAATATCTACAAGCTCGTCGGGCCGGTCCTTCTGAAACAAGAGCGCAGCGAGGCTGTCATGGCTGTGGAAGGGCGATTGGAATTCATTGAAAGGGAGATGTACGTCTTCCTACTTCTATCTTGTCCGTGGACGAGGGGGCGTTGGTGAAGGAAGAGGGGAGCAAAAGGCTTATAGATGCGCAGCAAGCGCTTAGAGAAGCAGATACAGGATATGGAGAACGAGAGCGAGGGGAAGAAGATGGAGGTATGTTGTGCTTTGCTGTATCTGATCAGGTATGTAGATGCGCTGATCATTCAATGCAGGTCTATCAGCTGCAAACGCAGATGCAGCAGGTTCAGCAGTGACGACAACGTATCGAAGGAGAGCGATACCATCACCAACGATGTTTCGACGAGAGTCTATTATATCCCCGCGTACGTCTCCGATGATTATTACAAACATCACCAACCCTAATACTTCTCAGGAATGTACGAGTGCAGTATCCACCCACTGTGTGGAGAAACACCCATCAATTGAGGTTGTTACAATCCTGATGGAATATCCATAAAATCGCCAAACCCCCAACACGTCGAATCAAGCCCATAAAACACCTCCCCACATCCTGGCGACATCAGCACTCATCTCAAGTAGGCTATGGCAGAGCCCTTGAAGCGATTACCCACTATGCCATGACGCAGGCGAAATTATGGTAACATAATATGCTGTACATATACCAAACCAACCAATAAACCCCCATCGATCAACCTCAAAGATCAATACAACCAAAACCTATCCTTTCCGAAAACACCAAACCTCAAAAACCCTCGGCAGCCCTCAATACCATACCAAGCCTTCCATACTCCCCTCCATCCACCAAACCTCTCCACCAACCCTCTCCCCTCCATCCATCCACCAAACCTCTCCCCTCCATCCATCCACCAACCCCTCCCCTCAATCCCTCCCCCCTATCCCCCCTCTCCCCTCCATCCCTCCCCCCTATCCCCCCTCTCCACCTCCACCTCCCCTCCATCCCACCCCTATCCCCCCTCTCCCCTCTCCCCTCCCCTTCCCCACCTCCAACCCCACATCCTAGCAACTCCACCACTCATCCCATCTCATCCTACCTCCACCTCATCAAAACTCCCCTTAAACAACCACTCCACCAAAAGAAAAATACCAAACCAAACCAAAACCCCCTCTACCCGGCCCCTATCCTATCCTATCCTACCCCTATCACTCCACACCAAACCTTTTGAAGGAAACCCAAGGTAGTACCCCCATCGATGTTTTGGCAGACTTTTGTTTACGACACGCTTCCCTATATACTGAACTTTCGCCTAGAACGTTTGCTTCTTGTCAAGTGAGATTCCATGCTACGCGCATGGATTATGCTCGGATTTAGCCTTACTACTCCCGTATTATGAAAGGTGTTAGTATAGGGGGAGTCGTTGTATGTGAGGTAATGTTTTCTGATGTTCCTCTTAAAGCAATGTAAAAATATTCTACTTGGCTTAGACCACAACTAGGTGGCAAGGGCCTGTGGTATGGGCCTGTTAGCACTGGATTCCCCATACTGCGGATGCCGTCAGAGTCACAACGTTTACCATTGCTATCCTGCGTCCAGGCTTCGACTCAGGGAACGACTAGATTGAGCGAGCTAATTTCCTATCTATGCTAAATGGGTAGCCCATTACACCGTCATTATTGGGCATAATTTTTTTCGATCGCCATTTGATGAACATCGCTGCGAGACTGTCGAGTACAGAGCAAAAGAAAGCAACGCATATCGGCTTCTATCATAAGAATGCGGTGATAAGGGCGTACCAATTTCGTGTATGCGGCGCACATCAAATATCTCACAAGAACAATAAGACCGACAAGAACACTATAAAGTTGACAAGGCCAATTTCAAGACTTATTGAATGCCTGAAAGCGGAGCCTTCGAATGGCATAACCGCGCTGGGATTGAGTGGTACATGAACGCTAGAGTTGCTACCGCTCGGAGAGGACGGTATCGAATATATTGAAGGGAAGAGTGAGGAAAGCACTGGTCCTGGACCGTAATTGGGCGTTGGAGTCATAGGAGCCGGAATCGTCGGACCTTGCTGATCTTGCAGTCCAACGGCCAGTGAAGTCAAGCCATTGGCGCCTATAACAGGTGTAGCAAGAACAGCGAGTGAAGTCACACCATTGGCGCCGACCACTGGTGTTAGGATCACGGCAGGAGATACCAACCCATTTGTGGCTACTACCGACGTCGAAAAGACAGCAAGAGAAGTAAGACCGTTGGCTCCGATCGCAGGTGTTGGTATGACAGCAAGCGACGTCAGACCATTGAAACCGGCCACTGGTGGTGAAACGGTAGCAGCGGGCTGATTCGCCGACGCGGTTTGCTCCACTGATATTGGAACGAAGGCAAAAGACGTCAGACCGTTAACTCCAACGACAGGCGTAAGAAAAGTGGCTATTGGCTGATTCGAGATACTCTGTGTTGCTGATGTTGCAATGACTGCAAGAGAAGTAAGATCATTCAGCCCTACAAAAGGTGTCAGAACGGTTGCTGTGGAATGGCTTGATGCCAAAGCTTGTCCTTGTGTTGGTGAGGCGGCAGCTAATGTGATAGGAGCACCACCAGTTTGGTTGGGAGAAGAAGTCGGACTGCCTACAACGCCTAATGCAAACGGTGATCCAACAACCAATGAAGTCGCAGTTGCACTTGCGAAGCTGATAGAGATTCCTGGAGGTGTTGATGTTGCGACGAAAGCCTGACCATTAGACGCAGTCTCGCTCACAAGAACGGGAGAGGGCGTTGAAGTCGTGACGATAAGCTCAAAGTCCGAGGCACCAGAGCTGATGAAAACTGGGGGAGGACTTGACGTCTCAACGATGACTTCGCCACTCGTGGCGGTATGAGTTATGAGAGCTACAGGAACGTTGGAAAAGACCTCCGAGCTCTTACTCACCCCAACTGCGTGTGTGCTTGCAGTCGGAGCGATTTGGGGATTTGGCGCGCCAGTGACTTGTGACGCAGCAATGATGGCAGCACCCGCTACTGAAGAGCTGGCGAATATTGGGGCACCATTGGCACTCATACTAATCGGCATATCGCTTAGTATAGTAGGCAGCAAACCCTGCCCTTGACTTCCAATCGCAGCAGTGGGACTAGTGGTCATAGCATTTGAAGCCTCACTACCAGTGATATTGCTTGACGAGCCTTCAGAGCCTATAACGGCAAAGCCAAAACCCGAGCCTTCAACAATGACGACGGAAGCTGATGATGATGAACCTGGGACTTCTAGCTGAGAAGTGTAGGTTGTGACGGAAACACTTGAGGCATTTACGATGGGTACCACGGACGACAGGAATGAGGCAGTTGCAGCAGGTAAGCTGACCTCGTAGGTGATGCCACCAACGTTGAATGCTGTGCTCGATGGTAATCCCAAGCCCGTGAATACCGTGAAAGGTGTGCTCGATGGTATGGCCAAGCTAGGGAAAAGTAAAGTGCTGTTCTCGATCGATGTCTGGGATGGCTGTAAGTCGAAAGAGGCCCCAGCAAGGGTTTCCATCTGGGAGGTAAAGCCATAGCCAGGAGGGACGCCTTCAGAAGGACCATTTGAGAGCAAAAGCTTTGTCACATAAACGGAAGGTATGCGCACGAAACCCCCACCATAAGCGTTGCCCAGCAGACTTGGTGCGAAGACTGGAAGGATGGAAGATGATGCATTTGAAAGTGGACCTTCATCTCCTGGCATGCTGGTTGGAGACGGTACAGTGGCGTAACCACTTAACCCGACAGGGGCAGGTGTCATCAGAGTGACTGATACTGTCAAGGAGGCCACGCTGGGAAAGCCAACGCCCTTGGTTGAAGAAGCTACAGTTGCGGCTTCAGTTGGTCCTGGATTGCTCGATAATTGAGGAAGACCAGCGGATGGCTGTGTTAGGGAGTAGATCATGGACGCTGAGAATGTAGATGTGGCAGTTGCCCCAACAAATGTTGGGACTGATTCGGCCTTGCTTATGATAGGTGCAACGCACATGGTGCAAATTGTTGAGGTCGAAGTGCGTGTGACAATTGAGATGGTATTTGTGACCTCTTCCAAAGTTTGAGTGCCAGAAGTGACGATGCTGGTGACTGGACAAGTCGTCAAGAGGGTATAGACGCTGGTTTTCACGTAAGCTTGGGAGGATGAAGTGGCAAAGGGAGGACATACACATCTGTTGTCAGTATCTCTACCGTATTGCTTGGCGCAGGAGAGCCTGCAGCATCGTACGAAAATGACGCAGGCAGGACGGAAGAGCTTATGGTAGCTGGGGGAGCAGGTCCTGTTGATAGCAGAATACCTGAAGAAGTTGAATCTTTATCTTTGCCATCTGCTTAGTTGAAAACTGATCAGCGAGGTTCACGTAGCGACCAAGAAGTATAGCTAGTAGAGATGATAAAGATCCTCTCGAAAGAGTCCAAAGGTTGATGGCAGGCTATAATCAGGGCCACTGGCCTGCGGAAATCACAAACGAAAAAAGCGGTAGCAAAGGACTAAGCTGAAAGAACCAGGGAAAATGGCATACCCCCTTGTGTCCGTCGATGCAGTGTATTTTCTGTGCTTTTAGTTAGCATGCAAGCTGTCAAGCTTTTGGAAGTCATGAGTGATCAGTAGCTCACCTCTTGGACTAGCCAGCGCGAATGGGATGGCCCATATCACCACGAACAGAGATCGGGCAAGATGCATGGCTGCAGTCACTCTACCAGATTATGAAAGAACGAGGAGTGGAGAAGAGATGGCAACAAATGGAGGGTCAAGGACAATGAAATGGTGCAGAAACGACAGACTGTGGTGGATGAGGGAGATGTAAAGGAAGAGAAACCATGGGAGATGAAGTCGGAGGATCAAGCGGAGACAGTCACCGACTTGGCCAAGAAAGGAGGAAGGATGGAGTAGGAAGGAGCGAGAAAGTCGGATTCCAGCAGGAGCAACTCTACTTGAGGCATACACTTACTTCCGCAGTCGCCCTCCCTTTCAAGAGAAGCCAATATCGTTAGAGGACATTGCGTCATCGCCTTTTGGCGGCTACATGGAGCAACTGCATTCTTACGGCAGACACGATCCCAGTGGCCTTTCAATCTTGACCAGTATACGGCGATAGATTGATTTTTGCGATGGGAAAGGAGTAGATCTCCAAGCCATCTGCTTGCCTCGGAGACCATTACTTCTGTATATTTAGCAGCCGATTCAGGCATGTGATATTGCAGGGTTATTCCTGTGCAAAGAATGCAAGTAGAAGGAAAGAACTTTTGCATATCTGCTTACAAGCAGGTACCTTCTCTTTCCGTGGAGATTGAGTCTGGCAATCGCATTGCCACTAGCGTCAGTCAGCGTATTTATCTATCTCGTCCCTCGCTCAGCTTTTTCCTTTCTCCTCAACATCGCTTGCTTACTTGCTCATACCATAACATTGCTTTTCATCCCTCACAGCGTCTTCCAGCATCTCTTAAGCTTTCAAACATTCATCGAGCATCGCTGATACTATCCCATTCGTTGAGACCCATTGACCACATGATGCAGTACTCCAACCTCCTCCTCATCGGCCTGGCGAGTCTGGGAAGCACGGTCACCACCGTTACAGCCATTGGTAAGTGGTACTCCCTCGGATTCCAGATACTATCTCCATATTATCCCATGTATACATAACGGATTATGGGGAGCATCTCAACATGAGCTGGCATGGAAGTTGGCTGACCGAATTCTGCCCCAGAGGCTCTGCCCAAGCGTTCCTTCACCACAACACACGGTGCCTGCACAGCTGTCTGCAAAGACAACTTGTTCAACGATTGCGAGGTCCATTGCTCTACTACAGCAACTCTCCCAGCGGACCGTCACAAACGTCCCTCCGTTACCATGACATTGGCTGCGGGCGGTGTGACGGCGACAGTGGCCTGCAAGCCTGGAGTCAACGAGTTGAGTGATTGCACCGTCATTACCAATACTCCTTCACCAACCGTGATGGTTGTTGGAAAAACTCAGAAAGCCATCCACCATCTGGCCAAGCGTTCTCCTGAACCAGCTGTACAAGCGGCCGTGCACAAGCATTCCTCTGTGCCAATAACAATAGTTGCGAACGGTATGACCATCGCATTGCTCTGCAAAGATGGCGAAGATGACCTCGACGATTGTCGCGATATTGATCCTCGACCAACCCCGAAACCTGTCTTGGAAGAGCGAAGTATAGTTACTGTCACTAATGATGGCTGTACCGCTGTCTGCTCGAACAGCAAGCCTAGTGCAGCGTGTGATCTCCAGTGTGATGAGGGGTTCGCTGCTCGAGTGGCTTTGCCTACCCCTAAGCCTACGGAGAAGCCCGTCTTGGGACCAAGAGGTCTCTCCGTGGTGCACGGCGGCTGTACGACGGTATGCTGGGATCAGTACCCCGGAACTGGCTGCGATATTCTGTGCCACGACACTTCCATTACCAAAATGCCTAGCCCGACTCCTAGTGTCTCATCTATGTGGACTACTGCCTTCACAACCCTAGGCTGTACGATCTCTTGCCAGGATTTGTTTCCAGGTACAGAGTGTGGCGTTCAGTGCCCTGGAAGCTTGTCAAGCCAGTCCTCTGGTAACATGATCGATTTTCTTATTCAAATTGCCCCTGCTACCTTCCTTGGCTTCTGTTATCTCCGTGCCAATGATGTTGACTACGGCGCTGACGCTTTTTCTTGCAGCTTCCACCAAGGTGGCCCACGCTGCATCTTCCGTTGAAGCTCGCAAAGACATTCAAGGTATGGTCACCCCTGCAAGGACTTTTTCATCCATTAACCTTGGATGACAGTTCGTCAAGCTCGGGAAGCTCGCCTTGACCGCAAATTTGGGATGGATGGCCATAATGGTCAGAGATTTTCCTTCCAACTATTATCTTCTGGGTCGATAAGGCTGACATTGTGCTGTCAGACCAACAAGATGCAGTGTGGGAGGCTCTGTCTAAAGCATCTGTATTGATTGCCGAAGCTGCTACAATGACTACAACCGAAGTCGTAATACCGTCAGCAGCCTCTGTCGCTATGTCCCAAGCGCTTTCATTCCTGTCCTCTGTCACGCAAAGTATTACGCCAACAACTGTCTCGGCAACCTTGACAGGTACGGCCCCAGTGACTGTGACCTCAGGAGGGACCGCAAGCATCCTTTTTCCCGCTTCAACCGGCAATGGCTCCGTTGTATCACAAACCCTTAAAAGCTCAATGAATTTTTTCTCGTCATTACTGGCGACACCAACTCCCACTCCAGTCTCAACCTCGGTCTCAATCATAGTGACAAATGGTCCGGATACTACCACAAGCACAGCTGTCTTTACTGGTGGTGCTTCTTATGAGGGCCATGGTCTTGCGGGACTGCTGCTAGTGATCCTGGCTGGTGTGATCGGCAGTGTCGCCTTCATGATCTGAGGTATAGGTCAGGATCGGATCGCTGCAGTGTGAACGGCTTGACGGAGGTAATTTTGTGGTGGTACAATCGGTATTTGAAAGGCGATAGCGGCGACCGGAAGTCTGGCATGGCTGCGAGCCTTGAATGAGTATTGGCTTTCTTTTCATTATGCTTTGTCTTCGCGAGTGTTCGTCTGCCACCAGATCCTCAGGCAGTTCTCTGTACTATAGCGTCATTCTGTGGACTACTATCCAAGCAAGTAGCCTTCGGTCAAGAGATTGAAGACAACGCATGATGGTGAAAGTAAAGACCACATCTGCTTTGCTCTGCTGTTTGGCTCTGCCGTGCTTTGCTTTGCTCGACTACGCTCAAACCCAATGCTCCACGGTCAACGCTGGACTATTCCATACTCATCGCTATTCGCACATGAGTGTACACCTAATCCATCCTCTCTCTCATGACTCCCCTAACCATCTCCATCAACGTGATGCATGGCTACAGGGCAGCCGCCTACGACAACAGTCTTCAACAATGAGGCATGGTCAACTTTCGGCCCCATACTCCGATCATAGCTCCCACCTTCTTCGTCTTCGCGCGATTGGAAGGACGATAGTACTTTCGGCAGCTCGGAATCCTCTTTTTTGTACTTGAGCAAGCAAGGCAGGTGGAAGATATGCGTGCAGGGGAAACCGATGAGGATTTCTTTGTCTGATAGGGAACATGCGTGGTTAGTATCAGTGGCTGGAAAACGGTAGGGAGGAAATTGATCTCACCATTTTCATTAAGAGCATCATCGCACCCTGCACAGAAGCCCGGCCTCACGACCTTGGGCGGATGATGCCTCCTCCTCTCCCTCTTCACAGCCCTCGCATCCGACGGCGCAACATCAAACCTCACACCCTTTCTCTGCCCCGCACCCCGCTGCATCATGGCAGCGTTGACCTCGCCTCGCAGCACCCGAGCCACGCCGGAGCTGATACTCTCCTGCACTTCATACTCGCGCAGCATCCTCCCCAATCCTTCTCTCAAGCCTTCGATTTCTAAGCCTAACGGGATACGCTTGACGAGTTTGAGCGGATCGATGGCCGTGCCGACCCCTTCCAGTAATCCGCGGATGAAGCGTGGTTTGTTCATGCTGTAGTCGAGCAGGTCGTCCCAGAGGGAGGCGTCGTTCTGTTCCTTCGCGAACGCGATGGCTTGGGAGACGTCGTTGAGGGAGTCGATGATGAGGCGGAGGGCCTGGGCCGTGCGGCCTTCTTTGGAGAGCAGGTAGACGAGTTCGGGGATGTAGGCTCGGTCCTGGCAGATGCGGGAGGCGTGGTCGAGGGTGTAGGATTGGGAGGATTTGAGGAAGGTGAGGAGGAGGGGGCGGTCGTATTCGGCGAAGAGGTGGACGGCTGTGTCGGCGTGGTCGGAGACGAGGGTTTTGCCTTCGAGGGCGAGGAGGCGTTCTTCCGTTGCTGGTTTGGGGGTGGTGGGTGCGGTTGTGGTGATGGTGTTGTCGTCGGCGACGGAGGTGGCGGCGTCGCCGGTCCAGAGGGCGCGGAAGTAGAAGTAGAGGTAGGGGGTTGGCATGCCGTAGCGGGCTTGAAGCTGGGCGATCACGGTGTCTGGTTGGACGAGGCCGTTGAGGGCTTCGGAGACGAGCAGGCGGATGGGTTCGAGGGTTTGGGCTTGCAGTTCTTGCATGGGGGCGGATACCTGCTGGGTTTTGGTCACGCGGAGGAGGATGAAGCCGGGGATGTCGTCGGCGACGGCGGAGACGAGGTGGTATTCTGATATCAGCGACATGGTGGCGTCGGCGTCTTGGAGACGGATGTAGCAGGAGAGGGCCTTCCGAGGCTGGCCGTTGGCGAGGTAGAGCTTCGCTAGGCCGGACATTAGGATTTCCAAGTCTCGCCCTACTTGGCCGTCTTCGGTGGAGTCTTCACGGACTTCTCCGTTCTTGAGCTTGCTTTCTATGGCTTCGATTATTACACTAGCGTCGAAAAGTTCAGGTGGCCATATTTCTAGGAGTTCTTTTAGACGGGGTCGGTCCGTAGAAGCGTAATGGCCTAGGATTAGCTCATAGACGAGCGATGGTAAGGGGGGATGGAGCTGCGTGGTTGGAATGTACGGTGTGATCTCCTCGTATTTGTTCGCTTGGGCGAAGATCCAAACCCAGTGCTCCCAGCTTGAGGAGGTGCCGAGAACAAGGCCACAAGTCTGCCCTGCCTTGGTCCAGTCTTTGGCTGATATCAATCGTTCGACCCATTGCTCCCCTATACGACGCTTTTCTTTCTCGGCCTGCGAAAGAGGACCTCGCTGCCCAGCAGTCGTAGTCTGGGAGCTATCGTCGGCGAAGAAGTCTATCAGACTACCCTGTGCCTGGGTCGGAGTACTAGAAATGCTGTCCGAGCTTGCGTCAGATCTGCCATAAGCAGCTTCTGGGTGCTGCTCAAGCAGTTTCCAAGCTTCTTCATACATGTGATGATTGTCTAGCCAGGACAGATGATCACTGAGTGATGGCTTCGTAGCAATGACACAGTCGTAGGGGCTGTGAATGAAGATCTTCATGCCATGTGCTAGTGTCGCTGGATTGGGCATTTCCGCTGTCCGAGAGGCAGCAGCGGTAGTTCCTCTCATTGCGCCGCTCGAAGCTTCGACGCTCGACCCTGGGCTATCATTACTCCGTACGCTCGCAGCGCTGCTGAAAAGTCTAGCAGGGTACAAGGTAGCGTCCCAAACACCGCCACCAATGGCCTCGATGCCGCCGTACATTGCTTCAAACGTACCTCTCTGTGCAGTGGTCTTGCTAGATATGCGCATTGCGGGCAACACACCAAGGTGGTAATCAGTTGCCGAAAGGCTCTCGAAACGACTCATGTTCAGCGTGTCAGCAACACTGACCTCTTCTTTCGTGGTAATGTCAATGATTCTCATTTCTGGCTGCAGCGCATTTTTGCGTCGATGCTTTCCAGGTTTGGTTTCTGTCGAATTAGGTAGGCGACCCTCTTCGGGTTCAATATATGCAAGTACTAGAAGCAAATTTGGGGTATATAGCGAAATTCCAGATATTATACAGTCGATTCGTAAACTGGAGGCCTGTTAGCTTGAGCATTGAATGGATCTGAACCGTATCGTACATCGTGACGACCTCAGCGCGCCCTATCTTCCGGTCGCCAACTTCCTTCCCCGTACCAGCGCCCCCTGGATGGACGTTTATAATCCATATCGTGCCAGACCATCCTACCACAAGCTTTTCGACCTGTCTACTTCGTTGCAATGCCTTGAGACGTTGGATATCTGGCGGGTCCTGAGGCTTTTCGGAGGAACCGTTGGTGGCGGAGTACCCATCGTCCGACTCCAGGCCAGCTTCATCGATCCACTCAACATGCGCCTTCCATATGCCGGCCATTTCGTCCCAGCCTGGGCGATTTGGATGGTCAGTATGGCTTATCCGCTTCCAGGCAAACTCTGTCTCTGCACTTTCGAGATGCAGATTTGATCGCATGATCTTGATGCCCTGCTCATTGACCCAGACCACATGTTTGCCAGACAATGACCATTTAATCGTGCTTATTGCACCCTCGCCAGAATGCAACACTTGATCCTTGCCGGTATTCGTACTCAAACCAATTGATCCAAGCCATCCAGAAGCTGAAGCGGCTGCTCCTCCAATCGTGGTCGACGTAGAGCTTGTTCCTGCCCGTCCTCCGACCGTCAAAACCAGATTGCCTGCCAAACCCCCGGACAAATAGGACCGATCAGACTTGTATTCGGGAGACAGGGCCACTGCTTGTACAGGTCGCCCAAAACTTCGCAATTGCACATCTTTTGGATCAGTCAAGGATTGGACGCATACATTGCCGTCTACAGAAGCGGAAGCGATGTAGATAAGGTTCGAAGGTGTCAGAGGTACGGGCTGTGGTTTAGGGTTCCTTGCCGTGGGCAATTCAGTGACCCTTCTTGGAGTCGAAGGCTTGGGAGAGGCTGTGCGTTGCTCGGACACGATTCGGTTCGCAGCGTCCAACTTCGTTGCCGCTAGTGGAGGAGGGAACGGAGAAATCGAAAGTGCTGAGGTTGAAGCAGTGTGTGCGTGGTAAACATGAATTGGTTTTAACGAAGGCACTGACAGTGCATGCTAATTATTTGTCAAACTCCGTACCATGGCCTGACTTTCAAATCTTACTATGTTCCCATTATGTGTGCCAATGATCTATGATGTAGTCAGTCACTGTCCGCTACGCACGGATTTCTCATTTCCCCACCATCTTGTCGCCTGCGACCAAGAAGGCACTTGTGGCGTCGCCATTGCGGTAGACTGATTTCAGATGCTTTGTCAAAGACGCATATCTCAATCGTGGTTCCTCGTCCTCTTCGTCCTCGGATGCTTCATCCTCTTCACCGGTCTTTGTGGGTGTCCCATTACTGACATGACTCGGTAACCTCCTTTCAATACCATCTTCCTGGACGGCCTCGTCGTCCTCCGGCGCCATAAGGAGAGAATAAGATTGACGCGAGCATGAACAAGTTCTGTGGTCGCCATGAATGTCCGCCATACTGCATCATACTGCGGAGTGCCAAGGCCGGAGGACCGATGAATTATTCTACGGTGGGTCAGAAGTCACGCTCTGCAGTTCGGCCGGCGCGCCATAGAATAGCAAGAATAGTTCTAGTCTTGTCATAGTATTCTTTCACCTCGAGCTGATTGAGCTCACACTGCATGCGTACTGTAAAGAATGGAGTCCATAAAGCTTGGGCCATCATTATCTAGCTCAGGGGGGCAATGTTACTAAGAACGGACATTTCAATACTTCGGATACCCAGCAGCTTCATGCGATACTATGTCCGCTCGTTCGGCTCTCTACGAAGCATCGCTTATCCTACGGTCCGACCCTTCATATCCTCTTTTCACTCTGCTGAGGTCCTAGCTCGGAAACGCGATAAGTTCTCGTTCTCTTCGAAAGCTCCACTCATCACTCTGAAGGATGATGTGAAGAGCGAGGAACAACCGAGGAAAGCCAAGAGGAAGACCAGATCATCAGCCGCCAAGAATTCCTTGAGAAGGGTGGCGGTCGAGGCTCAAAGATCTAGAGATGTTAAGGAGCCTATGAAGATACCCGCTGCGGCGCATCAGACGATACCAAAGGTAAAGGGGCTGCCACCACTAGATGTGATCAAGGCTGATCAGTGCTGCTCGATCATAGACAGTGACGGCAATCTGCGCCGCGGAGGAGTATGATATCAATGAAGTGGCCCGGATACTGGAGGGCCTAGGTCACGCCCTCGACCCGTACAATACGGAACTACATGAGCAGGTCGTGCATGTAGCATTCCCCGTCCCGACGAGCCCTATTGGTCAGGAAGAGACTACCTGGAGTCCAGGAGATCTTTTTGTATTCCCATCTGGCACTGTGGTGGCCTGGGCTATACCAGATAGCACACTCTCGAGCATTGTCTCCAGTGCGTTGCTGCCTGCTGCCAAACAGCCGCTCGGTAAATATGAAGAAGAGGATCTTGAATACATCGAAGATCCGAAACGAGATAGCAGTAGTATCAAGGGTGATCGTATCAATCTCGGTACCAAGCAGCCATTATCTACCACAGAAAGCGATGGAAAGATGTCCCAGATGATAGATGCTGAGACAGGGCAGATTCAAAGCCGTAATCTCGATACAGTACTTGCAAAGATAGCTTTCTCATCTGGGCTAGCCCGTTCTACCAAGCTTGCAGTACTAGAAGGTCTTCTTGAAGATTATTTTGAGTCCACGAAATCTATTCCAGCAGTGCTGTCCCGCGGTGGATGGCGAATGCCTTTCAGCAGAAGATTTACGTCTCGCAAGACAGGCCAGCTTCTGAGTATACGGGCACAATTAAATCTTTACTCCGAGCTAACTGATTCGTTACCCGATCTCTTCTGGGACAGCCGCCATGAACTGGGACTAGAAGGCTACTATGATCAAGTAGGCAGGGCACTCGACATCAACATCCGTATCAAAGTTTTGAACGAGAAGATGGATTATGCGCAAGAAATAGCCAGTGTGCTCCGGCAGCATCTAAGTGAGGCACATGGCATCCGTTTGGAATGGATCATAATTGCCTTGATCGCTGTCGAGGTGGTCCTTGCAATCTGGGAGAAGTATCAGAAAGCGAACACTGTCGATGAGGAGGAAGCATTGAGATTCAAAGCTAACAGGCCTACGTGATAAACATGGCGCTCGGTCTGCCTTACGTTGAATGGCATCCGGCACTTGGTACGTAAGAACCCAGCTCTACGCACTTTTTACATTCGGATGATCTTGATGCATCTCGTTCAGCCTTGGGCTTGAGTTCGTTCAACATCTCCTCGGTGGTCTCGTGTAGTCCGCTTCTATTGAGCCTCATTGAGCGTACTCAGATAACTCCTGCATGCCCAAAGGTTTGTGAGAAACCCCTCTGTGCCAGACGTGACTGATTGGCTTAGCCTTGCATTCACTTCGATTGATGGTTGTCCTACAATTAAGACATTGATCAACACAGTGGGGTACATGACACGGTCGGTAATTGCAGGGCAACTGACACCAGGACCATCAACACTGGGAAACTTTTACTTAAACCCAAACTCCAAAGTCAACCTTTCTATCCTAATCACAGCCGAATCTGTTGAACGATTCTTCAAGAGTACACCATCAGTTTCGATATCCCCAATCACCTTCAAAATCATCAAACAAGCCCAATCCTCACCTGTTCCAACGAAGTTGCAGCTATGCCTCCAACTCCTCGCCCAGGTATGGTGAATAGGATGTGGTTTCCCAATGATGATGAGGATGATGAGGACCGCGTGCAAACGACGAACGCACGGCCTACAAGACAACGCACGGTGCCACTTCCGAACAGGGAGCGTGGTCTCAACAAAGCACGTCATACTCTGAGAACAACACCTTCCTACATCGCCACCTCTAATACTCTTGCAATCTACTACCCACCAAACTCGGGTTTCCTTGCATACCTTCCGAACGCATGGGTCCCATTCGCGGAGCTCATCCGAATCAACGAGCCAGCTGGCATGAACTACTTCTACTACCCATTCCTCTTTGGCACCCTCCTCGCAGCATGTCTACTGAAGACCACCATATCTCCCGCCACCCTCTTCGGCACGAATGTCGTCCTCTTCGCGGCCACCTTCATGGCTCGTAGCGCCGCTTGCGCGTGGAGCGATGTACTGAATGCTAGTTACGATTATCAAGTCTCTCGTTGCCGTCTACGTCCGATTGTGCGCGGCGCCATCACACCCGCAGCCGGCGTTGTTTATGCTGCAATCTTCTTGGCCATCTGGCTGGGGATCATCTTCCAATTACCAGGACTTCATCTTCGACAGCTCGTTTCTTACGTGGCGTTTCACATCGCCTACCCGGTCATCAAGCGCTATACCTACTACGCCCCTCTCTGTATGGGTTTCACCTTGGCCACCGGTGTCATGATCGGCAGCAGCGTTCTGGGCGTTGATATCATCGCCTTGAGCGCTGCAGGAGGATCCTACGACGCTGTAAACAACACTATTGCGGCTGTCTTGTGTCTGTGGCTAGCATCGGCGATGTGGACTGTGATAGTTGAGGTCGTGCAGGAATATCAAGGCCTGAAGGACGATCTACAAGCTGGCGTCGCGTCTTTTGCGGTTGCCTCTCATCGTTATGGTAAGCTGTTGCTTTCGTTAGCCGCGATGGTTCAACTGGGACTCCTGTTCATGACGGGAGTTTATATGGGAGCCGGGCAAATTTATTTTGCTGTAGCATGCGGTGGATCGGCTGTGCTTTTGGTGTGGATGTTGTTCAGCTTGGATCTAGAGTCGCCAGGGAGCTGTTCGTGGTGGTACCGTAACGGCCTATGGGTCGTTGGAGAGTGTATCGGTGACGGGTTAGTGGCTGAGTATTTGAGCAGACGCTACGGACTCTGGGGTGGGAACTGAGGCAGTTGAGTATTGACATGGCGTGCGTTGGTTGATCGAGAGTCCACCTGGAAATGCTGTAATAGTTCTCCTAAGTTAGGGGGATTGCATGCTTAATTAGATTTCGAATCTTCTTAAAAAAGATCATTACCAACAAAATTGCGCATTTCAAGCCGTCACAACATGCGTCTCCTACCAAAATTGCTAACCCAAAAGACACGACAACATTCATCCTCCCACGATCAACAGTAGCATGACTCAACAACCCAACAAAAACACCAAGCTCCAACAATCAAACACGACTGTACAAACAGCCAGCTTCCCATCAAGATTCCATAGCTACTCTAATCCTTGGACCTTTCCCCCTTATCTTCCTGACCGCCTTAGACATACCCATCCGATAACCATCCCACACAACCCCCACCTCAACCAAAAAACCATCTCCTCCATACATAAACTCACCCATCCACGAACCCCACCAACAAACCTCGCTAAATCCCTATCCATCTCCCATCACAACACCCAAGCTCCTCCCAATAACCCCCCACATATTTCCATACCAGACGTACACCATTCATACACTAACCTACCACGATACCCTCTCTCCCTATCCCCACCCCACAACAACGATACAGTCTAAAGACTCTCTTTTTTTTCGTATCGTGTCGAGCGAAGGGGTGCGTTAAGTGAGGAAGGGTGTAGATTATCTATTTTCGCACGAAGAGGCGTTTTGGATTGGGGGTATGATATTTTGAGGTATATGGGAGATGAGAGATGGGAGATGGAGAGTTTTTGAGCTGTATAGAGGTTTTTGGAGGGCTAGGTATGAGGGTTGTGTTTTTAGTACTGTGTGCGTAATGCAGATTTAGTATTGACGTTGTAGCTTGATCTAAGACATCCAATCTTGTCAGCGACCCACTGAACAATCAATGTCGCCTGCATAGAATACATCTAAAATATCAAAAGGTGTTCTTCGTGACGAATGACAGGATGTAGGTATAAAGTTTAGATGATGATAGCTTTGTTGTATTCAGCTCCAAAGCTTTTCAACGCCCCTACGAGATACAAGTACATATCCGCCATATATTCCTAATACAACAGGTGATGATACAACACTCCGACACCAACTGAATGCCCGAAACTCCTCAGATTGCCAACCACATGAACCTAGATTCCCGTCATGCCATTTATTTCCAGCATCAGCTATACCCAGCGGCCCTATCGAACATGATGCTTCCGCTCAACATCCCAAACCCCACTTTTCATTGTCCGTCGCACCGCCCTCTAGGGATGCACAGACTTAGTCTGTACGACCACCTTGGGCAAATCACTCGGCGGCAGCGAGATCGACAGCCGATGCATCGTATGTCGAGCGGGTGCACGGCGATGTACTCTCGTAGTTGCGGGTTCGACGATGGAGAATAGGGCGCTTTCTTCGGGGGCAGTGGAGAGGGCGGTGGTAGGGCCAAGGGGTATGATTACTATGCCGCCGTCGTTCGGGTTCGGGGTTGATTGTGGCGGTGGGGGTGGTTTGGGGGTGGATTTGGATGTGGAGGTGGATGTGGAGGTGTGGGTGGGTGTGGGTGTGGAGATGGGGGGGGAGGCGGTGGAAAGGGTGATGAGTAGGGCGAGGAGGGAAAAGAGGGAGAGGAGTGTGGATTTCATTGTTGAGAGAATCGAGCGCGATGCCGGTAGGGTGGCTGTGGGATAGATGCTTTGTACGGGTTGAGGGTCGAGTCGTGTGGAGCGATGGGATTGCGTTGCTGTGATGGGTTGTCCTTGTATGGTGGTATGATGATGTAGAGTAGAGGAGACTTCTCTTTGGACACGTTTATATACCCGCCTTTCTAGGAGAACCTTGGTAAAGCAAGAGGATGGTCCGTCCGCAGTTCAAAGCAAGGATAGCAGCTTCGCCACGGAAAACACACAGCAGGAGTCAGGGTGAAGGCTCATCCGGTAGAGGAAATGGTTCATGAGAAGGAATGTGTCATCTGTAAACAGGGATGTGATCGTGTACAACAGATTCCACTGAAAGCATTGGGCGAACAGAGTTGCCAAGCAAGGAAACGCAGCAACCTAGAGCACCGCCGTATTTCAGAAGCATAGCTATAGTAGAAATATGTGTGTGTCACCGCTGTCAACTATTACTACCGCGTCTTAGTCGATGATGCAACGAAGGATGAACAGCAACAGGGTAAAGGTGTAAAGCCTCGGCACGTCTGCAACAAAATGCTGGCAAAGTCCGACACAGCGCAGCACCTGGGCTCTGCCTCCCACAAGCCTATGCGATAGCGCCATCCAATGATTCGACATTGATCCTATTTGTAGGAGGATCGAGGATGTTGGTTGTTGCGGCTGCGCAAGCGCCTAGGTCACGTGAGTATAATTCCCAAACATTTACCGCCGAAGCACCCCAGTATGGGAGTATGTCCTGCCCCCCACTTGGGATTGTTGATCCGTCGTTCGGCACAGCAGTCTCAAGCGGTCTGAGCCTTGCTCGTCTGGATGTTGGACCACCACCAGTATCGACATGTTGGAAAGAGCCTAGGCCGTTGCGGGACAGGTTGACAAATTGGCTCTTTACTCGTAATCCCTCTCTGTTGTCATCCATAACTCGATTCGACTGGTCCGGGGTTTTGATCCCGAGGGTCAACTGTGCCATTCATATCCTTCGAGTGAATTGTGTCCCCATCGTAGAAGCTGCTCTCGTCGACATTGACAAGTATTGGGGAATTCCCGCGGCACATGCTTGGTGTACTATCTGTCGATGTTTCGATAACTTAGGTTTTCCAATGTCCCGTGAAAACCCTCGGCTGGCGTGTGCCTCCAGGTTTCTTCCTTCCATTATCGAGAGCACCCACTCGACCCTCGGCTTGCGATGGTGGGTTGACTTGCAAACAAGTTTTGATTTGCTGCAATAATCATGTACTCGGTTCACATTTATAATGTGTAGAAAATACATTCCTTGATGCAAAGACAGTGACACTTACCGAGTCGACAAAGCATGAAGACATTAACAAGTAGCTGTCTTGAAACGTCGTTGAGGATGTTCGGGGACTACGCTTAGCTACAACAGGACTAGTTCTAGATGGTGTTGGAAATAAGCCCTTCTGCCAAGACAATAAGCGAGTGGCCACGTCTATAAAGTAGAAAAGGGGATCAGTCAACTAATGCTGGATGCACCGTTCTGAAAGCAAACTCGTACACCTAGAAATAACAATAATTGATATCAATGAGACTCCAAATCTATGTATGTATGCTGCTACGAATAATCTAAATGAATGTGACAGGCAATGCTACTAGCCAAGGCCTTATTACATAACCATGACGGGGACGCCAAGTAATTTCCTCCCCATCAAAAGTCTTGTCGTCTCGTTGTCTTGTTCCTAGACACCTTTTCAGACATCTAGAATAGTCAATGACAGCCAGATCATCCATCATACCCCTGAGACCGTTCAACAGATGGATACCGGCGCGCTAGACGTCTCGACCGGAATTTCATAGCGTAACGAGCGTGATGCCTTTCACAGGTCATGAATTTTCATATTATTCAATTCGTGGAAGGACGCTGAGAGCGACATCACCTCATGCTTCGGTCCAAGCATTTTTGGCAACGACGCCGAAAATTCTCGAAACAGCTGTTCAGCATACTTTCTCTGTTGTGATACAGTAATGGGATTAGAAGAGCACAGTCACGTTGAGGTTGGCTTCCAAAGTCCTCAGCGGAAAGTGCCAATATACGACTTAGCCTTCGTAAGAGATCGGAGAGCAAAACAATATTATAAATAGCAGGACCCGGTTCCCTTCCAAGCAAAGTACTTCGCGTTAAGTCAAAGAGCCAGGCAGCAAGAACGACAGCTACCTGCCGAAGGATATCAAGACGTTGAGCACCCTATGTAGATGACACATTCCACAACGGTACAAATATGCAGCCATGCTGGCTCCACTAGCCAGATCCTGCCAAACATCTTTGGTTACCAGCAATTTAGACCATCTTTGCTTTGCCGGCTTTTGATCATTTTCTATAATTTTATACTGTGTGGTTAGCACATATCATACAATCTCCCCCAATAACCCAAGATAAATTCTCTTGATGCAATTCCCACCTCTCGCTACTATTGTAAAGCATATACTCGCACTGATTTCAATATTGCTTCGAGACCATCTATTCTCAACATAATGTAACCGGCTCATAACTCCATACCTCTTCAATCCTATACGAGGAAAAGAGAACTTAGAAATTAGATTTTGCGAATTTCATGGAGGAGATTGAAACAAGGTTGAGACAATAACGGATTGACGCAGGAGGGAAAAGTTTGGAGGATCGGTCGAGCTATATGTCTTTCTGATTCGCAATTTAGGTATTGGGTAGGACACAGGCGTAGGACCTGGTGGTAGAGTATGCCATGATGAACGAGGAATTGACTCGAGCACGACGCTGCTCCCAACTGCTAAGACCGGCAATGAATGAGTGTACCCTTTTGAATTGTGGAGTCGAACGAACAACGCAAATGCCATACCGCTATGCAACACCAGAATCCCAAAATGCAGACAAAAACCGCCAGACACCCACGAATGCAGCCAATTTTACCAAACATCTACCGACCACCACTAACCCTCTTCCCCTTCCTCCCCCCCACAACACCCTCCAGCTTCCTCCCCAAAGCCTCCCGAACCTTCCTCTGCCCAGCCCACTCAACACTCATCCTCTTCATCCTCTCAACGGCAATGATCGCAAAGCCCACCGCTCTTAACGACGGCCGCTTACGCTCTCGCTTACCAATTTTCCCTCGCAAGCTATCGGCTAGACGAACACGAGGAGAAGGATTGCCGCCTGACACGATGCCCATCTCGGAGAGGAGATTGAGGTCGATAGAGTTACTAAAGGCGCAATCGTTAGCGACGGTTGATTGCTGAGAGATGAGGAATCCAATTCAAACAAAGGAAGACCTACCAAGCCTCAAACATCTCAATCTGCATCAACAGAAATTTCTTCTCATACACCAACCCACTCCTAAATCCTTCCTCTCGCACACATTTGGCTCTCAGCCATTGGATCTGCTTCGCCAGTCCCCTCAGCTCGCCCGCATGTCGTTTGACGAGCTCTTGGCTATCGGTGGCATGCAGTTCGCTGAAAGACGTGTTGGCGAAGCGAACGCGCGAAGCCATCGCTTTGCGTTCTTCTTCCCACTTCCGTTGTTGACGAGCGATATTGTCCACGGCTCGCTCGTAGCGTGATTGAAGGTCATCCAGTTCGGTGGACAGAGCTGTACTTCTCTGCGTCTGGAGGGTGCGTTCGTCGCGGACTCGTTTCAGCTGGGCTCTGAGGTCTTTCTCACGGGTGGAAGAGGCGGCGAGCTGGCTGTCACGTGTGTTGATCTGGACTTGGAGATCCTCGGCGGTGAGTTTAGCGTCTTTAAGCATGTCGTGTAGGTCTTTGCGCTCTTCGGCGATTGTATTGTCGGATGTAGTAGCTTGGCGATGGGCGTGGACATCCTTCTCGAGGGAAGAAATCCGAGTACGAAGGCGGGTGATTGTGTGGTTTGCGGTATTATTTTTGGCCATAAGAGACTCCTGATCTTGGCGGGTTGCGGAAAGGTCGGCCTCGAGCTGCTCACGCTGTTGCTCGTAGGCGTCAGCATTCATTTGAATGAGTCTTTCCGATTCACCGAGTCGGCGCTGTAACGCCTTGAGTTCATCTTTTGACCTGGTCCGGGCATCTCTTAGCTGTTGGTGCACATCAGTGAGCTGGCGTTGCATTTCAGCCACTTCGTTTTTGCGTGCAGAGCCCCCTACTGATGACTTTGGAGAATCGACTGTCAGTCGGGCAAGCTCGAGCTCGTGGGACTGGCGTTCAAGGCGTGCGACCTTTTGCTTAAGGTCTCGTAGAACCTCTTTCTGGGCCCCTTCTCGCTGGAGATACTCGGTCTCTCTTCGCTGAGCCTTGCAGAGGTCTTTCTGGACCACGCTTAGTTCTGCTGCAGCCTCTCCTTGCATTTCGTGGCTCGAAAGGTTCTGGAGCTCTTCAATACGGACTTCGAGGCGCTGTATCTTTTGTTTGGCAGACGCTGACTCCCTGTCTATTGACCTGGATGCTGTTGTAAGTTGTCGTTGCAAGTCAGCTATTTCTTCATTGAGACGACCTTCCTCAGATGACGCTTTTGCTATTTCTTCCTCGAGTCTACGCTCTGTTGCAGCGTTTGTCTCGAGAAGGCCTTTTCGTTCCTCGCGTAAACGGCCAATGTCATTCTCAAGTCTTAGTTTCGCCGTTCGGAGGTCGAGCTTTTCCTGGTCCAATTTATAGGTTGTGTCAATCTGGTTCTGCATCTGCTTCAGTTGGCTCCTGATCTCGTCTCGCTCGGCTTCGGTCTCTGCAGATGAAGCTCGCAGAGTGTGTATATCAAGGTTTAATTTTGCCAGCTTATCCTGGAATGATTGCTTCTCCGACTTGACTAGTCGCAATTGCTCCTCAGTAGCTCGGAGCTGACTGGTGAGCCGATCGTTCGTATCCTGACCAGCTTGTTCATTCAGAGAGTCTCGAGCGTGAGATAATTGTTTTTCAGCATCGGCCAATTCAGATCTCAAGACCTCAGCCTCCTGTTTGACTGCGTCAACCTCTTCTCTGGCTTTGTCAGCTTCGTCGTCGAGTCCGCTCTGTAGGATATCAACTTCGTCCTCTAGAGCCTGCACCTTCTCCTCAAGACTTAAGCGCTCACGTTGACTGACACGCAAATCCTCTCTTGATTGCGATACATCTGATCGAAGACCGTCCAAGGCTTGGCGCTTTTCATCGATATCAGCGTTCAATTCTCGAATTCGACGCTCAAGAACGGCTTCTTCGCTCTTGTGTCGTTGCTTCTCGCTCTCAAGAGCTTCCTGAATTTTCAGCTCTCGGCCAGACAAGTTCCCTTCGGTTTCTCGTAACTTGCTAATAGTCCGCTGAAGGCCAGCCGCCTGCTCATCGGCTTTCTCTTTCTGTGATTGGAGACCACGTCGTTGACTTTCCCAGTGATCTTGGTCCGTCGCAGCTTGGCTTTCCTTGTCTTCTAGCTCACGGTTCAGGGTATCGAGTTCTTCGGACAATCGGTCGATTTCCACCTTGGCCTCATTCCGCAACTGACGATCGTTATTCTGAGCGTGCTGCCTCTCCTCTTGAAGCTTTTCCTCGAGCTCGTGTATCCTACTCTGAGCTTTTGACAAATCTTTTTGTAGCATCTGAGATTCAGCGGTAAGCGCGTCATGCCGAGAGTGCAAGAGATCCTTCTCTTCCAATGTACTCTGAAGCTCCTTCGTAGCCTGCTCAGCCTTTGTTGTTAGGATCTCGCACTTGCGAGTAGTCGTTTCTTTCTCGTGATGGAGGAGTTCGTTTTGGTCTTTCAGCTTTTGAACTTGAACATCCGCATCTTGCTCTACATCACGGAGCTTTTCTTCGAGCTTGCCCAATGCTCTAGATTGATCATCGAAGTGCTCCTCTAGAGTGGCATGCTTCTCGCGTAGACCTGTCAATTCCTCTTGTAGCTTGCTGGCTTTGTCCTCGAGTTGCCGACTTAAACCTTTTGTATTAATGGACTTGTTGGACATCTCATCTCGTAGCTCATCCAAATCTTCTTCTGCCTTCTCCTTCGCTTGCAATGCCTCCGCAACCTCGTCCTGCAAATTCGTGAGCTTCGCTTCCTGTTCTACAGTATCACTTTTCCCCTTTTCCAGATCTTCCACTCTCTCCTTCGCGACCTCAAGCTCGTTACAGACTTGTTCATAGTCGTCGGCATCCTTCTTTTCTTGTGATTTGAGACGTTCGATCTCGTCATCGCGTTCATCTACTAAACGGTCCTTTTCGCGGAGATCCACCTCGAGGTCTTCGATGTCATCCTTCAACTTTCGGACGTCGTCGCTCGTATGCTCTACTGCGTCAAGCTTCTGACGAAGATCAGCGATCTCAGCCTCTTTATGGGCGAGCCCTTTCCGCAACCCTTCCAGTTCTTGGCGCATATTTCCATCGGAGTGTTTTCGTTTCGCCTGCTCTTGGACCTCCATAACGTGCTGTTTATATGCCTCCACGTCTCGCTCAGCTTGGGTAAGATGCTTCTTGCATTTGGCTAGTTCTTTCGCGATGGTGATCTTATCAACCTTGAGATCAGTATTTTCCCTTAGCGCAGCTTCATTGAATCCAGGGCCTGCTTTGCGTAGTGATTCTTCAAGAAAGTGTATCTTGAGCTTCAGGCCAAAGTTCTCTTTTTCGATCTTGTTGATTATCTAGTACAGATCTCAGCACCATGTAATCATACTGGAGCGTGTTTGCTATACGCACGTTCTCCTGTTCTCGTAGGGTCATCACATTTCCTTGATCAGCCAAGACTCCCGCAGCATCCCGCTTGGGCAGGACTGCCAATGGCGTCGACTGTGCACTGCTACTTGTAACCTGCGGTATTGGCGTTCCATCGTTGTCGCCAATTACCGAGCTACCCAGATCACTGCCATACACACCTGACTGATCTACTCCTGGTAACGCTGGGCTGTCACTACCCTGGTAGCTAGCTTTGAGGAAGGCCGGTGTTTCTGGCGCACCACTCAATTTTCCGTTCCGCTGTAGGTTCTTTTTTGTAACACTTTGCAGGAGAGGCGTGAACTCTCCTCGGCCAGGAACTGATGGTAAATTGCGTCTGTCGGTGAAGGGGACACGCGCTTGAGGTGTTTTGAGACTGATACCGCGGCCAGCTCGGATGTGATCGGTAAGAGCCCCGTTCCTCTTTTTTATGGGTGAGAGAAGGGAATTCTCGAGGGAGAAGTTATCAAGATTATGGCCGTTGGTCATATACGTTGTATCGACCTCAGTGCGTGGAGTGTCAAGGAAGGCCATGACCAGGCGTCGGAGGTCCGATTCACATAGAGAATACAAAGGGATATCAGAATTGGCGAAAGAGGTAGACTAATACATCATGCTTAATGACTATTGAGCAAGGCCCTCGGACGTGTTGTTTGAATTGATTGTTTACCTCGGCGAACCTGCCCCGCTTTGATGCGCTAATGCGGAGACAGCCTTATAAAGCTTGGCATGCAAAATCATAATCTGCGATAGTAACACGGTAACAAGTACAATGTACTCGACATTTACATCCATCATGGACGAGCCTCAAGATAGCTTCAAATGGTTTGGAGAAGGCTTCAACGGGTTTCCGAGATCTTTACCGGAGGACTGCGTAGAGTATGCGATCTACATTACAGATTCTAAACTCAATGACTTGGACAAACGTACACAACTTCGCAAAGTACAAAGTGATGGACACAAGCTCATTAGTGAGGTAACGAAAGGCTTCATCTGGCAGCGAGAAGGTATACATTTTACCCTCGAGCATAGCGAAAGCCAAAGCTTCTTGCGTGGGCGCACCAACTATGGCGATTCCGTGGAAGATGAGTGGCTTGTTGTCTACATTCTGCGAGAGTTGAGCATAAGATTTCCCGAAATCTGGATCCGAGTGGTGGACACTGATGGCCAATTCCTACTCATCGAAGCAGCTGGGGTACTACCTCACTGGTTGAACCCCGAAATTGCAGACTTCAGAGCCTGGCTAAACAACGGACATCTCTTAGTCATTCCTCCTGATACGATCAGAGCAAGTGGTCCCCAAGCAAGGTCTAAGATTAGTGTACCAAGCTTAGATGAGTCCCTGTACTTTCTTGAGCATCATCGAGCGCAATTGATCAAGTCACCCACGATCCAAGCTGAAGCATTCTATCGCCTTCAGAAGTACCCTCAGCAAATACTGGACAGCCTTCACCACGCTATCATCAAAATTCCCAGAAATCTTGCTCGGGTTCTCCGCGATGATCCTGCATATATTAGCCCGGCTGTTGAAGCCTTCTATCTTCGCGACCCCATCGCTTTGAGGCCGCTCCAGGCTCGAGATTCTCATGAGCTTATATTCCCTCCAACGGATCTTGTCAGAGTATCAACCACTTTTACAAAAGTAGGCTACGCGCAGCTCAAAAGCCAGCAATTTGATGCCCCCAAAGCTTGGATAGAAGCCTCGCGTGCCCAAAACGAGCTAACGTCGCAGGTGGAAGGTGAAATGGGCATGAAACTCTCGTGCGGGTTCGAAATGCTTTTGCGCGATTCCCAAAACCAAGACAAGAAGGCAGTTCGAGAGATCAAGTTAATGCTAGATGATCTTCAGGCAGACGCAGATCTCCTACCAACTGATGATGAGATCCATCAATGGGGCTTGCGAGAGGACGAAGAGGACTGGTTGGACATTGATTTCGAGGACTTTGAGAAGGAATTGGGCGGCAAAGAAGGCAGGAGCGCAGCCGGTGCCAACAAAGGCTTCGGAGACAAAAGGGCGCAAGAGAATCTAAGGAAGATGGTGGCAAGATTCGAAGATTTCTTGCATGATGATGATGCTGCTGGTATTGAAGGTGCTGAGTATCTGGACGATATGGATGGGGACGACGATGATGACGATCACAGTGCTCTTAGTGACGACAGCGACGATGCAGCCGAAGACAAAGACATTAGCTTCAACGAAGATGAATTCACGGAAATGATGAGAGAGATGATGGGTATGCCGTCCAGCGCAACTGATCACAATCATTCTTCCGAAGCTTATCCCTCCAACAATGACCGAGTCGATAGTGTCTCGCAATACGATAAGGAGGACAAAGCTCTCCGTCAAGTTATGCAGACTATCGAGATTGAACTCCGGGAAGCTGGCGCTCTTGATCTGGACGCAAATCAGGGTTGCGATGTGTCAAAGCCACTATCGAAAGCTATTGATCTGAGGTCGGGTAGGATGGATCAGACCGGGATACCATCATTAGTGGCGGAGAAGGTCGAAGAGGAGGAAGACATGAGCTTGGACTACAACTTTGCCAAGAACCTCCTTGAAAGTTTCCAAAGCCAAGGTGGGAATTCTGGACCTGGATCCAATCTCATGGGAATGCTGGGTGTGCAATTGCCACGAAAGGACAGCGAGCTAAAATGACAAGATTCGCCATCTGAGACAAATCAACAGACTTGGTGAAACCTGCAAGTGCTTGAATGGCGTTCCTCGGGCCTTCTGATCTAGGCTTCATGGGACGTTCCGGGGCAAAGCTACTCCGCAAAAGACTCATGGCAACCTCCTGTTGAATTTCGACTGAGACTCATGCTTCTTCACGTTTTTGAGTCAAAACCATGAGCATGGAGGAGGGTAGCTGTTGTACCTACGCAATCAGCATTCTTCCGCATTGCCCACATACGATCCTCCCCTCATCCTGCGGCGAGGACTGTCTACTGGGCTATAAATCTGCTCAGTCTTCAGTGTGTGAGAAGACCAGCCAGCATAATTCCATGATCACCACATCAACCAAGTTGGGCAGTCACGACGTTTCACTTTCTTCTAGAATCGCCCACTAGAATGATCTACCGTCTCCCTGCAATGGTGCGTCAGGTTCGTGAGCACGAGGTCCGCACGTGCAAGCATGGTGTCGGCATTGCGTTTCAGATACTCCCTTGGCAGGTTGGCGGGATGTCAATCACCGCGCTGCTGCTTCAACTTATCCTCATCAGTCCTGGATGATCCTCACCCACAGCAGGAACGGCAGCACGGCAGAAAGTCGTAATTTTCTGTGGTCTGGGGAAGGCCCTAGCAGATTGCGCTATTCAGTGTTATACGCGCATATAAGCGCTCGCACATCATTTGACAAAGCATCATCCCACGCTGCCACCAACCTCCACGTTCTTGCACCACGGCTCAATTCCAGTAAGCCATGGACTACTGCACATCAGCAGGTCGGAGGAAATTTCGGCAGCGATGTTGGTGTGGGACTTGCGTGCGAATATTCCGAGTCGTAAATCTCACCAATCCAATTTCTAACCGCGTCAACCCTTGCGGGTCGCCTCGAGATCACTACTGCGACCTTGGTATGTCGATGTGTACCTGGGACTATTGACGGATGATGAGTTGCTTTCGTCAACAAGGCGCTTCCAACGTGGCACTGTTTGTTCGACACTGATAAGGTTCCCGTCCGATCACCCCTGATGACAGATCCCCGCTCTACGATTGAATGGCCGCTGGAACGGTACGAGCGTCGACCTGAAACGTTCGAACGGCAGAGCGCATGCTACCCCAAGGTACTAGCTTCGCCTGGCTTGCTCGAAGCTCCCTCAAATTCGCCTTCTCCCAGTCTGGGTTATCAAGAATGGGTCTGGTATTAGATCGAAGTCTTGTTGAAGCTTTTGAGCACGCCAAGGCGAAGTCCTTTACTCAATCCTTCACCCTTGTTGGGCGCATATATCTTCCCCAAGGTCTTGGTAGTCGTCGACGGACGCTACGTACCATAACGCTAGTCCTCTCTTCGGAGAATATCCCTCTCTTAATCAGTTTGACAGCCGCATGATTTGTTATTTTCTGCATCGCCCTGGCAAGCTGGCAGGCTGGCTTCGATCTTCAGACTAGAGCCTTTATACATGTTGTAATTGGATGCAAGACACTCAATATGCCTCCCCACCCTTCATACAGTTTCGAAAAGGTGATTCATTCAGCGATTGCACTTTCTTCACCATATTGACGATAGCGACTAGTCCCCAGTTGACCACCGAGACCTTTCAGGTCTCCAGCTTGACACACGAGCCACAGAAAATTCGGAAAAGCACCTGGACGCATCGAAACCACAGGGCTACCTAGACGACGATTTTGATGAAGGCGGCAATTACCTCAACGAGAAACAGTCGCAAACCCATCTAGGAGTTTCCGAATGGGCTCCCGCGTCTCCAGATTCTGCGTTCGGATCTTCGTTTGGACCAGGCCCGAGCCCGATCACGCCTACTCCACTTGTACCGCCAAGAGGCATTGACGAAGCTCTTGGAGCACCGCCGCCGATACCACCAGAACGCAGGATATTCGGTCTTAAGCGGAAGGCTTTCTGGGTATTCTTTGTTGCGATATTAGTACTTGCCATTGCAGCAGCCGTTGTCGGTGGTGTAGTAGGGGGATTGCAAGCGCGGAATGGAAACCCCCGTTCGCTTTCAGCTTCAAACGGCACCAACAGCAACGCAGTTCCATTGAAGTGAGTCGGCGAGTGAAGAACGATGTTCTCATTGTATTGACAATATCCCACCAGTTCCTCAGATGTCATGGTGGGATCACCGCTATCCGTAGTGACTTACGATGAAGGCCCTGGCCAGAGTTACAGAGCGCGACAGGCCTTCAGAGTAGTGTATCAATCGGCCATTGGCGACATCAAAGAAGCTGTCTCTTACCATGAAGAACCCTGGCTTGTCGCTGTGTAGGTTATTTCTCAACGCAGCGGTCTAGACATTACTGACTTCTTGGAAAGTCCGATATTCTCTAATGCCAAAAATCACACCGGGCTTGCGAGTGCCACATATCTCAACGACACAAGTCAACAGGTTAGGAAATGCCAGCTGTCATGGGCCTTGATCAATGTTTGACTTTTGGACTAGGGAAGCGTCTTCTACGTAGGGACCAACGGCTTGTTACAAGAAAATCGAAAGATATATAACAATAGTGATCCGTGGATACCGGGAACTCTGAACAACCTGAATCTCGTGGCAGCTGGCAACTTTTCGGCTGTCCCAGAAGAAGCGCCTCAGAACAGTTGGGATGGCTATGAGATGGCAGCGGTCTATTCTCCAAATTTCCAAGATGGCCCCGGCATTCGATTGTTCTATCATGCGGGAGCGCAGAATGGGACCAGCTATGTTCAAGAATTGATATGGAGTCTCAAGGCCGACGCCTGGTCAAAGGGAGCGACTTTCTCCAAGCCTTACGCATATTCTCATTTAGCGGCAGTTGTTGATGAGAGCCAAAAGATTCTCAGACTCTTTTTCTCGTCGGGAGGTAAAACGTTATCGGAAGAATGGCTTAACATCTCTAACATCCAGGCTGGGTATAGTGCTGGTATGACACCTACTGTATTGAACGGCGATCGTTGATGTTGACCATCATACAGGTTCCGACTTTGCTGGTGTGTTGCATCACGATGCTGCTGACATTGCGGCCGTATCCCTTTTCGGCACAACCTTCGTCTACCATTATTCCGCAGCAAGTCAAAAGGCGGCAGCTGGCATCCACGAATTGATGATCAATGGAATACCAAGCTCGGTCATCAACCCAGAGATCTATAACATGAGCTCATCTCTCGTATCTGCTCCGTTGCTCAACGCGAGTAACGGCGACGTTTCGCTTTACCAACCTCTGGCTGCTTCTTATACCGCCGTGCCGGGCCTGACTCAGCAATTGTTCGTGATTTGGGCTGACAAACCCTCTGGAGATCCAAAAGCGAGCGTAAGTGGTTTCAGCAGCCTTCAGGAGATCAGCAGAGCGTTGGCGAACCCAACTTGGTCTACCCAGATGAGTCTTCCTTTGGGTTCTCTGAATGTAGGGCCTCCGGACCCAGGCTCGCCGGGGACACCAAATGCGAATTAGGCGTATCTGAGGGGTCCTTGCGAGTGTACATAGAGAGGAGTCACGTTGCAGCGATTCGCCGGCGAGTCGGGTTATGTTATATGATACTGATGGGGTTTTAACGATGTAGCAACGTAACCTTCTATCTCACATTGGTGTCAACTCTTTTGTAGTCTCATGCGGTCTTGCTAATAACATTTATGACTGTACATGAAGTCACGAAACCCAAGCCTCATGTCACTCAATTCCCTGGTTATGCGTCAGTATGACTAACACCATGAACTGTCTTCCCACCACGATGACTAGGATTCCAATACTGCTCACAACGTAATCACAAGCGTACCTAGCCGTGCTTCGTTCACTTGATGGTGATTACTGGTCCATTATCACGATGCATACATGAGCGCCCCTTTTGGTAGTCCATTGACAACATGAACACCCGCACTCCCGGCGTCCTTCCCAGGCGGACGGTCTGGCAACGACTCTGGGACCATAACATAGTCTCTATCCTTGCATGCTGTGGCTTCGTCTACTTCCTAATATACATCACACGGACAGACCGAGTGCCTCATACCACTTCGATTGCTCCGAAGCCTGTCATCTGTAATTCTGACGACCCTGTTAGAACCGTGGCTATAGTCGGTGAGTTAAGGTACATCCTAATACTGTCAACTCACTCATAGCTAACGATCTTGCAGGCGCTGGCTCTGGCGGTGCATCCGCTGCATACTATATCAACAAATTCAAGCATCCATGCACCCGTCTCAACATCACAGTCTACGAGCGATCCTCCTACATCGGCGGCCGCTCTACCACGGTCGATGTTCATGACCTCTCTACAGAGCCCGTCGAACTAGGCGCCAGCATCTTTGTCGAAGTCAATAGAAACCTCGTCTCCGCTGTCGCTGAATTCGATCTCTCCACCCTGGATAGTTCCGCGGGCCGTACTGGCAAGCTCAGACAGACACTGGGAATCTACAATGGACAGGAATGGGTCTTCAGAGGTAGTGAAAATGGATGGTGGAATGTGGTGAAGATGTTATGGAAATATGGCACGGCGCCGATACTGACGCAAAAGCTGATGCAGAGCACTGTTGGATCTTTTCTGAAGATGTATGAGGAGCCGAGCTTTCCGTTCATGGATTTAAGCCAAATCGCCTACGACTTGGGGTTGACAGAAGCTACTGCACTGACTGGAGCCCAATACTTGGTTGAGAACGGTATCGATACGGGTGAGGGATCCTTCGCTCGGGACATCATTCAAGCTAGCACTAGGGTGAATTATGCACAGAATGTTGATAGGATCCATGGGTTGGTGTTGAATATTGAAGATCCAGCAATGGCTGCTGACATATCACAGGTTGGGAGCTATGGTGTGCATGGCTACCGAAGGGGCTATGCAGGTACGAGGAGGGAACTGGCAAATCTTCGACGGCATGCTGAAGGCCTCCGGTGCAAACGTCCTCCTTAATACCAGCGTATCCTCAATCCAGCGCCAACCAAACAGTACCTACACCCTCGAAGCCTCGTCCTCATTCGAAGCTATCTCGCCGAGTAACCACGACACGATCATTATTGCCGCGCCTCTACAATTCGCAGACCTCACTCTCACCCCTCCTCCTATCAACCCACCTTTTAAGATCCCCTACGTAGACCTCCACGTCACGCTCTTCACATCCCCCCACCGTCTAAACCCCAAAGCTTTCAATCTCGCGGCAACAGACCAGGTACCAACAACAGTCCTCACAGTCCCCGGCGCTTCACCGCACATATATTTCAGCATCAGCACCCTCCGTATCGTCACCAATCCCCAAACCGGACAACCAGAATACCTCTACAAAATCTTCAGCCCCGCCCGCCTCTCCTCATCCTGGATCGAGTCCATCCTCCTCTCCTCACCTAGAGATCCAGAGAATGTGGCGGCGATAACGTGGATCTACGAAAAACTATGGCAGAGCTACCCATATACGCTGCCGAGGGTCACGTTCGAAGATATACAGCTTGATGAGGAGGGGAAGGTGTGGTATACGAGCGGGATCGAGAGCTTCATAAGTACGATGGAGACGAGTTCGCTGATGGGGATGAATGTGGCGAGGTTGGTTGTTGATGGGTGGGATGATAAGGAGGGGGATGCCGATGCCGGTGATGCTGATGACGAATTGTGAGGGATGGGAATGGAGTTGTGGGGTCAAATCAGGCGTTGAGGTGGCACTTGGAGCGTGGAGCTGTGGTGAATGATGGGTTGTTGTTGTATCTAAGTATACGGAAATATTCACTACGGACCTAATGTACCTATTCATCCTTGTCAATCATGTCAAGTCTGCTACCTGATCGTGAACGTGAATCTCGAATGTATTCCATTCCGAACAGCATGCTCAGAGTAAATGCGACTAAACGCTCCCATAATGGTATATACTAAAGCACCATTCGCTATGCCCAAATGGAAACCCGAAGCTCACGTCATGCTTTCATCACATCACACATGCCATATATCCACCCCGGCCCCGGATCCTTCCCCTTTCACTCAAACTCATCCCGATTAACCTGATTACTCATAACCATCATCCACATCAAAAACACCGCGCCCACGATATAAAACGCAAACACCGCCTTCCAATCATTGCACAACCCCAGCGTCTCCAAATACGCCAGCGTCGCCTGCCCCGGCTCGCCGCCCTCACTGCCCCCACTGACGGGCTTGTAGAGGTTGCAGTAGTAGTTGACGCTGTTTGTGGGGCCGTAGAGCTGGATGGAGGTCTCGATGAGGCCGGCGAGGTAGAGGACGAAGAGGATGAAGGAGATGAGGAAGACGATTCCGGGGAGGAGTTGGCGTTGTTGGATTAGGGCGAGGATGATGAAGATGAAGACGAGGGTTAGGGAGGCGGTGGCGATGCTGTAGGGGAATATCCTTGGGTGGAGGGTTAGTTTTTGTTTTGTATTATATGGAAAAGGTGTGGAGGGAGGGGAGGGAGGTACCATGGTATGCCGAGGTGGAAGCGCGATTGGACGGTCATGAAGTAGGCGTTTATGCCTAGGATTGTGGCAGCGGAGGCGATCATGATGATGAGCCAGAAGTTCAGTTGGGCTTCGGGCCACATGTATTTCCGTTTGCGCTCGAGGACGCGGATGAGGGTTTCGTTGGCCATGGTTTTGAGGTGGGATGGGGGGCGTGGGTGGTTGGTTTGGGTTTGGGGAGGAGACGGAGGAGTCTTTGGGAGGAGACGGAGGAGTCTTTGGGAGGAGGGGGTAGGTTTTCGAAGAGTTTAGGGTTTGAAGATACTGCTTTGATTGTTGTGGAGTGTCTTATGCGACCCGGAATATTTGGTGTTGATGTCTCGGAAAGTATGGGTCCTTTGCAGGAAGCAGTTGGCCGATGGTGGACGGGGTCGCACCAAAGCGATGATTTGCTATCTTGCTGTCACCGTGCCCTCATATGTAGTCAAGTTTCAACTGTCTTTCTGCTTCTCAATCGTTAATTATATTGGGCAATTGGTTGGGCGCTGATTGAGGACCTCGGTGATTGGAGAAATTTTGACGTTGCTCTCTTCCGATTACACGCCTTGACTCGAAGCCAATGAGGCTTGTGTTATGGTAAAAGATCTTGTGTATCGTGTGTGGTCTAGAGCCTTTACGATTGTGAAGTGCTGAGCGCTCAGCGCATCGCATTGTCGAGATGTCCTGGCGAACGGGCTGGTCGAAATGCAAGTGGCAGGGCGAGTCCTAACAGTTAGCGTGTGCAAAATTATCGAGAGAGCTTGGCACTAGATACAGGTCAGCCAATCTTATCCCATATTTCTAGATAGTGTGTTGAACGTTGGAATGAACCGGCCGACAAATATGATCCTAGGTCGCAGACTATAATCCGATGAACGTTCACTGACGTGTGGCGGATTTTGGTACTCCCTGCCAAGCTAGAATATGAGGCTATCTCCAATGGTCTCGCAAACGCTAAACGTGGACGCACCCGCATGGAACTTCTATCGCGCGACGCGAAAACCCGATCTCAGACCTACGCCCTGACAGTCATTGTGAAGTGAATCATGATTGGGAAAGGGAATCCAAGATCTGCGACTAAAGGATCGAATTGGAGGTACTTGTTTGCTGCGCAGCCATTGGGCTTTTCCTAGCGTTATCACTATCATTCTATGGCTACCCCAACACGACCTCCCATTGCGCGACAGCCATCACGGGTCCCTGGAGGATTCGATACTGATGATGAACTATCTCCAATCAAGACATCCTTCGATGGCGGCAACTTCGACTCGTACAGCGCAACTGGTACGGAGGAGCCGCTGCCAGACGATGAGAGCTTGTCGAAGAGTCCAATGGCGGGCGAAGGGGATACATATCTACAGGAGAAAGAGATGCGGAGGCATTTGGAAGATGTAGATTCAAGCTTCCTGCCAGAGATATCCCCCGTTGCCCGCCAACGAACAAATGACGCTTCCGTACTCAGCGAACATCCTTCGAACTCGACGCTCTCAGACCCATATGATGTGGTCACTGATGAGCCAGACGTTCGATCTATTCCGATCCATGAGCATGACGACCATCAACCGCAATCTCCACTTACACCACCAGATATGTATCAAACTCCAGCGCCTGGTCGCACCGAGCTGCCTTCCGGGTATACCCCGGAAACAGCTATCGACCATGGTCATTACAACACTTCCTCTCTAGAGACTATGTCTTCTTCGCCGACTGCTGCCGCTGCTGCGCGTTCGATCTCTCGTGCCGTGTCTAGGTCTACGATTGATGATGGCTATGAAACTGCGGACGATAGCAAAGGGGGGATCTTCTTGGGAGACAAGGGAAGAGATGATAATTCAGATCATGAGACAACACCGCGGAAGCCGCGAGCGGACACCATTTCATCCTCGCGGTCAAGTTCGCCAACTCCCACGAAGACATTAGGACCGCACCGCCAAGCTGCTACAGCTGAGGACCAGATTGGCGATGATGATTCCACCCCGTCTCAGAAGCGGCCAGTGCTATCAAATAGACGTACGGCCACACAAAGATCTTCGTATTCTTCCTATACGACAACATCTACAGAAGGTGGAAGCGATTTGACACTTGGGGCAGACTATGCACTACAGTCGGGTGGTGCCGTACCTTCCGGTAGTTCACTTAGCAGCAGACCAGTGGATTTTTCCAGATCTATCAGTCTTGGAAGTATGGCATCAGGCATTTCAGATCTTAGCGATCGGGAGGATAAAGTTCGGCCGATCGAGGAGAAACTGCATACTTTGGATGAGGAGGACGGCGCAACACAAGGGGCGATCTTGATTCCTGGGGACGAAGACCGATCGGTACCGCAAACCCCGACAACGGTGACCGCTAGACTGAACACCCCTACGGACACCGTCATAGGGCAGCGCGTTCGTGATATCGAGGTACCGGCAACGATGGCACGCGAGTATAAAGAAAGACACAAGCAACCGTCTCCCGAGAGAAGGAATGCTGTACAGACAACCACGACTGGCCGCAACGGGAGAAGCCTCACTCTGAAGGAGCAGAGCAGCACCATCGACCGGCTGATGAAGGAGAATTGGGATTTGAAGCTAAAGATTAACTTTCTGGATGATGCTCTGAGCAGGAGGTCAGACGAGGGTGTAAAGGCTATGATATCCGAGAACGTCGACTTACGGACTTCGAAATTCAAGTCCGCAAAGGAGATGCGTGAACTCAAGCGCACGCAGAGGGAGCTAGAGCGCAAATTACAAGACAAGATAGAAGAGCTAGCGAAGAAAGTGGAAGTACCACTTCCAGAAAAGGAACGAGGACCTAGCGTTGAGGAATATCAGTTCATGGAAAACGAATTGACATACTTCAGAGAACGAGTCATGACTTACGAGGTTGACATTGAAAAAATGCGACACGAAAGCTTTGCTCAAGAAAGGGACAAGAAGAAGCTTGCCGAGATGCTGAAGAGGGCTAGTGAAACAAGTGACGGGCTTGACATTGGCATCCGTGAAGAGGTCGACATGTGGAAGGATCTCCTTGATGCTGAAACTGCCCGTCGGGAGCAAGCAGACGAAGACAACCGCAAGCTTCGGGATGAGATACGACGGCTCAAAACCGATGGTTCATCCACAACCACTAATAACCATGCTGCGAACGTCTACAGTGTCAGCAGGCGCCAGAAGCTTTCATCTACAGTATCATATAATAGTACATCTGACCGTGAGCATGATCGTAACGGAGCCTTTAGCGCTGCAAGCAGTACTTTGGTGGAACAGCTAAGACACGAAAACGCCGAATTGCGGCGCGAGGTTGGAGCGCAGACTTCGATGCTAACTTCCAGGAACCGGGAAAAGGAGCGTCTGTACCAGGAGATTGAGGACCTAAAACTCGGCTCACGCCATGGAACCCGTTCAGTCGCTGGTGACAGCATCTTCGAGCGTTCGGCGTCGCGGGTCAATGTCCGCCCAGCTTCTCGAGCGAGCGAGCAAACTCGGGCTACTCAGATGAGTGACGGCGAGCGCGACGCCTACGAGCTTAAGAACGGACAACTACGTGACCAGAACGCTGGGCTTAAAATGGAAGTCCATGATTTGACGCGCAAGCTGGAAGAATTATTAGATGAACTCGAACAACTTGACGCCGTTAAGATTGATCATGAGGACTTGAAGCAGTTGTATGATAACGACGTTGGCCTTGCTACAGAAGACTTGAAGACGATGCAAGGTGAGAGAGACGAAGCACTCCGGCAGGCAGAGGATATGGAAGTAGAGCTGCAAGACTTGAAAGCGGAGGGCAATGAGCGCATTGGCGCACTGGAAGAGGAAGTCGACCAAAAGAATCAAGAATTACAGCATCTCCACAACGAGCTTTCTAATCACGCAGAAGACTCAGAAGCCTTACGTAAGGAGGTGCGAACGCTTAGCGAGAGTATCCTTCGTGTCGAGGAAGAGATCGAACAGAAGTCTAAGCGGATAAGAGACTTGGAGCTTGAGCTTGAGGAGCTTGGGCAGGAAGCAGATGCTATGGACAAGGACTTGCGTGAAGAAAGGGATAAGACTACTAAACTGACCGTACAGCAAGAGTCTGGCCAGAGCGAGATTGCTTTCCTTCGCGAAGAGCAAGATGGCGATAAAATCAAGATTGGTGACCTCGAGGACGCCTTGAATAATTTGAAGGTCAGTTTGTCGAGTGAAAAGGATCGGGTAGAAGACCTGGAGACTAGATTATCCGAGGAGAGACACCAACGAGAAGTCATTGGTGGCAAGGAAAAGCAAGAGACCCAGAAGATGGTGAACGACCTCAATCGCGACCTGTCGGCTTCCCAGGAGGAATACAGGAAAGTAAAGAAGAATCTGCAATCTCGCGAGACTGAGGCCACTTCGTTTAAGGAGAAGCTTGCGGAGCTCGAAGGCAACCTTCGTGACATATTAGACGATGCGAATGGGACACGAACAAGCTTTATATCTTCAATCACAAAACTAAAGAAAGATCTTGAGACCAACGCAACTGAACTCGACACAGCTCAACACAATTTGTCGGAGAAAGATCGCGTCCTTAAATATCGCGATTCTCTACTTGAATCCCATGGTCTCGAATCCAAGAAACTTTCCGAAATGCTCGACCGTGAACGTCAAGCCCGTCGTGCGGACAAAGCGCAACACGAGCAATGGCAGAGATCTCACCAGCATACCAGCCGCACCGTCTCTCAAAAAGACGTCCGCATCACCGAGCTCGAATCCTCCCGCCAGTCCTATCTCAAGAAAATCACAACCCTCGAAACCCAATACAGAGACCAGCTCTCCGAACGCAACACCCTCCTCCTGACCCTCTGGACCCGCATCTCCTCCATCTGCGGCCAAGACTGGCAACATCAGAACAGCCTCGTAAACAACCACCTGCCGACCATCGACGTCATCGCCAACTCCTCCATGCTCCCCGCCTTCAGCAAGAACCTCCTCAACGCCGCCAAAATGGTCGAAGGCACCATCATCGGGTTCCAAGCCAAAGTCCGCACCATCGACCGCGAACTCTGGACCGAATACCAATCCGTCGAAAGCACTCTCGACGCGCGCATCAAAAAACTCGACAGGCTGGAAGCCACCGTACAATCCCACAGCATCAAAGGCGCCTTCACCGCCGCGCCCGAAATCGCCAAACTGCGCGGCGAAAACCGCCTGTTGAAAAGCGAACTGGCAACGCTGCAAAAGGCAGAGATGCACGCCAAACAACTCTCCCGAAACCCTACCCACCAATCCTCACCCAGCATCGACCGCGCCGCCGCTCCCCCTCCCTCACTAGCACGCCACCATTCCTCCTCCGCCGTCGAAACCCTCTCAAAAGCCATGCACCCCTCCACACCCCCCCGCTCCTCGTCGCGCCAGCCCTCGCTCTCGAACGAGATCGTCTCGCAGCCTTTCGAGCCTACGCAGCAGCGATTCATCCATCGGCTCCGAGAGCTGGAGCGGAGACTGAAGGCGGAGAGGGAGGCGAGGTTGCTGGATCGGAGTGGGGCGAGGAAGAGGTTGGAGGAGGGGGCGGAGGAGAATCGGCGGTTGAAGGGGGAGTTGGAGAGGGAGAGGGGGAGGAGGGGGGGGTTGGAGGAGAGGGGGGGTGGCGAGGTTGGGGAGGTGGAGTGAGGAAGTGTGAGCGGATGACGTTGGAGTAGGAGTCGGAGATGGGATTTGTATATATGGGCGTTTGTTGTGGCTGGATGGGTTTCGCTTCCTCTTGACACTTGTTCGTTGTACGCGTGCTTTAGCTCTTTCTTGGCTTGCACCAAATAACCCTCATGGTCTGGGAACGCTGTATGCAACATGTTGTATATTCATACGATTTATGTACGTATGTAGATGTAGTGTATCCATTGTATTTACTCAAAGTGCATACATAAGGCTTGTTCTACATACCGCAGCTAAGATCGACCTACATAAAAGACACATGGAACACGCAAGCTCCTTCGCGCCTTCGCGAAGGCTTTCATATCGTCAAATTTGAGCTGTGTGTTAACCTCTGTTGTTCTACATAGGGTTCGACTTTGGATGATTAGACAGGGGCAGTGGATGGCCGATTGCACTCCGCAACACGCCATACAACATCACCATATCCTAAACTAACAGAGCGCTTTTATCACTCTTTATCACTCTTTATCACTCTTTATCACTCTTTATCACTCTTTATCACTCTTTATCACTCTTTGCTTCATGCCATCCGCTAACTATATGTAGTATAATAGCATTCATCCTTCATATCCCCTCTCCAACCCCTACAACCAAACCACTCTTTACAATAGGGGAGGTTTAAATTTGTCAATATAATCTACAATATACGACTCTTGCAGGACAGATGGATAGTTAGTATGCTAGATTAAGGAAATGTACACTCGAGAATACTTGAGAATGGCTGTTTTGTGGGGGTTTGAGAAGATTTGAAAGGTGGTGGAAGTGGGGGAGGAAGGTGGGTAGATAGGCGTTTGTAGCGGCGGTAGTGGTGTTTATGTGTAGGGAAGGATGGTGTATTTGTTTGGTATGTTTTTTCGGCTGTTGGTTTTGAAGTGAGTGGTGCGTGTGTATTATGGTAGGATGATAGATGTTGTGAGTTGGGTGAAGGGTAGTGGTATCGTTGAATGCAATGCTCCCTTTTCTTCAATATATGTTGGTGGAAAATGCGCTTATCGGCATTCTAGAAAGCATCAAACACCGCAAAAGGAGCTCAGCAGCAGACTCATACCGTGATTCTTGCTTCCTGTCAGAGAGTCGACTCCTGTCGTACATACCAGCCGTGTTTCCTTGATCGTATGGGTAGCTGATTCGACTATGAGCACCTCGTTGACCGGTTCCTCGGCCAAAATTGTAACCAGTGATGCCGTCTCCTTATGGATTACTTATGGTGTTATTTTCATATCATTGAAATGTGGGGATGGAGGGCTTTTAAGGTAATAGGGCAGGCTTTACAGTATTTGGACGTAAGGAAATTTCCGGGATTAGATATCCTCGTATTTATCAGCTGCAATATGTCTTCGATTCGAAGGGGTCCGCCGCAGGCAGAGAAGGATGATGTGAAGCTGCTGCAGTGGCCTGGGGAGCACTTTGGGTGAGGTTTCGGAGGGTGGGTGCAAGATAGAATCTTTCAGATTAGCTTCTTATGCAGGAAGATTGACCGATTGGATGCTAGCACGGCTGCCTGCCCTCGAGTATATGCCCCACCCTAATTTTCAAGTGATCTTTGAACACTCGAATCAACGAGTATCAACAGAGATGGCTAGGAAGAAAGGGAAGGGGCACAGAGGAGGCAGCGCAAATGATCACTCGAGTCCCCGGCTGGAAAGACCCTTCGAGCTTAATTGGAGAACAATCAGTACGACACGACAGAACTTTGTAGATACTAATTGCATCCTTTCTATGCTATGTTCTCAAATAGGAGGTGATGACTCCAGCAACAAGGATGTTGAGCACAGTCCGAATACCGAGGCCGATGATGATGCTTCTGATTTTGGTGATGGAGCAGCCGAGATGTGTGAATCTGACACGACAAATCAGTACGACAAAAGCAAATCAATACAGGCTGAAGCAGCTCTAAAGAGCCGCTTTCTAGACCGTCTGGCCGAAGTCCTGGCGAGGGTGAAGAGGCCACCGGAAGGTGTCAAGCAGGTCGCTAGTGCGTATATGGCAGAAATGGATAATGACGATGGCAGCCAGAACGTCGAGATAAGGCTGGCGAAGAACGAAGGATTGTCTGGTGAAGACGACGAGTACTTGAAGATGCTTTTAGCAGTGTTGATGCAAATTGCACGGGGCGGTACGGTAATCCGACTAGGTTGAATGACCCATACTTACGCATGCTAATACGCAAATGGGTATCCTGTAGAAAAATCCCTCGAGCAGGCGCGAGAAACTTTGCTCAAGGATACTATTACTTACGCTAGTCCAAGGATTGACTTTTATGTCGAGTCTCTCAAGCAGGAGTTTAGTCGTCAACCTCGAGTTTCGCCGTCTGATCCCTCGAATATGCAGAACCTTGTTGTCGCGGCTACAGACTCTTCAGGGAACTTGAAATCTTGGAGCGATGAGACATGGAGAGAATATGACTTTGTCACCACTGATAGTGAGACCAATGACCAAGGGCACGCTCTAGATGAAATCGACAGGCTAAGCTGCGTAGTCCATGAAGAGACTTATGAAAGCGTAAGGCGAGATACGGCCTCACTCTTTCAAAGAGTGCTAGACTTTTGCAAGACTTCCAACCCGGCGATCGAAGAGCTTGCCGAGGTTATCAAGTCGGCTTTCGTTCTGCAGACGGACGTACGGAGCCGAGCAAGCTTCCAGGGGTTCTTCGTCGGACATTTCGGCCTCGCTTTTGGAGCAGCTTCGAGAGCTCGAAGAGCGCTATTGTTCCTGTGCAGATTCTATGCTGCTGTTTTGACTTTCACAGAGGCTGCAGTTCGGCTATCTTCTTTTCGGAACATGTCTTTCAAGTTCGTGGAACCGTTTCGTAAGGTATTACCCCAGGAAGATGGAATGAAGCGAAAGGCTGCAAGTGATGTAATTGTAGGACTGAGCACGCGAAGTAGTCAGACTTTGATGACAAAGCTATACAGGGGGAAAAGTAAGACAATGGCCAAGGTCGATGAGGATTTTGATGAAGCCCGACGCCAGCCCTGCCACGTGCATGCGGAGATACAGCTTGTGGATGATTTTGAGAATCGGCGAGAGGAGACCAGTTGGCGGGTTCACCCCTATATCGGAGGCAGCAAACTTTCATGTTACCTCTGCGATAGCTTTCTACGCCATCACGGATTCTTTCAATATCGAGGTAGCCATTGGAAGATATACCATAAGTGGCATGTACCTGAGATGTTTCGATCGGAAAGGATTGCACTTCGTTTTGGCAACAACCTCCAACTTGTACATCGTGAAGTTGTTGAATATGTGAGATCAATCGTGAGAGCAAACGTGAAACTCACGAAAGATCCTTTGAAGCCAGAGTCGACGGTGGATCTATCAACAGCGGCAACAGTATCAACCCGCGAAATGTCAGAGATGACTTTGGCATCACCAAGTTCAAAATGGATGGGCAAAGGGTAAGCAAAGCCTGATAGCTAATCCCCAAACTTTGTCGAATTGATGTTGAACAGTGCATTCGGGCCCATGGTCACCGATGACGCTGTTCTTCTGGTTCCGAACTACCAGAACCCCGGCCGCATGACAATTATGCACGAAGGCCGTGAGTTAGTAATGTCATTCGAGGGTGCCGAGATATACAAAGACAAATTTGAAAGACTGAAACTATTATCGAATATGAAGCGTAGGGTTAGACAACGCTGTCGTCAGCGCCTTTGTCAGATCAGTCCAACTTTCCGCTGCAAAGCGTGCAGGGCGCCATACTGCTCGCAGAAGTGCCAGAGTCTCGATTGGCATCGACATGTGTTCGTCTGTGCAGTGCCTGGTCGACCAAACCTCGCAGACTCTCTCGTATTACTAATACGATATGCGGGCGACCTTGATGACCCCGAATGCCAAAGCTTATTGAGGAGAAAGCTTTTTGCTGACAAGGATATCTCCACGACATTTGGATTTAGTAATTGCGCGACTCTGGAAGGAGTGGACAGCCTGATCTCCATATACAGACGTTTGACCTTACAAAACAGATCTGCCATATTGCTGCAAAACTGGGTAGATCTCGGAGAGCTCGAAGAAAGGATCAAAGCAGGTATCCTCGCTAGGCAAGAGCAGCACCTTTCTAGTAACGAGTGGCTTCTAGCTTCCAAAGATCTGTTCCAAAAGAGATATTCCGCTATATCTGCTCATATAGAGTACGGGCTCCATGCTGCGATACTCTTACTGATACCAGACCGGTCAGGCTATGGAGACATTTGTGATGCAGGTTTCCGGATCTTATGGCTCTACTCTCATTTGCTCAAAGACTTTGATCGCCTCCCTGATAGAAGCCATTTCGCGTGGCTAGACTTCGGATTTTGCTTTTGCCAAAGCCGCGAATTGATGGTCAAGATGGCTGACGCCTACCTCGACTTAGCGACGCAAGCTCCTTTCCTTGAGATTGTGGATTTTTGGGTTGCTTACAGCCAGCTAGATGGGCTTTTCGAAGCTAAAGGTATCAAAATTTCTGAATTCAAGATGGCAGGTATCTCTTTTGGTAGGGCAACAAAGATGGGGCGAGGCGTCTACCAGTTGATGGTTGAGATCAATCATGTCCATCGAGGAATTTGGTGCCAATGCCAAATTTTCCATGGGAGATGTTGCAGGGAATTCCCAGAGTCACGCTTCAGTGTGGAATCTGTGATGGAGTATGGTTTTGACAAGCTGAGTCCATATGAGCGTTGGCAGATGATGGTTCTGTGGGAGGATATATTCACTTCGAAGAATTTTGACCCTCGCGAAATGTTGGCTGCGAGGCGTGATGGGGACGGTGCGGCATTGCAGAATTATGTCGAGAGGATGGTGGATACGAGGAGATACTACAATAAATATAAGACAGGGCTGTTGTTCCCTGATCTGAGAGGTCGGTTGAATTGGGTAACTAATATCATTCCTTCCTGTTTCTGTATCTGTCATTGAACGTCAAATTGACCACCGAACAATGACAGAAGCATGACTGAACCTCGGATTTTTTGGTCGAGTGAAGACTTGTGTACACGGAATGCGGTCACTGGGATGATACTTTCATCCAATGGCTGACGACCGTTCACCCGAGCTGATGAATATTGGTTATTAGTACACGAAGATTTGCTTCCTTTGCGAGGCAATCTCCTTGAAAATGAGAGATGTTGAATATGGGATTAACATATTGTAAAGATCTGAGATCATCTGTTTCTCTCCGCAACGCTCTGAACTCTGGGTGCGGTCTTCTTTGTCCCTGAAATCACCCAGGAATAGACTCGCTCCCTAGAGCCACAATATAAAAACCGTTTGCTCGTTAGCACTCGGTTTGCAAAGTAGTGGCAGCGCTGATTGAAACGAAGACCACAACGTCGGCGACCAGCGTGACAAAGGAGGATTGGGTTTTATTAGTTCTAGTGGTTGCGCACAAGGACGGGATGTATTGTAGAAGAATTCACCTACTTCTGGCCGCGGTCCACACTTACTTCTGGTCCACGCTCTCCCCTTCCATAACGAACAATTTTAATAACTTATTTTCGCGATAAGAAATATAGAACGTCTAAAGCTAAATAATTCTTAACGCGAAATATTTCTTATAAGTAGCCTAATCATCGATCTATAAGGGCGATAGTATTCTGGCCTAACAGACCCTGGAACGAAGCCCCGGAGTGCGGAGATTGATAGCTCCGGGACGCTAGCCCCTTAGGGCTGGACCAGAAGTAAGTTTGGACCAGAAGTAGGTGAATTCTTCTACGCAGTCAAGAACCAAGTGTACGCGCAAGATATCTCCTCTTGTTCGCTTATATGTGCGTCTCATGCAGACCCCAATTATGCTGGACAAGCTAGCCTTGTCAAAGCATCGCAGGTGCTATGGCTCTAAACGACAGCGATTCCTCAGACGATGATTCCTCAAGATATACGCCAACCAACGTGCTTCTTGGCTATGCCTCCAAAGAATCTACCGATGACACCTTCAGCCAGCTTGGTGGCCTTCCAGTACGTCCCAACAAACTTTAATATGAGATGCCTCAGCTGAAGTCTAACAAGACTGATAGAGCTGGTTAGACGATACCAGTGCCCCCTCCGCAGAGCTGGCAAAATGCAAGATATGCAATGGGATGTTGACTTTACTGCTACAATTAAACGGCGATCTCCCTGACAAGTTTCCCGGGCATGAGCGGAAGTTATACATTTTCAGCTGCAGGAGGAAGGCTTGCAGGAAGAAGGAGGGGACGGTGAGAGCGATCCGAGGTACCAGGATCTCGAAAAACTCAGCGACAAAATCAAAAGCAAAGAGCAATATTTCAAAGATACAGCCTCCACCAAAGCAAGAGAAGCCACCTCCAAACCTCGGCGATAGCCTGTTCAACTCCACCAGGACCTCTGGAACCTCCAATCAAAACCCCTTCTCATCCTCAGCGCCCCGTTCACCACTCACCAACCCCTTCTCCCAAGAACAGCCGTCGACCACTCCCCCACTCTTCCCATCCCTAGCATCAAAGCCGCCCCAAAACCCAACACCCGACCTCCCCACCACTTTCGCCCAAAAAGCCCGCATATCCTCCCCGCCTCCGTCACCAATCACAAAATCAGCATGGCCTCCCCAATCCTCCCTCCCAAAACCCTACCCATCCTACCATCTAGACGCCGACTACGAAACTCTCGATGCCGAAACTACATCTACATCAAAGACAGCTATGGACATAGATACCTCGGGCTCAGGCACCAAAGACGACGAAAAAGACGCCTTCGAATCGACCATCGACAAGACCTTTCAAAAATTCGCCGACAGATTGGCTCAAAATCCGGAACAAGTCCTACGCTACGAATTCGGAGGAACCCCACTCCTCTACAGCAAAAACGACTCTGTGGGCAAACTCTTCTCCCAACCCCCAACAGAAACCAGCAGCAACAGCAAACTCAAAACAACAACACAAAAAATCACAAGAATACCCCACTGTCCGAACTGCGCCTCACCCCGTGTCTTCGAGTTGCAACTCGTACCGCACGCCATTGCGGAGCTGGAGGTGGAGGAAGAGGGACTGGAGGGTATGGAGTGGGGCACCGTGCTGCTGGGTGTCTGTGAGCGGGATTGCGGAGAGAGGGAGGTAGAGGATGGAGATGTGGGATGGGTGGAGGAGTGGGTGGGGGTGCAGTGGGAAGAGTCGGGGGAGGTGAGGAGGGGGTAGGGGTAGGGGTACTACCTTACTGTCATCGAAGGCGATGCGTTGAAAGCCGACTTCACCTCACCTCACCTCACCTCACCGAGTTTTCGAAGGTGAAAAAGTCCCAAACTTTAGATCAGATCAGAGACGCTTACCTTACCTCACTCTACTGGGGATCTTCTGCTCTGCTCTAGGTGTGAGGTACAAATACCAAACCAAAACCCCAAGCGCCGGTATGACGGACTTAACATTCTCCACCGAAGCGTGGCGTGGCGGGAATTTTCTACTATGTGTTGATTCAAATGCATTGATGGGATACCTATCAGATACATACTGGATATAGTTGCAGCTTGCGAGTATCTAGATAATTCTATGCCATTGCAGGCATGTCATGAATCTACGTGAGAATTATTATCTTCTAAAGGCCTTTGGATATATCCGTTCAACTGCACATACACTCATGTGCAGAGGAAGCCCTAACAAAACGGATTGGATTTGATGCCTATGGACGCTTTGATCCGACGGGTGGTGGTTGCGACTCTTTCTCCTCCATATATCTCTCCTAACTCAAGTCGATTCCGACACCGGCCCCTCCAAACCTCTTAGCCCCTCCCTACGAAAATCTGACATCCCGGCACTTCCCTGCAGCCCCTCCCGATAGGCCAGTTCGACATGCACGCCGATAACGCTAGTCTACAACCAGCCAGCCGTGAATTACCTTAGGAAACCCTCTTCAACCCTTTTCGACCCCCCTTCAAAGACCCTTGCGCAGCACAAGAATAAGAGATACTGCTGTAAAAGATTATTATACCCTGACCCGCGACACTCTTAAGTTACGTGCGCTGCCGAAATCGGTAGTGGGTTGGTGGTTGCGATTGAGCTATCGGAGCGCGTTGGATAAGCTGAGGAGATCAGGTCAGATCTTTTGTTTCAGACGGAGCGGCGATCTACATACACCGCCACGATACGATAGCGAAGGTGCCAGCGCAGCGATATTGATAGGGTGCGTGTCCTGGCTTGAAGGAGATACGATACGGTAGTTCGGAGTTGATGATCGTTGAAGGGCGCGCAACGATACCTGTATCCCACCACCAACTGCGACGACCGGTCACATGTCCCATCCCTCCACCTCGTCAGCACACCACTCTTTCCTTGCCTTCGATGTACACTAAGACGACCATGACGCACACCGTCTAGAGAACCGAGGGCGTAGTGGAGCTTCGGTCGCGTGACCAGGATGGAATTCATTGTGAGTCGCACATCTCGATATCGGACAGCTACCGTGCCTGGGCTATCCTAGGCACGGTCCGTCGAGGTATCCGCCATAAGCACAATACGTACGGCAGCGGCTGACATCCTTCGCGTGCACGATAGCTGTGTCTAGCGCACTTCTGCGAAGATCATGGGCCGACGAGTATATTGTGCACTCAGGTGCTACCCGTGGAGTGCTTGTCGTGCTATCCGGGGTCTATAAGTTCGAGCGTGGCGGATTTGGATGCCAGTCAGATGAAGGCTTCGCATTCGTCTCAGGGTTCCGAGGGGATTGAGACTTCTAATAGAAGTTCCTTTGAATCTGCAGATGGTAACGACACAGCGCCGACTAGTGTGGGGACGTCGCCTGAGCTGAGGTCTGCTGATGCCGCGAATCTGGGATTCCATGCCAGTCGTATGATCAAGCCACTTCCGCCCATAGAATCTTCTCCCCCAAAGCGGTTTCCGCCCTTCGATAGTGGGCCGCGGTGCGAGAGCTGTACCATATATGTTCCAGACGAGACATGGCAGAAGTTGCCTGCAGGTGCACCTGGGAGTCCAAAGGCGAATGATATTGGGAGGAACGGGAGCGCCGTGTTGCGTTCGAGAGAGTCGCTTCAGGTGTATGGTCAGCAATATGACTCTGACATCGACGAAGAGCCTGCAGTTCATCAGCTGTCATTACCAGAATCATTCGACTCCAACACGTCCGCATCGTCGCTCCACAAGCATACTCTTACGTACATATCCACATCCAGCCCTACCGACCCGAGCACATATGCCGTGGTTCGGAACGCTTTTCTTCGCACGCTGTCCGGTGAGGTCCTTCCTCGCGGCACGACGGCGGGCGGGCTGTCATTTGGAGATCCCATCAATGGTTATACCATTGCATATAAGTTCCAGCTACCAGATCAACATGCTCGGGGCGGTCATCGTGACTATGCTCTGCTAGCGGTGGCCAGCAATGAGCGCCGTGCGTGTCAGGCAACGGCACTGATCTGGACCCATTTCCAACGCATTGCGTCAGACATCATGACGAGAAGGGAGCGAACGATCCAGAAAAGTAAGCCGGCCGAAGATAGCGGTGATGAGAACTCCCAGCCAGGCTTGCTGTCGGTGTCCTCCTTTCTCACAGGCCGTATGACGGATCCAGATGGCTTTCTCAGGTACAATGGGGGTGGGGGACCGAAAGCACATCGTCTCAATCTGACAGAGATGGTGGACGATGACAAGTTCTTTGCCGAGCTCCATGTTCAATTCATCACTCTGCTGAGGGATTTGAGATGGAGGTTCGGAAGTTGAAGAGGTTGCAGCTCATCTCGGTCATCTCTTTACCCTCGAAGATACTGGGCCCTGCAGTCGCAGCACACATTCGGACGTATCCGATGGCGTGCTCAAGCACGCCATGAACCCATACTACGCACGTCCTGTCAGGTGTACCTTAGCATCGAACGCTGCCGCAACGCAAGACATCTGTGCTCAAAGATCCCTATCACCAAGCCAAGGTAGCTGTGGGCTAATATTCGGAGTCGTATTGCTATTATGGAGCGTTTTAGCGATGTGCAGATTTTGGTTCTTGAACGAATGATACTCGAGCGATTTCTCGAATCGAAGTTTTTTTTTGCACCGAGGAGCAAAGATCGAATAGGCGTCAGCCGCTGTATTGTTATAGGTGTGATGATGAAGCACAAGATCAACGCGGATATTCTTAAAGTAGTGGGAAGTAGTGGCCTCGGTTTGGGCCACATAGATACTAAGTAAGGTAGAATACCGAATGTTGTAGTTTTCGAAGTCGCCTACGATACCGCCAAGAGTTTCGGCCCTTCAGGGGTACACTTGCAGGCTGCAGTTCATAGAAGAATTCACCCCCTTCTGGTCCAAACTTACTTCTGGTCCAGCCCTATAGGGCTGAGCCCTTAACTACTATTACCGCATACTTGGATTATGATATTATTACTACTACTAGTATTATCTATATAAAATATACCTATAGTACGTAGTAATTAAATAGCTAATTACTATACTAATTATACTAGTTACATATAGTATTACGCCGCTTATAGTAGAGCTTATAATTAATAAGTTTATTAGTTAATTAGTTAATTAAAGGTATATAGATTAGAATAGTTCCTTATTCTTAAAATATAGGTTAGATAGTCTAGCGGTAGGTATATACCTTTTATCTAATTTAAACTATTCTATATTATAAGGATAAAATCTATTATACTAGGCTTTCCTCGCCTAGGCCCTAGGGTTAATAAGGATAAAAAAACCTAACTAAATAATAATACTAATAATTAGAATAATATATTAATTAATTTAGAAACGCTTATACTAATAGTTTAACTCCTAGGAAAGCCTTAATTTATTTTTACTTATAATAATTATAGCGATATTACGGATAGCTATACTAATATTACTATATAGTATTCATATTTTTAACGCTTATTCCAGGGTATAAACGGGCTATATAATAGGCTGTAACTATTAGTCTTATAAAGTTCTATATTAGAATAATAATCGTGACCTTACCTATAAAGGCTAGTCCGTAAAATCTCGAAAAAGGTTTTAAGGGTATCTCTAAGGGTAATAGTCGACGGCGATATAGTACGACGGCGATATAATACTAATTATAAAACTAAAAACGCTCGTCGCCGTAGAAATACCTTCCTATATTCCTTATAAGATATTAGAAGTCTAAATAACGGGGTCAATTAATATTAATAGTAAAAGTAAATTATATTTATAGTTTAATACTAAGTTTTATTAGATTTTAACCGGCTTATAATAGAGATAAATTTTATTCTCCGTTTTATAAACTTCTTATACTTAGTTTATAATAATAGTAACGTATATTATAAACTATATAGACGGCTTAGAGGTAGTATAATAATAGCTTATAATAGATAGGTATCTAGTTTATAAATAGACTAACTATATTATCGCCGTTAGTAAATAAAATATAAGGATATAAGGAAATTACTAAGGAGCTAAACTATAAAGTAAGAGATATAAAATCTTAATATATACTTAACGGGCTTTTTAAGTACGTATAACTCGTCCTAATTAGCTAATTACTTTAGTAATGTAACCTTTATAACCCTCCTAGCTCCGTGCCCGTAATTACTAATTTAACTCCGCTGTAGTTATCTTAATAGGTAGCTTTATAACTAGCTTTAGGGGTCTCTTCACCGCTATAGGAGCCCTAAAACGGGGTAGTTTAGTTAGTATTACTTCAGGTCCTAGTATAGCTTTAGAGCGCTATCGACTTGGTATTATAGTTATAGATATAGCTAAGGGGGATCTATTTAGGGTGAAGACTAGTAGCTGGAGTAGAGTAGGAGCCTTCTTCTTTTAGGGTATTAGACGTAGTTTAGGGATAAGGATATCTAGTCTAAGTTATAGTAGAGATATAATTATATATTATAGCTCCTTATTAGACTAATTTACCTTTCTTTCCTTTAGAACTACTTTATTTATATACTTTATAATACTATAATTCCCCTTTACGCGTTTAGACTTCTATATTTATTATTTATTTAATTCTAGGAGTTCTAAATTAGTAATATTATAGATTATAGACTCTACTATTACTTAGATTACAGCTTTACCTACTTTTTAGAACGCTTAAGTAAGATATAGCCCTTAAGTAGGGAGTACCCTACGGGTTAACTTCTTTAAGATCTATTAGATCTCTATAGTATTTACTAGTATTAAGGCGACTTTAAAGCTACTATTAGGCCTAGTATAACCAATTATAGCCTTAGTAGGTATAGTAGGGCGAACCTTAATATTATATTATTATAATTATTTAGTATTAGGAAAATATTAAAGTACTATATTAAGATTAAATAGTAAAAGTCTAGTTATAGCCTATAATTTCTTCACGTTAATTAGGTTCATTACTTCTTACTAGGCTTATTAATAAATCTATAGAAAGTCGACTTTATTAATATAATAGCTTACTCTAAGCCGAGTAATCTATTAGACGTGAGATTTATATACTATTACTAAGGGAGCGAAGACTCCTATATCTAGCGGCTATAATAGATATATAGTATAGGGTAGTAAATAGAGGAGGATAATTTTCTAGTTAATATAGTACTAAATTACTAAACTCGTAATATAAGAAGCGTAGCTATCTACTAGAAGTATTCGGTATTCCCCTTTTTAATAGTAGCGAGTCTCTTTATTAAAGTATCTTTATATCTAAGCTAGTCTAATAGAATTATTAGTCTAACTATTCTTACTTATTATAATCTCGCCTTCTTAAAGAACTTCTTTCTAAGCCTTCTAAAGACGTACCCCTTTAAAGATAATCTATAGCAGTAAACGCCTTCTATCTATTAAGATACACTTAATAAGGGAGACCTATTTACGATTTCTATACTATATTATATAGGCCTTCTTCTTATTATACTTACTAATTATTACTTAGAGTTTAGTAATAACTCTTTATAAAAACCCTTTCTTATCTATATTATAGATATCCCGCTTATTAACTTCGTATTCTATCTTATATTATAGATAAAGGTTAAACTAGCCTAATAGAATTTTAGGGTCTTAAGCTATAGAACGCTCCTTATCTAATAGTAGGATATAAGCTATCTTAACTTTGAGATATCACCTTAAAAACTTTTATAGCTAATTAATCCCGATTTTATCTTTTTCTCCTTTAGAATAAAGAAGTTCCTATATTATAGAGCGTACTTATTTAACCCTCGCTAGCCAGCCCTAGGCTTAGAGACGGAGAACCTAGGCTAGAAGTACTACTTCTTCTCTAGACGTAAGCCTTATATCGCCCTCGTAAGCTACTAAGTATAATTATTTTCCGTTAATTTAATTAATAAGCGTCTATTTTAGTAGGCTATATTTAAGTACTACCTAGGTAATTAATAGATTCTTATTTCTTAGACCCCTAGCTTCTAGCTATTAATTCTAGGCTAGTAGGATCTATTTATCCCTAGGTAACTTAGATTCTTTACTATCCTTAGCGGATAGGATAGAGGTTTAAGGCGCTATATTTAATATATTATTAGACGTTAGGTTAAGGGGTAATTAAGTAAACATTGATTATTAGTAGGAGTAAAAAAAGTTCTATTTTCAGCCCTATAAGGCTGGACCAGAAGTAAGTTTGGACTAGAAGGGGGTGAATTCTTCTAGGTAGAATAGGGCTGATATTACATGACGTGATTAGGATTCATATACCTTCCCATCAACCACACTCCCTGCCTTACCTTACATATCAGTCCAGTAAGGTAGCTTATAATCCATAGCTCGGAATCTCCAAGACGTTGCGATAATATAGAATAGGCTTCCTCTAAATTTTACGTGTAGAAGGGTTCACCCCCTTCTGGTCTAAACCTACTTTTGGTCCAACCCCAAGGGGCTAGCGGCCCGGAGCTTTTGAGACTCCGTACTCCCAGCCCTAGCTCTAGGGTACTCTTAGGCCTAATGGCATTCGCATGTATAGATCCTTAACCAAGCCGATTCTAAATATAAGTTTACTGTAAGAATTACTTAGCTTAAGATTTCCTATAATACTTATAGCGAAAAGAAGTTGATAAAGTCTATCATTATGGAAAGCGAGGGCGTGGACCAGAAGTAGGTATGGACCAGAAGGGGGTGAACCCTTCTATGTGAACTACAACATATATGCCATCGTACGCCATTTTATCCGCTGCATTCAAAGAGCCATGCCATTCCTGGATATATCGGTGCTTGGCTTGGACGGCGACGTCGATGATTCTGTTTACAAGCTCTGAAAGCATTGCCTTTGACAGGGTCTGGCGTTGCGATTGCAGTTCGATATTCAGCAGAGTGAGCAGCATTTGGATCTTGATTCAGCAGAGGTCAGCGGCTTTGAGGTGAATGAGAGGAGGTACGACTTCTTCAAGGGTAGGATAGACCAGCTGATGAGGATTAGGAATCTAGGGTAGGGTTGGGGAAGTTTCAGATGGGATATGTCATGGGTTTGTTATCTCTCTAGATGGGCTCCGCTGCTTATTATTTGATAGCAGATGCCGTGGTCCTCTCTTTGGATCATACAGGAAACCGGGTGCCGCCTTCTATAGCAGAATCATCTATTAGTCATCTTAGCGATGAAGGACATTTACATAGCCACCTCTTTTACGCTCGAAGATGCCACGTCCCATTGCACAGGTCAGCCTGGCTATGATGTACCATGGGCCTCCAGTACCGACTTCTTGCGGGAAGCCGATCATAGAATTCTTTATCTTTCGCCGACTGCTGAGATCAGGGCTGGTCGAGGGAGTTCACTAGTGCCAGTCAGGTTCGAGAATGAGCTCAAGTATAGGTCGTGGTTGACCCCGAGATAGTAAGCTATTAGCGATCTTGAACGCTTAATTCAATCTCTTAGCCATGGGTGTTTAAGCAGCTGTTTTGCCGTCTGTCTCTTCTCCGGTACCCACTGCAACATCTTCCTCATGAAGTCCAGAAACAAGGCCTTGTTCTCACCTTCTAGCTGTATTTCAGAGACTTCCAAGGAGCCACTCGGTATCTCGGTCGCGCCTTTCCAGTGGCCAGTATCATCAAAGTACTCCCACGATGTCTTAGTACGCTGGAGGTAATCCAGCGGAGGCAATCCCAGCATGGTAATCATTTCAGCCAGGTGGTGCAGGCTTGAGTTTTCGCCGTTACCATTATGAGCATTGAACAGGTGCTTGTCCTCAAAAATATCCCAGATCTATTGATGGAGGGCAATTAGAACGGGACGAAACTGTTAGGCAAGGAGAACATATGTTTGCGTTGGATACACTCACCATGACCCCAACGTTCCATGTGTCAACACTGTAGGTCCATGGGATATCGAGTATGATCTCCGGTGCTCGATAGACGTACGGTTGAACATCATCAGTGTAAGTCGTCTTCCCAAATCGGGCTTCGCCAAAATCGCAAAGTACTGGGCGACCCGACTTTTTGGGCCACCTAAGGCCCCGAGATTCATAGACCACCCGATCACCATCAATCTTGCGAGGACTTGGGGTGCTCAGCTCAGCCGCTTCGAATTTCTTTAGAATTGAGTCGTCTTCTATCCTCAGATGAACGTTGCTCGCTTGCAAATCTAGCAGACATGGAGTCAGCTAGATACTTGTGGAGCATGGCGGAATCAATTGTCAAAGATCAGCAGAATGCACAGTACCTGCGTGGATCATTTTGGCATCTGTATGCAGAAAGTCGAGAGCTTGCAACAAATGTGTTAGGAAGGCTTTAAGCAGATCCTCGGGGAGCTTCCGTCCAGGGCACAACTGCCTGAGCGTCTCCATGCTCATCCCAAGAGGCTCATGGATCAGGCACTGGTATTCGTCAGCAGGCCCTGTAGCCTTGAAAGAATCAAGAAGCTCCCGAACCAGTAATACGCCAGGATTGCTCGTCGTAACCGTGTCAAGATGAGCGTAGGCGGCAAGCTCGCGGCGAACCACCTGATAATCCTGCTCACATACTTTCATGGTAACGTACTTGTGCGCACTAGTATAGGCATTCAGTAGTGTGTGAACATGACGGTTTTGCAGCACCCACCTGAGATCACGACAAAGCCATGCCGTCGAGCGCGAACCATATCCAAGTTTGCCCAGTACTTGGTATCGCGATTCGAAGACTTCGCCAATATGAACAGGGTAGAAGAGTCCCGGTCGGTAGGTCGGTACCAGTCCCAATTCTCTTCCTCCAGCTTCTCGACATTGCTGCAGACCTTGAAGCCGCTCTTCGGAAATTCACGCAAGGGCGAAGCAGAACGCGTAAACACATTTCTCATCCAGCGTCCCAGATAAGCCATGATGAGGACTTGAGATGTTCGTAAAAGAGCTTATACATGTGATCTCGAATGAGAGATTTCACGTACTATCAATTTGCTGAATCGATAGAAACCCAAAAGATTACACCTGCGAATCGAGGTAAAACAAAACATCCGAACGCTAAACTCGATGTGTCAAACCCTTGGCGTTGGAACCGTTAGCCCAGATGGACCTGTATGCTTGTTACTCCATGTTTCCCACTGCTTGTACAATAGAGCCGAAGCTCTTGGATGCGAAAGGCATAGACCTCTCGAACCACAAGCGCCCAAAGATCGTTGCCCTTCTGGCGATCCACGTGATTTCGTACCAACCCGCGCCATAAATGGCGTCTGTGTGGTATCGTGTTGGAGCATGGGTTCATTATATCGAAGTGAAAAGCCATCTGATGGTTCGCTGACGTTTGTTCGTTATATAAAAAAAGCCAAATGTTGGAGTGTTGGACGAACGGCACGAGTACTTGAAAGCTACCCCTCCGTACAAGCGGGTAGATTCTGCCCTGATATGAAGGCAGCAATTGGTGACCGTCCGATGTGAGAGGAGTCGGGATCCGACGTTCTTTGAATCTTATGAAGAGGTCTGAGCGATTCCTTCACATCGTCAAAGCTAGCCCGTACCCTGACTTGAGACCTGTTCCTATATTTCATTTCAGTAGGGAAGTGTCCAAAAGATCAGGATACTAAAGAGCAAACATATTAGCATGAGTATCGATTTGAATTATGAGCAAGAGATACAATTCGCAAAAGATATGCAATAGAGAAATACGAGAATACTAGCAACTAGCATAGCATACCAACACATTACAGCAGCCAAATCAAAAACATCTCACCCTTTGCGCCATACATACATACAAACCAGCCCACACCACCACCTAACTATTACTCCCCCCCAACATAAAACTTTTCGTATTCCCATTCGACCCCGTACACCCCATCCCCTTGAACCCCTCCTCCTGCCACACATAACTCCCCGCCCCATTCACATTCTTACACTTATCATCGACAAAAAATGTCACCTCCGTCACCTGGTCCCATTCCGAACCATAATTGATGCCGATGTACGATGTGCCCGCTACGGGACTCCATTTGTAACATTGGCCGGTTATGTGGTTGCTGGCGGTTATGTCGCCGGGGGCGACGGGGCCGGTGCAGGAGGGGTTGTTGAAGGCGCCGATCCAGGGGTTTTTGGCGCGGGATTGGAGGATTTTTGTGGGGGGTGGGGGGGTGGTTGTGGTTGGGAGGGCTAGGGTGAGGGTGAGGGGGGTGGTGAGGAGGGAGAGGAGGAGGGGGAGGGGGAGATGCATTGTTTGCGCTTGGTTTGGGGTTGGAGATGGTTTGTGGGGTGGATAGTTCTGTTAGGTATGCAAGTGCGAATTGATATCGTTTAGATCAGTAAGTTTGTTTAAGGAAGTTTACTCTGAGAACGACTGGCCTTTCCTTTTGCGAAATCGTGCTTATAAAGGCTTGCTGAGGGCAGAATGCACACAATGTCAGAAAATGAGAGGAATATGGAGGTATCCTTTGTCGATGACCTATTAACAAAGGAAATCCGTTGATCTTCATATTAGATATATAGCATCGGCTGTGAAACAAAGGGAGAGCTACGGATTTTCGTGGACAACATGTTTGTTACAAGCAACAAGTAGATCAAGTCAGGTCTTCCAATTATACTTTGAGACAAAGCGAGATCTTGCGTAATTTGAGCCGGATTGTACAAAACTTGGAAGACAAAAACAGCAACAAAGAGACTGGTGTCTAGAGTGCCGGCGACAGATGTACCGTCAACGAGTATTTTCTTCCGTCGATGATATATTAATATTTTATTCTTGTTGTGTCACAAAGGAGGCTTCTAACCATGGTCCAGAGGATGAGTGAGACTCGCGGAAATCAAGACTTGACAGACTGCAGGTTTGTTACTACACGCTAGGGTGAGCTCATGTACACGAAAGGGGATATCCTTGGAATTGATTTTCGATCGATTGTCTACGCCGCAGAGGGGGTGATTGATGTATATGAAGAGCTATTTTGCTTTGCAGGTTCTATGTTGCACTCGTGCAGGAGTTGACTCAAGTCGCCAAGACTTGCCAAGATTTCTCAGCCTTACGAAATTCCACTTCAAACATCCAGTCTTGATCTCAATATCCCATGCAAAATTATAGATAATCCACAACCATGGGTATAGCATTCGACTACGCCCCCGAGCGGCCCCGCAACATCGAAAACATCCTGAACGGCCTCGACAGATACAATCCCGAAACCACCACCATCTTCCAAGACTATGTCACCCAACAATGCGAAGACCGCACATACGACTGCTACGCCAACCTCGCGCTCCTGAAACTGTAAGCCCCCGTCTTTCTCCTTCTCTATCTTTACAAGAAAAGAAGGAACGCAAGAAGGGTATAAATGATGACCGAACGAAACGTTCCCTATTACCTGACTCGAGCTCTGCGACAACTATGAATCAGTCCTCAGCTCCTGAAGCCAATTTATTAGCTCTATCTGAAACCTACCCTTCCCCCTCCCCTCTTCCCACCACCCCATCTTTTCCTCAAAAATACATACTAACACCCCCGCCCCAACCCTCACAGATACCAATTCAACCCGCACCTAACCCGCGACGAACCCACAACCAACATCCTCCTCAAAGCCCTCACCGTCTTCCCCTCCCCCGACTTCTCCCTAATGCTCCACCTCCTCCCCCCCCACATCCTCTCCCCCCACCTCACCCCCAACAACCAACTCAACGACTCCCCCCTCTCCGAAGCCGTCCAAAAACTCTCAGCCCTCAACACCCTCCTCGAATGCGCCAACTACCGCGGTTTCTGGTCCACGCTCGACGGCGACGACCTCTACGCTGATCTGGTGGCGGATGTCAACGGCTTCGAGGAGCTGATGAGAGTGCGCATCGCGGTTAATGTGGGACAGGGGTGTAGAGAGGTGGAGAGGGGGGTGCTGGAGGGGTGGTTGAATCTGTCGGGGAGGGAGTTTGAGAGTTTTGTGGGGGAGATTTGTGGGTGGGGGATTGATGGGAGTGAGGGGGGTGGGGTGGAGGTGGTGAGGGTGCCGGTTAATAAGGAGAATGAGGCGAAGGGGACGGTGGTGAGGGAGGAGGTGAGGTTTGATCAGTTTTCGAGGGTTATTAGGAGGGCGTATGAGCAGCCTGCGTAAGTAAGCGGGAGGGGAGGAAGGGGTAGGGAATCTGGAGGGAATAATGTGTGCATGATTATGATTCATGTAACGTTATACCTCCGGCGTTGGCAGAGAAGCTTCCATGCATGATTGGAGTTCCATTAGAAACATACGAACATCAAATTCGAACAATGTGTCTCCAATCTAGAGCGAAAATGTTGTGAATCGACGGCCTAATCCTCAACAGACCCCAAAACCATCTCATCCTCAAACAACCCCACCACTCTGACCTTTATACCTCAAATTCCTCCTAACCCTCCTAACCCTCCCACTCCCACTCCTCCCCCCACCACCCACACACGCCCACGGCTGCCTCCCCGCCCAAACCCTGACATCATCTGCCTCATAACCACCTTCCAAACCCCCTTCACTCTCCAACCTCCTCCGCCTCGCCCTTTCGAACTCGAATTGCTCGGCATAAGCCCATGTTGGCGTATCGAGCTTACCTCTTACAAGCACGATTTTTTGTCGGCCTTCGCTGAGGATGTTTTGGATGATGGGGGAAGGGATGGGGGTTGAGAGATGGAAGGTTTTGGTGGCGGTGTCGATGGCGCGGATGAGGGCTTGGCCTAGGGAGTGGGAATGGGAGGGTGGGAGGGGGGGTGTGGTGTGGTGCTGTGAGGTTAGGTATGGTATTCCGTTTGCGTTCCGGAGGAGAGTTGGAGGGAGTTTTTCAGGCTCGTGCTGGACGGTGTCTTTGCTTTGCGTAGAGTCCCGAGGATCGGATATGGTATTACCTCTTGAAGTGCCGTCATCGACATCTGGATCAACTTCAAGACTTGCGATATTGTGAACAACCTTATTTCCGTCCAAGGCCAAAGCTAAGTCTTCATCGATGACCACAACGCCAACGATAGATCCGTCGAGGATTGTCTCTAGAAAGTCGGGACTTTGTTCATCGCCAAGGATCATGGTTGCGAAGATGTCTGGCTTTTCGCCAGCGTAGCGAACCACTACTGGTGGTAAGCTAGCTATAGGAGCTGGATTCCATCGAAGATTGTCTCCGTCGGGCTCGTCCAAGTGGAAATAGGATAGTGTTTGCATCATTCGCATGTCTGCTGCAGTCCTGGTAGCAACCTCCGAGGCATGAGAAGTCAATTCGTGCAAGTGAACATTCGCCATGGCCGTAGCTTCGCAGAGTACGTTGACTACTTCCTTCGGTCCTGTGGTACTCATATAAATGACATCCGTCAAATCCAGATCTCGAACGAAATTGTCCAATAATTCGAGGCCGCTGCCCTGTATCCAGCCAGAACTGTTCACTATCAGAGGGCATAATGGATTGTTCGCCGACATGCTCTTGTAATGGCTGAAGAGGTCTATTGCACACCTGTGATAGTGATACGGGTCTTCCTTGGGGCTGATGTAACCGAAGTGATGAGCGCTGACACATTCGTTGCTGCTTTGGGATGACGGATGAACAAAAGGAGGTCCGAAATTATATGCCTTAATCATATGCAGTGATATCTCACCAGGCGGTGAATATTCCGGCTGCCCTGGATCGAGATCTAGGAAGGCCACATAATTGGACGACTGCGTAGTCTTGATATTCCGCTGCTGAACAGGCATATTCGAGAGCAATGCGTTAGCCAGCATGCGGCAGAACGTTGACTTTCCAGCGCCCTTAGGTCCGCAGACCATGACCGCTGCATGATCTCTAGCAATGAGCTTGGACACCAATATCGACCAGTCCGATGGCGGTTCAAGGAGCCGTAATGGCCGCTTATACGGGTCATCTGCCGAGTTCTGCACCTACAGTAAAGGTAAGACACTATTGTGATTGAAATTCACTCCACTCACATTGACAAAAGATCTCGTTGTACTAGGGGCCTGCTCCTCGCCATTCCATATACGTCCAAACTTCGGCGCTACCTGTTGAAGCATCCTTATACGGCTACCACACGAGATGATGGATACTTCACATGGAGGATTGCCAGTACCGTAAGGATTCGGGACGCCTTTTATAGAGGGGATGGAGTGCGTCGAAGGCGCATAGATCTGTATACTGATCAGACTCTCGGCTGCTTGTCAATGGATAAACTGAGGTCTTCATCCCTACCCTGTGTATCTTCGAGCTGGCATGGATAACAGCTCCCAATATGCTGATCGCTCCCGAACGAACCCACAAGTCATATTGACCTACAATTGCTAAATCCTATGTTCCTATTAGATTTCGTGTTGGAGAGGCCCAACTTGAACTTACGTCCTGCTGATGCAGTCTGACTCTCCATTCCGAGTCTGTATCGCTCAAGACGGTGCTTTTCTTGGTTGAAAACGTAGAAAGCCTTTGCGCTGTAACAGTACATAGTGCTTCATCTTCTGACTTTGAGCTGTGACAATTATCAGAGACGCTGTCAATATCCACAGAGGGTGGTCCGCATACATCTCGGTTTCTAGCTCCCACTCATAATCGCTTGGATCACTCCTTTCGAGATCGCCGCCATTCTCTCGATTCACGCCATCTTGATCCACGGGAGGTATCTCTGGGATAGCACTTATCACTACTACAGATTTTGAAGAGTCTCTCTTCTTTCGTCTTTTCCTTGGTGGTGGGGAGGCTTCATCGTTGTCTTGTGCAGCCACTACGATGGACGCTTCGAGTGGGGCTGATACCTCGCCGAGTCCAGTCTGAGCAGCCTTACGTCTTGCAAAAGCACTGATAGGCCCTGTCTTACATTAGAAGATTGGACACAATGTTCCATGAGTACTTACGTGCCATACACAGCGCAGTTGATGAACCCGAAAAACGGCAGACCGTATTTGGCGCTAAGATAAGTTATCTTAGCTCCGCCAAGTCCTCGCTAAAAATCTATTGGCTGATAGACTTCAATTCATCGTCGAGCTGGGACCTTATAGATAATGCTTGACATGAGGTACCAGATTCCAGGAGAGCACGGCTGAAGGACCGAGATGGCAGACGTTGAACTGGATGCTGGAGGCCTTAAACAAACCCTTAAGGACCTTTTCGCAGGCGCAGCTGGGGGCGTCGCTCAAGTCCTGCTTGGTAAGTCAAGCCCAGTATTCATGTCTGTATAAAGATTTCTTCAAAAATGTGCATAAGCCTTTGAAATGGTCAAATCCTAGGCACAGGTCTTCGTTTTAGCTTGAGAAAACATTAGTAATACAAAATCGTTGAGCTTTCATCCATTTCCGAGTCTGCAGTGTACATACTCTTGACATAAGTAACCGACTATTCTAATGTGTTTTCCCATATACAGGTCAACCATTCGGTGAGTACTCATCGTAAATTTAGACAACGGGAAATGATTTCTTGTTGCACCTTCAGACATTGTCAAGGTTCGGCTTCAGACAAGCTCTCAGTACTCGGGTGCTTTAGACGGCGCCACACAGATCTTCAGAAATGAAGGGCCAGCGGCCTTCTACAAGGTAACGAAATGACTATCGTAGGCTGCGAGGTTCGGCTGACAGTAACTAGGGCACTTTGACGCCCTTGATTGGCATTGGAGCTTGTGTGAGTTGTCACCTCTGTAAAAGTTCCCAAAGGAAACCTCTGCGCCATGACCTGTCGCCGTGAAAGGCTCTACATGGAGTCCAACCGTCTTTCCATAAACGCTTCGCCGAGCACTAAGCCACCCATCTATATTTGACCTGGACTCACAGCCCCCACCCAGGTCTCCGTCCAATTCGGCGGCTTCCACTACGCCCGCCGCGCCTTCGAAAGGCGCAACGCCGCCTCCAACCCCCTCAACCCCACCCTCTCCCACTCACAATACTACCTCTCCGGCGCCTTCGCCGGCGTCGCCAACTCCATAATCTCAGGCCCCATCGAGCACGTCCGGATCCGCTTACAAACACAACCCCACGGCGCCGCACGTCTCTACTCCGGCCCCATCGACTGCGTAAAGAAACTCTCTGCCCACGAGGGCGTTCTTGCCGGGCTGTACAGAGGCGAAGCTGTCACGATCCTGCGGGAAGCGCAGGCGTATGGGGTGTGGTTTTTGGCGTTTGAGTATATGATGAATGCGGACGTGGCGCGCAACGGCGTCACGCGGGATGAGATTTCGCAGGTGAAAGTTGCGACGTATGGGGGTTTGGCGGGAGAGGCGTTGTGGTTGAGTAGCTATCCGTTTGATGTGGTCAAGAGTAAGATGCAGAGTGATGGTTTTGGACCCGGTAGGAAATATGTGTCTATGAGGGATTGCTTTGCGCAGACGTACAGGGTGGAGGGCGCGAGGGGATTTTGGAAAGGGATTGAGCCGACGCTTTTGAGGGCGATGCCTGTTAGTGCAGGGACTTTTGCTGTGTGAGTAATTTCCGTACTGTTTTCTGAGAAGAATGGAGGAGCTAATGCTGTCTGTAGGGTCGAGATGACAATGAGAGCCATGAAATAGACGAGGTAATTGGACTCAACTCCACCCATGCTGCAATCAAATAGACGAAGGTTATGTACATACTCCTTGGATGTCAACATCAATGCTTTATGTCACGACTCTATGCCAAGCTCTTTGTACAGACCATCATCATTGAGATCCTCTAATATCCTCTCCACTTCCGCCCGTCCTCGCCCCTCTAGCGCCCTTCGTCGCCATTGCCTTCCCTAACACAGCCGGATGATAAGTCACGTTCCCTGCCCTCGCTAATACCCTCCTCTTCTCCTGTCCTTCCTCCCCTGCCCTTCCCAGTGCCCCTGCAATGACCTGCACACACCTCAAGCTATCATCATTGGCCGGTATCGGATACGTGACCCATGTTGGATTGGCATCCGTATCCACGATGCCAATCGTCGGTATGGCATTCAGGCCGCATTCATGCAACATGACATGGTTTTCCAACGGGTTGAGACACACCACGAGGTCAGGGCGCAAGACAGGTCGGTCTCGGAGTTCCTCCTCGTGACCGGAAATCTCGCGATCGAATTCATCGACAACTTTGGTCCTACATGTGCCGAGTATCTGATGTCCATTCGTAATACTACCAGGGGTCCATCTCTCAAAGAGATGACAACCGCCTGCTAATTGCGCAGCTTTGACCACGCAACGATCTTGCCCCGCTCTCGTTCCCACGAATAATATTAGGCCTCCCTTTTCGGCGACACCAGAGACGACTCGACAAGCACGGCGGAGGTGGGACGCTGTGACGTCGAGGGAAATTATGTGAATGCCTTGGCGAATACCGAAGATGTAGCAGGAGTTCATAGGGTTCCAGTGGGATGTTTTGTGCCCCAGATGGGCTTGAGATGCGAGGAGTAGTTCATGTGTTATTTCTGAGGGAGAGGGAGGGTGGGTGAGAAGGTGGTGAGGCTCGTAGTGGCGGGATATGGATGAACCGAGTGGGTTTTGCAGGTTCTCTGAGCCACGAGCCCATTAGCAGCAATTCAAAAGTTTGAGTATGAACAAAGACTACATACGACGCCGTCTATGCTCCCGATATGTTTGAGGAGTTCCATCTGTCACAAGATTTTGGGATGCGTGAGTCCGAGCATCGATTTGGGGAACAACCTGGATGGTCTTTTCTTGGATTTGGGATTCTAGGGATTGGGTCTGCCTGAGGGAGTTGTCCAGAGAGCTTTCGACGTCTTCAAGGTCGACCTCGGTGGCTAGAGATCGAGTCCAGGATCTGAGAGGCGGGGCTGCGAAGCGACGGCCTGCAAAGTCAGTGATAGACGAGCACAAGGATTGGCTTTTGACCGTACCTTGCCGTATCATTGCTCGTCTTATGATCATTGTTGATATGATATTTCTTGAGGAGGAAAGGTTGATCAGTTCGAGAACGATATCCTCGGCAGATCTTCCCCAATCCCACTTCCAGTTCCTCCACCAGAACATCAGCTTCAATTGCGGGCTTCGAAACTAAGAATGTACGATGACGCCTCTTACTACTATTCATTTAATCCCAGTGCTCAACCTGCCCAAGCAAAACCTCAGAAACACAAGAGAAAGCAGTCACTGCTCGACAAGCCTAACGTGAGCTTATGCCTACAGCTCGCTCACATACCATCTGATGTTTCATGCAGGAAGACTTTCAAGCTGACGCAGCTCGGCTAGGTGACCAGGGTGTCGGACTTGCAAATGTTCAAAAGCCTACCAGACCACCGAAAGCTACAGTGGCACGTCGAGCCCAGTCGTATAGTGACTTCCACGATGCTGTCAAAGCAGTCCTAAGCCCAGTCGAAGGTGGGAAAGCCGAATTGGTGCGGAGAGCAAGTCAAACGTCACGAGCTGCTAAGGATACAAAGACCAAAGAGAAAGCAATACACAGCGAGCTTGAATTCGCTGATTGGTATAATGAGCTGGAACGCGATCTACTAGACTCAAGTCATGATGACTACACAGCGTATCATAGACAACTGCAGTTGTCACATTCGCATCTGGACTCGTTGTTGTCGGACACATCGTCAACGCTCAGTCTCCTGGCTTCGCTCGCCGATTCATTCAAGGAAGTCGAGGCGCAGACTACGATATTCCGGAAGCAATGTGAGGGGCTGCTTGGTGAGCAGAAGCGGATTGAAGGTCTGGCAGATGATCTTGACCAAAATCTCAAATACTACAATTACCTGGAGCCAGTCACGAGAAGGCTGAATGCACCGGGAGCTGGGAATTTTGTGAGAAGTAAGGAATTTTCCGAGATGCTCGCGAGGTTGGACGACTGTCTGAGCTACATGACAGTCCACGTAAGTCAGAAGCTTGGATTTCGAAGTTATAAAACTGATCGGAACAGTCAAACCACCGAGAAGCAGCAACCTACAAATCTCGGTACCGCTCGCTAATGACCAGAGGATTGACCTTGATTCGTGTCCACTTCGTCGGCGCCCTGCGAGAAATAGCATCCGACGTGTCAAGGAGAATTGCTGACAAGCAATTGAATGATACCACGATGTCTGCACTTCTTTACGCCAAATTTCGTTTCGGTGCATCAGAACTCAAGGAGGTCGCGCAGGAGATCCGCAAGCGGGCTGTCCTGCCAGTAGGTGCTGAGCCGGGCGGAGAAGCTGAGTATCAAAGCTTGATGAATGAGCTCTATACAAGCTACTCTGCTACGCGTGGCAAATTAGTTATCCCTCTTGCGAGGAAGAAAATTGCAGATATCGCAAAGGCGCCTAGCACTTCTAGAGAATTGGTGTCCTTTGCGCGAAGCGCCATTGGCTACACTCGTGGAATTTGCTCCGACGAATACGAGCTTTGGCAGGAATGGTTTGAAGGGGGTGATGGACTCTACGATTTTCTAGAATCAGTTTCCGAACCTTTGTATGATCATCTACGACCCAGGATTATCCATGAAACTCAGATACTGAAGCTGTGTGAGCTTTGTACACTGCTGCAAACTCGTTATATGCATGATCAAGACGAAGAAGCCGAACCAATGGAGACGAATCAATTCGACTTTGCACTACTCATTCACGAGGCACTCGAAGAGGCTCAGACCCGACTCGTCTTTCGCGCTCAAGCTATCTTGCGTGACGAGATTGAAAGGTACAAGCCCAAGAAAGAGGAAGTGGACTATCCGGCCCGCAATCGACAAGTTTCGCTCTCAGGTACAAAGTCAAAAGGGCCTGCTGCGACCCATGAAAGAAAAGGCTCGATTGCTGAGCCCACTACTCCCATGCCCAAAACCCCCATGGTCGTCGAAGAGGGCGACTCACCGAGCGGGCGGTGGGGATTCGATACCGAAGCAGCGTTTCAGGGCTGGTATCCAACCCTTCGAAAAGCAATATGGCTACTTAGTCGAATATATCGTCTCGTGAACGTAAGTCGGCGGTAAACCCTGACGTTTGTTGTAGGCTAAGGAACTCTCAGTCTACTGTCTTTGACGACTTAGCTCATAATATCGTTCACCAAACTACCCTCTCCCTACAACATGCCGCCAGTCTCGTCACCCAGAAAAGTAGCAACACAGCGGCTGATGGGCGTCTCTTCCTGATCAAACATCTTTTGATCCTCAAACAGCAAATCGTTGCCTTTGACATCGAGTATGTTACTCCAGAGGTCTCGTTCGATTTCTCGAGCGTCACCAACACTTTCTGGGAGCTTCGCGAAAGGGGTGGGTTGTTCGATCCCAGAAACCTTTGGCGTATCATGGGGGTTGGTCTCTTACCTAAGGTTGTCGAGAATATGCTCGATGCCAAGGTTGAACTGGACGGCAGCCTGAGGACAGTAATCAATGACCTGACGAGCGACTTCGCGTCCCGAATGACCAAGCCGGTCGACGCATCGGCAACGGCCAAGAGAGGATTCGACGCTCCTCAGGCAGTCAATGTAATTCAAAAGGTTGCTGAAAAGGAAGTCCAGTTCCTGCGAAAGAAGCTTGACGAGTATCTCGATGATGTAAGGACCAAGGAGACGCTTGTGGCAGCGGTGCAGGATCAAGTGATTCAGAATTACGAAACATTCTATGACATGTATACGGCCGAGAAACGACAGAACGGAAAACAATTAAGCAAAAAGGGGAAAGGGAGGGATGATGAGGCATGGGATCCAGATATGTTCAGTGACTGGGCTGGAAGTGTATTCAAGGTCAGAGGCATGGGTATACTTGATACAAGTAGGAGTAGGAGCGTAAGTCGGAATGGGAGCATGTGAAAGGGGAAGGAGGGTCAGGGATCAAACGGTGTAACCACTAGCAAAACATCAATGTTGCTAATGAATTGCTGCTGTATATGCCACTCTCGGCCGAATTCGAGACCGTAAGTGCGATGGCGAATCAGCGAAATTCACGCCGCAATTTACCGTGTGCAAAATCAATGTCATTGGTGTGCTGCAAGACCCTGACCCCAACCCCACGAATTGCAGCAAAAATGTAGGCTCGACATACTCATAAAATCAGTCATATCTTCCACGTACGTAGACGGATTTCTATAATTTTTAAAGCATTAGATACCTTAGACAAATGCGCATCTTTTAGCCGACTTAGATAATTATTATAAGTCGTTATTACTAGTAGGGTACGTTAGGAAGGTATAAGCACAGGCATAGCGGGTAAAGCGGTGCTAAGACTACCAAGACCTATGGATTTAATAGGTAAATTCATAGGATCAGTCATATCTTTATCGCTAACGGACGGATTTCTATAATTTTTAAAGTATTAGATACCTTAGATAAATATATATCTTTTAGCCTACTTAGTTATATATTATAAGCGTTGAATGTTAGGTAGCATAGTTATATAGGCGTAACAAAGTCAGCAACTTTGCTGCAATTCGCCGGGTCGGGGTCAGGGTCTTGCAGCACACCAATGACATTGATTTTGCACACGGTAAATCTCCGCACACAACCCCACGCACCCCGCCCGTGCTTCAGCTCCTACTCGATTTAATTCCAACAACTCGGACAACGACTTCATATCTAACAACAGTGCACGCCAATTATCAATGGTGATTTGTTCACGTTCGTTATCCACCAGTCGTCGTTCGCAGGGCCCACAGTGTCGTCTACTCAACTGCCTTTGATTGAGCATCAATAATCCTCACCTAGTGATTTGCAATACTTCACGCCCGACAGCTTCATTATACTGCCCCCAGCTGCTGGGCGCCCGGACTGATCTTGCTGTGGCGGATCTCCCCGGTAATCGCTGCTGTTGCGCCTTTATATACAATACACGATGGCTCCCTCGAACCAGCAAGAGGTACCAAAGCCGCAGATCCAGCCTTGCAGGTACAAAACGGGAAAGACACTCGGCGCTGGGAGCTACTCCGTGGTCAAAGAATGTGTACATATAGATACGGGAAGATACTATGCGGCTAAGGTCATCAATAAGCGGATGATGCAGGGAAGGGAACATATGGTTGGTGTACCCTAGATGGACCGGCCGAGACTGAGGGCCAGAGTAGAAGTGAGCTCATACCTGATATGACAGGTTCGGAACGAGATTGCCGTTCTGAAAAAGGTGTCAATGGGTCATCAAAATATTCTAACTTTGGTGGATTACTTTGAGACCATGAACAACTGTATAGTCATGAGGATATCAGTCGACTCGGACATTGACTAACACCAAGCGCAGTATACTTAGTAACAGACCTTGCCCTCGGCGGTGAACTCTTCGACCGAATATGTAGGAAAGGCAGTTATTATGAGTCTGATGCTGCAGATCTGATACGAGCAACACTCTCCGCGGTAGCCTACCTCCATGACCATGGCATAGTCCACCGCGACTTGAAACCTGAGAATCTCCTATTCCGCACACCCGAGGATAATGCAGACCTCCTCATAGCCGATTTTGGGCTCTCGAGGATAATGGACGAAGAAGCATTCCATGTTCTCACCACAACATGTGGTACACCTGGGTACATGGCGCCCGAGATCTTCAACAAGACTGGACACGGAAAGCCAGTGTACGTTCTCCAGTCGGTCCCTCAATTACTCTTCCATCTCTAACGCAACTTATAGCGACGCGTGGGCAATAGGTGTGATAACCTACTTCCTGCTCTGCGGCTACACGCCCTTCGACCGCGACTCCAACCTCGAAGAAATGCAAGCCATCCTTGTCGCTGACTACTCCTTCACGCCTCTCGAATACTGGCGCTCCGTCTCTCTCTCCGCACGCGAATTTATCAAGCGCTGCCTCACCATCGACCCCCAACAGCGCATGACAGCCCACGAAGCTCTGCAACATCCTTTTGTCAACGATGAAGCAAGGGAAAGGGAAGGACGACAACAAGGTGGAGACCTGCTGCCGGTGATAAAGAAGAACTTCAATGCAAGGAGAACGTTACATTCGGCTATCGATACTATCCGGGCAATCAATAAGCTGAGAGAAGGGGGAGCGGCGAAAATGATGGAGGGGGCGATGAGTACAAATCCGAGGACCAAGCAGAATAATGAGCAGAGCTTCCGGCAGAACAACGCGCAGAACAACGAGCAGGACAATCAGCAAGAGAAGTTCACTGGGCAGGGAGGCAATCGGATGGAGATCGACAGCCGGGGAAATGCTAGAGGGCAGACGGAGGCGCAGATCAGAGAGCAGCAGAGACGGGTGGAGGAGACCAGTAGGGGGCTTTGGGGGCAAGCACAGCAGGCACAGCAGGCACTGGCGAGGTCATAATATGTTCACGCAATCCAGGAGCGGAAGTCCAAGCAAAGCAAGCTGCGGCTCGAGTCTGGAATCTCGTCTTTGCAACGACAGTTATTTCGAATTCTTACTTATCTGGTCTCGGATCAGTCTTTCGAGTTCTATATCCTGATTCAATATGTTCACTTTGCTGATTTCGGAAAGTCCGTCGACATGCTATTCATATATTCCTATCTCTCAAGCCTTGTCAAAGCCCGATCGTGCTTTCGGTCAGCAGGGATGAATTCTCGGCGGTGGGAATGATGTCTCCCTCTTTTCTACACGCCTTCATTTATTATTCGGAGATATCCAAAGCGTGCTTGTGCCCAAGCTAGTAGACCAGATGCCCAAATCTCTGTTCCAAAATTACGCAAAATTTATAAGCGAGCATGCAATTCAATCAAAGACAAAACTCGCCTTGACCCCACCACGAAGCAGAAAAATCCCTCGCAATCCTCTACATCCATATCCTTCAACCACGAATTTTCCTTCCCAAATCACATCCTTTCGCCTTCCAATCTCATCAACTACAAACTTCAAATCTGTCACGTAGTAGGTTTTCATATCTTTTGTAATGGACGCATGAAAAATTCGAGTGTGAGTTCAGATATACTTGCTCGATGATGTTGTAATATGGGAGATAGACTAGAATGGCTCAGTCCTGGTTGGGATTTCGGTCAAGTGTAGCGTATGTGGGTGGTGAGGGAGGAGTAGTGATATATAATATCCTGGGGATTTGAATTGTCGCTGTAGGGTTTGATTTGAGGTGAGTATTGAGATTAGTACCGTATGATAAGGCCAGGAGTGAGTGAGTCATGGCTCCTATCATCGTGGGATGTTGCTGTAATTGGTGGGATTTCCGGAAATTGAAGTGTGCGATATGGTTTATTTACAGACATCGTAGGAAAGATGAACAACCCATGAATACCACAACGACATAGTTTGTGCGTATGTGATCGATTAGGGATATAAAGGGGCAAGAGCATCAGACTTGTGTCAGGAACGTAACAAGCCTATATTTCGAAATGCTTGAGAGATGATCTGGTGTGGCATTATGGAGAGGCTTTTAGTGGGTTTGGGGGTTTTGGGAGTTAAGGGAATTCTGGGGAACAAAGGGTGGAGGCGTTGGGCTGGTTCTAATGATGAAGAGATTGTGAGGGATCTTGAGTTAGATGCATTGGGTTGTTTGGGGGATGGGAATGTAGTGGAGGGCGATAAGCTAGGGGATAGGAAGAACCTGATGTGGACCGATCGTCGTTGGCCTGGTGCTTATATTCTGGTATTCTGGACAAAAGGGTTTGGCGGGGACTGAGGTCAGTGATAGGGTCGTGTCTGAGTGAAAAAGGTTTACGAGCATTAACGTTCCTTGCTTGTACTGCTGGAAAGACAAAGTCTGTGATGATGGCTGTATTACTGTTCTTGATCGTCCGTCCTGGATTGATGAGAAATCTAGTTTTCTGGACGTATAAGTCTTCTTTTTTGGCTTTATTTTCTACAATGGATATCTGTAGGACTTTCCAGGGTAGAGTCCAACAGCTATGCAACTAGATTTTCGAGAAGCGTAACATTATTGATAGTTTTATTTTGGAATGAGATATAGGGTAGAAAGATTGTGGGAGGAGGTCCAAAATTTCCGCCTCGTATGGAATATTATGCTGGTAGATGCATAACCAGAACGTAATGGTTGCGTTGATATCGGAGGAAGAAAGCTCCGCTGATCGGTCCGTCGTACGGGACCGCTTTCAATCTTATGGCGTTCAAATGTAGGATCAGAGGACTTCTCGGCTTGCTGTCGAATAGGAAATCATGATAGAGAGGGTACATGGCGCGCTTCGATCGCGCACTTGACGGGGTTTCGAGGACTTGGATAGCGCTTTAGTATACCCTTCCTACTGACTGCATGAACAGGATGTATCTTCTGAGAAACGGGCGACCGAGTAAAGAAAGATAGGTTCTCCATACACCCCATGTCGCTGAAAGAAGAGCAATTGCTGAGTGAATTCTACGTGGAAAAACCTTCAACTCGCTTCTATTGCAGAAAGTAAACAATCGAACAGGCGATACTTTCCTAATATAGGTTAGCTCCCCATCAATTCAGCGCTTATGGATTAGATAAGGCTAGCGGAGCTTACAAGTGACAGCTAGCCTCCTGAAGCTCTACAATCTCCAGCTCCTCGGATGGCGACGACAGGCCACTGCGCCTACTGCTTCGAAGTACTCGCCGCCAGTCTCCAGGACCGTGAGCCGCTTTCATACCAACAAGTACAGGATTCATGGAGAGAATACCAATCGCTCATTAAGCCCACAGCTGAGAAGGCCGCGGAGCAGGACGGGAAGGAACCTGGCGTTCCAGGGGATGCTCCAGATGATGAAGAGGATAGCGATATGGAGGAAGTAGACTCTGAAGATGACCCCGAAGGCGAACAAGCGGGAGAGGAATCAAAATCCACAACAGCTACTCTACAACTTCCAAGTATATCGCGGCTGCAGGCCCCCTCATCGTCTTCGCCCTCTTCCACCTCCTCCTCCTCAACGCCTTCCTCGCTCTCAGCAACTTCATCCCAAGCAGCCTTGAACACCGCATCCAAATCCTCTTCCAACTCCTCCTTCTTCTCCTTCAATCGCTCCAAACAGCCCTCACCCACCATACCCCCAAAAGAGGAAGCTCATCCGCTCTTCGTAACCTGGAACACCCTCTCTTCAAGAGGCCATAAGTCCTTACGAGGCTGCATCGGCACCTTCGACGCGCAAAATCTCTCAACGGGACTGAAAAGCTACGCCCTAACAGCGTAAGCCACATCCCCCCCCCCCAGACCACAACACCACAAACCCCATTTCTAACCACCATCTCCCTCAAAAAGTGCCTTCGACGACACGCGCTTCCCCCCCATCTCCCCCCCCGAACTCCCCCACCTCAGCAACAGCACCACCCTCCTCACAAACTTCCACCCCGCCCAAAACCCTCTAGACTGGACCCTCGGCACCCACGGCATCCGCATCGCCTTCACCCACCACGGCAAACGCTACAGCGCCACCTACCTGCCCGACGTCGCCCTCGAGCAGGGCTGGACGAAAGAGGAGACGCTAACGAGTCTGATGCGCAAGGCCGGGTTGAGCAGCGGGTCGAGGGTCAGGGGGTGGAAGGATCTGAGGGGGCCGATGGAGGTGGTGAGGTATGAGGGGTCGAAGAGGAGTCTGGGGTGGGAGGAGTGGAGGCGGTGGAGGGAGTGGGTGCGGGAGCAGGGGCGGGACGGGGTGCGGTAGTGGATCATTGCATCGTGGGAGCTTGGTACTTGATGCGTGATGTCGGTCATGGCACTTATGATATATAGACGACCGGATAGAACTAGAACAGAACAAAGGCACGCCGCATCATCGTTCATACGTCCTTGCTAGTATAGCATAGCAAACATCAAAGAGCCGCTTTGCCTTCTACCTCAGTCCGTGGAACACTGACGATCAACAAACCTCCATGCCCCCTCAGATTCAGTACTAAACCTCCATCCGCAGCTTCCAACCCTTTCTTTCACTCTTCTCACTCCAAATCAATTCTCGATGCGAAATCTCAAAAACACCCCTTTTCCCCAGTCATCTACCCAGATCCTCACATCCTCACAACCTCACCTATTCACGAAAAAGAAAACGATGTCTACAAACGCACAAGATTCGAATTTCCAATTTGCCGCAGATATAATAGTCTGGTACAATGGCTCTACTTACATATTTCTCCCCTCACCCCCTTACCCCCTTTCTCTCGTATCATCACCTATCCCCTCCCCTCATATCCTCCCCCTTCCAACTCATCACAAGAAAGACTCGCCGCCTTCCAACTCTCTTCATCTTAAAATCTGTATCTATCTCCTATCCCCCATCCCTCCTCCCCTTCCCCTTTTCCAACAACAAGTAAAACACCCCTTCGAAAGCTACCTTACCTTGACCCATGCGCCAAATCAGTCCCTTCTATACCATAGTTGTATCTACATTCATCTCTCATGCTTATCGTAGTTCAGGGCCCATCGCTAGCCAGCTATATGTTGTGACGCTTTCTCTCTCCCGTCTTCCATTCCTCCATTCCTATTCCCCTTTCCTCCTTCTCTACCGTTCCTCTTCCTCCTACCTACACCTACCCCTCCTCTTCCTTCTCCTTCTCCTTTACCAACCCAACCCCCATCCCTATCCCTATCCCCATATCTATTCTAAACTCCAACCCCCATCAGCTATCCCCATCCCCATCACCCCAAGCCAACCCCATTCCCACTCCACCCACCTCCATACCCAGTGACCATCCCTCGAAACACAGCCGCCATGCGCCGGATCACGACACCATATCCCACAAATGAGGCCCTCTGTCTCATAATACGACTCGCCATAAGCTGTTAGCTATAGAACAAGCTGAACCCTCCTCCCTCCCTCCACCTCCTCCCTCTTCCCTCCCTCTTCCCTCCCTCTTCCCTCCCTCTTCCCTCCCTCTTCCCTCCTCCTCCCTCCACCTGTCCTCCATCTACCAATCCTCCCCCTCTCCCCTTACCTATCCCCCCTCCAACCCCAAACCCTCCTCGCCTCCAATCCCAGTCATTATCCACCCTTCGCCAAAGGACAAACCCCCAATCTCAGTCCAAGAACTCGCTACTGCATTTTCACCCCCCCTTCCCTCAAAATACCCTCTCTCTCTCTCTCTCTCCATCATACTGCAAATTCCACAATACACCTATTCCATAGTTCATCATTCCACACAACAGCCCTTCCACAAAATAGGATTTTCAAGAGCCGTCATCGTACAACACCGACATCAAATAGCTTTGACTCACCTCGACTACATTAACCTCGTACTGTGGATATGTACTGTGTACACGTACTGTAGATAACTCAATGCATATTAGACAACTCAATACATCTCCAATGCACACCAGATTTCACATTCGAGAAGAGCGAAAACCCGAGTTGGGAAATTGTTACAACCTACCTTCCGACCCATCAAGTCGTCACGCTTGGTCAAACCCATCTTTAGCAACGCATCATAGGTATGCAAGAAGTCACAAAAGGACAAATGGCAAACGATCTTGATGATACAACATTTCGATTGTTGGTTGATCTCCTATCTGAATTTGCTATCTATGCTAGGAAAAGCATACATGATGTGCATGTGTGGTCGTGAATGGCTAGGGGAGCCGGTGCATGCAGCAAGCTACACTTGCTTATGATGGGGTATCGGCAGAGGAAATACATGCTCGCTGGTGTCGTTAATGATAGACATGATCAGGGCCGTTAATTCGCATAAAGCGACTCGAAGTGCTGGAAAAGCAGTCTCAAATGAACCACATGCCCAGATGAATGTTGTTTACAAGCGCGAACGGCAGCAGCTTGGGCCATTCGGTCTCCGACTTCATCTCAGCTGAGTGCGAAGACACCTCCCTACCGGGATGCTGAGCACGCTCTGCAAGTAGCTTCGTACGGTCAGGGTGTGCCATGTCAATATGAGATTCTCCTCGCTTGGACGCCAAGTGAGCATAGTAGACAGCGGGGACTATCAATGGTTAGCACTCTATCTCCAAAATCTAGGATCGTCTTACAGAGGGAGACAGGGGTGGTAGCTCGCTGATATTGATAGCAGGACTCATAGAGCATTGCCTGGAATTTGTCGACGTCGACGCCCATCTCATCCATGATGATCGAGTAATGTGTTGGCCGAGCTGTACCCTGAATCGCAGAATGCGAGCAGAGGTAAACATCATTGTCGAACGGGTGAGTAACGTCTCTATCAACAATGACCCCCGGCACTGGATTGCCGTTCTTGTCAGAGGCAGGACCCGCTGGGGGAAAGAAGCGAATGTGATGTCGCTTCTCAGCCACGACGACAGTGAACTTGGGCTGTGGAGAAGATTAGCCTTTAGCCACAGATTAATTGATCAGCACAAACATACCATACGAGAGGGATCCTTATTGCCAAGCTGATCGAAAACGAGCTTTATATCTGCAACTTCGTACTTCAGAGTATTAATATACTGCGCCTCAGAAACACCATCGCGGAAGTAGTAAACGTGCTTGGGCAATTGGCCACGGCCAACGTTCTTGATCCACCAGTCTACAAGAGGAAGAAGCATCCCGGTGATATTGGTCCCAGTGATCATCTCAACACGCGAACCATTGGACTGGACGGCTGCACCATAGCGAGAGCAGGTCTTGTCGAGTGAGACAGTCATAGCAGCCATGGACGCTTGCTCGAGACCCGGTGCTGCATGAGAGACATCGGCTCCGATGATCATAGTGGGAACAGTGAAGTGCGGCATTTTCTAGGAACGGTCAGCCAATGTATGCTTGCTCGCTAAGGCCACTTACCGCCTTGATTGCCGACGTGGTGCCTCCCAGCTTGCAATTGAACTTCATCAGGACGTTCGAGCAATACTGAGGAGCGTTTTTGATGACATGGCTGGCCTGTACACATTGTGACATGACCCCAAAGCGGCAGTCACAGTTCTTCTTCACGCGGTGATACACATCCGAAGCCTTATTTGATAGGATGACCATGATCATCTGCGGTCGAGCGTTGGCTTTATCGCCAGCTTGCTGGAAACATTTGGCGATCGCATTAGCGTCGTCGGCCTCTCCTGTGACGATTACGGGCTCACGCTCCACGACGATGCCGCCATGACCGCGGTAAAGATCCAGAAAATTCCTCTTGAAGTTATTAATCTGCTCACGGGTAGGAGGGGGCGAGCGGTCCCTAGACGCAAGGACGACGATACCCCAGGATTTAAGAGGAGCGGTATTAGGCAAGAAGAAGACTTTACCTCTTAAATCCCAGCGGCCGGAGTACAAAGGCTTCGCTGTCGCATTCTTTGCGAACAGGACTTCAGGTGGCTCCAGGATACGGGCATTAGTCTTCATCATATCCTCACTAATCCTCATATTATATCCTTTGAGCATAGGATCTTCGTTCCAGCGGAGAAGCTTTAAGCCGGTCTGCATAGCAGCACGACGAACGGGTGGCCTAGAGACGGCGAACTTGATCATGTTGGCAGTCTAGTATAATTATTAGTAGCCATCATCTAATAGATACGAAGTGTTTCATACCTGCTTCTCATTAAGCTTGTAAGGGTATTTCTGAGCAGGAGCCATAATCGCTAACTCCATAGGAAAGAGAACGTCCCGCTTCTGGGTCTCTAGAAGTGGTAATTGCCACTTATCGATGCGGACGTTATACCGCTTCTGGTAGTAGGCGAACACATTGGTTTTCTCTCGCTTGCCAGTCTCCTTGTTAATCACCTCAAACTCGTGCGTCTTAGCATTCTTGTTGGATATCCGCTTGATATTCCATACTTTGGCGTCTATTTAAATGTTAGTCTGACTGGACTCTGAGTCTTAGAGAACCTGCGGGGACTTACCGGCGCCAACGGCCTGTCCACGATGCTTGACGATGAAGTTATTCTTTACGAGACGCTTCAACAAGGGAAAGACGTAGCCAGGTGTACCATCCGGTTTAGGCACGCAACCTTGTATGAATGACTCTTGAGAATGTAGACCAGACATTTGAAATCCAAGCTGGACAATGGAAGCTTCATGCCAAAAGCAAGAGTGTGAAATATCTACATTAACCACCAATCGCTTTCCCTGTCATGGTGTCAGATTGTATCATAAATCATTCGCACATGCAACGGTACCTCTGCCATACGAATGGACTGGTACACGCCACGCATGGCCTCAACACCACCGTCAAGTAAAGTCCGGCTTGACTCCGTGTCGGTACGCGCGAAGTAGGAACGACGAAGATTTATGAGGCTCTTTGAAGGAGTCTCACGAAGCAAGTGGTCCAGAAAGTCTAGACACCGTGATGAGCAATCAAGGTTACTTTATAGAAGTTCATACTTACTGATTGCTTCTAAGATACCGTTATTGAAGTCGCTCCTCCCATCGAGATAGTCTTTGATGAGATGCAGATTTACTCCGTGGTTATTCGCCTTTTTGATGAAGACATTGTGGACATTCGAACGTTCGTCGGGCTTGGCGGGATTTGGAGCACGAGGCTCGACGCCCTTCTCGGCATCAAGGTCAACGACAATCCGAGTGGGTTTGATATCGGTGGGGGCCCTATTGAAATTAGATAGTGCGAGGAAGATTAAGGCATGGCAAATTTTACCAGCCAATCTTGTTGCCATCGAAGATAAAGCCTCTGCCGAGGTGTTGCTGGACAGCATTTGTGGCCCAGATTGCCTTGATGAGGCCGCGCTTCTCGGTGCCAGATCCGATCAAGATCTGGGATTGAATCAAATTCAGCTAAGCTTCTCACAATGTCAATGGATCCTGACTTACATCGTACTGATAGACGCTCTTATCGGGCCAAGTCAGGATAGCGTGGGAATTGACCTCGATAGTAGCCTTCTTGCCTAGCTTGCCGAATTTCCCAGCGCGCTTGGACAACTCACTAGGCATCTGCTCACGAAACGGATTAGTCAACAGCCATTGTTCTTCGTTGAAGGGCTTGGTAGGCAAGCCAGTTGGGATATCAGGAGTGTTTGAGGAAAGATCGGGCTTTGAGGCCGGATTAGAAGACATGATGATGGATCAGGCTGCCAATCTAGCTTGGAATAGGTCGAGTATTATGAGTAAAGAGATTACCAATTGCTGGCAGCTTCAATTGGACTGAAGACTGTAGTAGCGCTTGGTGAATGCAGAGGATGAATGATTATTTGATTGGATGATGGAGGGTGAGGATGTTGAGGATGGAGATGTTGAATGAGGCTGGAGATGTATGTGGATGGGATGTGGTAAGAGAGACAGAGATGGTTGAATAGGAAGGGGTTTATATGCTGTTGGACGCCGGGCTAGAGGCCTGCGTGCGTGAATGGAGAAAGAAAGGGAGACGTGAAGGTCTTAGGAAGACACAGGAAGCGTGAAGCCGTGACGACGGCTGAGGATTTCTACCAATGAAGAAGATGTGAAGCAGTTTTTGGATTTCCCGGGGGCATCCGAAAGAAGGGAGCGTGACAGAAACAATAGGAGGAGGGAAGGCAGGTAACAGGCGTGTTGAATAACACGAAGCTTCCTCGTCTGTAGTGATCGAAGAATGCAGGAAGCCGGAGGCCTTTCACGAGTTGCGTGACGCCTTTTCAATATCTCTCGACTCAAAGGCAAATCGCAGAGGGGTATACTGTGAAGTGGGGGAACGACACGAATTGGCACCTAGGGAATTCTACCACTTACGGAGGAGAATAAATCGTAAGCCTGGCCGCCGAAATCTACGTTCCTGAGCAACATTGGTGCAGCGGTTCTATCGCGCGCAGGGTCGACTCGACGTGTTTGGCTCGTGGCTCTAGTTTGGGAAGGGCCACGTGAGGAGGCAGGTGGGCCAGCAGCGGAACCACCACGGCCACGTCCTGGAGAGTCATCGGGTCCATCGAAGGACTGCTGGGGTGCATCAGTCCGAGGGGGCGCAGAAGACTGCGCAGCCTTGGGCTTGCCACGATTCTTCGTCTGAGAAGGCATGACTGCTGCTTTACGAGAAGTGATGAAAGGTCAGCAGAGCATCAAACGACAGAGTAATAATGAGGCGAACGTTGCAGAAGAAATGGCAAGCTGGTGCTCTCCAGAAGAAATGATAGTGACTGTGAGATGAGCAGAGAAGAGGTGAAAGTCTCGGAGCGATTTGCAAGGGTTGTAATGCGAAAGGCGTTGTGGTTGTGGAGAAGATACAAACGATGAGAGATGAGTGTGTTATGTGAGGGTTGCAATAAAGTGTGCAGATGAGGAGGTTGATGGTTGATGCAGCTTTGGGGGACGTTTGAGGTGAGGATGAGGAGAAGCAAGATGATCAGGGGTGCATGACAGGTTCGTTATGTTCTGGAATTTGATGCCTACGCTGATATTGATCCCAATCAATGGATGAGATGGCTTACGATGGAGTGCCGCAGTAGTTGCAATTTAAAGTGTGGGCGAGTCCAATCAAGTCGACCTAGTAAGGAAGAAAAAGATGGTTGTCAAGGTGAAGATGAGTTGACGTGTTTCAGCTGCACTGTGCTATCTTGTGCTCCAGGAGCAGAGTACGATGAACACTTGATGAAACGGTCAACTGATGAAGTTGTTGATTGTACGGATGAAGAAGTTAGTCGTAGCAATGAGTGAGGAAGAAGAAGGAAAAGAATAAGGGGAGGTGGAGGAAGATTGAAGGTAGAGAGATGAGTCGTAATGGTTGTAAGAAAGAGCAGGAACGTTCGATAAGAGGTGCTGTTTATTTCTTGAGAGGCCGATAAGCCACGCGCGTCTTGGCACGCGCCTGTTAAACCTTATGAGCGGCGACAATTGATCAGCTCGCACCGTCCTGGAGGCATCGGTTGGTAAGGTAGGATTAAGGTCTGATTCTTGTCAACATGTTGAAGTGTCAATGGTTCTGACAGCGGGCAGGCGTTCAATGCTCAGGGAATGTGACGTCTGTGGGTGTGTGGGATCCTGGTGGGGAAATTCGCTTGAGCCGGCGGGCCGCCGTTAGCGCTGATTGTGGCGTTTCTTGTTGGCGGGTGAACACCAAATATCATGCACCAACCCTTACCGTGTATGTAGCTAAATATACAAAGTGACATCAGTGACATGTCGAGAAGTCCGTGGAAACTCCGGTGGTGTCCACGATATTCATGGGCCAATCGCGGACACTAGAACTATTTCTATAATTTGTCCCACCAGGACATTTAGTAATGTCACTACTATCAGTAGACAGTTATCTGTGGTGTCTATATCACCCACGAATCTGTGTCTTTCATAGATTACTTACGGCCGTCGCATCTCTCGCTATTTCTGGACGTCCCCGGTAGGTCGTCGTACAACAGGAGTAGCTCTTGAATTAGCCTTGATATCACGGGCGCAGTGGCAACAAAATACGAGGGCCGATGGAGTGTTAATGAAGTGGGGCATGGACTGAGGAAAAGACTTGACGTTGATTGGAGACAGTGATTTGAGGGCATGCCTTTGTGTGAGACCTCTCCAGACAACAAGGTATTGCAGTTGAGAGATAGTGACTCGATTCCCATGTAGTTTTGTAGCACAACGTAGGCATAACAGCACAAATTTGCAATTTCAACCTGTGAGTTGGTCTATGACATCGCGAGCTCTACCAAACCTACTGTATCGTACAAGATGCCATCTTCTCACCGATCTCCTCTCGAACACGCCACTATTCGCTCAGATTCAATCAACCATCAACGCCTTTGAGTGGATATCCGCTTTCCAGTCAATTCGGTAGCAGCCGCATACTAACAATGTAAAACACAATTTTCTCACAGTAAGCACCATGGAAAGTAATGTCGAGTAGGATTCATTTGGGGACATCGGGAACGACGGATGTGGAAACGATTACCGGCCCGGGTTATAATCTCCGGTCATGGTCGGTTGAAGGTGGGATGAGTGAAACCATATGCGGAAGAAGCCGTCATCGCTGGTAAGGGTAGGGACCTGAGATCTGTTAACAGGGGTTCAATGATATACTTCTTATGCCCGAGTGCGTTTGAGGATAGCCATACAGGCCCAACCAGCAGCCCTCGAGCTGGTCAATCGATCGAAGACTGGGGGACTCCCAGACATTCAGAAGGCCACCTAGGCTGGAGTCTGTCTTCCAACCTTCGAATCCTCTCCAGGGGACATTTGTTGGGATTGGGTTTGAGTGTGACTAAAGGGAGCAGGCGCAGAAGAGAAATCGCGATGCCTACCATTGAATTGTCCATTGTACTGGCCATGCATTGGCGGTTGCATCTGTGTTTGCATCGGCGCTTGCATCGGCGTTTGCATCGGCGGATTCGGCTGATATAGAGGCATCTGTTGGGGCGGCGGTGGCCCTCTACTCATTGGCGGGGGTGGCAGCTGGGCCATGCTCGGAGGGATGTGTGTATCGCGTATGAGCCTCACCAGTGACTCTGCGCTGAATTTTGTTGCGTGATAAGTCTCGGCCTTGGGAATGATACTGAGCAGGAACATGACGTCTCGAGGAAGGGGAGGAGGAGGAGGAGGCGGTATCGGGATAAGCTGATCATTATTGTTAATTTTGTTGTTGAAAAGTGGCATCTCGGGCTGCTGCCGGCTTCGCTTTTGTTGATCAAGACGTCGGCCTGCTGCTCCTTTGAGAGGCGATACGTCACGAGTTGTACGAGCGAGCTTCTGTGGGCGACTACCCTCGTTATCGGAATCTTCGAGAGGCAGCGGGCGCTTGGGCGAAGGTATATCTGGGTTGAAGCGATTAGGTGGCGATCCCTGCGCTAAGGTGCCATTCTCAATACTCGGAATAGCCTTGATCTTGGTCTGCGTGGCTGGAGACACGATCGGCCTGATGACGGTAGGGTCGAAGCCTTGCTCGACGAAGCGGCTTGAAAATTTTGCTAATGTAGGATCATCAGGAAATAGGGCCTTCATACGCTTCTCGAGCTTAACGATCTGGGACAATTCGCCATAGCGAGACTCGAAATCGTGAAAGAAGACGTAAAGTGGCTTTGCTTTTGAGACTGTTTCAGGCTTCTGCGCTAGCTTGTTGACTGCAGTTTCGAAGGTAACTCTGGCGTCTGCGAACGATTAGCTATCTTCATACCGTCAGACAAAAGCGCAAACTTACTGGTGTGATCATTGTTAGCCACAAGATGCTTGATGAATTGCAGTGCAAATGTCTCATCCTCAGGGAAAAGCTTCAGTCCACGCTCGAAGATCTTCTTGCCAGTTTCCACCTCGTAGCAATGGAATTCAATCAAGGCGCATGCAGAATAGACATCACTCGTTATGCGTCCCCGCTTACGTGCGTCGGCAAAGGTACCTCTCAGGCCAGCAGGTGTATCGTTGACCTTACCTTTACCTTGTATACGTCGCATAGCCCGTATCAGGGCAATCCAGACGTGTGACAGGGTCTTAGATAGCATTTGAGTATGTATGGCATAGGAATTCTTCACAGCCTCAAGCTGTGCGGCTTTCTGCTTCTCCTTGTCATCCTCGTCCTCGTCCTGCTCACCCAATTCATTATCGTCTTCCGGTTTGGCACCGTTTGACGGATGGTCGCCGGAATCGGTGTAACTGGACTCGATGCGAGCAAGTTCTTGGGCCTCACGCAGCTTGGACTTTGCGATCAGCTCATAGAGAGCGTCAAGAACCCCATCGTAAGGTTCACGAACAGCAGCCCCACGACGGACTGCACTCTCGTCACCCTCTTCATTTGTTGTGGAAAGCTCTATACGATCTGCACGCTTGAAGGCTAGCAGACAACTCTCAGGATTTGCAGCGATACCGTGGGTCAGAAAATCATTGCCTTCCGATTCCAGATTATTAGCAAAGCAGAAATCGCTCGCTTCGCACCAAAGGTCAGGCCAAAATCTCATAGCCATCAGTGCATGCTTGTAAACGAATAGGATCCGTTCTCTATATGAAGCTACATCATCTTGCTTGAGCACCAGAGGGTCATCCTTCTCCCATTGGATCCACCGCATCCAGATGTCCAGCTGCTCCGCGTATTCAACATCTCCATCGAAGCCTGGGGCAGGTGGCAGGACGGGAAGTGTGGTTCGATGAAGGTTACGGGTGATGTTTTGGAGCTCGGTGTAGGAGCTACGGGCGGACATATAGGAAGGTGACTGATCTTGGAGGAATTTTCGACCCTGACAGTGGGTCTTAGCATTGCCTCCCGTAGTCATTCATTAAAAGCTTACCGTCATCTTGTTCAACCCCATCTCGAACCCATCGTATTCCTTCCATAGAAGGTTTGTAAATTGATGGGGAATGCAAATGGCACGTTGGTAAATCTTGCGGAGAGAGTCCATTTTTTGCTGGTCTTGCCAACCGCTACCTCCAATGTTGCCCGGCCCGGACTTGATGAAGTTCACATAGTCCTGCCAAACTTTGCCCGACTCTTTATCAAGACCAATGTGCTTCAAGGCGACATCGTACGCTTGATATATAACTTGGCGCGCGTCGCCAGAAACATCGGTGGTAAGATTATTGTGACGGCGAACGTGATCGAGGTACATTGACCATAGGGGAAGGTAAGGATTCGTTGGCAGTGCTCGAAAAAGAACATTGTCCATTGCGTTCGCTTTACCGGATTCATTCTCCATATGCCCGTAGGCAGTCCACTCCTCTGCCTGATGAGCAAGATCAGTACATTCATATACTATAAAGTACATACTGAAAAAGGGAACATACTGCAGATGGAAAGACTTCAAAGAAGCGTTCATAGACAGTGCGAGCGTCGTCAAACTTCCCACGCTTCTTGTGCTCGTCGAGTAGACTGAGCCAAGCATTTAGGTCGCCACGGGGATCTTCTTTGATTCTATCCTCCAATATTCCGATCTTGTCGTGGGGTAGCCGAGCTCGTGGAACCGATGTGATAGGTGTGGAAGGTATATTTACCACTGGCAGATCTCCATTTGTGGCAGATGGAGCGGCCAAGGTCCCTGTAGACTTCGTGGTAGTTTCGTTGTGGAATGACGCTCCTGTATCAGGCACAATAGCAGCAGATTTGGGAACAGTGTTAGTAACGCCATTCTGCGTCAATTTCGATGGGCTTTGGTCTGACACGTTATTCTGAACTTGCACTTTATCTGAAGACACAGCGTTGGTGGGAACAGTCAGGCAAGGATCAGGAACTGGATCAAGCGACAGTATATGTGCCGTATCTGCACTATTGTCCCCACTTATTTTCCTTGCTGCTGTAACCTCCTCGGCATTCTTGGATAGAGACTGACTTGAGTCGTGCACGATAGTGGTGATTTCAACTTCATCACTAGACTGAGAGGAAGCGCGAGACATTGACCTTGAAAAACTCTGTCGATCCATTGTAGCGTTGTCGATGAGAGGAAGGTTTGTTGAAGAGGATGTAGGATCTAAAGGAGCGGCGAATGTGTGGGGCAAGGTGTTGGGCACAACGGTGTCAAAGGAAAGGGACTGAACACTAGGATCTTTCGCACGAGGTGTGGAAATGTAATCTGTTTGCACTGCTTGCGGATCATATTCATCAGATGAAGACCCATCCACCTGCTGTTGGCTAGTATCAACACCCCCTTGTAAGTCTCCGACAACCTCGTCTGCCATGATGGCGTCTTCCACACAGCTAGGCCAGCCAGTTGTTGCGACCGTGTCAGTACCGCTGCCACTCATACAATGTATGCAAGGATGTAAGCCAAGGTGAAAGGATACGCTGATATTGGGGCGATAGCTCTGATAGATCGTGGAATGTGAGTGTTTTGCTGTATGTGGAGGGCGATGAAAGATCGTTGCACATAATGAAGTTCAACAGGACGTTTTCAGCAGTCAAAGAGGTCACGTGGATGTCATGGAGACAAGATTATCGGGACATGACATTCATCGACCTCCTTTGAATTCAGTTGTTAATCTGAATCTATTCTACTTATAATTGGTACACAAACTCCTAACAACAGCTTATAAAATTGACATAGACAAGGCCTGCCTTTGCCACTGGCGTAGTACTGGTGATCATGCAGACTGTCGTGAAGGGAGCGCACTAGATGCACAATATTCAAGATAGCTAAGCTTACGATATAGTCATGTATGCTATTGATTTAAATGATGTATCGGACAACGTGGCTAGACCAATATCTCTGGCTTCACGCACCCCTTCCGTATGCTCCGGCCATCTATGCTACGAAGAAGATAAGATTTTACCCGCAATAGGAAGAAGATCAGCAAGTCAAGACATAGCAGACTCCATCATCTAGCTGAGCACAGCGCTACCCGGCATGACTCATAGTGGTGAGCTCTTGGGACTTGCATCCCTCTTGTACCTAGCCTTGTGTGTTCAAGTGATAGGAGCCAGAAGCCAGAAGCCAGAAGCCAGAAAGCGTTGCCTCCGATGAATACGCACCTATCACTTTGTGGAGGAAATCGAAGCGAATGGTATCTGTACTGCTCAGAAGGAGAATTTCGAGCATTTAGAATCGAGGGCGAAGAGCTAGGAGGTCTACTTTAGGTGTAAGAGATTACATCAGAAGGACTTGGAGGGTGTCACATTCCAAAGGGAGGACCGGGCAGAGTACGTTATATGCCGTTTCAAAAGGATGTTCGTGTCTTGTGTAGCTCTCTAGTCATAAGGGAAGGGCAGACAGGCTCGGTAGATCTTCGAACCGCATTTTAGAAACGATCGATATGGGAACGATCTGATGCATTTGCTGCGTACCAAGCTTCTTAGCTTTTCGGCAATCTTTGCGGGCACAGAGAGAGACTGTGTGACCAGATACATGGCCGAACAAGCCAGAAACAGCATTTGTGAAGCAGATGATTGGGGTCGTCGCCGCAACTCTTGCGTGGCTTGCTACTCCCTCAGCTGGGATAGTCTCCCCATTTTGCGGGAAACCCCCTACCAGCAATAGACATCGCTGATTTGCAAATGTCTGAAACCGAGGCGGCGCGTAATAAACCCATCCAGTCGCCGATGGCATTTCTGAGATGATGTTTTGGAGGCTTACGCTGGAGCTTTCATAATCCCGAACCAAACCCTTCAACCACTTTAGCTGATCAGGCTTTGCTCTTTAGGTAAGCATCGAGAGGTGTCGGAAGTATTCAATCTTTAGCAGTCTGATCCTAACGATGCCCTGTTTCGGAAAGGCTTCGCCAACATTGGAGGAAGGGTAAAACCGTGCTCGTGCCCATAGTTGTCCACAGAAATGTGCGTACTTGCGTATTACTCCTCCGCGAGCGTCGATTTTCAGTGTTGCTATTATCTTATCTCGCACAAATATCTAAAGTTCGGCGGCGGATTTTGTTTGAAAGGGCGAATGGTCCCGGGACGCCCTTTCCCTACAGCAATGTTGTCGGGCGCTGCCTTGCCAATGGACACACAATGTATCACGCGTCCCTAGCTTTTCAAGTAGAGTACCACTACAATCAGTTTGAGATACCAATCGTTGATGCCTTCACCTGTCACAGGACTGGCGTGGAGAAGCATATTAGGGCTGCTGGGCGTGAGGGCAGGTACGGTTCTCACAATGACATAGGTATTCAACTACTGAGCACGCTATACAAGTAGTGAAATATACAGCTTCTCGGTCCTGATAGTCCAAGCATAGTTCCTTTATGAGTTCTTCGCCTCCGTAGCAGTCCAAATCCATTTGTTGCTGAAGGATGACGGTTGGGCAGAAGGATTTTCGTGGCGCTAAGAAGGCATTGATAGATATATCATATTCTTCACTTCAAAGTCTGCACATATCCTAAATTAGTCGCGCATCGATTATTAGTCCCTGATAGTCTAGTGGTTATGATTTCCGCTTGTCATTCCTTTCTCGGAACCAATCGCGGGAGGCCAGGGTTCGATTCCCTGTCAAGGAGAAATATCTTTTTGCTTTTTCTGATCTACCAGTGGCGGTAGCAAACAGCAAACAAAGTGATGGGTCTCGAGTTAAAAAGGCTCAAATTTGAGGGGCAGTCGAGAAGCAGAGCAAGGCCAGGGGTGCGCTAGTCATAGAAGGGTTCACCTGGTAACCGTCCATACCTAGTAACCGTCCACGCTGATTATATCTACAACCAGACACTTTGATGACTTACTTTTGCCTATAAATCTGTAGTATATAGTAGACCGGTCAGTTCTCGTCGCAAGTATTTGTTAAGAACTCAGCCTGATGAGAACTTATAGCATCTCGTGTTTTGGACCCTGTAAGGCCCTAAAGCAACAGCCCGGAGTGACAGAATGGAAAACTCCGGGCGGCTCTAAGGTATTAGCGTGGACGGTTACTAGGTGTGGACGGTTACTAGGCTCGCTAGGTGAACCCTTCTATAGTTCTACGGCACGTTTCATTCTACCGGAGACGGTAATTCACGTACACACAGACGACGCGAAGTTCAGAAATCGCGATCTCAAACAATACACCATACATTGCCTTGCTCTTCCTTCAATCAATACACACTTCGTACCACAGCTACAGAAGGCTGATTACTAATATATCAAATCCTACATCCACAAGTTAATTGAGCACATTTCCACCACAGACATGTCAGTCGTCTCACTCCTGGGCGTGAAGGTCTTGCATAATCCCGCCAAGTTCAGCGACCCCTACCACTTTGAGATTACCTTTGAATGTCTTGAGCAGCTACAGAAGGGTAATCGATCTTCGCTAGTGACCATGGTGCCGAATTTCTGTTGATACAAATGCTCAGATCTGGAATGGAAGCTCACTTACGTGGGGTCGGCGACATCGTACATGCCTCGCAGTTCGATACCGTCTGGAGCAAGGGCTGACTTTGACTAGATCGGAGCACGATCAGGAACTCGATTCCCTCCTCGTTGGCCCGATCCCCATCGGTGTCAATAAATTCATCTTCGAAGCCGATCCACCAGACCTTCGACGCATCCCTACAACTGAGATTCTCGGCGTCACAGTCATTCTTCTTACATGCAGCTACGATGGCAGAGAGTTCGTGCGCGTTGGATACTACGTCAACAATGCTTACGACTCGGAAGAAATGAACGCTGAGCCCCCAGCCAAACTAGAAATTGATCGTGTGGAGAGGAACGTGCTTGCCGAAAAGCCCCGTGTGACACGATTCGCTATCAAATGGTGAGTCACACGCCATCGAACCCCGTATTAGGTCCATTGGCTGACATGACGTAGGGACACCGAAGATTCAGCGCCAGCCGAGTTTCCGCCCGAGCAACCAGAAGCCGATGTGGTTGAAGACGACGGCGCCAACTATGGTGCCGAGGAAGTCGAGCTTGAGGAGGGTTTGAAAGCCGAACTCGCAGCCGAGGAAGCCAAAGCTGGCGGAGAAGATGAGGAAATGGCTGGTGCTGAAGAGACTGCTGGCGTTGCTAAAGAGGAGGACGAAGATTCTGACGCCGGTAGCGAGGATCTGGAAGCGGAGAGCAGCGGTAGCGAGGACGAAGATGCGGAGGAAGAAGAGGGCGAAGGAGATGAGGATATGGAGATGGGTGAGGGTGAGACGGCCGAGACAAGTGGTAACAAGCAACAGGGTTTACATGAGCAACCCCATGCTGAGGTTGTTATGGCACATTAGGGAGTATCCACACATAAGAATCCGGATTACCAATGGTTATGGCGCTACGGATATCCCTGGCGTTCGGTCCTGGTTGTCGTTCCATTATAAGAATTAGGTCAATATCAGCATATCGTACTTACGCATAGAATAGATAACAGAGCATGAACTGACGACTCTCAACCCTGCTTTCCACTCCGCCGTGTCCTCCTCAGCAGAGCGCATTCGCAATTCACAAATATATAAAGCATCATTCGACGAACAGACGCACACATCCATCCCAACTCTTTACAAATTCCATCAAAAGGTTATTTGGAAGATAAACAATCCATAATCTGCAACTGATCATGTACACAGAAAACAACAACAAAAAACCACCCACCCTCTCCTTATTGTTACAGCATCCGCGTAATTACAAAGCCCAAAATCAGCACACCCAGACCACGTACCAACACCTTCAACAACCCCGTTCGTTGGCTCAAGGACTCCAGCTGGTTCATAACGTGAACATAGGCCTAGGTCTGCCGGGGGTTTCTGTGGAAATTCGCCGAAAGCTTGCGGGATAGGTAAGGTGAGTAGCTTGAGTTGCAGGGGGCGTGAAGGTATGTTATTTTTGGTAGGTTGGATGTGAGATGGTTGTTGTTTGTGCTTGATGGGTGATAGGTGATGGTGATGGTTGATGCTTGATGTGAGGGGGGTGGGGCGGATGCTTGTATGAAGGGGCGAGGTTTAGATTTGGGGAATGGGTTTGGAGGTAGGGGATGGGGGATGGATAGGGTGTGGGGTGGGTTTATGGGAGGGTCGGCTGTGGGCGAGAGGTTATGAGGGTTTTATGGAGAAGTGGTTTTGTGGTTTTGTTGAAATTTGAACGATTTTTGTTATGATTATTGTGACTTTGTATTCACGAGTATTCTGTGTTTTTTTCCTTTCCCCTCTTTCGGATAATTATTGAGACTCGGAATGTATATTGCTTCGAAGCCAGAGACCGAGTCAGTGAAAAGTCTCGTGCTGTATGGTTTTGTTAAAGCACGCTTTCTATCGCTGTTAAATCAATCGCTCGCATCCCGCAGACATGTTTTTCGGTATTTTTTTTTTTTTTTCCAAAAGAAATGTATATGTTTGGCTTTCCTTCGCCACTAAATCCATCGCTCGTATCCCGCAGACTCGTGTTTGGTGATTATTAAGGTACTCTCCAATAGAAGATTTGGAAAAGGAAAAACAAAGGAGAAGACAGTTGAGGAGCTGGCAGTACATGCATTGTCTACGATACATTCGTGTTCCATCTCTTCTGGAAATCAGTGTGCACCTTCGTCTCCTCTTGGTCTCTTTCCTTTTCCAGCTGTTTCCGTTCCTCCGCGACTTCCTCCTGTACTTTCCAAGTATGAGGAGTTTGCATGTGGATCGCGAACTCCTCGTCAGGATGTCGCTTGCCACGCGACTCCTCTATCTTGCGGTCGCCGTCCTTGAGGTCACGTTGGTGACTTTCGTTGATCCTTCTTATAATCTGTATGGCTGCTCGATTATCGCAATCTCTGCAATTGCCCTTGCAGCGCCACTTCTGGTCGCGGAGAACTGGGGTTCCTTCTTTAGGTTGGTGTCTGCTCTCGTGACCGCATTCAAAAGAGCACATAGTGTTTGGTGGTGGTGGTTGCTGCATGCTTGTTGAAATTTTGAGAGAGAGGTCGTGGTGGCTTTTAGTGTTTCGGTATTTGGTGAAGGCGGATGTGGATGATGTGATGGTAGTGTGGAAGTAGATGGTGATACTTTAAAGGTAAGATGTGGATGGCTATGATGCCGTGGTTGATGGTGGAGGTAGGTGTAGGATTGGTATTGACGTGGATGGCGACAATGTCAGGGTGGTATGTCGATGGCAATGATGCCGCGGATGATGGTGGAGGTAAGGTGTAGGAGTGATGCTGACGTAGATGGTGACAGTGTCAGAGCTGAATGTGAATGGCTTCAATGTCCGAGTTGATAGTGGTGGTAGGTGTAGAGAGTTCTTGACTGATTAGCTTTGAAGTAATTGTTTATGGTGGGTGGAAACCTCAGGAAAGTCGAGGGAACGAGTGCGGTATATATACTCGCACTGGCCATGTTCCACGAACAGGACTATTACGTGTACTTGGTCTTTAGGAACGTTTCTGGCCTACCATTATCGTTTGGGCTGGCTGACATCCATTCATAGCAGTGGCCATGGTGCTCCAAGGCACGAACGTGCGTATGTTTATTGGAATGACCCAGATATTTTGAGATAAGAAAATGAAAGATGACGACTGGGTGCCCAAAACATGAACGTGCGTATATTTCTCGGAATCACTTAGATGGATTGGGATACGAGGATAAGAGGTGGCAGCTCCATATGGAGCAGAGACGGGTACTTGCAACGTATAGAGCACGATACATGAAGCACAGGTCAGCATCCCGGTGCGTACCAGAAGGATAGTGATACATACCCAAAACGTGAACGTGCGTATGGTTCTCGGAATTGCTCAGATGGGTTGGAACAAGAGGATGAGAGGTGGTAGCGCCATTGGAGCTGCCACGCGGACTTGCAGCGTAAATAGCACACTGCGTAATGTACTGGCCAGTATGCTGGTGGGTACCGGAAGGGTGGTCGTACGTAGAGGCAAAAGATACTATCAGACCGGTTAGTATGCGGGTACTGCATTTGGAACGAGGAATACTTGATGCCATCTATTTGTTGCATAGGAAATGACTCGGAACGTAGACAGTACACTGCATGAAGCACTGGTCAGCATCCTAGTGGGTACCAGAAGGATATTCGTTTGTAGAGGCAAGAGAAAGTAATGGATTAACTAGGATGAGAAAATGGCATTAGAAAAGCAATATGACTAGTGAAATTCTTCTATTGGAACAGAAAATTCCTCTACTAAGGAAGTGGTTAATCCAGACGACGTACCGATCCACCGGTACTCGACACACCCGCAACTACTCGTACACCCGGCAAAATCATCCACGTCCCCACGCAAATTATTCATTGTCGTTCTCCGACCCAATCTTATGGCACGCAAATAAATCCCTTGTCCTCCCCTCCCTGGAACTCCTAAACCTCTCCATCAAGCAACCCCAAATGCCCCCACCGCTCAACATAAGGCTTCCACAACCAATAAGCCACCGCAATCATCTTTTCCCACACCTCCAGCAACTGCCACCACCTCTTCTGCCTCGCCTTCACCATCTCCATACCACCCTTGCCTGACATAATCAGTTCCGTCATTCGCTCGATTCGCATAACGTAGCCGTTAATCTCGGGTGCGTAATCTTCCTGCATGATTTGCTGTACCGCTTCGCAGCAATCGCTCTGGCAGTTCTTGCAAAGGTGGGTGTACTTTCGGATAGGTGTTTTTTCAGGAGCTATAACCTCGATTGGGCTACCGATGAGCGGAAGGGAGGTGGTGGTGTGGGAGCACGAGAAGGTGGCAGAGGGTGTGGGGGTGGTGTATTGAGCGGTAGTTTCAGGCGGGCAGTCTGTGTCGAAATTGACAGTTGTGATATGGGGGACCGTCATTTGAGTCATTGTCATGGCTTTGAATTTGGAGATGAACGTGAATTTCTGCTTAGTATTGTGATACAAATGGGTATGATGTATATCTGGATTGTATGTAGAATTTTAAGAGTAATCCCACTTTGTTGAAGGATCCTAGAAAGTATCGAGGAAGGGAGGGCATTAAGTATGTGTTTGTGGCAAATGACTATGCAGGTATGCGTCTAGGTCGTGGGTATGTTGATCTACTGGAGCAGACGTCAGCCAACAAAGACTTTGGCCATATGTAGTAACATCCAATCAACCCGATGACCGCTAGAATGCGAACTAACACGATAGTAGAAACGTACGTATGTCCAGCCAGTAACCCTCAACCCAAGCCATAAGCATTGTTCTGCCGAGAGTATGACTACGTGCTTTGACATAAATAGACTTGACACAAAACAAATTACTGCGAGCCCAGATGAAGGGTTACCAAGATGACACTTGACACTTCCAAAGGCGGAAACGTTATGGTCTGATAACAAGTATTCTGAGTGTAGCGATCAGCTTAAGGCTGCACGAGTGATTACTAGAAGCCAGAGATTAGTTCCGAAGAGCGTACGTGGCGTTCTATAGACCTTACCTCTGTGTGGGCGGTACTTGTGTTCTTATCATTCCAATCAAATAGAACATTGCTTTTTATCAATCGCCAGAATGCGTAGTTACAAGACCGGACTCTGGCAAGCAACCTGTCAGCATATGAAGATTGGAAATGTCTCAGCCAGAAATGTTTCGTTCAATTGAATGTCCAGCTATCGGAATCTCTTACTTTGCTCCCCACCTCTTCTCAAATATCTTCCACACGCTTGCCACCTTCTCCTCTTTCTCACACTCCAACTCGTTGGCAGCCTTTACCCTCTCATTCTTCGCCTCTATCAATAGATCATTGAGCGGTCCCTTCCAGATTCGATCCTCTGCGCGCTTGATCTGTGCTCGCCATTCTTCAACCTGCAGGCTATAATGGGCTCTCAAGGCTTCTTCTTCGGCTTTGGCATTGCGTAGATCGCATCGACAGCAGAGGATTGGGAAGGTCCATATGCTTGTACCGTCTTTGTTGGAGATGACGGAGGTCCTGCCATCATAGAACTGTGGCAACTCGTCCGAAACGTCCCCGCATTTGAAAGTGGCCCGAACCAACATTGCTATTCCTGTTCTGGAGATAGGGATCTTGGGGGTGTGAACGGCGCGTGATGCAGACCTGATACGGTACCCCGAGCCCGCTTGGTAATATCAGTATTGAGACCTTCCGACTGGTCGTTGGTAGGGGTAGTTTTCCGTGTAAGTGTCTTCTTATATAAGATAATGTCTTCTTCGTGGAAATTTCTCGCCCGCGTTACTGGCGACAGAACGTGCGTTAGATGGGGGCAATGAAGCGGATCTTTGCAAATAGCGTACGAGTGATAGAGATCTGACATTCTGAATGTTGACCAGTCCCGCGATTGCTGATACATATATATCTCAAATCGATGGAGCGAAGGCGCTAACAGAAACAATGACAACAAAGGAACGTTTGAGAGTAGACAAACCTGCGGCGCCAAAACAAACACATTCTTAGTTACCAGTCTTTGTTCAGGGAGACGGAGCTGAGCCAACAATGAACGTGACGTTTGACAGTTTCCCAAGATGGTTGCATGATATCGTAGGTCATCGTCACAATAACGTGTTTCAGCGATCGGAGACTCTCCCATCGGAGAACAGATGACTGTGCAGACTTAGTGGTGAGAGACACTCATGCTAGGCGCTTGATACTGCCATTCCAATGCGAGTCGCCTCTAACAGCCGGCCAAGATACTTTCTTTCCGTCCTTAGAATCCGAGTTTGCTACCGATCAATCCCATTACAGCCTTCTTTTTTTGCGAACTGACGAACTTGCCTACATCATCTGCGAAGCCCTGACTATTCTCCTCAACCCTATCCATGTTGTCGCCTGCAAGGCCTAAATTCTCCGTGCGCTCTTGCACTTGACGCTGCATGTACGCCCAGTAGCTTTCTTCCTGACGTCCAGGAGGCGGACGATTGGGGCTCTCTGTGTTCAGACGGTTGGCGGTGCGCTGCACTTCTTCGTCAGCACGTGTTTGCTCGATCATGCGCTTCGATGGTGGGCGATCGGGACCTCCGAGTAGCTTCTCCATATCTGCCGGGGTCACGTATTGAGTTCCCGAAATCCATGCTAAATTCGAGATTGTAGGTCTGGGAGGGACGAGAGCATCTGGATTGAAGAGTTTGTCTAGAGAGCGCGTCAGATCTTGGCCGGTACCCCATACGTTCAATGCCACGATCTCGGAAGGTCCTGTCCAGCCAAAGACGAAGCCAGTGGGTGTTATTAATGCCTCCGAGAATCTTTGCACGTCCAAGATGTGGGAAACATTAGTCGAAGCGATCTCTTTGAGCCCGGGTATTGAATATGCTTTGGCACAGCCATCACCAAAGAGCCCGAGTAATGCATAGGTATGTGCTTCGAACCTGACTACAGCTGCACGGTAACAAAGAAAGTCGTCCCATGATTTGGATGCTCCTTTGGCTGCAGCCGGCTTGAATATTCTAGCGCCTGTCTGAGTGACAGCAACCAAGACCCCATTGACACGAGAGCCAGTACGAAGCCCCGCTACCAATTCTGGTGTGGCTCCGGCAGTCTCTCCAGTATCAGAGTTGATAGGTAATATTGAAATCAATTTGTCTTCGAGGTGAGTATAGCCTACGAACTTGACAGCGTAGCCACCATGGGCTTCAGGCAAAAGCTTGAATGTCACCAGGCGTCCTAGATTAGTCCCCACGAGGAGAATAATACTCGAGTAGTCTGAACGTTGTAAGCAAATCGATCTTGCCACAAGCGTGCAGTCATCTTACCATCTCCGTCAAGGCTCATAACGGCAAATTCAATGCTCAATGGCCATTCAGATTTCGATTGGGTATGGGTCTCTCGTCGAAAGCTACCGTGCTTGCTGCTATGACTGCCGAGCTCGCTCACTCTAGCGTCGTAAATCACTGCAGGTCCCCTGAGATCTATCACGACCAGACTTCCTCCAGCAAAGCCCGCGCAAACAAAGCCAACATCGCTTATCTTGAGTGCAGTAACCGGTCCCTGTTGGGCTTTCAGCAGGGTCAGCGGAAGGAAGCCCTCCTTGACATCTGATTCGGCACGATCTACGATTGTCTCCAGTCCGAACCCTTTGGCTTCGTTGTGCAGAATATCTCTGCCAAAGTCTCGATTTTTGCCCCAGCGAAAGACCGCAACCTCTCCTGTGTGAAGACCTACTGCAAGCTCTCCGGTGGTACCTGACATTGACATTATCGTAATGTCAACATTCTCATAGCGTCCAAGCGCTCGAGTGACATCGACCTGCAGCACCGCTCCATTTTCGATCTCATCGCCATGCCCAGCGTCCCAGATACGCACCGTACCATCAGCATGAGCTGTCTGTAATACGTTTCGATTGGCAAATCGCATGATTGATCGCTGAGCCTCAGCACCTCCTTTCAGTATTGGGGGACCGCGTGAGCGATTCTCTACCATCCCGAGCCATCTGGTGCGCTCAAGAAAAGCTATGTCAATACAGGACACGAAAGGGTGGACATAGGTCAAAGAAACATGAAGCTGGTTCGTAGGAGTGATTGGATGACCGGAGGGAAAGCTGAGCGTGACCATTTCTCCGGAGGCCAGAAGTGCAACAACAGCAACCGGATCGCTGGACCCGGCGAAGTGGGGTGATTTCCGGGGAATCAAGCAGAAGTCGACCACCGCAGCATTGGGCGGGGTAGGCAGGACATGCTGCTGCTTTGGCGATTCGAAATGGCCGGACAGTATATGCCAAGCTGATGTTGCGTAATTTGGCGTTGGCCCAAGGTCGAGGAACGTGAGCCCCTTGTTGGGATTCGTTGTCGATAATCCGCCAGCAATCAAAATTCCGGTATCATCTGGATTTGCTTCTGAGCACCATGCAATATGAAACAATGGTTCCTTCATCGCGATTGTACCTCGACTCGATCCTGCAACGCCCGAGGAAGCGCCAGGCTGGTCCACATTCACAGCTTCCAGTGTTCTGGCCAGTATCTTCCTGCCATCTTTCGGATCCCAAATTACAAAACTTGAATCTTCGTGGCTCGTAAGAATGAAGGTACCAGTGGGATGCCATAGTGCCTGTGTTAGCCTAGGAGATCGGCGCTGACTTGCATGGTTTGCCTCCGGGTCACCGCCAGGAGCCCCTGCTGGAAGCTCGTATTGGAAGTAATGTTTGGGGCTGTCTGACTTGAAGGAGTAAGTAACCGCCCCCTCCGAATACCCAACTAAGAGACTCCCAATGTCTCGAGGGTGAAATGCTAGTGACACCACAGGTAGCAACCGGGCTCTGGGACTGCGCTCTTTCCACAAATTGGGAATTTTGAGTGGTGCAAGACTCAACCGGTCAAGATCATAGGCGATGATATCTCCTGGGAACGCTTCAGCAATTCTCCAGTTTTCAATCCCGACCGTTACACACCAGTCTGAAGTCCAATCAATGCGAAGTCAAGCGCTGGGTCGGTTGTCAGAGCGGTAACGAGGCCTGGGGGTGCATAAGAGCCAAGGATCCTTGTGCTCTCCAGGGAATACACCGATATGTCATTCTTTGTATCCACGCAGACCAGCTTGTCCGCGCAGAATTGCAGTATCTTCACAGATGCCTTCCTGAGAAGTCTGAAAGTCGTACTGACGCGCTTTTGCCCAAATACATATATCTGCCCGCTCCCAAATTTTGTATCTTTCGTTCCCACAGCAAGCAAAGATTGGATTGGGTCGTATGCTAGAGCACTGATTTGGGAATTGATTCCATAACGTGCGACCTATGCAGAAATCCGTCAGCAATCCACATGCGATAAGGAAAGACCGTCATACCTCGTCAATAGCGAAGAGTGAAGAATCTAGGCTGGCTGAAAGGTCCCTCTGAACTCCAGCCTGCTTGCTTCGAAGAAAAGACGCCATGCTTTCTAGCCATTACTTGCGGCGAAGAGTACGCTTTGTGCTGATTCAAGTGTATGTCTGGGCTGAGCAATATGCCAAGTGGCTTATCTTAGCGCTATCTGCCATGGAATCATTCCACCCTCCTCTTCGTTTTGCCCTTCCGCTACTTACCGATGACGCTGAGCAGAATGTAGCGTTACTGATGAAGTTCAACTTTGGACATTGTTCTCCACTCTTCAATTATCCTCGAATCCATAAAGCTTCAACATATTGAGTTGAATCGGCAATGGCTACTGACATAAGAACCTCAGAGCTCAAGAGCCCGATCGATGTAGCAGAATACCTTTTCCGCAGGCTTCATGAGGTTGGAGTCCGTGGCGTACACGGTGTTCCAGGAGATTATAATCTGGTATGATGTTTTTTGTTCAATGCTATCTCGTCCTCAGCTTATCTGCATAGGTAGCACTCGACTACATTTCCAAAGTTGGACTCACTTGGGTTGGCAACTGCAATGAGCTCAACGCTGGATACGCCGCAGATGGCTACGCTCGAGTCAAAGGAATCTCGGCAGTCGTTACTACATTTGGAGTTGGTGAGCTCAGTCTGCTCAATGCAATCGCTGGTGGCTACTCCGAATACGTCCCCATTGTCCATATCGTCGGCACCCCCTCTACACTCTCACAGCGCGATGGAATGCTCCTACATCATACCCTCGGCAACGGCAATTTTGATGTGTTTTCCAACATGAGCAAGGACATTTCGTGTGCAATGGCAAAATTGAATGACCCTCATGACGCTGCCACACTCATCGATCATGCCATTCGAGAGTGCTGGGTCCAGTCCAGACCCGTTTACATTACTTTACCTACCGACATGGTTCAGAAGAAGATCGAAGGGAACAGGTTGAAGACGCCTATAGATCTAAGCCTTCCGAAGAATGATCCGGAGAAGGAGGATTATGTGGTGGACGTCGTCCTGAAGTATCTGCACGCCGCTAAGAACCCAGTCATTCTTGTCGATGCATGCGCGATACGACATCGTGCCCTAGATGAGGTCCATGCATTTATCGAGAAGTCTGGCCTACCTGTGTTCGTGGCGCCTATGGGCAAAGGAGCGGTCAACGAAACCCTTCCAAACTTCGGTGGCGTGTATGCTGGAAACGGAAGCAATGATGGCGTTGCGGAACGCATGGAGTCTTCGGATCTTGTTCTGACGATCGGTTCCATCAAGTCCGATTTCAACACTGCTGGCTTTACCTACAGAATCAGCCAGCTTTCCACCATCGATTTTCACAGTACCTACATGCGCGTGAAGTACTCCGAATACCCGGGAGTCAGCATGCATGGAGTCCTGAGGAAGGTGACGGAGAAGCTGGGGAAGGTCAATATCCAAGCTGGACCGCAGACAAACAACGAGATAGCCAAGAAGGATCAAGGCATGTCAGAAGGACAAGTCATCTCTCACGACTGGCTGTGGCCAAGAGTCGGGCAATGGCTGGAGAAAGACGATATAGTCATTACAGAAACCGGTACCGCAAACTTTGGAATATGGGAAACGAAGTTTCCAGAAGGCGTGACCGCCTTGTCTCAAGTATTGTGGGGCTCAATAGGATATTCGGTCGGTGCATGCCAAGGTGCTGCCTTGGCTGCTAAAGAGACGGGCAATAGGCGAACGATACTCTTCGTCGGCGATGGATCATTCGAACTGACCGCACAGGAAGTCAGCACGATGATCCGCAACGATCTAAAACCAATAATGTTATAACCCCCGCCCCCCTTGCATCTACCCAGCATTAGGCAGTACAATACTAACGTCTCCAGCTTCGTAATCTGCAACGGCGGCTACACAATCGAACGCTACATCCACGGCATGGACGCCAGCTACAACGACATCCAGCAGTGGAAATACAAAGACCTCATCGCCGTCTTCGGCGCCGATCCCCGGAAGTCAAAAACATACCAAGTAGAAACCAAGCAAGAAGCGGAAGATCTATTCAACGATCAAAACTTTTCGTCGGCGCCGTATCTGCAATTTGTAGAGCTGTATATGCCGAGGGAAGATGCGCCAAAGGCTCTGAAATTGACGGCGGAGGCGTCGGCGAGGACGAATGCGAAACAATGATGATGCTCAATAGATAACGTGTGATATGATTTATGAAAATTGTAAAAGCTTATTAATGAACGAATTAGGAGTGGATATTAGATTTCATAGAAAAAAAGACCACAAGCTTCACCATTGAACCAGCGCCAATAGGAATCGAACCCATTCTCTTATGAACTCTTAACCGCGAACATTCATCGCACCGCACCCTTTTTATTTTCTAACGTTATTGATGGAGTAGACCCGTCCCTACCCCGTCACCACTCGTAGCGTACCTACACATAGACGATTGGCACAAATCTTTGTGAACCTATTCAAAATCCACGGCTAAGACGTCTGCCGAGGACGAATGCGAAGCGGTGAAATGTTTGTTTGTAGCGGGTAGATTACTTTAATGTGGAGGTGGTGATGTGTATGTAGCCTGAATCATGAAAGTTGTAAAAGATTCGATGAGATATACAAGCTTTCCCAACTCCTTCTCAACTCCCATCGTATCACGCATAACCAGCAAAAATGCGTGTATTTCGAGATCAGTATAAGAAAGTCATTTATTTGATAGGAAATCCATATCCCCACCTTCAGATTTAGATTAAATTCCCAAATGATATGGCACTGATCAGGATAATCTCACCGGGGAAAATGGTAAGGTAGCATGGTTGTACGCTATCGAGCTCTGGATCTACATTGAAATGCATGTACGGCGTTGAATGATGTAGGATATAAGGATATCCACCCACCGCACCTACTTTAACGAGCAAACTCGGTACGTGAATCAATAATCAATTGAAGTGTCATTTAGCGATTTCTTCATTCCGGACCCTTTCACGTTGGAAAAGGGTAGATCAACTCATCATCACATTCGTCATTCATACAATTAAGAACGGGAAAGGAAAGGAAAGATGCCACGAGGCGAAGGTGCTGGTGCTGTTTCCCCCTGTTTTCATTCTTCGCTCAAATACTACTCCCTAGCCGCAGCCAGTCGTGTCAAAGCCGTCGTAAGCGCCTTCCTCGCATCCAGTTCCTTTTCCATATCTTCTTGCGGTCTGTAATGGTTCGTCACTATAGTGACGAGGGCGTGGTAGGTTGTGTATCTTTTCCATTAATCAGCGAGGCATGTACATAGGACATATTGGCTCCAAGCCGATTATTCATAACAGAGGATGAATAGATCGATGGTCTGTCAGTAGCCGAAACAGGGAAAAACTCACAAAAGTCCTCTCGATCCGGTACAAAGCTCCGGCTCTCCGAACCCCACATCCCCCCAAAGGGCCTGACCAAAATCCAACAGTCCAGTTACGACGTTACTCCTCCGATCGATCATTACATTCTCCGGCTTTCCCAACCCAAGCACCACCAACCTCGCCCCTCTAACTCCATCTAAAGCTTTCGAATGCGCAGCCACGGCCTCTCGGATCTCAATGTACGGTAGATTCACCGTCATGTTTTCTCCATCCATGAGGATAGTGTCCATCATCAGCTTGAACGCTTCACGCCACGTGGATAGCCCTGCATGGACTGCGACCATTGCTGCGGGGCCAAAGGTACCGCGCGGTGAGTTGTGCGAGTTGATTCGCGTGCCTAATGATTGAATTTGCCGAGAGATATCTTCACGCTCAGAGCGGGTGAGGTAGGAGACAGCCGAGGTGTACGGGATACCACGTAGTGTGGTTGTGATAAGGAAGAGAGGGCCGAGGTGGTGGCTACGTTTGTCGCATCTGAGGATCTTTGGGATGGGTAAATCGGCTTTCGATAGATGAGAGAGAATTGCTGCTTCGGAATCGAGACAGTAGCGTTCGTACTGGAGGACAGGCATGGTGGTTGGTGGGGGTTGCTTCAGGGTGATTAGGCAGCCGTTGGAGAGGTGGATTATTGAGATGCGGTGGAGATGACTGGAGAGGTCTTCCTTCTGTTGTATTGTGATACGGGCAGTATGGAACATGTCTTGGATAATCTGCTGGATAGAGCTATGGTTTGAAGACAAAGGTGGAGGAGTATTATTGTAGACCATTGACATAGGATCTCCGCCAACGATAGCTGCTATTGGTGGGAGGTACATGTGTGCTCAGTGTGTATTGGCAAATTTCAAAGACAAAAGCTTTTCCTTTTTTCATGATGGAAAAACGGAGGGTCTATCTGATAGGAGTACTAACAAAATAGGGGGTATGGATTGTGATTACGAATAATAGGCACATCTGGTCGCACAGGTAGGAAGCAGAGGGTGATGTTAGCACCTCGTACCTTGCCAATGACATGTTGCGACAAACGAGGTGGCATTGCAAAGGTGGGGATGGCTCGCTTCCCGTGTAGGAAAGGAAGCATGAGACAGAGAGGCTCGTGCCGAGAGCCAATCCTATCGGAGCACTACTAGTGATCCTGTCGTTGTGGCACGCAATATAACTGCTATCTCGCTTCGGAGTCGCAACATTTTGAAGGAATGAGGCGGTGTGAAGCCATCGGAGTTTAGGCATGACGGCAACAGACGGTTTCGTTCTGAGCGCGGCGTTAAGGCCAGATCGGATGCTATTGTACTTTGTATGTACGGAATAGTTCGTCAGTAATTCCTGGAAAGGCTCTAGATGACAGGTGGTGGCCAGGGATAAGGCTGGTAGTATGGCTGGTGGGCTGAGTGCGTCTATGTCTACTCGTTGTGGTTACCAGGAACGCCTGATGTCGGTCTTAGTTTGCTTCATCAGATGTTTGGGGTCCGAAATGTCGCTTATGGTGGTCCTTGATTGGATGACTGCGCTGGGACCGCCACGGCCGCTAAAATAAAGTTGACTGCAGCACATGAGAGGCTGACTGCATCTTTGCATCACCGACCAGTGGTCCGTCTCTTCGCCTATGTCTTCTCGAACAATCCGGAAGAAGCCATAGAAGCCATAGAAGCTAGTTCGAAATGCCTTTGACCGCTTTAGGCAACCTTGTTATGGTCAGACATACAAGTCTTGCATGGTTGAGGATCTTGGCTGCCGTCGTTCCCGATCTGGCCGCCCTGTGGTTGAACGCCTTCGCTCGCTTGCGTAGCGACATCCTCGAATTCCCAACGTATGTCTCGTCATGTTGCGACGATAGCGTTGCCAAATCAGGCATAATGTGTATGATTGGCCGCAAAATATACCGTCGTGGGAGTTTACTCTGCTTCCGTCGGCGTCGATTCCTTGTCAGTACTCGCCAAATTATTTGGAATGGCATTCTTGAACTGTTCCGACTGTGGTTCCGGACTGCTCGTATTGGCTCGTCGCTGGCCGTCTTCAACTACCGCCCTAGCTTTTGCGTTGTTGCTCTCGGCGTCTGGTTTGGGAGTTGGGTCGTATATCTCTGCAAGGTTGTACTGTTTCAACTCCTCGAAATCACTACCAACGACGCTCATACCAAGTACGTTCTTGGAAGCGTAGAATTTTGTCAGTTCAGGCCCAAGTCTGATAGTATAGGATAAGAAGGTAGAGTGATTGGGTAGCTTTGGCTTACCCTGTAAACATCAATCAAGATCAAACTATCGTATTTCTTGAGATCCACCGAATGCTTCCCACCAACAGCCTTGGCAATTTGCTTGATAATATCATCACGCTTCATGACATTATGGTTGCGTCTCGTTGGCCGAATGGCAAAGCTCACTGGCTGAATCCCCTCATCATGAAACACGGGCTTCAGCACTTCCTTGGCAACCTTTTCCAAACCTTCCACCGTCGCCTTGCCCATCATAGTCATCGGCGTCAGCTTTTTGACCCAGCGATGCTTCTTTGTGGCACCCTCCAGGGCATCTTTGCAGATTTGGTGCACAAACCCTACAGGTTCGACGGGCGCTCTAGTCTTGAAGAAGAGCACGCACTGGATATCCATCTTGACAGTTTGGAAAAGTGGTCTGGTTTTCGTAGTTTTGGATTTCAGACCATGAACTTCCTTTTCGATCTCGGCCTCGATGTCGACCTCGGCGTTGTCATCATCACCAGCGTCTTCACATTCGCCCATTACATCCCCGTAAAGCTTAACAGCGTACTCTTCGAAAAGATCACGCAAGTCTGAGGTACACCTTCCTTCCTTCCCCATCTCGCATGTCGCCCAGATCCCTGAATCTCCAGGCTCTATGCTAGCTGGACTGTGACCTTTCTTGGCTACCATCCATGGCTTGGACTTCTTAGCTCCAGATCTTCCATGGTCTGTGTCAGCTTTGCGTTTCTTTAGATCATTCATGTTTGACCGATGGAAGAAGTCTAAGATGGGGCATTTGTGATGGAGCGTAGTTTCCTCGAAGTGCAAGAAATCTTTGAGTTCGTCGAGGGCTTGGCATTGCCTACACAATCTTCACAACTTAAATTTATGGTGTCAGGTCAATGCATTATTTTACGGGGAAAACCTTTACCTTTACAGAATGTCAATTGATGATGTTATTTCATACGATAAATGTCACATAAACAAGGCTATGTCCCCGAATATACTGCAGTGGTCATCCTTCCACATTCGACCCTTTGCTCTATACTAACACGTCGGCCGTTGAATTCCACCTTATGACGAGGAGTGATCTGAAACCTGTGGTCCTCCTTCCGTTTTGACCTTTCCTTCTCTGCTGCGCTGTCCAAGGGAGCGATATATGCTGGAATGGCAACATTGTTCCTCTTACCCATCCCCAGCTGGAAATACTCGTTTCCACCCCACCACAAGACATCAGCGCCCCAATTGGTGTCATTCCGCGAGTCCGTTGACGAAGACTGGCCCGCCCGTACATGGGTTACATTGTCCATAGTCGCGCTGGCGTGCGTGGCACCAATGGAAAGACGCTTCAGCCGGATTGGAACTGCTGTGTTATTGCTCTCATCCCATTCGAAGAGGCCACTAAGCGCTTTAATCTTTACTGGTGTACCTTGATTGTGTGTCCAGCGACCGTTCCCGAGCGTACCCAGAATACCTTGACCACACGCCCAGGTATCGGCTGTGATACGGCCGAGTCCTACCCTCTGAGCAGGATCTTCACCTGGCTGAGCAACGCGGGTTCCATCGACAGTGAAAAAAGAATTGGTCCCACCAGCAGAGACGGAGGTCACCCGTGGAGTAAGATTGGTCCCGCTGTAAAGCCTAGAGATGGGTAGGAGGGATGGAGCATCGATGGAAGGGGATTCCGCACTTGGTTCAAAACCTAGCTGGCCAGACGAGTTATCGCCAAAAGCGAAGGCTCGGCCCTCTTTGTCGAGAGCTAGAGAGTGGAAGTCACCTGCCGCTACGTCAACGATCTCAAAGCCACGTAAAGTCGTGATTTCATGAGGCTGATCGTATGGACCAGGCGGCCTTGTGGTCCAGCTGAGTCCTGGTACACCCAGTTGTCCACGTGCAGGAAAGTCTTCGCTGCTCGCCGCAGCGCTGAAAAGGCGGCCATTGTTGGTCAGGAGGAGGAGATGCTCAAGACCGGCACTGATGCAAGAGACCTTCTCGCTCCAGGTTAATTCTTTGGGTTGGATTATTCGATAGCTGACCTTTGCTTGTGAACTCCACAGCGGGATCCAGGAACTTTCCGAAGGCTTTGGGCCCCTGGCTTGATCGTCCTGAGAGATGGGCAGAGAGTAAACTTTTCCGCCCGATCCTAGTGCAATGATTCTATCTCGAGATATTGTCAGAGAGGTTAGATCTTTTCCAGTCAATGTAGCCGTAGGCGCTCTAGAGTCTTTCGAGTAGCCAATTCCCCATTGTAAGAGATCGCCCTTTTCGGTTATAGCAACACCAAAGTTCCTGTCAAGCTTGACGTCCCGTAGAAGCAGTCCATCGAAGAACGGTATTCTCCGAGGTAGCTTTATCGATGTTTCGTCCGAGTCCGGTGCTACTACCCTCCCACTGTTCGAGCCCCAAGCATAAACACCAGGATTCTCCCAGCTCTTCTTTACTTGGAGATGCTGTGAACTGATCACATCACGATTCTCCTCATTCGATAGACCCCTCTTTTTTTTCGGCTTCTCGATCGCGATATCAGCTGGAGCCGGCGGTACCTCGGCGTGAAGTTCGCTGAGTCCAAAACGTCTAGTACCGTGGAAAAGGGCAGTCCCGGCGCCCAAGCCAAGGACGCTGTAGACTAGAAGTCTATAGGTGGAAATACGATCGTAGGGCGAACTCTTGGCAGTGTATCGTAGGGGACTCAGAGGACATCTCTGTGAGTTCAGGCTTCTCTGGGATAGTCGGCGGGCCTCATTGAGGACCCTGGAGCCCGATCTTGTGCTTTGCATTCTTGGTCTCCCTTGAGATCGATAGCAAAGTTCTCGGGCATGAGGCTACTCAAGCAGTATATTGGATACTCCTGTTCATTGAAAGCTTCTGATGCCCCGCAATATCAGAGAAGTCAATTGACAATGAACCTCGAGCGCGTCATCATGTGAAGAGCGTTGCCAAGACGTGAAGAATCTACGTTGAGATCACCCCTAACAGAGAAAAGGGTGCATGCCGCCTTGTGACAGTGAGGATCGCACTAGTAGGGGTGTTGGAGGCTGTGCCAAGGGTGACGTGTCACCCTGCGTGCCTGCCCACCCTCGGGTACCGTCTTATTGGATGGCCCACAAAGGCTAGGATATCCACATAATCCATGCCAAGACGCTAGTATAGATGGAGCTGAATGCCCATTCCTAACCAGCCCCCTACTGCATAGATTCGCTGCGTACGGAGTAGCTGTCTGGATGATATCCTACCTTATACTATGGACGGACGTTTCTTGTCGAAATGGTAAAAGATCTGTTTCCCAATGCGCACATTTATAAAGCTTTTATCCCCGAGATTGTGCTCTAAGTACTGTAGTGACCAAATGTACCACCAATAAAAGCGATGTGATACTTAGGAGATGACCTTGAAGTATACAATCGCACATAACATTGCCAACGATAGCGCTGGTGACCTTCCTCCGCGTATATTGCTCGGCGGCTTCCATCAATCATTCCAGGAGACGACCTTGGTGCCGTTAGTTTTTCGAGGGGCTTACTCGCCAAAGTCAACTCACTTTGGAGGAATATATCGAGGAGTGTAGTGTCTTGTGTTGGCTTTGCTGCGCCATCTTCCCAGCAGAACCCGTATCGAAGCAATAACCCGAGGGTCCTGACTTCCTTAATAGCCCTGCGAATTTCATCCGAGATCCCACTTCCAATCTCTGTCAATAACACCATGCGAAACAATCCTCGTGGATGCGAAATATCATTTCCGTGGTACGCCCATCCTTGCGGGCCGCTGCAACCAAGTATGCTCTCCAGTCCCCAGAGAGCGATACCAAATGGTTCAATGCTAGCATCTGTCCAATCAACCACACCAGTGAGGTGACCAGAATCAGGATCAACGAAGATATTCATATTTGAGAGGTCCGAATGTGTCAAAACCCAAGGCACTCGATAGATAATCTCGTCGATAATTTGAAAGGTCCTCTCGATGACTATCGTAAATCGGCTAGGTAGAGCGCCGAAGAGCTGCATGAGTTTAGCCTCATAGCACTGGGATATCCCTCTCCCCGGAGTTTGGGGGTTTTTCCAGGACGATGCGTAGAATCTGTTGTATGTGTAAGCAATCTCTTCAACAGCACAAATCGACTACGTGGCATAATATACCTACTTTGCTAAATCTGTTATAGTTGTATCCAGCTTGCCTACTGTAATCCTGCTGAAGGTGAAGAGATACCCGGTACCTGGGAGGGCTTCCATCATCCAGATACTCACGGAGCTGTTAGGCATCAGGCCTTGATAGGTAGTAGCTGGAGCAACATGACGGTGGACTGCTTTGGCAAGCGCGGTCATTGAAATGTCGAGAGGTGATGACTTTGATCGAAATTGAACGATGAGCCCTGAGTCTGACACTAATGTGTAGCTATGAAAGCCTTGCCAGGGAACTGGTTCCATAGAGGTCCCCACTAGGTTCTGGGCGTACGCGACACAATCATCCTGAGTGACCTCATTTTGTGTCTTAAAAAGATCCGACATTGGGCCTTTTTGGCGGTATAGGTAATGATTTTGCAGAAGTCGACGACAGTGTTTTCCATCCCTGGGTTCCTACGAGAGCTGGAGGTAGCAGACGCAGACACCTAAGGAAGGAAGCGTGATCGCAATGGTGCCATACCTTTTCGTATCTTATTACTAAGCAGTAGTACAAAGTGATTGCGCATTGAAGCGGAGTTAGGGCTGGGCCGCCCATTGATTGCCTCTGCTCAGCCCCACTAAGTCATATGATAGTAGCTTTTTTGCTCGTTGAACAACATGTCCTGTCTACAATGCAGACCAAATCAGTACTGCGAGGGCGGTGGTCTCTTGTGGCCTTGCACCGGAGACAGTAAGAGAAAATTAGGCGAGAATTTTCACATAGATTGATGAGTCAGAACATTCCGCTGCGATATTGTTGCCTCCAAGTCTTGATAGTTGCTGCCTATTTTCTATGCATATCATTGAGTAAGGACTGTCGTCTGCTCACAAAGCCCAATGTGTTTCAATGGCGTGGACTGAACTGTGAGGCTTGAGGTTTAGAATCTTGGGAAGGGCGCATCAAGCTCTCCGGAAGGCCCCCCCTCCACCAATCTGTAATAGGACACAATATGGTGAGTGACACCTTTTTTAACAATGCTCATTGACCTCTTATAAAGTCCATCTCTGCTAGAGCCTTGACGTTCGATACGAAATCCGTCTTCATCACGGAGATATTCCCACTCTTTGCCATCATCCCAGTTTCTGATGCCGGTAGCAGGGTCGGCATATACGAATATATGTCCGCTGCGAATGAGACTTTGCAGTTCATCTCCCTTGGGGTATCGAGGTGCGTGTCGTAATATTCCAGACAGGCAAGCTGTAAAGAGTAGACGTGCATCTTTTTTTGTCTCTCCGAGACCGATGTAGGTAGGCCGAAACGAACTCATGGTGGGCAGCCAAAGGATATTGAGATTAGGGGTCGTAAAAGGCTGGTAATTGAAGAATTCTTCTGACGGAAGTCAGGATCTATGAGAGTGTTAGGAAAATTGAACAAGCAGCAGAAGGGTGGGACGAGCTCTGACCTGTTTAAATCCGATGGTTGAGTTGATAGGATTCCTGAAGCGCAGAGAAGGCATGAGCCAACTTGAAGATAAGTGCGAGAGACCATGCTTTATATCCATGTCTAACGATGAAAGACTCAAAACAATCACCACCATGTCGAGAACGAGAACCTCGGGGCGGTGAGAACCTGACTGGCGAGGAATTTGCACATTCGATTGCAGGGGGCAAAATGGTAGACGAAATGGACGTGGGACAGAGCTTTGTGGGTGTCGGCCTCTAGCTTGACAAGACGGCAAGCTAGTTTCGTTTCAAGGAAGATCAAACGTTCTACGCTAATGTCATAGAATTACATAATCACGTTTCAGCCCCTCCTGCTACTCACTGCAATCCTACAAGTACAGCCCCATATACCCTTCTAGCCAGATTCGGAGCCTAAGAACGAGAAGGGTAAGGAAGAGCGCCCATCAGTAACGAGCTAGTGGGTTCCGACTCCCGCATCCAGGAAATCCGACGCCCGCGTGGTCCTCGACCTTCATGGCACAGCAGAAGCATCTCAAGCTGGAGGATTTGGGGGAAGACGTCAAGAAAGTGCTCATCGATTGTGGAAAACAACTTAGATCGGCGCCTTTTAAAGACAATGGGGACTTTGAAGTCATTGATGACCGCAAGACACTAGAAGAAGCAAGCCGCGACTTTGTTAAAATGCAATCTTCAAAAGTAAGCGCGTGAGATCTATGGTTGCTCTATCTGACCTTCAGAAGCCAGACTGCCGTCTCATAGCCTGGCGATTTACCAAATCAATGACCCTACCTATCCCTCCAAATGTGACTGTGGACCTTATTCCGTGTGAGATATCTGGAACACCGACTATCGGAGGAAGGCCGGCGAAGGTGGGACAAAGCAGACACTTGACCACAGAGGTGGAGGTCCAGCCCTCATTCACCTGCCTTGCAAGGGTGTATGGACCTGCCTCATAAGAGCATATGAATAGGAACAACCGGAGGAGCACATTGGCTCTTCTTGGCTGTAATACCGTGATGATAATGGCGGTTGGGGGTCCTTTCATGATGCGAATTCTGAGGCTGCTGGAGTAGGCACACTGTTATTAATTTCCTAAACCCTATCTACAAGGGTCTCGTTCGAGATCTACTGCGGAAGAGGAAAACCATTCGTCATTCCCCAATACTGCTCCCACGGTTGTGGTTGTGAATTCAGTTCATCTCGCACCGGGTTTTCCTGGGGCATGGGAGTCGAGCAACCCATCCTCGAAGTCCGTTGCCAGAAGAGTCCTGAGTTCGTTTGTTCAACCGTCCCTAAAGGCTGCTGAGGGATAGGGAAAACGTTCGGCGTCGTGCCATTCACTTCCCACTGAGAATGGCGAGATGTCGAATCGGCATTATTCGTTCCCAGATTTTGTTCCTGCGATCCTTGAGGTTGATTCTCTTCCATATTTGTCCCCTGAGGCTGCTGCGATAATGGTATAGCAGTGTCAAATCCCCAGTTCCGTTCCCATGTTTCTTGGTGTCGGTGTCCTTCCTCGGGCATGCTTAAAAGCTGCGGCGGTAATGTTATAGCATTATGCATTCCCCAACGCTGCTCCCCAAAGTGCGGCGTCTGCTCGTCTGTAGCGGAGAACTCATGTCGGCTCTCAAGATCAAAAGTCGTTCGTGCTCCATGGGCGCCATGCATGGAGCCACTTGGCAAGGAAGATGCTTGATCATGTTGGCAGAAATTTTGAGGAGCAACGCCACCCGTCATCATGACAATTCCAACCGCACTGGTTGTACGTAGGTTGTCACATCCATGGGAATCGGCATGCGGCGTAGGGAAGGTCTCGAGCGGCTGAAGATACTGGTTCCGACTCGTGGCTGTCCAATTCACTTCTTAGTTTTGGCTATGAAGGTGGTTGCACAATGCTTGACTTACCTGTTGTATAACCTTGAGGCTGCTCCATTCCCATAGCATGATTTGCGAAGGGCTGAACTGTAGAGACCGAATTATATGATCCGTTTGCTTGATAGTCATCCTGTCCACTTCTCGGCCACCTCACGTTTTGCTGCAAGGGCTGCCAACCTTGTTGCACCTCGTGTGCTACCGAGCCCGAATCCGTACTGCTCGGAGCTGAGGGAGTTTGGTTATTGTAACCTGTCGCAAAAGCAGATAGCGTCGAGTGGGTTGAGGGCAATGCAGAAGATGTCTTGTCCGGCTGGATAGGCTCGCTGAAGTGCCCGCCAAGTGAGTATTGCGCGACGTCGGGCCCACGCGTCTCGAAAAGATCCGATTCAGTTTGCTCTGAGTTAGAGGGCTCACCCACCTCGACCGAGCTGGTCTTATGGGCAGGACATAACTCTACCCGCTTGTTGCTTGGGGAGGCAATGGCCGTAGTCACGTCATTGACATTGGTTTCGCCATCAATGCCTCCGTCTTCAAGGCTGAGCTCCCTGCGCTCATGCTCATCTTCGCTACACGAATTTCTGTCTTCGTCTAAGCGACGGCGTTTTGGTCTTCCCGATCCATCGCGATGTTGTTCGGCGCTCCCTGCTGTATTGGGCACTAAATCTGCTTTTCGACATTGGTCAGCAGGAAAAGCGTACTCTCTTGAGACTCATACCTGCGGCGGCGCTGGACTGTTGCCCGTTATGCCTTGATCGGAACTTCTTCGGGCGATGTCTCTGGGCCAAGTGAGTCGAAGGTCGCCTGGTGGTATAGGTCTTTGGATCTTCTTGTAGGAAATTGAATGGCTTTAGAGCCGATTGCCGAATTTTTGTTACTAGTATGTTTGACCCGTTGGCTTCTGCTCTTTCCTTGAGCTCGGAAATAATGATGCCGCTTACTGCCTCTTTAAAGGCAGCCGTCTCGAGCGGTAACCGCTTTTCCACGCTAATGAACAAGTGAGTACAGGAATGTCTGTTGTTTGATAAATCTCTTACACATCACGACTAATGTCAACTGGGAGCTCAACCAGAATCCCATCACCAAAAGCCTCCATTAACTTGTGATACCTACGGCCCCTATTCACCCAATCTCGCACATTTGACTCGATTTCGTCGACGCGTAGATCGTCAGAGCCTTGTGTGGAGATGAGCTTGGCGATGCGGTCGTAAACGGATGCTACAGCTCTTTTGGAATGCTGAGGAGAGAGGTAATAGATTAAATCATGAAAGAAGACAAACAAGAACCTGAACCGCAACACGTCTTGACCGTGACGAGTCTGGAGCGCTATAGTACGCTCATATATGCTCGCCAGTCGACCCTCATTAAACAGCACTGTCCAGGCAGGAGAATTCCAAAATGTAGACGTATTACTAGACCACTGTTTGATGGTGCCCTCGTCTGGCCTCCATGTTGAAGGGTCATCCTTTAAGTGTCCCAACAATGACGGCTTTTGCTTCCCAATCTTCGATGGTTGGAGAGAAATGTTAAGCTCAGCAGACTTGGATGCTGTTATAAGGCCAGAATATAGCTACACCAGTCAGAATCAAGGCCAACAATCTCATCTATTGTTACTAACATTCTGATCTTCTACTAATAATCGCTTGAGCGTTTCTTGTCTGTCCTCGCTTGGAATAGGATAGAGGACATCCACAACATGGCTAAGGCGACTTCCCATGGTTGGAGAGTTGTTAATTCGAGAGTATGGCTCTGAAAGAACATCTTCGCCATCTATCAAGCTTTGTACTAGTTTGATTGAAGAGCACGCTAAGCCTAATGCCGAGCGAAGCCATTACAGGATGGCTTCGCTCGGCATTGGGCTTAGCGCCAAAAACTCCAGGACTGATAATCATCGCAAGATCACCAGAGAGGTCTAAGCGAATGGATAGAGACATTTCGCTATTATTTAGAGCGGCGGACAGACACTCTACCTACTTCGCCGGTTGGGGAGAGCCGTGATCAAGGAAAGCAGAGTATCTCGAGTCAATTTGGTGGACACCATACGCCGACGAGAAGATAGTCTTTGCTTGTAATACGGATAGGGAGAGAGGGAGCTAACTGCCGTTCATCCACAGCTCCTATATAGAACCCATGGATCCTGCAGCCTTGTGTTGGAAAGCTTTCCTGTATATTGCCTCGTTCGCCTTTTTCGCCCCTTTTGTTAGGCACCGCTCTGTCTCCTGCAGTCTTCCTTACACGCTTACACCCCCGTGTCGTTCTTATGGAAAGAGTTTCACCGACAGCTTATCTAAGCGTTCTCATTTGTGTCCTCGTCGCCGATCTTGCGGCAATCGTTTTTCTGCATTGGCAGCGTAAGCGCTTGGGCTTGAAGGAGCTATTCCGTCAACTACAGACATGGCTTACGATAGCGAAATCCGCATTCGACACTGCTCTGGTCGTTCTCATGGTGCTGTACACCTTGAAAGTTCTTGACGACAGTAAGCAAAGGCTTGCTCGGACACCACCTATGTCATATCGACTGATTGATCCATTTAGGGGAAGGGTTCTGGCTTACTGTTGACCTACTTCTTCGCTTCTCTATCACATGTGTAATATTCTTAGAGGTAGGTTTTCTATTAGGGGAATATATAACTACGAATGTTTACATTTTATCGTAGCTTTCATTTACACGGGGATTTTTTACCCGCGTGCGGATATCCCATTTGGGATGGTGGTGGTATAAGCTTGGTCTCGGTGCTATTTCCATCCTTACGCTCTTAAAATTTCTGCCTTTCATCCGGTATACTCATACCAGTACCGTGGACCCCGTATATACTGATCCGAAATGCAGCTTGCATAAAGACATATTTCATTTCTAGACTGGTTTCGGTGCAATCCTTCTGGAGTATTTGCTCCTCAGTTCGATATACTGGTGGGCCTTTTACTACGATCGTCAAAAATGGACATCAGGCCTGCTTGTAATTCCTGTTCTTTGTTCTGCAGTTGTCCTTGCGGCGTCGGTATCTCTGTCTAGGTGGAAGTTGCAATCGATTGGACATATGCTTCTTATAGTAAGAAAGAAATCTCAAGATTGAAGATAGTACTAACGAGAATTACAGAGCCTTCTGCTGCTTATCAGTGTCTAATTCTCGCTACGTAGCGTTTACGTTGAGTCTATCACCATCATTCGAGCTCGGATTGAGTCTCGTAGAGGAAGAGCGGACGAAACATCAGACCAATCAATGCATATCCTGAATGGCGGTATTGGCTCGAGGATACCATCTATATCAACATCAAGGAAGCCGTTCAGCCGAGATACAGAGAATCCTATGGAGCTTTACGCGTGGGCTGTATCAACAACCGAAATGCCACAGGATCGTGGCATGCTAGGGAGGGGAAAGGTCGACACTGATTTCCTTGAGTCTTCATACGCTGCCGATCGCAGGTAGCCTTGCCGCTCTTCTATTGCTCGTCTCATGTCATAAAAGTTCCGCTCTGACACTGTGTTGCAATAGCCTCGCCCCTGAGTAGTCTGACCATCGCCAAGCCCGTGAGATTTCCGGAAACGCCTTAATTTCAACACGTGTTCCCCATGCTCACGACATCAGGCAAAGCACATTGCGAGGTGCGGATTTGGAGTGCAAATCTGGAAATCTCTTTCGCCGTAGCGCAACGCCTTGGAGGCCGCCAACAGCTGGGTGGGCTCGTAGTTTGTAATTAGAGTGGACTTTTAACCCCCGGTCAGGCAATCATGGCAGCACCGGGGCGAAGTGGAGTTGCAGTTATAACGACGCATTCCACAGACCGCCGAGGCATATCATGCAGGTGCTGTCACATCACCGCATTAATACGGATGTTAGTACGTTTATCCTTGTATAGTGATATTTAGTTTAGGTAGCCCAAAAGCCAAGCTGACGAAGCCTTTAGTAGAGACCCTTCAAAGGCTTAAGAGAAGTTCTTCCGCATCCGCCTGCCCTCGATCCAGACTTCCTGGCTCCTAAGGTATACTGCCGAGGTGGTGATCCCTTCACATGCCTTCACCTTTAGTATGTTTATCACAGTCCGTCCCTACTCAATTACTGATCTGGAATCCAGTTCACCCTTGTTCGCTCATCTAATACGACCAAACAACATCGGATTTATGCCGACATTAGAAATAGGATATACATTGTCGAGGTGGAAAGCTCACCATGTTGGTGGAAATGTCAAACAAAGCTAAAAGAGATGTATGCATCTGATATTGAACACCGGATCCACAGGCATTGGAGCGAGTGGCGGAACAGTCAAAAGGACCCAACAAGCATCAACGAGGCAAGAGTGGTGAAATACCAGGAGGAAAAAGTCCGAAGGTCTTTCAGGATTTTTGGTAAGAGAACCTCGTCCTCCGAGCTGCCAGAAGGCTGGACCGATCGTATGACGGACTTCGTTCGGCAAAGTGACATCGAGTTTGAAGACATCGTGTCCCTCATTGCACGCTTCGAGAAGCGGTTCCCACAGATGATAAATCGCGTTGGACGAGCCTATTTTGAATGCTTGAGGGGGAATGTCCAGTGCGTATCTGATAACGATGTGCTCTTCGAGTAGCATCATCCTGGCTGCTAGAAGGTTCTTGAAAGGGTTGACGGTGCTGTACTTCTGCCCTCTTAGCAAGTCTTAGTGACTTTAATAACGCAAAGTAGATCCTTGCGAAGTCTCCGTCCCCTTGAAACGCCAATCGCAAATCTTTTTCCGTCCCATCAGTGAGGGCGGGGCTGACAAGATTGACTAAGAGCAACTTCTCCCGCCATTTGCGGCCGCGAAACCGAATGGCCAGACCATTGACGATGGGTGTTACCTAATGGGTAATGAGGTGATCCAGTGCATACCATTCCGCTGATGGGTGTTGTGGCGTTCAACCCCTGACTTGAAGAGATCGAGGTGCTTGAACTGCAACTAGTACCCGCCAGTTGCACACGAATGTTGCTCCTAGATCTCACACTAATTAGCCATGTGGGGGCTTCCCATTCAGGGGCTTCAGTCTTGGATAATAATCCCCCTGAGCTCTCCTGAAAGCATATTAAGGACTCCTCAAGGGCTCGTTATAGAACTTCAATTTCTGCTCTTACTGCAATGGACGAATTCCATGCCACACCTAATCCAGCAAGAGAATACTTCCAATAACAGAAAGCCTATACACAGTATCCAGCGTCACCGCTTCTCCAGGAAACAGATTACGCGCTTAGACATCAAGCAGCGCGACCCTTTCGTCAAACATCGTTCAACAATCCTGCACAGCCCTGGTCCAACCCTGTCGATCATTCAGGTGCAACACCCACTCATGATACGTGTCAGAAGAACTCATCCAACTACAAGCCACGAGAGCACGAATGATTGCTCCCCTCAAGGCTCTCAGCTTCCACCTATGATTCGGATGCCTCGGCTTCCAAATCCTCCTACCGCAACCACTCCTCAATCTCAGCCTCCGTACTCAGAGGATACTTCGCGCCCTCCTGACCAACCCCCTCTTTATGTCAATGCCAAACAGTTCAAACGGATATTGAAACGGCGCGATGCGAGACAAATATTCCAAGAGAAATACAAATGCGCACCCAAAGGCACACAAGGAAAACCCAGACCATATATGCACGAGAGCCGACACAGGCATGCAATGACAAGACCGAGAGGACCTGGAGGCAGATACCTGCCGAAAGAACAAATCCGTCAAACAAGAACGGGATCGAAATTAGGTCATGCGAAGGGAGAGAATACAAAGGAAGAGAGTGCTGATTAGGTAGCTGGCATACCGACTAAAGATGAGAAAGGAGAACGGAAAAGAATGGCGCACAGAGGCGGTCAAGCTGAACAGATGTACAAGTCGGAAACCAACCAAACCTTCAACGCCCGAAGCGAACATCAACTAAAACCGGAGAATTCGTTCGAGATCGGCAAACTATTCGTGCCATCGTTCTATGGGGTAAAGGAGCTGGACGACTTACACAGAATGTATCCAATGTAGGATGGCAGCAGGTTTTAGTTGCCTACCGATTCCACCTTGCCTAGTATTTAACGTCTTAATGTACTTATTACTTTTTTATGGTCGCCCTTTAAAACTATTAGTACTATATTTGTATATGAAAAATGCCGTGATATTGGAAAATCGCGGTAGGTCAAACGGAAAACAAAGGTTATGGAGCATGTGCATCGTCCTGGGATGGTCAACGTGGCCGTTTCCAGCGCCGAGAAGGCTCTGTACGGATTGCTGACTCACCAAGAAGATGAGGTGTGTTTATATCTCGCTCCAGCAACTAATATCGTGCTTGGTAGATCAGCAATCAATCCATGTCCTCGAGGCAACCAGTTGGACATATAAGCAGCTCCCGCCCCACTTGGAATACAGATGAGTGAGGCGTTCGCAATCCGTCGCGGGCGGCTCTGGCTCTCGTGCTGGTCAGCCATGTATGAGGGGCTTCCCATGCATGACTGCGAAGACTCAGGCAGGTCCCGAGATGGGATAAGGAACTTTGGCGTTCGGCTATTAGAACCCAAAACAGACTTTCTCTCATTAGTGAGATGAAGATCCCTTGAGTATGATATGGGTTAACATAAATAGTCTCGTCTCCCGCGAAGATATTGTGCAAACCCGGCAATTTCATCTGTAACAACTTGCCCTTTCGCCTATTTACGCCAACCTAAAGCTAGATCTAGCGACCGCCATCCTCTTCTCCTACAACGACGATCGAGAATTTGAACAGACATCCACGAAGCCATATATACGTGTTGATTCCAGCATGTCTCTATCACCCGAACTGTATTGTCCATTGGAGCGAAAAAGGGCGGTGATCATCGTTAATATGCAGAATGATTCTTTCTTCGCCAAGGATGATGTCTACACTACCAAAATCCATCACTTTATTCCCCGCCTGAAGGGGTTGATCCCCTATTTCCGCAAAGACACACATATCTTCTGGGTGTGCACACACATGGATCAAAAGGCGAGATTCTACCAGGAGGGCACTCGAGGGGCTGAAGTATGGCGCGAATTACACGATATGGTGGACGAGGTAAAAGACTCCATCGTCATTAAACCTCAGTACTCCGCTTTCGACCAGACATCTTTGTTGACGGATTTGCGGAAGAACCTGATCACTGATGTCTACCTCTGTGGCTGTTTGACCAATGTGGACGTGTACTCTACAGCACTAGACGCAGTGCCGCATGGACTGCGGGTGACTGTGATTGAAGACTGCCTCGGGTATCGAAGTGAGGTAAAGCACAAACAGGCCCTGGGTCAGATGGTAGAGATTATGGGCGTGGATAAGGTCGATAGTGATGAGATCGTGAATGAATACGGAGGCGTGCCTATGCCAGACATGGAACCCCTTGATATTCCTCTCAACGAACTGTGTATGAACACCGACGAAAACACAACTGGCGATGGGAGAATGGTGGCAGCAACCAAAACCGGTTCGACAGCTTCTTGAGGATTTGCGACGCTGCAGGGGAGGATGGACCTAGGCAAATAGAAGTCTCTTTGAAGAAAAATGTATATCCTCCGGTCACAAAGGGAATTCTGCAGGGAAATATATAGACTATCACCAAATCTTGCATGTACGAGTCGGATTGACCAGTTTACGTCCATACTGTGCTCGGCCTTTTGCCTCAAACTCCCGTAGCATCTTCTGTGCGTTTCCGAGTTCGCTCCTGCGCAACCATGTATTCTTCCAGCACACCTTATACCCATATCTGAGGGCACAAATAGATAAGGGAGGGAAGGAAAGAAAGAAAGAGAGAGAAGAACTTGAGGGAGCGACGTTGATGATAGATGGTGTTTTCCTGTTGTCGCCGCTTCACGGAATCGAAGAGGGGTCTTCCGAGATTCGGCCTGCCACGTGCGAGAATTGTGCACGTGACCTTCGCCCCACCTCAAAGCCTCGCGCATCAGCACCTTTGTCGCATATAACATTGAAAGGCATTAAAAATAGAGGATGGAATGTATAAAGCTTGGAGACACTATATGGTTTGGTCCATTGTGGCCCAATCATTTGGATTGCTGTTATATCTATTCCAGTTAAAACTCCAACGTTCCAATTAATAGCCGTGACAACTATTATGGTATGGATTTTACATCCAAAAGGGGGGATTTTTGTTTTCAGCGCCAAGCTTTCGCAAGAATCTTGCAATCGACAAATTTTTGGCTCATGAATTGTCTGGCGCTTAGAAAAGCTACTTATTTCCGCCCGCTACCTCGTGAACTTGCATGAGGAAAATATGGACCAGAGATATTTCACAGTACTTGTGGACTGAACGAGTATTCTTCGTAGACTTGGCTTTATGGAACATCAGACCATTAAGACGTCGGCTACTCAGCTTAATTGGCTCGTAATTGTGCTAACCACCTTTATGCCTCCATGGCTCGCGGTCCCCAGCTATCTTAAACCTGCTACGGACAACATCAGCTACAGATGGGGTCTAAGACGGCCCCTGCTGCTGCTGCTGCTGATTCTGTTGATTGATCGGCTGCTGGTTCATTGGCTGCTGCTGAAATGCCGAGACGTTTGGCCGCTGGTTTAGTGGCTGCTGCTGCTGCGGATTCTGTTGAAGGATCGGCTGCTGGTTCAGTGGTTGCTGCTGCTGCTGATTCTGCACGATTGGCTGCGGTATTGTTCCGAACGGCTGCTGGTTCGATGGCTGCTGATATGCTGAGACGACGGGCCGCTGGTATACTGGCTGCTGCTGCTGCTGGTTATGTTGCACGATCGGCTGCTGTGTTGTCCCGAACGGCTGCTGGTTCGTTGGTTGCTGCTCCTGCTGTTGTTGCTGATTGGTTGGAGTGATCAGCTGCTGGTTGGATGAGAAAGTTGGCTGCTACTACGTAAGTGCCGCGGACAGCGCTTGTTGGTTAGTAGGGACCATTGGCTGCTGATTGGATGGAATTGGCTGCTGCGGTGCACGTACTGCGGAGATGGTTTGCTGGCTAATTGGAAACGGCTGCTGTTGTTGTTGTTGTTATTATGGTGGTGGTGGTGGAGCGCCGAGCAGACCTGTTGTATTATTTTGCTGCAATTGTGGAAGAAGAGAAAGCATGAGATTTTTGAAAGGGGCCATGATCGAATCTATTTGGATGGATTGGGCAGGATTTGATGGAATGCCATGCATTGGAGCGCCATACTGGCCTGGAGCTTGGAAACCAATCTGGGAGACACTGTATTAATTGGAAATTGGTGATCCATAATGGCTTGGGACTTGAGGTCCAAGCTGTATAAGGCCTTGCGCTCCGTGTATAGAGCCTGGTATATAGCTCTGGCCGAAGGGTGGTGGTGCATACTGTCCAGATCCAAATTACGAGAGGCCTTGTACGCCGTATTATACGGAATCCAGTGCATTCGGCTGGCCAAAGATAGCAGGTACAGGGAGCTAAGGGAACGCTTATGGTGCGGTAAGTAATTTCATAAGCTTGTTATCATCTTTCATGATCCGATTAATTGCTTTTTACTGCCCAGCTATAAGTCCCGATTCCGTAGCCGCCATGATATAAAGCTTTCGTCCTTCGAATGCTATATATTTGGAGTACGGTAGCTTTTCGTGCATGTCTCGATTAACACGTTTAGCGGAATATAATTAAAGTATATCGCTACGCTATATAAGAGTATTAGGCCTATCGTCTAACCATTCAACTATTATAGACACCGGTAGGTGAGCTCCTATGCCTATTATAATGGCTCCGTCGACCGCTAGAGTAACCCAGCGAAGGCCCTTGTACTTATGCTTCCTCTCCTTAATCCATACCGAGTTAAATTCTTTAAGGAGGTCGAGCCCTTTAGTATTCCGAGTACTATAAATATCGGCTATCTGCTATTCGTGTTATCTATTACCCTTCTATATTAGGTATTGCGTTGTCTTATAAACTCGGCGTTTCGCTAAGACTATTTCGTTCCTAACCGTGAGAGCAGCCTCATCGAGTGACATGTCGGCTGGCAAGCCTTGTTGCTACTGTCCGGCACCGAACTACTGTCCGAAGCCTCGGTTACCTAGCTGAGATTCGGCCTGCCGTCCGTATATATCTGCCCTCAGCTGATTTTCGGCGTCCTTCTTGTAAACTTTTTCAGCCTCTTTAAGTTGATCGGTTTTTAGAGGTCTTTGGTTGGGATCCTCGCATGTAATCTTCTAATCGTCAGGGTAGCCCCTTTCGTGATAAAATAGTGCTACATGACCATAGTAATTATTACAATCTATTACGACGGGATCGATATCAATTCTATTCTCTCGTGCTGAAATTTGATCCCGCAGCTCAGATGCAATCCTGTACTATGCTTGAAGGTATCTTAATGGGAAAACTCCCCGGAGTAGCTCCTAATTTTCTCCTTGCCTTTTTCTATTCTCGGTCTCAATTTCTTGATTTATCTTCTCTATCGCATACTGGTAGTGTCTATTATTAGGGTCTATCTGAAGACTATTAATTACGAGACTGTAATATATATTCGCCTACTTGTCTATATAATAGGTATTAGGCATTTGTCCGAACTCCCCTTCCTTAATAACATCCAAGTTAAGGATTAACTTGGCCTGGTTTAATTCTATTAATTATTAGTCTCCCTCTTATAATTTCGTCTAGTTAACTTACTTGTATAAGCTGCGGTAGTATCCTCAATTCGGTTTAGATTTTTATTAGGATGTACGAGAAGAAGCTTCTCTTTAAACGCCACTATCGTCTGGGCAGGTATGCGTTTAAAGTCTTGGAAAATCTCTTAGGCGTTTTAGTAGTTATTAATGCGCCTAATCTCATAGTTTCTCGTCTTATCTAGGGTTAGCTCCGCATCTTCTCCCTAGGCTTCCGCCTGCTTAGAGTTAGTACTATTTACTTCGAGGTTTAGTAGTTCTATAATTTAACCTCGGATTCGCCTACTTGCTTCAAGTCTTAGAGATTTCTGATTAACAGAGGATTTTTAACTCTTAATCGACGACAGCCTCTCAGAGTTTCGGCTGATAGACTGGCGCGCAGCGACTATATATACGCGATCAAGGTATATATTTATAATCGAGTTTTCCCGCCACCTCCCCCCTCCCCCCCCCTTCCCCTTTACCATTGGATCTTCTTAAAATAGCATCTCCCCCCTCGCTATTTTTAGGTACCTGCTAAGAACAGCCCAAGGTGTTAATTCTAGACGTTATCCCACTCGGTAGGGAATTAAGAGGGGCCTCTAACTACTTAAGTAATTAAGCTGCTAATTTGTTCTCCGTAAAAAGGTCTATACTATTGAACTTAGCTGATGAAAGATATAATACGTGAATATAATCTAAGCGTCTACTAAATAGAAAGGGTCTAAACCTAAGGGTACGTAGGAAATCACCCACCTAGCCAAATATATCTAGGAACGGCCTGAAGTCTTTACTTTCCTACCGTAGTTCTTTAAGATACCTTTCGTGTTTTATATTAGCCTTCTCCCGCTGCTTCTATAACTCTTCATAATCTTGCTGGTACTTCGCAGGGAGTACCTCTTTCTACTACTATAGTATTTCCATACTATCGTGGTGAACTGTCTAAATATCCTGAATTCTTTGTACTAGCTCATCGTACCTTCTTATTAGATCAACCTTACTGTATTTAATATAGTCGGTGACCTTACCACTTAGCCTGCTCGATCGCCGAGCGGACTTGCTTTTGCGGCGAGATACTCCTGCTCTGGATTAGCGGATCCTAAGCAAGCCGAGTGGAGACGTTATATTACCTGACCCCTAGACCTCTTTTAATCGCTTGATAACCCTGTAGGTCGCTTGAGACACGGTTGGTATCGTTAAACTGCTTTCTAACTTTAAATCATCCTCGGTCGGCTCTAATTCTGACGTTTAACCGATATAATCTAGTACTTCCACTACTTCTAGCTTATAACCGTCCTCGTCGTCTAGAATAACAATCGGACTCTCTTTTATTCCGTCTATGGAGTCGGGACAATCGAGACTGGTAATGGGGTTAGAGCTAGACTTTATTAGAAGCGAGTGTGGCGACGTTAATCTTTCGGTGAGATGGCTCTAATTATTACTAACAGTACAATCATTATATATTTAACCGATATAGTCTAGTACTTCTACTACTTCTAGCTTACAATCGTCCTCGTCGTTTGAAATAATAATCAGACTCTCTTTTATTCCCCCTATAGAGTTAGGGCAATCGAGACCGGTAATAGGGTCAGAGCTAGACTTTATTAGAAGCGAGTGTGGCGACGTTAATCTTTTAGTGAGATGGCTTTAATTATTACTGACAGTACAATTATTATATACATCTAGTATGAAATCGAAATCCATTAATAAAGCAAATGGGTCGTTGTCTCTTATAGGAAGGAGGGGAAGAGTATTCTTGTAGTCGTTCTTATTATTAGTGTCGTGGTCATCCTTAGATACTAGTAATTAGCTCTTTTCCTCTACCATATCTCCTATAAAGGACAAGTCGAAGCGGCTGCCTATAGAAGCACCTGGTACGATAGCTATATCGAAGATACTGGAATAATCTATTAAGTCGCCATCGGGAGGACCGTTGTCGAAAACGGCTTCCGGGGCGTTAGTACCAATAAAAAATTCGGCGAAGTCCTGAGTGCCTATATTTTAATCTCCAGTTTTGAGTTCGTACTAGGCTACTAATAACAGACTGCTATCGCTTTCGACTTTGTCTGAATGCTCCGAGACGCTACTACTACTGGCTGAAGTTTATAATGGTGTTACGTCTCCTAATATAGTTTGCGGAGCCAACTTAGTAATAGCTTTACTAGACGAGATAGTGCTTCCGATACTAACGTTTAACGAGCTCTTAGTAATATAAGAGGATCCTACGTTTATAATAGGATTGGTGTGAGATATAGACTACTAAAGAGAAGGTAATTAGCGGGATATAGGGAATCGTCTATGTTAATAAGGTGTGAGACTTAAGTTGAAGTCTGGTGAATATAATGAAAAGGAAAGAAGAACAGAAGCAAGCGTGGGAGGACTAGACTCTTATACCCTCCGAGACCAAGCTGCGCCTTTAGACTAAGCCTATTATATTAGTCTCGTTCTAAAGCCTGCGGTGGCGTAGAAAGCCTTTGGGTGAGATGTACCTAACGACCACGGAGCTCCCTTACACGAGAGCCACTCCTTCCAGCTAAAAACCCCGTTACTATTTATACTACCCCTAATATCGTCAAATAAGCTACTCGCTAGTGCTCCGAGCTCCTTCTTACTGCAGGGACTACGGCTTTGGCTTTACGAGAGCTACTTATCAGGCTTTCGAGCCTCTTCCTGCGGTAAGCGATGTCTCGGATAGAACCTAAATTAGACTCTAAGGCTGGCGATATAATATACCTTCACGCGGGATTAATAGCTAGGAGAAGACTCTGATAACCTATTATAGGACATCCTCCTAGCTTATTTAAAACGGCTTAATTAGGTTGCTATGCCGAGTATTAAATATAGCGAGTCAGATGCTATAAAACATAATCTCGATTAACTCTCGAAGGTTAAAAGGACTAATAGCTCGTGCTCGTAATAATTCAACCTTAAGGGACCACGACCGCAGTGTAACCACGACGATTACAGATAGTAAACTCTTATGCTTTACCGAAATAGGACTTATTCTCCTAGAGAGTCCCCTTTAAGTGTAGCGAATGAAGCCTGAGAAATTGTAGCAAGATTATTAGTAATAGCTATTAATTGCCGTACGCCTTTATCTAAAGCAGAGGCCTTGATTTTAAGCTCGATAGATTGTTTCTTAGTCTTCTAACATTCCTCTTTAAGTCTGTTGTTCGCTTTACGTAGCGTTAAAAACGCTGATTTTGCCCTTTATAATTCCATGTCTAGTTTGATTCGCTGCTGAGTCTCTATCTCAGCTAAAGATTACTACCGACGACGTTCTGCTTATAGTAAGGCGACTTCGTTCTATAACTAAGCGATTTATGCTATAAAACTAACTTTAAGTACCTCTAACTATTCGGGTTCCTAGACTATTTAGTATATAATCCAACTTGGAGAGTATAAGTAACTTGCGATCTAGTCGTCCGGCAGATAATTAGTAACCCGCTGGCTTATATCAGGATCTCTTGGTAGGGCTTCAAGGAAGACGCTAATGCCCTGCATTATCTGTATATACACACCAGTTAATAATTTACTTAAATTCTTCTTAAAAAGGTGCTGTTTTACTAGGAGTATGCTCTATCGGTAGCTATCTTCTTTCCGCGGATGCATCCGAACTTCCGCTAGAGGAATTTCGATGCCTAGCTTTGTCCCTAGGAATAGTTTTAGGATTGACTAGTAGGTTAAGTTCTGATTACTCACGGAGATATTCTGATAGCATCTCCCGGCATCTCACCCGCTATCTGGATCTTTGCTCGCTGCTTGCGTTAGATAAATTCATGGTAATATTATTATCGTTCGGCCCGTCTAATAGTCGATAAAGCTGGCAGATATTATAACTCACTCCATAGGACTGTTTCCTGATAGCTATCTATAATGACCAACTATTAATTAAACGTAATTAGAGATTAGACGGTAAGATATACCGGGAGAGGGAAGACTAAGTGCCTCAAGTTTACACCAAGCTCTAATTGCATAGATTAGTAATACTATTATAGCTGATTGCAGTGCCATATACTTATAAAGAGGGGGGGGGAATTAATTATATTTAGTGCCAAGGTTTCGCATGAGTCCTCGGATAAAGTACGCTAAATTGGTGAAAATAATCGGGCGCTTAGGTAGGCATCTACTAAGTGAATTTTCAACATACTTACTCCGAAACCCGCCTGCTATTCTCGGCGAGTAAGTAATTGTCGCGCGCGCCTATGCACGGCATGTTACTCGGTGAATATGGAAGCTTACTAGGGGGGGGGATTCTCAAGTGCTATTACGAGCGCCTAGTCGACCGTAGGACCAGGTAAAGTCACGATTATCAACTCACCTTAAAAATAGATATCGGAATCCCCCCTACCTCCCCCTCGTAAAATCTTAGGTATATAAAGCTTATAAGTTTAGGAGTCTACCTTCCTATAATCTCTATACGACCTGCCCCCTCTACTATTACACTTACATGATACTAACATCTATTTACCTAAAGCCAAGATTCTACGCATTCTAGTAATGCTGAAGATGCTCTTAAAAGTACTCTGGTTGACCTTAGTACTTCTCGTACTCACGCGGCATGCTACTAGCCAAGAAGATTTCGTCGCTTAGGCCTCCGGGAGGTAAGAAATATAACATTTTATAACATGATTCTGGTACTAATTATAGGAGCGGCAGGGCTGATATCAGTAATATTAGGAGTGGTAACGGTGTTATCGGTTTAGCACTAGCATTAGCTGGTAACGCGGGCGCTAACACCATAGTATTAAATCTCATTACGACAAGGAGCGCTGAGACCCTAATACTAACCCTCTCTACTATAACTGTTAGTACTGACCACCTAGTACAAAACCCTACTGTACCTACCACTAGTAATACTGGACCAACTAAATCCTTAGATCTTGGTCTTGGTACGGAAATGGGTACAAGTGCTGGCTTCACGCCAGCCACCGCTACCGCACTGCTACTATCCGAAGGTATAACAACTACGCGGCCACTTCTAATAGTGCTTTTCACGTCGGAGAAACCTTTAGTGACGACGGAGCAAGCTTAGGGAGTTTCTATAGGAAGTAGCGAGGCTTCTATTAACACCCCCTTGACGAGCTAGCCTCCCCTCTTTAACCCGACCGGGACAGGCAACTATCGTACTAGTAGAGTACTCTTGACTGGCTCAGCTTCTCTTATATACCCTCCCGGTAGCGTTGGGAGCCTATGGGTAACAGGGGCTAGTGGAGCCATTACGAATGCTAGCTCAATTAACAATGTTTCGTGGACCTTTTCGAGGAGTAGGATGACACTAGCGCCAATAATGACTCCATCTCAGGAGCATATAGGATCTATAATGTCTAACCTTGAAGATATATAAACGAGACGATCCATTTACACTTAGATACCGACGATCACCGAAGACACTCAAACGACCGGTATTAAGTCTTCTACTAGCACAAAGCTTTCCAGTGGCTTCCTATTGAATTCGGCAGCTACCGCTAAAGCTATTAGTCCCTTAGTATTCACTGGTGTAGCTAATAAGACACTGAATATTACTTTCGCCTGGTCTTTAATGCTATTACTTACTAGCATGGTACTAAGCATGTAACAAGTCTAAGATATAGAAGGAAGAAAATGGTTAGGATAGGAAAGAGTGTCATCTTTAGGTAGAAATACAAGAATTACTATTATAAGCTCTATTGGTACTACTATAAAGTATAACTATAGAATACTATAGCAAGCAAGGTTATAAGTACTTAGAGCGGCGGAAGTAGCTAAATCTCTTTAGTAGTTAGTAATTCTAAACTTAAGCATCTCGAAATTCTCTACTAAAGTATATACACGTATCTGAAGAGAGCTATAGATCTAAAACATTAGACGACGATTAAGAGGGAAATGAAAGGTAAGAGGGAGAGGAAGGGTAGATTATCTCGGCATTTTGCTAATTATAGAAGGCTTAGCGGCCGTACGACAAGGGAAGAGGGGGGAGATAATTTAGTAAATCTAGCCATGAAACGGTCTAATTACTTGAGGCATAATTAGGAAAAGGGAAGGAGGGGGAGGGGGGAGGGGGGAGGGGATCTATATAGTAGAGGAGGCATCTTAATTCTAAAACGCTTTGATTACCACGAGTCCAAGTAAGGAAGGGGGAGGGGGGAGACGGGAAAACAGGACACCCTATATAATGGATTAAAGAAGTAGATATTAGATAATTTATATATAACTAACTTTAGCCACTTTTAACCAAGTACTTACCTCTAATTATTAAAACATTTATATCGGCTGCGCCGAGGTATATTACTATCCCGTAACAGCGTATAGACGTTATTATCTAATAAGTATTAGGATATATACTTCATTCTCGTCGTAAAGAATGAATTTAAAAACAATGATCTATTAACCACCTCGCGTTTAATAGGACCGAGATCTTAGTTACGGAGATACTTCTCGCAAGCCCTAGCCTACGGCGCTGGAGGAAACAGCCAGCATAGACAGCTATCAGTCATAACACATACAATGGAGCAGCTACCCTAGCTCGGTGGAAACTTTCCTAACCAGCCGCGTAACGGCAGCTTCTTAAATCAGCTGCGGGCCCTACTCCCTATGGCCCCCTACCCCGAAGTAAACGGGTAAACTACTTACGAATAGCAGCTACCATTATATATAATAGAGAATAACGAAGAGGGGATATATACGGAAATAGATGCAGGGATTTATCAGTTTTATAGTACTCTTAAAGAACCGGCACTCGTACGAAAGATGGCTTGATTAAGCCGATTATAGGAACGGTAGGGAAGCACTTGCGATTACCGGGTGACGCTAGTCTAATATATCGATATATATCATGTGATTTTAAAGAATTAGCAGAATAGATTATAGGCTTACCCCATTTCAAAATTATAAACGTATAAGATGTCTCGACTTGGGCACTCTATATATAGATGGCAGGTGTACTAACCGACCCTTTTCAGGATCCTTCCGAGTAGAAAAGCACCTCCTCCCTACTTCCAGTGCCAACTAACGGTAAACTTTAACATGTAATTTAAATGGATTATCTGCGACTCTTTCTTCACACTTGTTTTATCTAAAGTCACGGTACCTTTACCCGTATTATATAATCAGGACCCTTATAATATCTAACGTCCTTCCTTTCCTCTCCTAGAATATTACATACGAGCGGATCATGGTATAGATATCGGACCTACGATCCATGTTATAACGGCTTTCTATAACTCCTAGACCGATCTTGTCTCAGCTGCGTTTCCGCAGTCAATTACCAAGATTTATGCCCTTGACCGTCTTATAGAAGACGATAACATTATACGACTTACGCTATCCTAGGATAATACTAGGACGTGCGCACGGAGCTAAATACAACTATTACCGAGTTAGAATTCTGGAAGGCATTGCCAGACAATCTTTCGTGATATTCTCTTAGGATATAAGTGTCGTTCAACGTCGCGCTAGGAAAATAAAATTTAGTCTAACTAATAGCTAGGTCCTAGCAATCTATTATAATCAAGGGGAGGAATTATTAAATAGAATTACGGGTCTTAGACTTTATATTACGATTGAGGCACTTGCTAAATTAGAAATTTACCTAGGATAGAATCTGTATAAATAAAGAATTCTTTAACTATCCGCGTATTCGGAAGTTTTATTGCGACTGTAGAACTAGCAGATATGCCTACTAGGTCTCGAGCCCCGATTAGTTATTCAGCTGGGTAGCTTATCCCTAGCAGCTGATAGGTGGGGTTTGGTGCGAATAGGGTAGTAAAGGTGTAAGTAAGTGGAAAATATAGGGTAATTTGGAGTATAAGAACCCGTAGTATAGAGCGAATAGGGTAGTAAGGGTGTAAGTACGTGGAAAGTTCAGGGTAATTTGAAGTACAAGGACCCGTAAGCACGAAGGGATAAGGTAAGGAGGAGTATAAGGTAGTAGAGGGTGTAAGTGGAAGGAAAGTGTAGGGTAAGTCCAAGTATAAGGGCTCGTAAAGGCTTGGGCGCGTAAGGCAGAAAGGGGTATAGGGAGTACTAAGTACAGAGCGAATAGGGTAATTAGAGAGGGTGAGGATCCCTAGTATATAGGGTATATAGAAGCGTAGGGCAATCGAGAGAGTAGACTTTACAGCCTACCTAAGCGCCTAGGGTCCTATTATATTTGGAAAAATTTAGTATATAGGGCAGAAAGAGGTACAAGGTAGAAGAGATTGTGAGGATTTTTTAGTAGGAAGTGAACAGGGATATAAAAGGCGTAGCCATCTTTTATTTACACGGTAGGAAGAAGTTTAAGGAAAAAGGAAGCGTAGGGCTACTAGCGCCGGCGGTTACTATTGTGCTTTCCCGGGCGCGAAGGGCTGAGATATAAGTCCTACGCGCGAGGTATAAGTTCTCCTCCTCTATTATCTCCCTAAATGGCTCTCCCACGTTCGTTAATACTAAGAGAGGGGAAAGACCGATTTCAATTTCAGCGAAAGTAGATATGGAAATATGCTCGATTAGTTTCGCAAGAGGAGTACTCGGTTAAGGTAGTTATCCGCCGTTTAGGGACCTACTACGCATATAATTCCGAAGATTCAGACGAATAGCTCCCTTCAAGGAAGTGTAGTATTAGTCTCCTGCTATACCTACCTTTTTTACTCCGTCTAATAGGATAGAAGGTCCGACCCCTCTACTAGTAACTAGGCTTAAGATCTACGAGTCGGGCAAGATTACCGCCGCAACGTCCTCCTTCCTATACCTATAACACGCTTGAAACCCTGTCTAAGTACGTACCGCCTTCTTCTATAGGGCTCTATAAACGTCTTCCAGCCGCTTCTCGCAGAAACAGTCCTCTAATAGGGAAAATGCTAAAATCCGTACAATCCGAAGCGCTCCGATTGATTCGAGAAATAAGAAGGGATAGAGCTGCTTAAGGGATCTATATTCGTTCGGATTAAAGATCGAAAAAGCCTCTAGTTGCGAGTAAATTCGGAATATGTAAGGCGGTATAGTTCTTATCTATTTCGCCGCGGAGCTTAAAGTAATATTCTTTTATTTATTAATAGATCTTAGGAATTAGTCTATCGCTTTTCTATAAACTACCTTAGAAACTTCATACTTACTTCTATATCAGATAATATATAATTAGGGAACTACTACAGTCCCTTTATTAACATCCCCTACCCCCGCAGACAAGCAGGTAGTAACGGCCCAGGCGTAACAAGGTTTAGCGACGCGAGGATCTTAGAACTTAGGCCTGCATAGAAGGTTTTGGGGCGAGGTCCTAGCTATGCCGTTACCAGCTTCCCCGCGTGGTATAGGGGGATATATCTGGTAGGTAAAGGGGCTGTAACCGTAGGTAACTCCCAAATTCTATTAATATCCTGAAACTATTTATGCCATGACTACTTTCTATTTATGGTGTCAAGCTTTTTATAGAGATGCTAATGATAGTAACAGCACGTGCTTAGATATGCTAGATTACCTATATAAGGTGGTATAAGCTCTAGCTCTAAGACTCTCTATCGTAATAGATTCCGTTCCGATCTATAGTATCGCCGCAGGCGGCGTCGTTATAGTATGCTTGCTATACTACACGTCGTCCTATATCTCCCACTGGATTCAAGACCGTATACTATTCTATGTTTTCAAGTATCTTGTCTATCCTATTATTATTCGAAGAACCCGTTTATCGTCTCTAATATCGCGCTGGCACGCGATCCTAATGACCCTGTATTAGCTGGGGATAGCAGTCTGTAACGTCGCCAGAGTTAATACTATTATACAAGCAGGTAATAGAGCTGGAGCTCTTGCCGTACTCCACCTCGTACCTCTCCTATATACTAATCGCGCTGCTATAGCCGCCGACTTGTTAGGTATATCCTTACAGACGTTTATGAGATTATATACGTCCTTTAATCTAATAGCTCTTCTATAAAGTCTTATACACGTCGTTATTTTCCTTACTTAAAATACCTTTAACGTTAGAGAGTCCCTATATTTCTACGGGCTTTTAGTAGGATATCTATACGACTTCTATCCCTTTCGCTTATATTCTATTAGGGTGCGGTTGCGATAGCTGCCTTAATAATACTATTAATACTCTAAATACCGCTCTTCGAATTCTTCTAGAAAACCTATTATGCTATAGCGATACTTATTACCTACGTAGTCTGGCGCTACTTGTCGATTAAATCGGCTTCCTCGAGGTTATATATCCTTATTACCGGGTGTATATTCGCTATAACTACTATTACACGCTATACCAGGTTAATTCTACGTAATCTGAAGTGGCGACGACTATATGCCACTATAGTATTAACCTAGGTTAGAGACGCTATACGCGTCGAGGTAAGAGTTCCCCGCCCTTAGAAAGTGCGAGCGGGGGATTATATCTATATCTAGATGCCGGGAGTAAGCTTCTAGTCTTTATTTCAAAGCCATCCGTTTATAGTCAGCTGGTGGGACTAGGATATAGATGGGAAGGCCTCTACTATTTACCTGCTAGTAAAGCCAGCGTCTGGGTTTACTTAAAAACTTATGCGATACGCCGGGACAAATCACTTAATAGCATAGGTGGATGGCTTATACGGGTAGAATAATGACTTTGGCGATTATAGCAGCGTAGTAATATTCGCCACCGGGATCGGCATTTCTATACAAGTCCCGTATATTAAATAGCTCCTTAAAGGGTTCCAAGATTACAGAGTATAGATAAAGAGCATCCTTCTAGTTTAGTAGCTTAATAAGGAAAGTGAGTAAACCCTACTAGTAAGCCCCCCCTCGTCTTACAGTTACTAGGTAATTAAGAATGGGTTTAGGACTAGATAACCGAACTACTTTCGGAGGATAAGGGCGCCTATATAAGTTTTAGAGAATGCTATATATATGCTAGATGCTAACTACCTAGATCTTGCGAATCAGATTATATATTCTTCGGCACTTCGATGATAAAACCACCGTATACGGTAATAAGGAAGACTATAAGTAATATAAGCGCATCAGAAAGCTTTACGGAAGGCCCGACCTGGAGAAACTTATTAGATCTAAAGTGGAGCGTAGGCGTGGCCGTTTACTTATCTCAAGTAGGTAGTTGACCGTAAAAGTTGGATCTTATACTAATTCAGCCCAGCCGCAACCGAGCCAGATATATAAGACCAAGTTTAAAAGCTTACGTACAGGTACCTTGATAAAGATATAAAGTTAATATACCTAGCATTCTAGCTACAGGAATATTACAGCTTGTAGTCGCCTAAGGCACCCGCAGTTACTTACTAAGGGGTAGTGTGAATTAAAGAAGGAGAAATAGGGATATTCCATGTGAGATAGCGGCCGTAGCGTGGATGACTCCTAGACTATATCTCAATACTTTGCATCCGCGCTATACGAGTACTCCTTCGAGGTCTATAACCTATAATCTCTCTCCCACCAGCCTTTAACCTGCCCTGTGCCTTTAAGATCCTTAAGACCAAGCATTTATTATTTATATTACGTTCTTGCTATCGGTTTCGGGAAGGGACGATACGTGAAGAGGTAAACGACTATATTCGAACATTTAATACGAGCCCTAATTAGTAACTTAATACCTCTTAAGCCCCCTCGCCACGTATTATAATAGATGACGTATACTCTAATATAATGATAGGTAATTACCGTACTATCTATTCCAGCTATTTATCCTATTTCTCCAGATTATTCATCGACATATTAACCCATCTCTTTCCAGCATATATAGCGTCGGTAAAGGCCGCTAATAACCCCCTAATGCCGTAGCTTCCAGCTTATCAAGTAGTGACCTTGCTTGCTTGCAGGCCTTAAGAATATCAAGCTCCTTTAGTCAGCGCATCTAATATTAGTAAAAGAAGAATTCCTTCTATTCGTTAACCTTCGTCTATATTTGAGACTATATATTTAATTGAGTTTTAAGATCCCTATTAATATAATTCCGCTGCTAATAGGTATTAATATACTTCTAGATCTTGAAAAAGATGCGTAGGTCTCGTCGGACGTCTTGCTAATAATCGCGGAATAAGTTCTAACTCCCTAATTCAGCACGAAAGCGCGCTCCCTCTATAGAGTAATAGCGAATAGACTAAAGGTCCTCCTTAATCTCTTTTAAAGGATCCTAGTACCCGGAATTACGCTGGACTATCCGTGTTAGCCGGCCTCCTATATAGATAAGAGTATCGTGGGCGTTCTTAGTAGCCGCCAGATTTAAAGCCTCTATATCCGATGTCTTATAGATACCGCCCTCACTCTACTTATATTTGGGTTTAGTAGTGATCTGGGGGATTATATTAGCTGTCGTCGACCCCCTTGACCTAGATACTACTTACTGTAATCTCTGGCGAAGCTTATATGTACTAGACAGCGCGCGGCGGACTTATATCAGGCTGGCGGGCGAACTCCCTTGAATTGTAAGCTCTATACACTTGAGATATCTAGACGATAATACCCGATCCGTTGCCGTCTTTCTCTTATCTTCCACGTTATATACAGCCTTAACTCTACCTTAATTTGGATTTGAGTTGCGCTGCGGAAATAAGCCGCACATCCTGGTCGAGGGCGGGTATTCAAGGCAGCAGTAACCTGAGCGCAAGCTGCTAGGAGCAACAGCATAGACATTATCGCGATATTATCGGCCTTAAACGAGTATATAGGGGAAATATTCCGGCAACCTCAAAATGAGGTTCGTTATATTGCGCCTTGCCTACTACGCTCCCACATCTACGCGATTCCTCTAGCCAGGAGACATCTCTTTTATCGGAAGGTGATTAAAGCCGTTCCTCTCGTATCCAGTTGACTTTTAACCAAGGACCACGTAACGTTGTCCGAGGTTTCACGTTTGGAAGAGATCCAAGGATTTACGACGTTTATCTACCCGAATCTTCCATTAGCAATATCCATTCCTCGATTACGTTCAACGATAATGGGCAGCTCTCTTTAGTAGATACTTCGAGCCATGGAACATGGGTCTCCTATAACGGCCAAAGAAGCCTATATCCCCGCCATCACTTCACCTGGCTCCTCCCACCTAACGATCGAATCGAGGTTGATATTAGGATTAATGATCCAATTCGCTTTGCTTTATTAGTGCCGACCAGAGAAACCCGCAGTATAGATTACGGCTCATGCCTGGCGAAATACCTCGGAAGCAGAGCATCTGTAGATCCATCTCTCACTCATCTTGATCTCTCCAGTCAGGAGACCACTCGGTGAGCTAGCCGGGTACCTTCGCCCAGGAGACGTCCATGGTACTATGAAGGTAGGGAATTGGGCCGCGGCACTTACGGCAAGGTCTACACAGCCCGTGACGTAACGACTTGCATCCGGTATGCAGCCAAGGAATTCTTTGGGGCTGGATGGCAGATTCAGATCATGAAAGGACTTTCGCACGTAAGTTCGTCATGATTTGCTATGAATCTCGCTCAAAGATCACTAGGAGCATATCGTACATTTTGTCGGTATCTTCGATGAAGGGAAGCCACGCCTCATTATGGAGCTCCTTCGCGGTAACCTAGACGACGAGAATTGAAGGGAAAAAACATGCTCATACGAGGCGCTCTCAGTACTCTCCCAGGGCCTGCTAGCACTTCAGTACCTGCACGCTCAAGGATACGCAAATCGAGATATCAAACCAGAGAATATTCTGGTCCAAACTCGAAGGCCAATGCATATCAAACTCGCAGACTTTGGGGTTTTACAGGACGTTTCTGCTTTAGTAATAATTGGCGGCACGTCGATGTATCGTGCACCGGAATTATGGGCCATTGCCACGTGTTCTTCAAACTCGCAAGATCGACGTAAGAGAAGACTGAAAGGCAGGAGTGGGACTTATACAACCGGTGTTGATATCTAGGCCCTTGGTGTTGTTATAATTCAGTTAATGTACAATCGGCCCTTGATAACTTCTGCGGACCAACGGAACTGGCCGAAGACCATCGTCAAAGCTGTGAATGATCTTGAACCCGACCCTATGGTGGAATTTTTACGTGCACATATGCTGACTGTGGACTATTCTCTCAGATCATCGGCGGAGAGTGTCTATCTAGACTGTCTACAATTACAGAAGAAGCTTCCGATGCCGCGAACCTGCGTCTGAGTCTAGGCGAGGAGGCCGAGAGGCCTCAGGATCAACTCCCAGCTAAGAAACACAGACGCTCAGAACGAATCCGCAAAGGGTAGCATGCATCGAGGCGGACATCACCATTCTTCCAGACATCGATTCAGTCTGCTGCACGAAGGTGCAGCAAAATGTAGAGCCCGCTAGCATGTTCTGCGAATGTGCATATTCCAAGCGTTGCGGGAATGATTTCCGTCGACATGCGTGCTAGTACGAACAATATTTTGTGGTGCATTCACCCCATGTCTTCTACATCAGATGTTCTAACTTCGATCACACAAATTGAAATCCTTGATTTTACAAGCTAAATGGATTTTTTAGAGAACGAGTCAACCGGACTTAGTTAGTGGCATGCTATATCTGTGCCACTCTTTGCTAGAGACTTACATAATAAAGCCAACGGCGGCCTATCTGCGGTGATCGACATCTCCGACGATGATATCGATCCCAGATCATATCAGAAATCCTCATCGGCCTTTCCTCGTTATAAAAGAGTTAAAGCCAATGCTTAACAATATTATACGCAGGATCAGGCAGTCTATAAAGAAATACAAGGTCATATCGCTAATAGGATCTGAGACTGAACTTGTAATAGGTTATAAGTTATCGAAAGACGAGCTAGATGAATTTCTTACAGCCTATAAATAGTATGCTTATATCCTCTATTATAATCGATAATAATACAGCGATTATAAATAGTTACAAGCGAATAATATGGACTCTAGTAGCGATAAATTATAATATGTCCTGGGAGAAGGCAGAGGACATATACCGGAGCATTATCCTGAAGGAGAAACTAGATACAAGTCAAGCTCCTTAATCGATACCTGCCTCGGACCGCGATAATATTAATCAGCCACCGATATCTTAATATCATCTCGAATACACTTCCCTTCCGGCGCCTCCGCAACGATATCATATGAACACCAATCTTACGTCGGCGAATCTAAGGAATCAGTTACCTAAGGCTCCACTACTAATTCGCAGTCTACAGCCTCCGCCAACACGTTCTGTGATCCAACTTCTAAAACCACCCTCGATGAGTACCATAAACCCCCGTACAGCCCATGACGCTACTATATACCCCCAGTCCTAGACGCGATGTTAGACTTGAAGCTGCAAGAATTATTAGCCTACCCGAAGACCCTCGAGGCGTTATAAAGAATACTAGCAAGAGTATCGTAATAAAATCCGATCCAACTACGTTTCATACCTATAAAAGACTTTATATCCGAGTAACATCCCTCTTACCAGTACTATTCAAAGACATTCCCTAATATTATTTAAGTCTCCCCTCGGTAGCCGCTAACTTCTCCGAAAGTTCCTTAAATGCGCTTTATAGACCTTGATATGCTTATAAAGCCTAGGTGTGAAAAGATAGCATGGCGTTCCTTAACTCTTAATAGAACACTATTTCTTGTCTTAAGTAACTATTCTCGCGGATAAGGCTGTTACGTTCTATTATCGCCGATATATAGGGTTGAATTTTAGATTATTAAATTCGGTAAGGTTATAATTCAATCCGAGAAGAGGTGCCGCTAGCGTTAGCGATGCGAGCGTCTAGCTTTATAATCTCGGGCGGTTCGCCCGTAACTATGAAATATCTCTGGTCCATATTTTCCTCATGCAAGTTCACGAGGCAGCGGGCTGAAATAAGTAGCTTTTCTAAGCGCCAGACAATTTATAAGCCAAAAATTTGTCGATTACAAGACTCTTACGAAAGCTAGGCGCTGAAAACAAAAATCCCCCCCCCCTTTTAGATGTAAAATCCATACTATAATAGTTGTCACGGCTATTAGTTGGAACGTTGGAGTTTTAACTGGAATAGATATAATAGCATGCTTAGAAATTAGAAGAAGATACACTGACAAGATATTCTTGATGTCTTCTAGACTGACATGATAGTAATAATAATACGTTGAATGGGTTTATATCCAAGAAAGGGGGGGGGGATTTTTATTTTCGGCGCCAAGGTTTCGTAAGAGTCTTATAACCGACGAATAGTATTCTAATAATAGTAGGCCTAATTTTAGATACTGCAAAAGACTATAAGGAAGCCCTTATCCTAGAAGGGCTACAGCCTGTATTATAATAGCGACACCTAGTAGACGTGACACCGTATGGCTAAGTAGTATAGGCGGCATCAGTCTTAGTAAACGTAATGCTCGAAGCGATAACGAGAACTCTTCACGCCTTTCAGCCTCTCTAATTCCCTAAGTCCCTGAAGGGCTATAGTATAAACGTCGAGCACGTCTACTAGGTATTAGTTTTAGTCTTACGGTAAATCCGAGTGCCTAGTAATCCGCGCGCAGCGCGAGTAGCGTATACCTAGATAATTTAATCCGGTCAGATTTCACTCTAAATCCACAGCAAGTTCTAAATAGCAGAATCTTACCGCAAGCCGACCCTCTAAACTCTATTAGTATTTAAGGCGATCCGTGGAAGCGATATTTTCGTATATTAATAGAAGAAAACAATGGTCCCGCCACGATCGCGTATTAATAGGTAGACGACTTCCCTATTATCGCTATTAGGCGACACGTACGTAACGATTAGGGCACTACGAAGTATATCATTCGTTCTTCTTATAAGAACGTTGTAAATTTGTAAGAATGCTTTATTAGTACAGATTGCTTGTACTTCGTCTACGAATATATAGAAATCTCGCTAGTAGAGATTCAAGCCATACCGTATGGTGCGTTAGAGGCATATCACATTGCAGTGATATGTTAAAAGGTAGAATACTTCCGCTAGTCTACGCTGCTTCGTGAAGCTAAAGTTCCACACGTTAGGTTTTATATGGTATTTAATACATCCACCGCGAGCTTAAAATCTTACACGGCTCGATAAACGCATGTAGCGTTATAGTAGATAGGACAGGATGTGTTAAGATAGGTACGCAGGACTAGGGATGGCGTATCTATTTACTAACCTACCTTGTAGCGGATATTAGTAAAAGCATGTTAAATAATATAGCGTCGTCAGGCAATAAATAGCAGGATTGTCGGGTACTAGGTCTACTTATAGTCCGACTTATAGAGCACGGTACTAGCTTGTAAAACCCCGATTTAGGAGAGCTATAATATCCAGAGTTGTGGAACGATAATATTACTAGCTTTCTCTAGAAGATAATATATTACTCTGCGGAAATTCTGCTTAAGGTATACTTCTTGAAGATCCAAGTAAAATTACTAATTAACGTAGGACGACTTTATAGAGATAGCCCGGCATTAAGGATATTGTCTCAAACCGTTAGTACTCCTAACCGGCCGATCCATTCAAAGATATTAGGAGTATTATACGAGCTAGGTTCGGCTTTAGGTAATATCAGATTAATGATGCTGGTCAATAGTATAATAGCATGGATCAACGATTCGGGGGGTTTTTTTACCTGAGAATCTCGATGCGTGATTATATTACTCGTAGGTAATTACCTAAATAGAATTTGGTTATTATAAGCGTAATTAGCAGCCCTTCTTGGAATCACCACGTGTATAACAGCAGGGTTTAACTTGACAACCGAAACCTTCTAGAAATCTGATAAGATACCCTAAATGTAGAGATCAGGGGATACACGACCACAAGTACTATAGACGTCCTACAGGTATTTACGGTCCCAAACCACGGGAAACTTAGAGGATACGAAAAGCCAATCAGCCTGATAAAGGCTAAGACGGCTTTAGTTTTCTCGATAAGGCGGAATATAATAGAGATCGCGCCCTTACTAGTAGTCGTATCTTGACTACAGCCTAGAACAAGTCATTACTGCGACGAGGGTTAGAAAGTATAAATTTATAATGATAATGTGGCTAGCTTATATATTAGGCTCGTAACGGAGAGGTTCAAGGGAGTCTAGGTATAGATGGTAGATGTCTAAGAATTATACTTTAATTACTTCGATAACGTCGATTATAGAATCCTTAATCTCTTTAACTTTAAGGTTAAAGCCGCCTTAAAAGCAAGATTAAAGACGTGTAAAAATATACTCCTTTATTTTCCTAATAATATAATTACTTCTTGCCTTTCCCTTTCAGCTTCTTGAACACAGGTTCAGACGTCTGAGATGACGGAAGTTCCGGCTCTATCTCTTGTAAATATAAGACGGTTAATTAGCTGTCGTCTTGTTTAGAGGACTCAATATTTAATTGCTAGGAGAGGGGCTACATAATAAAGACTTCCGGGTCGGGTAGCTGATTAGCTACGGAAGTAATCCTTTTATAGTGGATTCAACGAAAGTCGTAATAAACGCTTACTATAAACTTGTAGGCCGTCTATCTTTCCTTTCCGTCTTGGCTAATAATACTGAAATAATGAATTAGATAGCGGTAGAAGGTAGTCTCCTTTCCTTTAATTAGAGTATAATGGCTATAAATCTTTATAGCCTGATGATCGTATAAGATTAAGAAGGTAAGGATTTTCCGGTTAAGCTCGTCTTTACGCGACACTAATTTATATAACTCGACGACGGCGTTTACCGTAACGGTAGCGCTATAAGCGTTCTACCGGTCCGCGATATTAAGAGCTTCGTTACTACACTTCACCTCCGCTGTCAGGAATAGGAAATATATCTCATCTGTCGCCACTAGACGAGATGTAGTCTGCCAATTACTAATAGAGGGGTATAATTTCTTCAGCTGCTTAGAGGTAAATGCAGAGGATTTGAGCCCTACGGCAAAGTCAGGCTGCGGGCGAGGACCTTTGACGAGGGGGATAGATTTAATCTAGCTTTTATCGACGGTTTTAATTAAGTACTTGAGGTGTTTTACCCCACGACGAAATAGTTCTTCTAGAGCGGGAATAATTAATTGACCGATATCCTAGATAACTCTCGCCTCGTTTCGGTTTATTATATCTTTATAAGTCGATTTAAATAGATTATTATTAAATATAGAGTCTTTTAGAACTGGCTATTCTTTCTAGAGCAGATCTTAGTAAAGGGCCTTGTTAGTTTGGGCCGCTCGCAAGTACGGTTCAGGCTGGCCTATATAGATGCCTACTAATTCAAGTATCTACTGGTAGCGCCGACTTCTAACGGCGGGATTCTTGCCCTCTCTTAGAGAGACGCCGCTTATATCCGATTCGTGTTTGCTAAGAGACGGAGTAGACCTTTTCCGGGTGAGAGGCTGACTTATATTACCGTCTTCCTCAATATTTCCTCCTAACTAGCTTCCTTCTTCGATCTAGCGTTAGATCGGATTAACGTAGCTGTTCTTGTTATAACGGCCGAGATCTATGCGTACAGCGCCCTTAATAATGGTATTTACAGGTAAGACTCGCCGTCGTTTTCATACGGGCCTCTCCTGGGTCTAGGAACGTGGACGATCCGGTACTCTGGCCCTAGCGTTTTAATTCTATCTAAGCTCTTCACTTCGCTTTCGCTTTCCACCTGGATAGGAAGGTCTAACCGAGGCTAATAGATTATACTAACGCTTCGGCTAGAGTTAGCGGTCGTAGTTATATCAGGGCTAGAGAACGTACCTCTTTATCAAGAGTGATACTTATTAGTAAAGGAAGTTAAAGGAGTCGCTCTTAAATCTCCGGTTGCTAATAGAGACGTATAATCTTTTATAGACGTGCGCTCCTACGGACAGGCGTAATCGACCTTTTACGTTTAATACCGCGTGGTTATACTACTATAGGTTGTTAGTTAAAGAACGGTTTAGAATATATGGTAGCTGTTTTACCTTGGTTTTTTAATAGGTCTAGCAAAGGTTGCCGCCTATATCTCTTAACATCTGATTTTGCTCGTGGTAGGGACATGATGATTGGGAATAAGGGGACGGGCAGCATATCTTTATTGCCGCTGGTACGCTGTAGGATGGTGTTACGAACACACTGACACAAGGTGTGGTGGTTAGCTTGGCGGGTGACAAAATAAACTTGTAGTGGGGTAAGTACGCCTAGCGGAGAATACCACGCAATTTTCTACTAATTTCTCTATAAATTCTCATTCTATTAATAACATGTCGTCGCCCTCAGCTCGTGCACATAATTAACACGTCCATAGCCCGCTCCGTGGCGAGATACGAGGCATGTATCGTCGCCAGCGCCTCAGTGAATGCGAAATAGCAAGACAACTCTCTATTCCACAGCAGATAATTTCAAACATTATCAACGATCCTACCTCACGAAGAACCGGCCACCATCCAGCGAAACTAGAAACACGTGGAAGGAAGAAAAAGTTCTCACCAGAGGAAGTCCAAGCTATGGAGGAAACGATTAATAAGAATGGTTTTGATGGTCATAATCTTAGCTGGGATGAGGTCCCTAACGCTATAAATCTTGATATGTCAGGCAAGACATGGAGTTGGAGGACGGTATAAAGAGCTCTATATTAGAAGGATTGGCATAAATGTATCGCTTACCGGAAAGGATAGGTGACTAATCGTCTTGCTGAGCTACGCGTATAATTCGCTGAAGACATGCTTCGTCAACGACCGGAGCCAGAGGATTGGGACGACGTCCTATTCAGCGATGAGTGCCATTTTGGCTACGGGCCTTTAAAAAAATCCTGGATTATTCGGAAGCCTGGGACACGCTATTGCCCTGATTATCTATAACTTGATAAGAACCGTGAGCCTAGTAAAAAAGAGAAGAAGCGGTTCCATGTATGGGCCGTAGTTGGCTACAATTTCCGGTCTGATTTAGTCTTCTATGACGTTCCTGGTAATAAGAATGGGAAGATGTCACAGCGTGTCTATCGTAACAATATTCTAGAGCCAATCGTCAAGCCATGGATCCAAGATGCACGGCAAAAAGGCTACTCCTTTACCCTCGAAGAAGACGGTGATTCAGGACACGGCCATGGGAGTAAGACTAACATCGTCGCCACTTAGAAGCGAGAAAATGGCCTACAATGGTATAAAAACAGCCCTGGTTCCCTAGATCTAGCACCAATTGAGAATTGCTGGAATCCACCTAAGTAATACTCACGAAAATACCCTCATTGGGACGACTTTAGTACAAGAGAACTTATCCTGGAAGGGTGGGACCGCTGTACTCAGGCCTACATAAATCATCAAGTAAGAACGATAAAACAACGACTTCAAGACGTTATTAGATTAGACGGCCAGATAACAGGATATTAGACAGTCAGAATAACGAATAGTGGAGATAACAGTAGTAATTTTGGTGGTGTTCTCCCGCCAAGGCGGCGATATTAGCCCCACCACAAGTTTATTTTGTCACCCGAATGTGAGGCAAGCGACAGCTCCCAGCCACCGTCTGTCTGCCGCTACTTCCGCCGCCTGAAGCCTTAAGTTAGTACTTAAAGTCCCTCCCTCCGTGGCGAGACGCCCCCCGTGCCGAGACGCATTTATTCTTTAAGCATCTTGAGTTTATCCCCGTAGGATTATGAAATAGTAGTGAATAGGTTATTGTTCTGGAGATATTTCTCTTCATGAATCCAGTCGGCATTAAGAAAATTACCGCAGCGTTGGTTATACTATCACTCATTCTGTTCACGGCGTCTAAAACCGCCTCGACTTTGCACCCCTACTCTGCATCTTAGTACAGGGTTGTTAAGATTTCCCCACTTTGGTAATGTTACAGGCGTGGACCTACGGTCCTTGTACTACGCGCTAGCTAGTGCGATTATCGTCACGATTAGAGGATCGGCGACTGATACGCCAAGACAGGATCAGTGGATTAGAGACTGACAGACCAGGCAGGAGGATTAGTGAGTTACTAACTGATACACTGACACGGTAATACTCTTGGGATGGTTTCCTTCTACTGTATAGTCACAGTCCTTTTAGTAGTTTTAGGAGCTTCGTGCTCAACTCAGCTTAACCACCTTGGTTACATGTTATAATTCAATGAGAGACCTGTATCGTAGAAGGTCTACCCTTATGTTATTGCTTGCTACCCCTTCTACCTAACACTGGATCGTAACAAGGGTTTAGTATGCTTACACGGCTGTATTATATTCTAAACTATACCAAATAGGATTGTAAGTGTGGCGCTCTTCTAGAAACTTCTAACGTTGCTTAGAACTTAAATATTTGCTGACATTTTATGTATTTCCTATTTCGTTTTGTTAGGTTTAAACCATATAAACGGACCTTATTATTGCAATTAATATCTATCAACATCAATAATATTTGTGCTTATAGATGGCTACGTAATCTTGCTCCAAAATCGAGGAAGGCGATTGATTGGTTTCCTTCTGGTAGTCGTCGTAGTCTTCTTGGAGTTTTATTTGAAGTACTCAAGTGTATGTATCGAGCGGAGGGTATCGGGATGCTCCTCGCCCAGCGTCCTCTTCCTTACTTCTACCACCTGCTCCGCCAGCTGCAGTGATTTCTGTCTCTCACCCGCCTCGCTGTAGCTGATAGCGAGATTGTGTATCGAGCCGAGGGTGTCGGGATGCTCCTCGCCCAGCGTCCTCTTCTATACTTCTACTACCTGCTCCATTAGCTGTAGTGCTTTCTGTCTCTCGCCCGCCTCGCTGTAGCTGATAGCGAGGTTGTGTATCGAGCCGAGGGTATCGGGATGCTCCTCGCCCAGCGTCCTCTTCCTTACTTCTACCACCCGCTCCGTCAGCTGCAGCGCTTCCTGCACTCGACCTACCTCACTATATACCAGTGCAAAGCTGCTGGCCATCTTCTGACAATCGTCGCCGATATCTTCGAGATAGAATATCCCTTCTCTCTAAAAGCTCAGGCATATATCGATATGCGGTACTAGAGTTTATCGAAACCGATAGTCCGCTGTTTAAAAAGTCCGTAGTATAGATAACGCTATCGTTAAGGTCGTCTGTATCCAGACCGTCTCGTCATCCGACGGACCCAGCCGATCTCGGATCCACGTATATATAAGTGGATGTATAGATATCAGACTCTTCTTATCCTAGTAGATAAGAGAAAAGGATAATAGAATTAATATCGCGCTTCGGAGAGTATCAATATCCCACTCCTTGTAGGATTGACAGAGGAATATTTTTAGTAGATGGGAGAGCATCCAGTCTGATTGCCTGTCGTTTCGTAGAGTATAACATACCCGCGAGAATATCTCTTCCGAGATGCCGTCGTAACGGAGGAAACTAAATATTTGCAATAGTTCAAGGGCGTCCTGTCCGGCCTTACTCGATATCTCCTCGATTATCTGTCGGGACACCTCCCATGTCGTATATACCGTGTGTCGATAGTCCTCCCCACCTTGGATCGCTTTGTGGCTCAGGAGCTCTTTTCGACGCCGAGCATAGAGCGTACAGTATTCCCCTATCCGACAGCGGCCTTGCCGTATTACTGCTCCCGCTTGGCTAATCGCTAGCGCCAAGCATCCCAGGATTAGAACTACCGGTCTTGCGGTCTCCCGCATAGACGGGCTTGAAAGATCACTGATTCCTGCCGTCTTCAACATTAGCATTATCGCTTTATCCACGCCCATTATACCCAGTTCGTATGACCCGACAGTAGCATGAATTGCGCACTCCGGGTTCCGGCTCGTTATTAGAATCACCCCTCGATTGCCCACGGGGAAGTATAGAGAAAGATCCAGGCGAGGATCGTCGGCGTTATCTAAGATCAGGGCCTATAGTTCGGATACATTCGACAACCACCGCCGAGCGATATCCACTTTGGCCTCCAGCCCGCAAATATTCACTATCTGTAGATATCCTCGCTCTAAGCTCTCCGCACTGCTAGCGTCCACCCAGAAGACTCCCCAGAATCTGATCCCTCGTTATCTATACGAACCCGAATAGGAGAGCGAATACCTACTCTTCACGGTGATCTTCGACAAACTTCAGGCAGACCTGTGTCTTGCCCGATCTACCCAGCCCGTAGATCACATATTTCTTCTGCTGTCCTCCTGCATTGGGCGTGCTAGATGGAAGGCAGCGGACTTGTAGCTGTTCGCAGATCTCTTCTCGTCCCGTGAAGGCGGAACTGGCATTCCGGGGTACGTCGAAATGTTTGTTGTGGAACGGGGAAGGAGGTGAGGGAAGGGTATCTGTCATGTAATTTCAGCTAGCTGTATATTGTGGTAGCAGACCAATGGCGAGCTAAGCTTGCTCACTATAGTAGTGTCTGTCTCCGATCTACACTTTGACCATGTCTATCCACGCGGAAGCCTTCCGCTCGGTGGCCCGAGGATGGAATTAGAGCAGTCATGGGATGCTTGCTCAGCTACCAGAGACCTCAGTCAAGAAAAACTAGACGTACATTATCTCTTAGCAAGGTTGTTCCCACACGCCTTCATCTGCTTAAACACAGCTTGAGACTCAACGTATCGGTCTGTAGCTGCGATAATGGTATTCTTTCGTGTCGAGTCTTCTAAGCCAACGTCTTCTAGCCCTTATAAGACATTGAATCGAAATAAATAACCTTTATTGTCGAGCGCTGATTTGTCCCTGTCGAACCTTTCCGTAGTCTTCTCCGTCTCGATCGCAATCGCCAGCAGGCTCTGGCCGACATTGACGAGATCGTTGGTAAAGGGCCTTAAAGACGGAACACCGGTTCCTATCGACACCAAACATTGTACTCTTGCTTCGAGGGAGCCCAATGGCCATATATCTTGGGCCTCGTTCTAGACCTCGTAAACAGGGTTGTTCGCTCCCGTAGCGCCGTCGACGAAGCCCTCCCCGAAGTCACCAATCGTAATAGGGTCGAAAAATGACGAGGCTGCCGACGTCGCTCGACCAGCTTCCCAAACTTTCGTCACCCGGAGCAGCCGTTCTCGGCCGCGTGGGGACCGGTAGCTAGTAAGCCGAACAGTATCACCCGTCTCTTTGCTTATTACGCACACGAACCTAGTATCCACCCGTTAGTATATCCTTAAGCTACTAGCCAAATGGTCTATACTCACACTTTATATTTTGCGTCGCGAGAGTCCTGTAATAATACGTTCTCTTCCAAGCCTTTTCTTATAACGATTTCCTTGATTGCTTTCTCAAGCTCGTCCGAATTAAATCGGCCTTGCACGTGGCCTTTGATCGTTATACGGTGTCTCCGCTTCTGAAATATCCTGTCCGACAGCGACACGTAAGCGTCTATAGACTTATCGACCGTCATCTGGAGTCGGCCAAGCATGATTGCTATAAGACTGTAACAGTGAGCTAAATATCACGTCTATCTAACTGTACTATCGACGAACCCGCCAGTGCTAGTACCTCCTATCATATCGAAATACTCGCAAGGCTTTGGTGGCGATTCTGGGTCGATGACGTCCATGAGCTGCTTCAGGATCTGAAGCGACGATAGGCCACGAACGCCGCCTCCGTCGAGGGCTAGCAGGCGCAGGTTATGTTCCGCCATAGCTAAGAAGAGCTAAGATTATGGGTTGGCAAACGTAGTAAGCTTGATAGCAACTGTTATTTGATTACAGGTGCCGGCCCCGCCGGGTTTGGCGTCCCCCCGATCAGGCAAGGCGCGCGCCCACAGCCCCTCGCCGCTTTCCCATCGCATAAGTACCGCCTCGCCCTTTCCCTCTTCCAACGTTCCTTTCTCACTTCCATCTCCCTTTCGATGCGTCTGCTGCTTCCCCCTGTCGACGTGGCTCCATCACTCGCTCAGCTGCCGGCTTCTTCTGACCGTCCTGGCGCCTCCGCTCGGTCCTCGACCTACACCTGTACAAAGCCGAAGGCTGCAACGCTCGCTCTACCGGCCATAGCTGCCATTCCTTGCTGGCGTTTCTGCTCGCTCTCTTGCTCAAAATTCTCTCGCGCTTTTGGTGACCGGCACTCCGCCTTTCGAACTGTGGCCTACCGCAGGGCTCGTTTCTGCTGGCTTTCAAATGCCTTCACCTTTTCGATACCTCGTCCCTTGCTCGGCGTCTCCCTGTTTCTCACCGGTAACCTTTCCAGCTTCAATCCAACAGCGTAGCGACCGACCTGCCTGTCTGCCCGCCACTTCACGTGCATAGCCTATCAGTGACCGCCCTAGCCACGGCCAAGACGCTAACACTGTGGATCTGGCCTAAAGCTGCTGCACGTGTGCTCTCAAGGCCAATCGAACAAGTACCTTATTGTGCACTGGTGGAGTGTCCTTTGGCTGCGCCGTCGGCAAAGGGCGACCCAACATTCCCAGCGGTCTGGTGATGTGTCCGGCGAGGGTCTGGCGGAGCGATGATTGGGCATCGTTGTCAAGAATGGCTCAGCTGGGTCTCAGGCATCAGCCATTGCTGACGTGTCAGCGGCTCGATCGCGAGGACGTACATGTGCACTGCCCGGTCATACCTAGATCGGTGATTCGGAGGCGTGACGCTTTGCTGTGCCGCCCTACCCAGCATTCCTTACTCGGACCCATTGCGGTAACATCTCGAACTTGCGACGGTGAAGGTTTCAGCCGTGCAGATATTGACCATGCAGGATCGGTTGATCAGTAACGACCAGCCCTCCGAGAGGCAAAGATCTGCATTGCGAGGGCACTACCAGATGTCCTGCGAAGCGGTCTGCGAGGCGAGAAGCTGCAACTATCCAACTGGCTGTCGCGGCGGAGCTTGGTCGAGGCAGAAGGTCAAGAGTGGGACAGGGGATGATTGGATGTCGAGAGAAGCGAGATTTTGGGGAAAACCCACCCAGACAGCGCCTTGAGACATGGATCTTGTTCTCGCCGAGCATCGTGGACTGTGTGGTACACTCGATGCGTCATGACGGTTTCAGCTCGAAGGTCGGGCTGCTGCGGCTGACGTGTTCGACCGGATGTGGACGTGTACGAGGGGCGCAATTGGAATCATGCTGCATAGCATGTCGATCGAATACGAGGCTCTAGTGGAGGGGAGCTGCGCCGGGCCAGTCTCGTGAGATGCGACGAGTGCTTGGGATCGGTGATCGGTGGGCTGTGGGGTGTGGAGGGGAAGGAGGAGGATTTTGAGTGGAGAACAGCCTTTGGGTACATATGTCGCGCCTTTCGCCTCGTCCACTAGCTTCAGGTTTCTTTTCAGGCATCCAACAACGAGCGCAGTCAATCTGCTACCCTTTGTTCCCTTTGTAACTCCATCCTGCAATGGCGTTTGTCAATATGGATTCCGTTCACTTCTATCAACCTCGAAGCATGGCAGACCGGCTTGGGAAAAGTCCGTCTGCAGCGTCTAACCTCGATTTTTGCGCGGTCAGCAACGAGAGCTATAATTCTATGACCTTCGAGCCAAGTAGCAATCCGGGCCGCAGACTCGAAGACTACGATTTGATCGAATCTATTGATCAGACTGTCTCGTTGCTAGGGGAGTCTCTCGATTTGTTCCGCGAGCCATTAGTAGATCCTCGTAGTACTTAATCGCACGCTCTAGGTACCCTTCACCCTCATCGATTGTGATGGGCGATTATTGATGTTTCCAGGTCCCTCGGACGAAGTTGAGATCGAGTATAGCCACGGTCGTCACAGTCACGAGGACGACGATAACCTCCCATCCCTCAACGAACTGCTATTTGGTGTCGAAGGAGCGCAAACCAGAGATAAAGATGGAATGGGCGGGTCTGACAGCACCATTAAACATCCAGCTCAAAACGATTGCAATCAAGTTCGTATCCGCGGACCGACACAGTATGGAGATAACGGTAGGGATATCGACAGCAGCAGCCTTCACCTCAGTAGCGAAGACCCAACCTGTGAGGAGTAAGGTGGGATGCACTACTCCTTCAGTACTCCACCGACTGTGGCAGGCCCAGAAGCTGGGTACGACCCTTGAAATCCTCGCTTACTGATCCTAGTACTAACAGATAGCGCCCATCTAGACGTTCTATTCTCCGCGGGAAGACAGAAGATCCTATCTCTCATCCTTCTCCTTCACTCTGTGATACCCTCCTCTCATTAACACGCGATACACAAACCTGCTTCAAAAATATAGAGCCTCATCACCCCGGTGGAAGGGAAGAGCAAGGGGACAAAGGAGCGAGCTGCAGTACAGGCATCATCATCCCAAACTCTCTCCGATCCCCCATTACGTTGCCAACTCCTGAGCCGTCACTGGGTTTATGGCGGTCTCCGCTCCGAGAAGACGCTGCAGGAATAGCAGCAGGTCAGGCTGACTCGCCGTGGAGCCCAACGGGTCCTACGGACGCCGAGCCAGTGACAACTACAGGCGCCACCGATATTCGAGATTCCTCCAAACGCACAGCGGACAATGCAGGTTTAAACGAGGGTGGCGAAAGTACGCATAGATTGGAAAAGGTTCGGTGTACAGGTGAGTGCGCAGGTCTCTATTACCATGGGCGCGTCTAATACTCTTAAGAAGACCCAATCGTAATCGACGAGGCAAATAATACCGACGATGACATAAATGGCTTTACCGGACATCGTCGATCTCTCTCTATGGTCAAATCGCCTTCCCTGGTTGCCTTCAGAAATCCCTTTGAGCAATTTTACCAGCAACGCGAGGATACAAGTTCAAACCGATCTAGTAACGTTGGCGACCGTCAAGGTGAGCGCTGACATCGCGTTTCTAACCAGTAGCCTGAATTGCCTCTAACATACTTCAGATAACCCTCTCGTGATTAAGGATGACGACGAAACGACCGGCAAAACGATAAGCAAAACCGGCGCTTCTATAAAGGCCACGAGTGTTAAGTCTGAGACTGGTATCGCACACCGCTCAAGCTCCCACCCGAGGGAACAGCCTAAGACGCACGGTTACTTGAATCCTCATACTGCCACCGAACCCACCACCTCATTCCTTGATTACTCGACCACTCCCAATATTGTTCTATCCCAGGATCGAGGTAAGCAGACTGTGCGCGGAGGCGAATACGGAGCAGCAGCGATCGTCAACCCCTCGGGCGTTACCGCCGCCACTCCACCGTCTCCCGAGCGGGAGAGCCAGCGAGATCTAGCATAGGACGAAGAGGAGGACTGGGAGATCGTGAAGATTATTGGCAAAAGATGGACGAGGAGGGGTTGCAAGTACAAGGTGCGCTGGAAGAATACGTGGATATCTGATAGTGAGTTACGAAACGCGGCGCGGCTAGTGCGGGAGTATAATGCATAAGTCAGAGGGCAACGTAGAGGTAAAAGGGGCAGACCGGCTCGCGTAGGAAAGAATGGGCGACCGGTAGCTGTTCCAAAGTGCAGCTGACATGTAGTATCGTTACTACGGGTTTCATGACAACCTTCACGAACAATTACGAGGGTTCAGAATACTTTTGAGCTTGCGTAACGCCTCTGCAGCAATGTATTTTTAGCGATACGTGACACTTCTTTATATGGTTCTAGGTTTCAAGTACTTCGGTAAGGGTGTCCCGTAAGAACCGATGTTATCGGTAAAGTGAGTCGAAGCTTCACTATACTGTGTGGAGGTTTTGTTGTTAACTTGAGAGTCGAGCATGTAGCAAGGAGAATGAACTGCTACGGGATCGTCGCCACATTTTATCATTCTTTCCCTAGCGAGATGCTGGACAAGGGTAGTTCCGAATAATCTATCGGTTGACCCTAGGCACGAGTGGGACTAGATACCTCATCACTCCCCGTGGCAAGGATCTTGTGCATCGGGCCAAGTCGCATAGGCTCAAGAAGAGCTGGCAATTATAGAAAGGAGTCAAAAGCAGCGGTCAGTCCCTTGTACTTGAAAAGCTGTCTCATATTTTTGGCTTTGTGTGATGTTAGACGGGTCCACCAGCGATTTTCGAGAGCAATATCTTCCGCGAATCTATATTACCGGACCTTGAGGTAGATCTCGCCATCGGAAGGTCTCCATTCATTGGCGTACTGTTCGACGAGACAGATTCTTGACTGATCGCTTATGTCTGTGCTCTATTAGATATCAGAAGCTTTGATAGTAGTGGAACATTCACCTGGAAGATATAGATCTACGGTCCACCGTTAATTAGATGGGGCAAGACTTTCACTAGCTGCCTGGATTCGGTGTTACCCATGCAGATATTCTAGTTGAAAGCCAGTCCAGGATTCTAGGAAGGGAAAACTTTTTCCTGGCTTGTGGATAGGCTCTGACCTGCGAGACCGGAGAGATGCAAAGCGCTATCGAGATCCTTGTGCCCCATGAGTGCAGGTATATGGTTGTATGATTCAAGACATTGATAATGCTTATTAAATCGACATTTCAACTCCTGCAGGTGTCTAGTATCAATGTTAATATTGGGAATGACTTGCCACTGCAGCGCAACACGAGCTGTCCCTCTATATTTGAAGCTTTTCTCCTTCTCAAGTTGTACTTCATTATTGAGATCTTGTGTAGCCATGATCCGCAAAATCCATCGCTAACCCGGTTAGAGAGGCTAAAAGGAAAGAGTGCTAGCGAGACTGTAGGCAGTCTTCCTGTTTCTCTGAACGGGGCTGGCGACTCGGAAAATCATAGACAATTCCCAGGAGCGACGGAATTTGGGTCAAAATGGTCAAGTTCGTACGGGCTTGGCACTGGTCTGCTCTCCCAGGAGCCACACTATGATCAAAGTCGTTTGGTCTGCTCTCCCTGGAGCCACAGGGGAACTGATAAAAGCTGGGAACAGTATGCACTACTTTCCATGCTAACACGATTTAGGAACGATCTTGGGTGCAAAGACAGGTTATAGTTCGTCTTCCCTGTAAAATAAGTCCTAATATCTGCGGTTCAGGAATCTAACTTCCTGCCTCCAAATTCGCTCCTATCATGAGTCTATCGCTGTCCCGAAATGTGTTTCAAGACATTCCTGAATGCCGTAAAGAGCTAATAGTTTGGCTATATAAAAGTGACTGAACCAGTCCACCGTAGTATTGCTGTGGCTGGGATTAAGGCCTGAGCCAGCAGCTCTAAGGGCTTCCAATAAACGACCACGGTTCTGGAAACTATATCCGAGTTATGCTTCAATGTTGTTTACTGCATCGTAGACATCCGCCATGGTTAATCAAACAAAGCAGCTCGAGGATAAAAAGCGACCATAAGTCGACCTTGGATTAGGATACTGTAAAGATGGATATGTAATATCGAAAGTGCTAAGATCCAAATGTCTGCCTGTAAAAATATCTGCAAGAGAGCCTTGCCTCGAACTTGGCTTTATACGTACTCGAGATCTGTAACTGATCCGTGTTGGAATTCATGTCGGGTCAACCTCGGTAATTACCAATCAAGGGGGTCTTGGCAGACTAGAAGAGATTTTCTTGTCTGCGTTCCATTCTCATAGCTATCATCATAGTCAATAGTTATCATCACATACATGCACATCACCCAAGACACGTGCAGATGACTCATCAGATCCTCATACAACTTAACAATCCGCATATTTAAGATGAAGGGTTCTATCTTATCGTATGGATCTGCTGATAGATCTTATCAAGCTTTAAGCTAATCTTATCAATCTTTAAGCCTATGAAGATTACAAGTGTTTCATTTGGAGATGTTGGCGATCTCCCTCCATTAACTTTATCGTTCTTATGTCGATCATGAAAGCTTAATGCCATAAACTATCTCTTTTATATATTAACATCTTGTGACGCGTCTTCCGGGCGGCTTTAATGCCGCCCGAAAGTTTGTATTATATCACACGAACATGTCAACAAGCCTGCTAATTAGAGTGCAATAAGAATTTGAGTTTCGCTATCACCACCTCAAGACGGTCTTAAGATAAGTGTATTCTATTTTGAAATCTCGAGCGATTGATAAGAGTCTCACAATGTCTGGTTAGAAAGTTAATCGATTGATTCTAGCTCGATTTTCTTTTCGGACCGAATCTTTACTGGCCTATCCAGCAATGTGCACACTCAAGATCAAGTGATGAGGCTACTGAATGCATTATTGCCAATATCATCTGAGCTTTTCGTCAACATGAAGGCTTTGCTCTATCTTGGATCTCGTATCAAGGCTGCTCTGGGCGCACTGGTTGTCAACTAGGAACTCGCAGGACATCATGCCCACGTTGAAGTGCTGTCTAAGTTTTGGCTCAGACTTTGGTCTACAGTCATCGGGCAGGGTTTAAGTGAGAAACATGGGGGACCATAAGGGGGATTTAAAGACCGACCACTGGGCCCACTCAAAAGCTGTAGGAACAGTTTCTACTGTTAACCCCTTCAAACTCTCGACGGATCAAGATAGGCGGCTTAGATAACAAAGATTGCGATACACGATTTAGAATCTTGATGTTCTGAAAAGATTTCCATCGTTAACTTGATAGGAGACGTTCACTCTTGCTGTTTCGAACGCTAAACAACGTCATGTTATCTGATCGAAGCAAGCCAAATAGAAGGCTTCGCTCGGATACAAGTTAATGCTTGATCCTCATAGTAGGGTCGAATATCGAAGTTCTGTGGAGTTGCAGTGATTATGACTACAGCAGAAGATCTATCGGGGCTGCAGTCCGTCAGGTCGACCTTACGTCTGGAGTAAATAGCCGGGTTAAGAGCACGAGGCATTGGTGATCATGTCGACCTTCCGCAGCTTGTTGTGTGTGGTGATCAATCTACAGGGAAGGGCTCAATTCTTGAAAGCATCACAAGTCTCCCTTTTCCCCGCCAGGATGGGGTATGTACTAAGTTTCCCACTGAGATTATCCTTCGACATTGTGAGGGCGAGCGGATCATCCAAGCGACCATACTGCCTATGGTCTCGTACAAATCAGGCTATCCAAACTTCACAGTCCTATAAGCGTCATTTGGGAAGCTTTCATAAGCTTCCTGACTTCATTGCAGCGGCCGGCTCGATAATGGGTCTCCGAGGATTTACAGACGTAAAGGAAGGCCCTGCTTTTACACAGGACGTACTCCGCATCGAGGTGGCCGGTCCCGTTGGATTGTATTTGACGGTCGTGGACCTGGCTGGATTGATATCGGTCGCCAACGAAGAGCAAACAGAAGCCGACGTTCAGATCATTCAGGACATGGTTGATTCTTATTTGACAAACTCACGAACGATCATACTTGATGTGGTACAGGCCAAAAACGACATTGCCAATCAAGGTATCATTCAAAAGTCTCGGCGACTCGATCCAGCGGGTGAAAGAACAGTAGGGATTATCACCAAGCCGGATCTTATCAATAAAGGAACAGAGAAACGAATCGCTCGGTTGGCAAAGAATAAGGATACCACCGAGCTCAAACTCGGGTTCTTCCTTGTACTGAATCCAACACCTTCAGAGCTTGCATCTGCTATTACATCGGAACAGCGGTTGGCAATCGAAGACCAATATTCCCAATCCTCACCTTGGAAAGAAGAGGCTCTACGTGCAGATCGTGTAGGGGTAGCGTCTCTTCAGCGGTTCTTACAGGAATTGCTGGAACAGCACATTGAACGGGAATTACCCAAGGTACGCGAAGAGATAAAAAACATGATGAAACGATTAGAGTGGGATATCGCTGCCCTAGGCGATGAGAGACCCACGACTGGTCATCTTCGCGTATTCCTTTCTCGCCTGGCAATGCGCTTCCACAACCTCACCCTCTCGGCCTTGGATGGTAGCTATTTGACATCGACACGACATTTTTTAACGATGGCGGCGTAGAGCATCATTCAAGGAGGTTACTTGCTCTAGCTCATCGCTATAATACGGAGTTTTCCAATCGTATAAGAAGAAATGGTCAGAAGAGAAAGGTGGTCAAATCTCGATCTAATGCTGGGGACGAGCTGGAAGAGTCGGCCGATGGGGACCAAGTTCTTGTGTTGGAGTGGGAGATGGAAGACTGGGTTAAAGAGGTACAGTACTTGTTCTTATACCTCGACCATTACTAACACTCAATCAGGTTTATATTAGCAGCAGAGGGAAAGAGCTGCCTGGCAATTATAACCATGTTCTTATGTCTGATCTATTCCATATCCAAGCAAGCAGATGGAAGACCATTGCGGCCGAACACCTAGAGACGTTTTCTGATTCGATCGACGAATTTGTGCAGGCTGCAATAAGCCATATCATACAAGAGGGCCAAATTAGGAGCAAACTTTGGGATCGATCAAAGCTTTCACTTCAGGAAAGTAAAGAAGCAGCAGAAGAAGAACTATCGAGGCTCTGTGAGGATGAGAAGCAGCAGCCTATTACTTACAACCACTATTACTCAGATAATGTGTAAAAAGCTCGCCAAGATTCTACTCGCAAGCTCATCAAGGAGACTATGCACGAGGCTTCGACGGAGGATTGGAACGGAAAGCTGCATATTAGCAACAATTCCGTCGATGCCGAGAAGCTTGTTGCCTCGCTGCAGAATCGTGTAATCATGGATAGGGACGCACAAGCATGTACAGAGGCGCTCGCAGGGCTCTCAGCTTACTATAAGGTGATCATGTCTGAGTCGAGCAAATCATGCCGTACTAACGCTTCCAGGTGGCTTTGAAAACTTTTATTGATAATTTGTGTCGACAAGTAGTTGAACGGCATCTTCTAAACCCGTTGCCCCAAGTCTTCTGTCCGGAGGAAGTAGCCGCGATGACCGACGATGAACTTCACAAGATCGCAGCAGAATCTCCTGAGAATGTCAAGTCGGGGGAGAGGCTTCATGAACTGTACGAAAACTTGCAGCATAGTCTACTAGATCTCCGCAGATAGATAAGACAATTATCGCCTTTTTTAGCAATCGAATCGTTACTACCCAGGAACCGTGTAAAAGAGATAGTTAAATGTTAAGGTCGACCTATCAATGCAACCAAACTTCAGTGGCGGGTACTGCTATCCGGTCAGCAGCACTTATTACGAGTCAAGAGGATCCTATTACGTACTTTCCAACGGCGAAGGCTTGTCCTCCAAGTACAGTAGATGTGGACTTGTACGAATCTAAGCTCCTTCAGCCGCACCAAACCCTGTAGCTCGCTCTCCCTCCCTTCCCTCTTTCTTTTTTCCTTTTTTGGTTTCCCTCCACAACGATGTTGTTGTAAAAATAAAAAAAATAGAATTAAGTTAACGGGAAAATTTCTTTGGAAAATGAACATCCTAACTCAAACCTTACGTAATTGTAATCTCTTCAGGTTACGTTCGATCTTTTTCGTATATAGATGTTCTGGGCCTAATGCTTTCTCGTATCCATCTAGTGCTCGCTGGTACATCTTCTCCGCCTCGGCCAGCTTGCCCTGATCAGCGTAGAGGCTACCCAAGTTATTAACGGTGGCGAGTGTCGACGTGTGCTCTGGACCCCATGCTTTCTCCTTTCCATCCAGTGCTCGCTGGTATATCTCCTCTGCTTCGACCAGCTTGCCCTGATTAGCGTAGAGGTTGCCCAAGTTATTAACGGTGGCGAGTGTCGACGTGTACTCTAGACCCCATGCTTTCTTATATCCATCTAGTGCTCGCTGGTACATCTCCTCCGCCTCGATCAGCTTGCCCTGATTAGCGTAGAGGCTGCCCAAGTTATTAACGGTGGCGAGTGTCGACGTGTGCTCTGGACCCCATGCTTTCTCCTTTCCATCCAGTGCTCGCTGGAACATCTCCTCCGCTTCGACCAGCTTGCCCTGATTAGCGTAGAGAAGGCCCAAGCTATTAACGGTGGCGAGTGTCGACGTGTGCTCTGGACCCCATGCTTTCTCGTATCCATCCAGTGCTCGCTGGTACATCTCCTCCGCCTCGACCAGCTTGCCCTGATTCCTGTAGAGGATGCCTAAGTTATTAACGGTATTAAGTGTCGACGTGTGCTCTAGACCCCATGCTTTCTCCTTTCCATCCAGTGCTCGCTGGCACATCTTCTCCGCCTCGACCAGCTTGCCCTGATTCCTGTAGAGGTCGCCCAAGTTATTGACGGTATCGAGTGTCGACGTGTACTCTGGACCCCATGCTTTCTCGTATCCATCCAGTGCTCGCTGGTACATCTCCTCCGCCTCGACCAGCTTGCCCTGATTCCTGTAGAGGATGCCTAAGTTATTAACGGTATTAAGTGTCGACGTGTGCTCTGGACCCCATGCTTTCTCCTTTCCATCCAGTGCTCGCTGGCATATCTTCTCCGCCTCGACCAGCTTGCCCTGATTCCTGTAGAGGTCGCCCAAGTTGTTGACGGTATCGAGTGTCGACGTGTGCTCTAGACCCCATGCTTTCTCCTTTCCATCCAGTGCTCGCTGGTACATCTCCTCCGCCTCGATCAGCTTGCCCTGATCAGCGTAGAGAAGGCCCAAACTATGAAAAGCATCATTGCAGTCTATGTCTTCGATTCTATCAAACTCCTCCGTGGTGTGAAGCTGTTGCATGCATCGACTGGCGTGTGGCAGCAAGCGCTGCTCTATCGCCCAATACATTGGCTCAGATTGCCCAGGTGTAGCCTGTCCGACAGTGGTCAGAGCAAGCCTCCTTAGATCAACCTTGCCACAACTAATGGACTCGGTACACCAGTCATGCACGACCGGGTGCATAGAGTAGCTCTCGGTGTCGTGATGCGACTCGACCAGTGAGTAGGCGAGCAGCCTCTTCATCACGCCCTTAAACCTTAACTCCTGTCCAGCAATAGCTTGCAGCCAGTCTGGATCTTTCGAGCCTCGACTGCCACGTGCCAGCAGCCCGAACCAGAGATCTTGATGGTCAAGGTACGCCCACAGCTGGAGAAGCTTCGCCGCTGCGGGATCGAGCTGCTGAATGCGATCGTAGGAGATCGTCCATGTCGTCTGCACGCTACCATTCGCATAGTCACGCATCCGGGGGACTTCCGCCTGCAGTGCCGACCAAGACGTCTTGTACAAGCCAAGGTAGCTCGGACAGCTCGTCCCGGTCTCCTGCATGTATCGACCGGCCTGAACAATGGCCAGCGGAAGCCCTCCCAGTCGTGCTACGAGGCTGTCCATGTCTGCTTATCCTTCAGTTCAGATGGTCCAACCAGGAGCTGAGGGATGCGATTACCTGGTGTAGACAGACATGCTCGTACGTTGTTCCTCAGGATCTGACGTCCTTGCTCTCGATCGACGCTCGTCACGTTCGTCGTCGACCCATACTCTCCGAGATGAGGAAGTCGTGTCGTGATCAGGATAGAGCCATGATCACTAACAGGGAAGAAGGACTCAAGGTCATAAGCTTGTTGGTCTTCCGGCTCCGCCTGATAGTCGCGGTCGACGTTGTCATAGACAAGAAGCCATCGGTAGTTCCCCTCAAGAGCGAGCCATCGGAGAACAGCTTTCGCCTTCTCCAGCAGCTCTTGACCATGTCTGACCGCGTTGGTGTATGGATCATGTGTCCCGTCGATCTCTGCATGCTGTGCAAATACTGCGAGACTCTGTACAAGCGTATCTCGGCTGTTGCCATTCAGCCACAGGATCGCACTGTATCTCTCCTGCTGCTTCCGAGCATATGCGATGGCTAGCTGCGTCTTCCCAATGCCACCGAGCCCGTGGAGGACGTGGATCCGTCTTCGATGATGCGCATTGGATGAGAGAAGTGACTGCTCGATCTGCCCCATCTCCGTACCTCGATCGACAAAGTTGCCAGCGACTGCCAGGCCAGTAAGACGGAACGGTACTCGGAAACCATCGTGTCCCGGAGGACAATGTTCTGTAAGATAGCATGGCTTAGCGATTGGGTATCAGCTATGGAGAGAAGTGATCCCCTACCTCCCGCACTACCTACCTCGGTTCCGAATCGTGATCAGGCCTACCGACTGCTCGACCATCGTTTCGACCACCTCACATACCGTCTGGAAGTCCTCCTCCTCCGGTCGTCCGAACTTGTTCATACTGAAGTGATCTCGCGACAGGGAGTATTTCTGCGTTGACTCGCCCGGGTCCAGACAGCCAGAAGTCTCGTCGACCACGAACTTCTTCCCTCTCGATTAGCCCAGCGCTCCCTTTGGATCTCCCTGGCTTACCTGGACCCGACTCCCACGGAGGATGGCGCCTACGTTGCTCGACTTCTGCTCGAAGAAACAGGCGACCTGAGCCTTGCCCTCCCCCTGCCTCGTCTCGAAGAAGTACGTCGTCAGGTCTATCAGACTTTCGTTGCCGGGAGGTAGAATGTTCAGCGCCGCCCCCTGGACCTGGTCTTCGGCGTACTGGCTCTGGGCGGCCCGGATCATCTCCGTCTGATCCAGCCCACCGGCGCCCCGGAAGGGCGTCCCAAAGAACACCATGCCTGTCGTTGACTTGAAGATCCCAGGCCATTTGGTGTCGGACCGCTGCGCGTCGACCATTGTCTAAGCGCTGTCAGCTTGGCACCGTAGTCGTAGGCTGGATACCTTACCCGGAGAACGACCAGACCACCGAAGCAGTGTGCAACGAACAGCAGCGGGCGGAGGGGATTAATCTGTCAACTTGTAAGCATCGCTGAGACACACCATCTGTCGGCCGAACCATACTTTTCGGGCCCGTCGGAGGGTCAGGAGAAGACGCTGAGCCACTGTCGACGCCTTCTGGCTGATAGCCTCGTCCCCAACCCACTGCGACTGATAGCCGTATCTCATGATCCGAGCATTCGGGACTATCGCCGGCAGCATGTGTGTATCCTTAAGCCAATTCACATATTTCTCCGACGAGCCGCCTGTGTCGATCCTCTTGCACCACGTGTCATCCGGATGGGCGCCAATCCCGTGGACGGCGACAATGCTGGAGCAAGGCGGTCAGCACCGGTAGGATGGAATGTCCACGACGGGTATTGGAGTCGTACTCCACCGATGGTGTAGGCATGGCGCCCTGGGCGTCCGGAGGAGGCTCGTAAAGGACCTTGAGCCCGATGTCATCGTCCGTCACCGCTCGCACCTCCGTCTCGTCAGCCGCCGTCTGCCTAGACTCGATCGTGTGCTTACCATGGCGAAGCGCAACCCTGGAGCACTGGCAAATAAGGCCTCCGTGAGCAATTGAACGAGATGTGCGTCGATCTACGGATGTCAAGTAGGTTTAGACCTATGTTAAGGAAAGTACACATCTCGTGTGACTGAACAATCAGCTCCAGGCTGAGTATTGTATCAGCCCGCTATTAGCGTTGTCGGGTCCCGCCTGCCGCTCGATCTAACCCGAAGTGGTCAGCCTCATTTGCGTCTCTATGCAGACTTGTTCTCATGGGTACCACCACTATACGGGGAATGCCGATATTACTCCTTCCCGATATTCAAGTCTGATATTTCACAGTCTGTTTCATGACGAGCATTCCGGTACCTTTCGCGCGTGAGTCCGAGCTTTACAAACCTAGTACAAGTTCTGGTCACGACCTTTTCTCAAGCCTTCCCGGGCATCCATGGGTACCTCTGCAAGATGCGGAGCGACTTCGCTCTTTCCTCTATCGGGAATTGTGGGCGGTTGATCTTGAGCGCATGGCAACGCACTTGTGGATAATGTCAACCCAGTCAAGTACCAACATTTCTCCACTACACCAGCAGAGGGTCAAAGGCCGAGAGATTTTGGTGACGGAGGACCCAAGACTACACCTGGTTTGGATACATGATCGGATCTTCATCAAGCCACTGCCACAATACTTGATGTCACATCTTTTTTGGTCTGAATTCTTATCGAGTGGGAAATCGATTCTAGGAGGAAACGCTCAAGAGCAAGAGACTTATACGAGGATACAGATGTCGGCACTGGGCCTCTTACGATCCTACTATCACCTTATTCAGCATGAGTCGGATTTTCAAATTGCCTGCGAAAACGGGCGACTTTTGCCTTCTTCTATTTCTTGGCCCGATTTTTGCGCCTTTTCCGAAGCTTTCCCACAGATCTGTGACGACGCGGTGTCGGAACGATACCACTACGGAGAGCTCAGGCTTACAAGACTCAATCTGTATGCTAAGGTTCTGCTTGGAAAATTCCAGTATGAGCGTATACATGGACAGTACACTGCCTTTTTTGCTCGCTTCTATGGCCCTTTACTCTTCGTCTTTGGCATTCTTTCCATCGTCCTAAGTGCGATGCAAGTTGAGCTTGGCGTCGAAACACTTTTGACCGCCACACAATGGCAGCCTTTTTGGCATACATGTCGATACTTTGCCATCGTCACATTAGCATGTATTGCCTTACTGACATTGGGACTTGCGTCAACACTTCTTGGCATGATCATCGATGAGTGGATCTTCGCACTTAGGGAACGGCGAAAGAAAAGAAAATCAAGGCGGCGACAGGGGGACAAAGCGTAATAAATATTCGTATTGTGGACACGAACTGAGATTATCTATGTATTTTATGCTTAGACAGCGCCAACACCGGATCTTTAGCGCAGATGTGGCAGATGAAGCAACACGTTTAATATGGTGTATGTTTCTGTACTGCTCATCTTGTGGGCTCTAATGTACTTAGAACCTGTATATAATATTGGTTGTAGATGCTTAACGACCTGGTCAATATGCAGTAGCGATGAACCAAAGCTGTGCATTAAAGTACAGAAGCATAATGTGCTAAGAAACAAGGACAGAATCATCTTCCCAAGGATCACATGGAGGTAATACATGGTTAGATAAAATCTTGGATCATTGCTTACATTACGTGCAGGATATGACAATGACATGAACAACCTCTTGCGCGCCAACCAAGAACTAACATGTGTCCATAGCCTTATCTCGAAGGCTGCCGACGCCACTATTTAATGTTTGCCCAGATACGCTGGGGGAAGTCATTCTGGTAAATGGTCACGACGTTGTCCCAGGCAACTGCCCTCTGCATGGAGTTGTAAGGCATTCTCAAGCGCTGCCACGTTCTCAGTAACCGAGAAGCCAATAATAGCTTCACAAGGGACCATCGTCTCAGACTTTACGTAGTCTGGAAACCACCACATCAGCAAGGCTGGCCTCGGTACTCAAATCGCAGCACTCGTAAAAGAAGGAGGGATCCTCTGCGGTCAATCGACGAGGGTTTTAACCAAGTAAGGTGTCCCTTACGTGTCACGTCTAGATCCGACTATCTAACCGAGACGCCATTAGGCACCTCATGGCCTGCTCCTCCTCACCTCCGCAACTATCCTCCAGCCTTTACAGGAAGCATTCTGCCATCTATTACAGCACAGGAGGATGATGGAATCATAGTGACGTTTTAGGCGCGGGACTCTGAGGTAGTCTTCCTCCCAGAGTCGCACCATATTAAGCATGCAAGGAGAAATATTAGACGCGTTATACCAGGAGTCATCTGGATAATTTTAGACAGCGACATACAATTACTCGTCTCCAGTATAGCTAGTAGGAGATTAGGAAGGCGACTGTCGGTATCCAAGTTGAACCGATATCGATACCTGGGGATATATCTAGATTATTATAGCGGATAACACGAACGTTTCGCGTTCATCTATTAAGAGTAACTACCTAAGTTAAAGCCTTAATTACCTATTAAATATAGTATTATCATGAGTTCATCTATTATATACCAGATATCAGGATATTAATTATTATTTATAACTATGCCGAGCTGACTTTCGTGCTGCGCTCTTCTTTGGTCGACTGAGACGCAGCGCGATTTTGGGCTGAGGCTTCGGTTGGCGCAACCGAAGTCTAACGCCAGATTTCGGAGTACTGGTAGAGCATTTACTCAATTACATAGCCGAATCTTTGGGTAATTGGGCCGGAAGTGGGCTCATCTCTATGGCAAGCTCGTTTCCGCCTGGAGCTAGATGAATGCCTTCTTTGATATTAACGTTATTACGCTTATCGCTTTCATCGGTCGTCGAGAGGCATGAAGGAGATCGCGAGCGTAAGTACTAGAAGAATAGTGCATCATCGTTTATAGGCTTATAGGACCTCCGGGATAGCGTCGCTCTGCTATAAGCTAATTTAGGGATATCGCTAGGATCGACAATATTAATAAGTGAGGGAAGGAAGATATCTTATAACGTGTACGAAGAGATAATCGGAGTTATAGTAGGATTTATACCTTTAAGAAGTTGATATATTAATTGGTCGGAGATGTTTAGACTCCCTTTAGGCTGTTTTAATAGGCGGAGTTCCCCTTCCGCTATATCATACGCCCTTCTTTTATGGCATTTTACTATAGGGGTTCCGTTATACGATCCTGAAATTAGCTGGCTTTATTACTTTTCGTTTAGCGTCAAACTGTACATATTAACCAGGTAATAGATGAACGACGATTAATACCCGAACTCTATTTCATATAAGGGGTGAAGGCATTTCATTAGCTAATTGGCTTCAAGGAGATACTACTGAAGATGATCTCGTAATTAAGTTTCTCGGGTCTATAAGCTCTATCTCTTCGTTATATACACTTCAGGCCGCTTATCGCCAAGGCAGAAAGGGTAGAGAGCGGGACGGAGTAACGTATGACAGTAAGTGATAGTACTATAACACTTTAAGTCAATCGAGTCGAGGTGTACCTAGTAATACGTCTCCTACTCCTCTAGGGTAAGCTAACGGAAATAGAAACTGTAGTACTTCACTTCGTATTTCGGTCGGACAAGTGTATACGCGAGCTTTATATAGCGACAGGCGTGGATATATACGCTTCGTTACGACTTGGTTCTCATTCTATAATTGTCAGACAGATATAAAGGAGATACTTTAAAGGCTATACCTCGAGACCTGTAGCCTATAACCCTTCACTAGGTAGATGCCGTCAACAGGCTTCTCCCCCAGCCGGTAGATTATCGTGTAATCTTAAGAAGCTAGGGAGAATAGATCTTGCATAGTTTATCGCCGTTTATCGATAAATATAACTCGATCCGAGGTTAATATCCGTGCGAGGCGCCTACGTTCTGGCATAATCATATATAAGATATTCTAAAGGTCCTTCTTAATATTATCGTCTGCTCGTTCCTCGCCTCGAGCTGTAACTTTCCACTTTCTGCGCTGTTCGACCCATGCGATCTGGTACTGCTTTAAAGACTCCCTCCTGAGTTTAATTAATAGACCCTAGACTTTATTCCTAATAACTTTGATATTAGAAGGATTAGCTCTCTCGTGCTAAAGCCGGACGATTTGACTTTAAAGCTCTACTAACTTAGAATATTACCTAATAGCGGCCTCCCTTTCTACTAGAAGCTTGGTTAGGAGACCTTGTTCGTGATATTTAGCGAATGACTGGAAAAAATTGACGTGATTATATTAAGGCTTCTTGTTAAGGAAGGCAGCTTTACTATCGCATAAGGAAGTGTTAGCGACGTAGCTTCGGCTATATACACGCTCGTCTTGCTGCGTTATATACTAGGACCGCTGAATAGGCGTATATCTTTCTATATAATCAACCATCAGCCGGAGACTAGGTCTGTAGGTTGAACTCTTGTGGGCTAACTTACTATCAAGCTCCTTGCCAAGATCACGGCGTATAGCATGTATTATAGGATCGCCAAAATACCCTGAGAGCTTTATAACATCTTTGAAGATTGTCTTAAACGTGGTTTACGGTAGTAGGTCTTCCGTAACACCCCTATTCATAGTCGCCTTACGCAGTATAAGTAGTCCTTGTACCTTATCTCTCCACGGGACCACAAGAAAGTCCGACTTTAACGGTATTCTCAGCTTCTAAAAATCCTCTACGGAGTCGACGCTATAGATAGTATTATCTGCGATAGCTAAAGCTAATAGGTATTAGGTATTATTAAATAGTAACTTGCCGTGCTAACTAGTACAGGATCTATGACTTTAGGAACGAAATTAGTTAGCTGATAATAAGTGAAGATCGCCTGGGGCAACGTATACAGTTATCTCTGGGTTATAATTCCCCTTTATCTAACGTTAATTGAGCCGGTATATAACGTTCCAGCTACTAGAGATGCGGAGTAGTACTAGTTCGATATCCTAGAATAATTATTAGTAAGACTACCCTCGAAATTTCTCAGGAAAACGTACACGATATCGAAGACCAGCTTTGTCCTTATCCTTGCAGCTAGGTAGGAAAGCACCGATTCTCGCCCTAGTCTAGCAGTATAGGGCCAGTAGAAACGGGATCTAAACCCTGTTACGGGGATAGAGGAAGCGAGACTCGTCGATAGTCTAGAACGTGGTGTTGAAACGGACCAGCTCGGTTTCGCCAAAGAGGTGTTTTGGTTTTTCTATTATCACGACTATACCCTCTGTAGTTAAGGTCTCTCGTACCTACTATAATAATGAAAGTGTTAGTAGAGGCCTATACCCATCTTAATAGTGATATCGTTACCTTATATACTGCTAATCTATACTCCTTGTTAATAGGAACTTCTGTTACTTCTGTGTACGCAGTAAAGAACTATTCCGTAAACGAGACCACTAACTCGGCTATAACCCTCTTATCTAGATTAAGTCTTCCTTTACTAGTCCCAACGTAGAAACGAAGAAAGTCTCTAACGGTAGTAAGGTCGAGAGGAGGTCGCCCCTTCTAGAGGCTTAAGTCCTGCTTAGGAGGGTATGCCTCTAACCAGCTACACGAAGTATCAGTTAGGGAAGTAGGAGGGTTAGAATTCGCTCCTAACTTTTAGTAAACTCGTAATAAATGCCGATGATTAATCGTGACCTTAGGTGAGTATCGCACTTTCTTATTGACGCTGTCCTGCTCTCGATAGGCTCCGGGCATATACCCCTTCGCTGTTGCTCTTTCTTATAGCGCTTGAACTGAGGTGCCTTTCGGAGACATAGTCGCATGGTATGAGGAGCCGATATTGTGAGACGGATAAGCGAGATCGCTGAAGCTATCACAGACCAGAGGTACCTCTGGTCTAAAGACGAAATGGAGAGTGGGAAGAACCCTGTGGAGGGAAGACTTCCCTTTTATACTCGACTTGAGGCCATCCTAAAATTATCTGGGGCTGAGGGTGTTGAGGGAGCACGGTAAAGGGTGTTTGATTTTGTCATTAGGTGCTGCACCCCTGTTCCATACCCCGCCCACCCTAAGGGCGGCAACAACCGGGGTGGGCGGCTCGCAGATTTTCAAAGTCTTCACCCGCCGGCTAGAAATCGATATTCTAAGGAATTGAGTGGAAATTTCCACCGCACTGGTCGGTCAGCTACCTTAAGCTCTCATCAAGCATTGCAATCAGTTACGAACAATTCAAGGAGACCCGAGATGTATGGCTGATCCAAAGCACTTGTCCTCGATCGCAGCTCGAAAGGCCATTTCTCACGCGTTAAAGCCCGCAAAGGCAAATAAGATCCTATTGAGCGCGGAACTTGTGGGGGACTCAGACGAGGGTGACGAAGAAGAGAGGGGCGAGCCGAAGAAGAAAGATGCCAAACGTAAGAAATCAACAGCGACTGCTTCTGAGCCTATCACAGCTGGATTTGCTAGTTGGGGACAAGAGCAGTCGAAAAAGCGAAAATACCCGAGTCCAGCTCCAACCAGGTCGGTAGCCAATGGCAGTGGCGCCGTGAAGAACAGCCATGACGACTCAACTGCGGAAGATGATCGCAGTGGTGATTCGTCATCTCACGATCCGAGCCCTATTCCTGTCAGATCCACCACCTTGGCACCTGTGCGAGCTGGCAATGCGAAGCCTCCGAAGCCGCCAGTAATCAATGACACGGCCCCAAGCAACAATGCAGGACATCCGAAGAAACATCAGGTTCTCGAAAGTACTAGCGAAGAAGGAAGTGAGAGTGGCAGTGCTAGTGGCAGTGAAGACGAGAGCAAGGACGAATCTGCAAGCAGCGACGAGACCTCTATACAAAGTCCTGCGAAATGCAGTCCACCAGATACATTGGCATCCCAGCCGGTGTTGCTGCCTTACGCGCCCCCTCCAGGCTTTGAGCCAGCCTTAGTGTCATCTCATCCGTCTTCAAAGATACCTGAAATCTTTGCGTCTTCGAATCTAGTTGGGAAAGAAATATGGCATATCACTGTACCATCATCTGTTCCAGTCACTGCGATCAAGGAAGTCTCAGCCCAAAGCCTACAGTCTGGTAAACCAATTCTCTCTCATGAAGGCGCAGAGTATGGCTTGGTCCCAACGTCAGATGCCGAAGCTAACAATCGTGCATTACTGCTACCGTCCTCTCCAACGAATGATTATCAGCCATCTAGGATACCGATACTCAGGACTTTGCATCTACAACAATTTGTGAGGCTCCCAATTCGTGCACAGCAAAACGCAGGTATTCCTTACCCCACGGCAAAACAGCGAACTCACGTGAAGGAAGTTCGTCAACAACCACAACGTCTGAAGATGCGTTACCATGCTTTTGGCACTTCTGATCAGTCCGACTCTGATGTCTCCACCATAACTGCGTTCAAAGCTCCCGAATTTCGAATACCAGATGTCTCTTCCCAGCCTGTCAAGAAGAGGAAACTCTCTACCAACATTGCCGAAAACACTCAGGTATTTACTACTGAATTCAAGAAGCGCAAAACTCATCATGAGATCCCCATCCAGACGGATGTTTCAGCCATGGACACTGATGACCCTGCGAAAGCAGAATCACACGAGAGTAGACGTTCAAGCGTAGCATCACCAGTCAACGTTCGTGCTACAGCCGTCACTGGATCCGAATCGAGGAGAGAGAAAAAGCGGATGAAGGACGGAAAGCGGCATAAGGATAAGAATACTCCTACCGCATCGCAATCAATTCTACCCACAGACTTGACCAAAGAAGCAGAGACAATCATGCCCGAAGAGGTCGTGAACAATGAGGCTGGCACCAATCGACTTCCGCTCATAGTGGATCCAAGAGCAGCAAAGGCGCGGTCGAAAGAAGAGAAACGTAAGCGCAGGGAGATGAAGAAGGCAACTCCAGCCAAGACTGAACAATTGCCGCTGGAAGAGCAAGCTGCAACTATGCAGCAAGGATCAAGAAGCCAGTCTATAGAGCTCTCAACCAATCTGCAAACGCCTAAACATAGCTCTCCACGTAGGTCATCAGCACCGAAGGATGATAATCAAGCTATGCACCCGACCTCCATCCAGAGCACTCCGTACAAGGAGACAAAGGAACAGAAGGCTAAGCGGAAAAAGAAGCAGAAATCGAGGAATGTAGCTTCCGATTCTATGTGACATACCCACTACCGTCTTCTTACTTCTCTAGCAGCCTAGAGACCTAGCATTTTTTCGAGATACGATTTGCGGCATTAGGTGCTTTACCCAAAAACGTTTCTGTAGTGCTTAGCACATGGAAGAGTGTATGTATAGCATATGTCCGCTCGTAGCAGGATCCCGCTGCAATTGTGAGCGAGAAGCCCGGCCTGACGCCCATTCATAGCGTTCTTACTGAACGATTGGAAGATCATACAACATCGTTCGTTGGTCCAATTCTTGAGGCTCCCCCTTTATCTCTGCCCAAGTACGCTCTCTTCTCGTTCTTGGTGATCTCTTCCTCGATTGCGATACTAGCCGTATCTCGGCACCAAGAGTGGCTGTCGTGCATTCCGCTCCTGGACCAACCCGGGTACGTCTTGCTGCAGGCAACATATCTGATTATTCAAGTTTGGAGTCCACAGTGGTAAGGGAGACTGGATAGGGGGTCAGCCAATGGTGGCCACACCCGTCTTGCCCCTCTGAAGCACGCCTGTTGCTTCACCATAATTTTGTTCGTCGGCCGGTCCAGTCTCAAGACTCCACCATAACATCCCCATCTCCGTCACCTCCCTGCTGGCCCCTGATCATCTCCCTTGCTGCCCTTCTAATCCCCTCTAAAACCCCGTCCAGTCGTCTGAACTCCTCCTCAAGCTCCTCAATAACATGCGTCTGCTCCTCCAAACTCATTTCTACGCCTGGCATTTCCCTTACCGCCATTCGCGCTTTTTGGATCTCATTCGTGACCACCGATGCTGCGGCGCCGATTCCCTTAGGTGAGATGGGTGTGATCGTGTCGGGAGAAGGCGTGGATGAGTCGGTGGGGTTATTGGGGAGGAGGAGGCGGGAGAGGAGGGAGTGGAGGGGTGGGAGGAGGTCGAATGTTAGGGGTGATGGGAGGGTGTTTGCGGCCGTAGGATTGGGGGTGAGAGTTGTCGCGATCGGCATTGTGGGAGAGGTGAGTCGCCGCGGATGGAAGGGGGACTCCTGAAGAATCAAGCAGCCCAATGTACCAATGCCTCAAAGGTCAATGGAATTGAGTTGAAAACACCTGCGGTGTTTGCGGAGTGGCGTTTTTCCCCGCGACTCCCACCCCACCCTGAATTTCTTTTCTTCTCTCAACACTTGCTCGCCGATTTCTTTCGTTTCTCCCCTCTCCGACAGAGTCTCACAGATACATAAGTATCGAACCCAATTGGCTTTTGAAAGCCACCGAAGAGCTCTCCAAGCTGCTGAGTTTCCAGTATGGTCAAGGTAGATCAGAAAGCAGTGCTTAGTACCAAACCTCTCAGCTAATTCTAAATGAGCGTAGCTAAACAATTCGCAGTTGTGATCGATGGATGGGGTATTCCCTGCGAGACATCGCCCAAGGATGGCGATGCAATTGCAGCTGCGAAGACTCCTGTCATGGACGAGTTCTCGAAGGAAGGATCGAAGGTTACGCAAGGATTCACCGAGCTTGAAGCTTCGTCCTTAGCTGTCGGGCTACCTGAGGGGCTCATGGGCAATAGTGAAGTCGGTCATTTGAACATTGGAGCAGGTAGAGTGGTCTGGCAAGACGTCGTACGAATAGATCAGACGATTAAGAAGGGCGAGCTCAACAAAGTCAAGACTCTTACGGACTGCTTTCAAAAAGCTAAAGACGGGAATGGCAGACTACATCTCCTTGGACTGGTCTCGGATGGAGGAGTACACTCACACATGAAGCATCTTTTCGAGCTATTGAAAGTTGCGAAGGAGCTCAAAGTGCCCAAAGTTTTCATCCATATGTTTGGCGATGGCAGAGATACGGATCCCAAATCCGGCGCTCGTTATTTACAAGAATTGCTGGACAAAATCCAAGAGCTAGGCGTAGGCCAAATTGCAACTGTTGTCGGTCGTTATTTCATAATGGACCGAGACAAGCGCTGGGATCGTGTCGAAATAGGTATGGAAGGTATCGTCACCGGCTCCGGACCAGACGTTACGCCCTCAACCGATCCCGTCGCCAGCATCAAAGAAAAGTACGAAAAGGGAGAAAACGACGAATTCCTCAAACCCATCATAGTAGGCGGCAAAGAAGCCCGCATTCAAGACAACGACACCCTCTTCTTCTTCAACTACCGCTCCGACCGCGTCCGCGAAGTGACCCAACTCCTCGGCGACATCGACCGCTCCCCGAAACCCGACTTCCCCTACCCGAAAAACATCAGCATAACAACAATGACGCAGTACAAATCCGACTACCCCTTCCCCATCGCCTTCCGCCCCCAACACATGGGCAACGTCCTCGCCGAATACCTCGGCAAGAAGGACGTCAAACAATGCCACGTCGCCGAAACCGAAAAATACGCCCACGTAACCTTCTTCTTCAACGGCGGCGTCGAAAAGCAGTTCCCCGGCGAAGACCGCGACCTCGTCCCCTCCCCCAAAGTAGCCACCTACGACCTCGATCCCAAAATGAGCGCGGCGGCCGTGGCAGATCAAGTCTGCAAGCGCATCGCCGAAAACAAGCACGAGTTCCTGATGAACAACTTCGCACCTCCGGACATGGTCGGGCATACGGGCGTCTACGAAGCCGCGATCAAAGGCGTCGAAGCTACGGACGCGGCTATTGGGAAGGTGTACGAGACGTGTAAGAAGGAGGGGTATGTGCTGTTTATCACGGCGGATCATGGCAATGCGGAGGAGATGCTGAATGCAGAGGGGAAACCGAAGACGAGCCATACGACTAATAAGGTGCCGTTCGTGATGGCGAATGCGCCGAAGGGGTGGAGTTTCAAGAAGGGGGGTGGGGTGTTGGGGGATGTGGCGCCGACGGTGCTGGAGGTTATGGGGTTAGGGCAGCCGGAGGAGATGAGTGGGTCGAGTTTGTTGGTTAAGGGGTAGAGTTGATACTTGTTTGCGTGAGCTGCGATGATAGATCTTTGCGGGTAGAGGGTGTGTTGCATGTGGATTCTCTGAGTGAACGGGTCATGATAGAGGACGACAATGATGAGTATATTCATGTCTAAACCAACCGGTATATATTTGAGTATGCACATTTCAGAATCATGATGAAAGATCCTCCGCTATGCAATCGCCGTTGAGGCCCTGATATCTAGACGTTGAAAGTCTATCGCCTCTCCAAAACATTCCGACGAAGACAAGACGTTAAGTCTGACCTCCCCCACGGAACGCCATGCAAATGTGTGGAACAAATGCCGCAATGTTGAACTCCCTAAGGTATATTGCCTTTTCGCCACCCTATCCATCTACGTCGGCAACGGGAAAGTACCAGCCCAACCCGCAATCTCCTTCTTCAACTTATTGATCTCCTCGACTTCGCCTCCTGCGACTTTAGCCTTGAAATCCTTGAGTTTGTTCGCCTCTTTCGGCAAGCTCTTTTGCACATCCTTACAGATACCGATGCAAGTATCGATGTAGCGCGCGATGCGCTTGAAATCTTCCTCGCCCATGCCTCTCGTCGACATGGCCGGGGCGCCGATACGGATGCCGCAGGGCGACAGTGCTGATTTGTCGCCTGGTATTGAGTTTTTGTTGCAGGCGATGTTGACTTGTTCGAGGACGGCTTCGACACGGGCGCCGTCAAGGGATTGGGGTCGTAGGTCGAGGAGGACCATGTGGCTATCTGTGCCGTCGGCGACGAGTTTGTAGCCAAGGCTCTTGAATTCTATCTCGAGCGCTTTGGCGTTCTTTATGACTAATTGCTGGTATTGCTTGAATTCGGGGGTGGTGGCTTGTTTGAGGGCGACGGCTAGGGCGGTGATGGTGTGGTTGTGTGGACCACCTTGGTGGCCGGGAAAGACTGAGAAGTTGATTGGTCCCTCCAGGTCGTAGAGGACCTCTTTGCCGGTTTTGGGATCTGATTTCCTCACGCCTTTGCGGTAAAAGATCATAGCTCCTCTGGGACCTCGGAGGGATTTGTGGGTAGTGGTGGTGACAATGTCTGCGTGTTCGAAAGGGGATGGTATCACACCTGCGGAGACCAGGCCAGATATATGCGCCATGTCGACGACTAAATATGCACCGACGAGGTCGGCGATTTCCCGCATCCGCTTGTAGTCAATGAGGCGACAATACGCCGATGTACCTGCGACTATGACCTTCGGTCGGTACATGAGAGCGTTCTCTTCGAGCCTTTCGTAGTCAATGATTCCAGTCTCGAGGTTGACTCGGTAGGGAAAGGTCTCGAAGTATGTGGACACGGCGGATATTTTCTTTTGCGGTGTTTGGTAGCCATGGCTCAGATGTCCACCATGTGGTAGATCCAATCCCATCAGTCTCTCGTGCGGTCTCATGATGGCCTGGTAGACTTGTAGATTTGCGGGGCTGCCACTGAGAGTTTGTACATTGACGCCCCATCTATCGGCGCGCAGATTGAAGGCTTCGAGGGCTCTGGCTTGACATGTCAATTCAATTTGGTCGATGAACTGGTTGCCGCCATAATATCGTGCACCTGGGTAACCTTCCGAGTACTTGTTCGACATGGGCGACCCTAATGCATCGAAGACGGCTCTAGATGTGAAGTTTTCGGAGGCAATAAGGACGATGGATTCCTTTTGCCGTTGTATTTCCTGCTTCTGTTGCAATGATCAGATACAATCACATGGAGTAGAGCCTTTAGATCCACAAACCATTATAGCAGCTATCTGAGGATCTGTATCCACCAAAGAGTTGTGCATGAGCTGATTAACGGTTAGCCATCTCTTAACGCACCGGAGACAAGAACACTCACGTCCTTGTGGGACTCGGGGAGGGCGTAAGTAGCCATTGCGTTGACGAGTAAACTATCTAAATTCTTGAATCGGCGTAGGAATATTGGTATTTCTTGAACCACTGTAGTCTCTGATGCTGTCGTAGCAATAAAGTCTGTCATGGGGCGTAGAGAAGAAGTATCCGACGTGCGGACATATTCAAAAGTTCGCCCGGCTACACTACGAGACTACTTAAGTAGGATGCCAAGATGCCAAGGCACGGATCTCGGCGACACAGAGTCCGACGCCGACATTTCATACTTATTCTGCCGAGTGCTCTTAAGCCTGGATATTCGGCGACTGATACATTACACTGTCAATGCTCGGTTCAAGAAAAGTAGCATGTGTTTTATCTTCACTAGGCCTTGAAACTGCCGATGTGCGGTGCAAGCGCTGGATCGCGTTCCTACACCAGCAACGGGACTTTTCAACTCGTCAACTACATACGTCCACAGCTGACGACAGGCAAGTGCCGTTGCGTAAGCAGCTGAAAGATGAAGCAAAGAGAAAACGTATTGCTCAAGTACTCGAGGGCCGCAATGATGTAGCTAGCAAGCATCGAAAACAATCTGATACCTCTGTGCATCAAAATTGGATATTGACGGTCGGACTTGAGATACATGCTCAACTGAATACCGATTGTAAGCTGTTCTCTACGGCTAAAGCCAGCAATGATGACACGCCCAACTCGAACGTTGCCCTCTTCGATCTCGCCTTTCCTGGGAGCCAGCCGAAATTCCAAGACGCAACACTTATTCCAGCGATACGCGCTGCCCTGGGCCTATCGTGCGATGTCCAGCAAAAAAGCAGATTCGATCGAAAGCATTACTACTACCAAGACCAGCCAGCTGGATATCAAATTACTCAATATTACCAGCCTTTTGCGATCGGAGGTCATGTAATGGTTTACGACTTTGATGGTATCCATCCTGACGATGGAAAATCCGTCAAGGTGGACATCCAGCAAGTTCAGTTGGAGCAGGATACTGCAAAGTCTACTCTGCAGCCTCCATCAACGACACTGCTAGATTTCAATCGTGTGGGTCATCCACTTATCGAGATTATCACCTTGCCCCAAATCCACCACCCTCAAACTGCAGCCGCATGCGTTAGGAGGATTCAAGCAATATTGCAAACCGTCAATGCTGTCACTACAGGTATGGAAATGGGTGGTCTACGAGCAGATGTCAATGTTTCCGTTCGTCCTGCCGGCCGCCTCTCATTAGGCCAACGAACGGAGATCAAGAATCTGAGTAGCTTTAAGGCTGTCGAGGATGCTATCGTTGCCGAGAGGGACCGGCAGATCGCAGTCTTAGAGGCAGGTGGCGTGGTCCGTGGAGAAACCCGGGGATGGAACATTGGTAGCACAGAGACCAAAAAACTGCGCGGCAAAGAAGGTGAGGTAGATTATCGATATATGCCCGACCCGGATATTCAGCCTTTGATCATTGGCACAGTAAGCTGTGGAAAAAATCGTGGAATCAGGGCCAATGTTTGACATAATACACAGGATCTAGTCACACACATTTCTGACTCACTGCCTCAGTTACCGGAAGTCACGATCGAAAGTTTAGTAAAAAATGGGTTGACCGTCAAGGACGCCAAGACCCTGGTATCTTTGGATGACGGAGAAAGGCTGGATTACTTTGATGCAGTCAGAGCGCTAGGCCGAGAGATCATTGTTAGTTCTTCAAGTCAGCAACAGGATCTTGCTAGAGTCGTCTCAAACTGGTGAGTCCTCCATCCTTTACAAATGCGTACGACCAGTCTAATTCCCACTTTCATCCAGGGTTCTCCATGAGCTCGGTGGTCTTCTGAACTCGTCGAATCTTGGCTTCTCTCCCGAATTAGTCCCCGCTGAATCTATGGTTGAGATCCTCTCGAACCTTGACAAGGGCCGTATAACTGGTACAACTGCAAAGCGACTCCTAGCGACGATCTTCGACGGCGACACTAGAGCAGTCAATACCATCATCAAGCAAGACAATCTCTCACTACAGCTGTTGTCACGAGACGAGTACCTCGCTATGGCTCAGGACATTCTTGATGAGCATCCAAAAAGGGTGAAGCAGATACAGCAGGAAAAGCAATATGGAAAGATTCAGTTCTTCGTCGGACAAATGATGCGGCGTGGAGAAGGAAAGGTAGAGGCTGGGAAGGCAACTAATGTATTGACAGAGCTTTTGTGTCTCGATTGATTGAGACATTTAGGACTGAGGGCGAAGCCTAATTTTGTTCCAATAACTCGATTCGGGACGGAGAGTGGCTATATTCCCACAACAGACTGCCGAGTCCATCGCTCGTATGCTTTGAAGGAGGAAGGAGTGACTAGACATTGACTGTGGCAGGCTAAGACGGAAATCCTCAAAGGAGATGATCGACATCAACCAAATCCGATCACAAGCGAATTAGAACGCTAACAATGGCATCTACACCTACCCGACATAGCAGTCTGTTCCTTTGCCACAGGGACGTCCCTCTAAACGACCATTCAAAATTTACCATGTTCGATCTATTCGGACCCATTAGATCATCATACTTTAGCAGAATCTACCTCCATCATCAGGGATAATGCTCACGAGATGATCCTGACGCGGTCTCCCCCAGCCAATGCGAGATTGATGAGATATATCACCTTAACCCTCTGAGCTACAATCAAATACCATGGTGGCAATCTTGGCTCTATGCATAGAGCCCCATACATACAACGCTCTGAGGCACGTCTGGACATTCGTACTCAATTAGCATACGGAATCTCTATTGCTATGTGCCCAGCAGCGAAACGATGAAAATCTGGGACCTTACGAGCACGCGATACGTCAAGATGCCTCTGATATCATTGAGCGACTTGTCAAACGACGGCTCGTTGTCAAAGAGCTTAGCTCTGCGACGAGCGATGGCTTCTATTCCTAGGGGCTCAGCACCATCTAGCAGTGGATGACAGCCCGATCCGACTCTCCTCACGCATAGTGCTAATTATGGCCAATTTACGTACATTAATTAATCAATTCCAACCACCCGTGCTACCCTTATCTTTTCTACTTTAGGGGCTTTGCAGTCTTGATAATTACCATTGAACTTCATTTGGCTCAAAGGGGACTATTCTGGTACAGTTGGTGCTACATCAGAGAATCGCGTAGGTTGTTCACGTGTGGCGAGCTTTTCCGAACCCAGAACATTGGGCACCACTAGTGTTGAATTTCTTTGTTCCGTTGTAAGCACGCACTATTGCCATATTCCTATTTCGGTCAATTCGCTCGTTGGTAAGACTAGTCAACCATTCAACGGTTCAACAGCCACTGACTATTTTCGTTGAAACATCAGGATGATCCCATATCCTGGCAAGTTCGGTCCTAAGATAGGAATATCTACGTAAGTACCCTAGTTATTTCCGGGTACTGGACGCGTGGGAGATCAAATGTTTTGTCTGGTTGGATATAAAGACTTGCACTCCCCGCTCACTTCGCCATATCATCAACCAAGATCTTTCAAAGTTATCGCGAAAAAGGAACCATTCCAGCAAAGCGCTCCCTCTGCGCCAGTGCAACATTCCACAGCAAGAAACAACCCTCTCCTAACCCTACGATACAACCTTATCTCCATCATCAAGATGTCCTACAAGGAGCGAATTCTTCCTCCCCACGATCACAAGAAAATGGCCAAGGAAAGGTGTTTCCCAAAGACCTTCCCTAACAAGCCCTCGAAACTCTTCCCAAACACAGCAACCGTAGTCAATCCACCCTACGTCGCACGCTTTCTCAGCACAGAAGACATCAGAGAAGCTCTTATCTTCGTCGCCGGCAGCTGTGATAGCACCAAAGCCATCCCTGATCGCATGCGCTACGGATACGTATGGGGCATGCCCGTCCGTGGCGACCCCATTGAGCACCACGTCATCCACACCCTGGAAGACGAGATCTACCCCCACGCGGCCGAACGTGCGCAGCTGCACGCCATCATCGCCACGCTGCGGTCGTCGAAGAAATGGAAGTTGGAGAAACACAATCATGTCCTTATCGCATACTCGGGAGACTACATCCTCAACGAAGTCGTTCGTGTGGATCTTCGCGAGCAGGTGGAGGCAAGGAAGCTGAGGCTCCCTAAGGAAGTCTGGTTTGATAACTTGGATTTGAGATCTGCGCTTGCGGATGAGTTGGAGAAGATGGATGACAATCGGGTTATGGTAAGGTTTTGGCAGGTGGAGGCGAAGGAAAATGAGGCTGAGAAGCTTTTTATGGATCCGAAGGTTCCTGGAGCGTACCCTGATCTGGATGATTCAGATGAATATTCGACTGTAGGGAAGCTTTTGCCAGGGGGAGGTTTGTTGAAATGATAGGAATCGAGTTGTGTGGTACTGCATGCGTGGATCCTGAGGGTATGAGGCGGGCGATATGAGTCTGACGATGAACATGTAGTTGGGAAAGAGGTCGAAAGCATGCTTAGTCCTACTTGAAGATCGTTGGTGGATGATTGTACAAACCAATCACCATATTCACCCAAGCCGAAAGATCAACACAAACAACAAGTATCCACATTTCCATTCTTGAGCGACAAATTAGTCCTTGGGTGCCCCTGAATGTGCATCCGTGGCAGGTGCAGAGTCAAAACTGTATACAACCCTCTCCTGAAGAAAGTACACATCAGTACATCTCCAAACTCGTAAGACACGATAGCATTCGGTCAATGCGGTAGCGGTCAAAGGTGCTGATATTTTTGGTACAAGCAAACAGGGGCTCTCCCAGTAAAGAATCATGATCTTCATTCATCTGAAGGATGAAAAGTAGGAGGTAACTATGCCTGCATGACAATCGTAAAAATTGGTAGAAGCTAGACGCTATATGAGTCCTACGTGACCCCCTTGTTCAACTTATTTTTCGCAACTGAAGCTCCAGCGAAGTATCATGATGCGCATCCTACGTCGACCGATACTATGTAACTCCCGCCTCGATTTCTTCATGGTTTGCCATATAGTATTGCTCGTCTCTCTCCACTGTTCGTAATTCAACAGAGCAGAGCTCTCCCTGAGTAACGATATCACTAGGCTTGAATGCGAAGCATAGATTCCTAACCTTTCATCACCTGCAGCCACGATCCATGAGGACAGCTATCGATAGTCTCATGTAAAGGAGATCACCCAGCCATTGGCCCTGTGGTATTTCCGCAAAAGCCGCACATGAAAGAATAGCTGCATGCTATCTAGGACCGCATCATAAGAGGATGTCTCGTCTCTCAGACTCTAGCACGGACAGGCCCATACCACCAGCCCACGCCCATCTGGACTCCGGCCGCAATCTTAGACATCGCTTGAGTACCGATAAACACCAGAAACCATGACCTCACAAAGAACGACTCCGTCCGTACTACTACTCATGACAATACCTAGCTAGTAACGCCAGAGTTAAGCGTGGTATATACGCGGATCAGAGGAATTAAGATAGTAAGAAACAATCGTTTTGCGTAAGGATTATGTAGGTAAACTTATGTTGCTTTATACAGAAGCATGTCAAGTGGGCCTGTCTGTACTAGAGCGGAAATCTCTTCATCCGTATATTAGCCCTTGGGATGTTCGAGTTTTTGCATGCTAGGGCTACTTAGGTGGCTGGCTGCATGAGCGAAGCTGAAATAGTCACTAAAGTTCTCGAGAGGTGTGAGTCGAGTCTTGAATCTTTGCTGTGATCACCCTCTCAGGGAAAGAGGGTTTTCTCGAAGCCGGCGCTTACTTCCGGCAGAATGGGCGGAACGACTGGGATGACGGCGGCAGCGGCGGCAGCTGTATCCTAGGGCGGGCCGAGACCGTGCCGAAAGACTCGAAGCTGTACGAACTCTCGCATTTGAAGATAAACAGGGCTGCCCATATAGTGTGGGGTCAGTGTGGGGTCAGTGTGGGCTCCATGGTCATACGTAAATACAGCATAAGCATGCACGAACATCAACGCCTGTGTCCAGCCTATACTACGATAAGACCCGATCGGAGAACATAGTGACTACATCCGAGCAGGAGCAGGTTCCCCGCCCACCTTGCCAGGTGATTATGAGTCGGAGCTCGGACTACTCTCGAAGTAGCGGGATAGAAGACTGCAGGGTTTACTGCAAGTAGACAGTCTGTGTACCTTGCATCCACTGCACATTTCCGAAAGCAGATGGAGGATATTCGGAAGACGGATCCCCCGGCTTCCGGTCCAGAAGAGTTACTGACTATTGGGATCAAACCTATAAGCCAATTGACAAAAAAGCACTATATATCCATCCGTTGCTCGTCCCTGACTGGGTTCGTATAGGCCGTTGACCTCTGGCTTCCACCAAGTTGACCTACCCATTGTCTACCTTGAAAGGCTTCAAGCTGGGTTTGTGACATGCCAATTTCAATCCCCATGTCCGAGCAACTCCCGAAAACCGTCCTAGTAACCGGAGCGAACGGGTACATAGGCAATGCTGTCACACAGGCCTTCGTACGAGCAGGATGGACAACCTACGGTCTCGTCCGTAACGCCGCCAGCAGACCAGCACTCAATGCGCAAGAAGTAATCTCAGTCCTCGGCTCCGCATCCGATAAAGCTTTCATCGAGCGCCTAGCCACTCAAACGAAGATCGGCCCTTTTCATGTCATTGTCTCTTGCACAGAGCAGATCTTGGATTATGTGCCTCATTACAACGACACGATTTCTCTGCTGAGGAGTTTGGCCGAGAGTGGTAAGAGCCAGGGTGTGAGACCGTTGGTAATCTTCACGAGTGGGTGTAAGGACTATGGTATGACGGGGTTGGCCGGTAGTCCAGGTTTACATCCGCATACTGAAACATCGATGTTAAATGCACCACCATTTGCTATGGACCGTGCTACCCACGCCATCAAAATCTTTGAGCACAGCGATCTCTTCGACGCCGTCGTCGTACGCCCAACCACCCTCTATGGTCTGAGTGGTAGCTTCTACGGCCCCATTTTCGACCTGGCCGCCAAAGCCGCCGGGAAGGGCGTGCTGGAGCTGACTGCGGATTCAAGAAATATCATGCATGGCATGCACGTTGATGATTGCGCCGAAGCTTACGTCGCAATAGCTGAAACCGAGCGTAGTCGAGTTGCAGGTGAATGCTACAACATAGCCAGCAGCAATTTCGAGACGCTAGGCCAAGTCGCAGATGCACTGGTCGCGATGTACGATATCAAGGGTGGAGTCAGATACCTACCACCACCAGAGAAGACGGGAGTTGATGTGGTGCAGATGCTCATTGGATTCAGCCAGTGGGTGGGATCCGAAAAGCTGAGGCAGGCCGTGGGATGGAAGGAGAAGAGGCAGTCGTTCTCCCAGGGATTGCAGATGTATAGGAGGGCCTATGAGGCGGCTGTAAAGTTGGAGGATCCGAATGTGGAGCGCATCCAGGGTTTCGTAAGGATGACGGGGACTGTGAAGGAGACATAGGGTAATTGATACCCGGAGTGCACAGCGGACTTGGGCTTTCAGAGTTCCATCAATAAACCAAGGACAAGACTCTCGGCGCACGAGAATAACTTCTGACAGCCGTCTCGGATCCCCTGCAACTCTGCAGCCCCTTTTCTCCCCTCTTGTCGAATCCCACTCTACGAATCATTTACCATAAACTTCTTCACGCGGCCAGAGCTTGAAGAAACACGCCGTTTGCGCTCGAAGTAGACCATATAGGAAGCTGAAAGCCGAGTCGCCATCTTCTGGGGCGGACGAAATCATCGATGGGGGCCGGAGGCTATGAAATCCATATAATTCAGCCACATTGGTCATTTCCGTCATTGTATACATTGCTGCTGCACAAGAGGAGACCGCATGCAGGCTGCGGCGTATAATCGTTACAACAGTACAACAGAGGCCAGACTCGAATCAATATCTTAAATAAACGTTTCAATAGTAAATAACAAGGCAAGGTAAATACCTAGACCCTACTCCGTACACCTTTCATTATCCCTTTCATCACCCCTCCCTATTTCATCCGAGTACCTCAGCCATACCACCCCCATCACTAACCTTTAGTCTATAGAATAATACAACATACAACATACAACATACCTTACATACATATAACCCCATATCCAGTAATTCCAATTCCATCTGTAGAAAACCCGACATATCAGCCTTTAACCTCTGTAATCAGATGATCCCGTCTGAATCGTGGCTTCTCTCCTCTTACGTAATGATGCCGTATAATTGAACAAGAGGGATTGATGAGTGGGAAAGTGGTTGTATTGCACCCTATTCTATCCTATCCTATTCTATTCTATTTGGGGATGGTGTTTCATATGTTGGGGATATCATTTCCTCATCGTGATCGATGAGCGAAGATAGGATTTCATAAGTGGTTAATGATATGCCTTCTACATGCAAAGTGAGTAAAGTAAGTTGGTGTGATATCAGCATCTCCGGCCAGCGTTATATGCTGCGCTACTCGCATGAGGATAGGAGCGTTGCATTATTGGGTTGGATTTGAATTCTGTGGTGAGGAGGACTGGAGGAGGACTTGAGTGGGTTTATGAAGGCGTGTAGGCATCGAAGTGTCACACTCATATTCATATTCATTTCGTTTCTGGTAGGTATGTCTATCTCCATGCTAATACCCACCCTCGTAATCTCATCGCTTCCATAATGTGAATCGATATCGATATACCATCCTCATCCCTTCATCCCTCCATCCCTCCATCCCTTTCCCTATAGAGCTACCCCAACCTCCCCCAATCCGCTACCCGCCACCCACCCAATTCTCCCATCAACGCTACTTAGTTCGAAAACTTCTCCGGCACTTTCTTTCTACATGGTAATACCAATCAGCAACTCGCCTCCTCTGCCCACACATACAACCAATATACAACACAAGTGATCACAAGCCCGTAGGCCGTGTCATATTAAAAAAAAAGAATAATGATGATGATAACGAAACATAGAGATGACATACCCAGTAGTCTTCTCAAACATGCCACGAGCGCCATCGGTCACTTTTTCGTTCATCCCGCGCTGTTTCTCCGGATCGATTTTTCCTTGGCCGAATTTCTTTTCGAGGGTGTCGAGGCCTGGTGGGGGTTAGTGCTTGTGGGGTGGGGTGGAGGTGGAGATGGAATGGGGATGGAGATGGAGATGGGCATGGAGATGGAGATGGGCATGGAGATGGAGATGGAGATGGAGATGGCGATGGAGATGAAGATGGGCAAGGGGATGGAGATGGAGATGGAGATGGACATACCCTTATCGGCATAATCCTCCTTCCCAGCCGCACCGGCCTGCTGTTGTCCTTGTCCGGCGTCCATGGTCGCTTGCTAGTTTTGGTGTGATGGTTCGTAAACGGATGGATTGTGTTTTCAGACGCAAGGGTATGAAATGATGGGTTTGAGTGTTGGATGAGATTTGATTGAAGTTGGGATATGTTTATGTATTACCTTGGAGGGGCAAGTGCCCCACTAAAGTAACAACGTCAGCCAAGAGCCAAGGTGGTTATGCGCGTCAGCCAAGAGCGCGCTAGAATACGGGATGCAAGACATCGTCTTATCGTTTTCTAGAAGCTTTGGTGTGTACGTGGTGGACGGCTTCATAAAGCCCAATACCTTCCTACGTAAAGCACCTTACTTCACGGTCGGATTTTGGATTGTGAGGCGGCAAACGGGCTGGCTGGCTGGCCTAAACCATTTGCTCGCCATTGCGATGCGATCTGGAGAGGATCATCAAACCCACTGCGCCATCACAATGAATACTGTAGCGGAATTCCAGGGCTTACACTCATACATAATACATGTCATCTAACGAAATTGGTTCTTTGCGGTGTGCAATACGCATGGGCGAAAAGAGTCGAGCAACCGTGCACTGTTCAGATACCGGCCGCAGCTCGAATTACTCAGTCGCTATCTCCATACCTACTAAACCCATCCTCGTCGACGCTCGTACTATCCATGTCACTATCCGTCTGTATGGATCTGACAAGTTCAGAGCTACTCTGCCCAGCGGTAGCAGCCACGCTACCAGCAGGAAGGAGATTGATATCAAATTCCCGCTCACATGCGGCAACGGCGTCAGGATCGAGTTCACGTGCGTGCGCGAGAAGGTCTATAGAAGAGTCGTCGTCAGAGCCAGATAACGTAGTGGCGTAAGATGTTTCGGTATCCTCTTCTGATGGGGACTCGGGGAAGGAATTGGCCGGCCTTTCTTCGCGAGAAGATTGGGACTTGCTGTTGTATGGATTTGGCACATTGCTTCCCACACCATCCTCGTCCTCTTCGTCCGATGCCGATGACGAAAACGGCGAACGGAAGCGCAGTGGTGAAGGTAACGTTGAAGGCTTCAAGGGAATCGTGTCCGTGGAGACAATCTCACTGTTGACGGGGAGTCGAAATGAATGTCTCCGAGGCGAGTTCTTGGTCTCCAAGATCGATTCTACAGAGCTTCGGTAGCGGCGGGAAGGCGCTTGAAGCGTATTTCTGTAGGGAACAAAAGACATGGACTTCCGATTATCACGGTGACAGACCTGAACCTTTACAACGAAATTGTCATCAGGCTGTATGCCGCCCAGTCCAGATGCCTCTAGCGGCATCGGTTCCGCTGAGCTCGCCGAGCTGGAATATTCGGAGATGCAAGATTTGAGGTCATCGAGGTTCAAAACCGAGCCAGCTGCATCTATACCCTCATAGTCCACTTCCATTGCATCTGCCAAGTCGATTGAATATCCATCTTGCTCATAATCAGCTTCTTCAGGAAGACAGCCGATTAGAGCTTCACTGTGACGATGATAGGCAGTCTCATCAACATGACAAGCGCCGGGATCTCCGCTCAAATCTGTACAAAATCTTGCTTTATGATAGAAGATGATGGGTCCATTCTCCGAGTTTTGTTTGCGTAAATTGACTTCAGCCTCCCGTAAACCATGGGAGCCAGAATTGATGCCTGAATGCATACCGGTTGCATTTTCTCTCACATCAGACGACGCGCCTGAATTCGTCCCCAGAGTTGAAGCACCGCCCTGCTCTGATGATGCACCATGAAGAAACAGAGGCTTATAGTGAAAATTGACCAGATTGTGCGCCTGAGGGATGACTATCGGCACTCGCTTAGTACTGCTATCTTGATCTGTTGATAATTCGTATGCCGGCACCGGGAGAGCAGTATTGGGTTCTTGTCTGTCGATAGTATCGATGCTTGATAACTTTGGCAAAGGTCCTCGCTCGTTGGTTGAGGAGCCTGTTCCTGTTGACTTCACCCTCTCCATGTCCGAGCTGTCGTCACTATCAGAGCTTAACCTAGTACCTTCTATTCCGCCTAACCATCTAACTTTAGTGCTATCTGAAGACAGCTCAAATCGCGAGCTCACATTGGCGACGGAATTTTTGACGAAATCAGGGGTCACGTTTAGAGTATGTAGCTGTGCCATACTGGCAAGTAGATTTAGGAAGACCCATCCATCGTCTGTGTCGGGATTCGTATTGCCCATTGGAGACGGCAGGCCAAGATGCCGGATGTAATGAATATTCTCCTCCGGTATTTGTGCACGATCCAGATCTAAGTCGAGTGGCCGAGTAGGGCGTTGCCCGGGACTGCTCTCCCGACTTGCTCGAGTGTCTTGAGTGGAGGTGTGTCTGTCGTTACTACTTTGCCGTGATTGCTGAGGAACGTTATTGGCTTCGCTGGAGGGGTCGATACGCAGATCGACATTATCTGCAATGCGAGCCTCTCGGACGCCTTCTCCTCCAGACTGACGTCCGCGGCCTTGCGGTTCTAATTTCATCCGATCGGCTTGCGCAGCAGTGTGCGAAAGCTCTTGCTGTTGATAAGATTGTGTATGCCTGCGAGACGCTGCTCCTCTCCCAGTGAAGATCTGTTCGAGCCTTCTGACGACTAATTTGCTTTTTGAACTTTCAGACATTGCCATTGAGTGTCTTGGCACTAGTGTGTCAGGAATGTCGTGTAGATACGACTTGACACTTTGCTGTGCCTGCGAAGCTCGCACCATGCTGTCGTGTCTCACTCTGCCCAGTGGGTGCAGTCCCGAAGTCCCCGTCTGGCCAGACATCGAGGCATATGCAGAATCCACATGTCTCGAGCACGATGTGGACGCCGACGATGATTTGCCCAAGGTCGACAGTGATTCAGTCTTGGGAATTGCACCTACGGCTGCTTTCTGAAGGCGTGTAATTGGACCGAAGCCTGCAACCGAAGTTTCGATGGGTGTGGGAACGATGGCTGGTCTGTTGGAAGATGATTCTTCGATGCTGGAGGCAAAGCTCCGAAGTGTCGCTTCTAATTCGCGCCTTTTGTGGGCCGCAAGTCCATGTATCCTCACCTCGAACATCTTATCGTCTTGAAGATGAGAGCAGTGTAACCTTTCATACTGCCTTAGCTTCTTTTTGAGCTTCTTGTTCTGTATGGTCAAGTCGTCGATGACGCTGCGAAAGTCTTCACTATTGCCCCTGGTAGACTCCATCCTTGCTAATAGGGCCTTTGTGGGAGCTGTGGGCTTGCCCAACGCTGGATGCTTTAAAGATGTTCCATCGGAATGAACGGCACAAACGCTGCTTCCGCCCGAGGAGGATTGGCGGCTGATGTAGAAGGGGGGATCGTTATCAGGAAAGGATACATCTCTCGAAGCGTTGTTGTCCGTATCCGCGAACCATTGCTCGGCGTTAAGACGACCGGCATTATCACCTCTGGTAGCTGAGAAGGTAGGGACGGTGCCTGCAGCATCCAATGAGCTGTCAGCTTTGATATGCTTGCGTGGTGGGTGCAGGGCGAGATGTGCGGAATCTCTTTTTCGTGACATGGGCCCTGGCAATTGAATCGGTCGATCTCGTATAATGGATGACATATCAGCTTGTGGTAGATCGTCGATTCGCTTTGTGTTGATGGCGGATCAGAGAGGTCTTCTGAGAGGTCACCAGTCTGAGTGTTCACGGCACAAGGACATATCGAGGAGAAGTCCAGGTTCTGTCCCTGCTGACAAGGGTTATGGAGGCAACCTCTTCCGCAGGTGAAGAACAGATCTGACTGCGGGCTGGTGGGAGGAGCTGAAAGCTATGCTAGCTGCGCCTCCATGGAAGGTGCAATATGCGGAGAGGAATTCTTTGTTGAAATGCTGGAAGCTGGCGGGAGAAGACATCTTGGATGATGGATTTCCAGATGTTGTTCGTCGGCCTCTGGAAGGGTAAAGTGGTTGTCGATGTCTGATCGATCTCCAGCGACAACTCGCCTTTTAGCTCCTTGGCGTAAATCTCCCGGAGATCGAGAAGGATCTGACCTATGAACGGAGGTTGAATCTGCTGACCTAGCCACAGTAAAGGAGACTCATCGGCGATGGAGATACTTCAACCGTGGTTTTCATTGGCTGGCAAAGCCCGTCGCGAAGCCTGCCGTGAGGCTGCGGAGTCAGCAAGCGCTAGTTTTATTTCATACTGTATTTAGGTATTCACCTCCGATGCACTGTCAACCTCGCGGGTGACACAAGAATCCGTACATACCTAACCTGCCATTACAATCGGCTAGATATTCCACTCGGCTATTGATACTTGACATGTCAAATTCGACTGTCATGGGCAAGATGGGGTATCCTCCTCTTCGTGAACAAAACGAATGGCAAGATCAATGGCGTCATCGCGGCCATGGAAATGGAAACTCCTCCGTGCTACATTGATACTCCGGAATTATCGGATGGATACGTGGATCTTGCGCAGGAAATTAATAGTTCTTTACCTTACTCTAGGGATATAATGCGGCCCTACGTAGAGGTAGTTGACGCTCTTGCAGCTACATCATGTCAGGCATAGTGTTTCCTCATGGACTGAACCTTTCAAGATATAGGTAGTCATCTCGACCTCGACAACACCTGAAGCTTTATGCTTTTATATTCCGGTCCAGATAGCAGAGCTTCCCTTCGTCCTCATAAGCCACAATGAAAGAGGACGGATATGTCTCCGGAAGCTTGTCATGCTTCAAGACATCCTAACCTGTTAAGGTTGGCGCGTTATTTCTTACGGGACTTACCTAAATCAGAAAATAGCTGCTCCGTGGGTCTCAGGTTACAACCCCATTGATTTGATACCGCACTCCATAAGCCTGATACGTCCTAGAATATTATATCTTAGCTTTGCATTGCATGATCTAAGACTAGAGAGCGTGATAGTGTTAATGGGAAGTGTCTAATCCAGCCACAGCAATAGCCCTGACCATAAGACCGTACGCGTATTTGAGGCTCATTGGATTGGCAGTCTTGACCAGCTATGCTGAAAAGTGTTCCTGTCAGGTTGACGGATTGAATCATTACCGTTGGTGCTGGTTTCTCACAGTCGTCCCAAAATATCAGACGTCACAAGACCACGGATCCCAGTATGATTATCGAAATGGCCTTGTATACACAGCTTAGCCCATTCCAAAACACAATGCCAAAGCAAGAAGCCCCACATATGTAAGGCCCCTGATCCTTCATACGATACCTATATCTATGTGCAACCCCTCATGAAAACCGTAAAGCGCCTTTCCATTTATGTATCTTGCTCTGTAACCACGATCGATTGGGCGCAGCATCAAGCTCTTGTACCAAGTTACTGTAGTAGTCTGGATTCGAGGCTGGTCTCATCATTCTTTCCGAAAGCGGATACTGTTGGCACGAAAGGATTAGAACCGATCTAAGCGGGATCTGTCAAGATCATTGTGGCGTAGACACACCTTCTTTGTGTACCTATTCTCCAGGAACGAATAAAGAACGTTGACCTGTTCTAATTCACCCTTCTCGTCGAATGGCACGGGCGTTGGTACTGTCGCGAGGGCTTCATTTGAGACAACATTATCTTGTGGAGGTGTGGTAGATGGTTTTAAATGTGTATCTATACGGCGCTGTATGGTCTTCTGGAAGGAAACTTCAGGACGGAGGAGATCAACGGGCCATTGAGCAATGATTCGCTGGTAATGCTTGTATAGTATCTGTAAGAAGCAAATGTTAGCCATGTGAACTATTATCAGATCTCTCAATGTAGAAACTCACTGATTTCGCCATTGATCGTTTACATTGGAAGTGCACAATCCCTCTCTGTCATGACGCTCAACATATTGCCAAGCCTTTTGGATATTCTAGGTCATCCGCGCTCGGCGCCACCCAGCTCCGCCCGCTAAACAACGAACCTCCTGGAAGCCTCAAAGAACATACAGCAACAATACAAATCTATCGCCCTAAAGCACATTTGAGTGATACATACACTCGGTTCACCACTTCCAACTGTCCACCCACTCTTGATCAAGACACCATTATCCCCGTGAGTCTCACGATGAGCTCACAGAGATACGAGAGAGTAAGTCCCTTGCGGCGCAAAGATCAAACATCTGGTCTCCATACCAGAGTGGTACCGAATACTGACGGCCATCCTCTTTCAGGTGTCTGCCAACGACCAGGACGACGATCCAATCACGCCTCAGATTTCCTTACCCGATGAATCCACTCCCTCCTCGCCGCCACCTTCCTTTCGATCACACGCTTCCTCGCCATCATCTCGACATCTCTTTTCGCAAGATCCTATAGCATCTGAGGCAGAACGAACATTAGCAGACACTTTTGACGATGGATCAGACTCAGACGATGATCATAACAATGATGGCGATGACCGTCAGCGCCTGGTGCGGGCGAATACTGTCCGGTCAGATGCTGACCGACGAGTTGTACATGATGGAGATACGCCTGCTATTTCCAGAACATTACCGCAAATATCAGAGACGGCACCTCCATCTGATATCCCCCCACCAATGAGACCAAATACAGGCGCAGCACCATACTCTTCCTTCTCACAAAACGATGGCGTCTTTGCAAATCTAAACGCCAAACCGGAGCGTGGAGAGAAGCTCGAAGAGCAGCCACCTGTAAGATCTTTCGAAATGAGCATCCTTGTGATTCACTGACATCTTTCAGTCTTACGAAGCTGCTGCTGCAGACGCTACACCTCCATATTGGGAAACCACCATCCTCGCCCCTGGTCATATGAACTCCTCTGACGAAGTCTACGTTGATGGCCTCCCCGTCGGCTCTCTCTTCAGTTTCGTTTGGAATGGTATGATCAGCATGTCATTCCAGCTTGTCGGTTTCCTCCTTACCTATCTCCTACACACGACACATGCCGCCAAGAACGGCTCAAGAGCAGGACTCGGCATCACACTCGTCCAATACGGTTTCTACATGCGCAGCTCTCACAAATCCACATCTTCCCCTCCAGTGAATGCGAACGACCCGGCATTCATACCGCCACTGGACCCCAACAGCCACGACTTTGATCCGTCCAAGATTGGAGACAGCGCCGCAGCTGCAGCCAATGCCGCCATGACCCAGGCATCTCAGACAGCGCCCGCATCCGCAGGCGGCTTCAACAGCGACTGGTTTGCATATGCTTTGATGATCGTTGGATGGTTCATTCTCATACGGGCAGTCAGCGATTTCTTCAAGGCGAGGCGGCACGAGCAACTGGTACTCCAGAGTCCGGATCGCGGATTGAATGTCCCTGTCGTCGCCGATAACGAGGTTCCCGAGACGGTGGTATGATTTCCCAACGGTAATCAGGCTTGGCGCATAGGAGAAGCGAAACTGGCATGATGTTGGATTGATGCATTGTATAGCTACCCCATATACTGAGCGACGCATCTCTTATCACGATCGGTACTTACCTGGCATCCCCTTTCCATTCTATCCCTATCTTACACAGTCTGCCTCTCTCCCAAGCCTTCAATTCCCGGCAGCCTGTCCATCTCTCCAACCAGGCCGATGATCACCATCCTTATCACTAGCGGAAGACTTTACACACGCAGGACCCAAGGCAACATCTGATCTTCCCTACCAACCCCTACCAACTAACAAGCCTACCAAACCCCCATACTTCCCAGCCAACATACACACTAATCCTGCGCCGGTCAAAATCATCAGTAGTCCATCACGCCCACGGCATCAACTCGCCAATTCCAACAACTATCCACAACTCCTGCCAACTACACGTCGACGACTCCAACCCACTAACTTCCACCACCGTCCCGCAAGGACAGCGAGAGTCACGCTAAAACCGCTATGCTCCTGTAACGGCTATCGCGAGCGCAACATCACCCTCACCTTACCTCTACATAGACGAAACGAAACATAGACGAAGCGAAACGAAACAGCTTCTCCTCTTTTAAGCCCCAACTCCCAATCACCTCCCTCCCCCAATATCCCTACCCTATGCGGACTACGTCCTCTCACAGCACCTCTCAAACTAAATACCAAACCCCAGTCGCGCAGATGCTCAATGCTACAAGCTGTGTGTGTTCTATGCCCTGCCAAGCCGCTCAACACATAATACCTATGGAAGGTTCGCAATTCACTTTTATGAACTCTGGGAACGATGACTCATGCTGAGTGTGTGAAGGATTGGGTTGAGTACAGACGGGAAGTGGTAAATCCGGGCGGCGTCGCCATCTTTTCTACACCTTTCAGGTTACATAATCCATCAAAACATCTATCTCGTCAGTTTCTTATCGAATCTCAAAATCGCAATGCCATCGCTTTTCCCTCATGACACATCACCCACAAACCCCCCATCACAAAAGCGTATCGCCCAGCGCACACCTCACAAGCGAACAACCCGCCCGTATCGTTTCCGCCGCCCCCACCACCTCCAGCGACGGATTCACCTCGACCAGATCCATCGCCACCAGACTCCCAGTCTCATGCACGCATTCCGCAATGTAGTCGCCTTCCCGCAACGTCAGACCGCCTCGCACGGGCGTGCCGGTGCTGGGGGCCCATTGCGGGTCCAACGCGTCGACGTCGAAGGAGAGGTGGATGGGGGTGTCGGTGCCGATGTGGCCCAGGGCCATTTCCATCACTCTTCCGATGCCATATCTATACCGTATTAGCCCATCCGGATCTGCAATTCTGTTGCCGTATACGAAGGTAGCCATACTTATCAATATCATGCATACTGAACGCCTTGATCCCATTTTCCCTCAAAATCTTCTTCTCCCCTTTATCCACATCTCGTAGCCCGATATACACCAATTTCTTCAAACTAAGTTTCGGTCCTTTGTCCGCCTCCAACCATCCAAACACGTCCTGCCGCCCCTCCTTGGCCAACCCTGTCAAAAACGCAACAGGCATACCGTGGATATTCCCACTGCCACTGGTCTCGGGCGTGTTGATATCCGCATGCGCATCTACCCACACAACAGCTATTTCGCGACCCAGCCGTTCCCGGATGGCCAGTGAAGTACCAGCGATGGTGCCAATGGCGATGGAGTGGTCGCCGCCGAGGGTGAGGACGAGGCGGCCTTGCGAAGCGTGGCTGTAGACTTGGGTGCTGATCTGCTTTGTGACGGCTGAGACGGCGACGGGATTTTTCATGTTGCGGTAGTCCGGGTCTGATTTGGGCATTAGGGTGTCATATGTGTGGACCGTGTCGTCGTGGTGGAGGGTGTAGCCTATGTCTTCTTTGAGTTGGGTGAGGAGGCCGGCGGATATGAGGGCTCTGGGGGCGGCGTCGACGCCGGGTTTGCACTGCGTTGGCGGGTTAGTTGGTTATCGATGGTTGAGAGTGGGGAATGGTATACCTGGCCGCCTGAAAAGCCAACTGCTACAACACCCAGCTCATTACCCTTTGTCAAGAACTTGGGATGAATGGTAGACGGAGAAGTCATGATGGTAGCCGGTCAAATAATGTTGGGAGCCGAAGAAAGTCTGGTGTAAAGGTGTGTACGAACCGCTTCACAGCACAAATGGATCTTTGAGCCCAGCGAGAAAAATAACTCAACTTGGGAGAGACAAGGAAGACAACGAGGAGGCAATCAAGGAAAAAACCTGTAAGGACTGTGTAGGATATTCCGTGAGCAGAAAAGAATGTGGCCTTCATCGGGGCTAGGTAACGGTCCCAGCGCGCTTAGATGGTGACTCAGGCTAAGCCCGATCGGGCCTTCCGGGGGCGTAGCGGCCTCAGCCTTAGCATTCTATTAAAGCGCCCTACTAAGGCCGGAACTTAAGAATTTTAAACTAAAGTTTAAATAATTTATAGTTTTAAACTCTTAATTTAAGTATATATATATAGGCGGCGTCTATTATAACGGGAGTTTATTAAAAAAATTACGATTTATAATAAGTATTATAAGTAGACTAAAAATATTAGATAATTTAAATAAAAGTAAATTTTAGAAACTTAGAAATTTTTAAACTTTTTAAAATATTACCCTTATATATAAGATTATTACCTACTTATTTTAAAGGACCTTTAATTTATATATAAATTATAGTAGAGAAGTATAAAAACCCGCCCTTAATAAAATTTAGGTAATAGTCTTAGATTATAGCTTTATATATTAAAGGTATTATAAAAATTTTAAATATAACTTAAAGTTTTTAAATATCTATTAAGAGATCTTTAATTTATTAGAAGAAGATATAAAGTTTTAATTTTTATAATATTCTAAGTAATTCTCTATTTACTATTATTATTACTATCTTATATTAATAAGATTTTTTATAATTATTAAATATACTTTACCTTCTAATAAATATCTAATAATTAATTATAATCTTTCCCCTTATAATATATAAAAAGTAAAGTATATTCCTTTATAAATAATTCCTTTTTAATTATATTAATAAGAGCTTAATTCTCTTCTTTTTAAAATTTTAAAGTAGTATTTAAAAGTATTATCTATATCTTCTACTTTTTTAAAGATTTATTCTCCTTTATAAACTCTTATATCCCCTTAATATTATTAAACTTCTATTAATATTAATATATTATCTAAATTATAGTATTAATTAAATTATCTTTAATAAGAAATTACCTATTAACCTTTATATTTAAAAATAGCTTTTTTATTAAATTTTATAATTAAGGCTAATTTTAATATACTTAAGTAAAGAATTTATATAAAACTTAAATTCTTTAAATTTTAATTATAAGACTTAAGTTTAAGTCTATCTATTCTTAAAGAAATTAAGGAATATCCTTTAAAATAGATATAAGGGAGGATAAAGTAGGGATATTAAGTTTAATAAATTTAAGAGATATATATAATATCTTTAAAGAGAAGAGTTTATTAGAAGGCTCTAAAGTTTAAATAAAATTAAAGATAATTAATAGGAGGAATACTTAATATTTATAATTTAATCTATTAATTATTTAAATCCTAATATAAAGGATTATAATATTTTATAATAATTTAAGTAGTAATAAAGTTTTAATTATCTTATAGACTTAAAGTTTCTAAGCTTAAAGGATTTTATTATAAGCCTTTATTTTAAGAAGAGTCTTTTTTAAATTTATTAAAGTAGAGTTCTAAATATCTTAATATTAAATTTAATAAATTATTCTAGAAATTATTTAAATATAATAGCTATACTTTTAATACTTAATTTCTACTATTATAATATTAACTTTAAAGACTATCTTTAAATTTCTTAAGTAGAAGAATTAAAAGTTTAAAACTTATAAAACTACCTACTTTATAACTTCTTAATAAGTTCTTTAACTAGTTATAATATAAATATCTTAATATTCTTAAAGTCTTTTAATCTACTTTAGTATTTAAAAGTCTAGGGCCTTATTATTAAAATCTCTTTAAGCTTAGGAAGGCTAGGATTTTTAATAATTTTAAAGACTCTCCTTTTAAATTTTCTTTTTAGCCTTATTAAGAGGTATTATAAGATAGATTTAAAAATTTTAAAGCCTTAAGATTCTAGATAATTTAATATTTTTAAGCCTCTCTATTTTAGATTTATAAAGTAAACTTTAATATACTTTAATTAATTATTCTTATACTTTATAATATAATATAACTATCTTATTACTTTTTAGATATTTAAATTAATTAAAGTTCTTTTCTTTAAATAAATTAATTAAAAGTATTAGGGGACTAGGTCTCTTAAAAAGATCTAATTATTAAAGGTAGTAGATTTTTTAAAGAAGATAATATTACTAAGTATATTAAGACCCTCTATCTAGAAAATATAAGAAGTAAAATTAACCTATAACTTAATATAATTAAAGAAGGACCTAAGAATTAAAATACTCTTTTAAATCCCTTTTAATAGATTTAAAAGACTATTAAAGCTTTAATTAGCTTAAAGACTCTTTAAGGATATTATAATTAATTTTAAATATTTTAAAAGTTTATTATTAAAGATCTAGAGCTTAAAATCTTTAAAGTTAAGATTAATAAATTAAGAGAGAATCTACCTTATATAATTAGCTATTAAATTATCTCCTCTTATAATTATATTAATCTTTAAGGTAGCTTAAAATCTTTAAATATATTAAAGACTTTAAAATTTTTAAAGATATTTAATTATACTTAAAAGGTATACTTATCTCTTTTATAAATTTATAATAATAATTTTAGAAGAGGCTTATAATAATATTTAAAAGATTTATATAAAGTATAATAAAGAAATCTATCCCTATCTCGTTTTATTTTAAGATATATAAAGGTAGTCTATTAAATAAAAATATAATAATTTTAAAGTCTTATAAATTTTATAGAACTAACTATTTTATAGGTATAAGTAGGAGAAATATATATTAATATAAGGGCTATTACTATTAAAAAACTTAAATAGCTTTTTTAATTTAATTTTAGTATCCTTAGCTCTAAAGGTTTAAAAATATTACTATTATTAATAGATCTAAACTTTTAAGTTTAGGATAGTATATAAGAAAGGCTTATAATAACTCTTATTTATACTATTATATTCTAATATTTACTTAAATTTAATAAAGTCTTATTATTAGAATATTATTATATTAAGTTTTAGAATAATAAGGATAGTTATATTTAAATTATATTATAAGTAAGAAAGATATATTAATATAAAGGTAAATTTAAAATTTTTAAGGCTTTATATTAATAAAACTTTAATAAAAGTAAAGATTAACTTCTATTAGATATTAAACTATTTATCTTATATTATAACTATCATTATTTATAACTTAATATTCCTACCTTATATCTTAAATAGATAAAGATTTTAGGATTTTTAAGTAGCTAACTTTTTTAAAGATTTAATAGATATAATATTATAATAGAAATACCTTTAATAAGTTAAATTATTATAAAAAGATCTCTTTATTAATTTTAAAGTAGATTATATAATATTTTCTTATTTAATTTTAAAATAACCTTCTTAATATTAGGGAAGATATAATAGTTTATAGAACTTATTCTTTTTAAAGGAGTAGAACTTAATATCTAATAAGTTATAAATACTAGAATCTTTAAAAATTATATAATTAAGGTAGTTAGAATTTTAACCTATTTAGCTCTTTATATTATTTAATATCTATATAACTAGACTAATAATCCTATTATACCTTAAGAAGACTTTATAAAACCTAAATAACTAATTATATAAAAATATTATATTTATAGGTAGAACTATTAATATAACTAGATTTAATATTAATAAACCTTAAGAATTTTAAATAATTTTATAAAGAAAATTAGACTCTTATCTAGGATATATTATTTAGAAATACTAAATTATTATTTAAATTTAAAATATCTAAAGGCTTTTTAATATTAATATCCTAGATATAGTTTTTTAATAAAGTTAAATTAGCTTTTAAGTCTAAAATTTAAGGAATTAAAGACTTACTTTTTAAGGATTTTAAATAAAAAGATTAAATAGATTTAAATATTATAACTAGAAGATAAATTAATAAAGAAACTTTAAGATATTTAAAGGTAAAACCTTTTTTAAAAGACCTTTATATAAGCTTATATTAGCTATACTAATTAATATATAATAAATACCTATTAATTTAGCTACTAAAACGCCTTTATAAAAATTAAATTATTATAAAATTATTATAATCTTTAAAAAATACTTATAAATAAGTAGATAAGTATAAGTTTTAAGGTATTTAATTTAAATCCTTCTTAGTTAATAATATCTTTAGGTAATTTATTTAAATTCTTTAAATAACCTTTTTATCTCCCTTTAATATTTTTATAAGATTATACTAGTTAAAGAAGTTATTTTAATAGAGTTATATTTTAAAGATAATATCCTAATTTTCTTCTAATTAATTAACTTAAAAAATTTAAAGATATAGGAACTTATAAGGAAATAGTAGTTATAAGGAAGTAATTTTATACCTTTAATTTTATTTAATTAAAGTTTAAATTTTTTAGACTTAAGAGTTTAATATAACCTTAATATTTTTAAGGAAGAAGAGACTTACCCTTTAACCTTTATAATAGGTAATATATTTATATTAATTATAATTATAAAATAATACTTTAATAAGAAAGGTAAATATAAGAATTTTAAATTTTAAACTTTAATTATTTTAAATAAACTTACCTCTATTACTTAATAATTAGTAAATTTTATTTAAGTTAATTATATTTATCTTTTACCTTTTAATAAATTAGAAGAAGTATACTATTTTAAAATAATTAAAACTTATTAACTTTTTACTTTATCTTTTTTAATATTACCTTTTCTACTCTTCCTCTAATAGTCTTAATTAATTTTTCTTCTACTTTTTTAAACTTAATTTAGATATATTAGAGTTTAAAGCTACTCTCTTTAATACCTCCTTTAACTTTCTTAAAACTTCTTAAGCTTTTAAAGCCTCTTTAACTTTTATAAGTTTTTTAACTTTTATAAATTTATTTATTATAATATACTTCTTTAATTTTATTAAAGGTTTACTACTTAATTATATTATTATAACTTTATTCTTTAAATTTTTTAAAGCCTAACCTTTATTTTTAAGTAAGCTTAAATCCTTTGAATTTAATTTCTTAGTAAGATCCTCTATTATTATATTTCCTCCCTTTAAACTTTTTAAAGCTTAACCTTTATTTTTAAGTAAACTTAAATCCTTTAAATTTAATTTCTTAATAGGATCCTTTATTATTATATCTCTTCCCTTTAAACTTTTTAAAGCCTAACCTTTATTTTTAAGTAAACTTAAATCCTTTAAGTTTAATTTCTTAATAGGATCCTCTACTATTATATCTCCTCCCTTTAAACTTTCTAAATCCTAACCTTTATTTTTAAGTTTCTTATATTCCTTCCCTATTATATTTAAAGCTTATAGTTATAATTTTTTTATACTTAGGAGCTTTTAGTTTAATAGCTTTAAATTTCTTAAATTTAAAGCTAGGGCCTCTTTAATAGATAGTATTAAGGGAAGTTTTAAGCTTATATTTTATAAAGGCGGAATTCTTAAGCCTATTAATTAAATACTTAAGATATCTAAATATAAAGGAGTATAAGTATAAGAGATAGAGGGTTATAAAGGTAAAAATAATTTATTATAATCTCTTAAATCTTTTAAGGAGGAATTTAATAAATAGGAGGAGTTATTTAAAATTATTAAGGATTAATTTAAATTTAATTATATAATATATAATTATTACCTTAATTACTTTAACTTTAATATCTTTAAGACTACTTTCTTTCCCTTTAATTTTAATCCTTTTAAAGGAGGACGCCTAATAATATAATTAATAGATTTTATATTAATTAAAGAGAAGGAAGATCCCTACTTATTTATTCTTATTATAAATTAAGAAGTTTAATATTATTAAAAGAAGGAAGAAGAGGATAAGAATATAAAACTTGATATTTTATAATATTTATTAAAAACTAAAGGCTAATTAAATTAAGGTTAGGGCCTTAATATAAACTTAATATTTTTAATGTCTTAGATAAGTATAAGGGTACTACGTAATAACGTGGCTATTAAGTACTATAAACGGTGCGTATATATATATATATATAGAACTCTCTATTCTTATTAATAGTAAGATTAATCGCTACCCTTCCCTTTAAGGGGAATTCCCTCCTTTATATATTATAGGTAAAGGGGTAGCGTAGTACTATTATATATTATAGACGCCACGTTAATAGTAATATTATATTCCTAATTAGTCCTTATAATTATCTCCCTATCTAGGCTCTTAGGCTCTAAGAGTATAAAAGGTTATAATCTATTAAAGGCGCTCCCTTAGTAATAGAACCTAGCTCTAATAAGAATATAATAATATAATTAATTATAAGGCCCTTTAAGCTAAGCCTTAAGGAATATATAGTTTTATTAAATTATAATAATTATAGATAATACTTCTATATATAATCCTTATATTATAATATAATCCTATTATACTTCCTATTATTCTTTATTAATTTATTATAGAAGTAGTTAGAAGTCTTAGTATTTTAAAGTAAATAGGAAGTTATTACTATTAAGGATTTATTAAGTAATTAAAGCGTACCTTCTTTATATAACATTAATATAATTCTTTTAATTATAATATCTTTATTTTTTATTAATTATATTAAGTCCTTTTTAATTCTTATTTATATTATCGCCTATTCTACGCCTTATTATACCTCCTTATAATATTAATAGTTACTTTATAAGTAATCCTTAATAATTAACTTATCCTCTACTAATTAAAGAAGGCTCCTACTATCCCTTCTTATAATAGTACTTAACCTCCTCTACTAAGCCGCTTATAACCTATCCTTATATTATCCTAGGTAGTATACCTCCGCTACGCTATATTCTAATCTAAAGAGTTATAAGTCTAATATCTTTAATTAAAGCTTCGCTTACTTTTTTAGTAGTATAATCTACGTACGCGCCTCCCCTAGCTTAATAAGGTATAGGTATTATAAAGATCTTAATACTAAATATTAATAGGAAATCCCTACCTCTACTTACTACGCTTATACGCGCCTTCTTTAGTCCTTAGATATTATAACTACTTTAGATACTAGCTTTAACCTCCCTTAGCTCGCTAGTTTCTAGTAAACCTTTAATAGGCTTATTTAATAGTACTATTACTACCTACGCCGCGCCTCCTCTACCCCCTCTACTACCGCTACTCCTATTAGGGTAATTACTATCTATATTATAAATACCCTTAAGTATATTCTTAATATACTTCGCTAGCGTATATATATTACTCTATCTCCCCCTTTAAAGCGCTATTAAAGCCTTACTAATATAGTATAAGAGCGCCTTCCTCCTATTATAAAGGATAAAGAAGAGGATAAAGAGGATAAACCTATTACTAATAGTAGTAATAGCTCTAGGCCTAGTACTACTACTAGTATAGTATAGTATAGCGGCCCTCTAGTATAGTACCCTTAGTAGCCTTAAGTATCTTTTCTTTTTTATTAATAATAATTAAAATCTCTTTCCCTCTTATATAATATAAACTTTATACCTTAAGGTAATTTTATTTAAATCTTTCTAATACGTCTAGCGTATTAACTAAGTCCTACTTATATAGCTATTAATTATAATTATAAGATTAATCCTTCTACTTTACTAAATACTAAGGTTTATTATAGGAGATCTTATAATTAAGAATAGCTTTAACCTCCTATTTATCTTTATTATTTATAAGCTCTACTTATATAGCTTTTATAATACTCTTATTATTACCTTAATATAGCTTTATAAGTAAGATATAGAAGATATTATATATATAAAAGGTATTAGGTAGTTATAACCTATACGCCTAACTACTAATATAATTAAGGACTTTAAAAGGCCTTAAATAATACTATAATAGCTTTTTAATTATTTATATTAATCTAATATACTTTATATTTAATAAGATATAATTACTTATATTATATTATCTTTACTTTTATTATTTATTTATATACTCTACTTATATAACTTATACTTAGTATAAGTATTACTTTAAACCTTCCCTTTATTTCTAAAGTAATTTAACCCTTTCTTATATTAATAGGACTTCTCCTAATAATAGCTCTAAAAGCTTTATATCTAGCTTAAGTAAGTAGTTATAAAGTACTTTATATAGAGGTAATCTAATACTAATATACTTTATATAATTATATATAAACTTTATTAAATAAAGTAACTCTACCTAGTTATCTTATCTCTAGGTAGAATAGTAGCGTAGATACTACTTAAGCGTACTATTCTATCTCTCTATTTAACTATCTATTTAGGGATAGAAAGTAGTACTAAGCTTTCTTTTTATATTAATATAATAATATATAGCTACCTAGAAGCTATTTATAAATATTATCCCTTAATTATTAATAATACCTTTTAACTAACTAAACTTTAAGAAGATTTTATAATATAATAGGTTAATAATATTAATAGTATTAACTATCTTTATAATAGGTAAATACCTAGCTACCTTAATATAATAGTCTATAATTATTAAGATTATATTATAAACGCTACCCTTTTATATACTTAAAGGGAGATTTATAATAAAATCTATTATAATTTCTTAAAAGGGTCTTATAAGTATTAATAATAGTAATAGTATATTATAAATAGTATATCTACGCGGCTTTATTAATTAGTAGGTTAAGTATTCTTATATATAATTATAAATATCTTATCCTATTAATTTCTAATAGAACTTCCGCTTAATAAGCTCTTATATATATTTCTATAAGTAGTAGCTAGTATAAGGGTTATTATAATAAAGCTTTAAGATTTCTTATCTAATTACTTTATTATTAGGTATAAAAATTACGCCGCCCTTATAAAAGACCCCTATTTTATTTATTAATAAAGATATATTAGTAGCCTTTTTATAGCCTTAAGACTTTAATAATTATTTCTTATTATAAATATCCTTATCTCCCTCTTAGAGATATTAGAGTATCTTTAATATTAAGCCGCTATATTTATTTTATACGCGCTCTATTATTAATATAGTTATAATATACCTTCTAGGTACTATTTAATTAATATTAAACTATCTTATAATAGGGTTTAAGTTATTACCTATACTACTTTATATCCTTAAGAGCGCGTTACTCTCTCCTATTTTTAGGGTATAAGGCTTTCTAAGCCCTATCTCTAACCTTTCGCGCTATTTATAGCTATAGGCCTTACTATCCTATAGACCTATAATAGGGTTTAGGCTATCGCCTACGCTACTCTACGTCTCTAAGAGCGCGTTACTCTCTCCTATTTTTAGGGTATAAGGCTTTCTAAGCCCTATCTCTAACCTTTCGCGCTATTTATAGCTACGGGCCTTACTATCTTATAGACCTTTATAAACGCTATATATATAATACTTATTAAAAGGAATATACCTAATATTCTTTAACTTATTTTATAATATTAGGAGATAAGTATCTTCTTTATTTATTACTAATATATAGTCTAGTCGCCTTAATAAGGCGTTAG
>JAABUM010000025.1_pt1:422500-424263 | contig 424263 bp, 380 predicted proteins | sample 5559161 | NCBI WGS metagenome assembly JAABUM01 (sample SAMN10711868, study PRJNA513369) | rock metagenome | isolation source: Antarctica rocks | place: Antarctica: Victoria Land, Siegfried Peak nord | reverse complement strand
CCGCCATAGACGTGGGGATTCGCGACCCGGAAGGCCGGCCCACCCTACGACATACGCCCCTCGGCTGGAGGACACCAGCCGCCCATCACGTCCGAAGACGGCTACAGGCTTTGGTTGACCCCCGAACGCATCTTTATTGGTGATGGCCATCGGCCAAAGATCCACAGACTCCCTCAGAGCCCACGGGCAGAGCCATGGGTCTTCAGGCCAAACGACCGCCGAAGCTCACCGGGATGGCGAGCCAAGTCGACAGCGGTCGAATGAGGCGACATACCTCCCGAGCCAAAGCCAACGCCTACCACGAAGGCATACGCTGTGCCGGGTAACTCGGCCCACGGCCGGCAGTCAAACTGGTTGGAAACATCATTGCGAGCCCGGAGCCCCCGGAGCCCCCGCGGGGGCGGACACTCCTCAGGTGCGTGGCTTCGAGACCGGTTGCGGCCGTAGCCCACCACGCACCCTTCCGTGTCTGCTCCCCGTCGGAACGCCCCTCGAGGGACCCCCTCATAGAACGTCCGACCGTGTTTTGCTCCAAACTTAGTGTGCACAAGGTCATCTCGAAATAAAAGTTTCAAATAACCGTGTTTTTGCAAAAAGTGGAACTTTTGGGTGAGAGCTCTGGACAAAAATGGTCCATTCCGAATGACTTGGTCGTTTTCAACTTTTTGACCTCGACTTGGCTGTCGTCCAAGGGAAAGGGGGGGGGAGGGGGGGGGTGAGCGCCGGGTAGGGAAGGTAATATCTAGGTAGAAGGTGGCTGCCACCTACTCCCCCGGCCTTACCTCCGAGGACGGGACACCCCCTGCCCGTCCAAGGACGTTCACCGTCGCTACCTGGCATTCAGCCCCGAGGGTATCCCTCGCAGGGAGGGTCTCACGTCTCGAAAGGATAGTATAGGATAGTATACCGGCGCCGGCTAGAGCTAGAGGAAACAGCGATCCCGACATCCTTTCCGTGGTCCTCCGCATAGGAGGCATGAGACAAGGGTACGCCTAGAGAAGAGAACATGAGAGCCTACGAGAGGGGTCCATACCCTATAAGGAAGGATAAGTCGAAACCTTTACAGACTTAGGCCCTTACCTAGCCTTACCTTACCTTTCAAGTCCAGCTTAGAAAGGAAGGATTAGGAGGGGTATCTCGCTCCCGTACCTCCCCACCGCCCAAGATGATAGGGGGCGCCGGGGGAGGGTGGCGGCGAGGTGAAAATCCCACCCCCCCCTTCCGACCCCTCCGGGGGCCATATAGGGCCGATCGGGGGCGGTTCGGGACTAGCCGCCCCGAACGCCAGGTGAGGGCCGTGAAGCCCCCCCGGAGACCCCCGGAGCGGTCCCCGGAAGGAGGGCCAGCGGCTGGCCCGCCCAAGGCACCTTCACCCGCCTCACCTGGCGCTCGGAGCACGTGACCCTTCTGTCGAAATGTGTGGTAGAACAGTTGATTGGGTTGCTAAGTCTAGATGCGTGAGAACTAAGTACAGATGCCAAGAGACCGCTTAGTCATGCATTACCAAGCATGCTAGCGTCTTGGCAGGACCCTGCATTTTAACACCTTCCGGGAGAGAGCGTTCCCGGAGGGCCCCCCCCCCAAAGAAGGGCCGCGCGCCCGAGGCCCGTTCACTCCTCTTACCTGGCGCTCAGACCACGTGATCCTTCGGGGGGGAGGACCCCCCCAGGCGTGGCCACCGGCCGGCCAGCCCAAGGACCCTTCACGTCACTCACCTGGCGCTCGGAGCACGTGACCCTCCGGGGACCAAGCCCCTCCCAAGG